>Ga0070669_100000002_pt1 | contig 506497 bp, 406 predicted proteins | sample KBSS53metaG_FD_64680 | JGI IMG/M metagenome (GOLD analysis project Ga0070669, IMG submission 64680) | Switchgrass rhizosphere microbial communities from Kellogg Biological Station, Michigan, USA - KBS S5-3 metaG | ecosystem: Host-associated > Plants > Roots > Rhizosphere > Soil ...
TCCCCGGCCTTGCCGAAGAAGACGGAGGACTGGTTGTCCAGGTAGAGCACCGCGAAGCCCCGCTGGGCCATCAGCTTGTGCCAGGCGCCGCGAGCGCTCCAGGCGTTGTCCACCACCTGCGAGCCGGGCCCGCCGTAGTGGTAGACGATCACGGGATAGCGCTTTGAAGGATCGAAGCCGGCGGGCTTGAGCAGGCGTGCCGGCAGGCGCGAGCCCTCCGGCCCGGGAACGGTGAGGAACTCCCACTTCGGCAGCGAGGCCGCGTCGAAGACGGCCGGAGACGAGGGCAGAGGCAGGGGAGCGCCCCCCGCCGCCATCCGGATCTCGGCGCGCGGCGGAGTGTCGGCGTCGCTCCAGCCATGGACCCAGGCGCCGGTCTTTGGCGACACCAGGGCCTGGTGCGCCCCGGGCTCGGGCGTCAGGACCTTCCATAATTTGATATCCGAATCGAGCGAATTCAGGCTCAGGCGCGCCACCTTGCGGTCGACGGCGCCCAGCCCGGCGGTGGGGAAGCCCGTGACCACGGCCCAGGAGCCGTCTTCGGCGACGGCTTCGAGCCCGGTGATCGACCAGTCCTCGGGAGTCACGGGCCGCACCGGCTTGCCGTCCGCGCCATGGAGGTAGAGCCGCCGCCAGCCGCCCCGCTCCGAGCCCCAGAGGAAGCGGCCGTCGGGCAGGAAGTGGAAGTCCCGGCCGAGATTGACCCAAGTCGGCCAGGTGTCGGTGAGCAGGGTGGAGCAGGCGCCGTCCGCGGCGCCGCAGCGCAGGAGGTCCAGCCGGTTCTGGTCCCGGTTCAGGCGCTGGACGGCGACGGCGTCCCCCTTGGGAGTCCAGTCCACTCGCGCCAGGTAGGATTCGGGGTCCCCCGTCTCCAGCCAGGTGGTCCGGCCGGTGGCGATTTCGAGCACGCCGATCTTTACCCTGGGATTGGTCTCGCCCGCCTTGGGGTACTTCTGCCACTTCACCTTGGGATAGACGGGCGTGTCGTCTTCCAGCGGGTAGACGCCGACCGGGGTCTCGTCGAAGTGGTAGTAGGCGATCCGGGAGCCGTCCGGGCTCCACCAGTAGCCCACGGGGTCGCGGTCCCAGATCTCCTCCCAGTAGACCCAGTCGTTGGTGCCGTTCAGCGTCACGTTCTCCTCGCCCCCCGTGGTCAGCCGCGTCTCCGCGCCGGTCGCGACGTCGAGGACGTAGAGGTCGAAGCCGCGCACGAAGGCGATGCGCGAGCCCTCGGGGGAGAAGCCGGCGGCCTCCTCCTCCGCCTCCGTGGAGGTCAGGCGGCGGAGCTTGCGTTTCTCCACGGGCGTATCCAGGGGAAGGAGATAGAGATCTCCCTTGGAGACCAGCAGCAGGGCGTCGCCGCGGGGAGACCAGGCGTACTCCCCCAGATCGAACCCCGGGTCTCCAGCCTTGAGCTCGGCGAGCCGAAGCAGGGCTTCACGCTTTCCCGTGGCCGGATCGAGGGACCAGAGGGCCTCCTCCTTGCCGTCGCCGCTCTCGTCCCAGACGTAGGTCAGCCGCTTGCCGTCGGGCGACCAGGCCTGCTGAGCGGGCCGGCGGCCGGCGGCGTCGGGAGCGAGAAGGGCGTCGACGGTGAGTTGGGGAATGGGCGCCGCGAAGGTGGACGGCGAGGCGAGCAGGACAATCCACAAGGCCAGGAGCGAGGTTCGCATGCGGCGAAGTCTAGCGCGCTGCAACCTTTCCCGTCCTCTGTCCGTAGTGATCGAGGTGAATGGGAACCGGAGGCAATAAGCCATGAAATCAACAATTTCCAAAATTTCCAGAATGCCAGCCTTTACGGCGGCGTTGACGCTCCTGGCCGGGACCGCGGTGGTCCCGGCGTCGCTCCACGCGGAGGCGCAGACCCGGGCCTTCCGCCAGGCTTTCCCGTCCGGAGCGGGCGAGGTCCGCCTGGCCAACCTCGCCGGCCGCATCGAGATCGTGCGGGGGCAGGGCAACGACGTGGTCGTGGACGCCACCGTCCATGCCGACATGGACAGCGCGGGCGAGACCCAGCGGGTCCTCCAGGGCATGAAGTGGGTGAAGAGCCACGACAAGAAGGGGCGGGAGGAATGGGCCCTCTCCTACCCGGTGGAGAAGTACCGCTCGTACTACTTCCCCGGCAACAAGGACAACGACGACGTGCCGGCCTTCCTGGGCTTCCTGGGCGGCAACCAGACCATGACCACGTATCGGGGCGAGCGGGTGCGGATCTACTCCACCAAGCGCTCCTCGGCCCAGACGCTCTACGTCGACCTGCGGATCGCCCTGCCGACCGGGGGCAACGTCGCCATGCGCAACGCCGTCGGCCCGGTGCGCGGCGGCGACCTCGAAGGGACCCTGTCGGTGGACACCGGCAGCGGCAAGGTGCAGATCGCTTCGCACGTCGGCCAGTTGACCATCGACACGGGCTCCGGCGAGGTCATCGTCGGCTCGGCCAAGGGCGAGACCTCGATCGACACGGGCTCGGGGGACGTGATCGTGCGGCGCCTGGTGGGCAACGGCACGGTGGACACGGGCTCGGGGGACGTCACCGTCCAGAAGATCTCCGCCGGCCGGCTCTCGATCGACACGGGCTCGGGCGACGTGACCCTGCAGGACGGCGTGGCCGGCAAGGTCATCGCCGAGACCGGCTCCGGCGGCATCCGGGTGATCGCCGTCGAGCTCGAGGAGCTGGCCGCCGACACCGGCTCGGGCGACGTGACGGTGCAGGGCTCGCTCGCCAAGGCGAAGCGGGTGACGGCCGAAACGGGCAGCGGCGACATCCAGATCAAGGGCGGGCCGAACGCCCAGTTCGACATCGCGTCGGACCAGGGCAGCGGCGAGCTGCTGGTGGGCTACGCCGACGCCGTTCTCCGCAAGGACGGCCGCAAGGTCGTGGGCGCCAAGCGTGGCGACGGCCACACGGTCATCCGCGTCGAGACGGGCAGCGGGGACTGCTCGATCGGACCGCGGGAGCAGAAGCCGTAGGACGGTAGGGCGGGCGGCTGCCGGACGGCTCCCGCCGTCCGGGGCCCTCATCCCTGTCCCTTCTCCCACCGCACTCCCGCCGCCCGGGAGAAGGGAACGTCGCTGAAACGATGGAGCTTGTAGGGTGCGCTCTGCGCACCATGACCGTTTTCGAAGGTGCGCACAGCGCACCCTACGGGCAATACCGGCCGTGGTACGTTCCCTTCTCCCGGTCGGGGGGAGTGCGGTGGGAGAAGGGACAGGGATGAGGGGCCCGCGCCGTAGGCGCGGGTTTTTCCGTTTCCACTACATCTTGCTGTAATTAGGCCCGTCCCCACCCTCGGGCGGCACCCAGGTGATGATCTGGTAGGGGTCCATGATGTCGCAGGTCTTGCAGTGGACGCAGTTGCTGGCGTTGATCTGCAAGCGTTCGCCGGTGGGGGAGGTGGGCTCGGGCACCATCTCGTAGACGGCGGCCGGGCAGAAGCGCTGGCACGGGTTGGCGTACTCGATGGCGCACTGGTAGATGCAGACGTCGGTGTCCGCCACGAGGAGATGGACCGGCTGGTCCTCGTCGTGGGCGGTGCCCGAGTTGTAGACGTCGGCCAGCTTGTCGAAGGTGAGCTTGCCGTCCGGCCGGAAGGGGGCGGGCCGCTTCAGCTTCTGTCCCTCGGGGGTGTTGAGCGGGATCATCCGCTCGTGGCCGGGCTTGGTCTCCACGCGGTCCAGGACGCCCCAGCCGCGGCCGCCCGTCGCCAGGCCGATGCCCGCCTGCGCCATGCCGGCGACCAGGCCGTGATCGAAGGCCTGGTGGAAGTTGCGCACCGGCCAGAGCTCCTCCTTGATCCAGCTCGCGTCGATCTTTTCCTGGTAGACCGCCAGCCGCTCGGCCGTGGGGCCGCCGGCCTTCAGGGCCTCCAGGATCGTCTCGGCGGCCAGCATTCCGGACTTCATGCCCAGATGGATGCCCTTGAGGCGCTCGCCGTTGAGCATGCCGGCCGAGTCACCGACGATCAGGAAGCCGTCGCCATACGGGCGCGGCATCGACCACCAGCCGCCCTCGGGGAGCGCCTTGGCGCCGTAGAAGGCCATCTTGCCGCCTTCGAGGAGCGACGAGATGGCGGGATGGGTTTTCATCCGCTGGAACTCGGCGTGCGGATCGAGGAGGGGGTTCTTGTAGTCGAGTCCCACGACCAGGCCGACGATCATCTGGTCGTTCTGCATGCCGTAGAGGAAGCCGCCGCCGAAGGTGTCGAAGCCGAGGGGCCAGCCGAGGGTGTGGAGCACCTGCCCGGGCGTGACTCGCCCGGGCGGCAGGTCCCAGATCTCCTTGATGCCGATGGCGTAGACCTGCGGGTTCTTCCCCTCCCAGAGGCCGAGCTGGGCGTCGAGCTGCTTGACCAGCGTGCCCCGGGGCCCCTCGCCCAGCACCACGACCTGGGCGCGGATGTCCACGCCCGGCTCGTAGTTGGCCTTCTTCTCGCCCTTGTGGGAGATGCCCTTGTCGCCCGTGCGCACGCCGACCACCCGGCCGTTCTCGACCAGCGCGTGGGTGGCGGGGAACTCGAAGAAGATGTCCACGCCCGCGGCCTCGACCTTGAGGGCCATCCACTTGAGGAGCTTGCCCAGGGAGGCGACGTAGTTGCCGTCGTTCTCGAGCGGCGGCGGGATGGGCAGGGAGAACGACCGCTTCTCGGTGAGATAGAGCAGCTTCTCGTGCTCGTGCCCGATCGGACCCTCGAAAGGCGCGCTCTTCCAGTCGTCGGGAAAGAGCTCGCGCAGGGCCCGGGGATCGACCACGGCGCCCGAGAGGGCATGGCTGTTGATCTCCTTGCCCTTCTCCAGCACCCCGATGGCCAGCTCCATGCCGCTCTCGCGGGCCAGGCGGGCGAGGTGATAGGCCCCCGCCAGGCTGGCCGGTCCGGCACCTACGAAGAGAACGTCCAGCTCCAGGGTTTCGCGCTCGTCGCTGTCGCGCTCGGTCATGACGTATCGGCTCCTGATGTGTCCTATGGTCCGGCCGGGGATGCTACCATGGCGCCTTTACGGCCAGCCATGGAATCCAAGCCTACAGAAGGTGCCGGTGCCGAGTCCTGGTTCGGGGGCAGGCTCAGCCTGCACCGCGCCGGGGGCGGCAATACCGTCTCCTCCTTCGCCGAGGACGTCCGCGCCGGGCTGACCTCCCGGCCCAAGGTTCTGTATCCCAAGTATTTTTACGACGAGCTGGGCTCCCGGCTGTTCGAGGCCATCACCGCCCTGCCCGAGTACTACCCCACCCGGGCCGAAGCCGAGATCCTGCGCACCCACGGGGGAGAGATCGCGGCCGCCCTCGGCGGGCCCGTCCGGCTGGTGGAGCTCGGCAGCGGCGACGGGCAGAAGACGCGCCTGCTGATCGAGGACCTGCTGGCGCGCCAGGGCAGTCTCGAGTACCTGCCGATCGACATCTCCGAGTCCGCCATCGAGGCGAGCGCCCGGGTGCTCCTCGCCAACTATCCGGACCTCCGGGTCACGGCCTATGCGGGGGAGTACCAGCAGGCCCTTCGCGCTCTCCGGAAGGAGCCGGTGTCCGGCCTCACGCTCGTCCTCTTCCTCGGCTCGACGCTGGGCAACCTGAACCCCGAGGACCGGCCGGCCCTGCTGCGCGAGGTCCGCGATCTGCTGAGCCCGGGCGAGGCCTTCCTGCTGGGCGTCGACCTCAAGAAGTCGGAGGACGTGCTGATCCCGGCCTACGACGACGCCCTGGGGGTGACGGCGGCGTTCAACCTGAACCTCCTCAACCGCATCAACCGCGAGCTGGAAGGGGAGTTCGACCTCGCCGCCTTCTGTCATCGGGCCCTCTACAACCGGGAGGAGGGGCGGGTCGAGATGCACCTCGAGAGCCGCTGCGCACAGACGGTGGCGATCCGCGGCCTTGGCATCGAGGTGCCCTTCGCGGCGGGCGAGACGATCCATACCGAGAACTCCCACAAGTTCGACCTGGCCCAGATCGCGGCCCTGGCCGCCGAGGCCGGCTTCGAGCTGGCGCGGACCTGGACCGACTCGGGCGCCCGGTTCTCGTCGAACCTGCTGGTGGCGGCGTAGGAGACGGGCGCCGGTTTTCTGACTTTGACAAGCAGGCCGTCCCCGCATACCATGTCGCGTTCGGGGCCGGCGTAGCTCAGTTGGTTAGAGCGCCTGACTGTGGATCAGGAGGTCTCCGGTTCAAATCCGGACGTCGGTACCAACCCTTCTCAGAAATACCGCTTCGCTGGAGGACGCCTTCCAATGACCGAGACAGTGGAGCCGCGCGTCTCGCGGGGCCTGCGCGATCTCCTGCCCGACCAGATGCTGGCCCGGCAGTGGATGATCGACACCATCCGCGGCGTGTACGAGATGTACGGCTTCGTACCGCTCGGCACCCCCGCCATCGAATACCTCGACGTGCTGCGCGGCTCCTCGGCCGGCGGCGAGGCCCAGCAGTCGATCTTCACGGTGACCAACCCGGAGAAGGAAGAGCTCGGCCTGCGCTTCGACCTGACCGTGCCTCTCGCCCGGGTCATCGCCCAGTACCGCGACCTGCCGCGGCCCTTCCGCCGCTACCAGGTGTCGCCCGTCTGGCGCGCCGACAAGCCGGACAAGGGCCGCTTCCGCGAGTTCACCCAGTTCGATCTCGACTCGGTCGGGGTGGAGTCCGAGGTGGCCGACACCGAGATCATCGCCGGCATGTGCGACTCGCTGAGCGCCCTGAAGGTCGGGCCGTTCCGGGTGAAGTTCTCCTCGCGCGGCATCCTCACCGTCCTGCTCGCCTACGCCGGCATTCCGGAAGGGCAGGCGGCGGACGTCTTCCGCGTGCTCGACAAGCTGGACAAGGTGGGGCGGCAGAAGGTCCGCCTGGAGCTGACCGAAGGCTACGTCGACTCCTCGGGCGACCCCATCCGCGGCCTCGGCCTCGCCTCCGAGCAGGTGGACAAGATCGAGCGCTTCCTCGCCATCCGCTCGGACGACCGCCGCGAGGTGGTGGCCCAGCTCCAGGAGCTCCTCGCCGGAGTGGAGAACGCCGACCGCGAGATCGGCCTCGTGGCGAAGATCTCGCAGCATCTCTACAACCTGGGCTATGGCGACGACCAGGTGTCGCTCGACCTCTCGATCGCCCGCGGCCTCGCCTACTACACGGGGCCCGTGTTCGAGGCCGTGCTGCTCGACGCGCCGCAGTTCGGCTCCGTTTTCGGCGGCGGCCGCTATGACGGCCTGGTGATGCGCTTCCTCGGCGAGCGCGTGCCCGCCGTGGGGGCCTCGATGGGCGTCGACCGCCTGCTCGCGGCGCTAGTCCATCTCGGCCGCACGGGCCACCAGAAGTCCACGGCCAAGGTGCTGATCACCAACATGGACCCCGGTCTCCAGGACGACTACGTCGCCATGACCTGGGAGCTGCGGCGGGCCGGCATCCCGACCGAGCTCTACCTCGGCACGGCCAAGGGGCCAGGCAAGCAGCTCAAGTACGCCGATGCCTGGGGCGTGCCGATCGCCCTCCTTTACGGCTCCAACGAGAAGGAGAAGGGGATCGTCACCGTCAAGGACATGGAGATGGGCCGCAAGAGGGCCGAGGCGCTCGCCAACCGCCAGGAGTGGCTGGAGGAGCGGCCCGGCCAGCGCGAGGTCCCCCGCGCCGGTCTGGCCCAGGCGATCCAGGAGATGCTGGACCAGATCGGCGGGCAGGCCCGGTGACCGATCCCGCCCATTCCAATTCTTCTCCCACGTCCGCCGTCGTCCTTGACGGCGGCTCGCTGACCCTCGAAGACCTCGCGCGGATCGCCCGCGACCCGCGCGTCCGGGTCGAGGTCCATCCGGATGCCTGGGGCCGCGTCGAGGCCAGCCGGGCGCAGATCGAGGCGATCGCCGCCAGCTACATCGCGGAGTGGCGGCGAGAGGGGGGCCGGCCGGTCCTGGAGTACGGCGTCACCACGGGCTTCGGGGAGTTCAAGAACTTTCCCATCGCGCCCGACTGCCTGGAGGAGCTGCAGCGCAACCTCCTCCTCAGCCACTCCGTGGGCATGGGGGAGACGGCGGACCCCGGCAACCCGGCCAACTACTTCGAGCCGGACGTGGTGCGGGCGACGCTCGCCATCCGCCTGAACGCCTTCCTCAAGGGCCACTCGGGGATCCGTTCCGAGATGGTCCGCGCCGTCCAGGCCATGCTGAACCGGGGGATTGTGCCGCTGGTGCCCATCCGCGGCTCGGTGGGATCGAGCGGCGACCTCTGCCCGCTGGCGCAGCTCTTCGTCGTGCTGCTGGGGGAGAGCCGGTACTACGTCGTCCGCGAGCCGGGAGACCTCGCCCACGGTGCTCGCGAGCTGCGGAGCGGCCTGGAGCACCTCCGGGCAGACCTGGGGATCGAGGAGGTTCCATCCCCCGGCTACAAGGAAGCGCTGGCGCTCATCAACGGCGCCACCTTTTCGGCGGCCCTCCTGGCCTTGGGCGTACACGACGCCGAGCACCTCGCCCATACGAGCGATGGGGCGGCGGCGCTCAGCCTCGAAGCCGTCTGCGGCTGCGCCCGTGCCTTCGACCAGCGCGTCCACGAGGCCCGGGGGCTCGCCGGGCAGATCGCCAGCGCCGCCAACGTCCGCGCTCACATCCAGGGCAGCAAGCTGATCGAGAGGGCGGGAGCCGTGCAGGACGTCTACTCCCTGCGCTGTGCCCCGGCCGTCCATGGCGCGGCGCGCGACGTCATCGCCTACGCCCGCAAGGTGGCGGAGGCCGAGATCAACGCGGCGACCGACAACCCCCTCTTCTTCCCCGCCAACGAGACCGCGCCGCTGGACCACGAGTTCGCGGCCAACTGGCCCGACGGCTACGACGGCCGCGAGAGGATCTCTTTTTCGGCGGGCAACTTCCACGGCGAGCCTGTCGGCATGGCGGCGGACTGCTTGGCGATCGGTCTCGCCGAGCTGGCGAACATCTCCGAGCGGCGCACCCAGATGCTGCTCGACGCCACCCACAACCGGAACCTTCCCTCGAACCTGATTCCCCACCGGGGCATCAATTCGGGTCTGATGATCGCCCAGTACGCCGCGGCGGGCATCGTTTCCGAGAACAAGGTCCTCACCCATCCGGCAAGCGTGGACTCCATCCCCACCTCCGCCAACTCCGAAGACCACAACGCCATGGCCACCATCGCCGCCCGCAAGCTGCGGACGGTGCTGAGGAACGCCCAGGCCGTCCTGGCGATCGAGCTGCTGACGGCCGCCCAGGCCGTCGAGTGGCGGGTCGCGATGAAGATCGATCCCGTCAAACCCCGCGACCGCGTCCTCACCGACTGGGAAAAGGCGGACCAGGAAGCCGCGGAATTCGAAGAGCGCACCCAGCCCGACCGGCGAGCCGAGATCGCATCGGAGCTCGGCGAGGGGACGCGGCGCGTCTACCGCGCCGTGCGGGAAGTCGCGCAGACGATGCTTCGGGACCGGGTGCTGGAGGGGGATCTCCGGGCGGTGCGGGGCGCGGTCGAACGGGCGCGCTTCCTTTCCTGATACCAAAATAATTTAACGCCGCTGCGTCTTAATCTACGGCGCCGCGTCGTAAGATTAGCGGGCCGCCATAACCTTGTGACGCGGCTCCTAATCTTACGGTGGGACTGTCTTACGGGATGGTCGCACCAGAAAAGACGCGAAATCTGCGGACGGTAGTGCACTTCCCAATAGAGTCCGAAGAGATGAGGGGAGGAGAATAACCGATGTGCGTCCGTCCTATCTAGAGGAGGTCGCCATGTGACGTTCCTCGCCCTAGTTCTCATGCTGTGGCTGTTGCCTGTCGCGGCACAGGAGGCCGTACCCGGTTATGCCGGCTGCTAACCGCCGGTTTTCCTGCCTGCAGCGGACGAAAGGCCGCATAGAAATGCTCGGTTCCCGCCGCTGAGATCTATAGCGTTGGGGCGTCATTTGGATTGCAAAGGAGGTGCGCAATGCCCACACCCGAAAAATTGACCTTACGCGGCATTCTCGGTCATCTCACTCCGGTCCAACTCTGGAGTATGGCTGGAGCAGTTGCTGGCCTTCTTGCGGCAACATTTTCGCTAGGATTTTCTGCCTCGCATTATCTCGATGAGGTCGCGCGGAAGACTGTGGAGCAGGAACATGGAAATCGCCTAGCAAGTCAAGAGCACGCGCTTCGAGAAGAATCGGCCAAGTTACGAGCCGACTATGAGTCGAAGCACGCTAGCCTGAACGTTGCCCTTGACAAGGCAGAAGCGAATTTCGGAAAAGTAACGGCCGAATTGGAGCAAGCGTATAGGCAACAAGAACTCTTCCAGCTCAAATCAAAGTTTCTAGATCACTATCTACGCTATGCTTTAGCTAAGTCGGAATCGTCAAATGATCTTGATCTCGCCAAGAGCCTATTTGTAGCTTTCGTCCACCGACTCTGGAAAGCCCAGGAAGAAGCTGCCGTGAATATGGCGTTCGAAAATCGGCTGCATACCGAACGCGTTCCGGTCTCTGTTGTTGAGCCGTCGGCCCTTTTACAGTGGAAAGACCTACCAATGAGTGGCGCGAGCATACAGTGAAGGAACGTGTCATCAAGACGGTCACGTTCTCAGACGGAACTTCTTATGTCATACCCTATGAGATTGCGTCAAAGGTGCATCGGAAGGGCTGACGCCCAGCTACAGGGCCTCCCCACGTGCAGGGGCGAGTAGGTGCGATTGCCAGCAGAGGCAAACGCCTCTAGGATAAGGCCCATGACTGAGCGAGAACGTCTACATGCCCTTGTAGATGAGCTTCCCGAGGACGAGGTCCATACAGCTCTGCGCTTCATGGAGTTCCTCAGGAACCCCATGCCTCCGGAGAATCCGCCTGTGACCGAGGGCGAGGCCGGACATGGCCGGATCATCTCCCACGATGGGATGCGGCGGCGTGTGTTCGGCAGGGAGTAGGGAAGTGGGTCCACCGACGAGCTTCCGCCCGACGTCTGAGCGGAACGAGCGGCTCGCCGGACCTTAAAGTTGACTCGCCCGACCTTAAAGTTGGCCCGCCGACCGGAACGAGCCGTCCGCCGGAGTCAAAAGTCGGCTCGCCGGCCGGAACGGGCCGTCCGCCGGACGGAACGGATGGCCCGCCGGAGTCAAAAGTTGACCTGTGGACCGGAACGGATGGCTCGCCGGGGTCAAAAGTCGGCCCGCCGGTCGGAACGGACCGCTCGCCGGTCGGAACGGATGGCCCGCCGGTCGGAACGAGTCTCCCGCCGGGTGGAACGGACGGATTTTCCCGCTTCCCGTCCGGTCCGCCACGCCAGTTAGGCGGCCACGAGAGGCCTGACCTCCCGTTCGAGACGGTCTGAGAGAGCCTTCCTGGCTTCCTCGAGATCAAAGTCAACCTGCAACCCGAGCCAGAATCGCTCGGAAGTCCCGAAATAACGGGCCAGCCGGAGAGCCGTATCCGACGTGATGGCCCGCTTACCAAGGACGATCTCGTTGATCCTGCGGGGCGGTACGCTGATGTCTCGGGCCAAGCGGTTCTGGCTGATTCCCATCGGCTCCAAGAACTCCTTCAGCAGCACCTCGCCCGGGTAAACTTTCGGTAGCTTCTCAGCCATTTGTTTCCTCATTTCAATGGTAGTCGACAATCTCGACCTCAAAAGCATCGCCCTCACGCCATTCAAAGCAGATCCGCCACTGATCGTTGATGCGGATGCTGTACTGGCCCGACCGGTCACCGTGCAGACGTTCCAATCTATTTCCGGGGGGATTAGAGACCGATTCTCAGAGACCGAGCTGCTGGCTCGCCAGCTCGGTTCCGAGCACCCGCGCGCGGATCTTCGCGAAGGCCGTGTCGCGGGCTGTCGAGAGGTCGTCTCCGAAGGGCGAGAACCCGCAGTCGTCCGTGCTCCCGAGCCTCTTGGGGTCGAGGATCTCGGCCGCCTCGAGGATGCGGTCGCGGACCTCTTCCGGCGTCTCCACGCGTGGGTTGATCGGATCGACGACGCCGACGAAGATCGTCTGGTCCGGCCGAGCGTGCTCGCGGATGATGCCGAGGACCCGCCGGCGATCCGTCTCGCTGGCCATTTGGAGATAGAAGCTGCCCGCCTCGAGGGCGAACAGATCGGGCAGAAGCTCGGCGTAGTCGACGTCGGCGCTGTGCGTCGAGTCCTGATCGCCCCCTGGACAGGTATGGACTCCGATGCGCTGGCGCTCCTCGGGTGTGAAGCGGCGGAGAACCTGATTGTTCAGGTCGATGAACTGCCGCAGCAACCCACGGGAGGGATCGAGCTTGACGGAGAGCCGGCCCTCGGTGAAGTCGATCTGGACCTTGGCGGCGCCCTGGTCCAGGCACTCGCGGATGTCCGCCTCGGCCTCACGGATGAGATCGTCGATGAACTCTTCCCTGGGGTAGCCGTCGATCCCGGCCGCGGGATAGAGCAGGCTGATCGCCGAGGCCGAAATCACCGCCTGCTTGAGGGGAGCTTTCGTGAGACTCCGCGCCGTGGCAAGGAACGTCGACGCGTGGGTCCGGTAACGGAACGGCCCCGCGACCAGGCGCGGCAACTGGCGGGAGTGGCCGTCGGCGAAGGGGATCGTCACGCCGTCGGGTGCCAGGTTGTCGCTGCCGTGAATCGGGTAGGTCGCGAAGCTGGGCTTGGTCTGCTCGCCGTCCGTGATCATCGGCGAGCCGGTCGCCTCGAAGCGCTGGATGGTGTCGACGAGCGCTTCTCTATAGAGGTCGTCCAGGCGCCCTGGAGCCAGACGTCCCTGCTGCGCCTCGCCGACCGCGCGGATCAGCTCGGGGGGCCGGGGGATACTTCCGATCGGTTCGGTTGGAATCGCCATGGCTCAAAGCATATCCGGGAATCAGAACCTGTAGGAAAGCCCGGTCAGCAGGATGTAATCCGGGAACGTGGCGTCCCCCTCCCGGCCGCTGTAGGGGTTCGGCCTCCGGTTGCGATACACACCGATCGGCACGTTCAGCGACAAGGTCGACGAGCCCTTTGAATAGGCGAGTCCGGGCTCCACGAACATCTCGTAGCCCGGCCGGCGCCAACCGTGGCTGCCGCCGATCAGGTCGTACCGCGGCAGTCCCTCGACGCGGTAGGCGAGACTGGCGCCGAGCCCCGTCTTGCCGAGCGGCGCCACGGCGCCCAGGCGCACCAGGTACTGGTCCGGCACGGAGTTCACCAGCAGGCCCTCCTGGGCGAAGGCGGGATTGCTCCCGAAGCCCAGGCCGACCAGGATCGAAGGCGTGCCGTTGGTTTCGCGCGGGTTCGCGAGATAGGTGCCGGAGGCGAACAGCGTGGCCTTGCTGTACTGGCGGAAGGCCTGGACGTCGAACAGGATCCCCCAGCCGCCGTCGCCCGGCTGCACCGACTGGTCGACGGCCTTGACCACGTTGTTGGTGCCGTCGATGTTCGGATACCGCTGGGTGGCGTTGTACTCGCCGGTGGGCGCCTTGATTCCCAGTCCCAGGGAGACGTTGTGCCGGCTCTCCGGAGCGAAGGCCCAGTACCGTCCGGTCATGCTGATGTCGCCCAGCCCGCTCGCCTCCTGCTTGGCGCGCGGCCCCGGCACCGGCGCGATCGGCGTGGGCACCGCCCAGGACGCCTTGATGATCGGAATCCCCAGGGAGAAGCCCAGGCGGTCGCTCACCGTGTAGGAGACGCCGATGTCGAGCGCCTGCTGGGTGTTGATCACGTAGGTGCCCAGGGTCTCGCGCTGGCGTTGGCGCTCGCTGCCGCTGTAGTGGATGTTGGAATCGAGATCCCGGTAGGAGAGGCTCACCTGCCACTCTCCCTTCTCGGGGACCAGCCGACCGGCCGCGCCAAACACGGGCGCGGTCTGGCGGATGAGCACTCAGCCCTGGCCGGCCGCGGGACGGGAAGCGATCAGACCGGCGGTCAGGAAGAAAACGGCGGCCAAGGTCGCGGAACGCTGACGCATAAGCTCTCCTTTCAGAGCTGTCATCATAGCTGATACAGCTCGGGCTGCCTTCGTTCCCGCCGCGGCCCGCCGCGCTCCGGAAAGTTCTCTCGGACAGGCGAGGGTAATCCAGCCTTTCAGGTGTTAAGATGTTTGTATAATTCGTTGCTCTTTGGTTTCCCCCAGAGAGAATCTCCTCCCCCTGAGGGCCCAGGGTGCAGCGGGTACAACGCCTGGAAGGAGGTTCTATGGCTATGCCGTCCCTCGCCCGCCGTTCCGTTTTGTCCCTGATGGTCCCGTTATCCGTTCTCGCATGTCTTGTCGCCGCGCTGCCCGCGGGGGGTGCGGGGGCCGCTGGGCCTGGAGCGCCTCGCCTGGCCGACTTCAAGACGGCCGGGGCGGGGCGCTTCACGCTTTTCGAGAGCGGCCAGGTCCGCCCTCTGGCGCTGTCGCCGAGCGGGAAGCTCCTCTTCGCGGCCAATACACCGGACAACCGTCTCGAAGTCTTTCGCGTCGAGAATAGCGGCCTGGAGCATCGCGTCTCCATCCCTGTCGGCCTCGAGCCGGTGGCCGTCGCGGCGCGCAGCGACGACGAGATCTGGGTCGTCAACCACCTCTCCGACAGCGTCAGCGTGGTCCAGATGACCCAGGGCGGTAGCAGCGGCCGTGTCGTGCGCACCCTGCTGGTGGGAGACGAGCCGCGCGACATCGTCTTCGGCGGGGCGGGGAAGAACCGCGCCTTCGTCACCACCGCCCACCGCGGCCAGAACGTTCCCTACGATCCCCAGCTCACGACTCCCGGCGTGGGCCGGGCGGACGTCTGGGTGTTCGACGCGAACAACCTCGGCGTCACGCTCACGGGAACGCCGCTCACCATCGTCACGCTGTTCAGCGACACTCCGCGCGCCCTGGCGGTGAGCCCGGACGGCAGCAAGGTCTACGCGGCGGCGTTCCACTCTGGCAACCGCACCACGACGGTCCAGGAGGTCCTGGTGCCGAACGGCGGGCAAGCCGCGGGGGGCGTGCCTGGGCCCAACACCAATTTCGAGGGCGCCACGAGACCGGAGGTCGGGATCATCGTCAAGTTCAACGGCACCCACTGGGTCGACGAGCTCAACCGGGTCTGGGATAGCAAAATCCGCTTCTCCCTGCCCGACAAGGACGTCTTCGTGATCAACGCGAACGCCAATCCGCCGGCGCAGCTCGGCGGCAACGCCGGGTTCTACCGGGGCGTCGGCACCATCCTCTACAACATGGCGGTGAACCCGGTGACCGGGAAGGTCTACGTCTCGAATACCGAGGCGGGGAACGAAAAGCGCTTCGAGGGGCCGGGAACCTTCGCCGGCCACAGCATTCGAGGCCATCTCCACGAAAGCAGGATCACCGTCCTCGGTCCGTCGGGCAGCGTCACTCCGCGGCATCTCAACAAACACATCAATTACGCCGCCTGCTGCGCCGCGATCCCGAATGCCGAGAACGACAAGAGCCTCGCGCTGCCCCAGCAGATGGCGGTCACGCGCGACGGCAGAACCCTTTATGTCGCGACGCTCGGCACGTCCAAGATCGGCGTCTTCGATACCACGGCCCTGGAGAACAATACGTTCACGCCGAGCACCGCCAACCAGATCAAGGTGTCCGGCGGCGGCCTCACCGGCCTGGTGCTCCACGAGGACAAGAATCGCATCTACACGCTGACCCGCTTCGACAACTCGATCGCGATCGTCGATACGATTTCGGGCGCGGAGATCGGGCACGTCGCCATGCACAACCCCGAGCCGCCGAGCGTGGTCGCCGGTCGGCCGTTCCTCTACGACACGTCGATCTCTTCGAGCCACGGGGATTCGTCCTGCGGCAGTTGCCATGTCGCCGGCGACTTCGACAGCCTGGCCTGGGATCTCGGCAATCCGGACGCGGCGGTACAGCCCATTCCAGGGCCGTTCGAGGTCCGCCCTTCGGTTTTCGGTTTCCTCGACAGCCATCACCCCATGAAGGGACCGATGACCACGCAGAGCCTGCGCGGCATGGCGAATCACGGGCCGATGCACTGGCGCGGCGACCGCACTGGCGGCAACGACAGCTCGAGCGCGCAGCCGGACAACGGCACGTTCGACGAGGTCGCGGGCTTCAAGAAGTTCCAGGGCGCCTTCCCCAACCTCCTGGGACGCGACGGACCGATCGACGAAGAGGACATGGAGGCGTTCGCCGCCTTCATCCTCCAGGTCACCTATCCGCCGAACCCCGTCCGGATGCTCTCCAACCGGCTGACTCCAGACCAGCAGGCGGGGCAGGATTTCTTCATGAACAACATTTCCGACTTCGCCAACAAGGGGACCTGCGCTTCCTGCCACGTGATCGATCGCCACGCGAACGAGCAGGCAGGCGTGGCCGCTCCGGGCTTCTTCGGCACCGACGGCCGCTATACCTTCGATGTGGAAGAGGAAGGATTCAAGACGCCGCACCTCCGCAATGCCTATCAGAAGGTCGGCATGTTCGGAATGCCGCAGAACGAATTCTTCCCCGGCAGCGACGCCTTCCTGGGCGATCAGGTCCGCGGTTTCGGTTTCAATCACGACGGGGGAATCCCGACGCTCTTCCGTTTCATCAGCGCGTCCTCTCCCACCCTGGGCTTCAACCAGTCGCCCTCCACCCCCGGAGGGTTCCCGCCCGGGCCGGCCGGCGAGCTGCAGAAAAAGCAGGTCGAGCTGTTCCAGCTCGCTTTCGACAGCAACCTCGCGCCCATCGTCGGACAGCAGACGACGCTCACAAGTTGGAACGGGCTCGTGGTCGGAGCGCGGATCAATCTCCTGATCGACCGCGCACGAGCGGGGGAGTGCGATCTGGTGGCCAAGAGCGGAAGCAACCACGGTGAAAAAGGTTATTTCTACGACGTCGCTTCGAGCCGGTTCGTCGGCAACCGGCGGTCCGACGCGCCGCTCTCCGATCTCAGCCTGCGGCTCCGCGCCTTGCAGAACGACGGTGAGGTGACCTACACCTGCACCCCGCCGGGCTCGGGGGTCCGCATCGGCATCGATCGCGACGAGGACGGTGTCCTCGACGGCGATGAAGAGGACCGGGGCAGCGACCCGGCGGACGCAACCAGCAAAGTCGCGTTGAAACCTCGATCCACCAACGCCGGCTGAATCATCGAGACGTAAAAGCTCCCCCGCGATCCGATCGCGGGGGAGCTCCGCTCACACCACGAGACCAAACAGCTCGCGGAGAAGGGCCACGCGTTCCGCTTCGCTCTCCAGGATCCTCTCGTGCCGCTCGCCGCCATAGGTGGTGATCAGTTTCATTCCGCTCAAGGTGACGCGCCCTTCCGGCGTGGCCAGGGAGGAGACGGTCTGGCGGGTGAAGTGCGACTCCGGCGAGGTCTGGTGGTAGCGGCACATGCCGGCGTAGTCCGCATACTCGTACGGCTGCAAGGTGAAGCGGTACTGTGGCTGCCAGGGCTCTTCGGCGCCGTCCCGCCGCAGGAGGATCAGATGGTCGCCGTCGCCGTCCTCGTCGATCCGGAAGGCTCGCGTGCCCTCCGGCTGCTCTCCCCGCTCGTCCAGCCGCAGCGGATCGCGAAACGAGTCCCCGAAGCCGACGTCAGCGAGCCAGCGCTCCTCGAGGGTGACCAGGAGAGCCATGTGATCGAAGTCCGGGCCGAAGGTGCCGTCCGCTCTCGCCACGCCGGCCGAGAGCAGGGTGACCCGAAACCCGAGGGCGCGCAGCAGGGCCGCGAACAGTCCGTTGAGCTCGTAACAGAAGCCGCCGCGCCGCCGCGCCACCACCTTGTCGAACAGGGATTCGTCGTCGAGGACGACTGGCTGGCGGGCGTGGATGCTGAGGTTTTCGAAGGGAACGGTCTGGAGGTGGGCGACCTGCAGCGCCCGCAAGGTCTCGGCCGTGGGGGTCAGCGGGCCACGGTAGCCGATCCGGTCGAGGTAGGCTCGAATGTCCATGCCGGAGTCTAACCGTGGCGGCCTTTGGGGTTCCACCTCGCCGCTGGAAGCAGAGTGAGGGGAATCCAGACTTCCAAGCGTTAAGAGATTTGGACAATTCGTTGCTCTTGATTCCGCAGAGAGAATCTCCCTTTCCCCTCGGGGTTTCCAGGATGCAGCGGATGCAACGCCTCTCAGGAGGTTCCTATGGCTACGCCGTACCTCGCACGCCGTTCCGTGTCGTCTTTGATGGCTTCTTTATTCGTTCTCGCAAGTCTTTTCGCCCTGCCCGCGGGCGCCGCGCCCCGCCTGGCCGACTTCAAGACGGCCGGGGCGGGACGCTTCACGCTCTTCGAGAGCGGCCAGGTCCGCCCTCTGGCACTGTCGCCGAGCGGAAAGTTCCTCTTCGCGGCCAATACACCGGATAACCGCCTGGAGGTCTTCCGCGTCCAGAACAACGGCCTGGAGCATCGCGTCTCCATCCCCGTCGGCCTCGAGCCGGTGGCCGTGGCGGCGCGCAGCGACGACGAGATCTGGGTCGTCAACCACCTCTCCGACAGCGTCAGCGTGGTCCAGATGACCCAGGGCGGGCACAGCGGCCGTGTCGTGCGCACCTTGCTGGTGGGCGACGAGCCGCGCGACATCGTCTTCGGCGGGGCGGGGAAGGACCGTGCCTTCGTCACCACCGCCCACCGCGGCCAGAACGTTCCCTACGATCCCCAACTCACTACCCCCGGCGTGGGCCGGGCGGACGTCTGGGTCTTCGACGCGAACAACCTCGGCGTCACCCTCACGGGAACGCCGCTCACCATCGTCACCCTGTTCAGCGACACTCCGCGCGCCCTGGCGGTGAGCCCTGACGGCAGCAAGGTCTACGCGGCGGCGTTCCATTCCGGCAACCGCACCACGACCATTCCCGACTTCCACGTTCCGGACGGCGGAGTCGCCACGGGAGGATTGCCCGGGCCCGACACCGACGCCGCCGGCAACCCGCGGCCGGAGGTAGGGCTCATCGTCAAGTTCAACGGCACCCACTGGGTCGACGAGCTCAACCGGGTCTGGGATCACAAAGTCCGCTTCTCCCTGCCCGACAAGGACGTCTTCGTGATCAACGCGAACGCCAATCCGCCGGCGCAACTCGGCGGCACCGCCGGGTTCTACCGGGGCGTCGGCACCATCCTCAACAACATGGTGGTGAACCCGGTGAACGGAAAAGTCTACGTCTCGAACACCGAGGCGGAGAACGAAAAACGTTTCGAAGGGCCCGGCACCTTCGCCGGCCACAGCATCCGGGGCAACCTCCACCAGAGCCGGATCACCATCCTCGGCTCCGGGGGCAGCGTCACCTCGCGGCACCTCAACAAACACATCAACTACGCCGCCTGCTGCGACCCGATCCCGAACGCCGAGAATGACAAGAGCCTCGCTCTCCCGCAGGAGATGGCGGTCACGAGAGACGGCAGGACACTGTACGTCGCGACGCTTGGCTCCTCCAAGATCGGTGTCTTCGATACCACCGCCCTGGAAAACAACACGTTCACGCCGAGCACCGCCGACCAGATCCAGGTGTCCGGCGGCGGCCTCACCGGCCTGGTGCTCCAGGAGGACAAGAACCGTATCTACACGCTGACCCGCTTCAACAATTCGATCGCGGTCATCAACACGGTCTCGGGCGCGGAGATCGAGAGCGTCCCCTTGTACAATCCCGAGCCGCAGAACGTGGTCGCCGGGCGCCGGTTCCTCTACGACACGTCGCTCTCCTCCAGCCATGGGGATTCGTCCTGCGCCAGTTGCCACGTCAATGGTGATTTCGACAGCCTGGCCTGGGACCTCGGCAATCCGGACGGTGCGGTGCAACCCATCCCCGGGCCGTTCGAGATCCCGCCCTCGGCGGTCGGGCTGCTGGACAGCCACCACCCCATGAAGGGCCCCATGACCACGCAGAGTCTGCGCGGCATGGCGAACCATGGGCCGATGCACTGGCGCGGCGACCGCACCGGCGGCAACGACAACCCGAGCGCGCAGCCGGACAGCGGCACGTTCGACGAGGTCGCGGGATTCAAGAAGTTCCTTGGAGCCTTCCCCAACCTCCTGGGACGCGACGTACCGATCAACGACTCGGACATGGAGGCGTTCGCCGCCTTCATCCTTCAGGTCACGTATCCGCCGAACCCGGTCCGGATGCTCTCCAACCGGCTGACTCCGAGCCAGGAGGCAGGGCGCAATTTCTTCCTGAACAACATCTCGGACTTCAGCAACCAGGGCACCTGCGTTTCCTGCCACGCGACCGACCGCCACGCGAACGAGGCACAGGGCGTGGCCGCGCCAGGCTTCTTCGGTACCGACGGCCGCTATACGTTCGACGGCGGGGTGGAAGGGTTCAAGACGCCGCACCTCCGCAATCAGTACCAGAAGGTCGGTATGTTCGGGATGGCGACCAGCCCGCTCATTCCCACCAGCGACGCCTTCTTGGGCGAGCAGGTCCGCGGCTTTGGATTCAACCACGACGGGGCGATCGCGACGGTCTTCAATTTCATCAGCATCACCTCGGAAAATGGCGGCTTCAACCAGTCTCCGGGTACTCCCGGCGGGTTCCCGCCCGGGCCGGCCGGCGAGATACAAAAGCGTCAGGTCGAGGACTTCATGCTCGCCTTCGACAGCAACCTGGCCCCCATCGTCGGACAACAGACGACGCTCACCAGTTGGAACGGGGCTGCGGTCGGAGAGCGGATCAACCTCTTGATCGACCGCGCCAGGGCGGGAGAGTGCGATCTGGTGGTCAAGAGCGGGAGCAACCACGGCGAAAGGGGCTATCTCTACAATGTCGCTTCCGGCTTGTTCCTCGGTAACCGGAGCAGCGACACCCCACTCTCCGACGCCGGCCTGCGGCAGCGCGCTCAGCAGAAAGACGGAGAGCTCACCTACACCTGCACTCCGCCGGGCTCAGGGGTCCGCATCGGCATCGACCGCGACGAGGACGGTGTCCTCGACGGCGACGAAGAAGACCACCACGGGAACGGCTTGGCGGACGCAGCCAGCAAAGTTGCCTTGAAACCTCGCTCAGCCAGCGCCGGCTGAGCCATCGAGACTCCGCCTTCCAGAGGGCCAATTTCCGAGACACTGTCTCGGAAATTGGCTACCGCCGCCTTCGGATCGCCACGATCGTTTCGTCTTCGGCGAAGTGGCCGGCTTCGATCCAGGCGTCCAGCCCTCCTTCGAGGGGCCGTACCCGGGTGAATCCTTTGTCCATCAGAGCGCGAGCCACACGGGCCGCAGAGGCTTCGTTCGGTCACGTACAGTAGAGGATGATCTCGCGGTCTCTGGGCAGCTCGCCCAGCTTGGCGCCGATCTCGTCGACCGTCATGCGCACGGCTCCGGGAATGCGCCGGGGATCGTGGAGGTGGGCGGAACGGTTGCGCACGTCGACGATCGTCGGCGCCTCGCCGTCGGCGATCATCCGTTTGAGCTCGGCGACCGAGATGCGGGCCAGCTTGAGGATCTTGCGGACCCGCCACCGCTGCCACCACTTCACCGCGATCACCAGCACGAGAACCACGCCCACGATCCCCATGGCCCAGTAGCCCAGCGTCTCCAGGTAGAGCAGGGCCCGGCCCACCGCCCGGTGGAAGATGAAGCCCACCGTCACGCCGGAGCCGATCCAGAGGAGGCTGCCGAGGCTGTCCCAGAAGAGGAAGGAGAGGAGGGTCTTGCCCATGGCGCCGGCGAGCGGCGGAGCGATCGTGTTGTAGCCCGGGATGAACTTGGCGTAGAGGAGCGAGGGCATGCCCGCCCGCTCGAAGAGGTCCTCGGTGCCGCGGACGCAGGAGTCGGGCGAGAGGGATAGCCGGCAGACCGTGCGCAGGACGCGATGGCCTTGCCAGCGGCCGATCAGGAACCAGACGGTGTCGGCCAGCACCGAGGCCACGAGGGCCACGGCCAGGAGAGAGGCGAGGTCCATCCGCCCGCGGCCCGCGAGGGCTCCGGCCACGACCAGCGTCGGGAGAGCGGGGATCGGTGCCCCGATCTGCTCCAGGAAGACGTTGGCGAAGACGACGGCGAGGCCGTACTGGATGAGGTGCGCGACGATCTGTTCCATGGATACCTCGGTGGGCCGATTGGGCGGCTGTCCTATTGTCGCATGAGCCGTGGGATCTCCCGCCGGATCTCTTCCTTGGTGAGCCCCAGCAGGGCCGCGTTCTCCACCAGAGGGTCCGGATCCACCGGATAGAGGCGGTTGCGCGCCGGGTCCGCCAGGCCCGCGAGGTTGCGCGGCTCGATGATGCTTCGGATCTCGGTTTCGAAGCGATGGGCGGGTAACTCGCGCAGAGCGGCGAGGGCGCGGCTCAGCATGCCTCGCGTGACGGGATCGGTGCTCCCCAGGAATCCCTGCCACGCCCAGGCGCCGTCCGGCGGGGGCAGGAGGCGCTGGCTGGCTTCGGCGAAGCTCGCGGCGGCGAAGTACACGAAGGAGTAGGACGCGAAGAGGTCGAAGTCCCGCATGGCCTCGTACGCTCCCCCGACGAGATCCTGGACGTGGTCCGCCTCCCGCGCCAGGAGCTCGCCATAGCGGCCGAGCCCGTCGGAGGGGTCTCTTTCCAGCAGCCGGGCCAGACGCTCGACGGCCAGCAGGCTCCAGGCGATGCCCGTCGAGAAGAGGGGCGAGAGGAAGCAATAAGCGTGGGGCAGGAGGGCCCAGCGGTCGCCTGACGCTTGGGCGAGGCGATGCTGAAGGTGGGGAATCTTGCCCAGGGGCCGCGTGGGCCGGGCAGAGGCGAATTGGTCTCGTAGCGTGGGGTAGCGTTCCAGGAGGTGCGTCCAGGCGCGGTCCGGCGGTAGATCAGCCAACTGGTCTCCGGAGACCACGAAGCCGGCGCTCACCGTGCCGTGATCGAAGGGCAGGACGTACATCCAGCCTTCCTCCAGAAGGTGGTGGACGGCCGCCTGCTCGTCTGGATACGGCCCGGGCGGCAGATCGGGGAAAGCTGCCACACCTTCGAAATGCCCGAAGACTAATGAGGTGTGGGGCGCCGCCACTGGGACACGAGGGATCGGGAGGTGCCGCGCCAGGAAGCCGCCGGGGCCGGAGGCGTCGATCAGCAGATCGGCCTCGAAACGGACGGATTGCCCGAGGCGGGCTCCCGAAAGGCGCCAGCCGCCGGACGTGGCTTCCAAGCCGTCCAGATCCACCTCTTCCAGGATCTCGACTCCTGCCTCGGCCGCTTTCAGGACGAGGTGGTGGTCCACGTCTTCCCGCAGCCAGTGGGTGTCCGCGATGGCGTCCGAAGGGCTGGCGGCCACCAGCAGCCGGCGCCCGCCCGCGAAAGGCTGGCCCGGCTCGTGGCCGTAGAAGGTGAAGCCCCGCTTGAGCCCACGCCGCAGGTGGGGCAGCCGCTCCGTCCAGCGTCCCCAGGCTGCGAGGGCGTGGAGGTCTTCGAGGCCGTACCGCGCCGCGAGGCGCTCCAGGCAGATCGCCGCCAGGGGAGTGGAGGACTCGCCGAGGGCGAAGCGGGGATGGCGGGCGCGGTCCAGGAGGAGCACCCGGTGGCCCTGGAGCTGGAGGATGCGGGCGAGGATCGATCCCGCGAAGCCGGAGCCGACGATGGCGATCCGCATCAGCTCCACCCGCAAGCGGTGCAGGCCGGGCGCGGCACGAGGGCACCCGTGAAGCTCATGCGCGCCAAGCGTGCGAGGCGCTCGTCCGCGCATTGGGCGCAGCTCGCGAAGCGCCGGGCGTCCCAGAGGTCGGCCGTCACGATTCCGCGATCGATGTAGAGGCAGCGCTCCAGCGCCTCTTCAAGCTGATCGAGGGTAGGCGGTGTGAAGTGCCCTTCGGTCCGGAGGATCTCCATGGCGCCGTTGCCGCCTCGGACGGGGATCAGCGAGACGCGCTCCGCGCCCCGCTCGAAGGCGTGCACGGCGGAGCGGACGGCCCACTCGACCGCCTCGGCCGGCGGCACGAACGGCGGCGCGACCAGCACGAAGGCTCGCAGGCCGATCCCCGCGTGCCTGAGCCTCTCCGCGGCGCGGTCGAAGTCGTCGAGGGTCATCCCCTTGTTCAGACGGGGCAGCGCTTCCGGATGGACCGTCTCGAGGCCCATGGCGACCTCCAGGCGGCCGGCCAGCCGCTCCGCGAAGCGCAGGCAGCGGTCGCCGATCAGGCGTGGATGGCACTCGACGGTGACGCGGGCGAAGGGCGAGGCCAGGCGGAGGATCTCCTCCTCGTCGCCGGCCGGCACGGCCCGCGGGTCGAAAAAGTTGCTTGCGTTGTAGAGCTTCACGGCGGCCGGCCGCGGCAGGGGGCCCGCGGCGGCCAGGGCTTGGCGGAACTGGGCGACGAGGGCGCCATCCGGCGTGGGCTCGTCGAGCGTCTCCCGCCAGAGGTCGCAGAAGACGCAGGTGAAAGGGCATTCGGCGCCGCCCAGGAAGATCGTCAGGGCGGGAAGGAGCCCGCCGCCCGGCGTGCGCTCCTCCTCCCAGAGCTGCCCCAGGGGCGCCCAGGGATCGATTCCCCGCTTGGGAGACCGCAACGAGCGGATCCACCGCGACGATGCTGCCTCCACGCTACGCCTGCTGGAAGAGGCTCAGCAGATGGCTCCGGTAGTGCGACGAGGGCACGCCGAAGCGGCCGCGGAAGGTCTCCTCCGGCACCGCTCCATGCTGGAACCGCCGTTTGGGGAAGACGGGAAGGTCCAATCCCGTCGCCTGACGGACGCCCCGGCGCAGGACCTCGCCTTTCAATTCATAAAGGGCCTGGTGGGAGCCGCGGGTCAGCTCCGCGAAGGGGATGGCCTCGGCGACCGCGATGACCCGGGGCCGGCTGTTGGGGCTGAAGAGGGAGAAGCCATAACGCCGGGCGGGGGCGTAGCCCCGGACGCACCCCCGGCTCAGGCCGCCGGTGTAGGTGAGGGAGTGCTTGATGGCGGCGACGCCCCAGCCCTCCTGGTAGAGCATCCGGTTGTTGACGACGCTCCGGATGGTCAGCTCCGGGTTCTCCTCGATGGGGTAGTCCTTGAGGTTCTCGTCGCCGCCGTCGCCGTCGGCGAGGAAGCGCCAGGCGGGGTAGCGCTCGCGGATGCCCTGGAGGAGGGCGAGGTTCATGGCCGCGCACTCGACGTCCAGGGGTTTGTAGTCCTCGATGGCGGCCACGGCCGCGAAGGGGTCGAGCCCGGCGCTCGCCGTTTCGACGACCTCGCCGAGCATCTGGAGGCCGGTGCGCCGGAGGAGCTCCCGGGCCTGCTCGAGGTCGGCGCCGCCGCCGTCGACGGCGAGGGTGAACGCCTTGAGCCGGGCCGGGCTCTGGCCGAGGGCGAGGATCTCGTGGTGGAGGCAGAGCAGGAGCGCGCCGCTGTCCATGCCGCCGGAGAAGAGGACGCCCAGGGGCTCCCGTTCGGGCACGGCGTCAAGCCAGAGGCGGATCTCCTGGCACAGGGCGCCGACGTAGGCCTCGCCGATGGCGTCGAGGTCCGGCGGCAGGACTTCCCGTGGCGGATCGAAGAAGCGCCGGTAGGCCGGGTTGGGATCGGGGCAGCCCACGAGCTGGATCTCGGTGACGTGGTGGGCCGGCACCATCCGGGTATAGGACGGATGGAACTGGTCGGCGTGCCCCTCGCGCTCCAGCGCGTCGCGGATGGCGTCGATCCGGTCGGCCACGACGAGCATGGGGCCGTCCGTCTCCTTGGCCAGGAAGTAGCGCAAGGGGCGGTCGAGGCTGCGGGCCAGGCAGACCCGCTGGCCGTCGCGGGCGAGGAGGGCAAAGGAGCCCTGGATCTTCAGGACGTCGCCGGCGTCCTCCGACAGGAGAAGGCCGCGGGCGTCGTCGGCGGACATGTTGAGGATGCCCTGATCGGAGTCGGGCACGAGGTTGAGAATGCGGGCGATGGCTTGGTGTCTCAGTTGGCGGTCCTCCCAGTAGGGATCGTCATTCTAGCCGCGCTTGACAGCCTGCCGTCTTCGTGCTGTAAGCTACCAAGTCTGATCCGGAGCTTGAAGATGCGCTCAAATATCCAGCTTCACCCCCAAGTCGCCACCGTCCGGGGTTGGCGTGCGCATCATCATTCCGTGAACTGAGCCGGGCATCGTCCCGGCCACACGGACCCGGGACGCGAGACCGCCTGCGCACTTCGTCGCCTCCTTCCGGGTCCGGAAGGAGGTTTTCGTTTTGGAGACATTTCCGGCAGCGCCGGGCCGCGCCACCCTGGTCGGCACCGTCACGACCCTCCCCGAGGGGAGCCTCGTGCCCCTGGTGGAAGGCCTGGAAGGGACCGACTGGCTGGAGATCCGCGCCGACCTGGTGGGGGACCTCGATGTAGCGCGCCTGGCTCGGCTCTTCCCCGGCAAGCTCCTTTACACGCTGCGCAGCCGGGCCGAGGGGGGCGCCTTCGAGGGTTCTCCCGAGCGGCGAAAGAAGCGGCTGCTCGAGGCGGCGGGGCGGTACGACCTGGTCGACCTCGAAGCCGCGCGCGACCTCTCCCCGGAGATCCTCAAGGCCGTGCCGCCCGAGAAGCGGGTCCTCTCCTGGCACGGTCCCGCTCCCGGCATCGAGGGGCTGACGGCAACGTTCGAGCGGATGGCCACCGTGCCCGCCGCTCTCTACAAGCTGGTGCCCACGGCCGCGCAGGCGGGCGACGAGATCCCCGGCCTGATGCTGCTCCACGCGCTCGGGCGGCGCGACGTGACCGTTTTCTCGGCCGGCCCGGCCGGCGCCTGGACGCGCTTCGTGGCGCCCCGGCTGGGCGCGCCCGTGGTCTACGGCATGCTGGGCGAGGTGCCCGGCGCGCCGGGGCAGCTCTCGATCGAGCGGCTGCGCCGGGACTATCTCCTGCCGGATCTGCCGCCCGTCGAGGCCCTGTTCGGCATCGTCGGCAATCCCGTCACCCACTCGCTGTCCCCCCGCATCCACAACGCCGCTTACCGGGCGCTGGGCCTGCCGGCGGCCTACCTGCCGTTCCACGCCGAGTCGTTCGGCGATTTCTGGCTGGAGGTGGTGGAGAACGGGGTGATGGACACGATGGGGTTCCCCATCCGCGGCCTCTCCGTCACCGCGCCCCACAAGGAGAGCGCGCTGGTGGTGGCGGGAGCGGAGAGCCCGCTCGCCGGGCTGATCGGCGCCGCCAACACGCTGGTGTGCAACCAGGGGGTGTGGGAGGCGGAGGCCACGGACCCGGACGGCGTGGTGCTGCCGCTGCGCGACCGGGGGATCGTCATCGAGGGGCTGGAGTCGGCGGTCGTCGGCGCCGGCGGCGCGGGCCGGTCGGCCGCGGAGGGCCTGGCGAAAGCGGGCGCGCGGGTGACGATCTTCAACCGTGGCGCCGAACGCGGCCAGAGCTCGGCCGAACGCCTGAAGCTTCCCTACCTGCCTCTCTCCGACCTCGACCCCTCCCGTTTCGGCCTGCTGGTGAACGCCACGTCGCTCGGCCGCGGCGAGGAGGATCCGCTGCCCTTCGACACCGGCCGGCTGCGCCCGGGCGCCGTGGTGATCGACCTCGTCTACCTGATGGACCGGCCGACGCGCCTGCTCGAAGAGGCCGCGGCGCGCGGCGCGGTGGCGGTCGACGGCCGGGAAGTGCTGGTGGACCAGGCCCGCGGGCAGTTCCGCATGATGACCGGGCGCGACCTGCCGCTCGCCCTCGCCCGCCGGGTGGCGGGCCTGGAGGAGGCGCCGTGAGAGTCTCCGCCGCCCTGCCGACGGGCGTCGCCGCCCTGCTGTTCGAGAGCGCCCGGCGGCGGAGCGAGGCGGAGGAGCGGCTGGTGGCCCGGCTGCGGGAGAGCGGCTACTCGGAAGCGATCCTGCCGATCCTCGACTACCTGGAGCCCTACGAGGCGCTGCTGACTCCCGCGACGCGCGGCGAGCTCTACCGCTTCGTGGACCGCGACGGCGAGCTGCTCGCCCTGCGGGCCGACTTCACGCCCATGCTGGCCCGGCTGCTGGCGCCGCGCCTGGAGTCGCTCTCTCTGCCTCTGCGTCTCTTTTACCGCGGCGACGTGATTCGCTATCAGGAGGAACGGGCGGGCCGGGAGCGGGAGCTCTACCAGCTCGGCGCCGAGCTGCTGGGCCTGCCGGGCGAGTGGGCCGAGAAGGAGATCCTGCGGCTCTTCCTGGAGCTGGCGACTGATGGGGGAGAGGCGGGTCTTCAGGTGGTCCTCGGGTTCGCCGGCGCCCTCGACGAGCTGCTGCTGGCGGCGGACGTCGACGATCCCGTGAGCCTGGCGGCGGCGGTCGCCCGGCGCGAGCGGGGCGAGGTGCGGCGCGCCTGCGGCACGCTCCTCGCCGTGGTGGAGGACGGCCTGCCGGCGCGTCCGGAGGACCTCGGGCCGGAGGCGGCCGGGCGTCTGAAGAGCCTGCTGGCGCTGCGGGACGAGATGGCCGCCGCCTTCCCGGGCGTGCTGCTGACCATCGACCTCGCCGAGTTTGCCCGCAATGGCCTGGACCTGCGGCTTACGGTGGCCGAGGGGGAGCGCCCCTACTATGACGGCCTGGTGTTTCACGCCTACGGCGGCCCGGCGGCCGTGCCCGTGGGCGGCGGCGGCCGCTACGACCGGCTGTTCCGCGCCCTCGGGGCCGAGGTGCCGGCCGTGGGCTTCTCGCTCAGCCTGGAGCGGCTGCTGGAGTCGGCGCCGTGATCCGCTTCGCGCTGCCCAAGGGCCGGAACCTGGAGACGGCCCTGGCCGCCTTCCGGGCCGCGGGCATCCCCCTGAACGGTTTCGACGCCGCCGGGCGCAGTCTTCGCCTGCGCATCCCCGAGACAGGGATCGAGGTGCTCTCCTTGAAGGATTGGGACCTGCCGCTCTACGTCGGGCATGGCGTGGCCGACTGCGGCATCGTCGGCAGCGACGTGCTGGAGGAGGTGGACGGCGACCTCCTGGTGCCGGTGCGCTTCCGGGAAGGGCGCTCCCGGATGTCGCTGATCGGCCGCGAGGCCGGGCTGCCCGCCGCCGGCACGCAGGTGAGGCTGGCGACCAAGTATCCGAACACGGCCCGCCGCGTCGTCGCCGGACGGCCCTGGGGCGCCGAGATCCTGAAGCTCTCCGGATCGCTCGAGCTGGCGCCCGTCCTGCGGCTGGCCGAGCTGGCGCTGGACATCGTCCAGACCGGCCGCACGCTCGCCGAGAACGGCCTGGTGGAGATCGAGACCGTGGCCGAGGTGACGCCCTGCCTGGTGGTCAACCGGGCTTCCTACCAGCGCCACCGGGCGCTTCTGAACGATTGGATCGGCCGCCTCGAAGCGGCGGAGGTGGTGTCTTGAGCCCGCTCGAAATCCTCAAAGCCGACTCCCGCGCCGGGCGCCGGGCCGTCGAACGCCTCACCCGCCGCGGCGAGGCCGTGCTGGACGCCAAGACCCTGCGCCGGGCGGAGAAGATCGTCCAGGACGTCCGCAAGCGGGGCGACCGCGCGCTGCTCGACTATGTCCGCAAGCTCGACGGCGCGGCGGCGGATTCGGTGGCGGACCTGGCGCTCGTGCCGCCGCCGGAAGACGGCGAGGCCGTCCTCGGGGCAGGGTACGTCGAGGCGCTGGAGCGCGCCATCGTGGCCGTCGAGCGTTTCCACGCGCCGCAGGTGCGCACGGGCTACCGCCTGGAGGAGGAGGGGATCGAGCTCGAAGAGCGGGTCACGCCGCTGCAGCGGGTGGGTCTCTACGTGCCGGGCGGCCGGGCGAGCTACCCCTCGACCGTGGTGATGACGGTGGTGCCCGCCCGGGTGGCCGGTGTCGAGGAGATCGTGGTGGCCACGCCGCCCGGCTCCTACCGCGCCAACCCGGCCCTGCGCTACGCCCTGGCCCGGCTGGGCGTGACGGAGGTCTGGGGCATGGGCGGCGCGCACGCCGTGGCGGCTCTCGCCTACGGCACGGAGACGATCCGCCGCGTGGACCTGGTCGCCGGCCCCGGCAATGCCTGGGTGACGGCGGCCAAGAAGCTGGTGGTGGGGGACGTCGGAATCGACGGCATCGCCGGGCCCAGCGAGGTGCTGATCGTGGCGGACTCGACGGCCGACGCGGGCGACGTGGCGGCGGACCTCCTGGCCCAGGCCGAGCACGATCCGCTGGCGGCGGCGGTGCTGATCACCCCGGACGCCAAGCTCGCCAAGCGGGTCTCGGCGGAGATCGACCGCCAGCTCGCCGGCCTCGCGACGGCGGAGACGGCCAGGGCCTCGCTGGCGGCTTTCGGGGCGGCCCTGGTGGTGCCGAGCCTCGAGGCAGCACTGGAGCTGGTCGAGCGGATCGCCCCGGAGCACCTGCAGCTCGTGGGGCCCGAGACGGAAACCCTGGCGCCGCGCGTCCGCTCGGCGGGCGCGATCTTCATCGGCGCCGCCACCCCTGAGGTCTTCGGCGATTACGTCGCCGGCCCCAGCCACGTCCTGCCCACCTGCGGCAGCGCGCGGTTCGCGTCCTCTCTCGGCGTCGAGGACTTCCTGCGGCGCAGCCACACGATGCGCTTCACGCCCGGCGCCGCGAGCCGCCGGGCCGCGGCGGCGGCCGTGCTGGCCGACGCCGAGGGCCTGCCCGGCCACGCGGCGGCGGCGCGGCGGAGGCTGGAATGACGTCTGGGATGACGGCGGACCCGTCCCTCTTCGTCCGCCCCGAGCTGCGGGCCCTCGGGGCCTATCACCTGGACCTGACGCCCTGCCGGCACAAGCTGGACCAGAACGAGGTGCCGTGGGATCTGCCGCGCCGGCTCAAGACCGAGATGGCGGAGCGGCTCCTGGCGGCGGACTGGGCGCGGTACCCCGATTTCCACGCCGACGCCCTGCGCCGCGACCTTGGGCGCCTGCACGGCCACCCGTGGGAAGGGGTGCTTGTGGGGAACGGCTCGAACGAGCTGCTCTCGGTGGCCCTGACGGCCCTGGCCGCCCCCGGTACGGAGGTGCTGGGCGCCGAGCCGAGCTTCGGCCTCTACCGGAGCTTCGTGCTCAAGGCGGGGGGCGTTCCGCGGTTCCTGCCGCCGCGTCCGGACCTGCGGCTGCCGGCGGACGAGCTGGAGGCCGAGGTGGAGCGGCACCCCCACCGGCCTCTCCTGCTCTGCACGCCCAACAACCCGACGGGCGACGCCCTGCCGGTCGAGCGGGTCGAGCGGCTGCTCGAGCGCATCGAGGCGCCGCTGCTGCTCGACAACGCATACGGCGAGTTCTGCCAATACGATTACCGGCCGCTGCTCGCCCGCCATCCCCACCTGGTCCTGTTCCGGACGTTCTCCAAGGCGTGGTCGCTGGCTGGCATGCGGCTCGGCTACCTCCTGGCCGATCCGCGCCTCGTGGTGGAGCTGATCAAGGTGAAGCTGCCCTACAACCTGGGCCACCCTTCGGCGATCGCGGGCCGGGTCGCGCTGGAGAGGGAGGAAGAGGCAGCCCTGCGGGTGCGGATCCTGGTGGCTCGCCGCGCCCAGTGGGCCGCCATGCTGGCGGAGGAGGGATTGGAAGTCTTTCCCTCCGAGGCCAATTTCCTGCTCGTGCGCAGTCCCAAGGCCCGGGAGATCCGCGAGACGCTGGAGGCGCGGAGCATCCGGGTGCGGGACGTGAGCGGGTATCCGGGGCTGGCGGGGTGCCTGCGGGTGTCCGTCGGCACGGGCGCGGCGCTGCGGGCCGTGCGGGCAGCCTTACGGGGAGAAGACAGATGAGGACCGGTCTCGTCGAACGCGCCACCGCCGAGACGAAGATCCGGCTGGAGCTGCGCCTGGAGGGCGGCGAGCGGCGGATCGACGTTCCCAACGGCTTCTTCGGCCACATGCTCCAGGCCCTCACGACCCACGGCGGCTTCGGCATCGACCTCGAAGCGGCGGGGGACACCCACGTCGACCTCCACCACACGGTCGAGGATGTGGGGATCGCCTTCGGGGAAGCCCTGGCCGAGGCCCTGGGCGAGCGGCGGGGGATCATGCGCTTCGCTCACGCCTACGCGCCGCTCGACGAAGCCCTGGCGCGGGCCGTGGTGGACCTCTCCGGGCGCGGCTCGTTCCACTATTCGGCGCCGCCGGAGGTCGCGGCCGGCTGGGTGACGGCGGACTTCCCCCTAACCCTGGTGGCCGACTTCTTCCAGGCGCTGGCCGACCGCGGCCGGCTGACCCTGCACCTCGACATCCTCTCGGCGCGCAACGGCCATCACGCCGCCGAGGCCGCGTTCAAGGCGGCCGCCCTGGCGCTCCGGCAAGCCGTGGCTTTCCGAGTTGGATCCGACGATGTGCCGAGCACCAAGGGGACGCTCTCGGCATGAAGGCTCTGGTCATCGACGCCGGCGTCGGCAACCTCGGCAATCTCGCGCGGGCCTTGGAGCACGTGGGCGGCGAGGTCGAGATCGGCGCCGATCCCGAGCGCGTGGCGGCCAGCCGGTGCCTGCTGCTGCCCGGCGTGGGCGCCTTCGCGCCGCCCCGGGAGGCCGTGCGCGGCGGCGTGGAGGCGGCGCTCCGCGAGGCGCTGGCGCGGGGCGCCTGGCTGCTCGGCATCTGCGTCGGTTTCCAGATCCTGTTCGACGAGGGCGAGGAGTTCGGGGTTACGGACGGCTTGGGATTGCTATCCGGCCGGGTCACCCGCCTGCCGGCGACGGTGCCGGTGCCCCACATCGGCTGGAACCGGCTGCACGACCCGGCGGATCATCCCCTCCTGGCTGGTCTCGACAACCCGTACGTCTACTTCGTTCACAGCTACGCCCCCGAGGCCGTGCCGGACGAGCTCTGCCTCGCCCGCTGCACCCATGGCCGGGTCTTTCCGGCCATCGCCGGGCGGGACCGGGTGATGGGCACGCAGTTCCACCCCGAGCGTAGCGGCCCCGCCGGCCTGCGTCTGCTCGCCAATTTCCTGCGCCTGGCCGGAGACGAATCGTCTGGAGACGGACGCTCTGGAGACAAACCATGGAGCTGATCCCCGCGATCGACCTTCGCCACGGCCAGGCCGTCCGCCTCCGCCAGGGCGACGAGAACCGGGCGACCGTCTACGGCGAAGACCCCGTCGCCGTCCTGGAGTCCTACGCCCGCGCCGGGGTGACCCGCGTCCACGTGGTGGACCTCGACGCGGCCCTGGGCGAGGCGCCCCAGCGGGAGCTGATCGAGAGGATGGCCAGCAACGGCGTCAAGGTCCAGCTCGGCGGCGGCCTGCGCGACCGCGAGGCCATCGACTGGGCCCTCGCGGCGGGCTGCGACCGGGTGGTCGTCGGCTCCCTCGTGGCCCGCGACACCGAGACCTTCCGCGCCCTGGCCCACGAGCTGCCCGGCTGCCTGGTGCCCGCCCTGGACGTCGCCCACGGCGAGGTGCGGATCGCGGGCTGGAAGGAGGGGGCCTTACTGGGACTCGGCGAGCTGTGCGCCCGGCTGATGGGCTTGCCCTGCCCGGCCATCCTGGTGACGGACGTCGAGCGCGACGGCATGATGACGGGTCCCAACCTGGAGCTGGCCCGCCGCGGCGCGCGTACCTCAGGCCTGCCGGCCCTGCTCTCGGGCGGCGTTCACGCCCTCTCCGACCTCGAAGCGGCGCGCCGGACCCCCGAGATCGCGGGCGCCATCGTCGGCCGGGCCTTATATGAAGGAGCGTTCACCGTCGAGGAGGCCCTGGCCGTATGCGGATGACCGGACCTTCCGGTCTCGCCCGCCGCGTGATCCCCTGCCTCGACGTCTCCGACGGCCGGGTGGTCAAGGGCGTGCGGTTCCGCGATCTCGTCGACCAGGGCGATCCCGCCGAGTCGGCCCTCCGCTATGCCGAGCAGGGGGCGGACGAGATCGTCTTCCTCGACATCGGCGCGGCGCCCGAGGAGCGGGATACGGACGTCGAGTGGGTCCGCCGCACGGCCGAGCGCGTCTTCATCCCCCTCACCGTCGGCGGCGGCGTGCGCGGCGAGGCCGACGCCAGGCGGCTCCTGCGCTCCGGAGCCGACAAGGTGGGGATCAACTCCGCCGCCGTCGAGCGGCCGGAGCTGGTGCGGGAGCTGGCCCGCCGCTTCGGCAGCCAGTGCGTGGTGCTCTCGGTGGACGCCCGGCGGAGGGCGGAGGGCGCATGGGAGGTGGTCACCCGGGGCGGACGGCAGGCGACCGGCCTCGACGCGCTGGCCTGGATCCGCGAGGCCGTCGAGCGCGGCGCCGGCGAGATCCTGCTCACCAGCATCGACCGCGACGGCACCCAAGGGGGCTACGACCTGGAGCTGATCGCCGAGGTCGCGGACGCCGTGCCGGTGCCCGTGATCGCCTCGGGCGGGGCCGGCGAGCCCGGCCACCTGACGGCGGCCCTCGCGGCCGGCGCCGCCGCCGTGCTGGCCGCCTCGATCTTCCACCAGGGGACCTACACGGTGGGCGACGTCAAGCGGGTGCTGGCCGGGGCGGGCTTTCCGATACGACCGGTGCGGGAGGAGAGAGAATGAAGTTGGAAGATCTCCAAGACCTCCGATTTGACGACCATGGCCTGATCCCCGTCGTCGTCCAGGACGTGGGCAGCGGCGCCGTGCTGATGCTCGCCTATGCCAACCGCGAGGCCGTCGAGTTGACCCTCGCGACAGGGCAGGCCCACTTCTGGAGCCGCTCGCGGCAGGCCCTCTGGCGCAAGGGCGAAACCTCGGGCAACATTCTGGAGGTGGTGGAGGTCGCGCTCGACTGCGACGGCGACGCCCTGCTGGTGCGGGCGCGGCCGGCCGGGCCCACCTGCCACCGGGGCACGCGGAGCTGCTTCGAGCCCAATCCCGCCCGGCTGGAGCTGGGCTGGCTGGCGGCCGTGCTGGAGTCGCGGCGCGGCGCCGACCCCGGGGCGAGCTACACGGCGCGCCTGCTCGCGGGGGAGATCGAGCGGATCGCCCAGAAGGTGGGGGAGGAGGGCGTCGAGACGGCCATCGCGGCGGTCTCCCTCGCCGCCCGCGGCGAAGACGAGGGGGGCGAGCGCCGGAAATCGCTGGTGGGCGAGGGCGCGGACCTGCTCTATCACCTCCTCGTCCTGCTCGCGGCGAGCGGCGTCGATCCAGGGGAAATCAAAGACGAGTTGATCCGGCGACACGGTTTTGCCAAGTTGGGACACTAGTAGTGCGAAGCTCAAATCATTTGATTTTGTTTTGGAGGTCATCCGATGTCTTCTGAGGGGGAAACGCGCCGGCCGCGTCGGGCCGTGCCGCACATTCGTGAGTTCCTGGCCGACAGTCTGACGCCGCTTTCGGTCTACCGCCGGCTGGCGTCGATCTCGCCGCACCGCTTCCTGTTCGAGAGCGTCTCAGGCGGCGAGCGGGTCTCCCGTTTCAGCTTCCTGGGCGCCGCGCCCCGCGAGATCTATCGCCTCTACCCCGACCGGCTGGAGATCGAGCGCGAAGGGCGCCGCAATCCGCTCCCCGGCCCTCCCCTCGACGCCCTGCGCGAGGTGCTCCACTCGATCTCGACCGAGCCCAGCTCCGTGCCGTTCACCGGCGGCTTCGTCGGCTACTTCGGCTACGACCTGATCCGGCTCGTCGAGCGGCTGCCGAACCGTCCGCCCGATCCCTTCGACCTGCCGGTTGCCCTGCTCGCCCGCTTCGATACGCTGGTGCTCTTCGACCACGCCCACGGGCGGGTGCTGGCGATCGCCAACGAGATCGAGGGCGAGGTGAGCGTCGCCGACGCCGAGCGCGAGCTGGGCCGCCTGTCGAAGCTGCTCACCGAGGAGGCGGGGGGCGGCGGCGTCGCCATGCCGGGCCAGCCGCCCGGGCCCGCCGGCACCGACATGCCGAGCCTCGACGGCGGCTCCTTCCGCCGCGCCGTGCTCAAGGCCAAGGAGCATATCGCGGCGGGCGACATCTTCCAGGTCGTGCTCGCCCGCCGCTGGCGGGTGCCGCGGCGCATCGAGCCGCTCGCCCTCTACCGGGCGCTGCGCATGGTCAACCCGAGCCCCTACATGGTGCTCCTCGAGACCCCGGACGTCTCGCTCGTCGGCGCCTCGCCCGAGATGCTGGTGCGCAAGCAGGGGCGCCACATCGAGACCCGGCCCATCGCCGGCACCCGGCCGCGCGGCATGGACGCCGAGGGCGACCGGCGCCTCGCCGAGGACCTGCTGGCCGATCCCAAGGAGCGGGCCGAGCACGTCATGCTGGTGGACCTCGGGCGCAACGACCTCGGCCGGGTGGCGATGCCGGGCAGCGTGCGGGTGCCGACCTTCATGGAGATCGAGAACTACAGCCACGTCATGCACCTCGTCTCGGGCGTCGAGGCCGAGCTGGCGACGGGCCGGGACGCGCTCGACGCCCTGCTCTCCTGCTTCCCCGCCGGCACGGTCTCGGGCGCGCCCAAGATCCGGGCCATGGAGATCATCGACAGCCTGGAGCCGGAGGCGCGCGGCCCATACGCCGGCGCGGTGGGCTACCTCTCCTACTCCGGCGACCTCGACACCTGCATCGCCATCCGCACGCTCGTCGTCCGCGACGGGGAGACCTCGGTCACCGCCGGCGCCGGCATCGTGGCCGACTCCGACCCGGCAGCCGAGGAGCGGGAGACCAAGAACAAGGCGGCGGCCCTGCTCACGGCGGTGGCGCTCGCCGAGGAATTGGAGAGAAGATCGTGATTCTCATGGTGGACAACTACGACTCCTTCACCTACAACCTGGTGCAGTTGCTGGCGGCGGCCGGGGCGGAGGTGGAGGTGCTGCGCAACGACGCCGAGAGCGCCGCGGCGATGCTGGCCCGCAAGCCCGACGGCATCGTGCTGTCGCCCGGCCCCGGCCGGCCCGAGGACGCCGGGGTGTGCCTCGACCTGCTGCGGCTGCGCGCCGACGTCCCCCTGCTCGGCGTCTGCCTCGGCCACCAGGCGCTGGGCGTCGCCTTCGGGGCCACGGTCGACCGCGCTCCCCGGCTCATGCACGGCAAGACCTCGCCCGTGCGCCACGGCGACCAGGGGGTCTTCGCCGGTCTGCCCAACCCCTTCGAGGCCACCCGCTACCACAGCCTGGAGGTGAAGGAGGGGACGCTGACGGCGGAGCTGCAGCCCCTCGCCTGGGCGGACGACGGCACGCTGATGGGCCTGCGCCACCGCGAGCTGCCCTACTGGGGCGTGCAGTTCCATCCCGAGTCGGTGCTCACGGGCTCCGGGGCTCACCTGCTGGCCAATTTCCTGGAGCTCTGCAAAGAGGGTCGCGGAGAAGATCATGGGGAAAATAATGCCGGAGCTTGACGCCCGCTCGGCGCTGGCGCGCGTGACGGCCGGCGAGAGCCTCTCCCGCGAGGAGACGGAGGAGCTCTTCGGCCAGCTCATGGACGGCATGGTCACCGAGACCCTCAAGGCGGCCCTGCTGATCGCCCTGCGCATGAAGGGGGAGGCCGTCTCCGAGATCTCCGGCGCCGCCGCCGCCATGCGCCGCCGGTCGATTCCCATCCCCCACGTGCGGCAAGACCTGGTGGACACCTGCGGCACGGGCGGCGACGGCCGCGGCACGTTCAACATCTCGACCGCGGCGGCCCTGGTGGCGGCGGCGGCCGGCGTGCCCGTCGCCAAGCACGGCAACCGCTCGGTCTCCAGCCGCTCCGGCAGCGCCGACGTGCTGGCCGCCCTCGGCGTCAAGATCGAGATCGATCCCGAGACGGCCGGCCGCACCCTCGACACCGTGGGCATCACCTTCCTCTTCGCGCCCCTGCTCCACCCCGCCATGCGGGAGGTGATGCCGGTGCGCCGCGAGCTGGGCCTGCGGACCATCTTCAACGTCCTCGGACCGCTCACCAACCCGGCCGGCGCCCGGCGCCAGCTCATGGGCGTCTACACCGAGAGCCTGGTCGAGCCGATCGGCCACGTGCTGCGCGACCTCGGGGCCGAGCACGCCCTGGTGGTCCACGGCGACGGGCTGGACGAGATCACGACCACGGGCCGCACCCGGGTCGCCGAGGTGCGGGGCGGCGAGGTGCGGATCTTCGACCTGGAACCGGAGCGCTTCGGCCTGCGCCGCGCCCGCCTGGAGGACCTCGCGGGCGGCCTGCCGGAGGAGAACGCCGCCGCCGTCCACCGCGTCTTCGGCGGCGAGACGGGGCCGCTCGCGGACATCACGGCCCTGAACGCCGGCGCCGCCCTCTACGTGGGGGGCGCCGCCGCCACCCTGGAAGAGGGGGTCGAGCGGGCCCGCGCGGCCATCGTCTCGGGCGCCGCCCGGGAGAAGCTGGAAGAATTGCGGAGCTTTTCGGGATGAGCGCTCCCGACATCCTCCTGAAGATCGCCGAGCGTCGCCGGCAGCGGGTCGCCGAGGTGGGCGGCGTGACCGAAGAGTGGACCGAGGGCGCGCCGCGGACGCCGGGGGACAACGCCTTCCTGGCCGCCCTCCGCCTCCGGCGAGGCTTCCCGAACATCATCGCGGAGGTCAAGCTGGGCTCGCCCCGGCTCGGCTCGCTGCACGGCCGGGTGGACCCGATCGCCCAGGCCAAGATCTACGCGGACAACGGCGCGGCGGCCCTGTCGGTGGTCGTCGAGCCCGACTTCTTCCACGGCGGCTACGACCTCCTCGCCGCCTGCCGGGAGGCCTCCGGCCTGCCGGCCATCGCCAAGGACTTCATCGTCGATCCCGTCCAGCTCCTCTGGGCCCGCGACGCCGGAGCTGACGCCGTCCTGCTGATCGCCGCCCTCTATGAGCCCGGGGAGATGGCGCGCTACGCCCGCCTCGCCCGCGGCCAGGGGCTCGTGCCGCTGGTCGAGACCCACGACGCGGACGACGTCGCCAAGCTCGGCGGCGAGCCGTGGGAGATGGTGGGCATCAACAACCGGAACCTCCGCACGTTCGACGTCGATCTCCAGAATTCCATCTCCCTGCTCGCCGGGCTGCCCGGGGAGGCGGTGAAGGTGGCCGAGAGCGGCATCCGCGACGGGCTCGACGTGGCCCTGCTGCGCGAGAGCGGCTTCGACGCCTTCCTGATCGGCGAGTCGCTCCTGCTCGCCCCGGACCCCGCCGCCAAGCTCCGCGAGCTGCTGATCGGGCCGGAGGTTTGACCCCATGACCGACCTCATGCCGGTCAAGGTCAAGGTGTGCGGCGTCACCGATCCCGCCAACGCGCTGGCGGCCGTGGAATTGGGCGCGGACTACCTGGGGTTAAACTTTTACCCGGGCAGCCCGCGGTTCGTGGAGGCCGGACGGGCGCTGGAGATCGCCGGCGCGGTGGCCGGCCGGGTGCCGCTGGTGGGCGTGTTCGTGAACGCGTCCGCCGCCGAGGTCGAGGAGATCGCCGGCCGCGTGGGGCTCGACCTGGTGCAGTTCAGCGGCGACGAGGGGCCGGAAACGGTGGCTCCCTTCGCTGAACGGGCGATCAAGGCGTTTCGTACCGGGGGAACCGGGGGCCTGCCGGGCCGCGAGGAGATCGCGGCCTACGGGGCGGTCTGGGGAGTCCTGGTCGACTCCTGCCACGGCTCGCTCTACGGCGGCACCGGGGCGGCCTGGGACTACGGCTCTTTGAGCGGCGACCTGCCAGGAAATATGCCGGAGCGGCTCTTCCTGGCCGGCGGCCTGGGACCGGACAACGTCCGGCGCGCCGTCGAGAGCGCCCGGCCTTTTGCCATCGACGTCTGCTCACGGGTGGAGTCCGCCCCGGGGGTCAAGGATCTCGAGCTGCTGCGGCGGCTCTTTCTGGAGGTGAGGCATGGCCAGACCCAAAACCCTTCCTGACGCGGAAGGTTACTTCGGCAGCTACGGCGGCCGCTTCGTCCCCGAGACGCTCATGACGCCTCTGGCCGAGCTGACGCGCTTCTACGACAAGGCGCAGCGCTCGCGCGTCTTCCGCCGCGACCTGACGGGCCTGCTCAACGACTTCGCCGGCCGTCCGACGCCCCTCTACTTCGCCGAGCGCCTCTCCGAGGAGCTGGGCGGCGCGCGCATCTTCCTCAAGCGCGAGGACCTGCTCCACACCGGCGCGCACAAGATCAACAACGCCCTCGGCCAGTGCCTGCTGACGCGGCTGATGGAGAAGGAGCGGGTGATCGCCGAGACCGGCGCCGGCCAGCACGGGGTGGCGACGGCCACCGCCGCCGCCGCCCTCGGCCTCTCCTGCACCGTCTACATGGGCAGCGAGGACATGCGCCGCCAGCGGCTCAACGTCGACCGCATGCGGCTGCTGGGCGCCGAGGTCGTGCCGGTCGACTCCGGCAGCCGGACGCTCAAGGACGCCATCAACGAGGCGATGCGCGACTGGGTCACCAACGTCCGCACCACTCACTACGTCCTGGGCTCGGTGCTCGGGCCGGACCCCTTCCCCCGCATGGTGCGCGATTTCCACCGGGTGATCGGCGACGAGGCGCGCCTCCAGCTCAAGCGCCAGACGGGCAGCGAGGCGCCGGACCTGGCGGTGGCCTGCGTCGGCGGCGGCAGCAACGCCATCGGCCTCTTCACGGCCTTCCTCCAGGACATGCGGGTGCGCCTGATCGGCGTCGAGGCCGGCGGCCGGAGCTTCGGCCTGGGCGAGCACGCGGCCCGCTTCGCCGGCGGCTCCCTGGGCGTGCTGCACGGCACCCGCACCTTCGTCCTGCAGGACGAGGAGGGGCAGATCTCCAATACCCACTCCGTCTCGGCCGGGCTCGACTACCCGGCCATCGGCCCCGAGCACGTCTGGCTGCACGACGAGGGGCGGGTAGAGTACGGCTCGGCCAACGACGAGGAGGCGATCGCCGCCTTCCACCTGCTGGCCCGCACCGAGGGCATCCTGCCCGCCCTGGAGAGCTCGCACGCGATCGCCGAGGTCGTCAAGCGCGCTCCGCGGCTGTCGCGCAAGCGGGTGATCCTGGTGAACCTCTCGGGACGCGGGGACAAGGACGTCGAATCCGTGCTCGCCTGGGACCGCGAGCACGTGGGAGCAGAGGGAAACGTGGAGTCCTTCGCGGCGGCTGCCGCACGGCGAGGAGAGACGCGATGAGCGCGATCGACGAAGTCTTCTTCAACTGCTCCCACGAGGGGCGGGCGGCCTTCATCCCCTTCCTGATGGCGGGCGATCCCGACCTGAACGCCACGGCCGAGTACCTGGACGCCCTGGCCGCCGGCGGGGCCGACATCATCGAGCTGGGCGTGCCGTTCAGCGACCCGATCGCCGACGGCCCGGTCAACCAGCGGGCCGCCCTGCGGGCGCTCGAGTCGGGCACCAAGATGTCGGGCATCCTGCAGCTCGTGGCCCGCCACCGGGACCGGCTCGGCATCCCCATCGTCCTCTTCACCTACTTCAACCCCATCCACGCCCGCGGCGTCGAGCGCTTCGCCGAGCAGGCGGCGGCCTCGGGCGTAGACGGCGTGCTGTGCGTCGACCTGCCGCCCGAGGAGGGCGAGCGGGAGTTCATCCCGGCGCTCCGCGACCAGGGGGTGGACACGATCTTCCTGCTCGCCCCCACCAGCACCCGCGAGCGGGTGAGCAAGGTGGGGGAGGCCTCGACAGGCTTCGTCTACTACGTCTCGCGCACGGGCGTGACGGGAGAGCAGGCGGCCCTGCCGGGCGACCTGGTGCGCGACGTCAAGCGCCTGCGCAAGCGGCTCGATCCGCCGCTGGCGGTGGGCTTCGGCATCTCGACGCCCCAGCAGGTCGCCGCGGTGGCGGAGATCGCCGACGGCGTGGTGGTGGGCAGCGCCCTGGTGCGGCTGGTCGAGGAGAAGGGGGGCGACCCCGGGCTGCCCCTGCTGCTCGAGGACCGGGTGCGCGACCTCACGGCCCCCTTGAGGACGCGGGCGGAAAGAAGGCGCGCCTGATGGCGGCGGAAGAGCGCGAGATCGCGGCCCAGGTCCACGGCCGCTACCTGCTCGAAAAGCCGGCGCAGGTCGAGGGGGCCCCCCTCGTCGTGGGCTTCCACGGCTACGGCGAGAACGCCGACCGCCACCTGGAGGAGCTGCGCCGGGTGCCGGGCGCCGGGCAGTGGGTGCTCTGCGCCGTGCAGGCCCTGCACCCCTTCTACAACCGCACGGGAGACGTCATCGCGAGCTGGATGACCCGCCTGCAGCGCGACCAGGCGATCCTCGACAACCTTCGCTATGCCGCCAGCGTCGTCGCTGCGGTCAAGCGCGAGCTGCCCGTCTCCGACCGGCTCGTCTACCTCGGCTTCTCCCAGGGCGCCGCCATGGCCTACCGGGCCGCCGCGGGCTCGGGCCATGCCTGCCAGGGCGTGGTCGTGCTGGGCGGCGACGTGCCGCCGGAGCTGGAGGCCCGCGACCTCGGCCCCTTCCCGCCCGTCCTGCTGGGCCGTGGCTCCAGCGAGGAGTGGTACGACGCCGCCAAGATGGAGCACGACGTCGAGATCCTGCGCAAGAAGGGGATCGACGTCCGCCCCTGCGTCTTCGAGGGCGGCCACGAGTGGACGAACGATTTCCGCGCCGCCGCCGGCCGGTTCCTCGAAGAAGTCTTCCGGCCGGCGTCGTAGCTCCCCACCCTGCTTACCGTTCCGCTCCGACCTCCTGGCGCGCGAACAGCTCGACCATCGCCTTGTTGAAGGCGGGGATGTCGTCGGGCTTGCGGCTGGTGACCAGGTTGGCGTCCGTCACCACCTCCTGGTCCAGCCACTGGGCGCCGGCGTTCTTGAGGTCCGTCTGGAGCGTGTGGTAGGACGTCAGCCGGCGGTTGCGCACCACGCCGGCGTCGATCAGCGTCCAGGGGGCGTGGCAGATGGCGGCCACCGGCTTGCCGGCCTCGAAGAACCCCCGGACGAACCGCTGCGCGGCGGGATCGCGCCGCAGGTGGTCCGGGTTCATCACGCCGCCCGGCAGGAGCAGGGCGTCGTAGTCTTCCACGTCCGCCTGCTTGAGCGGCACGTCCACGGGGAGTGGCTGCCCCCATTCCGTGTGGTTCCAGCCCTTCACCTGGCCTTTGGCGGGGGAGACGATCTCCGTCTTCGCGCCCGCCTGCTCCAGAGCCTTCCTGGGCTCGATCAGCTCCACCTCCTCGAAACCGTCGGCGACGAGGATGGCGACTCTTTTACCTTGCAAGTTCTCCATGATGCTGCCTCCTGATCGAAAGAATTCCCCGAGGCGAGGCCTCGGCCTCTGCCCTCGGCTATCCGGGCAAGGAGCAACAGCGGTGCCACGCGGGAAGGGAAATCAGCGGCCGGAAATAAAAAAAGGGCGCCCGACGAATCGGGCACCCTTTGGTGACGTCTCTTTGAATTTGACAGTTACTGGGCCGGCGGCGGGGCCATGTCGGAGCCCATCGGCTCGGACGTGGTCATGTCGGTGCCCATGTCGGTCGACATCGTGCCCATGTCGGTAGCCATCGGCTCGGTGGTCGACGTCTCCAGCGTGGTGTCGGTCGTGACGGCCGGAGTCTCGTCCTCGGGAACCTCGTCCTTCTTGCACCCGGAGAACGGGACGAGCAGCAGAGCGAGCAGACACAGAAGCGAAAGGTGAACAGACAACTTCTTCATTTTGTTTTCTCCCTTGTTAAATGGAACTGATTGAAGACGACAGGACGACGGATACTACCCGTTGTCGCCCACTTTGACCAGGTTGATGACCCTCCTGACACCCTCGGTTTCCCGAGCGTGACGCTCGGCCTTGGTGCGGGCCTCTTCCTTCGAAACACGTCCTTGGAGCGTCACCACGCCCTCATTGGTATCGACGTCGATATTGAACGGGTTGATGTCTCCGTCGGCCGCCAGCTTCGCCTTGACCTTGGCGGTGATGGCGGCGTCATCGACTTGAGTGCCGGCGGTTTTCGTCGAGCTGCAGGCACCCAGTGCCAGAGCCAGCATCAGCGCGAAGCAGACAACCGGCAAGCGCAGCATAGAGTTACGGTTCATGAATCGTCCTCCTCAAGGTTGACCTGTTGTTTTGTCAGAGTCCGTGGCATCACATCCACGCGCACAGAGTTGCTCTGAAGCAGAATTTGTGCCACAGCCTCCTGTCCCAGGTCACGCATGAGTCGGCGGACGACGCGGGAGTATACAACCTCCCGCCGGGCTCCTCAAGGGGGAAGCCTGAGCCGTTCCGCGGTGTCGAAGCCTACCACGCCCGCCGCCAGCTACACGTCGCGGTAGGTGTTGAGCCGATTGTACAAAGTTTTCAGGCTGACGCCCAGTATGTCGGCCGTTTTCCTCTTGTTGCCGCCGTACGCGTCCAGGGTGGCCATGATGAGACGGCGCTCGACCTCCTCGATCGAGGTGCCCACCTGGAAGTTCAGGCTGCGCACCGAGCCGGAGTCGCCGCCCACCTCCCGCGGCAGGCAGCGCGGGGTGATCTCGCTGTCGGCCATGATGAACGCCCGGTGCACCACGTTCTTGAGCTCGCGGACGTTGCCCGGCCAGGTGTGGCTGCGCAGGCGGTCGAGCGAGTCCTCGGTGAACAGCTTGCTGGTGCCCTGACGCTCGTTGAGCTGGCCCAGGAAGTAATCGGCCAGGAGCTGCACGTCGTCGCCGCGCTCGCTCAAAGGGGGCATGTGGATCGGGAAGACCTGCAGGCGGTACAGCAGGTCCTCGCGCATCTTGCCTTCCTGCACGGCCTTCTGGGGGTCGCGGTTGGTGGCGGCCACCACCCGCACGTCGACGTCCACCGCCTGGTCGCCGCCGATGCGCGCCACGGTGCCGGTCTCGAGCACCCGCAGGAGCTTGACCTGCAGCTCGATGGGCATCTCGGTGATCTCGTCGAGGAACAGGGTGCCCATGTGGGCGCGCTCGAAGTAGCCCTTGTGGCGGCGCTGGGCGCCCGTGAAGCTGCCCCGCTCGTGGCCGAACAGCTCGCTCTCGATCAGGGTCGGCGAAATGGCGCCGCAGTTGAGGGGCAGGAACGGCGCCTTGGAGCGGCGCGACAGCATGTGCAGCGTCTGCGCCGCGAGGTCCTTGCCGGTGCCGCTCTCGCCGATCAGGAACACCGAGGCGTCGGTGGGCGCCACCCGGTTGAGCATCTCGTAGAGGGCCTGCATGGGCCCCGAGGCGCCCAGCAGCAGGCCGAGACGGCCCACCTCGGAGGTCTCGGAGACGGGCGCCGACGTCTGCAGGGTCGGCTGGACGCTCGCCACGTTGGCCAGGATGCTCTTCAGCCGGCCGATGTCGAGCGGCTTGGTCAGATAGTCGCTGGCGCCCAGGCGCAGGGCCTGCACGGCGCTCTCGACGTCCGCGTGGCCCGTCATCAGCACCACCTCGGTCGAGGCGCCCAGCTCGAGGTCCTTCAGCAGGTCGATGCCGCTGCCGTCCGGCAGGTACAGGTCGACCAGGGCCACGTCGGGGGTACGGTGGCTGACCTGGGCGCGCGCGTCGCGCAGCGTGCAGGCCGTATTGGTGGTGAAGCCCTGCCCCTCGATCAGCTCGGCGAGCGCTGAAAGAAAATTTGGATCGTCGTCGACCGCGAGTGCGTGTGGCATGGTCACCTTACTCCTTCTTCTCTAAGCTCGGATTCCGCAAGAGTGTCAATTCTACCTCATATGCGCGCGGTCCCCCGGCCTCGGCGTCGCCCGCCGGTCCGCTCACCCGCGCCTCGCCCCCGTGGGCGGCGAGAATCTCCCGCGCCACCCAGAGCTGGGCTACCGCGCCGCCGGGGGAAAAGCGCAGGTCGAACCCGGGCGCCGGCGCCGACGGCGTTTCGGGCGCCGCCGGGCTGTCTTCGCCGGCCGCGCCGTAGACGCGCAGCCGGGCCCGGCCGTCCGCCGGCTCCAGGCGGACGTACAGCATGCCCTGCTTGGGCACCCCGGCCAGGGCGGCGAGCGCCAGGTGGAGGAGCGCCTGCCGCAGCAGGTACCGGTTGCCCTCGGCGGTCGCCGGCTGGTCCGGCAGCTCGGCCTTCACCTGCACCTGCTGCTTGCGGGCCGGCGCCACCAGGAGGGCGGCCAGCTCCTCGGCGAGCTCGCGCAGGTCGAACGTCTCGTTCTTGTCGCTGCGCGGCGAGATGTAGGCGAGGAAGGTCTCGAGCCCGCGGTGCAGGCGCGACAGCTCCTCCTTGAGCACGGTGGTGTAGCGCAGCAGCTTGTCCCGGTTGTTGGGATCGGTGGCCCGCCCGGAGGCGATCATCTCCTTCAGGATCTCGATGTTGAACACCATGGCGTTGATCGGCGCCCGCAGGTCGTGGGCCACGGCCGGCGAGATCTGCGACACGGAGCGCATCTGCGAGGTCAGGCGGAGGTCCGTCTCCAGCCCCGCGAGCGTCCCGGCGTCCTGGACGAGCAGGACGCCGCCGCCTTCCGGGTCGCGGCGCAGGTCGAAGGCCAACCGCCGCGCCGACGCCGGCGCAGCCAGCGCACTGGCCGCCTCGGCCGCCGGCTCGGGTTCCCCCTGCACCGGCAGGTCGAGGACGGCCCAGCGGGTGGCGCCTCCCGCGCCGTTCCAGCTCAGGCCCGCGCTCTCCAGACGGGGTCCGAGCTCCGCCCAGAGGCGCTCCAGCTCGAAGCCGTCCGAGCAGCCCAGCAGCTCGAGAGCCCGCTCGTCGGCGAAGCGCACGGCGCCTCCCGGTCCCAGGCTCACGATGCCGGGGCCGAGAAGCCCCGCGAGGTCGCCGCCGGGCGACTGTGGCTTCGGCGTATTTGTCAGGGCGTCCATGGCTCGTTCTCCATTGTTTCCGTTGGGCGGATGCCGCGGCGGCGCGTCGGAGCGTCCGGGGCGGCGCGTAGTCTATATGGGATCAACCTACGGGATCGGCTACGGGATCAGCGGGCCTGGCGCAAGGCCGCGGCCCGCTGAGTCTGTTCGGCGAGTGTGGAGGCGAGGAAGGAGCCCGCCCACCAGGAGACGTCGTGGCGCCGGACCTCGTCGCGCAGCTTCCGCATGCGGACCGCGCGCTCCCGGTCCGTCATCCTCAGGGCCCGGCGCAACGCGCGCGCGGTACCCTGGGCGTCGAAGGGGTTGACCAGCAGCGCGCCGTCGCCGAGCTGCGCGGCCGCGCCGGCGAACTCGGAGAGCACGAGCGCGCCCCGGTTCTCCAGGTTGGCGGCGCAGTACTCCTTGGCGCCCAGGTTCATGCCGGCCTTCAGCGGGGTGACCAGGGCCACGTCCGCCGCCCGGTAGTAGGCGAGCAGCTCCTCGGGGTCGAGGGTGCGGTGGAGGTAGTGGACGGGCACCCAGCCGGGCCGGCCGAAGTAGCCGTTGATCTCGCCGACCAGGCGCTCGATCTCGGCGCGCAGGACGTCGCGGCGGGGCAGGCTCTCGCGGCTGGGCACCGCGACCTGGACCAGGGTGACCTTCTCGTGGAGCTGGGGATAGCGGGTGAGGGCCTCGGCGAAGGCCCGCAGCTTCTCGGGGATCCCCTTGGCGCGGTCGATGCGGTCCACCCCGATCACCAGCTTGCAGCCGCGCGGCTTGCCCCCGAAAAGCGCCGCCCGCAGGGCCGCCGCCCGCTCCTCGACCTCCGGCCGCGCCGCCCGCTCCTCGATCTGGCGGGCGTCCACTCCGATGGGGAAGGCGCCGGCCCGGACCGTCTGGAGGGCCGCGGGCGCCAGGAGCCGCACGCAGGCCAGGAAGTTGGCGAGGTCGCGCTCCGTCTGGAAGCCCACCTGGTCGAAGGCGAGCAGGCCGGCGAGCAGCCGCTCCCGCCAGGGGAGCTTGAGGAAGAGGTCGGGCGTGGGGAACGGCAGGTGGAGGAAGAACGCCGTGCGGCACGAGACGCCCAGGCGCCTGAGCTCGACCGCCAGGTTCATCAGCAGGTGGTCGTGCACCCACACGAGGTCCGTGCCGGCGGCGCCGCGCGCCAGGGTGCGGGCGGCCACCCGGGCGAACTTCCGGTTCACCCGCAGGAAGGCCTGCCAGTGGGCCGGCTCGAAGCTGCAATCGGCCGGCAGGTCGTGGAACAGCGGCCAGACGACCTCGCCCGAGAAGCCGCCGTAGCACAGGCGCTGCTCCTCGGCGTCGAGGAGGACCGGGCGCAGCGAGAAGCCGCCCTCCTGAATGGCTCCGGCCAGCACCTTGCGCAGCTCGGGGACCTCCTCCGACGCCGCTCCCGGCCAGCCGATCCAGACCCCCCGCCGTTCGCGCAGCACCGGCGTCAGCGCGGAAATCAGCGCGCCGCCGGCCGGCGAGACGCGCCAGCCCCGGCCGTTCTCGCGGCTGAGGCCGTCCTTGCGAGCCAGGACGATCGGCAGGCGGTCGGAGACCACCACCAGGCGGCCGGCCGGCCGGCCGGCGGACGGCTCCGCAAGCCGTACGTCGGGCACGGCCGAATCGGCGACAGCCAGATCGGGAAAGGCGGAAACGGCGGCGTTGGCGCTCATGAGCCCCTTGGTCAAGCTGCGAATTTCAGAGAGAAAGAGAAGCTGCCCGCGAGGGCAGCCTGAGCAGCAAAAATGCAGGTTGCATGCCACGGAGCGGCCCGGCATGGCCGATGCAGAAGCGAAGCCCGCTCCCGGGCGGAGCGGAGGCGGGAGCCGCCGTGCCGCCCTGGAAGCGTGGCATTCGGGTAATTCTTGCAAAGGACCGCCGGCCCGTCCGGCAAAGGAAACCATGTCAACCGCCATCGCAATCGACGAGAGCGAAAAGCTGGACACCGGCCTGACGATCGCCGTGTTCGTCGACCCGGTCGAGAGCGCCAAGGCCGCCGGCCTGCGCTACGTCACGGACGACGAGCCCGGCATCCGCCGCCGCAAGAGCGGCAAGGGGTTCACCTACGCCGACCCGGAAGGGCGCACGGTGAAGGACGCCAAGGTCCTCGAGCGCGTCAGGAAGCTGGTCATCCCGCCCGCCTGGACGGACGTCTGGATCTGCCCGCGGGCCAACGGCCACCTGCAGGCGACCGGCCGCGACGCCAAGGGGCGCAAGCAGTACCGCTATCACGCCGACTGGCGCGACGTGCGGGACGAGACCAAGTTCGGCCGCATGATCGCCTTCGGCGAGTCCCTGCCGAAGATCCGCGAGCGGGTGGAGACCGACCTGTCGCTGCGCGGCCTGACGCGGGAGAAGGTGCTGGCCGCCGTCGTCAAGCTCCTCGAGACGACGCTGATCCGCGTCGGCAACAAGGAGTACGTCAAGCAGAACAACTCCTACGGCCTGACCACCCTGCGCGACCAGCACGTGGACGTCTCCGGCTCCAAGCTGCGCTTCGAGTTCCGCGGCAAGAGCGGCAAGGAGCACTCGGTGGAGATCCAGGACCGCCGGCTCGCCCGCATCGTCAAGCAGTGCCGCGATCTGCCCGGCCAGAAGCTCTTCCAGTACCTGGACGACGACGGCGTGCGCCAGAGCGTCAGCTCCGAGGACGTCAACGCCTACCTGCGCGAGACGACCGGCGAGGACTTCACGGCCAAGGATTTCCGTACCTGGGGGGGCACCGTGCTCGCCCTCTCGGCGCTGCTCGAGATCGGCGCCTGCGAGAGCGAGCGGGAGGCCAACAGGGCCGTGGTGGAGGCGGTGAAGCGGGTCTCCGGCGAGCTCGGCAACCGTCCCGCCATCTGCCGCAAGTACTACGTCCACCCGGTGGTGATCCAGACCTTCCTCGAAGGCTCCCTGCCGGACGCCCTGGAGGATGCCGTCGAGGATTCGCCGGAGACCGGCGATCCTACCGGGCTACGCCGGCTGGAGGCCCAGGTGCTGGGTCTGTTGAAGGGAAAGAACGGCTAGAAGCAAGGGAGCGGGAGAAAATTGAAGGCCCGGCGGCCGGGGGGCCGCCGGGAGCTTCGACGGGCGGGCGGTCAGCAAACCATCTCTTCCTCGTACATGAACTCGAGGTTCTGCTCTTCGAACTTGTCGAAGAACTCCGCCCAGGTGATCTCCTGGAGGGCCTCACCGCTGTCGTAATCGGGGAAGTCGATCCGCAGTCCACCCGCGATCTTGGTGTCCACGGGGTCGACGACGGCCGCTGGCCGCCCGCCCCGCTCCTCCGCCCAACGCCGGATCTTGTCGTGGTCGGTCGTGGTCTTGGGTAAAGACATCGTTGCCCCTCCTTGCGTTGCACTTACCCGTTGACGATTCGCATCGTCCGAAGCTGAGAACACAGACAGGCGGCCACTTCTTCCGGCTTGTCCCGGGATCAGAATCCGTCTCAGCGGACCAGCGCCTCCTCGTTGACGTGGCTCTCGGCGAGCTCGGTCAGGCGCTCGTCCGTCTCCTCCTCCTCCTGGAGCGTGCGCTCCAGGAGCGTCACGTGGTCGTCCTTGCCGAGCAGCTCGGCGTAGGTGCGCACCGTGCCGTAGCCGGCGATCTCGTAGTGTTCCACCCGCTGGGCGGCGGCGATCAGGCCGGCGTCGAGCACCGAGGGCTCGCCCTTCATCTTGATCATCTCCTCGCCTTCCTTGACCAGCCCCTTCATCCCCTCGCAGGTATGTCCCTTCGGACTCTCCTGAAGGTTCTGGAAGATCCGCTCGAGCCGGCGCACGTGCTCCTCGGTCTGCCGCAGGTGATCGGTGAAGGCTTTGCGCAGGTCGGACGCGGACGCCGCCTCCGCCATCTTCGGCAGGGCTTCGACGAGTTGCGTCTCCGCGCTGTAGAGGTCCTTGAGCTGTTCGAGGTAAAGATCCTTGAGAGATTCGAGCTTCATGCGTTCCTCCTGCTGGTCGTACCTGGTTGAACTTTACGGTCGGCGCGCTCTTTCGAGCCGCCGGAGGATTCGCTCATGGCAAACCGCAAGATCCATGCCGGAGAAAAACCTTTCGTTTAAGATTTACTGTGGGCGTGTCCATACTTGATCAGGGCCACGAAGATGAAGCCGCCGAGCAGGTTGCCCACCGTCGTCGGGAGCAGGAACCGCCAGAAGTCCGCCATCGTCGCCCCCTGGCCGGAGAAGACGCCCGCCAGCACCTCGGTCGAGCCCACGACGGCGTGGTGGAGGTGCCCGAAGCCGATGGCGAACGCCACCAGCCAGACGACGAAGATCTGGCTGATCGTGTCGCGGCTGGCGGCCACCAGCCAGGAGAGGAGGCCCATGAGCCAGGCCGCCAGCACCCCGCTCATCAGGATCAGCCACCACGCGGGCTTCACCATGCCCGCGGCGATGTCGCCCAGGACGCGCGGGCCGACGATCCCCAGGCGCGGTCCGAGGAAGGCGAGGAAGGCGGCGAAGGCCGCCGCGCCGAGCAGGTTGGCGGTGTAGACCAGCCCCCACAGCCGGCCGAGCTGCCGCACGGAGGCGCGGCCGTCGATCACCGGCAGCACGGCGAGCGTCGTGTGCTCCGTGAACAGCTCCGAGCGGCCGAGGACCACGAAGATGAAGCCCGCCGCGTACATGTTGGCGACCAGGATCTCGACGACGGCGTTGGGCAGCTCCCCCTCGGTGAGGGTGCGCATCACCGCCATGAGCAGCAGGCTGAGGCTGACGTCGAGGCCCGCCGAGAGGCCGGAGAGGAAGAGGTTGCGCGCCGGGCGCTCGAGCTCCGTGAGGCCGGCCAGGATCTCCTGCTCGAGGATGGTCTCGTAGCCCTTCTGGGGCTCCTCGTCCTTCTCCTCCTCGCCCTGGCGCCGCTTGCGGGCCATGGGGGCCTGGAGATCGTCGGCCACGGTCAGCCGCCGAGCTTGAAATTCGGGTTCTCGATGATCCCCAGGACGTTGCCGAACGGGTCGAGCACGGTGGCGACCTTGATGCCGCCGCCCACGTCCTGCACGGCTTCGTGCTCGCGCGCTCCCAGGCCGAGGAGCCGCGTCATCGTGGCGTCGGCATCCAGGACGCCCCAGTAGGTCGCCACGCCCGCGGCCCCCGGCTTCACCTTGGAAGCATCGGGGTTCAGCCCCAGCTCGAAGCCGCCGACGTTGAAGCCGACGTAGAACGGTTCGTCGAAGTAGGGCGCGGTCTCGAGAACGGCGGTGTACCAGGCCTTCGCCTTCTCCAGGTCGTCGACGGTATAGATGGCGGTGCGCAAGCCGAGAAAGGGTTGGTTGTCCATGGCGAAAGCCTATCAGAGGCCATCCCTTGACTCCCACTTCACGACATGTGACCATTGGGTAACATGAACAACGACCTGGCGCCCCTCTGGAGGGCCCTGTCCGATCCCACCCGCCGGGAGATCCTGGACCTCCTGCGGGCGCGGCCACGGACGACGGGCGAGCTGGCGGACGCCTTTCCCAGCACCCGGTTCGCGGTGATGAAGCACCTGGAGGTGCTGGTCGAGGCCGGCCTGGTGGTCTCCCGCAAGCAGGGAAGGGAGCGCTGGAACCACTTGAACGCGCAGCCGCTCCAGACGCTCTACGAGCGCTGGGTGCGGCCGTACGAGGCGCATTGGGCCGTCGGGCTCCTGCGCCTCAAAGACCTGGCCGAGCGGCCGGAAGGAGGGGCAATGTCGGACGACGGGATCGGCGTGGTGCACGTGGAGCTGGAGATCCGGATCGCGGCGCGGTCGGAGCGGGTCTGGCAGGCCCTGGTGGAGGAGATCGGCCGCTGGTGGCACAAGGACTTCTACGCCGGGTCCAGCCCGAAGGGGTTCGTCCTCGAGCCCCGCCTGGGGGGCCGCATGTACGAGGACTGGGGCAACGGCGCCGGCGCCATCTGGTATCTCGTGACGGAGATCGATCCGCCCCGCAGCCTCGGCCTCTCCGGCCACATGCCGGCCGCCTTCGGAGGCCCCGCGACCTCGCTCCTGCGCATCGTCCTGCGGCCGGAGGGCGAGGGGACCGTTCTCCAGCTCACCGATTCCGAGCTGCGGAAAGTGACGGAGAAGTCACGGGCCAGTCTCGAGGATGGCTGGCGCGCCCTTTTCGGTGAGCTGAAGACCTACGTGGAAGCGGGGGAAGCGGCCTGATCTTTCCCCCTCGCGAGCGGGACATCCCCCCGCGAAGATGGGACATTCCCCCGCGAGGGGCCGCTGGCGCCCCTCGACCGCGCGGTTCTCCCCTCGGAAGGTGGGAATCCGCCCTGGAGAGGGGGAAGTCTCCCCTCAAAGGGGGCGAACCCCGGGCTCGCGGGGGAAAGCCGCGCGGACGAGGGGCGGAGTCGCGCCGCCAAGGGGCGGACGTCCCCCTTCAGAGGGGGGAGACGCGAATCCAGGGGGGAGAAGCCGCGGCTCGGAGGGGGAAAGGCGCCGCTTGGCGGCGAGCGCCTCAGCCCTCCGCCGTCAAACCGCCACCTGCGCCGGATACGACCCCGTATCGTCCAGCTCGACGCCGTTGAGGGCCAGGACTTCGCCGTAGGCCTCGAGGTAGGCCTCGACCATGCGCTCGGGCGTGAGTTGGAGCGCGCGGGCGCGGCCGCCGGCGGCGATGGAGGCGCGGCGGTCGGGGTCCTGGATGAGCCGGTTGAGCGCGTCCTCCAGGGCCTCGGGATCGTTCGGCGGCACGAATACGGCCCGGTTCTTCCAGATCTCCCGCAGGCTGGGAATGTCGCCCAGCACCAGCGCGCAGCCGGAGAGGGCGGCTTCGAGCACCGACAGGCCGAACGGCTCGTAGAAGGCCGGCAGGCAGTAGATGGAGGAGCGGCCGAGCCAGGCGGCGAGGGCCCGCTGGGAGAGGCGGCCGAGGAGGCGCGTGTTGTGCGGGCGCGCCTCGCCGCCGTCCGGATGATGGTTCTCGCCGGCCACGAAGACCGGCCAGGGGAGCCGCGGCGCCACCAGCTCCAGGGCCTCCAGGTTCTTGGCCTCGTCCCCCAGCCGGCCGGCGGCGAACACCATCGGCTCCTTGGGCGTCGGCTTGAAGGCCTTGGGGTCGCTGCCGTTGAGGATCACCCGCGTCCGGGGCAGCTCGCCGTAGTGCTGCGAGAGCGAGGAGAGCATGGCCTGGGTGGGGGCGATCACCAGGTCGGCGGCGGCGAGGCCGGCGGCGACCTCGCGGGCGTAGCGCTCCCAGTCCCCCGAAGCGGGCTCGCCCTTGACGGCCTGGCACCAGGAGAGGACGCAGGAGTGGCCCACCATCACCATGGGCGCGCTCCAGGGCAGCGATCCATGGGCGTAACCGTTCAGGTGGATCAGGTCCGGGCGGAAGCGCGCCTCCAGGCCGAGCAGCCACTCGCCCGCCTTCTCCACGTCGCGCCAGGGGTCCTCCATCCACTCCAGCTTGAAGGCGCTCTCGAACACCTTCAGGCGGGGGATGCGGTCCGCCTTCTCGCGATGGAAATCGGTCAAAGGATCGCCCATGGTGGCGAGCGCCACTTCGACGCCCCGCTCGGCCAGGCCGCGTGCCAATTCGAGCGCATAGGTCCAGACTCCGCCAACCGTGTCGGCGGTCATCAGCACCTTGCGCGGCAGTGGAACGTTGTCGGTCATTCCGGTCCCCTCCTGGGCCCTGGGCAATGCTTCGTTGACATGGATCTATCCAAAATCCGTGCCGCTGGCGAGGCCTCACACCCCCCTCCAACGCTATCCCTGTGGTCAAAGGGGATAGGGGAACGAGGGCGCCTCAGGAGGTTTACGGAGCCCGGCATCCGGACGCCACGGAGGTCGCCGCGAGATCCCGGAATTCCAGTCGCCGGTTGTAAAGGTTGCCCGCGCTTGGCCTCGCGTTCCCCGTGGGGAGCGGCCCCCCTGCCTCCGACATTGCTTTCCCCGTAATGCCTGGCGTAAGGTTCCGCCCCTAAAGTCTGCGGCAGTCGAAAAATTTCCGGGCGCAGAATGCTCCGGTTTTATTGATGGGGGGAGTGCGACATGGCAAATGCAAAGGCAAGCATGGACAAGTTGATGGAGATCGATGGCGCCGTCGGGTGCTGTCTGGTGGACAGCAACAGCGGCATGGTGTTGGCTCAGGCCGGGGGTGGAGGGGCGATCAACCTCGAAGTCGCCGGCGCGGGCAACACCGAAGTGGTGCGGGCCAAGCGCAAGACGATCAAGGCCCTCGACCTGAAGGACGCGATCGAGGACATCCTGATCACTCTCGACCGCCAGTATCACCTCATCCGGCTGCTCAAAAACAACGACGCCCTCTTCCTCTATCTGGTGCTGGACAAGGGGCGGGCCAACCTGGCGATGGCGCGGCACGTCCTGTCCAGCGTCGAAAAAGACCTCGCCGTCTGATCCCCATGGCCAGGTTGACGGCCGACGGCGGCGCTCTGGTCGTCCGCCTGGTCTATGACGGCCCGCCGCGCTCGGGCAAGACGACGAGCCTGCGCGCCCTGGCGGACGGCATGGCGCGGACCGCCGTCTCGCCCGGCGAGACCGAGGGGCGCACCGAGTATTTCGACTGGCTGGAATACGTCGGCGGCAGCTTCGACGGCATCCCGATCCACTGCCAGATCCTCAGCGTCCCGGGCCAGCCCGAGCTGGTGTCGCGGCGCCGCGCCCTGCTGGCCGAAGCGGACGCCATCGTCTTCGTCACCCACGGCTCCCCCGAGCACCTGCCCGAGGCGGCGTCCCACCTGCGCGGCCTGCGGAACTTCGTGGGCTCCCGGCCGGACCCCCGGCCCGGCGTGATCGTGCAGGCGAACCACCGCGACCGGCCGGACGCCCTGCCCCTGGCGGAGCTGCACGACGGCCTCGGCCTCGACGGCCTGCCCCTGGTGGAATCGGTGGCCACGGAAAACCAGGGGATCCGGGAAGCCTTCGTGCTCGCCGTCCGCCTGGCTCTCGACCGCACCCGCGAGCTGCTGAAGCAGGGACCGCTGCCCACCGGCCCCGGCGAGACCGACGATCCGGCGGCTCTCCTCGCCCGGCTCCAGTCCGCTGAAGACGACCCTTTCCGCGAGCCGGTTCGCCAGGCCCCGCGCGGCGCGGCTCCGCAGGGCGTGGAAGAAAGCCCCCGGCTGCCCGGCAGCGGCGTTCCCGGCGGCTGGATCTGGCCGTCGGTCGACGGGCGGGTGTTCCTGCATGCCGCGAGCACCCCCGGAGCCGTGCCGCGACGAGGCCGGGACGGATCCTGGGGTCTGACCGCGCGCCTGGCCACGGGCGTCTGGCGCATTCACTCGGGGCCGCCGCACGAATTCGCGCGCCTGGCCGCCGCCCGGGAGGCGCTCGCCCGCTGGACCCAGGGGCACACGCCGGGATTCAGGCGGCTGTCGCCGAACCGCTGCATCGCGCTGGCGGAAACGGGCTGGGGGACGTGGCGGCTCTGGCAGGTCGTCCGTGTCGAGGAAACCTGGCGGAACCGGCTGGCCGCCGCCTTGCGGGACGCTCCGCCGCCCGGCCCGGCCGAGGAGGCCCTGACGGAGCTCCTGCGCACCTGCGTGGCCCGGCTTCTGGCCGCCCGCGACGCCTTCCGCCAGGAGCCTTTCCTGCCCTGCCGCCTGGAGGTGATCGGCGAGTCGCGCGGCCGGCCCGTCTACGCCGGCCTGCTGCCGCCGGCGGGCTGGACCCCGTCCCAGGAGGACCTCGCCCTCGCCGGCGCCGAGCTGGTGCGGCGCGAGATCGGACCGCTGATCGAGAAGCTGGAGGGAGACGGCCGGCGGGCGATGGAGGAGAGGATGGCGGGAATGATGGAGGGAATGATAGAGGGAATAACGGCGTAGTCAGGCCTCGGAGCTCTCCCCCAGATCCGCCAGCCCGCTCAACAGGAACGGCTCGTGGCTCCGCATCGCCAGGCGGCAGAGCGCCAGGTTGTTCGCCGTGCTCGAAACCGCCAGCCAGTGGTAGTGGCTCTCTCCCAGCAGGCGGATCAGCAGGTAGGCCCGGGCGGTCGTGATCAGGATGTCCTCCGTCTCTCCCCAGGCCGAGCCCATGCCGAGCTGCTCGACCGCCGCGAGATGGCTGTTCACGATACCGGCGAAACAGCCGGCCGCCGTGGCATCGAGACGGGAGTCCAGGGAGCGCCCCGCGGCCGCCGAGCCGTCCTTCCTGCGCACAACGCCGGTCGCGATGAGCCCCTCGACCTCGCCGCAGAAACGGTCCAGCATCATTTCCAGCCCTCCTTCCCGCACTTGCCGCGCCGCCGCGGCCTCCGCCGGGGGGAGCACGCCAACGCGCACGTTCCGCCAGCTCAGGATTTCCGTGGCGGCCTGGGCTCCGTCGCGCTCCGCGGTCTTGGCGCTGAGAATCCTCCCCGCCTCGAACGCCAGGACGCCGGTCCGCCCCTGCGAAGCCACCGCCAGCGTGCAGGTCTGCCGCTCCCGTATGGCCCACTCGATCAGGTGGCGCAATGTCAGCCCGGGCAGATGGCCGCCGCCGGCTTGCCCAGCGAGGGCTCCTTCGAGAAAGGCCACCGAGCCTGGCCGGGCCGCCGCGAGGCTCGCCAGCAGAGCCTCGGCGGGGTCGTGGATCGCAACGTTACCCATCCGCTTACGCCTCGCAACAAAAAGTGTTCGAAACCTTCAGGACCAGCTCCCCCGAATCTCCGACTTCGGAGAGGACATTATCGCACGGAGGTTACGCTTGGGATTACGCGGAGCCGTTCCGCGGGGGATCGCCGGCCGCCTCCTGACCGCCTCCTGGAAACAACCGCTCCAGGAGGCGGCAGGGCTCCTACCGGCGGCCCGGGGAGGGCGGGGGCGGCAGGGCGACGTCGATCGGGGTCACCTTGCCGAAGCTGGTGAGGGGCTTGTCCATGCCCTCGGACGGGCCCACCACGAGGATCGAGAATTCCTCGGGCCGCAGGTGCCGGGAGGCCTTGCGGACCTGCTCGAGAGTCACGGACTCGACGCCCGACCGGTAGCGCGCGAGCCAGTCGAGGGGATAGCCGTAATACTCCAGCAGGAGCTGCCGGCCGAGCACCTCGCGCCGGGTGTCGAAGCGGAAGACGAACGAGTTGAGGAGGCTCTGCTTGGCCCGGTCCACCTCGTCGGCGCTGAACGGCTGGGCCGTCACGTTGCGGGCTTCCTCCAGCAGGGCGTCGATACCGGCGCCCGTGGTCTCCGTCTTGGTGGAGACGAAGAGCGAGGAGACGCCCGGGTGGTCCCACTCGCTGCCGACGCCGCCGAAGACGGCGTAGGCGAGCCCCTTGCGGGTGCGGACGTTGGCGATCAGCCGCGAGGCGAAGGAGCCGGAGAGCGCCTGGTTCAGCACCTCCAGGGCGTAGTAGTCCGGATCGTTGACCCGCAGGCCCAGGTGCCCCATCAGGACGTACGACTGGGTGACGTCGTCCTTCTCGACGTAGTAGACGCCGGGGCTCGGCTGCTGGCGGAAGGCGGCCTCGGCCGGCTTCCACTGCGGCCCGCGCGGCCAGTCGCCGAAGGCCTCGCGGATCAGCCGCAGCGCCTCGTCGCGCTGGAAGTCCCCGACCAGGCCGAGGACGATCCGGTCCGGGTGGAAGGACGCGCGATGCCAGGCCACGAGGTCGTCGCGCTGGATGTTGCCGAGCGTCGCGTAAGTCTCCGTGCGGGCGTACGGGGAGTCGCCGCCGTAGACCACCTTGTTGAACTCGCGGAACAGGATCCCCTGGGCGTCGTCGTTCTGGCGAGAGACCTCGGCGATCGCCCGGTTGCGCGCGACCTCCAGCTTGCCGGCGTCGAAGGCGGGGCGGCGCAGCACGTCGGCGAAGGTGCGCAGCACCTGGGGGAAGTCCGCCTTGAGCGAGGAGAGCACCGCCCGGACCGAGTCCTCGTTGGCCCCGAGCTCGATCACGGCGGCGCGGCTCTCCAGGGCGTCGTCCAGGGCGTCGCCGGGCATGCTTTGGGTGCCGCCGGTGCGCATCACGGCGGCGCCGAGGCCGGCGAGCCCCACCTTGCCGGCGGGATCGAAGCGCGAGCCGGCGCGCACCAGGGCCGTCGCCTCGACGAGCGGCAACTCATGGTCCTCGAGCAGCATGACGACCATGCCGTTGTCGAGCACCACGCGCTCGGGCTGGGGGATGGCGAAGGCGGGGAGAGGCGGATAGCGCAGCTCGCCGGCGCGGGTGGCCTGGGCCGCCGCGGCGGCCGGCAGCGCCAGCGCCGCCAGGAGCAGGAGGGCCGGGGTTCGTGGATTTCGTCGGTTCATCGTCGGTCCTCCTTAATTGCCCGAATTCTTGCCGCCCGGGGTTGCCGGGGCGGGTGGAGCGGGCGCCTTGCTGTCCCGGTTGACGATCATCGCCACCGTGCGGTTGGGGGCCTGGAACGTCGCGTTGGCGACCCGGCGGATGTCGGCCTTGGTCACCCGGTCCAGGCGGTCGATGTAGCGGAACAGCTCGCGCCAGTCGCCGTAGAGCCGCTGGTAGCCGGCGAGCTCGGCGGCGAGCCCCTGGTTGCTGCGCAGCGAGCGGACCAGGTCGGCCTTCGAGCGGGCCTTGAACTTGGCCAGCTCCTCGTCCGTCACGTCCTCGGTCTTGAGCCGCTCGACCTCCTGCCGCAGGGCTGCCTGGACCTGCTGGTTGGTGATCCCGAAGGCGGGGACGGCGAGCACCGCCCAGAGGTTCGGATACTTCTCGCCGGGGTAGCCGGAGAACGACTCCACGTCGATCGCCAGCTTCTTGTCCCGCACCAGGGAGCGGTAGAGGCGCGAGGTGCGGCCGGTCGAGAGGATGTCGTCGATGGCGTCGTAGACCGGCTGGTCCGGATGGGTCTCGGCCGGCTTGTGGTAGCCCTCGATGTAGAAGGGCTGCGCCGGGTCTTCCAGCACGACCGTGCGCTCGGCGATCTGCGGCGGCTCGACCGTGCGCAGGGGAGCCGGCGCGGGGCGCGCCGGGATCCGGCCGAAGTACTTCTCCAGGATGGGGATCAGGGTCTCGGCATGGACGTCGCCGACGACCGCCGTGATCAGGTTGGACGGCACGTAGTAGGTCTGGAAGAACTGCTCGGCGTCGGTGATGGAGATCGCGTCGAGGTCGCTCGGGCTGCCGATGCCGGGCTGCTGGTAGGGGTGGTACTGGAAGGCCGTGGTGGTGAACTGCTCGACCAGGCGTCCGATCGGCTGGCTCTCGTAGCTCATCCGGCGCTCCTCGTGCACCACGTCCCGCTCCTCGTAGAACTCGCGGAAGACCGGGTGGGCGAAGCGCTCGGACTCCAGGAAGGCGAAGAGCTCCACCTTGTTGGCGGGCAGCGAGTAGAAGTAGCTGGTGACGTCCGCGCCCGTGGAGGCGTTCATGCCCGTGCCCCCCTCGCGGGTGAGGAGGTCGTCGAACTCGTTCTGGGCCACGAAGCCTGCGGCCTCCTTCTGCCGGGCCTGGAAGTCGGCGCGGAGGCTCTCCATCTTCTTGGCGTCCGGCCGGGCCGACAGGCGCTCCGTCTGCCAGGCCTGGTAGGCGGTCTCCAGGGCTTCCAGCGCCTTCTTCTCGGCGGCGTAATCCTTGGAGCCGATGTTGGGGGTGCCCTTGAAGGCCATGTGCTCGAACATGTGGGCCAGCCCCGTGATGCCCGGCACCTCCTGGGCGGAGCCGACGTCGGCGATCGTGGCGAACGAGAAGACCGGCGCCGTCGGCCGCTCGACGATGATGAAGGTCCAGCCGTTGGCCAGCTTGTGGACCTTCGTCTTCTGCTCGAACGACTTCAGGTCCTGGGCGGGCGCCGCGCCGGCGATCCCCGCGAGGAGGAGCAGGGCGAGGGCCCATCTGGAGACTGCGTTTCGGTTCATGGTTGAATTCTCCCGGGATTTACGGGGAGTTTAACGCGGACTGCGCTCTTTCCTCTTCTACGATCCGGCCGCTATCTCCGTATCGCCTCCTGGAACTCCTCGAACGGCAGCGTATTGAGCACGTCCACCGGCTCCAGCCCCGCCCGGCGGGCCTGCTCGACGCCGTAGCGCATCAGGTCCAGCTCGCGGGTGCGGTGGGAGTCCGTGTCGATGACGATCTTGCAGCCCAGCTCCTTGGCGAGCTTCAGGTGGCTGTCCTTGAGGTCCAGGCGGTGCGGGCTGGAGTTCAGCTCGACGGCGACGCCCAACTCGGCGGCCCGGCGCAGGACGAGGTCGAGGTCCATCTCCACCGGCTTGCGGCGGTTGATGATGCGGGCCGTGGGGTGGCAGAAGACGTTGACCTCCGGGTGCTCCAGGGCCCGCAGCACCCGCTCGGTCTGCTGGTCGTGGGGGAGGTCCAGGCGCGAATGGAGGGAGACCAGGACGAGGTCGAGCCCGGCCAGCATCTCGTCCTCGAGGTCGAGCGAGCCGTCGCCGAGGATGTCCACCTCCATGGCCCTGAGGACGCGGATTTCGGGGTGGCGGGCGCGCACCTCGTCGATCTCCAGCCACTGCTGGCGCAGCCGGTAGGCGTCGAGGCCGCCGGTCATCGCCAGCGACTTGCTGTGGTCCGAGATCACCATGTACTCGTAGCCGCGGGCGGCGCAGGCCTCGACCATCTCCTCGATGGAGTTGCGGCCGTCCGACCAGGTGGAGTGCATGTGGAGGTCGCCGCGGAGGTCCTGCACCCGGATCAGGTGGGGCAGGCGGCCGGCGGCGGCGGCCTCGATCTCGCCCCGGTCCTCGCGCATCTCGGGCGGCACCCAGTCGAGGCTCACGGAGGCGTAGACGTCGGCCTCCTCGCGGCCGGCGACGAATTCCCCCTCCTCCTCCTGATTCCGCTCCTGGACCCGGAAGACGCCGTACTCCGAGATCCGCAGGCCCCGCTCGACGGCCCGGCGGCGGAGCTTGACGTTGTGCTCCTTGGAGCCCGTGAAGTAGACGAGGGCGGCGCCGTAGCACTCCTGGGGCACCACCCGCAGATCCACCTGGAGGCCCGAGCCGAGGACGACGGAGCTTCGCGTGTCGCCGGCCATCAGGATCTTGTCCACCTGGGGATAGCCGCGGAAGCGCTCCATGACGGGGATGGGCTGGGAAGCGATGGCCAGCAGGTCGATGTCCCCGACGGTTTCCAGGCGGCGGCGGTAGCTGCCGGCCACCTCCAGGCGCTCCACCTCGGGCGTCTCGCGCAAGTAGGCGAGGAGCGGCTCGACGAAGCGCTCGGCGTCGGTGAGCAGGACGCGGCTGCCGTGGAGGCGGTACTCCGCGATGCCGGCGAGGATCTTCTCCTGGCTCTTGGCGCCGAAGCCGGGGAGAGCGGCGATGCGGCCGTCCTTGGCGGCGGCCTCCACCTCCTCGACCGAGCTGATCCCGAGCTCGTCGTGGATCTTCTTCGCCTTCTTGGGGCCGAGCCCGGGCAGGCGCATCAGCTCGATCAGGGAGCGGGGGACCTCGGCCAGCAGCTCGTCGCGGAAGCCGAGGGTGCCCGTCTCCACCATCTCGCGGATGTGGTTGGCCATCTCCTTGCCGATGCCGGGCAGGTCGGTGAGGAGGCGGTTCTCATCGACCCACTTGCGCAGGGGCGTCGTCAGCGTCTCGACCGTGCGGGTAGCGTTCCGGTAGGCCCGGATGCGGAACGGATTGGCTCCCTGGATCTCGAGGACGTCGGCGACCTCCTCGAAGATGCGGGCGATTTCTGGGTTTTCCAAGGCGGTCAGGAAAGCAATGTGAATCCGACGGAATCCGCGAGTACGCGATCGAAGGTCAAGGTGCCTGCGCACCCCGAGTGCCAGTTCTGCCAGCCGATCAGATGGTCTGGAAAGTCGCCCGAGCCAGCTTTGAAGTCCGTAAAAGCTCGCTGTACCAGATCTCGATCCTGGATTTCCAGAAGGGTGATGTCAAGTAGAAATTGTAGAGCCTGGGAGATCTCTCCCCGGTTCATTCGGTATCTGGACCGCAGAACCCAGGCCAACTCGCAAAGAGTGATCGTGCTGACATGAAGCCGGTCGCCTTCTGCTTCCGTCTCTTCCAAGAGAGCTTCCACTCTCCGGGCCTGGTCAGGATCATCTCCAGTGATGTAGCGAACGAGAATGTTGGTGTCGAGCCCCCTCACGCACGACCTTTCTGGATACGCTCGTCATCTTCAGCAAGGTGACGCCCTATAGCTTCGTCCATCTCCTCGACACTTGCCGGGCGCATCCCCGGCCGATGGAGGATTCCGGAAGAGCCTGTGAAGGAGGACTTCCGCTCCGCGCATACTCCATCCTTCAACCGGCTATCCTCGTGCATTCTTCTGGGGCTCGTCGGCATGTCTTCACCTCAAGATGAGGATAGCACCGTGACCCTGCGGTTGGAATGGGGGCTGTCGTGGGAATAGATGCCGGCGTCGTCCTTGAGCGGGACAAGTGGATCATGGGTAGCATCCCCGGGTATGCCACCCATGATTGTTACGCTTCCGAGACTTCCGCCCCGTTCCCATTCCCCCCAGTCCCATTCCCTCCAGTCCCATTCCCCCCATACCCCGCCGCCCCTCGCCGCAGCTCGTTGTTCTCCACCGCCGCCTCGTCCGACAGCCTCGTCAGCACCGAGGGGGCCCAGCGGGAGGTGCTCTGCCAGCCGGGGCGGGACTCCTGGCCGTCCTCTCCATTGGGGCCGGGGAGGAAGCGGTCCGCCAGCTCGAGCAGGCGGGCGGTCAGGTTGGGGGCCACCGCGTTGGCGAGGACGGCGGCCTTGGCCTGGACCGTCAGGGTGAGGGACGGCTCGCCGTAGCGGCAGGCCTCCAGGATGCGCCGGGCGGCCCGCCGGCCGGCCATCGAGGTGAGCGGCAGCGAGTCGGTGACGGCAAACCAGGTGAACTCCTCGTCCCGCTTGCCCTTGAACCTGGCGTTGACGTGCGAGCCCGTGCGCATCAGCCCCGGGCAGACGGTCGTGACGTAGATCCCCTCCTTGGCCAGCTCCGCCCGCAGGCCGTCCGACAGGCCGGCCAGGGCGAACTTGCTGGCGCTATAAGGGACGAGATGAGGGACGGCGATCCGCCCGCCGATCGAGGAGATGTTGACGATGCGGCCGCTGTCCCGCTGGCGCAGATGGGGGAGGGCGGCCTTGATCGCGTAGAGCGGCCCCCAGAAGTGGACTCTCAGGGCCTCCTCGAAGTCCTCCAGCGTCATGTGCTCCACGGGACCCACCTGGATGACGCCGGCGTTGTTGATCAGGATGTCCAGCCGGCCGAAGCGCTCGACGACCCTATCGATGGCCCACTGGACTTCGTCCCGGTTGCCGACGTCGCAGGGCAGGGCCAGGACCCGCAACCCCCCGATGGCGGTCAGCTCGCGCCGGGCGAGGTCGAGCTCGGCCGGATCGCGGGCCAGGATGGCCAGCCGCGCCCCCTCGGCCACCAGCTCGCGGGCCATGAGCAGGCCCAGGCCGCGCGAGCCGCCGGTGACGACGGCCACGCGGCCACGGAACTGGATGGGCGGACGCCGCCGCAGCGCGCGCGCCGCGGCGGCGATCCCGACCCCGGCGAGGAGGACGGCCGCCGGCCCGGCCAGCCGGTTGAGGCTTTCGCGGGCCGGCACTTTCATGCGTCGTACTCCGCTCCGTTGCCCCCGTTGGCCCCATTGCCCCCGTGACGGTGAGGATGGTGCCCGTGGTGGCGATGGCCGTTCCCGTCGAAGTCCGGCTTGAGGACGACCTTGATGCACTCATCCTCCTTGTCCCGGAAGGTCTTGTAGCCCCAGGGGGCCTCGTCGATGCCGAGCCGGTGGGTGATCAGCCGGGAGGGATCGATCTCGCCGCTCAGGATCCGCTCGAGCAGGGGCTTCATGTAGCGGTGCATGTGCGTCTGGCCCATTTTGAAGGTGAGCCCCTTGTTGATCGCGGCGCCCATCGGCACCTTGTCGACGAACCCGGCATAGACGCCGGGGATCGACACGGTCCCGCCCTTGCGGCAGGCCATGATCGCCTCGCGCAGCACGTGGGCCCGGTCGAAGGTCAGCTTCAGGTTCTGCTTCGTCTTGTCGACGCGGGCATCCAGCGTCGTGCCATGCGCCTCCATGCCCACGGCGTCGATGCAGCTGTCCGGTCCAAAGCCGCCGGTCATGTCCTTCAGGGTGTCGAGGACGCTCTCCACCTCCTCATAGTTGATCACCTCGGCGCGGCCCCAGGTCTGCGCCAGCAGCAGCCGCTCGGGGAAGCGGTCGATGGCGATCACCCGGCCCGCGCCCAGCATCCAGGCGCTCTGGATGGCGAACTGGCCGACCGGGCCGCAGCCCCAGACCGCCACCGTGTCGCCAGGCTCGATGGCACAGTTCTCCGCCGCCATGTAGCCGGTGGGGAAGATGTCGGAGAGGAAGAGGACCTTCTCGTCTTCGATGCCGTCGGGCACCTTGAGGGGGCCGACGTCCGCGAAAGGGACCCGCGCGTACTCGGCCTGGCCGCCGGCGTAGCCGCCCAGCATGTGGGTGTAGCCGAAGAGGCCCGCGGGGCTGTAGCCCATCATCTTCTCCGCGATCACGGAGTTGGGGTTCGAGTTGTCGCAGAGCGACCAGAGCTGCTTCTTGCAGTAGAAGCAGTCACCGCAGGAGATGGTGAAGGGCACCACCACCCGGTCGCCGATCTTCAGATTGGTGACGCCGCGGCCGAGCTCCACGACCTCGCCCATGAACTCGTGGCCGAGGATGTCCCCCTTCTTCAGGGTGGGGACGTAGCCATCGTACAGATGGAGGTCCGAGCCGCAGATCGCCGTCGAGGTGATCTTCACGACGGCGTCGCGGGGGTTCAGGATCTCCGGGTCGGGTACCGTCTCGACCCGCATGTCGGTCTTGCCGTTCCAGCAGACTGCTCTCATGTCGTATCTCCCGGCCTCTTGCGAGGCGCTGTTGCGGATTCTCAGAAGGGGTTGTGCACGTGGGCGCCGATGAACGAGCGCGTGCCGTGGGACTGGCCCTCGGTGGTCGCGATCTCGCCCGTCTCCATGAGCCGCTTGAAGCGGCGGAGGTCCTCCAGCACCTGCCGTTCGGTCCCCGAGGCGACCACCTTGCCGACCGCCTGGCCCAGGGTGCTGGCGGAGCCGATCTCCATGGAGACCCGCACGACCGTGCCGCGGGGGGACGTCTCGTCGAAGAAGACCGTGCCGGCGTTGTGGAGCGGGGAGCCGGGCAGCGAGCGCCAGGAGAGGAACTGCCCCTCCCGCTCTTCGACGATCTCGGCATCCCATTCGGCCTTGAAGCCGAGCGGGCTCTTGCCCACCCAGTGCGACCGGCGGTCGTCGAGCTCGGTGACCTCCTCGAGGCCGTTCATGAACCGGGGGAGATTCTCCAGCCGGCGCCAGAAGGCGTACAGCTCGGAGGCGGGTTTGCCGATCGTCAGCGCGGCCTCGATGGGGACCGGAGCCACGGCGTCGGAGGCGCGCTGCGTCAACGACTCCGGCAGGAGCCGCTGGCCGCTGGTCGCGCGCTTAGCGGCCAGGGCGACCAGCGCCACGCCGCTGAGGATCATGGCGGCCTGGCCGACCCGGTAGAGCACGCTGGCGTCTTCGCTGTCCGTTTTGTAGTCGCTGGCCGTTTCGTAGCTGGTGAGGGACGGATCGAACGATCCCGTGCTCCGCTCGTAAGAACTGGAAGTGACGGCTTCTCGCACGTGGATGCCTCCTTTTTTCAAGACAGGAACTCGATGTGGATGCGGCCTCCTTGGATAGGTTCCAAAAGGACCGGCTCGACTTCGGCCGGACCGGACCAAAGTCGCAAGACACATGCCAGAGCTTCTTCAGCGTTTGTTCAATATGGCCGGAGCGGCTTTGATTTCTCCCCCCGATTCCTCTAGATTCCGCCCTTCTCTCCCCGCTTCTCCCTGGAGACCCGATGACCGAGCCGCTTTCCCTTGAAGAAGTTCCTGAAGTCACCATCTACACCGACGGCGGCGCCGATCCGAACCCGGGGCGGGGCGGCTGGGCGGCCATCCTCCTCGATCCGGCCACGGGCACGGTCCGCGAGCTCTCCGGCGGCGAGCCGCGCGCCACCAACAACCGCATGGAGCTGACGGCGGCCATCCGCGCCCTCGAATCCCTGACGCGGCCCTGCCGGGTCAAGCTCTTCACCGACTCCCAATATCTGAGGAAGGGGATCACCGAGTGGCTCCCCGGCTGGATCGCCCGCGGCTGGCGGCGCAAGGACGGCGAGCTCCAGAACGAGGACCTCTGGCGCCGGCTCGCCGAGCTGATCGGCAGCCACAAGATCCATTGGGGCTGGGTCAAGGGGCACGCCGGCAACAAGTGGAACGAGCGGGCGGACGAGCTGGCCACCCTGGCGATCCGAGAGCAGCGCAAGCAGCACGGCGGGGAGGCCGCCGCCCCGGCGGCCGGCCCCGTCGACGCGGAGGCGTTCCTGCGCGTCGCCTGCTCCGGCCGCAAGGGGGCCTGGGCCGCCCTCGTCCGCCCCGCGGCGGGGAAGACCGGAGCGGAGACGGTCCTCTCCGGCCTGGCCACGGCCACCGCCAACCAGCTCGACCTGCTGGGAGCCATCGCGGCCGTGGAGTCGCTGCCGAAGGGGATTTCCGTCGCCGTCTACACCGGCTCGGACTATCTGAGGAACGGCGCCAGCCGCTGGATGGAGGGCTGGAAGCGCCGCGGCTGGAAGACCCAGGAGGGCCAGCCGGTGCAGAACCGCGAGCTTTGGGAGCGATTGGAGCGCGCCCTGCTCGCCCGTCGCGTGACCTGGCCCGACGTCAAGGGCCGGGAGCTGACGGAGCTGAAGGAGCTGGGGAAAACGGCCAAGACCGCCCTGGAGGGCCCGAGCGGGTCCGATCGGGCCTGATAGACTCTTTCCCATGGCAGCCAAGGCCAAAGACGAGGTGCGCCCTCTCGCGAGCAACAAGCGGGCCCGCTACGACTATCACGTCCTGGAGACCTTCGAGGCCGGCATCCGGCTGAAGGGCACCGAGGTGAAGTCGGTCCGCGAGGGACGGGTGCAGCTCAAGGACAGCTACGTCGAGTTCAAGGACGGCCAGGCCTTCCTGGTGGGCGCGCACATCAGCGCCTACAGCCACGGCAACCGCGAGAACCACGACCCGGAGCAGGTGCGCAAGCTCCTGCTCCGGAAGCGGGAGATCGAGCGCCTCTTCGGCCGCACCCAGTTGAAGGGGCTGACGGTCGTGCCGCTCGCCATGTATCTCAAGGGCAACTGGGTCAAGGTGGAGATCGCCCTGGTGCAGGGCAAGAAGCTCTACGACAAGCGCGAGTCCGAGAAGGCGCGCGAGCTCGACCGCGAGGCCGAGGCGGTGGTCAACAGCGGCAAGTGGTGAGCGGCCGAGCGCCCCGCCTCGGCCCTTCGCCCCGCCTCAGTCATTCCCGACCTCGCCGACTTCCTGGCGCCGCCGCCGGCCGCCGGTGTCCTGGATGCGCTCCAGGGCCGTCTGCCCGCCGTACTTGGCCACGATGCGGTCGTCGTAGTCGTCCGCCACGGTGGCGACGGACGTGATGGCCCGCAGCAGGTCGCGCGGATCGAGGCTGCGGCCGAAGAGGGAGTGGGCGAAGAAGATGTCGTTGCCCACCAGGGAGAAGTGGCCGCAGGACATCTGATGGTTCAACTGCAGGAGCCCGGCCATCAGCTCCTCCTCCAGCTCCACGTCCTGCACGCAGTAGGACATGATGACGACGATGGTCTCCTCCGAGCCGTAGGGCTCGACGGAGATCTCCAGCACGGTCGTGCCGTAACGCACGTAGAAATGGTCGCTCTCCGGGTCATGGAAAGGCTCGTCGAAGAGCTCCCCGAGGTATTCCCGCAGCTTGTTGAAGGTCTCTTCGTGGGCCGGACTTTCGAACATGTTCTCCTCCTCCAGGAGCCCTACTCTACCAGCACTCCAGCCGTTGACACCCCAGGGCGTTGGGACTAACGTTTAGGCGAGCCGCAAAACCCGCTTCCGAGACCCGTTTTCCGCAACCAGGGGATGGCTCGGAGAACAAACGATTCAGCGGATCAACTTTTCTCATACGGACAGGAGGAGATTTCATGCAGATGCGAGGAGGATTGACGTGGAGGGCTCTGGGGATCGCCGCCGCCCTGGGCGCCCTGGCCGCGGGCCCCATTCATGCGGCCGGGTTCAGCATTTTCGAGCAGGGCTCCAAGGCCATGGGCATGGCCGGCGCGTTCACCGCCCAGGCGGACGATCCATCGCTGCTGTTTCATAATGCCGGCGGTCTCGCTTTCGTGACCGAGCGGGACTTCTCGATCGGCGCCACCTACATCAAGGGTCTCAAGGCGGAGTTCGAGGGCGCCAACCCGTTCCCGGGCGAGGGCTACCGCGCGGAGCAGGAGCTGCTGTCGGAGGTGCCTCCCCACATCTATTACGTCCAGCCGATCAACCAGACCTGGAAGTTCGGCTTCGGCGTCGAGACGCCCTTCGGCCTCACCACCGAGTGGAAGGATCCCAACCAGTTCGCCGGCCGCTTCCTCAGCACCAAGGCGGCCCTGCAGGCGATCGACCTCAACCCGACGATCGGCTGGCAGGTGACGCCGAATTTCGGCATCGGCATCGGCGCCATCGCCCGCGTCTCGAACGTCGAGCTGAACCGCAACGTGCCGACCGTCAATCCCTTCACCCAGAGCGTCGTGGACGTCGCCCGGCTCAAGCTCGAGGGGGACTTCAGCGAGGGCTACGGCTTCAACGTCGGCCTCCTGCACAAGCTCAACCCCCGCTTCTCCTGGGGCCTCTCCTACCGCAGCCAGATCACGGTGGACTACGAGGGCGACGCCCGGCTGACCCAGATCTCGACCGGCAACGCGCAGCTCGACGCGGTCGTCGCCTCCCGGCTGCCTTTCAACCGCGACCTGCCGGTGGAGACGGGCATCGACTTCCCGGACGTGGCGAGCCTCGGCCTGGCCTTCGGCCTCACCGACAACCTGCTGGTCGAGACGGACTTCAACTGGACGGGCTGGAGCAGCTTCAAGGAAGTGCAGATCGACTTCACCGGCGGCGCCACCAACTCGCTCCCCGACACGGTCATCCCCGAGAACTGGGAAGACGCCTACAACTACCGCGTCGGCCTGCGCTGGCAGGCCAGCGACACGGCGCAGTGGCGCTTCGGCTACGTCTACGACGAGACGCCGCAGCCCGAGCCGGGCGTCTCGCCCCTGCTGCCGGACGCGAACCGCAACGGCTTCACGATCGGCTACGGCCACACCGGCAACTGGAAGGCGGACTTCGCCCTCATGTACCTCATCTTCGACGAGAGGTCGCGCAACGAGAGCTTCACCGGCGAGGGTCCGTTCTTCGGCACCTACAACACCGAGGCCCTGCTGCTCGGCGCCACCCTCACTTTCTAACCATCGACGCAAGGAGACAGGAAGATGCATCGTAAGAAGATACTGGCGAGCCTCCTGGCGCTCGCCCTCCTCACGGCCGGGGCCGCCTTCGGCCAGGCCGCCGACTTCACCAAGTACGTCGCTTTCGGCGACAGCCTCACCGCCGGGTTCTCGAGCGGCAGCATCAACCGGAACTTCCAGGTCAACAGCTACCCGGCCCTGATCTACCGGCAAGCCACGGGCAAGACCACCGGCTTCGAGCAGCCGCTGGTCAGCGCCCCCGGCCTGCCCGGCATCCTGACCCTGCAGCGTCTCGCGCCCACGCCGCAGATCGTGCCCTCCGCCGGCTCGGGACAGCCGACCAATCTCAACCTGCCGCGGCCCTACGACAACCTGGCCGTGCCGGGCGCCGACGTGCACGACGTCCTGGCCAAGCTCCAGTCGACCAGCGCCAGCGACCCGACGGACCTCGTCCTGCGCCGGCTGGGCTTCACCCAGCTCCAGCAGGGGCTCTCGCTGCGGCCGACCTTCGTCACCCTGTGGATCGGCAACAACGACGCCCTGGGCGCCGCCACCTCCGGCATCGTCAACGACCAGACGCTGACCCCGCTGGCGAGCTTCGAGGCCGATTACCGGGCCATCGCGAACGCCATCGCCGCCTCCGGCGCCAAGATGGCGATCGCCAACATCCCGAACGTCACCAGCATCCCGTTCGTCACCACCCTGACGCGGTTCATCCCCAACCCGGCGACCGGCCAGCCGGCGATCATCAACGGCCAGCCGGTGCCGCTGATCGGCCCGGGCGGTCAGCCGGTGCAGGCGGGTGACTTCGTGCTGCTCACCGCCAGCGCGGCGCTGGCCCAGGGCTTCGGGATCCCGCTCGCGCTCGGCGGCAACGGCCAGCCGCTGCCCGACTCGGTGGTGCTCTCCGCGGCCGAGGCCGCCACGATCCGCGACCGGGTCAACGGCTACAACGCCGTCATCCGCGCCGTGGCCACCGAGAAGAACGCCGCCTTCGTGGACGCCAACGCCGTGCTGAGCGACGTCGCCACCCGCGGCATCAACATCGGCGGCATCACTTTCACCGGCGGCTTCCTGAGCGGCGGCGTCTTCTCCTACGACGGCGTCCACCCGACCGCGTTCGGCTACGCCTACATCGCGAACCTTTTCATCGCCGCGATCAATGCCAAGTTCGGCAACGACATCGAGCCGGTGAACCTCTACCCGTTCGTGTTCGGCACGGCGACCGGCGCCTCGTCGCTGGCCGCCTCGTCCTCGATCGGCGCCGAGTCGCTGGTGCCGTTCGTCTACAGCGACGGCGCCCGCCGCAACCTGCTGCTGACGCTCAACGTGCCCAAGTGGATCGTCGACGGCACCCAGCCGCCCACGACCCCCCGGCCCCGGCGTCCTAGGGGCGGCAACCACTAGCCGGATCGACTCGGGCCGGATCGACGGCTCATCGAAGTTGCCAAAAGGGCGGGAGAGATCCCGCCCTTTTTTCATTTCTCGCTGTTTCTCCCCGCCTCCCCAAAAAGAGCCGTAAACCAAGTTGGCCGTCTTTGTCACAAAACGAGCCTCTCGCGCACCTTGATTTGGATCTATACTAGTTGGGTGGTCTTATTTCCTTGTTTTACTGTAGTTTTTGATTGATCACCACCGGTTGGACCTCCCGGAGGGGAGGACGGAGGCGCATTTCTCGGGGAGGTTCCAATGCGCGCGTGTACCCATGCTCAGTTTCGGAGGAGTGAGCTGCTGCTGTGCGTCGTCGCGGCGGCCTGGTTGGGGGCCGGGTCTATCGCCTGGGCTCAAGCTCCCGCCGCCCCGCCGCCGGCGGGGGAGAAGATTCCCGCCAAGCAGATCGACGAGATCTACCGCAAGATCCTGCTGGACTGGGCGGCCGGCGAGGTCGACCGGGCGCCCGAAGAGCTGATCCGGCTCGAGACGGGGGTCATCGTCGACGGGGAGCTCAAGACCCGCAGGACTCTCCTCGAGGCCGAGCAGCGGGTGATCCACCAGGTCGGAGCGGCCGACCTCGAGGTCCTGGTGCCGATCGCCGTCCTTCACCACGAGGCCTACCGCCGCCTGCTGGAGCGGCGCACGCGCGGCGAGGCCATGGCCATGGTCCACACCCGCACCATGGCGCGCGACCTCGTCATCCTCTACCACCAGCAGTCGGGCTCCGAGGGCGCGGGCCTGGTGGCCAGCCGGCTCCTCACCAGCCTCGGCGGGTTGCTGCTGCAGAGCGCCCAGCAGCTCCCGGCGGGGGAGATGTTCCAGCAGGCCGTCGAGCTGGACGGCCAGAACACCGCCGCCCTGCTCGGGCTCGCCGGCATCTACGAGAAGAACGCCCAGCCCGAGACCGCCATGAAGCAGCTCCGGCGCGTCCTCGAAATCGATCCGGTCAACGCCGAGGCCAGGCTCCGGCTGGCGATGAGCCTGAAGCGGCTGGACCAGGCGCAGGAGGCCGGCAAGCTCCTGGAGGAGCTGACGGCCTCCACCGAGCCGTCCTGGGTCACGCCGCTCGCCTTCCAGGAAATGGCCCGCCTGAACAGCGACAAGGGCCGCTCCGCCGAGGCGGAGAAGGTCCTGCGCAAGGGCATCGAGCGGTACCCGAACGACATGCGGCTCAAGATCCAGCTCGCGGCGGTGCTCGACCGGCGGGGCGCCGCCGCGGAGGCGACCGCCATCGTCGAGAAGCTCCTAGAATCCCATCCCAGCGAGGAGGCCTCTTCCCGCTACCTCTACAACACCGTCCGCCCGGAAGCGTTCGAGCCGGCGCGGTCGTTCCTGGCCGAGAACTCGCGGTCGCGCCTGCCGGTGCTGGCGCAGGCCCTGAACGCTCCGCCCGTGGGCTCGGGAACGGGGTTGGGACGATGAGGGCGGCGAGCGGACGCGGGACGGTCCTGGCCCTCTCGTTGGGGCTTCTGCTGGCCGGCGCGGCGGGCGCCCAGGTGGCGGTCCGCATCCAGAGCCCGACGCCGGACCAGCCGGTCTTCGGACAGACGGACGTCGAGGTCGGGGTCCGGGCCGGCGAGCCGGTCGACCGGGTGGAGGTCTTCCTCGACGGCAAGCTGGTGGGCTCGACGAAGACGCCGCCCTTCCGGGTCAAGGTCGACGTGGGCGAAGAAAACGTCCCGCGGGAGTTCAAGGCCATCGCCTACACCACCTCCGGGGCCTCGGGCGCCGACGCCGTGCGGACGCAGGCGGTGGCGATCATGGACGAGCTCAACCTCAAGCTGCGCGCGCTCTTCGTGAGCGTGATCCGCGACGGGGCGCGCAACCTCGCCCTCGACCAGGGCGATTTCCGGGTGTACGACAACGGCGCCGAGCAGGAGATCGTCACCTTCGGGCGCGACGAGCTGCCCCTGACGGCCGTGCTGCTCCTCGACACCAGCGAGAGCATGCGCGAGAAGGAGCTGGAGGCCGTCCGGCGGGGGGCCAAGGCCTTCCTCGACGGCATGAAGCCGTCGGACGAGGCGATGCTGGCCCTGTTCTCCGACCGGCTGCTCGAGTTCACCCCGTTCACCGCCGACCGGAAGGTCCTCGGGGCCGCGTTCGCGGACGCCCAGGCCGCCGGCGGCACGGCCGTCAACGACTTCCTCTACCTGTCGCTCAAGGCCCTGGACGCGCGCCAGGGGCAGCGGGTCGTCGTGCTCTTCTCCGACGGCTCGGACGTGCACAGCGTCCTCCCGGCCTCGGACGTCCTGTGGAAGGCCCGCGCCGGGCAGTCGTTGATCTACTGGATTCAGCTCGGCGGCAAGCACAAGTCGTTCACCTCCTCCTGGCGGGACTACGAGGCCAACGACCAGGAGTACGACAACCTCGAGAAGGCCGTCCGGGAGAGCGGCGGCCGGATCCTGGCGGTCGACCACGCCGAGGAGCTGGAGGGCGCCTTCCGCAACATCCTCCAGGAGCTGCGCCAGCAGTACGCCATCGGCTACTACCCGACCTCCTCCAAGGGGGACGGGGCCTGGCACAAGGTCGAGGTCCGCGTGAAGGGCTTCAGCGGCCGGGTGCGGACGCGCGAAGGCTACGCGGACTACTAGTTGTCTCCCTGGGACCGCCGGCGTCCCGCCGGCCTGGCTGACTAGTTAGTCAGCCGGCGGGACGCCGGCGGTCCCAGGGGTTTTTCCGTCGATCCCAAGATTGCCTCAAAAAACCTCTTGACCCTCACGCCGCGTGAGGGTTTATCGTCTCTCTTGTCACGGCAACGTGGCGGAAAGGAGGACGGATATGAGGCCCTTGCCCTGGAAGGTGGGCGAGCTGGCCAAGCGGACCGGAGTGTCCGTGCGGACGCTCCACTACTACGACGAGATCGGCCTGCTCTCCCCGTCGCATCACTCGGAAGCGGGCTACCGTCTTTACACCGAGGCCGACGTGATCCGCTTTCAGCAGATCAAGTCGCTTCGCAACCTTGGATTCTCCCTGGAGGAGATCCGTCAGTTCCTGAGCCGGCCGGACGTTTCGCCCGAGCGCGTGCTCCAGCTCCAGATCGCGCACCTGCGGGAGCAGATCGGGCTGCAGCAGAGCCTCTGCGACCGCCTGGAAGCGATCGCCCGCCGCTGGCGGTCGGAGGAGACGGTCTCCACGGAGGAGTTCCTGACAATCATCGAGGTGACGACCATGTTGGACAAGTACTACACCCCGGAGCAGTTGGAAGAGTTGAAGCAGAGGAGGGAGACGCTCGGCGACGACCGGATCCGTCAGGTCGAAGGCGAGTGGAAGGAGCTCATGGAGCAGGTCCAGGCCGAGATGGACCGCGGCACCGATCCGGCGGACGAGCGGGTGCAGCAGCTCGCCCGGCGCTGGATGGGCCTGGTCCGCGAGTTCACCGGCGGCAACCCCGGAATCGAGAAGTCCCTCGGCCGGGTCTACCAGGAGGAGAGGAACGTGGCCGGCATGAACACGGCCCACATGCGTCCGATGATGGAGTACGTGGGCAAGGCCATGGCCGCCAAGAAGCCGGATTGATGGCTGCCGGCGGATTGAAGCAGCACCCCGCGGCGGCGGCCGCCGCCGCGGGTCCCCGGCCGGTGCGTCCCCTTATACAAACGATGAGGTACAGGATATACAAACGATGAGAAGAAAATCATCTTCTGTATGACGACAAAGCGGGGCTCGAGGGAGCAGACTTTAAGACAAAGTTCAAAAGGAGCTTCCCATGAGCCCAAAAGCTTTGCGGTTTACATTAGCCGTCTCGATCCTCGCCTGTGCCGGGCTGGTCTTCGCCCAGGCCGGTGGGCTGCTTGGGGGCGCCACGGAGCCCCCGGCGTTGTCCAGGGTCTTCCCCCTGCGGGCCGAGACGGTCGCGGGACCTTCAGGAGACCCCTGGCGTCTCTTCGACGGCAATACGGAGCGCGGCTTCGCCGGGAGCGAGGAGGGGCTCTCCCGGGTCCGTCTCCTGCTGGACGGCGAGCAGCCCTTGACGGCCGTGGGCGTGTTCGGCCCGGCGGATGGCCGGCTGGCGGTGTGGGCGGAGGAGGACGGAGGGCCGGCCCTGCTGCTGTTCGAGATGGAGCCGCGCGCCGCGGGTTGGCAGCGGATTCCGGTGCCGCGCCCGGTGGCCGCCCGCTCTCTCCTGGTGGACTGGCAGCCCGCGTCTCCGGGCGCGGTGCTGCCGGAGATCGAGCTGTGGAGCAGCCGTCGGGCGGAGGGGGGAGAACGCTCGGCCCGGGGACTTCCCGCCGCCGTGAAAGTGGCGGGTGGCGCTTCGGCCGTGCTGGTGAGGCTGAGCGGCGGCGATCCGGGGACGGCGGAGCGGGCCTTTCTTTCCTATGAATTGACGGGGCTTTCCCATTGGTCGCAGGCGGTCCGTTCGATCAACGGGCACGCGTTCCAGGGGTTCGGCGCCCAATCGGCGCAAGGCGCGTTACAAACCGAGGAGATCGATCCACGCTGGCTGCGCCGCGGGATCAACGAGATCCGTTTCGCTCCGGCGAGCGCCGAGGCGCTGCCCGAGGCCCCGTCAGGGGAGGCGGGGAGAGCCCGCGGGTTCGGCGCCGAGGTGGTCGCTTATGAGGTGCGCAACCTGCGGCTGGTGCTCGTCGAGGAGTCCGGCCGGACTTCCTCCGCTCGGCCGTGGAAGGGGGCGAGGCCCCTGGAGCTGCGGTTCGCACGGCCTTCCCAGCCGTATGCGCTGGAGATCTCGGTCGCGGACGGCACCCGGGGCGTGCTGACGGCCACGGCCCGCCTCGCGGGCGGCGGCGCGGTGGCGCTGCTGGACGCGGTGGACCTGGGCGGCCTCCAGCCCGGGCGGAATTTCCTGCCTCTGCGCGAGGGAGTGCCCGTAGTGGCCTCCGTCGAGCTGGCCTGGAGCGGTGAGCGAGGCGGCGAGGTCTCGGCGGCCGCCGTGCTCGCCAGCCCGGTCGGAGCGCGGCGGGGACCGCGCCTGGAGATCACGCATCCGCCGGCCGGCGACCCTGCCGAGTTGGGCGCGTACCTGCGCGGCTTCGCGCAGGGTCCGGCCGGTGTGGCGGGGGTGCCGGTCCTGCGGGTCAACGGCGCGCTGGTGCCGGGTGCCGTGACGGCCGACGGCGCTCTCGGCGTCCTGATCCCCCGGCCCGAGGGAGAGGAAGGGCCGTGGGACCTTCACCTCGACCTGATCTGGCCGGACGGCTCGCGCCTGACCCGCGTGCTGCGGCTGGGGCAGGGCTCCGATCCCAATGGCGACGGCGACGGCCGCGAGGTGGAGCGCGAGGTGGGGCCGGACCTGGCGAAGACTCTCTCCCTGCGCGGCGCCAGGCTGGAGGTTCCCGAAGGCGCGGTGGACCGCAAGGTGAAGCTCACGCTGCGGGCGCTGGCCACGGGCGAGCTGCCGGCCCTGGACGCGGGCATGACCAACGTCACGCCCGGCCGCGGCGGCTTCCGTTTCGGCCCGCACGGCCAGAGGTTCAAGAAGCCGCTCGCGATCACGCTGCCTTACGATCCGGAGCTCATTCCGGAAGGGCTGCGGGTGGACGACGTGCGGACGTACTTCTTCGATGAAGAGGCGGGCCGCTGGGTCGCCCTGAACCGGCTCAAGTCGAGCGGCACGGAGGTGGTCAGCGCGACGGACCACTTCACGGATTTCATCAATGCCACGCTGACGCTGCCGGACCAGCCGGCGTCGGCGAGCTTCAATCCCAATTCCATGCAGGACCTGGCCAAGGCGGACCCGGCGGCGGAGATCGTGCTCATCAAGGCGCCCGAGGGCGGGCCGGGCGGCGACGCCTCGCTCACCTATCCGCTGGTGATCCCCAAGGGCCGCCGCGGACTCCAGCCGGACCTGGACGTGACGTACAGCAGCGGCAACGGCAACGGCTGGCTCGGCCTCGGCTGGGATCTCTCGCTTCCCAGCGTCGACATTTCGACCCTGTTCGGCGCGCCGCGGTACGACCCGTCTTTCGAGACGGAGACCTACATGCTGCAAGGCGAGCAGCTCGCGCCGGTGGCCCAGCCCGGGAGCCCGCGGCAGGCGGACCGGGTCTTCACCCGCCGGATCGAGGGGAGCTTCGAGCGCGTCGTGCGGCATGGGAGCGGCCCCTCGAGCTTCTGGTGGGAGGTGACGGACAAGAAGGGGATCCGGTCCATCTTCGGCCGGAGCGCCCAGGCCCGCCTGGCGGACACGGGATCGGGCAACACCTCCCGGTGGCTGCTGGAGCAGGTGATCGATCTTCACGGCAACACGGTGGACTACTCCTATACCCACGATTCGGGAGATGTTGGCGAGGGGGGCGAGCCCTGGGTGCAGGTCTATCCGGCGGCCATCCGCTACACGGGCGTGAACGGGAGCGGCGGCTTCTATCAGGTCCGGTTCCAGATGGACGACGGCGAGCAGCGGCCGGACCGTTTCACCTCGGGCCTTTCAGGGTTCAAGGTGCTCACCCGCCGCCGGCTCGTCCAGGTGGACGTGCTGGCGGGCGGCGACCTGGTGCGGCGCTATGTCTTCTCCTACCGGGAAGGAGACTTCCGCAAGAGCGTGCTGGCGTCGCTGGCGGTGACGGGCGAGGACGGCACCACGGAGCTCGCCCGGCATGATTTCGAGTACCAGCAGGCCACCGCGGCGTTCGGTCCGATGCAGACGTGGGGAGGCATCGGCGGCGGCAAGGACTGCAACGCCTCGTTCAACGTCGGCGGCGGCGTCCACGTCTACGCGGGCCTGGGACCGCCTGCCGGCGCACCGGTCGCCCCCACCTGCACGCCGCTGGTGGGCATCCAGGTGGGCGGCGGGGTCTCCGGCACCACCGAGCTGGCGAATTTCCTGGACGTCAACGGCGACGGTCTTCCCGACCGGGTCGACGACCAGGGCGCCGTGGATCTCAACCGGCGGGGCTCGTTCCAGTCCACGGCCGTCTCCGGGGTGAGCGACATCGGGCGCACCCTGGAGTTCACGTTCGACGTGTCGGGCGGGGTCCGCATTCCACCGCTCAACCTCGGCGCGACCTTCGTCTACAGCCACTCCAACGACGACCGCGCCTTCATGGACATCAACGGCGACGGCTTCCCGGACCTGGTGGGCGCGGACGGCGGCTTCCACACCCGGCTCAACAACGGGACGTCGTTCCAGCCGGCCTCCAACTGGGGCGGCTTCGGCGCCTCCGGGCTCACGCTCGGCAGGCCGGGGGAGGAGGAGGAAGTCCTCTCGAACCTGAAGCTCTCGGACACCTTGCGGCGGCTCGTCCTGCCGTTCGCCGGCCCGGTGGCCCTGGACGGCGCCATCCAGAAGAAGCAGGCGGGCGGCGACGGCGTGAGGGTGCAGATCTTCCACAACGGCACCCGCATCTGGCAGCGGACTTTCACGGCCGGCGACGTGGCTCCCTGCGTGCCCGCGGACGGCGATTCCTGCGGCGCGGGCCTGAATCTCAACGTCCAGGCCGGCGACCGGCTCTACTTCCTGGCCAATTCCATCCGCGAGACCAGCGCCGACGCTCTGCTCTGGGCGCCGCGGGTCACCTACACGGGCCAGGACGAGGAGGCCCTGGAGCCGTGGGGCTCGCGGGTCTACCGGTTCGACGGCGAGGAGGACTTCCGTCTGGCCGGCCCGCCGGGAAGCTCCTTCCTTGCCACGGGCAACGGCACGGCCCAGATCCAGGGAGCGTTCGTCAAGCAGGCCACCTCGGACGGCGTCACCGTCCAGGTGATCAAGAACGGCGACGCGAACAATCCTCTCTATGAGCGGACCTTCGCCGCGGACGAGACCGGCAGCTTCGACGAGATCCCGTCCATTCCGGTGTCCCAGGGGGACAGCCTCTCCTTGCAGGTCTCTTCCGAGACCCCCGTGGATCCCGACCGCGTTCGCTGGACGCCGCAGGTGACCCTCGACGGCGACCAGCCCGAGCAGCTCCAGCAGCCGCAGAAGGCCCAGGTCTACTACGCCATTCCGAAGCTCGCCCCGGCGAGCCAGCCCACGACGTCGTGGAGGGTGCCGGCGGACTGGGACGGGAACCTCCATCTGGAGTGGACCGCGGGGACCGGGGACGCCGTCCTCTACGTCCAGGGCCTCCACCGCCTGTACGACCGGCGCGCGGTGTCGGGCTCCACGAGCTACGACGTTACGGTGGACGCAATGACTGTGGGCGTGGGCGATCCGCTCTTCGTCACCGTGCTCGGCTCGGGGACGCTGACCGCCACCGCCAACGGGGAGACCGTTCCGGTCAACGAGCGCACCCTGGCGGCGGAGACCACGGAAGCCATGTCCGGCGGCTGGCATGGCTGGTTCTACGGCGAGTGGAACGGCAACGAGAGCTTCCACGAGGCCGGCCTGGACCTGCCGCAGAGCGAGGACGCGGGGACGCCGGACTTCCTCTTCGCCTTGACCCATTGGGAAGGGACGGCCGGCGTCTCACAGCCGGCCTGGACGGCAGGCGGTTTCGATCTCTACATGGCGGCCGAAGGGGTCAAGCCGTCGCGGCAGGGAGGCAACGCGGCCGGCGACCTGGAGACGGCCTCCGGCGCTCCCAGCGGCGGCGGCGGCGGGCTCTCCGTCCTGCGCAAGACCACGGGCCGCACCGGGGCCGCCAACATCGGGCTCGGGCTGAGCCTGTCCCTGTCCTTCGGCGACAGCCTCTCCGAGATCGACCTGCTCGACATGAACGGCGACCGCTACCCCGACCAGGTGTCGGGCAGCGGCGTGCGGTTCTCCGACGGGCAGAGCGGTTTCGGCGGTCTGGTGTCCTTCGCGGGCCTCGATTCCGCGGTCCGCCGCTCGGACAACGGCAACGTCAGCGCCAGCTTCGGCCTCGGCACGCTGTTCACCGTGGCGGGCGGCAGTGGCAACGTCAAGCGGGTGTCGAGCACGCTGCCCACCATCGGCGCGACCGTGTCGCTGTCGCAGACGCGGTACGACCTGATCGACGTCAACGGCGATGGCCTGCCGGACCGTGTCTCCATGGATTCGGGAGCGCCCTTCGCGACGGTGCGGCTGAACCTCGGCTACCGCTTCGGCGCGCCCGAGGCGTGGCCGCTGCCGGGCTGGGTCGACTCCGACTTCGACTCCGGCGTGGGCGGCTGCCTCGACGCGGTGAGCGGCCTCGGCGCGTCTCTCGGCCAGGCGTTCGTCAACGTGGCCTCGCCGAACGCGATCTCCTTCACCCGCAGCTCGGCCTTCACCGCCGGTTTCGCCTTCGGCCCCCTGGGCGGCGGCGGCTCCACCACCCTGGCCCGGACCCTGGTGCAGCTGGTGGACGTCAACGGCGACGGCCTCGCCGACCACGTGGCCAAGGAGCAGGACGAGGGCTTCTTCCGCGTCAAGCTCAACCGCGGCGACGGCTGGGAGCCCGAGCAGCAATGGCCGGTCCCGGGCTGGGGCACGGGCCTGGGCGAGGGCTATGCCATCCCCGGCATCATGCGCTGCATCGACTCCATCAGCTACAACGGCAACATCGGGGCCAACGCCTCCCTGGGCTTCGCGGGCTGCTTCACCATCATCCCGCCGGTGCCGGTGGTCGGCCTTCAGTTCGAGATCACCGGCCAGATCGACGGCAGCGGCGGCGGCCTCCAGCTCACCTTCCAGGACCTGGACGGCGACGGCCTGCCCGACCACGTGCTCAAGAAGAGGGACGACCCGAACGTCTACGTCAAGCTCAACCAGTCGCAGAAGGCCAACCTGTTGACGGCCGTGCATCGTCCCCTGGGCGGCAGCTTCTCGCTCACCTACGAGCGCCAGGGCAACAAGGTCGGTACCTCGGCCGACGGCCAGCGCAAGGTCGACATGCCGAGCACCCAGTGGGTGCTGGCCTCGGTCACCGAGAACGACGGCCGCGGCAGCAGCTACACCACCCGCTACGACTACTTCGACGAGTCCTATCTGGACCGCATCGAGCGTGAGCCCTATGGATTCGCCCGCGTCAAGACCACGCGGCCGGACGGCTCCACGATCGACCGGCGGTACAGCAACCAGAGCTACTACCAGCGCCGCCTCATGGAGCGGGAGGAGACCGCGGACGCTTCCGGCCGCGTCTTCCGCGTGCAGACGTGCTCGTACGACCTGCGGGCCTTGAGCGGCCACTCCGCCTTCCCGGCCAAGGTGCAGGAAGAGACCCTGTTCTTCGAAGGCGCCGGCAGCGCCGGCAAGAGCACGGCGCAGACCTGGGATTACGACTCCTTCGGCAACGCCATCGCGTACCGCGATTCCGGCGACCAGGGGGCGGACGACGACGCGGTGGCCAGCGCGGCCTATCACGTCGATCCGCTGACCTACGTCGTGCAGCCCTCCAACCTGGAGGTGCGCGACGGCGCCGGCCGCCTGCTGCGCCAGCGCCGGGGGACGTACAACGCCCAGGGCGACCTCGTCCGCATGGAGCAGGTGCTGGTCGGCGGCAAAGACCCCGCCACCGGAGCGTCCTACAGCGGCACCAACAACGCCGTCTGGACCCTCGGCTACGACGGCGTCGGCAACCTGGCCTCGGCGGTCGACGCCGCGGGCTTCACCTCGACGTTCACCTGGGATCCGGTCGCGCAGACCTGGCCCGTCCAGGTGAGCGACTCCTTCGGCTACACCAGCCGCTTCGCCTGGAACCTGAAATACGGCAAGGTCGCCGAGACGATCGACAAGAACAACCAGTCGATGCGCCACACCTACGACGGCTTCGGCCGCCTCGTCCGCGTCGTCGGGCCGTATGACACCGACGCCAGCCCGACCCTGGCCTTCGAGTACAACCCCGCGGTGAACCCGGCCTGGTCGGTGGTCCATCACAAGGACGCGGTGCGTTCCGATCCCATCGATTCGGTGGTCTTCATCGACGGCCTCGGCCGGACGCTCCAGACCAAGGACGAAGCCGAGCTCGACCTGGGCAACGGCACCTCGACCCGCACCGGCATGAGGGTGAGCGGCCTCATCGAGTTCGACCCCTTGAGCCGCGTTGCCGCCGAGGGGCAGCCGGTGTTCGACACGGGCGCCACGACGGCCTTCGTCAACGTGCCGCTGGTGAACCCGACCCGCTACACCTACGACGTCCTCGACCGGACCACCGAAGCCCGCTTCCCGCACGGCGCCGTAACCCGGATGGCCTACGGCTTCGCCACCCTGGACGGCGTCAGCCGCCTCTCCCATACCCGTACCGACCCCAACGGCCGGGCCACGGTGTTCTACGACCACGTGCGCGGCAACGTGCTCGGCGTTCGCCAGACCAACACCATCGCCGGTGGACAGCGGACCCTGATCACCCGCTACGCCTACGACGCCATGTCGCAGCTCACCGCGGCGACCGATCCGGAAGGCAGCGTCACGCGGCTGGAGTACGACACCCTGGGCCGCAACGTCCTCCTGGACAATCCGGACGCCGGCCGCACGGAGTCCCGCTTCACCCCGGCGGGCGACCTGGGTGCGAAGATCACCGCCAACCTGGCGGCGCGGGGGCAGCAGATCCGCTACCTGCGCACCTTCCACCGCCTCGACCGCGTCGACTATCCCGTCACGCCGGACGCCGTCTTCACCTACGGCGGACCCGGAGCGCCGGAGAACCGGGCGGACCGCATCGCCACGGTGAGCAACGAATCCGGCCTCGAAGAGCGCTCCTACGGCCGCCTCGGCGAGGTCGTCCGCAGCGTCCGCACCGCCACCGCCCTCTCCGGCTCGTCGCCCAGAGGTCCGTACACGACCACCTTCCAGTACGACAGCTTCGAGCGTCTCCTCTCCATGGTCTATCCGGACGGCGAGCGGGTGACCTGGGGGTACGACGCCGGCGGGCAGGTCAAGACGGCCTCCGGCCTCCAGGCCGGCGTCACCTTCGAGTACCTGCGGCACCAGGGGTACGACGAGTTCGGCATGAAAGTCCGGACCCTCTACGGCAACGGCACGGAGACCCGCTGGACCTATGACCCGCGGTCGCGCGAGCTCGCGGCTCTCCAGGGCCTGGAGAACGGCGGACGGAAGATCCAGGACCTCGCCTATCGCCGCGACCTGACCGGCACGCTGCTGGGTCTCGACAACAACCTCCCGCCCGGACGCTCGAAAGAGATCGGCGGCCCCTCCACCCAGACCTTCGTCTACGACGACCTCTACCAACTCGTCGGGGCCCAGGGCAGCTGGCGGACCGCGCCCAACAAGGTCTCGTCCTACACCCTGGCTCTCTCCTATGACGAGGCCGGCGATCTGGTCGCCAAGAACCAGCTCCACCAGATCGCCAGCGGCGGCAACGCCCAGCCGCAGCTCAAGACGACCTACAACTGGATCTACGCCTACGGCGGAGCGCAGCCGCACGCGCCCACGCAGATCGGCGCCCGCACCTTCCATTACGACCTGAACGGCAACCAGACCGGCTGGGAAAGCGGCACGAACGGCGCCCGCCGCGTCAATATCTGGGACGAAGAGAACCGTCTCAAGTCCGTCGACGACAACGGCCAGACTACCCGCTTCCTCTACGACAACTCCGGAGCCCGCACCAACAAGGAGGGGCAGAACAACGAGGTCATCTACGTCAACCGCTGGTACTCGGTCGCCAACGGCGCCAAGACGACCAAGCACGTCTTCGCCGACGACGTCCGTCTCAGCTCCAAAGTCGGGAGCACCACGCCGAAGGTCTTCTTCTACCAACCCGACCATCTGGGCTCGACCCATTACGTCACCGACGACCTCGGCAAGGCCTGGCAGCACCTGGAATACTTCCCCGGCGGCGAGGTGTGGGTGGACGAGCGCTCGGCGACCGAGGGCACGCCCTACCTCTTCAGCGGCAAGGAGGTCGACGAAGAGACCGGGCTCGCCGACTTCGGCTTCCGCTACTACGACAGCCGGCAGGGGCAGTGGATCAGCACCGACCCGCTGCTCGACGGCATGCTGGACACGGCCCGGATCGCCAGGCCCCAGACGACGCACAGGCCGTTCCGCCTGCCGGGGCACGTCTACGGATATGCCGCCAACAGCCCGACCAACCAGACCGATGCCCTGGGTCTGGAGGAAGCCGATCCGGAGACCGTCAGTCCGCCGGAGCAGGCGGCCGAGCCCGCGCCCGCGCCGGCGCCGCAGACCGAAGAGCCGGCCCAGCAGGCGAGCACGCCGGCCCAGCAGCAGGCGCCGGCCGCCGAGGAAAAGCCCTACTGGCCGCCCAACCGCGGCTTCGAGGGCGATCCCTCGGAGACCACCCTGCAGCCCGGAACCCTGATCGACCGCTACGGCGGTTTCACGAAGGACGGAGAGTTCCAGGACAAGGGGACCTTCGTGGCTCCGGAAGGCACGCCCTTCGAGCAGCGCGCGCTGCCGCAGGAGACGGCCCAGAAGACCTACTCGGTCTACGAAGTGTTGAAGCCCATCCCGGGCGTGCAGGGCGGCCTGATCGCCCCCTGGTTCGGCCAGCCCGGAATGGGTACACAATACGAGCTGCCGCAGTCGATCAACAGCCTGGTCGAGGGCGGATTCCTGGGGCTGGTGAGCCGTACCCCGGGCAAGTGAGCGGCGGCTGAAAGGAGCCTGTGATGACCGGCGGGAGACAATACGTCGAATGGGATCCTCGCAAGGGGTATCCCGCCGGTCCCGACCTCTTCTACGAATGCGGCCTCTGCGGCGACGTGATCCCCTCCCTGCCTGAAAACGCCGACGCCTGCCGCTGCGGCAACGTCAGCGTGGACGCCGACGCCGGCCGGGTGTCGGTGCGCGACAACGAGAAGCTCCGGATCTTCAGGGCTTGAGCGGGGCATCAAGCTCGTGGAGCTCTCTGAGGAAATGCATGTCCCGGTAGTCGATCCCCGGGCTCTTCTGCGCGGAAGAGTGGGCCCGCGCCGGCGTCCCCTTCCACTTGGCTTTCGTGTGGTAGCAGCGGGCTACTGGGCGTCCTCCTCATCGCCGTCGAGGACGCCATCCTCATCGCGGTCGATGCCGGCGCGCAGCCCCGAGCCCGGCGGGGTGCAGGTGTAGGTCAGCTCACCGCCTTTCCGCAAGGCGCGTTGGCGCAGGCTGGCGTCGGAGAGCGGCGAGTCCTGGCTCCGGTTGCCGAGGAACAGGCCGGAACCAACGTCGTAGAGATAACCCTTTTCACCCCTTTCGGGGTCCGGGCTCCCGCCCTTGGCCACCAGGTCGCACTCCCCGGCCCGGGCGCGGTCGATCAGGAGGTCGATGCGCTCTCCCACCACGGCTCCATTCGTCGAGGTCAGCGTCGTCTGCTGTCCCACGATGGGGGCCAGGTTGCTGTCGAAGGCGAGCACGAAATCTTCGACCTGCCGTTTCTGGATCTCGCCGGCCAGCCCGGGCAGGAACCCGCCGGGAGTCGCCGGCGATTGGTTGAAGCCGCCAAAGTCGGTGGTGATGCTGATGAAATTGAAGATCGTCGGGATGGTGCCGTCGTGCGTGAAACCGAAGCCGCGGACCTGGTCGCCCATGAAGCCGTCGGTGGTGGGCATGCTCGGCCGGGTCTTCAGTCCGAACATACCGACTTTCTGGTAGGTATTGCGGAGGTGCGCGACCTTGATCCCTTCCGGCCCTCCTTTGAAGGTATAGCGGCCGTCGGTGCCGAAGAAGCCTGGCGCGGCCACACCGTATTGCCGGTTCGCGTTGCGATTGAGCGCATGGCAGGAATCACAGGTACCCCGTACGGTGAAATCGGAGAAATTGTTCAGGAAGAAATGGCGCCCGGCCTGCTGGCTCGGGGTGAGCTGGTTGTCGAGCCCGCGGATCGGGTTGGGCGGATACGTGACCTGAAGGATGAAGGCGGTGAACGCCTCCATCGCACCGTCGTCGATCGGTCCGCTGCGTCCCAGGAGATCGGAGAAAGCGGCCTGGAACTTCTTGAAGGCCGCGACCTCGTCGAAGGTCCCGCCGTCCGGCTGTGCGCTCGGGTTGTCGTTGCCGCCGGTGCGGTCGCCGCGCCAGTGCATGGGCCCGTGGTTCGCCATGCCGCGCAGGCTCTGCGTCACCATCGGCCCCTTCATGGGGTGATGGGTTTCCGGCACTCCAAAATCCGCGGGGCGCACTTCGAACGGCCCCGGAACGGGCCGCACGGCGCCGTCCGGATTGCCGAGGTCCCAGGCCAGGCTGTCGAAGTCGCCGAAGACATGGCAACTGGCGCAGGAGGAATCCCCGTGGCTCGAAGTGAGCGACGCGTCGTAGAGGAACCGGCGCCCGGCCACCACGCTCAGCGGCTCGGGATTGTGCAGGGCCACGTGCTCGATCTCGGCGCCCGAGACCGTATGGACGACCGCGATCGAATTGTCGAAGCGGGACAGCGTATAGAGGCGGTTCTTGTCTTCCTGGAGCACCAGGCCGGTAAGGCCGCCACCGGAGACTTTGATCTGATCCGAGGTGCTCGGCGTGAACGTGTCGTTCTCCAGGGCGGCGGTGTCGAAGACGCCGATCTTGGAGGAGCCGAGCGTGGCGACATAAAGGGTTCTGCCGTCGCTCGTCACCGCCATCTGCTGGGGGAGGGCGAGGCTCTTGTCGTTCTCGGCGTTCGGGACCGCATCGCAGCAGACTGTGTAGTCGATGTGTTTGTTGAGGTGCCGCGGAGCGACGCTCCCCCCCGGGCCGAGCACGGTGATCCGGCTCTGGTGGAGGTTGCCGCGGACGCTGTGGCCGGCGAAGAGGCCGGGCCCTTCGAAACGTTTTTCATTCCCCGCCTCCGTGTTCGAGACGTAGACCTTGCCATTCACCGGGTTCACCGCCATGTTGTAGAGGACTGTACCGACGCCTTTGTAATATCCGGCGGCGCCTGCCGTTCCGGCGAGCTGTGCCGGCGGATTGGCGTTCGCGTTGATCACGAAGACGTCCTTGTCGGGCAGGGAGAAGAGGATCTGGTCGTCCCAGGCCCGGTTGAGCTCGTCGACCCAGTGGGTGCCGTTGAATTTGACGATGAGCCCCGTTTCCGTCTGCCGAACGCCGTCGGCGTTGGTGTTGGGCGCGGGCAGACCCCCCGCGGCCTCTCCGCCATCCGGGATGAAAGCCTCGTGGACCGTCGTCGTGCGGTTGCCGGAGTGGAACGCCGCCGCGTAGACCTTGCTGCCGTCCGGGCTCACCGCCAGGGCGCGCGGCGTATCGCTGAACAGCGTGAGGATGGTGAGCGGCGTCCCCGCGAGCGTATTGCCGAGATCGTCCGCATTGAAAACCCAGACGTCCGCCCGGCCCACACCGGGAGTGGTGAGCTGGGGATCGTAGGGGACGTTCTGGCCGCGGTGCGCGGTGGTGATGAAGGCACGGTCCTTTCCCGTCCCGCCGAAGACGATGTCGCGCGGCTCATCTCCCACCAGCAGGGTGCGCACGACGCGGCCCTTGTGGCCACCTCCGTCCAACTCGACCACGCTCACGCTGTCCGAGAGGTGATTGACGACCCAGACCTCGCCGTCGCTGCGCGCCGCCACGGCCACGGGCTCGAGGCCGACGGAAATCGAGGCGCGATGCTCCAGGCCGTGGCCCTCGATGCGGAAGACTTCGAGACGGTTGTCCGGCGTGTTGGCCGCGAAGAGGAACTTGCCCGTGGGAGACAGCGCCAGAGGGCGGACCTGGCCGCTCTCGAACGCCGTGAAACGCGCTGGGGCAGCGGTGGACCTGAGCATGGCCGGCTTGAAGCCGGCCGGGCGGTTTCCTCCAGCCCCTGCGTTCAACGCGACGGCAAGACATGCGAGGACAGACCACAGGACTTTCGGCCAGCCGGCAGAACGGCGTGAGAGGCGCGGAACGACCATAGGACCTCCTTTGGCGAGCGTTGTATCCGTTGCGGACTGCCAGTGTAGCCGAACCAGGAATTCAATAAATACCGGACAATTCTGTCTCATACAAACGATGAGAAGACGACTCGGTTCGGCAACGCCATGGCCTGCCGCGACTCCGGCGACCAGGGGACGGACGACGACGCGGTAGCCAGCGCGGCCTATTAGGATCTGAGCGGAGCTCGGTCTTCGCGATCCTGGCCGGGGAGGTGAGGGCCTACAGCAGCTCCGCCTTCCGCGCCCGCCGCAACACCTCCGCTCCCAGCTTGCCGTAGGCCGCGGCGCCCGTCGACCAGCTCGCGAAATCGAAGATGGAGAGGCCCTGGCCCGGCGCTTCGGCCAGGCGGACGTTGATCGGGATCTCGGTGCGGAACACCGTCTGCCCGTACTGGCGGCGGAGGCCCGCGACGACGTCGTCGGTCACCAGCGTGCGGTGGTCGACCAGGGTGAGGAGGATGCCCAGGAGCTGCGCCTTGCGGCCGATGCGGTCGCGCGACGATTCGACCAGCTCGAGGAACCCCGCGAGCGCCTCCGCGTCGAGCCGGTGGGGAGCCACGGGCACGACGAACGCATCCGCGGCGGCCAGGGCGTTGACGGTGAGGAAGGAGAGGCCGGGCGGGCTGTCCATGACGATGACGTCGTAGCGCCGGCGCAGGGGCGAGAGCGCCTTCTTGAGGAGCTTCCCGGGCTCCTGCTTGCGGGCGAGGGTGAAATCGGCGCCGGCCAGCCGCAGCGAGCCCGGCAGGAGGTGGAGGCCCGGCACCGGCGTCTCGCGGACCGCCTCGGCGGCGGTGTTCTTGCCGCTCAGCACCTCCGCGGAAGAAGGTCCGTCCTGGTCCCGGCCCACTCCCAGCGAGAAGCTCGCCGAGGCCTGCGGGTCGAGGTCGATCAGCAGCGCCGAGAGCCCGCTGCGGGCGAACGCGGCCGCCAGGTTGACGGCTGTCGTGGTCTTACCCACTCCTCCCTTGAGGTTGGCCAGGGCCAGTCTCATGCCTTCTCCTTTCCGACCGGGTCGTCCCTCGTGATGGAGAAAATGCCGTTTCCAGGTACTGCGCGCCCAAGTACTTCGCGCCAATTCTAACCTGCGCTATGATCTTTGAAACTCTTCCATGGAGGGTCTCGATGCTCTCCCGACGTCCGGTCCTGCTGTTGACGCTGGCCCTCGGCTCCGGTCTCCTGGCCATCCCGCCAGCCGTTGCCGCCGACTCTCCCCTCAGTATCGAAGGTACTCCAGGCGGTCCCCTCGTCGGCTCCGCGCCCACGACGGTGACCCTGCAGCTCTCCTCTGAAGCGGCGAAGGCGATCCGCAAGCTCCCCGACCGGGCTTCGGATGGACCGGCGGTCCGCCTTGCCGTCCAGGGAGTGAAGGCTCCCGCCGGGGCGAGCATCCACGTCTTCGTGAATCTTCCCGGCGCCGCCGGCGAGACGCCGATCGAGGATCCCCACTACGTCGGCAACATCTCTTCCTTCGAGGACCCCGCTCCGGGCTCCGCCGGCGACGACGCCCTGCTCGACGCGGCGCCGGCCTTGAGGGGCCTCAAGAAGGCCGAGCGGCTGCTGCCGGGCGATACCCTGGCCGTGACCCTGGTGGTCGTGCCGGGGAGCGCTCCGGCGGACGTCTCGATCTCCGTGGAAAAGATCGTCCTGACCATTACGCCGCAGCCCCGTTGATTGATCAAGGAACCAGCGAGGATCCATGCCCGATAACGACCACGACCGCATCGTCCGCTGCGCCATCCATCCCGCCATCGGCATCGCCCGGGTGGGCAACGCCCCGCCCGAGGACTACTACCTGGCGCCCGAGATCCCGGGCCGTCCCGGCGAGCCCGGCCCGTCGGGCTACAAGACCCCGGCGGGGAAGATCCGCCGCGAGGCCGCCCGCTTCCGGGTCTACGGCTACGACGCCGACGGCAACGTGGTCAAGGAGATCACCGCCGCCGACGCGGAGATCCGCTGGGAGGTCCACGTCGCCAACCGCAAGGCCGCCTGGTACCAGTTCCTGAACGCCCTCGACCTCAAGCAGTTCGCCCTCAGCCCCGGCTTCCGCAACGGCGGCATCGCGGGCGACCTGCGCCAGGACCTGGTCATCGATCCCGGCCCGCGGCGGATCGCCGGCCGGAGCCAGCACGGGCCCGAGCACGCCTTCGATCATGGATGGATCAACTTCGGAGGCGGTCCCATCCAGGTCCCCCTGGGCGAGGTCCGGACGGACGAGGAGGGCCGCCTGATCGTCATCGGCGGCGCCGGCCATTCCGCCTCGGCCACCGGCGCCCAGGCGATCACCTTCGCCAACAACGACGGCTGGTACGACGACACCTCCGACGGGCCCGTGCGGGCCACGGTGAAGATCGGCGGCCGGGAGATCGAGGCCGAGCCGGCCATGGTGGCGGTGACGCCGCCGAACTACGGCCAGGGGCTCCACGGCGTGGTCACGATGTACGACGTGGTCTACGACCTCTACCTGCGCCACGGCTGGATCGCGCCGCCGGAGAAGCTGACCTTCTGGGGGCACATCTTCCCGATCTTCGAGCGCCTGGTGGGCAACCAGTGGGTGAACCAGGGGGTCTACTTCCTCTTCGGCGCCGGCTCGCCCAGCGACCTGACCGACCCGGCGTACCTCGAGAAGCTGGCGAGCCCCGACGCCGCGCACCGGCCCGAGCGCGAGGCCCTGTTCCACTGGTTCCGCCAGCCGCCGCCGCCCTGGGACGACCCCGCGCCGCGCGCCGAGCTGCCGCCGGCGGAGCCGGCCGGCCTGCCGCCCTTCTACGGCGACGGCATCGACTACTCGGACACGGCGATCTACGACCTCGCCCTCACCACCACCCAGTACGAATGGCTGCGGCGCTGGGCCGCGGGCGACTTCGAGACCGGCGAGCGGACGGCGCGGCCCCGGCACCTGAGCGACGTGCCGCTGGCCGAGCAGCCGGCCGTTCTCGACCGCGCGCCCCTGGAGGACTGTCTGGGCGGCCCCTTCCATCCCGGCATCGAGATGACCTGGCCCATGCGCGTGCCGAGCATGTGGCGGCCGCCCGGGGACGGCGGCCTCCTCTTCCGGCTGAACATCCTGCCTCCGGACGAGAAGCCGGGGGACGACTACGGGTCCGTCCTCACGCCCGCGATCTGCCTTGGGGCCAACGGGCCGCTCGCCGCCAGCGGCCCGGGCAGCCTCACCCGCTGGCTCGGCATCCCCTGGCAGACCGACGAGGCGAGCTGCCTCGCGGGCTACAACACCTCGAACTACCTGCCCGTCCCGTCGTTCTGGGCGGCGCGGGTGCCCAACCAGACGATGGCGATGGAGTCCTACGAGCGCCTCTGGGATCCCGCCGTGCCGGACTCCCAGAAGGTCAAGCACCTCACCTACCGGCAGTTCTGGCTGCGCGACCTCAACGCTTCCGGCGGCTATCAGGCGCGCATCAACAACATGGTCAAGAACTGGCACGCGGTGGCCATCGTCGCCGAGCTGCCCGTTCCCGGCGGCCGGGCCCAGCCGGGCTGGCCGCACCGCTACTGGGTGGAGACCGGGCGCGCCGAGAAGTTCGTCCAGCCCGATCCCACGTGGCAGCAGGTGCTGCGGGCCGAGAGCGTGGCGGAGCCGGAGGTCCGTCCGACGCTGCTGAACGTGACCTCGGAGGCGCTGCCGGCCCGGCCGCAGGCCGAGCAGGAAGCCCGTCCGGCGCCGCGGCGTCACGTCTTCCGGCGCGACGACCGCTGAGGGTGGTGGCCCCTACAGTTGCGTTGACTGTGGTAATCGTGGGCGGCGGCCCGGCCGGAGCGGTCGCCGCCCTCGTGCTGGCCCGGCGCGGGGTGCGGGTCACGGTCCTCGAGAGCCGCGCCGCGCCGGAGCTGAAGGTGGGAGAGTGCCTGCCGCCCAGCCTCTCCCCCCTGCTCCGCCACCTGGGGCTGGAGGCCCTCCTCGAACAGGACGGCCATCTGCGCTCCCACGGCAACCGCTTCGTCTGGGGATCGCCCCGCCCCGGCGAGCGCCCCTTCCTCGCCGGCACCCAGGGCGACGGCTGGCACGTCGACCGCCGCCGCTTCGAGGAGCGCCTGGCGGCGGCGGCGATCGGCGCGGGCGCGGACTGGCGCTGGGGATGCCGCCTCCTGGATTGTCTGCGATGTGACAGGGCAGACCGCTGGCGGCTCAAGGTTTCCAACAATCCAGAGATCCTGGAAGCCGACTTCGTGGCCGACGCCTCCGGCCGGGGAGCCCATCTGGCGCGGCGGCTCGGCGCCGGGCGCGTGCGCTACGACCGTCTGGTGGGCGTCGCCGCCCTCCTGGCGAGCTCCACGCCGGCCGCGGACACCTACACGCTGGTCGAGGCCGTGCCGGACGGCTGGTGGTACTCCGCCCTCCTGGCCGGCGGCCGTCTCGCCGTGGCCTTCATGACCGACGGCGACCTCCTGGACCGCCGCTTTCTCGACCCCGAATCCGGTCCCGATGCCTGGCGGAGCGCCCTGAAAGAGACGGCCGAGACCCGCGCCCGCGTCGAGGAGAGGGCCTATGAGATCGACTCCCCGCTCCGCGTCCTCCCCGCCGAGACCTCCCGCCTCGACGCCATCGCCGGCGACGGCTGGCTGGCCCTGGGCGACGCGGCGGCCGCCTACGATCCTCTTTCCTCGCACGGCATCGGCTCGGCCATGGGCTCCGGCTTCTACGCCGGCAACGCCATCGCCGACCTCCTCGCCGGCCGCGAAGAGGCGGGCCTGGCCTACCTCGACCTGATGCAGCAGGCCTACGGGGCCTATCTCGATCTCCAGAGAGGGCACTACGGGCGGGAGCGCCGGTGGGCCGGCGCTCCCTTCTGGCGGCGGCGGCAGGCCGAGACGTACTGTCTCGAACCGCTATGAGCCTTCGAAAGCGCTATCTCTTCCGGGCCCCTTCGACCTCCCGGTCGAAGCCCGGCAGGATCGCCTTGACGAAGGCGTTCGAGACCAGCCGGACGGCGATCTCCCAGGCGCTGGTGTTGGGGTCCTCGAGCGTTCCCGAGAGGTCGGCGACGGTGGCGACCTGGTCGCGGGGGCGGTTCTCGAGGATGTGGGAGAGCCCGCCCACGACCTTCTCGTAGAGCTTCTTCAGGACGGGCTTCTTCTTGTCCTGCTTGGAATCGTAGACGTCGACGTCCTCGAAGAGCGGCTTGAGATAGCCGTCCATGCGGCCGTTGCGGACCTTGACCTCGGAGTAGACGGAGAAGGTGCCCGCCACCACGTCGAGCTTGCCGTAGGCGCGCAGGAGCTCGTTGATCGACGGCAGGCTCGCCTTCTCGATGGCGACGTTGAGGTCGAAGTCCGGCCCCTTGCTGTCGTCGCGGAAGCTGGCGCTGGCCTTGGCGGCGCCGGTCCCCATGAAGCGCCCGGTGAGCTTCGCCTTCGCCGGCCCCTGGCGGAAGCCGCTCGAGATGTTGGTCACCTCCAGGTCCGTGTGGTCGACGAAGATCCGGAAGGGGCGGTCCTTCGCCTGGCTGACGAGGCCCAGCCGGCCGTCCACGAGTTGGAGCCGGTCGATCCGCACCGGCATGTCGGGCTGCGCGTCCCTGGCCACCTCGGCGACCTTCTGCCCGCGCGCCTTCTCGGCCGCGGCGGTGGCCTCGCTGTGCAGGTAGTCCAGGCGCAGCCCCTTCGCCGTGACGTCGGCGATGTGGGCCTCGCGGTGCTTGGGGCTGTACTCGAGCTCTCCGTGCGAGGAGAGATCGCCGCCGGAGAGGGCCAGGTTGGCGCGGGCGCTGAACGGCCGCAGCCGGTCGAGCGGGACTTCCTCCACCTCGTAGATGGCGTGGATGCCCGGATAGGGCTCGGCCAGGAAGTCGGCGTGGCCGTCCAGGACGCCGTGTCCGGTCTCGAAGATCACCCCCTCGGCATGAATGGGCGACGGATAGACGCCCGTCTCCGAGCGGATGTTGCGGATGTTCGACGCCGTCAGGTTCCAGCGGGAGATGTGGAGGGGGCGGTCCGGGTCCTCGTCGATGTAGACGACGTCGCCGTCGTGGATCTCGACGAGGTTGAACTTCAGGGGATAGATGGCTTCCAGGGCCTGCTGCCAGCCGCGGTCCTGGACGTCCACCTGGTCCCGGTCCTCCTGCCGGAGCTGCGGCAGGTTGACGTGGATGCGGGGCCGGTCGAAGCTGGCGTTGGCGACCAGGTGCCCGTGCAGAACCTCCCGCCACTCGACGCTGGCGGTGAGGCCGGGGATGTCCGCCACCGGCGGCCGCGGGTTGGCCTGCTGCCGGATGACCGCCCGTTCGAGCGTCAGGGCCAGGCCGAACGGGTTCAGGTGGGCGCCCCCGAGCTGGACGCTGTAGCCGTGGAGCCGCTGGTTGATCTTGGCTTCCAGGGTCCGGCGCAGGTACTCGTCGAAATGCCGGGCGACGAAGAGCAGGATCAGGGCGAGGCCCGCGAGCGCGATCGCCCACAGCAGCCCGCGCCGTCCCATGGGCTCCCGGGGCCGGCTGGGCTCCGGGCCTGGAGGTGGCGGGATCTCCGGTTCGGAGGGTTCCTGCCGCTCGCGCGGTGCGAATGCCCGGTTCAACATGATTCCTGGCTCAACGGAAGGCCTCGCGGCGTCTGCCGCCCGGAAGCGCCGCTGGTTCCATGGACTAGCAAACCCGTTGCCAGGCCGGGGAGCGTTCCCGGGCCGCTTTCCCCGGAGGCCCAGCGATCCGCCCCCGGGGGAACGCCGTCCGGCAACGCCGCCGGACCGTTTTCCCCACGGGGAAAGCCGTCTTCCCGCGGGGGAAAACCGTCCGGGAACGTCGCCGGGCCATTTTCCCCCGGGGCTGGAAGACCGGCCCCTTCTCCCCGGCCGTTTTCCCCGGCGGGAAAGCGGTCCGGCGGCGGGGGCCGATGACTTTCCCCTCGGGCCCGGTGGCGGGGCGGAACGGGAAAGCGTCGCGGCCCTCGGGGCGGATGACTTTCCCCACAGGGCGGATGAAAGATCCTCGGGGGAAGAAGGCGCGTCGCCTCGGGAGGACGACTTTCCCGCGGGGGAAGACGGCCGGGGAAGGGTCCCTGAGAAGCGATCTCTCTGGGTTAGACTCCCCGCAACGTTCGCACGAAGTGGAGAGGCCACCCATGAGCGATGCGGGAAGCCCGGGGTTCGCCCGGCGCCTGACCCTGTTCGACGCCACGATGATCGTCATCAGCGGGATCATCGGGTCGGGCATCTTCATCAACCCCTACGTCGTGGCGCGGGCCGTGGGCACGCCGTTCCTGATCCTGGGCGTGTGGATCGCGGGCGGCGTGATCGCCCTGTTCGGCGCGTTCGTCTTCGCCGAGCTGAGCACGGTGATGCCGCGGGTGGGCGGCCAGTACGCCTTCTTCCGCGAGGCGTTCGGCCCGATGGTCGCGTTCCTCTACGGCTGGGGGCTCCTGCTGATCGTCCAGTCCGGCGCCACGGCGGCCGTGGCCGTGGCCTTCGCCAAGTACGTGGGCCGGCTGGTGGACCTGCCGGAGGGCAGCACGGCCTGGCTCGCCGCCGCGATCCTGCTGGCCGTCGCGGGCTTCCACGCCCTGGGCATCAAGCCGGGGGCGGTGCTGATCAACGTCATCACCTTCAGCAAGACGCTCGCCCTGGCGGCGCTGATCGTCGGCGCCTTCGTGCTGACGCGCGGCTCCGGTATCACGTTCGAGCCCCTGGCGCCGCCGGACCTCGACGGGCTGCCCCTCCTCTCGGCCTTCTTCGCCGGTTTGGTGCCGGCCATGTTCGCCTATGGCGGCTGGCAGAACCTCAACTACGTCGCCGAGGAGGTGAAGGACCCGCAGCGGAACCTGCCGCGGGCCATCCTGATCGGCGTCTTCTGCGTCATCGCCGTCTACGTGTCGGCCAACGTCGCCTACGTCCACGTCCTCGGGGCGCCGGCCCTGGCGGCCACCCAGACGCCGGCGGCGGACGTGGCGGCGCGCCTGGTGGGGGAGCGGGGGGCCAAGGTCATCAGCCTGCTGATCGTGATCTCCACCTTCGGCTTCATGAACCTCTCGCTGCTCTCGGCGCCGCGGGTCTACTACGCCATGGCCGCGGACGGCCTCTTCTTCGGCTCGCTGGCCCGGCTGTCGCCGCGCTTCCGCGCGCCCACGGCGGCCATCCTGCTCCAGGGCGGGCTGGCCGCCATCTATGCCCTCGCCAACACCTACGACCGGCTGCTGGGCTACGCCGTGTTCGCGGACTGGATCTTCTTCGCCCTCGCCGGCGTGTCGCTCCTCGTCTTCCGCCGCAAGCTCGCGGGCGCGCCGCGTCCGTTCCCCACGCCGGGCTATCCCTGGATCCCCATCCTCTTCACCCTCGCGGGCGCCGGCATCGTCGTCAACACCTTCTTTACCGATCCCCGCAACGCCTTCGTGGGAACGGGGATCTTCGCGCTGGGGGTGCCGGTCTATTATTTCTGGCGGGGGAGACAGGGGCGGGGGAGACAGGGGAGAGAGACCTTGCCATGACCAAACGCAGCATCTACATGCGCTGGGCCAAGGAGCACGCCGCGGCCCGGTACAACCTCGCCAACAGCGGCATGCTGGGCTGCGAGACGGCGGAGCTCGTCCTGGAGCCCGGGGACGTGCAGGTGAACGCGGCGAACCGGGATGGCTATCCGCCGCTCCTGGAGGCGATCGCGGACCGGTACGGGGTGGCCGCGGAGCAGGTGGTCACGGCGCAGGGGACCTCGGGGGCGAACTTCCTGGCCCTGTCCGCCCTGGTCGATTACGGCGACGAGGTGCTGGTGGAGCAGCCCACCTACGAGCCGATCCTGGCCGCCCTCGAGTTCCTCGGCGGCCGCGTGCGCCGGTTCGGCCGCCGCTCCGAGGACGGCTGGCGCCTGGACCTCGACGAGCTGCGGGAGCGGATGTCCGACCGCGTGCGCCTCATCGTGCTCACGAATCCCCACAACCCCACCGGCGTGCTCCTCTCGCCCGAGGAGATCGCCGAGGTCGGCCGGCTGGCCGAGAAGGCCGGCGCCCTCGTGCTGGTGGACGAGGTCTACCGCGACGTCTGGTTCCAGGAGGCGCCGCCGAGCCACGTCCATCTCGGGCCCCACTTCGTGGCCACGAACAGCCTCACCAAGAGCTACGGCCTCTCGGGCCTGCGCTGCGGCTGGATCCTCTGCGAGCTCGAGCTTGCCGGCCGCATCCGCCGGGTGAAGGACTTCATGGAAGCCGTGAACGCCGTGCCGAGCGAGACCCTGGCGCTCGCGGCCTTCCGCCAGCTCCCGCGGCTGATCGAGCGGAGCCGGTCGATCCTCGATCCCAACCTCCGGCAGGTCCACGCCTTCCTGGAGGCCCACCGCGAGTGGCTCGACTGCGTCGTGCCGCCCCGCTCGGTGACCGTCTTCCCCCGCCTGAAGAAAGAGGAGGACAGCAATGCCCTCCACGACTGGCTGCGGGGCCGCGAGACCTCCATCGTGCCGGGCCGGTTCTTCGAGGAGCCGCGGCATTTCCGGCTGGGCTTCGCGGTGCGGCCGGAGGACGTGGCCGAGGGTCTGAAGCACCTGTCCGAGGGATTGCGGCGGGCGGGTGCCGGCGAATGAGCACCGACTAAACCCTACAACCATTGAATCGGAGGCCTGGCATGGCGGACTGGCGGATCGACGTCGGCGAAGAGATCTCCACCGGACTTCACTTCGACGAGCCGAGCGTCGCCTGCTGGCTCGGAACGGCGTCCGGCCGCCTGCTGGCGGTGCGGCTGATCGGGCCGCGCGTCCTCCCTCTGGGATCGGGATGGCCCGATGCCGTGGCGGTGTTTCCGGCCGCCGAGGGGCTGGGCGTCGCCGTCGTGACCTCGCCGGGCGAGGTGTGGCTGGCGCCCCGGGCGGGCGCCGACCGGGACTTCGCGGTCCGCGTCGCGGTGCTGCCCGCGGCCGCGAAGGCCGCGGCGCTGGCCCCCGGCGGGCACCTGCTCGTGCTCGGCGAGGACGGCGCCGTGAGCGCCGTGGCGGTCGCCGACAACGCAGCCACCGTAGAGCCGTTGCCGGCGGCCGTTCCCGGCGCCCTGGCGATCGCGGTGAACCCGGCGGCGGGCACCTTCACGCTGCTCGCGCCGGCCGGGGCGGGCAGCGAGCTGCACACCTTCGATCTCGCCGGAGTCAGCGCCGGTCCCGCCGTGGGGACCGCCGATGCGGGCGTCGCGATCGCCTCCCCGCCGCCGGGCGTGGCGGCGGCCCTGGCCGCCCTGCTGACGGACTCCGGCGCGGTCGAGACCGTGCTGGACGACGGCACGGGCATGCTCGGCGGCGCGTCGTTTCCGGGCGCGACGGCGGCCGCGCGCTGGCACTCCCTGATGCTGGTGGCCTCGGCGGGCCGCCTGGAGCTGCACGAGTGGGGGACGGACCCCGCTCCGGCCCTGGCCGTCAGCGGCTCGCTCGATCCACTGATCGTCGGCGGGTGGGGCCCGCTCACCGTCGATTACGCCTCCGCCGGCCTCGGCAGGAGCGACGTCGAGTGGCGGGTGGCCGAGGGGCCCGCGGCGGGCTCGGTGTCGGTGGCGTCCGCCAGCGCCCGGGCCGGTGGCGTCCACGATCACCGGCTGCTCGCCGGCGTCCTCGCGGGAGAGATCCACGTCGAGGCGGTCAACCGGCACGACGGAGCGGTGCTGGCGACCCATCTCGCGCGCGTCGTCCGGGCCTGGCCCGACAACGAGCTCGGCCCGCCGATGGTGGCGACCGGCGAGCGCCGGCTGTTCGCCAAGGGCGGCTGGGGCGGCGGCCCGAACACCCCGCAGAACATCCGGGCCCACCCCGCTCCGGAAGAATTCCGGGTCGCGATGGTGGTCTTCCGCACCAAGGGCGCCAAGAGCGTGGTCGACGTGGGCCAGCGCCGAACCCAGCTCACCCAGGACATGGTGGGCGTCGAGACCTCGGTGAAGCGCTACTACGAGGAGGTCTCCTACCGCTCCACGCCCGCCTCGGCGAATCCCGCCCATCCCAAGGGCACCACCGTCTCGCTCGCCGGCGGCGAGGTCTTCGGGCCCGTCGATCTGGACTTCGCCTGGGGCGAGCTGTTCACCCCCGGCGACCCGAAAGCCCCGTTTGGGGCGTGGGACCCCCTGGCCGGTACCTGGGACCTGCTCGGCGGCGCGTTCTCGACCTTCGTCGCCGGGCGCGACGCGGCGCTGATCGACAAAGTGCTGCGCGCCATCGACGCCGTGGTGCTCGCCGTCCTGCCGGGCACCGACGACCCGGTGACGGTCGGCACCGAGATGTCGCCGGCGCAGTGGAGCTGGGCTTCCGCCAGCGACACGCAAATCCACTGGCAGCAGGCGGGCCTCGACATCCCCGGGGTCAAACGCATCCCCGCGGTCATCATGCCCGCGGCGTTCCCGGCCAACCACCCCGCTCCCTGGGAGCCCCGCGAGTGGGTTTCCACGATCTGCCACGAGCTCGGACACAACCTGGGCTGCCCGGACCTCTACAAGGGAGACGGCTATCCAGCCGAGATCGCGGACCGCTACCTGGACGGCTGGGAGCTGATGAGCCAGGACTCCCCGCTGCCGCACTTCTCCCTGGCGCACCGCATGCGCCTGGGATGGATCGACCCGGGCTGGGTGGAGAGCATCGACTTCGGAGGGACGCCGGCCAGCCGTTCGGTGACGCTGCAGGCGATCGAGACGGTGCCGAGGTCGGGGCCGGAGGCCGGCAGCCGGGCGGGCGTGGAGATCCGCATCCGGGACGGCTGGAACTACTACTTCGAATACCGGCGCGGCCAGGCCTCGCAGATCGGCGACCGCCGGTTCGGGGCGGCGGCCGTCCTGGGCACCGACGTACACCTGGCGGCGGCCCAGGAGTACGCGCGCCCCCTGATCCTGAAGCTGCCCGTCGACGTCGACGGCGACGGGCCGGTGCTGACGGGCGCGAGCACCGACTACGAGGAAAGCGACACGACCAACCCGGAGCGGATGTTCGACTTCCGGGTGACCCGCGGTCCGGCGAGCTTCTTCGACCCGACCCAGGTCAAGATCCAGATCGACTACGTCGGCGCCCACCGCGCTCAGCTGCAGATCTCTCCGGCGCCCGGCCGGGGCGACTTCAAGAGCCCGGACATCGACCTCGACGGCCCGGCAGGCCCCAACCGGGTGGCCAAGGGGCTCGTCAACACCATCACGTTCCGGGTCCGCAACGCCGGCACCAAGGACGCGAAGAGCGTCCGGGCACGGGTGCGGTGGCTGCCGTTCACGACCGCCGCCGGCGACTGGGTGGAGCTTCCCGACCCGCCCCGGCAGGACATTCCCGCGCATGCGACGCGCACCTTCACCCTGCCCTGGGCTCCGCCCCTCCTGATGGTGCTCGGCGAGGCACCCGATGTCGGGGTCGAGCACTTCTGCGTCCGGGTCGACATCGACCGCTACATCGATCCGCTGGACGCCTCGGGCAGCGAGATCGTGGTGAGCGACAACTGGGCGCAGTCGAACTTCACCACCGACGGGATCGGGCATGGCTCGCCCTCGGAACGCAAGGCGACGGCGCTCACCGGCACCAACACCCTGCCGTTCGCGGCGACGTACCGGACCTGGCTCGATCAGTCCAGCCGGTTCTTCCGGGCCTACCTCGACCACGCCTGGCACCGTTTGCGGCCCGGCCAGACGGCCGTGACGCAGTTGGCCTACGAGTCTCTCGCCGGCGATCCGCTGCACGGCCGCGAGTTCGAGCAGCTCTTCACGCAGACCCTGGGGGAAGCGATGCGCAACGACTTGTCGGCCCAGACCATGGCGCTGGGGGAGGGCCGGCGGGACGGCCCGATCGAGCGCGGGGGCGTTCAGCTCATCCTCCAGGCGGGGCTGCGCACCCTGATCGTCGAGCTGCGCGGCAACAGCGACGTCGCCGACGGGATGGTGGTGGCCGGCGACGACCGCCGGCCGGTCGAGCGCGGCGGCGCGGTCCGCGTCGTCGGGTGGCCGGCCCGGCGTCCCGAGGAGCAGGCGTGGCGGGAGGGCTTCGTGAAGCCGGACGGCACCTTCCGGGTGCTCGTCGACCAGATGCTGCCGCAAGTCCCTCATGGCGAGGAGGTCGTGCTCAGGGCCTACTACCTGGGAGCCGTCGGATACGCGCCGTGCCGGTCCAAGGACGTGAGCGTGGTGTGGTGAGCGAGGTACCCCCTGGAACGCGGCCGCCGTTCCTGGCATAGTCAGCGGATGGAAATCCAAGAGAGGTGCCTCGACCTCGCGGCGCTCGCGGGGGATGCCGGCCCGGACCCCCGGGGCCGCGTCTCCGACATGGCGGCCGGACTCGTCGGCTCGGAGATCCTCCGCATCGCGGGGGAGATCCGGTCCCTGATGGCCGCCGGCCGGTCCATCTGCAATCTGACGGTGGGCGACTTCGATCCCCGGTACTTCCCCATCCCGCGCCAGCTGGCCGAGGGCACGCTCGCCGCCCTGGAGGCTGGCGAGACCAACTATCCCCCGTCGAGCGGCATCGCGGAGCTGCGGCAGGCCGTGGCCGCCTTCTACGAGCGCGACCTCGGGCTTCGCTATCCGGTCGACTCGGTGCTCGTCGCGGGCGGCGCCCGGCCGATCATCTACTGCATCTTCCGCGCGCTGTGCGATCCCGGCGACCGCGTGGTCTACCCCATACCGAGCTGGAACAACAACCACTACATCCACATGGTGGGAGCGGAAGGGGTGCCGGTGATCTGCGGCCCGGAGAGCCGGTTCCTGCCCACCCGGAAGGACCTGGGCGGCACCCTCCGGGGCGCCCGCCTGCTCTGCCTCAACTCTCCCCTCAACCCCACCGGCACGGCGTTCGGGCGCCAGGAGCTGCTGGAGATCTGCGAAGCGGTCCTGGAGGAGAACGAGGCCCGCGTCCGGAACGGCGAGCGGCCCCTCTACGTCATGTACGACCAGATCTACTGGATGCTCCGCTTCGGCGACACGGCGCACGTGACGCCGCCGGAGCTGCTGCCGGAGATGACGCGCTACACCCTGTTCGTGGACGGCATCAGCAAGGCCTTCGCCGCCACGGGGCTGCGCGTGGGCTGGGGAGTGGGGCCGGTCGACATCATCACCCGGATGTCCGCCGTGCTCGGCCACGTCGGCGCCTGGGCCCCGCGGGCCGAGCAGGTGGCGACCGTGGCCCTGCTCAACGACGAGGAGGGGATCCGCGAATACCAGGAGCCGTTCAAGCGGCAGCTCCAGGAGCGCCTCGACCTGCTGCACCAGGGCCTCCAGGCCATGAAGTCCCGCGGCCTGCCGGTGGACAGCATCCCGTCCATGGGCGCCATCTACCTCACCGCCCGCATCAACCCGATCGGCCGCCGCACGCCGGAAGGCTCGGAGATCCAGACCAACAGCCACGTCCGGCGCTACATCCTGGAGGCCGCCGGCATCGGCGTCGTGCAGTTCCAGGCTTTCGGCTCGACGGCGGACGACGGCTGGTTCCGCATGAGCGTCGGCGCCGTCTCGCTCGCCGAGATCGAGGCCGCGCTGCCGCGCCTGGAGGAGGCCCTGCTACGGCTCGAGCGATGAAGAATTATTGGTTGAAGAGTTATTGGATGCTGAAGATGAGGTGAGGTGCCGGGACCGCGAGTCGACAGCCGATCCGTCCAAGATTTTTCCGTCCCCCCGGCACTCGTTGCTACCGCCCCGCGATCAGGCTGCCGCTAGCAGGCCGACGTGCCGAAGTCGGGTGGGATGCACCGGCGGCAATCGGTGGGGGTGACGGTGGGACAGACGCTCTCGTCCGACCATCCGGATCCGGCGGCCGCGCGGCCCAGGTCGGGGCGGCTCAGTTGGATGATGGACTCTTTGGACAGCGACAGCTTTCTCCGGCTCTTCTTCATCACATTTCTCCCTCTGGAAATCTACAACTGCAGGTTATGGGCGGACGATACCATAGCCCGGCAATGATTCGGCGAGGGAATGGTTTATTTTCTTTTCGCGCGTCCGCTGTTACTTCCTGACGCATGGCTGGTTGCCGCGACTAGTTGCCGTGACTGGCCTTCGGGGCCCCGGTCCCGTGTGCCCCATGAAGACTTCTTGCCGCTGACGAAAATCGCCGAGCTTGGGGGAGGCGAGGGTCCGCGCCCTGGCTCGGGGTAGACTTCGCGTTTTCCCGGCCTTTGGAGGAGCGGAGGGCCGGCGAGGAGTCCCGAGAATGCGAATCCTGGTGGCCTTGGGCGGCAACGCCCTGCTGCGCCGCGGTCAGGCCCTGACGGCCGAGAACCAGCGGCGGAACGTGCGCATCGCGGCCGAGGCGCTGGCGCCGCTCGGGCGCGAGCACCAGCTCATCATCTCGCACGGCAACGGCCCCCAGGTGGGCCTGCTCGCCCTGCAGGGCGCGGCCTACGACGAGGTGGAGGCCTATCCGCTCGACGTGCTGGGGGCCCAGACGGAGGGGATGATCGGCTACATGATCGAGCAGGAGCTGGGCAACATCCTGCCCTTCGAGCAGGCGTTCGCCACCATCCTCTCCATGGTCGAGGTCGATCCCGACGATCCGGCGTTCGAGAACCCCTCGAAGCCCATCGGTCCCGTCTACACGGAGGAGGAGGCCGGCCGCCTGGCGGGGAAGAAGGGCTGGAAGATGGCCCCGGACGGCGACGGCTTCCGCCGGGTGGTGGCGTCGCCGATGCCGAAGCGGATCTTCCAGATCCGGCCCGTCAAGTGGCTGCTGGAGAAGGGGTGCATCGTCATCTGCGCCGGCGGCGGCGGCATTCCGACGATGTACGGGCCGGAGCGCAAGCTCCAGGGCATCGAGGCCGTGGTGGACAAGGACCGGGCGAGCAGCCTGCTGGCGCGCGAGCTGGAGGCCGACTTCTTCATCATGGCGACGGACGCCGACGCCGTCTATCTCGACTGGGGGAAGCCGGCGCAGCGGGCCATCCGCCGGGCTTCACCGCGGGCGCTCGCCGAGCAGGGCTTCGCCGCCGGATCGATGGGGCCGAAGGTGGAGGCGGCCATCGAGTTCGCCGAGCGGACGGGCAAGGCCGCCGCCATCGGCGCGCTCGCCGATCTCGTCCGCATGTCGAGGGGCGAGGCCGGGACGCTCGTAACCCCCCAGGCGGACGGCCTGGAGCTCTACTGACGAGCCCCCCCTGGGACCGCCGGCGTCCCGCCGGCCTGCCTACTCGGAAGCCGGCGGGACGCCGGCGCTCCCAGGGCCTCTCTCGTCACTCCGCCGCCCGGCGACCACGTCGCGGGCGTAGGACAGCTCCTGGAGCGTCGAGCCGACCGCCAGCCGCGCTTCGCGGACGAGGAGCAGGCTGCCCCAGAGCAGCGCGCAGGCGCCGCAGAGCCCCAGGGTCACGGGCAGCCAGCCGACCGCCCAGCCGAGGGCCGCGACCAGCCCCACCGCGATGCTGGTGGTCACCAGGAGCCCGATGGCGGAGTACAGCGCCGTCATGGCCGAGCGCAGGAGGAGCACGCGCTGCGAGAGCTTCGCGAGCTGGTCCGAGATGAGCCGCTCCCGGGCCTCGGCGATCCCGCTGTCGCCCTTGTGGAGCCGCTCCGCCTCGCCCGTCAGCACCCGGACCCGGTCCACGACCCGCGTCAGCCGGTTGGACGTCGAGAGGACGAGCGTCCCCGAGGCCGAAATGAGCACGGCCGGGGTGATCATGGCGCCCAGGACGTCGCTGGCGGAGAACGCGGTGCTCATGGGTGGGATTGTGTCAGATCGAGGCGAGTACGGCATCAACGCAGAAATGACGGCCCGTGTAGGGTGCGCTGTGCGCACCACCGCCGTCCCTGGTGCGCACAGCGCACCCTACGATCTACCGAGGCTCATGAGGAAACCGGGCCAGATCCGACGCGAGATCCCGGCCCCGCCCGGGCATAAATGCCAGGGCTAAGAAAAAGCGCCGGGTAAACCCGGCGCGTCCTTGAAGCGAATCAGTCGGCTTCAGCCGGCTGTTTTGACTAGCCCGGGCATTTATGCCCGGGCGGGGCTGCGTTTGACCACCTACTTTGCTGCGCGCGCTCCCCTACTCCTGGCCAACTTCCAGGCTGACCAGGCGCTGGCCCTTGGCGACCAGATCGCGCCAGCGCTTGGCGAAGGCCGCCTGGTCGAGGCCCATCACCACCTCGCCGTCGCCGCCCGAGCCGGCGCGGACGATGGCGTCGTAGAACCGCTCCTTGCCGTCCTTGTAGGTCTCCACGTCCACCAGCTGCCACTCCTTGCCGCGGATGCCCTTCACCTTCGAATCGAAGGCCGCCCGGTTCAGGTGGGTCCAGAGGTTGGCCTCGTTCGGCTCCTGGCGGAAGGTGCCGGCGTAGAAGAAGCCGGTGCTCGTCTGGTAGGCCTCGAAGTCGAGCAGCTTCTGCCCCTTCATGGCGGAGAGGTCCTTGACCTTCTCCTCGAAGTCCTTGCGGGTCTGGCCCACCCAGAGGGAGTGGGTCTCGCCCAGGTCGCGGAAGATCCCCGCGAAGTTGTTCTTGCCGCCGTTCGCGTAGACCTCCATGTCGGTGAGCCGCATCTTGCCGCCGGTGAGCTTCTTCCAACTGCCGCTGAACTTGTCCCAGTCCTGGTCCGAGATCAACTGGACCTGGTCCTGGCTGTTGCGGAAGATGCCGCTCCACAGCCGCTTGCCGCCCATCTCGTAGGTCTCGAAGTCGTCGATCTGGATGCCCTCGGAGGCGAGCTGGTCCACCTTCGCCTTGAAGGCCTTCCACTCCATGCCGACCACCACGGCGTGACCCTGCTTCTGGGGATTGAAGACGCCCATGAACTGCAGCGGGGCCGCCGCCTTGGCCGGCGCCGCGCCCTTCTTGGCGGGAGCGGCCGCGGCGGGGGCGGCTGGAGCGGCCGAGGCGATCTCGAGGCTGTCGACGGCCATGCGCACCCGCACGGTGCCCTGCTCCGTGCTCGAGATGTCGAGCTTGTAGTCGCCTCCCGCCGGCACCTCGACGGAAGCGCTGCCAACCTTCTCCCAGGTCGTGCCGAACCAGCCGTCGTCCTCCCAGGCCGTGCAGTGGATGGTGGCCGGGAACTGCTGGACCGGAATGGTGCGGTTGATGTCCAGCTTGTACTTGGTCCGTGCCCTCCCGCCCGAGATCAGCTCGGTCTCCTGCGCCCCGCCGGCGCCGCAGGAGAGCCTCCAGATGCACTCCCCGGAATCGGTGCAGCGCTCGGCGCTCATCTGGAGGAAGGTGATGCTCCCCTCGGCCCACGCTCCGCGCGGAGCGCCCAGGAGGGCCGCTCCCAGGAGGAGGGAGACCAGCAGGAAGGCATGGGACGGGCGGGCCAGCACCCCGGTCGCAACGGCTCGCGCTCTCATAGGCGACGACTCCTTTCGGCGATTTGCATTTGGCGTGACCTACTACTTGGCGCCATCCTAATACCATCGGCGCAAGGGACGATACCCGCGGGGCGGGTTTCGTGGATCGATTTCACTCTTCCTCTCCTTCTACGGCTTCTACGAACCTGCGTTGATTGCAAGAGTCGAGCCCAATCCGGGAATTTTTCCGCGGTTTGTAACCACCGCGCCCTCCTTTCCGTAGTGACCAGGGAGGAGGCTTTTTCATGACGTCGATCCTGTCACCCTTCCGTTCGCTGGCCCGGGAGCTGCGCCGCAATCCAGGCTTCCTGCTGGTCGCCGTGTTCACCCTCGCCGTGGGCATCGGCGCCAACGCGGCCATCTTCAGCGTCGTCAACGCCGTGCTGATCCGTCCCCTGCCGTATCCGGAGCCGGAGCGGCTGGTCGGGGTCTGGCACACCGCGCCCGGGCTCGACATGGACCAGTTCGAGCAGTCGGACGCCTCCTACGTGCTCTACCGCAAGGCCAACCGGGTGCTCGAGGAGCTCGGGATCTACTGGGACGGCTCCGTGACCCTGACCGGCGGCGAGACCCCCGAGCGGCTCGACGCCGCCGGCGCCACGGCCTCCCTCTTCACCGTCCTGCGCGTGCCGCCGCTGGTCGGGCGGACGATCGAGGAGCAGGATGAGAAGCCGGGGGCGGACAAGGTGGCCGTCCTCTCCCACGGGCTGTGGCGGCGGCGCTTCGGCGGCGACGCCAAGGCGCTGGGGGCGACGCTGCGGATCGACGGCGTGACGACGCGCGTCGTGGGCGTGATGCCCCCGGGCTTCGGCTTCCCCTCGAACGAGGTCGAGCTGTGGTTGCCGATGACGATCGATCCCGCCAAGCTCCAGGCGGGCAACTTCAATTACGGGGTGATCGGCCGGCTGCGCCCCGGCGTCGCGCCGGCGGCGGCCGCCCGCGACCTCTCGGCCCTGGTCTGGCGCATTCCCGAGGAGTTTCCGGACTCGCAGATCAACCGCGGCATGCTCGAGAGCGCCAAGTTCGCCGTGCTCGTCCATCCCCTGCGGGACGACATCGTGGGCGACGTCGAGCGCATCCTCTGGGTGCTCCTCGGCAGCGTCGGCTGCATCCTGCTGATCGCCTGCGCCAACGTCGCCAACCTCTTCCTGGTGCGGGCCGAGGGGCGGCAGCGGGAGGTGGCGGTGCGTACGGCCCTGGGCGCCACGCGCGGCGCCGTGGCCCGCCTGTTCCTGGGCGAGAGCCTCCTGCTCTCCCTGGCCGGCGGCGCCGTGGGGCTGGCGCTGGCGGCGGCGGGCGTGCGCCTGCTGGTGAGCCTGCGGCCCGAGGGCATCCCGCGGCTGGAGGAGATCGGGGTGAACGGCGCGGTGCTCGCCTTCACCTTCCTGCTGGCCGTGCTGGCGGGCCTGCTCTGCGGCGGCCTCGCGACCCTCCGCTATGGCGCCCCGGCCCTGGCGCCGGCGCTCAAGGAGGGCGGGCGCGGCGGCTCGGCGGGCAAGGGGCGGCACCGCGCCCGCAACGTGCTGGTGGTGGTGCAGATGGCCCTCGCCCTGGTGCTGCTGGTGGGCTCGGGCCTGATGGTGAAGAGCTTCTGGCGCCTGCGCGGCGTGGACCCGGGGCTCGATCCCAAGGGCGTCCTCACCCTGCGTCTGGACCTCCCCGACACGGAATACAAGGACGCGTTCGCCAACGCCCGCTTCGTGCGCACGCTGCTCGAACGGGTGCGCGCGGTGCCCGGGGTGGTGAGCGCCGGCACCAATACGACCCTGCCGCTCTCGGGCGGCAACTCCAACAGCGGCTACGTGTTCGAGGACTTCCCCCTCGGGCCGAACGAGGTGCCGCCCATCCTCGGCACCCGCTTCGCGAGCCCGGCGTACTTCGAGGCCCTGGGCATTCCCGTGATCGAGGGGCGGGTCTTCGAGGGCATCGATCCCGCCCGCCGGTCGAACGAGATCGTGGTGAGCGAGGCCCTGGCCCGGCGGTTCTGGCCCGGCAAGAGCGCTCTCGGCAAGCGGCTGGTCCAGGGTCTCCACGGGAAGAACGAATGGAGCACGATCGTCGGCGTGGTCGGCAGCACCCGCGACCTGGGGCTGCAGGAGAAGCCCTACGAGGCGGTCTACTTCCCGGTGCTGCGCACCCTCCAGGACCAGGAGACGGACGGCGAGGAGTGGGTGCCGCGAAGCTTCACGCTAGTGGTGAAGGGGCGGGTCGATCCCGTCTCCCTGGCGCCCCAGGTCCGCAAGGCGATCTGGGCGATCGATCCCAACCTGCCGCTCGCCCAGGTGCGCCCCATGGAGGAGGTGGTGGCCCGCTCCATGGCCCGCACCTCGTTCACCATGTTGCTCCTGGTGATCGCCGCCGCGGTGGCCCTGCTGCTCGGCGCGGTGGGCATCTACGGCGTCATCTCCTACGTCGTCAGCCAGCGGACGCGGGAGATCGGCGTCCGCATGGCCCTGGGCGCGGCGCGGCGGGACATCTCCCGCATGGTGATCCGCGAGGGCGCCGCCATCACCCTGCTGGGCGTCGGCATCGGGCTCGCCTTCGCCCTGGCCCTGACGCGCCTGATGCTGGCCCTGCTCTACGACGTCAGCCCCACCGACGCCGCGACCTTCGCGGCCGTGCCCATGCTGCTGGCCGCCGTGGCCCTGGTCGCGAGCTGGATTCCGGCCCGAAGGGCCGCGGCGGTGGAGCCGCTGGAGGCGATTCGGTACGAGTGAGCAACTGAGAACCCCCTGGGACCGCCGGCGTCCCGCCGGCCTACTAACTAGTTAGTTAAGCCGGCGGGACGCCGGCGGTCCCAGGGATAGCCTCCACCCGTATCAATCCTGCTGTGCCAGGGCGCTAGTCCCCAACCTCCAACCGCATCTCGAGCTGGCTGAGCTCCTGCCTCTCCCATCCCAGCCGGGCGAAGAACTCCGGGGCCAGGTCCTCCGGCACGATGGGAGAGATGAGCAGGGGACGGCCGGGGAAGGCCGCGGCGAGCGCCCGGAGCAGGCGCGTTCCCCAGCCCTGCCGCCGGTGGCCCCGGGGGACGACGAGGGCCGAGATGGCGAGCCGCTCGGCCGCGGGATCGCCGATCAGGACGAAGGCGCGGTCGTCCAGACGGTAGGCCCGGGCCGGGGGAGCGGCGGCCGAGAGCGTCTCGGCGGCGAGCATCCAGGGCAGGTCCGGCTCGCCTTCCCGCGCCACGACGCGGGCGAAATCCAGCGGGTCGATCTCGACGAGCGCGCCGGGCGAATCCAATCCCGGTACCGATCCCCACCGATATCCCACCAGCCGGCGCCGGGCCACGAAGCCCACCTTGTCGTAGAGCGCCACCGCCGGCGTGTTCTGCTCGATGACCTCCAGCACCACGGCCCGCTCGCCCTGCGACCGGGCCTCGGCGATCACCTCGCCCAGGGCCCACCGGCCCAGCCCTTGGCCGCGCGCCTCGGGCACGAAGCCCATCGCCGAGACGCGGCGGGTCCAGCCGCGCCGCGAGACGAGCATCACGCCCGCCAGCGATCCCGCCCGAAAGTACAGCCGGCTCGCGTAGGGATCGAGGTTCTCGGCCCGGAAGCGGCGCTCGTAGGCCTCCGGGGTGAAGCGGAGGGGGACGAGGTAGCCCTCGAACGACCGCGTCACCGCGTCCGCGACCTCGACGGCCGTGCAGTCGGCGACGGGCCGGGCGAGGATCGGGCCGATTTCCCTGGAGTGCTCCATGGCGGTGCCATCCTTTCATGGGACTCCCCGCGCGGATAAACTGGCGGGGCATGAAGATCGAAACGGAGCGGCTCGTGCTGCGTCCCTGGCGGGCGGGCGACGAGGAGGCCCTGGTCCGCCACGCCGACAACCGCAAGGTCTGGATCAACCTGCGGGACCGCTTTCCCCATCCCTACACCCTCCAGGACGCCCGCGACTGGATCGCGCGCCACGCCGGCGATCCCGAGCCGGTGCCCAACATGGCCATCGAGCACGCGGGCGAGGCGATCGGCGGCATCGGGCTGATGCCGATGGAGGACGTCGCCCGCTTCAACGCCGAGGTCGGCTACTGGCTGGGAGAGGCGTTCTGGGGCCGCGGCTTCGCGGCGGAGGCCCTGACGGGCTTCACCGGCTACGTCTTCGAGAGCTTTCCCGTGGAGCGCCTGGAGGCCTGGGTCTTCGCGACCAATCCCAATTCGGCGCGGGTGCTGGAGAAGGCGGGCTACGAATACGAGGCGACGCTGCGGCGCAGCGCCTTCAAGGACGGCCACTTCCTCGATTGCCATCTCTATGTGCGGTTCCGGCCGCATCGGGAGACCGAGGCGAGATCCGGCCCCGCCCGGGCATAAATGCCAGGGCTAGTCGAAAGAGCCCCCTGAAGGGGACTCAGTCGGCTTTCAGCCGGCTGTTTTGAGTAGCCCTGGCATTTATGCCCGGGCGGGGCCGCGGCGGCGATCGGCTCTTGCGAGATGCGACACGGGAAGGCGGTTGCACGGCAGACTGTTATCCTTACGACGCTAGGAGAACCTGCAAACCCATGTCTGATCTAGTTCTGATCGTTGACGACGAGCCTGGGATCCTCTCGACGCTGGGCGGGATCCTGTCCGACGAGGGGTACTCGACCCTCACCACCACCAGCGGCGAGGACGCCCTCACCCTTTACGAGGAGAAGCGGCCGGCCGTGGTCTTCCTGGACATCTGGCTGGCCGACCGGGACGGCCTCGAGACCTTGCAGGCCCTGCGCGAGGCGGACCCCACCGTGGCCGTGGTCATGATGTCGGGGCACGGCACGGCCTCGACCGCCGTCAAGGCGATCAAGATGGGAGCCTACGACTACCTGGAGAAGCCGCTCTCCTACCGGCGGGCGGTGGACGCCGCGGCGGGGGCCCTCGCCTACAAGCGCGCCCTTCAGGACGGCAGCGTGGAGGCCGTTCCGGGCCTGCCGCGGGACCGCGCCGAGGCCGAGCGCCGGTTCGAGGCCCCGCCCGCCCTGCCGCTCCTCGCCGACACCGGCCACTGCCAGCGGACCATCCGCCAGTCGACCGTGGTCTACGGCCTGGGCCTCCACTCGGGCCAGCGCACGGGCATGGTCCTCCAACCCCTGCCCGCGAACAGCGGCATCCACTTCGTGACGCTGCCCACCGGCGTCGAGATCCCGGCCCACGTGCGGGCCGTGGCGGAGACGGACTACGCGACCACGCTCTCGGGCGAGGGGGAGAACATCCGCACCGTGGAGCACCTGCTCTCGGCGCTCCACGCCTACGGCGTGGGGAACCTCCTGATCAAGGTCCACGGCGAGATCCCGGTGCTCGACGGCTCGGCCCTGGAGTTCTGCAAGATCCTGGAGGACATCGGCGTCGTCGAGCAGAACGAGGCGCAGCGGGAGGTCGTCATCGACCGCCTCTACAAGGTGAACGGCAACGGCGAGAAGTTCCTGTCCATCGAGCCGGCGGACGAGTTCTCGGTCTCGTATCTCCTGCGCTATCCGCCGCCGGTGGGGGAGCAGGCCTATGAGTTCACGCTCACCTCGGCCGAGGACTACAAGCGGGACATCGCCCCGGCCCGCACCTTCGGCTTCATGAAGGACCTCAAGATGCTGAACGAGTTGGGCCTGGGCTCCGGCGGCCGGCTCGACAACTTCATCCTGGTGGGGGAGGACGACGTCGTCAACACCGAGCTTCGCTTCCCCGACGAGTTCGTCCGCCACAAGATCCTCGACATCATCGGCGACCTCTACCTCGTGGGCTATCCCATCCGCGGCAAGGTCACGGCCCGGCTCACGGGGCACCGGGACAACATCGCGCTGCTGCGGCAGATCCTCGGCAAGTAGCCCCCGGAACGCGGGGTTCTCCCCCGGGATCGCGGGGCTCTCCCCTTTCGACGCCGGAGTCTCCCCTCGAGAGGGGAGACTGGCCCCTTTCCACCCGAGGTTCTCCCCCCTGAACGCGCGGGTTCGCCCCCTGGACGCGGAGATCTCCCCTGCGGAGGGGAGAGTTTCCCCTCTGAACATGGGGTTTTCGTGTCTGGAGGGGGGAACCGCAAGCGCGCGGGGCGGGAGCTCCCCTTCAAGGGGGAGAACGGCGCGGCTGGAGGGGGAGGGCAGGGGGCAAACACCGCTCTACACGAGCGGTGGCTTGGGGGCTGACAGTCCCCGTTCCCCTTTCAAAATCACCCCCTCCCCCTGCCGCCCGTTCATCTTCACCAGCACGGGCTCGGGGAGGCGCAGGTGCCGCACGTGGGCGGTTTCGGATTCGGCGGGTTGGGCGTCCAGCCAGTCCCAGTCGAGGCGGCCCTGGCCGTCCTCGGGGTTGACGGTGAAGTAGCCGACGTTGAAGGAGGTCAGGTTCTGGAAGAAGTGGCTGCCCTGGGAGGGCGTCACCTTGCAATCCCGCAGGCCGGCCTCGACGATGACCTTCGCGCCCGCCACCTGGTCCCAGGTCACGGGGATTCCCAGCCACGGGTCCCGCGAGCCCCAGCGGCCGACGCCGATCAGCACGTAGGGCGTGCCCGCGGCCAGCAGGCGGCCGTTGACGCGGCCGATCTCCAGCGCCGCCTCGCGGCTCCTCGCCCGCTCGAAGCGCTGGAAGTCCACCACCACGAGGTCGCGGATCCCCTCGATCCGCCCGTTGCCCAGCACCCTTTCGCTCGCGCAGAGGATGGCGGCGGGGTCCACCGGGCCCAGCTCGATGGCTTCCGTCTCGCGGGCCAGGGCCAGGGGGCGGAGCTGCAGGAAACCCAGCTCCCGGGGCTCGCCGGGCGGCACGCCGAGGTTGACGGCGAACTCGATCTCCACCGGCCCGCCCACGCCCTCCTCGCCGGCGGCCAGGAGCGTCCGCAGGATCTCCGCCAGGGGAAAGAGGCCGTGCTTGAGGATGGGCGCGAAGGTCACCACCCGCGGCCCCCGGCGGGAGAGGCCGTCGTGGATGGCGTCGTTCTCCGGCGAATAGGTGGAGCCCACCCGGGCCAGGGTGCCGTCCGCCTCCGCCGCGTCGAGGCCGAAGAGCTCCTCGCGCATGCCGGCGCCGCCGCCCTCCAGGCGCAGGGCCCAGAAATCTCGCTGCGTGCTCGCCAGCGCTTCCTCGACGGACGAGAGCTGGGCCACGTGCCGCGGGTAGAGCGGGCAGAAGCGCAGGCAGGCGCCCCCCTCGACGATGGCGCGGCCCAGCCCCAGGGCCACGGCGGCGATGCCGTCGGCGGCCGTCATGGGCGGCGAGGGGTAGAAGTTGTAGGAGCGGGCGACGCCCGAGGCGTCCGGGTAGAACCGCGGGCCGTGGGGCGCTCCCACGATGGCCTGGAGCATCACGGCCATCTTCTCCTCCTCCAGCCGGAACGCCGTGGCCTGGAGATAGGCCTTGGCGTGCCGCGAGAAGGCGGAGGCCCAGACGCGCTTCACCGCCTCGACCGCCTGGTCCACCCGCTCCGCCAGGCTGTCGGCGTTGTTGCGCACCATCAGCGTGTCGTACACGCCGGTGAAGGGGTGGTTCAGCGAGTCCTCGAGCAGGCTGGAGGAGCGCACGGCCAGGGGCTGGCGGACCTTCTCCAGGAACGCCGCCAGGTCCAGCCTGGCGTCGGCGGGGAAGGGGGCGGCCTGGAACCGCCGCCAGGGCTCGCCGTCGTCCTGGCAGTCGATGGCGAAGGAGCGCAGGACGTTGTCGTCCAGGAAGGCGTCGAAGACGTCCGTGCCGAGCACCGCCGTGACCGGGATGGCGATGCGCACGCCGGGGAAGCGCGACCGCAATCCATGCAGGGCGATCAGCCGGCGCACGAAGGCGAGGCCGCGGGCCTTGCCGCCCAGCGAGCCGCCGCCGATGCGGTAGAAGTCGCTGCCGAGGTCGAAGGTGGCGCGGTCGAAGTCCGCCACCACCGTCTGGCCGCGCTCGAAGCGGTAGTCGGCGATGGACTGGATCAGGTCCGCCCGCAGCGTCTCCGCGTCCGCGTAGTCCTCCAGCCTGCGGGGCCGCAGGGCGTGGGCGAGGGCGAACTCCGTCCGCGCCTTGAGCCAGCGGGAGAAGTGGTTGCGCCGGCCGTGGTAGAAGAGCGACTCCGGCGGGATCGTCCGCAGCTTCTCCTCCAGGCTCCGCAGGTTCTCCGCCCGGTCCACCTCCTCCTCGTCCTCCCGGCGGAAGACGAAGGGGCCGAAGCCGAAGTCCTGGGTCAGGATCTTCCGCAGGTCTTCCAGCAGATGGGGCGATCCCTTGAGGAGGAACCGGGCGCGGGCCTGGCGGGCCAGCTTCTCGTTCTCGGGCTTCGAGGAGTGGAGGACGATGGGGATGTCCTCGTAGGTGGCGCGCACCCGCTCCGCCAGGCGGACGCCCGCCGTGGGGGAGGGCGCGCCGCCGGGCTGCAGCGGGAACTCGACGTCCGAGATGATGCCCAGCACGTCGTCGCCGAAAGCCTCGAAGGTCCGCCGGGCCTGCTCGAAGTCGGTGCACAGGAGGACCTTGGGCCGCGCCCGCATGCGCAGGATCTTCTGGGAGAGGTTGAGGCCCTCGGCGATCACCCGCTGCGAGTGCTCCAGCAGCTCCGCGTACATCACGGGCAGGAACGAGGAGTAGTGGCGGACGTTGTCCTCGATCAGCAGGATCACCTGTACGCCGCCGGCGCGGGTGTCGTGCTCGGCGTTGCGCCAGTCCTCGACGGATTTGACGATCGCCTGGAGGATGCGGGCGTCGCCCTGCCAGAGGAAGGCCCGCTCAACCCTCTCATCGATCATCGAACCCAGACGGGCGCCGCCGTTCAGCTCGGCGGGGTCCCAGGCGAGCAGGACGACCGGGACGTCCCGCACCGCCCCGACCCGCTCGGCCAGCTCGTCCGGGGTCATGTCCACCACGTGGGGCGTGGTGATGATGAGGTTGATGCCGGCTTCCCGGCGGACCATCTCCAGGGCCTCGGCGCCGGTCGAGACGCCGGTCAGGCCGGGAGCGTAGTGGAGGTCGAGGTTGCGGAACTCGCCCAGCATGCGCTCGGAAAGCTCGCCGGCCTCCTCCAGGAGGAACCGGTCGTACGGAGTCGCGACCAGCAGGACGTGCATGATGCGGTAGCGCATCAGGTCCTGGTAGTCGTGGAAGCCGGTGCCGGGCATGGGAGGGACGCCTAGGGTCCGCTGGCCAGCACGCCGACCGCCTCGTCGGTCTCGCCGTTCATCAGCACGCGCAGCGACAGGCCGCTCGTCCGCCGGACGTCGATCACCCGCAGAACCCCTTCCAGAGAGGCGAGCTCGGGCAGCAGCTCGGCGAGGACGTTGGGCGAGTCGCGGAAGTACGGCTCCTTGAAGACCACGTCGGGATCGTCGGGATAGAGGGGGAGATAGCGGATCGCCGACTCGACCAGGTCCTGGAAGAAGTGGGTGCCGAAGGAGAGGTCCGGCGCGTAGCCGTCCTTGCGGCGGGCGATCTCCACCAGCACGGCGGTGTTGCTGATGTCGGCGTAGGTCACGGGCACGCCCAGGCGGATGTCGCCGCGGCTGCCCCAGCGGCCCGGTCCCATGAGGATGAACCGCCGCTTGGGCAGCAGGCGGTTGAGGCGCCCCACGGCCCGGCCCACCTCGCGCATCTCGTCGGGGTCGAGGCGCGCGTAGGCGTCGGGGTCGACGTAGACGATGTGGCTCAGGTCGCCCACCTGGCCGTTGGAGATATAGCGGTGGGCCGTGAAGAGCACCCGCTCCGGCGGCAGGTCGCGGGGGATGGCGACCGGCGTCGCCCCCTCGCTGGCGCCCTGGGGGCGGCATTGGAGAAGGTAGAGGCGCTCGCCGTCCGAGGCGAACTCGATGTCCACCGGCGTGCCCAGCGCCTCGCGCAGGACCTGGAGGAGGGCGCGGATCTGGGCCAGGAAGGGCGTGTCGGCGATCAGCCCCTCGAAGCTCACCACCGCCGGCTCGTTCGCCAGGTCGAGCAGCCCGACGGGGCGGCGGACGCGGTCGTGCCGCACCAGGGAGATCATCTGGCGCACCAGCGGCAGACCCTCGCCCCAGGCCGCCAGGAAGGGAGCGACCTCGATCGTCTCGAAGCCTCCGGAGTCGAGGTTGATCACGTCCATCTTCTTGGGCGCGTAGCGCACCGTCTCGTCGAGCGTCTGGTTGACCCGCAGCCCCGGCTGGCCGGGCGCCACCAGGACGGGGTAGTCGTCGGCGAGGCGGTCGACGGCCCGGGTGCCCAGGCCGAGGACCAGGCGCACCAGGCCGTCCTCCCGGCGGATGCGCGGCGACCAGCGGAACTCGTTGTGGCTGAAGGCGACGCCGGCGAAGGCGGGCAGGAAGTAGGGCCCCACCCGCTGGCCGACGACCTCCTGGATGAGGATGCCCATGTCCTCGTGGAGGTCGAGGAAGCCGCGCCGCGCCCGGTATTCGATGGGGTCGGGCCCGAAGATCGAGGCGTAGACCTCGGCGATGGCGTCGGTCAGGGCTCTCATGCGCTCCACCCGGCTGCCGGTGTTGCCCAGGAACAGGCTCTTGTACTTGCCGGAGAAGGCGCTGCCCAGCCGGTCCTCGAGCAGGCTGGAGCTGCGCACGATGACCGGCCGCCCCTTGAGGTCGTCGATCACGGCGGCGAGGCCGCGCAGCATCTCGGGCGTGAAGAAGGCGCTCTTGAAGAGCTGCACGATGTTGGGATACTCGATCCGCACCCGTTCCAGGTCGTCGTACTTGCGGTTCAGCACGTCGCCCAGCTCGTTGTGCTGCATGAGCTCCGACAGGCCGTCCGAGGGGATGTACCAGCTCTTCGGGATGCGGACGTCCTTCAGCAGCCCGTCGAATCCGGGCGAGCGCGCCACGATCTTGCTGGCCAGGAAGAGCCCGGCCGACTTGCCGCCCAGGCGCCCGTGGTTCCGGGCGGGGTAGACGATGCACCGCGACACCGCCTGGAAGTCCTCGATGCGCAGGTACTCCCGGGCGGCGTTGACGAATTCGGGCTGGTCGGTGAAGAACCGCCGGGTCAGGCCGGCGCGCAGGCCGGCCCGCGTCGGCGGCGACAGCTCGCTCTCCTCGACGTCGCCCTGCAGGAAGCGCCGCAACGCCCCGGCCAGCTCGATGAGCGGAGCGTCGAGGCGCTCGACGGCGTGCTTGAGGAAGGCGGTCTTGTCCTCCTTGATCCAGCCCTGGAGCAGGGCCAGGACCTCGGCGCCGCCGAGGTGCGAGCCGGCGAGCCGGAGCGCCCGCTCGGCCGCGGGGGAGTCGATCGCGACGGCGGCGCGCGGCAGGGGACGGTTGTCGTCCAACTCGGCCTCCTCCAGGCCGGGAGCGGGGCGGAGGAGCCGGCCGGCGTCCTCGACGCCCCGCCAGACGAGGTGGTTGATCATCTTCCGGCCCAGCCGGCCGAGCAGGGCGGGGTCCGTCCGGCTCAGCTCGTCGAAGATCCCCCACCATTCGGGGAGGGGGCCGGGCTCCTCGGACCCAGCCGCGGTCATCAGACCCAACCGCGCTCGTGGCAGGCCTGGGCGACGCGGCTGACGGCGATCACGTAGGCGGCCTCGCGCATCGACAGGCCGCGGCGCTGGGCGAGGGTCGCGACGCCATGGAAGGCCGCCGTCATCGACTTGTCGAGGCGCTCCAGCACCTCGTCGCGCTCCCAGAAGAAGTTCTGGTTGCTCTGCACCTGCTCGAAGTAGCTGCAGGTCACGCCGCCGGCGTTGGCCAGGAAGTCCGGGATCTGGAAGATGCCGCGCTCCTGGAGGACGGCGTCCGCGTCGGGCGTGACGGGGCCGTTGGCGCCCTCGGCGACGAGGCGGACGGTGGGCTGGATGCGGGTCACGTTGTCGCCCCGGACCTGACCCTCCAGGGCCGCCGGGATCAGGATCTCCACCGGCTGGTCGAGCCACGCGTCGCCGGGCAGCACCTCGTAGCCGAGGGCGCGGGCCTTCTCCTTGTCGATGCCGCCGAACTGGTCGGCGATGCCCTTGAGCTCGTCCGGGTCGACGCCGTCGTCCTTGCGGAAGGCGAAGGAGCACTGGTCGGCCTGGTCCCAGGAGGAGACGCAGGTCACCGTGCCGCCGAGCTGGCGGTAGAGCTGGATGGCGTACTGGGCGACGTTGCCGAACCCCTGGACGCTCGCCCGCGTGCCCTTGAGCTCCAGGCCGAGGATCTTGAGCGCCTCGCGGATGGTGAAGACGACGCCGTAGCCGGTCGCCTCGGTGCGCCCCTGGGAGCCGCCGAGCCCCACCGGCTTGCCGGTGATGAACCCCGGGTAGTGGCCGCCGTGGATCGCCTCGTACTCGTCGAGCATCCACACCATGTGCTGGGCCGAGGTCATGACGTCCGGCGCCGGCACGTCCTGAACCGGGCCGACGTTGCGGGCGAGCTGGCGCACCCAGCCGCGGCAGATCAGCTCCTGCTCGCGCTGCGAGAGGTCGTGCGGGTCGCAGATCACGCCCCCCTTGCCGCCGCCGAGGGGGATGTCGACCACGGCGCACTTCCAGGTCATCCACATGGCCAGGGCGCGCACGGTGTCGATCGTCTCGTGGGGATGGAACCGGATGCCCCCCTTACAGGGGCCGCGGGCATCGTTGTGCTGCACCCGGAAGCCGCGGAAGATCCGGGTCTTGCCGTCGTCCTGGCGCACCGGAATGGCGAAGCTGTACTCGCGCAGGGGCCAGCGCAGCAGCTCGCGGGTGGCCGGATCGAGGTCCAGGATGACGGCGGCCTTGTCGAACTGCGACTGCGCCATCTCGAAGGGGTTGCCCGTCTTCACCGCCGTTTTTGATCCCATGTTCACAGCCATAGCCTAAACCAACCCCTGATCGGTCATCGCGTCGGCCACCTTCAGGAAGCCGGCGATGTTGGCGCCGTTGACGTAGTTGCCGGGCGTGCCGAAGCGCTCGGCCGTCTCGACGCAGGCCTTGTGGATGTCCTTCATGATCCGCTGCAGCTTGCCGTCGACCTCCTCGCGCGACCAGGCGAAGCGCATGCTGTTCTGCGCCATCTCGAGCCCCGAGGTGGCGACGCCGCCGGCGTTGGCGGCCTTGCCCGGCCCGAAGAGGGTGCCCGCGTCGACGAACTGGTTGACGGCGTCGACCGACGACGGCATGTTCGCCCCCTCGGCCACCACGTAGACGCCGTTGCGCAGGAGGTTGGCGGCGTCCTTGCCGCCGATCTCGTTCTGGGTGGCGCTGGGGAAGGCGCAGTCGGCCTTGTGGTCCCACAGGGGGTTGGCGTCGAGCTTCGGGTCGACCGGGGTGTAGACGGCCGTCGAATACTTGTCCGCGTACTCCTTGATCCGGCCGCGGCGGACCTCCTTGAGGTCGATCAGGAACGCCAGCTTCTCCCGGTCGATGCCCGCCTCGTCGTAGATGTAGCCGTTCGAGTCCGAGAGGGTGACGGGCTTCGCGCCCAGCTCCAGGAGCTTCTCCACCGTGTACTGGGCGACGTTGCCGCTGCCCGACACGAGGCAGCTCTTGCCCTCGAGCGTCTGGCCGCGGGTGCCGAGCATCTCCTGGGCGAAGTAGACGCAGCCGTAACCCGTGGCCTCCGGGCGGATCAGCGAGCCGCCCCAGTGGAGGCCCTTGCCCGTGAGCACGCCGGTGAACTCGTTGCGCAGCCGCTTGTACTGGCCGAACAGGAAGCCGATCTCCCGGCCGCCGACGCCGATGTCGCCCGCCGGCACGTCGGTGTTCGAGCCGATGTGGCGGAACAGCTCGCTCATGAAGCTCTGGCAGAAACGCATCACCTCGTTGTCGCTTTTACCCTTGGGATCGAAGTCGGAGCCGCCCTTGCCGCCGCCCATGGGCAGGGTGGTGAGGGAGTTCTTGAAGACCTGCTCGAAGGCGAGGAACTTGAGGACGCCGAGGTTGACCGAGGGGTGGAAGCGCAAGCCCCCCTTGTAGGGGCCGATGGCGCTGTTCATCTCGATGCGGAAGCCGCGGTTGACGTGGATCTCTCCCTGGTCGTCCTGCCAGGGGACGCGAAACATGACGACCCGTTCGGGCTCGAGGAGGCGTTCCAGGATCTTGTTGTGCCGGTACTCCGGGTGGCGGTCGAAGACGAGGGCCAGCGAATCGGCCACCTCCTGCACCGCCTGGTGGAACTCGGGCTCGACGGGATTCTTGGCCTTCACCTCCGCCATCAAAGACGCGACGTACTCGGTCAAGGTCTCTCTCCTCTGGGTCGGCATGGACCCTGGACGGGCATGTTGGGCTGCGGCGGTTCTTGCTGGCCCCATATTGTGCCGCAAAGCGAGCTGCCCGTGGAACGGGGGAGAGATTCTCCCCGCGGATAAATTCATAAGTTTGCATAATTCTTTTATTGCAGATATTCTTCACGAACACCTGGGGCGTGTGGCAAGCCGGGACTCTGGCGCCGCATCCCCTGACGAAAGGAGCTTCAGATGAGAAGGAAACTACCTGACAAGATCCTCGTGCTCGCCCTCGCCGGCACCCTGCTTGGAGCCGCCGCGGCGTTCGCCGGCGGCAGCTCGCGGACCGGCGTGGCCGCCGAGCTCGGAGCCTCCTATGTCGCCGGCCCGGCCCGGGTCGCCGACAAGCTGAACGGTGTGACCGTGGACGTCCCCAAGGGCTGGTACGCCATCGTTCCGCTCAAGGGGGTGTTCGGCGCGACGACCCTCGCCAACTACGACATGGGGCACGCGGAGGACTGGCTGCCCGAGCACAGCGCGCACGTGCTGGTCAAGGAGATGGCCAAGATCGACGTCACGACCTTCGACCTTGGAGACTCGGGGTCCGTCGAGGAATGGGTGGAGCGGCGCCTGGCCAAGGGCGGGATCGACGGCGAGACGCTCTCCAGGAGCGAGCCGATCGAGTACCGGTCGTCCGGGCGCAGAGGGCTCGCCTACATGATCCACCTGGGCTTCGCCTCCGCGGTGGAGATCGCCTTGCCCTGGGGCGACGGCCGGGTCCTGCTCGCCTCGGTCCATCCGGTCGACAGCATCGACCTCGCCAAGGCCCTGACCGTCGTCGACGGCTTCGAGATCCCCGCCATGGATCGGTCTGGCGCCCGCCGGCCGGGAGGCGCTTCCAAGGTCGCCGGGCAGAGCAGGATGCTCGCCCCCATCCAGGCGCTCATCCACAGGGAGACGGCGCGGATCGCGTCGCTGGAGAAGGCTTTTCCCAACAAGGCGGCCTGCACCGGCTGGACCGGCACCGACAACGGCGCCTGCGCCGCGGGCCATAGCTGCGCTTCGAACGCCTCGATCACCCTCTACCTGCCGTTCCAGTGGCAGACCTGGTGGCAGGCCGGCGGCGTCGGTTCGTTCTTTGGCAATAACTACCACGGCAACTGCAACAAGGACTACTACGCCGACCTGCGCCGCCTCCCTGAACGACACGGGCCAGAACGTGTACGCGGCGGCGGCTGGCACGGCCGCCGTGGGCTCCGACCCCACCGGTTACGGCAACTACGTTCTGGTGACGCATTCGAACGGCTACAAGACCCGTTACGCGCATCTCCAGAGCGTCAACGTCGCCAACGGCCAGGCGGTCACGACGCAGACCGTGGTGGGCTTCGTGGGCGACACCGGCAGCGCGGCCGGGGCCCCGCATCTCCACTTCGGGTATCAGACGACCAGCGGCGGGGTGAACGTCTCCTACTGCAACCGGGCGGGCGGCTGCCCCAACGGCGAGGCTGCCAAGTCGCCGCAGACCCAGAAGCCGAGCCCGATGCAGACCAACCTGGGCAGCAGGAACATCACGGATTTCGGTTGCTTCCAGGGTCCGCCCTGAAGAAGGAGAAGGGCGCTTCCAAGGAGTGAGGGGAGAACCCGGACGCCGGTCGAGCGCGTCCGGGTTCTCTATGTAAAACGACGAGAGGTCCTCCCCGGACTACCGGCCGTCGCGGTCGGCGTCGCCGGGCAGGGCTCTCTCGACGCGGTGCCAGGCGTCGCGCGCGGCGTGCTTGGCGTCGCTCCAGGCGAGCTGGGACTTGCCCTTGGCCTGCTCCCAGCCGTGCTCCAGGTCGTTCTCGGCCTGATCCCAGGTGCGGCCCTTGTAGCGGCTGGCCGAGTCGTAACCGTAGTTGTAGGCCGGGCGGTACTCGTCGTAGTCGCGGCCGCCCGCGTAGGGCCGGGACGAGTAGTTGTCGCGCCAGTAGCTGTCGTTCTCGGTGCGGCCGGTGACACGGTCCCAGGCGTCGCGGGTGGCGTGCTTGGCGTCGCTCCAGGCGAGCTGGGACTTGCCCTTGGCCTTCTCCCAGCCGTGCTCCAGGTCGTTCTCGACGTCGTTCCAGCCGCGGTCCGCGTGCTGGGTGCGCGACTGCCAGCCGTACTGGTAGGCCGGGGCGAGGTCGTCGTAGGAGCGGTTGGCGGCGTAGGGGCGGTTGGCGTAGGTGGAACGCCAGTAGGCGTCCTCCTCGCTCGGGTTGACCGCTTCGGCCATGCCCTTGCCCGCCAGGCCGCCGGCCAGGCCGCCGATGGCGGCGCCGATCATCGCTCCGACGGGACCGCCGACCGCTCCGCCGAGGGCCGCGCCCGCCGTGGCGCCGCCGGCCGCGCCGACACCGGTGCCCACCGGATGGGAGCCGGGCTCACCGGTGATGGGATCGCGGTTGGCGTCGATCTTCGCTTCGTTCTCCAGCTCCGTCGTGGTCGTCTTGCCCGTGGTCGTATAGCGCTCGTCGTTCATGAATGTGTCTCCTGGTAGAGGGTTGGACTGCAATCGGACTTACGACGGAAAACATCCATTGCAAGGCTGGGGCCAACGAGGACGCGTCCCCGCCTTGCCTTCCTCCCGCCCCCCGGGGTACCCTCCGAGACGATCATGCGGTTCCAGAAAGCCTCTCTGCTTCTCGGCCCTTGTCTTGCCCTTGGCTGGATTGCTCTTGCGCTCCTGGCGGCGGGGTGCCGGGACCTCAGCTACGCGGCCGGGGATCCCAGGAAGATCCACGTCGGCATCGTCTTCGACAGCGGCGGCAAGGACGACCGCTCGTTCAACGCCGCCGCCTTCCGGGGCGTGACGCGGGCGGCCAAGGACTTCCCGATCGTCCTGCGCGACGCCGAGCCGGGCGATCCGGCCTCGCTCGAGCCCGCCATGCGCGCCTTCGCCGAGGTGGGCTACGACCTCGTCATCGGCATCGGTTTCGCCCAGACGCCCATCGTCGAGTCGGTCGCCAAGGACTACCCGGACATCAACTTCGCCATCATCGACGGCGTGAGCAATCTGCCCAACGTCGCCTCCCTGGTGTTCAAGGAGCACGAGGGGAGCTATCTCGTGGGCATGATCGCCGCGCGGAAGTCCAAGACGGGCGTCCTGGGCTTCGTCGGCGGCATGGACATCCCCCTCATTCACCGCTTCGCGACCGGCTACGCGGAGGGAGCGCGGGCGGTCAATCCCAAGATCCAGGTGATCCAGAACTTCGTCGGCGTCACCGAGGCGGCCTGGAACAACCCGGGCAAGGGCAAGGAGCTGTCGGTGGCGCAGATCGGCAAGGGCGCGGACGTGATCTTCGCCGCCGCCGGCAACTCCGGGCTCGGCGCCTTCGACGCCGCCGAGCAGTACGGCAAGTTCGTCATCGGCGTCGACTCCAACCAGAACTGGGTCAAGCCCGGCTTCGTGCTCACCAGCATGGTCAAGCGGGTCGACAACGCCGTCTACCAGATCATCTCCGACATGGTGAGCCACAAATTCAAGGGCGGCATCCACGTCTACGGCCTGCAGGACGGCGGCATCGGCTATGCCATGGACCAGTACAACGCCAAGCTCGTGCCGCCGGACGTGATCCGCGAGGTCGAGGCCGCCAAGGCCAGGATCATCGCCGGCCAGATCAAGGTCACGGACGCCATGGCTCAGTAGCCCATGCTAGAGCTCAGGGACATCACCAAGCGCTTCGGCGACGTGCTGGCGAACGACCACGTCAGCCTGGCGGTGACGGCGGGCACCATCCACGCCCTCGTGGGCGAGAACGGCGCCGGCAAGTCGACCGCCATGCGCATCGCCTACGGCTTTTACTCGGCCGACTCCGGGGAGATCCTGGTAGAAGGCCAGGCGCGCCGGTTCGACAGCCCCCACGACGCCATCGCCCTGGGGATCGGGATGGTCCACCAGCACTTCATGCTGGTGGAGACCATGACGGTGGCCGAGAGCATCGTCCTGGGGATCGAGCCCGGCTCGCCCCTCTGGCTGGACCTCAAGGCCGCCGAGTCGCGCATCCGCGCCCTGTCCCAGGAGTTCGGGCTGGCGATCGATCCGGCGGCGCCCGTCGAGGACCTCTCGGTGGGGCAGCGGCAGCGGGTGGAGCTGCTCAAGGCGCTCTACCGCGAGGCGCGGCTGCTGATCCTGGACGAGCCCACGGCCGTCCTCTCCCCCCAGGCCGTGGCGGACCTCTTCGCCATCCTGCGCGGGATGCGCGAGCAGGGGAAGACCATCGTCATCGTCACCCACAAGCTCTCCGAGGTGCTGGCGATCTCGGACGAGGTCACCGTGATGCGCGACGGCCGGGTGGTCGGGCACCGGAAGACCTCGGAGACCAGCGCCGCCGAGCTGGCCCGCCTGATGGTCGGGCGGGACGTGCTTCTGCGGGTCGTCAAGCCGGCGGCGAAGCCCGGTCAACCCGTCCTCGCCGTGCGCGGCCTTTCCCTGGCCAGCGACGATGGCGGGCGGCGGCTCGACGGCGTGTCCCTGGAAGTCCGGGCCGGGGAGATCGTGGGCATCGCCGGCATCGAGGGCAACGGCCAGACGGAGCTGATCGAGGCGCTCGCCGGGCTGGTGGACCGCAAGGCCGTGTCCGGCACGATCGAGCTGGAGGGGCAGCGCATCGAGGCCCTCTCGGCCCGCGAGCGGCGGGCCCGGGGGATCGCCCATGTGCCGGAGGACCGGCACCGCCGCGGCCTCCTCCTGGACTTCGACCTCGCCGAGAACGCCATCCTGGGCGCCGACGACCGGCCGCCGGTGGCGGTGGGCCCGGCGCGGGCCTGGCTGAACCTCGACGCCATCCGAAAGAAGACGGAGAAGATCCTGAAGGCTTTCGACGTCCGGCCGCCGGACCCGGACCTGCCGGCGCGCGCCCTCTCGGGCGGCAACCAGCAGAAGCTGATCCTCGGCCGCGAGGTGGACCACGAGCCCCGGCTGCTGCTGGTGGCCCAGCCCACGCGCGGCGTGGACATCGGCGGCATCGAGTTCATCCACCGCCGGCTGGTCGAGATGCGCGACGCCGGCTGCGCGCTGCTCCTGGTCTCCTCCGAGCTCGAAGAGGTGACGGCCCTCGCCGACCGGCTCCTGGTGATGCGGGAGGGCAAGATCGTCGGCGAGGTGGACCCGGCGCGCGCCTCCATGGAAGAGATCGGACTGCTGATGACCGGCGGCGACGCCGCGGCCTGAGGCTGAAAGACCTGAAAGATCCTGATGAAACTCCTTCGCGAGCTCCTCTTCCCCCTGGCGGCCGTGGCCGCCGCCTTCGTCGTGGGCGCCGTGCTGATCCTGGCGGTGGGCGATAGTCCGGTCACCACCTACACGCTCCTGATCGGCAGCGCCCTCACCTGGCCGGACGGCATCGGCTACACCCTCTTCTACGCGACGCCGCTGATCTTCACCGGCCTCGCTGTGGCGGTGGCGTTCCGCTGCGGCCTGCTCAACATCGGGGCGGAGGGGCAGCTCTACATCGCCTCCTTCGTCACGGCCTGGGTGGGCATCACCTGCGCGGGGCTGCCGGCCCTGGTGCTGGTGCCGCTCTGCTTCCTGGCGGCGCTCGCCGCCGGCGGCTTCTGGGGCGCGGTGCCCGGCGTGCTCAAGGCCCGCTTCGGCGCCCACGAGGTCATCACCACCATCATGCTGAACTTCATCGCCATCGCCCTGGCGAGCTACTTCACGCAGTACCACTACAAGCCGCCGGGCGACGCGCTCCTGGAGACGGTGCCCATCGGCGAGAACGCCCACATCGCCCGCCTGGGGCGGTTCGTCCCCGGATTCCCGGAGCGCATTCCGCTGAACCTGGCTTTTCCGCTGGCCCTCGTCACCTGCCTGCTGGTCTACCTCTTCCTCTGGCGCACGCGCTGGGGCTACCAGATCCGGGCGACGGGCGCCAACGCCGAGGCGGCGCAGTACGGGGGCATTGCCACCGGGCGGCAGATCGTGCTCGCCATGGCCCTCTCGGGCGCCCTGGCCGGGATGGTCGGCATCAACGAGGTGCTGGGCTACCGCTACCGGTACTACGACAGCTTCTCCTCCGGCTACGGTTTCACGGGCATCGCCGTGGCCCTCCTGGGGCGGAATCACCCGGTGGGGGTGATCCTGGCGTCGCTCCTCTTCGGCGCCCTGCTGCGCGGCGGCCTGTTCGTCGACATCTTCACCGAGCACGTGTCCAAGGACCTGGTGCTCGTGCTCCAGGGGACCATCATCCTGTTCGTGGCGGCGGAAGCCGCGTTCCGCGGGCCTTTCGGCAGGAGGATCAAGGGCGTATGAGCGACATCCTGATCGTGGCTCTCCTGTTCTCGGCGGTGCGTCTCGCGACGCCGCTGCTGCTGGCGGCCCTGGGCGGCCTCTTCTCGGAGCGCTCGGGGATCATCAACATCGCCCTCGAGGGGCTGCTGCTGGCCGGCGCTTTCACGGCCGCCACGGTGACGCATTACACGGGGAAGCCGTGGGTGGGGCTGGCGGCGGCCATCCTGGCGGGTGCCCTGGTGGCCCTGCTCCACGGCATCGCCTGCATTCAGTTCAAGGCCGACCAGGTGGTGAGCGGCACGGCCATCAACATCCTCTTCCTCGGCGTGCCGGCGCTGCTCTCGGGCGCCCTGTTCGCTTCGACGGGAGCGACGCCCCAACTGCCGCGGGAGCAGCTCATCCCCAACCTGCCGATCGCCATCGCCTTCCTGCTGGTGCCGGTCACCTGGTACGTGCTGAACCGCACGCCCTTCGGCCTGCGCCTGCGGGCGGTGGGGGAGAACCCCGAGGCCGCCGACACGGCGGGGGTGAAAGTCTCCCGGGTGCGCTACGCGGCGGTGATGATCTCGGGGGCCCTGGCGGCCATCGGCGGCGCCTACCTGTCGATCGGCCAGTCCTCGCTGTTCGCCCGCAACATGTCGGCCGGCCGGGGATTCATCGCGCTGGCCGCCCTGATTTTCGGCAAGTGGCGGCCGGTGCAGACCATGCTCGCCTGCCTCCTCTTCGGCTTCGCCGAGGCATTGTCGATCCAGATGCAGGGCGTCTCGCAGATCCCCGTCCAGTTCATCCAGATCGTCCCCTACGTCCTGACGATCGTCGTCCTCGCCGGCTTCATCGGCCACTCCCGGGCGCCGCGGGCGCTGGGGGTACCGTACCAGGAGAAGAGGTAGCGGGAGCTCGCCTGTCGTCGAGCCGTGATATTCTATCGCGCATTGACGCTACCCGCCTCCAGGAGGGACTGAGGGAATGGATCAGGAAATGATCGCCTATTTCGACGAGCACTTCCGCGCGACCGCGCGGCAGATCGAGGGTCTCCGCGAGGAGATGATCGGCCGTTTCGAACAGGTGGACCGCCGCTTCGAGCGGGTGGACGGCCGCTTCGAGCAGATGGACCGCCGCTTCGAACAGGTGGACGGCCGCTTCGAACAGGTGGACCGCCGCTTCGAACAGGTGGACCGCCGTTTCGAACAGGTGGATGGCCGCTTCGAACAGGTGGATGGCCGCTTCGAACAGGTGGATGGCCGCTTCGAACAGGTGGACGGCCGCTTCGAGCGAGGGGAAGAGGCGCTTCGGCACACTCAGGTCTCCGTCGAGGGCTTGCGGGGAGAAATCCGTCTTGTTGCCGAAGGAGTGGCCCATACGAACGAGAGGCTGGACTCCTTAAAGACAGAAGTCGCTCAAGAATTTTCCGAGACCCGCAAAATGATCCGCCTTGGGTACTCGGACCTCGACCGCCGTGTTCGCGCGCTGGAGGCCCGAAGAGAACGCCCAGACCGGGATCCTACCGAACCCCTTTAGCCAGCCCGGCACGACTCATGCAGTCCTCCCTTGGCGAGGGGTAAAAACCCCACACCATGGGAGGTACGAACATGAGAATCACCCCAGCAAACAGTTTCCTGGCAGCGCTACTCGCGACCGCCGTCCTCACGGGCTGCGGCTCTTCGGGCATCGGCGACGTCCTCGGCGGTCCCAGCAGCTCCGGCGGCTCCAACGGCCGGTACGATCCTTACAACCAGGGTGCCAGCGACGTGCAGGGCACCGTGCGGAGCGTGGACACCCGCAGCCGGCTCATCTACGTGGAGTCCGAAGACAGCCGCTACAACCTGCGCAACGGCAATGACTCCAGAGAGCTCGTCCTCTACTACGACGACCGCACGACGGTCGAGCACGACGGCCGAACCTACCGGCCGGAGGACCTGGAGCGGGGCGACCGCATCCAGGCCGACGTCGCGCAGACCGGCGACCGCCTGGTGGCCCAGCAGATCGAGGTGGTCTATGACGTGAGCAGCGGCACTGGCAGCGGCGGCACCCTTGGGGGCCGGGACGACCGGTACGATCAAGACAATGACCGCGTCTCGGACCTGCGGGGCACGGTCCGCTACCTCGACACCCGCAACCGCACCGTGGAGCTCGAGACCTCTTCGCGGTATGGCTCCGGCTTCGCTCCCGACGGGAGCTCCTCCGGACGGAGCACCGGACAGTCCAACCGGGTCATGGTCCACTACGACGCCCAGACCGTCGTCGAGTTCCAGGGGCGCCGCTATCAGCCCGAGAACCTCGAGCAGGGGGACGTGGTGGAGGTCAGCGTCCGCGACTCGGGCGGGCAACTGCTGGCCGAGCAGATCACGGTGGTCGGCGAGAACCAGTCCGGCCGCTGAGCGAAGTCGTCCTGCCGGGGCGGCCTCAGGGGGCCGCCCCGGAGTACACTAGCCGGCCATGCGGAACCGACTCCTGCCGTTGCTCCTGGTCCTCACCGTCCCCGCCTTGGCAGCTCCCGAATCAACCCCCGACGACCTCGCCGTCGCCGTGGAACGGATGGCCCGGGTCACTTCCAGCAACTCGCCGACCCTGTCGCCGGACGGCCTGCGGGTGGCGTTCCTCTCCAACCGGAGCGGCGTGCCCCAGATCTGGATCGCCGATTCCGACGGCACCGGGTTGGAGAAGCAGGTCGGCTCCTTCCAGGATCCTGTGACCGGTCTCGACTGGTCGCCCGACGGCCAGTGGCTGGCCCTGTCGGTGGCGCCCGGCGGCGGCCTGAACGAGCAGATCTACCTCATGCATCCGGACGGCAGCGGCCTTAAGCGAATCACCGAGGGCGGCAAGGAGAACAACATTCTGGCCGGCTGGAGTGGCAAGCTCGTGCGCTTCAGCTCCGCTCGCAAGGACCCTGGCTCGCTCGACGCCTACGTCTACGATAGCGAGACGGGGAAGACCCGCTTCGTGGCCGCCAACCCGGGCTTCGGCACGCTCACCGACGTCAGCTCCGACGGCAAGCGGGCCGTCGTCTCCCGCGTCCGCAGCCGGGGCGACAACAACCTCTTCCTGATCGACCTCGCGACGGGCAAGGAGGAGCTGCTGACGCCCCACGATCCCCCGGGGAGCTTTGGGGGCGGCAAGCTCACGCCCGACGGCATGGCCGTCTACCTGACCTCCAACAAGGACGCGGACAACGAGTACGTGGCCAAGGTGGGCATCGGTCCCGACGGCAAGGTTCTCCCCATGGAGAAGCTCACCTACCGCGACGATGCCGAGGTCGACGAGCTGGAGATCGACGCCGAGGCCGCCCATGCCGGCGTGGTCCTCAACGTCGCCGGCCGGTCGGAGCTTGCGATCCTCAACCTGCGGGGCGGCAGGCTCCAGCCGGTCACGTCCCTTCCCGGCGAGATCGTCGGCGGCCTCGACTTCGCGGCGGACGGCAAGCGGCTGGCCTTCACGGCGGGCGGCGCCAAGCAGCCGACCGACGTCTGGGTCCTCAGCCTCTACAGCGGCTCCAAGACCCAGGTTTCCCACAGCCCGCACGAGGGGGTGGACCTCGCGGCGCTGGCCGCGCCTGAATTGGTGCGCTTCCCGGCCCACGACGGCCTGCAGCTCTCCGGCTGGCTCTACCGCCTGCCGGGCGGCGTGGCGGGCCCGGTGGTCATCAGCTTCCACGGCGGCCCCGAGGGGCAGGAGCGGCCCGGTTTCAATGCCACCTACCAGGCGCTGCTCGCGCGGGGCATCGGCGTCTTCGCTCCCAACGTGCGGGGCTCGGCCGGCTTCGGCAAGAAGTTCGTCAACCTCGACAACGGCCCGCTGCGGGTGGACGCCGTCAAGGACATCAAGGCCTGCGTCGACTTTCTCGTCAGCCAGGGGATCGCCGACCCGAAACGCATCGGCATCATGGGCGGCTCCTACGGCGGCTACATGACCGTCGCCGGCCTCACCGAGTACCCGGACCTCTTCGCCGCCGGGGCGGACCTCTTCGGCATCGTCAACTTCGCGACCTTCTTCGCCCACACGGAGCCCTGGATGGCGGCCATCTCCACCAAGGAGTACGGCGACCCCCGCACCCAGAAGGCGCTGCTGAAGCAGCTCTCGCCGATCTTCAAGCTCGACCGCGTGAAAGCCCCCTTGCTGGTGCTCCATGGCGCCAACGACACGAACGTCCCCCTGGTCGAGGCGAAACAGGTGGCGGACGCGCTGAAGAAGCGGGGCGTTCCCGTCGAGTCGGTGATCTTCCCCGACGAAGGGCACGGTTTTCGCAAAATTCCCAACCGCGTCCGCGCCACGGTAGAGACCGTCCGCTGGTTCGAGCGGTATCTGAAACCCGCGGCGGTGGGGAAACCCGCCGCCCCATAGCCGAATTTCTATATACTGTTGCCAGGTCATAAAGTCAGGTCGTAAAGAAAGATGGTATTGAGAAACCGCTTCGTTTCCATCCTCTGCCTCCTCTATCTCTCTCTCGCCTTCGCGCCGGGGCTTGCCACGGCGACTGCCGCGGAAACGGCCCTGGAGCGCGCCGTCGGCGTCGAGGTCGCCCGGGCCCTCAAGGACACCGCGGCGATGGGAGTCCACATCGTCGAGCTGGACACTGGCGAGACGGTCTACGCCTACAACCCGGACGAGCCGCGGGTGATCGCCTCGAACACCAAGCTGTTCACCACGGCGGCGGCCCTGGATGCCCTCGGGCCGGGCTACTTCTTCGAGACTCGTCTGCTGGAGCGCGGCACCGTGACGGCGGGCGTGCTCCAGGGGGATTTGGGAGTGGTGGGCTCGGGCGATCCGCAGATCTCGGGCCGCGAGTTCGGCGGCGATCCCTACGGGGCCTTCCGTCCCTGGGCGGTGGCGTTGCGGGAGCGGGGCATCCGGCGGATCACGGGCGATCTCTACCTGGCCCATGGGCTCTTCGAGACGCTGCGCGTCCATCCCGACTGGCCCCGCGACCAGCTCGCCGAGTGGTACGAGGCGCCCGTAGACGCCCTGTCCTTCAGCGACAACTGCGTTCTGGTGCGGGTGTCGCCGGGCAAGGCGGGAGGGCCGGCGAAGGTCGAGACGGTCCCGCCGGTCCCTCTCCTGCGGGTGGACAACACCTCCACCACCAGCTCCAAGCGCCGCGGTACCCGGCTCTACGTCGGCCGGCTGGACACGCTGCTGACGGTGAAGGGGTCCATCGACGCGAGCTCGGGGGCGTTCGAGACCTGGGTCACGGTGCCCGACCCGGTGCTCTACTTCGGCTCGGCGATGCGTTCGGCGCTGGCCGAAGAGGGAATCGTGGTGGAGGGGCAGCTACGGCCCGTGCCGGAGCTGCCCGGCGCCATCTGGGAGCGGGTGGCCGTCCACCGCAGCGACCTCGTCACCGCCATCCGCACGACCAACAAGCGGAGCCAGAACTTCTACGCCGAGAGCCTCGCCAAGACCCTGGGAGCCCAGCGCTGCGGCGAGGGGAGCTGGACCGAGGGAGTGCGCGCCATCGCCGAGTTCGTCGAGTCGATCGGCGTGCCGCGGGGCACCTTCCGCATGGTGGACGGCTCCGGCATGAGCCGCGCCAACCAGTTTCCGCCTCGGGCCCTCACCATGCTGCTGCGGCACATGTTCTTCCATCCCGCGAGGACGGAGTTCGCGCAGTCGCTGCCCTACTCGGGGGAGCAAGAGTCGAAGGGCTGGCGGCGGCGGATGGCGGTGGCCCCCTACCGCGGCAACGTCCTCGCCAAGACCGGCACCCTCAACGGCGTCTCCGCCCTCTCGGGCTATGCCAAGGCGGTGTCCGGCAAGTCCTACGCCTTCTCGATCCTCCTCAACAAGACCCGGGGCGACGCCCACGGGGCCCAGGACCGGATCGTGATGGCCCTCATCGATAATGGGTGAGGCCGCCGCGGGGTAGAATGGATGCCGGGGTGCGGCATGCGCGCCCCGGTTTCTTTCAGACCGACCCCTTTCAGAAGACCGTAGGAGAGCGCCTTGATCACGTCCGAAGCCCGCCCCACCAATTACCGGGGTCTCATGAAGAAGGTGGAGCAGGTCGTCGCGGCCATCGACCGCGACGAGGACGTCGGCTCGACGATCCACCATCTCCTCGAGATCATCATCGACAAGTTCCAGGACGAGCTGGGGATCTACGGCGGCCGTCTCTACCAGCGCCGGGGGGTCTACTACGTCCTGCAGGCCACCTTCGGCGACGCCAAGGAGGTCCCGCAGGGGCTCAAGGTGCCGATCTCCTACCAGCCCATCCAGCTCCTGCTCGAGACCGGCGCGGTCTACATGGACGCCGAGGACCCGAACATCGACCGCAACCTGGAGAACCTCCTGGGGGTGCAGCAGTTCGCGGCCATCGAGGTGGGCAGCGAGGAGTACATCCTGGCCTTCAACGTCGCCTCCGGCCACGACCGGGACGACGTCCTCTTCTCGCTCGGCATCCTGCGGCACAGCGTCAACCAGAAGATCCGCCGCGAGCGGATGGAGGGGATCTTCGAGCAGGCCCGGAAGATCCAGGCCTCGATCCTGCCCCGGCGCTCGCCTGCCTACGGGGACTTCGACTTCTACGGCCGCTCCGAGCCGATGGAAGAGGTGGGCGGCGACTTCTTCGACTACATCCCGCTGACCAACAAGATCCTGGGCCTCGCCATCGCCGACGTCTCCGGCCACGGCCTGCCCGCCGCCCTCCAGGTGCGCGACATCTACATGGGGCTGCGGATGGGGCTCGCCCGCGACTTCAAGATCGTGCGCACGGTCGAGCGGATGAACAACATCATCCACCAGAGCACGCTGACCAGCCGCTTCGTTTCCATGTTCTACGGCGAGCTGGAGCTCAACGGCGTCTTCATCTACGTCAACGCCGGCCATCCGCCGCCGTTTCACATCGCGGCCGACGGCACCGTGCGCTACATGGAGGAGGGGGGCCCGGTGCTCGGGCCGCTCCCCGACGCCACCTACGAGCGCGGCTTCGTGATCATGAAGCCCGGAGACATGCTGGTCTTCTACACGGACGGCATCTGCGAGACCCAGGGGCGGGACGAGAGCGGCCGTCTCCTGGGCGAGTACGGCATCGAGCGCCTGCTGGAGGTGGCCCGCGAGCACCAGGGCGAAACGGCCCGCGAGGTGGTGGACGCCATCTTCGCCAGCGTCGAGGCCTTCAGCCGCAGCGCCCCGCCGGACGACGACCGCACCGTCATGGTCGTCAGCCACCCGGTGATCGACACCAGCGTCACCCAGGCGTTCCCCCGGCCCACGGGGCTGCTGTAAAAGCTACGCCTGGGGTATCACGTCGAGCTCCTGCTTGAGCTTGACGATGCTCCGTTCGGGATAGATCCCCGGGCGGAGCTGGACGCCGGGGTAGATCTGCGTCCCCCGGCCCACGACCACGCCGGGATGGAGGACGGAGTTGCAGCCGGTGAGCACGCCGTCGCCGAGGATCGCGCCGAGCTTGCGCCGGTCCGTGTCGATCCTGCTTTCCTTGTGGGGGATCCGGATTTTGCCCCCATCGTGGCGGAAGTTCGAGAGGATCGTCCCCGCCCCCAGGTTCACGTCCATCCCGAGGATCGAATCCCCGACGTAGTTGAGGTGCGGCGCCTTGGCGTGGCGCAGCAGGATGGCCCGCTTGATCTCCGTGTTCGCTCCCACCACGCACTGGTCGCCGATCCAGACGCCGCCGCGGATGTAGGCGCCGGGCCGGATCTCCACGTCCCGGCCGATGAAGACCGGCCCCTCGATCACCGCTGTCGGGTGGATGCGGGCACCCGGGCAGATGACGATCTGGTCGCCCACGAGGTGGACCTCCGGCGCGAGCTGGCCCTGGATGTCGCTGGACGGGAGCCCGGCGAGGACCTCGTCCAGGGGATCGCCGAGGAGCGCCCAGGGCGCGGAAGGGTCGAAGTGCCGGGCGAAGGGGTCCGGCAGCTCGGAGAAGAGGAACGGGATCTCGGGCGCGGCGGCGGTCATTGGGTTCATCCGATCCCCAAAAGTCGAGAAAAGTTCAGTCCATCGGGAGGCAAGGCACGTGCCACGGGTGATATCTTCCGTCCCGGCGTGAGCCGGTTTCGTATCCTCCCCCCGTCCTTCTATGGCCGTCCCGCCGAGGCCGTCGCCCGCGATCTGCTGGGCCGATATCTGGTGCGCGAGCTCGACGGCGAGCGCCTGGTGGTCCGTCTGGTCGAGACCGAAGCCTACCTCGGAGCCGCCGACCGTGCCAGCCACGCCTGGGACGGCCGCCGGACGCCGCGCAACGAGAGCCTCTATCGTCCGGGGGGGTATGCTTACGTCTACTTCATCTACGGCATGCATTATTGCCTGAACGCCGTCACCGGCAAGGCGGACGTGGGCAGCGCCGTTCTCCTGCGGGCCGGCGAGCCGGTTGAAGGGGAAGAGCGGATGCGGGAGAACCGGGGCTGGACCCGCAAGGTCCGTCCGGGCGATCTCGCCGGCGGGCCGGGCAAGCTCTGCCAGGCCCTCGCTATCGGCCGGGAGCTCGACGGCGTCCTGCTGGACCGGCCGCCGCTCTACATCACCAAGGGCGAGCCGTTATCAGAGGAGGACCTTGTGGCGAGCCCTCGCATCGGAGTCGACTACGCCGCCGAGGCCGCTCTGTGGCCGCTACGGTTCTCCGTACGGGGCAACCCGCACGTTTCGCGGCCCCGGCCGGGGTGATGGATTACCATAGCTCAATGCTGACGGACGCAATTCGGAGAGAGATCAGGTCGCGCCTCGAAGCGGCGTTCAGTGGAAGGCTGCAAGGGGTTCTGCTGTTCGGGTCGGAGGCCCGGCAAGAGGCCAGGCTGGACAGCGATCTTGACCTGATGGTCCTCCTGGAGGGGCCGGTGCGCCTGGGAAGGGATCTGGAGACGATCGTTGGGGCCTTGTACCCCGTCCAACTCCAGCTGGACGTTCCGATTCATGCCATCCCGGTCGCACGAGCCTCTTTCGAGGCTGGCGGCTATGGTCTGTACCGTAGTGCCCAGAGGGAAGGTGTCCCGCTATGACTCCAGAGGTCGCGGATCTCTGGCAACGCGCACTCCAAGCGATACAAACAGCGGAGAGGCTGGTGGAAGAAGATCCTGATGCCTCCGCCTCGCGGTCCTACTACGCCGCCTTTTACGCGGTGTCCGCCCTGTTGGCTTTCGACCAGCGCTCCTTCGCGAAGCACACTGCTGTGGAGCGTGCCGTCCATCGCGATCTCGTCAAGCCAGGGATTTGGCCGGTCGAAGCTGGTGCAGCTTTCTCCTGGCTCGTGACTCTCCGTACCACGGGAGACTACGGGGGAGAGCACCACGTTCAGCCGGAGGATGCCAGAGCTGCCGTGGAAAAGGCTGGTCTTATCCTCAAGGCGGTTCGGGACTCCGCGCCTGAGCCCTTGCTGGGCCTCGACTCCTGATTCTGCAGCCGCGTTCTTACCGCGATCCCGCCGCCCCCCGCGCCGCTCCCGGCGTACGGGGTGGAGCCAGGCGGATGTAGCCGCCGCTGGCGAGCTTCCAGAAGAGCATCAGGGCGTCGAGCTGCTGCATCGGGGTGATCTTCAGGATCGACTGGATGTCGTAGGTGCCATTGATGCGGGTCAGCATGAAGCCCTCCTGGGGAGAGAGCTTGGAGGAGGTGAGCTGCTCCATCGTAGCCGTCACCTGCGGGATGGAGCTCAGGGTGACGCCCGCGCGCTCGATCTGCTCCCGGATTTTCTTCTCGGCCTGGGTGAGCGTCTCGTGGGCGTCGGGATCCTCGGGCTCCAGGGCACGCGCGGCCCGCAGGTGGCGGAGGGCCGGCTCGAAATCCCCCTTCTCCAGGTAGGACCTCCCGGCCGCCACCAGGGCGCCCGCGCTGAAGCCGTTCGACGCCGCTCCCGGGCCGGGGCCGGAATGCCCGCCCCGCAGCTTGACGAGCTTGATGTGGCCGAGCTGCCACTGGTCGAAGAACAGCTTGCAGATCTGGAACTCGGTCGCGTGACTCTGGAGCCGGATCTCCTCGATCGTGCGCTCGTCGTCGACCATGTCGATCATCCGCTGCTCGCCCGCCCCGAGCCCCGGAATGGTGGCGAGGTCGACCAGCCCCACGGGGATCATCTGCTCGTGGGGGATGACCTTGCGGATGCGCCGCCACTCGTCGACCCGCTGCACTCCCTCCATGACGATGCCGGTGACGTCCATCCGCATCGGCACCATGGCGCTGTCGGGGAGGACGTCGTCGAGGAAGCGGAAGTCCCCCTCGGACCAGGAGAAGACGTCGTAGATGCTCTCCTCGGCCTTGAGGCGGAGCATGCGGGCCAGGTCCTTCTCGGCGATGGCGCCGTTGTTGACCAGGATCATGCCGAGGAGCATGCGGCTCTGTTCCTGGGCCTCGATGGCGCGGTTGAGCTGCCCCTCGGTGATGAGGCCGTGGCTGACCAGGAACTGGCCCAGGTACTCCTCGCGTTTGTTGGAGGCCGAGGAGAGGATCAGGCCGTCTTTGAAGAAGATTTTCTTTTCGGTCTGCCCATGAACGATCTCCAGCGTCCCATTCTTCTTGCTTTGGGACAGCCACTGGAGCAGCTCCTCGAGCTGCATCGTTCTGAGATTCCCGACGATGCCCATGATGACAGCGCCGATTATAGTGCTATGCGAATACTGAGAGATGGACCACGACGCCTGGGCGCTTCGCATCGGCGGAAAACCTCATCTTCGGGCCGGAGTCGTCCCCCTCTGGCCCTGATAGTGGCTCGAGGAACCCGGCTCGCCGTAAGCGACGTCCGGCTCGGACTCCATGGCAATGAAGATGAGCTGTGCAATTCGCCTGCCTGCCTCCAGCACGAACGGCTGGGGGCCGAGGTTCTGGAGCTCCAGGGTGATCTCCCCCTCGAAGCCGGGATCGCACCAGCCGGCCAGGGAGTGGTTGATCCACAGCCGGCCGAGGGTGGACTTGAGCTTGAGATCGCAGGCGACGTTCCGCGGAACGCGGACGTATTCCATGGTCGAGGCAAGCACGACCTCGCCGGGGAAGAGCTTGATGCTGGGAGCGTGGAGCTCCTCGGGGTCGCGGGTGGGGCAGATCCAGTGGTCGGAGACCCGCACGTCGTAGCTGGCGGAGTTGACCTGGTCCTCCTCGAAGGGGGTGACCCCTCCGTTCTGTCCCCACTCGCGGATCCAGCGGTCCGGCTTGATCATGGTCTGTTCTCCGGCCTACAGGAACCGTACCGGCGTCGTCACCTGCTCGCGGTGGATCGTGTCCACGAAGCGGATGATCTTGCGCGAGAGCGACATGAAGAGGGTCGAGGTGCGCGAGCCGCCGCCGAAGAAGCGGACACCCCGCAGTAGCTCGCCGTCGGTGACGCCCGAGCAGCTGAAGAGGATCTCGTTGCCCGGGGCGAGCTCCTCGGTCGTGTAGATCTTGGAGACGTCGTTGAAACCGAGGGCGCTGAGCCGCTCGAACTGCGCCTCCTTCTTCTCTTCGTCCGAGTCGTTGGGCTTGAACCGGGCCTGGATCTCGCCGCCCAGGCAGCGCATGGCGGCGGCGGTGATGACCCCCTCGGGAGCGCCGCCGGTGCCCATGACGGCGTGGACGCCGGTGCCGCGCACGGCGGCGGAGATGCCGGCCGACAGGTCGCCGTCGGGGATCATGCGGATGCGGGCGCCGGCCTCGCGGATGTCGGCGATGAGCTGCTCGTGACGGGGGCGGTCGAGCACCACGATCGTCAGGTCGCTCACCCGGCGCTCGAAGGCGGCGGCGATGTTGCGCAGGTTCTCGGCCACGGGGGCGTCGATGTGGATGGTGCCCCGGGCCGTGGGCCCGACGACGAGCTTCTCCATGTAGACGTCGGGCGCGTGGAGCAGGCCGCCGCGCTCGGCGGCGGCGAGCACGGTGATCGAGTCGGGAGCGCCCAGGGCGCAGAGGTTGGTCCCCTCCAGGGGATCGACGGCGATGTCCACCTGGACGACGCCGGCCTGGCCGCGCAGGGCGCCCAGCTCCTCGCCGACGTAGAGCATCGGCGCCTTGTCGCGCTCGCCTTCGCCGATGACCACCCGGCCGTCCATCTGGAGGTTGTCCATCTCGCGGCGCATGGCCTCGACCGCCACCTGGTCGGAGTACTTGCGCCGGCCGAGGCCCATGGTCTTGGCGGATTCGATGGCCGCCTGCTCGGTGACCCGGATGAAGCCCTGCTCGAGCAGGGTGTCCATGACCATCAGCGGGTGCTCCCGGCGGTGGCCGGCGCGGCTTCCGGCTGTTCCTTGGGAGCGTTGCGCTCCGGCGGGTTGTAGGCCGGGATGCCGGTGATCGCCTCGCCGATGATCAGGCCGTGGATGTCGTGGGTCCCCTCGTAGGTGTAGACCGACTCGATGTTGAGCATGTGGCGGATGACCGGGTAGTCGTCCACGATGCCGTTGGCGCCCAGGATCTCGCGGGCGATGCGGGCGCACTCGCGGGCGAGCCAGACGTTGTTGCGCTTGCCCATGGAGACGTGCCAGTGCTTGAGGCGCCCGTTGTCCTTGAGGCGTCCGAGCTGGAAGGCGAGGAGCTGCGCCTTGCTGATCTCGATGGCCATCCAGGCGAGCTTCTCCTGCACGAGCTGGTGGCTGGCGATGGGCTGGCCGCCGAACTGCACCCGCTCCTTGGCATAGGTCAGGGCGGTGTAATACGTCTCCATGGCCGAGCCGACGCCGCCCCAGGCGATGCCGTAGCGCGCCTGGTTCAGGCACATCAGGGCGTTCTTGAGGCCGGTCGTGCCGGGCAGCAGGTTGTCGGCCGGGATGCGGCAGTCGTGGAAACCCAGCTCCGAGGTGGTGGAGGCCCGCAGGGAGAACTTGCCGTGCTGGTCCGAGGAGGTAAAGCCGGGAGTGCCCTTCTCGACCAGGAAGCCGCGGACGCCGTCGTCCGTCTTGGCCCAGACCACGGCCACGTCGGCCAGGGTGCCGTTGGTGATCCACTGCTTGGAGCCGTTGAGCACCCACTCGTCGCCGTCCCGCTTGGCGTAGGTGCGCATGCCGCCGGGATTGGATCCGAAGTCGGGCTCGGTCAGGCCGAAGCAGCCGATGGCCTCGCCGCTGGCGAGCGGCGGGATCCAGCGGTCCTTCTGCTCCTGGGAGCCGAAGGTGTAGATGGGGTACATCACCAGGGAGCTCTGCACGGAGACGAAGCTGCGCAGGCCGGAGTCGCCGCGCTCCAGCTCCTGCATGATCAGGCCGTAGGCGACGCCGCCCAGGCCGGGCAGGCCGTACTCGGTGAGGCTGGCCCCGAAGAGGTTGAGGGCACCCATTTCGGGCACCAGCTCGAGGGGAGTGCGGGCCTCTCGGTGGCACTCCTCGATGATCGGTTTGACTTTATCGTCGACGAAAGCGCGAACGGTGTCGCGCACCAGGCGCTCCTCATCCGAGAGGAGCGCGTCCAACTCCAGTAAATCGACGCCTGGAAAGCGGCTCAAGGGGATTCCTCCTTCAGTACGCGCTCAGAGCTTGCGGGCGGAATGGTTGACGGCGGTCGGTGAGAGAACCGCGCGGCGGTGAATGATATCACGGGGAAGAGAAGCCCTCCGGAGGGCGGGAGTAGGATAAAATTACCCTCCAAGCATCGCCGAATTCATTGGCGGTCCTGCCTCGAGGAGGTGCACCGTGCCCAGGCATCTGCTCTCGCCTTTGATGGTGGCTCGATTGGTGGTGGCTCTGGTCTCCTCCCTGACGCTCGCCGGGGGCGCGGCCGCCGCAACGCCTCGTGAAGAGGGCCCCGTCCGCTCGGCCGACGACGAGCTCGTCCTCATGGGACGCGAGATCCCCGGCTTCGGCGGCCTCTACTATGACGAGCAGGGGCGCCCGAACGTCTACCTCCTCGACCCGGCCGGCGCCGGGGGCGCCGCCCTCAAGAGCCTGAACGCGAGCCTGGGCGCCGAGGTCATCGTCCACCGGGGCGACTTCGAGTTCGAGCGCCTGCTGAGCTGGCGGCTGAAGCTGCGCCCGCTCCTCGCCCTGCCGGGGGTCGTCTCCCTCGACGCCGACGAGTCGCGCAACCGGGTCGTGATCGGCGTCGACGCCGCTTCCCGGACCAAGAGTCTGGACCGCGACAGGCTGGAGCTGGGGCTCCTCTCGGCGGACGTGCCGCGCGAGGCGGTCGTGCTCGAGGAGACCGCGCGGATCGAGGAGCTGGTCGGGTTGCGCGACAAGCTGCGGCCGGTCCCGGGCGGCTCGCAGATCCTCTTCAACGGCGTCTTCGTCTGCACCCTCGGCTTCAACGCCTTCCGTGGCAACGACTTCGGCTTCGTGATCAACGGGCACTGCACCGGGATCCGCGGCGAGGTCGACGGCATGCGCTACATCGAAGGCCAGCCGAGCAGCGGCGCCATCGGCACGGAGATCGCCGATCCGGGCTTCTCCACGGGCGGGCCGTGCCCGGTGGGCCGGCGGTGCCGGTTCAGCGACAGCGCGTTCGCGAAGTACGACAACCCCCGGCTGGGAGTGCTGGGTGGGATCGCCCGGCCTCTCTCGGGCGGCAGCGAGATCGGATCGGTCAGCCTGAAGAATCCCGCCACGCGGTTCGCCGTCACGGGCCGGGTGGGCTCGCCCCTGGTCGGCGACGTCGTCCACAAGGTGGGGCGGACGACCGGCTGGACCTACGGCACCGTGTATGCCACCTGCGCGGACGTCAACAACGGCGGCACGGACATCACCCAGTTCTGCCAGTCCCGGGTGCGGGGCGGCGGCGGCCCCGGCGACAGCGGCTCGCCGGTGTTCTACGTGCTCCCCAAGAACAAGGCCAAGCTGGTGGGCATCCTCTGGGGGGGCAGCACCGACCCGAGCCTCGGCACGGTGTACGTCTTCAGCCCCCTGGAGAACATCGAGGCGGAGCTGGGGCCCTTGAGGATCAATTAGAGATTCATTTGGGATCAGCCGTCTTTGGGATCAATCGCGTCTGATCCGGATATGATCCCTCCCCTATGGCATTCCCCGGCGGCAGCGCGTACGCGATGGCGAGGGACGTGGGGGAGGGCTACCTCCTACTGACCGAGCGCACTTTCAAGACGATGACGCGGTCCGAGCTGGACCAGATCATCTTCGAGCTGGACCGCTTCCTGCGCGAGCTGCGCGGCGAGCAGCCCGCTCTCGACGACACCCCGGCCATCCAGTTGCGGCAGCGCAAGATGCAGCGGCTCAACAGCGGCCTCTCGATGGTCCGCGGCTTCCGGCTGAAACAGAAGGTCTGATGACTCCCGAGCAAATGGTGCGGGCCGCGGTGCCGGTGCTCCTGGGGATCGCCGCGTCGTTCCTCCTCGACCGCATGTGCGCCGCCCGCGGGCTCTACCCCCCGGGGTTCCGCGTGCCCTGGCGCCGGATGGCCGCCGCGGCCGTGGTGGCCGGCGTGTTCGCGGTGGGGATCTTCGCGCCGCTCGGCGGCATCGGCCTCTCGCTCGAGCCGGACCTCTCGAAGATCACCACCCCCGGGCTCTTCGCCCTGCACTTCCTGATGATCGGGGCCATGGGGCTGTGGTTCCTGCTCGGCTGGGCCGGCGTGGCCGCGCCGCCGCAGCCGTTGCCGGTGCCCGTGGAGCCGGTGCCCGTGGAGGCCGTCGAGTATTCAGTCGACGAGCCCGGGCTCCTGGCCCCGCCCGTACGGCGGACGTCTCTGGGACAGCAGTTCGCGGCGCAGTTCGGCTACCGCGCCCCCGACGTCTTCCGGGAGATCGGGCTGGGGATCGTCCTCGGCCTCGCCGCGTGGGTGGCGGTGCTGCTGGCGCTGATGGCTTTCGCCGGGCTCCTCTGGGCCGTGGGCGGCGAGGACGCCGTCCCCCAGCAGCCGCCGTCCGTGGTGCCGTTCATCGCCGGTCTGCCCATCCTCATCCGGATGTTGATCAGCTTGTCGGCCGGGGTGGTGGAGGAGAGCTTCTTCCGCGGTTTCCTGCAGCCGCGGATCGGCATCCTGCTGTCGACGGCCTTCTTCGCCCTCGCCCATCTCTCCTACGGCCAGCCGTTCCTGCTGATCGGCATCACCCTGCTGTCGCTGATCTACGCCTTCCTGGTGAAGTGGCGGCAGAACCTGTGGCCGTCCATCGCGGCCCATACCCTCTTCGACGGCGTGCAGCTCCTCATCGTCGTGCCGGGCGCCCTGCGCCTGCTGCAGGGAGCGGGCGTCAAGACGGCGGCCTTCCTGATGGGGCTCGTTTGACCCCCTCCGGAGCCCCGCGGCGATCTGCTAGACTCCCGTCGAGGATCGCGCCGATGACCGAGGAATACCGATTCCATCTCGCTATCGGGAGCCGGTTCGAGAATATCGAGCTGGTCCAGGTCGTGCTACGAGACTGTCTCGAGCGGCTGGGTATGGAGGAAGATACCCGCCATTGGGTGGACGTGGCGGTGCGCGAGGCGCTCGCCAACGCGATCAAGCATGGCAACGAACAGAATCCATCGAAGCAGGTCCACGTGGACCTGGCCGTCGAGGGGAGCGAGTTGGTGATCCAGGTGGAGGACGAGGGGGTGGGTTTCGATCCCACGCACCTCAACGATCCTCTGGCTCCGGAGAATCTGCTCCGTCCGAACGGCCGCGGCATTTTCTACATGAAGAGCTTCATGGACGACATCACTTACGGTTCCGGTCCCGGCGGGGGCACCAAGGTGACGCTGCGCAAGCGCGTCCCCGGGCCGAAGACGGACTCCAGTCAAGAAATATCCGGCGAAGAATAGGGAGGGAATCACATGGACGTGAACAAACGGCAGGTCGGCGACGTGACCATCCTGGATCTGAAGGGCAAGATCACCATCGGCTCGGGCGACGTGCAGTTGCGCAACGCCGTGCAGGAGGTGATCAACGGCGGCGCCACGAAGGTCCTGATCAACATGTTCGCCGTATCGACCATCGACTCCTCCGGCATCGGCGAGCTGGTGAGCGGCTACACCACTGCGACCAACCGGGGGGCCAAGCTGAAGCTGTTCAACCTGCCCAGCAAGGTCACCGACATCCTCACCATCACCCAGCTCATCACCGTCTTCGACGTGTACGACAGCGAGGGTGAGGCCGTCCAGTCCTTTGCCTGATTCTCCTCCGGCGACGCCCCCCACGGCCCTGGCCGGCCAACTGGCCGCCTGGGCCGTGCGGGTGAACCGCCGCCTGCCGGACCTCCTGCCACCCCCCGGCGCGCGTCCCGAGCCGGTCCACCAGGCCATGCACTACGCCCTGACCGGCGCGGGCAAGCGCGTCCGGCCGGTGCTCACCATGGCCGTGGCGGACCTCTTCGGAGCCCGCTCCGAGCCCGTCCTCGACCTCGCCTGCGCGATCGAGATGGTGCACGCCTGCTCGCTGGTGCTGGACGACCTGCCGTCGATGGACGACGCGGCCCTGCGGCGCGGCCGTCCCACGGTCCACCGGGTCTTCGGCGAGAACGTGGCCCTGCTGGCCGCCCTCGGGCTCCTGAACCGCGCCTACGCCCTGGTGGCCGAGGCGCACCACCGCCTCTCCCTGCGCCGCTACACCACGGAGGACGTCGTCCACCACCTGGCGGCGGCCATCGGCAGCGACGGGCTGATCGGCGGCCAGGCGCTCGACCTCCTCGCCAGCCCCGAGGAGATGAACCTCGATGTCCTCGAGTACATCCACAGCCACAAGACGGGGTCCCTCTTCATGGCCGCCGGCGAGTTGGGGGCCATGGCCGCCGACGCCCGCCGCCGCGACCTCGAGGCGATCGCGCGCTTCGCCAAGAACCTGGGGCTCGCCTTCCAGATCTCGGACGACCTGCTCGACGTGCTGGGCACCCCCGAGCAGACCGGCAAGGACACCGGGAAGGACGAGAAGAAGGTCACCTTCGTCAAGCTCCTGGGAGCGCAGGGCGCCCAGTCGCTGGCCGACGAGCTGCTCGGCTTCGCCGTCGCCTCCCTCGCCCCCCTGGGCCGCAAGGCGGATCCGCTGCGCGAGCTCGCCTTCTTCGTGCAGCACCGCTCGCACTGAGCCTCTGACGCCGAGCTGGAACCAGAAACCCTCTCCACCCCTCTAATCAGGTAGGAGGGAGCGCTCCCACTCAAACCTTGCGGGGCCGTCGCCGGCCGCGCCCGGATTGCAGCCTTGCATGAGGCTGGAAAGGAGCACTCGTGAACGGTTCCGTCGAGCTTTTCGGTATGGCAGGCAAGGTCAGCCCCACGGGCCTCGTGGTGATCGCCATCCTGGCCCTCCTGTCGGTCTGGTCCCTCGGCATCTCCCTGGAACGGCTGGTCGTTTTGACCCGTGCCCGCCGGCAGTCGCTGGCCTTCGCCCGGGCGGTGAGCCCGCACCTCTCGGAGGGCCGGCCCGTGCCGGCCATCGAGGCCGCCCGCAAGTTTCCCTACAGCCACGTCGCCCGGGTCGTCTCCGCCGGTCTCTCGACCTTTCAGCAGAAGAGCTCCCGGGGGCTCTCTTCGGCCGAGGTGATCGAGGCGACCGGCCGGGCCCTGGAGCGCACGAAGGCGCAGACCACGGCGGACCTCAGCCGCGGCGTGGGGAGCCTCGCGACCATTGCCACGACCTCGCCCTTCATCGGCCTCTTCGGCACGGTGATCGGCATCGTCCACGCCTTTCAGCAGATCGCGGTCAGCAAGGGGGCCGGCGGCTTCGAGACCGTCTCCCAGGGCATCGCCGAAGCCCTGCTGACGACCGCCCTCGGCCTGATCGTGGCCGTGCCGGCGGCCTGGATGTTCAATTACCTCAGCCAGAAGATCCAGTATCTGGGGATCGAGATGGAGAGCTCCTCCTCGGAGCTGCTGGACTTCTTCCTGGAACGGGAGAGGACGGTGGCGGGTTGACGAGCCGCCCGCCAGGCTTGGCGAGTCGTCCGCCAGCCTTGGCGGTTCATCCGCCAGACCTGGCGAGTCGTCCGCCAACTCTGGCGGTTCATCCGCCAACCCTGGCGGGTCGTCCGCCAACCCTGGCGGGCCATTCGCCAGCCTTGGCGAGTCATTCGCCAGCTAAGCGTTACACTACGCCCGATGACGCCCCCGGCCCACGACCTCGAAGGAGTCCGCTCCGAGCTGCGGCGGCTCGGGTATCTGGATCACGGGTTCGAGCGCTTCCTGCTCCAGGACGCGCTCCGCCCGCGGCAGCCGGCGCGGACGCTCTTCCTGCTCACCGCCAAGGTGGGGTTGCTGTCGGGGCTGGCGCTCGCCCTCATCCTGGCCTTGGCCCTGGCGGTGGCGAACGGCAACCTCACCGCCAGCCCGCTCGACCTCGTGGCCCTCTTCCTCCATCTCTTCCTGCCGATCTCGATCGCCACCGGCCTCGCCTTCCTGGCGCTCTGCGGGGTGATCCTGCTGGTGATCCGGCTCTATCACGTGCGGCGCATCGAGACCCTCTCCCTGGTCGTCGCCCTGGCGGCCGGAGCGGGGCTGCTGGCCTTCGCGCTGCGGATCGGGCAGGAGGTCCTGGCGGAAGGGCGCCTGTCGCAGGTGGCGATCCTGGCCGTGGTGACGCCGCCGGTGGTCTACGCGCTGATCCAGCTGATCTACCAGGGGCTCCTCACCCTGGCCATCCGGTTCACCGAGGAGGCGCCCATGGGACGCCTGTTCTCCCGCCGCTGGCTGGGCCTCGCCATCTTTCTTGGGCTCGCCCTGCTGACGGTGCCGGCGGTGGTCTCGGCCCGCCGGGCTCCCCCCGGGGCGCCGTCGGCGCTGCCCACCGGGCCCGGCGAGCGGGTGCTGCTGATCGGCATCGACGGCGTTCTGCCCGCCGAGGCGGAATACCTGATGGCCCTGGGCGAGCTGCCGGCGATGGGCCGGCTGGCCCGCGAGGGGCGGATCCTCGCCTACCGGCGGAAGCCCGAGCCCCCCGCGTCTTTCTGGACGGCGGTGGCGACGGGCGTGCCGGGGCCGGACCACGGCGTCTCGTCGCTGGACAGCTTCCTGCCGCTCGGCATGAAGACCCCGCTGGCGCGCAACGGCCCCCTGCGGGCGTGGTGGAGCCGGGTCGAAGTGCCCCTGGGCCTCGCCGAGTACCGGCCGATTCTCGCCAACCGGCGCCGGGCCTTCACGGTCTGGGAGCTGGCCTCGCGGGGCGGCGATCCGTCCCTGGCCGTGAACTGGTGGGCCACCTATCCGGCGGAGCCGATCCCGGGGCTGGTGGTGGCGCACGGCGCTTTCCAGCTCCTGCGGGAGGGCGCGGAGGGCGCGGTGGCGCCGGTTGCGGCCGGACGGGAGATCGCGGCGCTCGCCAATATTGTCGCCCATACCGTCGAGGCCGGCGGGCCCGATGCACGCCTGCGGGCGGCGCTGCCGCCGGCCGAGGCGGCCTCGGTGCTCGAGCGCGCCCTGCGCCCCGACCGCTTCTACCGCGAGGTCTTCGCCCGCGGGCTGGCGGCCGGACCGCGGGCCGCCGCCCTCTACCTGCCGGCGCTCGACATCGCGGGCGACGGCTGGCGGGGCGGCGACGTGGCCTTCGCCGACCTGGTGCGCTCGGAGCTGGCGGAGACGGACCGGCTGCTCGCCCGCGCCCTCGACGGCGTGGGGACGGTGGCCGTGGTGCTCGACCCGGGCCGCCGGCGCCAGGGCGGCGAGGGGCGGGTGATCCTCTGGCGGCGGCAGGGCTGCGGGGCGGGACGGCAAGCCGCGCCGCCCGAAGCGGTGGCCTCGGGGCTGCTGCGCGCCCTCGGGCTGCCGCAGAGCGGGGAGCTGCCGCCGCCGCCCGCCGGCTGCCGATGGGCGCCGCCGCCGGTGGGCGTGGCGTCTTACGGCGAGCCGCGCCGGGGAGCGCCCCAGGGGCTGGAGAGCGCAGAGTACCTCCAGAGCCTGCGGGCGCTGGGCTACCTTTGAGCCCCGGAATGTCCTCTAAAAATGTCTTGTTGGATCTTTGACCCCGATGCTTTGGCCCGTAAAGGGGGGTCAGCCGCACCCATAAAGAAGGAGATCCTTATGTCCAGACGGATTGCTCTGGTCTTATTCGCCCTCGGGGCGGCGCCGCTCATTTCGGAGAAAGCTGCGGAAACTACTGAGGTACCCATGCATACGTCGGTCGAGAGCCCAGCGGAGAAGCGGATCGTCTATCCGGAGTCGGCCCGTGTCGATCAGGTGGACGACTACCATGGCGTCAAGGTTTCCGATCCCTACCGGTGGCTGGAGGATCTCGACTCCGAGCAGACCCGGAGCTGGGTGACGGCGGAGAACAAGGTGACCTCGGCCTACCTCGCCGCGATCCCCGAGCGCGAGGCCATCCGCAAGCGCCTGACCGAGCTGTGGAACTACGAGCGCTACGGGGTGCCGACCCAGCACGGCGGGCGCTACTTCTTCACCCGCAACGACGGCCTGCAGAACCAGAACGTCCTCTACCGCGTCGACACCCTCGGCGGCGAGGCCAAGGTCGTCCTCGATCCCAACACGCTGTCGCAGGACGGTACGGTCGCCCTCTCCGGGGTGAGCATCAGCGAGGACGGCAAGCTGCTCGCCTACGGCCTCTCCTCCGGCGGCTCCGACTGGCAGGAGTGGAAGGTGCGCGAGGTGGAGTCCGGCCGCGACCTGACGGACCACCTGCGCTGGGTGAAGTTCTCCTCGGCGGCCTGGACCCACGACGACAAGGGCTTCTTCTACAGCCGCTACGACGAGCCCAAGGAGGGGCGCCAGCTCGAGGAGGCGAACTTCTACCAGAAGCTCTACTACCACCGGATCGGCACTCCGCAGTCGGCGGACGAGCTGGTCTATCAGCGGCCCGACAAGAAGGAGCTGGGCTTCGTCGCCATCGTCAGCGAGGACGGCAGCTATCTCATCATCCATGCCTGGCAGGGGACGGAGACCGAGAACGGCATCTATTACAAGGACCTCCGGACCCCGGGCTCGCCGGTCGTCGAGCTGCTGGGCGACTTCGACGCGTCCTACAACTTCATCGGCAACGACGGACCGGTCTTCTGGTTCCAGACCGACTCCTCGGCCCCCCGCGGCCGGGCGCTCGCCATCGACCTGCGCAAGCCGGGCCGCGAGCACTGGCGCGAGCTGATCCCCCAGTCCCAGGAGACCCTCCAAGGCGTCGCCTGCCTGAACGACAGCTTCTTCGCCCTCTACCTGAAGGACGCCCACTCGCAGGTGCGGCAGTTCGACCTCGACGGCAAGCCCCTGCGCGAGCTGGCGCTGCCGGGCCTGGGCTCGGTGGACGGCTTCACGGGCAAGCGCAAGGACCGGGAGACCTTCTATGCCTACAACAGCTACACGGCGCCGGGCACGATCTACCGCTACGACCTCGAGAAGGGGACGAGCACCGTCTTCCGGCAGCCGAAGATCGAGGGCTTCGATCCCAGCCAGTACGAGACCCGGCAGGTCTTCTACCCGAGCAAGGACGGCACCCGCATCCCGATGTTCCTGACCTTCAAGAAGGGGCTGAAGCTCGACGGCTCGAACCCGACCTACCTCTACGCCTACGGCGGCTTCAGCATTTCGATGACGCCCGCCTTCTCGCTGGCCCACGTGGTGTGGATGGAGCGCGGCGGGATCTACGCCGTCGCCAACCTGCGGGGCGGCGGCGAATACGGGGAGGACTGGCACCAGGCGGGGAGCAAGCTCAAGAAGCAGAACGTCTTCGACGACTTCATCGCCGCCTCCGAGTGGCTGGTCGCCAACGGCTACACCTCGAAGCAGAAGCTGGCGATCGCGGGCTACAGCAACGGCGGCCTGCTCACCGCCGCCTCCATGGTGCAGCGGCCCGACCTGTTCGGGGCCGTGATCGTGGGCGTCGGCGTGCTCGACATGCTGCGCTTCCACAAGTTCACCATCGGCTGGGGCTGGACCTCGGACTATGGCTCGCCGGACGATCCGCAGGAGTTCAAGGCTCTCTACGCCTATTCGCCCTACCACAACCTGAAGCCGGGGACGGCCTACCCGCCGACCCTGATCACCACCGCCGACCACGACGACCGGGTCGTGCCGGCCCACAGCTTCAAGTTCGCGGCGGCCCTGCAGCGGGACAACGACGGCACACACCCGACGCTGATCCGCATCGAGACCCGCGCCGGCCACGGCGGCGGCAAGCCCGTTTCGAAGAAGATCGAAGAGGCGGCGGACGAGCTGTCCTTCCTCTTCAACGCGCTGCGCGGGAACGCGGGCAGCGGCGGGGGAATACAGAAGACGTCGGGACGGTAATCAAGGATGTGCGTCGCAAAGTCCCAAACCCGCCGGTCCCAGGCGATCCAGCACGGATTCTCCGCAACCCAGCCCCGCAGGGGCGAAAGACATTAGCCCGGGGCGTAAGCCCCGGGTCTGCGGTCCCCAAAGATTCCCCGAGCCCCCTGCCGCCCCTGCGGGGCTTGAATCGATTTTGGGCCTTTTCCCCGGGGCTCACGCCCCGGGCGAATGTCTTTCGCCCCTGCGGGGCTGGATTGGTCGGAGCGCTCATCCTGAGCCTCTGGGCCGCCCCCCTGCCGGCCCAACAGAAACTCTCCCGGGAGCAGGAGCTCTCGAACCTTCACGCCGAGATCGGCCGCCTCACCTCGCGCCTGTCGGAGGCCCGCCGGCAGCAGAAGGGGCTGCAGGGCGAGCTGGCGGCCGTCGAGGTCGAGCTGAGCCTCCAGGAGGCCCGGCTCGCCGAGGCGGCGGCGGCGCGCGACGTCGCCGCCAAGCGGGTGGAGGAGGGCGAGAGAGAAGTCAAACGTCTGGAGGGGGCGCTCGACGCCTCCCGGACCGACCTGCGGCAACGTCTCACGGCCCTCTACCGGCTCGGCCGCCAGGGCTACTTCCGGCTCTTCCTCTCCCTCAAGCCCGACCGGCGGCTCCTGCCCTCGATCCGGCTGATGCGCTTCCTCGCGCGGCGGGACCGCTCCGCCATCGACCGCTACGAGCAGGCGAGGTCCGACCTCGACCGCGAGCGCGGCCAGCTCGTCGCCAAGCGGGAGGTGGCCGAGAAGTGGATCCGCAACGAGCGGACGCGCCGCCAGCAGCTCGTGGCGGCGCGCGAGCACAAGGAAGTCCTGCTGGCGCGCGTCGAGAGGGAGCGCCAGAGCCTCACGGCGCGCACCACGGAGCTGGCCGACCGCGAGCGCAAGCTGGCGAGCTTCCTCGACCTCCTCTACGGCCGCACCACCACCACGCCGGCGGGCACCCCCATGCAGCAGTTCCGGGGCGTGCTCGACTGGCCCGCCGAGGGGAAGGTGACGGCCGGGTTCGGCTCGATCCTCGACCCCCGCTACCGCACCAAGGTGCCGCACAACGGCGTCGACGTCGCCGTCTCCCCCGGCACCGAAGTCAAGGCTGTCTTCCCCGGCAAGGTGCTCTACGCGGCACCTTTCCAAGGCTACGGAAACACCATCATCCTCCAGCATCCAGGGCGCGTCTTCACCCTCTACGCCGGGCTCTCCGCCCTGCGGGCGGGCAAGGAAGATATGTTATCTTTGGGAGACGCAGTGGGGCTCGCGTCGGACAAGCTGTACTTCGAGATCCGCGTCGAGAACCGTCCCGAGGACCCCCTGGGCTGGCTACGTTAAGGGGCATTAAGGGGCATTATGAATAGCAGCAATAGCAGTCGGCCGAACCGCAGTCGGATTTTCTTCTTTCTACTCTCCGCCATTCTCGTCTTCCCCCTGCTCGCGGCGACGCTGCTGCGGGCGGCGGACACGGGCCAGACGACGGCCCAGACGGACGACTCGCTCTACAAATACCTCTCGGTCTTCAGCGAGACCCTCGGCCTCGTCCGCCAGGCCTACGTCGACCAGCCGGACATGGACACCCTCATGGCCGGCGCCCTCGACGGCACCACGGACGCGCTCGATCCGTTCTCCCTCTATGTGCCGGCCTCGCAGGTCTCCGGTTTCCTCCAGGCCCAGTCCGTGGGTAAGCGCTACAGCGGCCTGACCCTGCTCAAGGAGCGGGGCATCGCCTACGTGGTGGGGGTGGAGAAGGGGAGCCCGGGCGACGTGGCCGGGGTCAAGCCGGGCGACATCATCGCCAAGGTCAACGACCGCTCGACCCGCCTGATGCCGATCTGGGAGATCCAGGAGCTGCTCGCCGAGAAGCCGGGCACCAAGATCGCCATGGAGCTGATCCGGGTCGGCGAGCCGCAGCAGATCTCCTTCGAGCTCAAGGCTTTCGATCCGCCGCCGGTCAGCCTGGAGGAGGTCGAGGGCGTGCCCCTGCTGCGCATCCCGACGTTCGACGAGAAGACCGCCGAGGCCGTCAAGGCGGTGATCGGCAAGGACCCCGGGAGGGTCAAGGACAAGCTCCTGATCGACCTGCGGGGCGTCTCCTCGGGCGACTCCGAGGCGGCCTACGCCACGGCCAAGCTGTTCACCACCGGCGACCTGGGCGCGCTCAAGAAGCGGGCCGAGGAGGTGCGGAGCTTCCGCGCCGAGGACCGGCCCGTCTGGCAGGGCAAGACGGTCGTGCTGGTGGACCGCGGCACGCTGGGCGCCGCCGAGGTCTTCGCCACCGTGCTGCGGCAGAAGGAGAAGGCCGAGCTGGTGGGCGAGCGCACCTTCGGGCACGCCGGCCGGCAGGGCTCGGCCGAGCTGTCTTCCGGCGGCCGGCTGCTCTTCACCGAGGCGTTCTACACTGGGCCGGACAAGAAGCCCCTCAACGAGGCGCTGAAGCCGGACCTGCTGGTGGACGAGCGCAGCCGGACGTATCTCGAGAAGGACACGCCCATGAACGAGCTGATCCTTCGCCGCGGCATCCGCCGCCTCCTGGGCCTGGAGCCCGATACGAGCGAGGCTGCCAAGGCCGCCTGACGAGCCGGCAGGGCGGGCCCGCTGGCCGGGTCCGCCCCCTATATCCTTCCCGATCCATGGTTCAACGCCGTTCCCGCCCCCGCCCTCGGGGATCGTCGTCGAGGTCCGGAGGAGGCCTCTGGCTCTTCCTGCTGGGCCTCCTGGTCGGCGCCGGGGCCCTGTACCTGTTCCACCAGGGATCTCCATCGCCTGCGGCGACCGAGCGCCGGGAAGAAGAAGCTCCGGCGTCCCGCCGGACCGCGCGCCAAGAAAACCAGGAGAAGAAGCCTCCCGCCCATCCCCATAAAGTTCCCTCGGAGCACGTCGAGCCCGCGGCCAGCACGCCGGTGACGACGGTGGCCGGACCGCCCGCCGGCCCGGTCCACGGCGTCCGCGTAGCCCTGGTGATCGACGACCTGGGGACGAGCGTCGAGGAGCTGCGGCCGCTGGAGGGCCTGGGGGTGCCCGTCACCTACTCCGTTCTTCCCTATGGGGACCAGACGCCCGAGGTGGTCGCCGAGCTGAGGAAGCGCCGGGCGGAGATCCTCCTGCACCTGCCCATGGAGCCCAGGAACGGCGAGAACCCCGGGCCGGGAGCGCTCCTGCAGGGGATGAGCGACGACGAGCTCAAGGAGAAGACCCTGGCCGCCCTGCGGGCCGTGCCGGGCGCCGTCGGGGTCAACAACCACATGGGATCGCTCCTGTCGGCGGAGGAGGGGCCGATGACGGCCGTGCTCGGCATCCTCGCCGCTCGCGGCCTGTTCTTCCTCGACTCCCGCACCAGCGCCGAGAGCGTCGGCTACAAGGTCGCGCGGGAGCTGGGCATCCCGGCCGCCGAACGCCAGGTCTTCCTCGACGGCGATCCCACTCCCGAGGGCATCGAGGCGCAGTTCCAGCGGCTGCTCGGCCTGGCGCGCGCCCACGGCGTGGCGATCGCCATCGGCCATCCCCACCCCGAGACCCTGGCCGCCCTGCAGCGGGTGGTGCCCAAGGCCCGGGCCGAAGGGTACGAGTTCGTGCCGGTGAGCTACCTGCTCACCCGCTCCGACGACAACGAATAGTAGGGTGCGCTCCGCGCACCATGGCGGCCTTGGCGGTGCGCGCAGCGCACCCTACTCAGCCCGCAGCACTTCGATCGGCCGCCTCTCCAGGGCGCGATAGCTCGCGGCCAGGCCGGCGGCGACCGCCAGGGCGATGCTGGCGGCGAGGGTGACGGTCAGGGAGAGGGGATCGAACTGCCAGGGGATCTCGAAGCCGCGGGTGACGACCCCCCAGGCGAGGACGGTGCCGCCCAGGGCGCCGATCGAGCCGGAGACGAGGCCGATCAGGGCGTACTCGACGGCGAAGGTGGCGGCGACGCCGCGCCGGGTCATCCCCAGGGTCTTGAGCAGCGCCACCTCGCGGCCGCGGCGGGCCGAGCCGGCGCTGATCGCCCCGGCCAGGATGGCGATGCCCGCCACCACCGTGAAGCCGCCGAGGAAGCGGATGCCCAGGCTGATGCGGCGCATGACCTTGAGGATCTTCTCCAGGATCTCGCGGATGCGCAGCAGGGTGACGTTGGGGTACTCGGCGGCCAGCGCGTCCTGCAGGCGCTGCTCGCCGCCGCGCGGCACGCGGGCCACGGCCAGCCGCTGCTGGGGCGCCTGGTCCAGCACGCCCGGCTCGACGACCAGGAAGAAGTTGATGCCGAACGTCCCCCAGTCCACCGTGCGGATGCTGGTGACGGTGACGTCGACCGGCACGCCCTGGACGTTGAAGCGGATCGTGGAGCCCAGCTTCAGGCCCATGTCGGCCGCGAACTCCTGCTCGATGCTGACCTCGGCCCGCGCGGGGTCGCTCCACAGCGCCCCGGCGACGATCTTGTTGTCCTCGGGCAGCTCCCGCATGTAGGTGAGCCGCTGCTCGCGGGTGAGCGCCCAGCGGCGGCCCCCTTCCTCCCCGGTGCGGCTCACCAGCTCCTCCGCGCGGACGCCGTCGATCGCCGCCAGCCGGGCCATCACCACGGGCACGGAGCGCACGTTCTCGGCGCCCGACTTGCGGAGCAGCCGCTCGATGCCGGGCCACTGGTCCGGCTGGATGTCGACCATGAAAGCGCTCGGCGCGTTCACCGGCAGCTCCGCGGCGAGCTGGCCGGCGAGCCGCCGCTCGACCAGCGACATGGCGAGCACCACGAGCACCCCGAGCCCCAGGGCCACGATGGCGCCGCTGGCCGCGGCGCCCGGCCGGGCGAGGGCCGCCAGCCCCTGGCGCATCCAGAGGCGGGCCCAGGAGGGGTAGAAGTCGCGGGGCAGCCGGCGCACCGTCCAGGAGACGAGGAAGGCGGCGAGGGCGAGCACGGCCGTCACCACCGCCATGCCGCCCGTGAACTGGGCCCCCAGCAGCGGCGAGCCGGACTGCAGCGTGGCCATCCCCCAGACCCCCAGGACGAGGACGAGCAGGGTGGCCGCCGATACCCAGCGGTGGCCGGGCAGCGGCTCGGCGTCGCGCCGCAGCACCCGCGCCGGCGGCACCCGCAGCACGGCCGAGAGGGGGGGCAGGCTAAACAGGATCGCCACCCCCAGGCCGAGGGCGAGCCCGCGCAGCAGGGCGGCCGGCTGCCAGGGGTGGATCATGCCGGCGGGGATGAGGTCGGGGAAGAGCGACGGCAGGACGAGCTGGATGACCGTGCCGGCGACGATGCCGGCCAGGCTGCCGGCGAGCCCGAGCAGGGCCGTCTGCCCCAGGTAGAGGGGGAAGATCTCCCGCGGCCGCATCCCCAGGCACTTGAGCACCGCGATGGCGTCGAGCCGGCTGGCGAGCCAGGCGCGGACGCTCTGCGCCACGCCGATGCCGCCGACGAAGAGCGACAGCAGCGCCACAAGCCCGAGGAACCGCTCCACCCGGTCGAGGTTCCGCCGCAGGGCCGGCTGGGCCTGGCGGTAGGTCTCGACGCGGAAGGACTCCGTGCGGGGGAGCAGGCCCTTCAGCCGCTCGGCGGCGGCGTCCAGCGCGGCGCCCGTGGTGCCGTCGGGGAGCTTGACCAGGGCCCGGTAGCCAACGCGGCTCCCCTGGTCGTCGAGCGTCGTGCGGGCGAACCCCGGCCCCGAGAGGAACACCCGCGGCCCCATGGTGAAGGAGATGCCGACGCGGTCCGGCTCGGCCAGCACGACGCCGGCGACGCGGAACGCCTCGCCGCCGATCAGGAGCGTGTCCCCGGCCTTGAGGCCCAGGCGGACCAGCAGCTCCGAGGCGACCACGGCGGTGCCCGGCGTCAAAAGCTCGTGCAGGGGGCGCCGGGGCTGGAGGTCCAGCTTGCCGTAGAAGGGATAGAAGCCGTCGACCACCTTCAGCTCGACCAGCTGGCTGGGGCCGGGCCGCCCGCCCCGCGCCGGGGCCGCGGCCACGGTGACCGTCTCCTTGACGTCCGTCCGCTGGGTCCCAGGAATCGTCGCGATGGCCTTCAGGGCTTCGGGCGGGAGGGGCTGATTGCCCCGCACCACCAGGTCGGCGGCGAGGAGCTGGCGGGCCTCGCTGCGGATCCCCTCGTTGAGGCTGGCGGAGAGGCCGGCCACGGCGACCACGGCCGCGACGCCGACGGCCAGGCAGGCGATGAAGAAGGCCAGCCGGCCGCGGGAGCCGCGGGACTCCCGCAGCAGCGTGCGGAAGAAGAAGCCGGGGCTCACGTCAGCGCCTCGACCGTTGCAGGCCGGAGGGCGGCGGGCACCTCGCGCTCGACCCGGCCGTCGCGCAGATGGATCTGGCGGTCGGCGAGGGCGGCCACCGCGGGATCGTGGGTCACCAGCACCAGGGTCGTCCCCTCGCGGCGCCGCAGCTCGGTGAGCAGCTCCAGGACCTTGCGCCCGGTGACGCCGTCCAGGTTGCCGGTGGGCTCGTCGGCGAGGAGGATGGGCGGCCGGGCGGCGAAGGCCCGCGCCAGGGCCACGCGCTGCTGCTCGCCGCCGGAGAGCTGGCTCGGGTAGTGGTGGCCTCGGTCGGCGAGGCCCACGGCGTCCAGCAGCTCGTTGGCCCGGGCCAGAGGCTGGGGCTGGCCGAGCAGCTCGATGGGGAGCAGGACGTTCTCGCGGGCGGTCAGGTTGCCCAGGAGCTGGAAGCTCTGGAAGACGAAGCCGATCTTGTGGCGGCGCAGCAGGGCCAGCTGATCCTCCGACATCGCCTGGATCGGCGTGCCGTCGATCAGCACCTCGCCGGCGGTGGGGCGGTCGAGGCCGGCCATCAGCGCCAGGAGGGTGGACTTGCCGCTGCCCGAGGGGCCGAGGACGGCCGTGAACTCGCCGGGCTGGATCGCCAGGTCGACGGCGTCGAGGATCGTCAGCTCCCGGTCGCCGGAGGGGAGCTTGCGGGTGAGCTGCCGGATGTCGATGCGGGGTACGTTCATAGGAGTGCTGGAAATAAGACGAAGGGGTTCCGGTTTTCTTTCTTGGGAACGCCGCCGCGGGAGCCGAAGTCTGGCCAGATCAGTTTGGAAGGATCAGGCGGCGGGAACTTGACATGAATTCAGGAAGGTTTCTCTCTATGTGGCGAAAGCTCGCAACCCTGGGTCTCTCATTGCTTATTCCCGTGGCGTCCGCCTGCGGCCCGCAGGTCCCGGAGGACCGGCCCCAGGCCACGCCCGCGTCTCTGCGCACCGCTCCGCGTCCGGCGCCCGCCACCGCTCAGGCCCCGGCTCCGGCTCCCGTGCCGGGCCTCCCCGTGGTCGTCTTCCTGGGCGACAGCCTGACGGCCGGCCTGGGTCTCGACGAGAATCAGGCCTATCCCGCCCTCCTCGAGGCTGACCTGCGGGAGGAGGGGATGCCGATCCGCGCCGTCAACGCCGGCGTCAGCGGCGACACCACGGCCGGCGGCCTCTCCCGCATCGGCTGGATCCTCGGCCAGCGCCCGGACGTGGTGGTCGTGGCCCTGGGCGGCAACGACGGCCTGCGGGCCCTGCCGGTGGAGCAGGCCGAAAAGAACCTGCGCGAGATCGTCCGCCGCTCCCAGGCGGCCGGCGCCCGCGTCCTGCTGCTCGGCATGAAGATGCCGCCGAACTACGGCCCGGACTACACCCGCCGCTTCGAGGCCATGTACCGCGACATCGCGAAGGACATGAACGTCCCCCTGCTCCCCTTCCTCCTGGAAGGCGTGGGAGGCATCCGGAACCTCAACCAGCCGGACGGCATCCACCCGACGGCGGAAGGGCAGGAGATCCTGGCGAAGAACGTGCTGCCCTACCTGGAAGAGATGCTGCGCGAGCCGAAGACGGCGGCCGCGGGCTCGAAGGGATCCCGGTAGAGTGATGGAAGTGATAGCGATGTCAGCCTTGAGGTGATATCATTTCCATCATGAAGGCCGGCGTATTTACGTTCGGTCTGTAAAAGGGGGGATTCATGGAAGGAGACCGGAGCGCACGGCTCGATCGGGTGCGGACTCTCCATCGCGTCATCCTGGCTGGATTTGGCGCCCTGATCAAGGCTCGGGAGGAAGGGGAGGACCAGCTCTTCCGGGAGCTCGTGGAGAAAGGTCAGGAGATGGAGGCCCAGGGAACCCGAGCCGCCGCGGCCACCGAGGGCACGGCCGCCGCGCTGGACCTGGCGGAGGAAAGCCGGGAGATCCTCACCTACGCCGGCGTGCTCGAGGGCTTCGTGCAGGAGCGCCGCACCTTTCAGCGGATGGTCGAGGCGATGATGCCCGAGGCGCCTCTGCCGACCCCGCCGGCGGTGTTGCAGGCCCGCCGCAACGCGGCCGCCCGGGAGGAGCTGATCTCCGAGTTCGGAGTGCTGAGCAGCGCGGGCATCGCGTCGCTGGCCGGCTCCCGGGCGAAGAACAAGGCCTCGCTGGCGAACCGCTGGAAGCAGGAGGGACGGATCTTCTCGGTCCCCTACCGCGGCTCGGTGTACTTCCCCGCCTATCAATTCGACAAGAAGGGCCAGCCGCTGCCGGCGATCTCCCGGGTCCTCGCGACCCTCGGCGGCCAGAGCAAGGAGTGGGAACTGGCCCTCTGGTTCACGTCGGTCAACGGCTGGCTCGACGGCCGGCGCCCGGTCGATCTCCTGCCCGGCGAGCCGGAAGAGGTCGCGCGGGCCGCGGAGCGGGAAGCCGAGGGGCTCCTGTTCTGACCGACGTTCCGCCGACCGGCGCTCTGCCGGCCGATATCTTGCCGACTGAAGTCCCGGAGCCGCCCCCCGCGGCCTCTCTCGATCCGCTCGTGGAGACCTGGCCCGCCGGCCGGGGGATCCTGCGCTGCCACGACGGCCGCTTCGGAGCGACCGAGTTCAATCCGGGCTTCGGGCACGGGCGGTTCCACCCGTTCCGGAACCTCCATGGAGAGGTGGTGCCGACCCTCTACGGCGCCAACGCCCTCGACGGCGCCCTCTCGGAGAGCATCTTCCACAACGTGCCCGTGCGCCGGGACGGAAAGGCCATCCGCCGCTCAGCCCTGACGCCCATGCAGGTCTCCACGATCGCGGCGCGCCGGGACCTGACGCTGATCCAGCTCCACGGCCACGGCCTCCTCCGGCTGGGCATCAGCCGCCTCGAGCTGATCGACTCCGAGGCCCGGCACTACGACCGGACCGTGGCCTGGGCCGCCGCCCTCCACGCCCGCCTGGAAGAGGCCGACGGCCTGGCCTGGGTGTCCCGGAAGTACGACACCTCGATCGCCCTGGTCCTGTTCGGAGACCGCATCGCCCGGACCGAGCTGGAGGTCGTCAGGCCCGCCCTGCCGCTCTTCCTCGGCGAGGGTTTCTCCGAGGTGCAGCGGATCGCCGAGGAGGCCGACGTCGTGATCCTCGAGTAGGCCATGGATGCGCTACAATGAACTGGGTTCATCATGAACAAACGACTAAAAAAGACTTCGGACAATGTCCTGTTGGCAGGTCTTGGGGCTTTGGCGGTTGCCGAGCAAGAGGGAAATGACCTCTTTCAGCAACTTGTAGAGAAAGGGCGGGAATTCGCGGTCACTCGGAGCAAGAAGGCCTCCGCCGGCAAAGACGAGCTCCTGGACATAGAAGTCTTTGGGTTCAGGTTGAAGATCAAGGCTCCCAAACCCACGGGCCGCATTCCAGTGCCGTCCTCTCCTCTCTCAGGAACGCGGAGACTCCCGCGCGAGGGCCAGAAGCGTTCCAAGCCGATGGACCCGGAAGCAGTTGCCGCACGGCAGGCAAAACGCTTGGCGAGGGCTCGCAGGGCCATCCTGAAGGAATTCGGGAGCTTGGATGCGCCGGTGGATTCGGAGCATCTACAGCGAGAGCACAAGATCTTCAGCGTCATCCACAGAAACACCGCCTATGTTCCAAGCTTTCAGTTCGACGACAGGGGGCATCCCCGTCCGGCTGTCGCCGGGGTGATTCGGGCTCTGGGAGAGAAGACCTCAGATTGGGGGCTGGCTCTCTGGTTCACCGCTGCCAATGGTTCACTCAACGGCAAGCGACCGGTCGACCTGCTGAAGGACGAGCCGGAGCGAGTCGTACAAGCAGCGGAAGAAGAGGCCGAGGAGCTTGTCTTCTAGCGTTCCCGATCCTCCCCATCCATCCTCGCTCCACCCTCTCCTCCTCGTCTGGGGGAAAGGGCGTCCCTTCATCCGCTGTCACAGCACCAGGTTTGGGGCCACGGCGTTCAATCCAGGCAAGGGGACGGGCGGTCGTTTCCATCCTTTCCTGAATGCTCGCGGACGTGTCGTTCCCACTCTCTACGCGGCCGATCAGCTCGATGGAGCTTTCTCGGAGACGGTTTTCCATAACTTGCCGGTCCGTGGCCCCGAGAGAAGGCTCGGCAGGTTCGTCTTGGAATCCATGGTAGCTTCGAATCTCACCTGCCGCCGGGACCTGATTTTGGCGCAGCTCTTCGGGTTCGGTCTCAGCCGCCTCGGCATCTCCCGTCTGGAATTGATCGAGGCCGAAAGGGCTCAATACCCTCGCACCGTTTCCTGGGCCAAGGCCCTTCACGCCTGCGATCCGCGGATCGACGGTCTGATCTGGGTCTCGCGCCAGAACGACGGAACCCGGTCGCTGATCCTCTTTGGAGACCGGGTTCCCAGCTCAAGCCTCCGCGCCGTAGGGCCGAGCCTGCGGCTCGATGCCGGTCCAGGCTATGTCGAGGTCTGCCGCGCGGCCGATGAGGCCGGGGTTCTGATCTTCGACTAGAGCCCGAAGGAGAGGGTGGCGGATGCCCTCAGCACCACGGCATGCACTGGATCAGCGTTCTCCCCTGAGCCCGGCACGCGCAATATTGACAAGGGTTGTCGCACGCGCCGAACCCGAAGGTGGGGGGCGTCGAGGTGCAGCTCGCGTAGGGGCAGGGGACGAAGTTGCCGTCGCACGTGACGCCGTTCGACTGCACCGTACACGAGGAGACGCCGGTGCAGGTGGCCGGGCAGAGAGTGGGGCAGTTGGTCTGCGTCGCGGAGCAGTCGGTCTTCTCGACCACCGCGGGAATGCCGATCTGGGCGAGCGGGCTGGCGGCGGCGCTTGCCGCGGTGCTCGCCGCGCATTGGAGAGCCGCGAGCAGGGGCGTGTCGGGCTGCGGAGCAGACCCCGCGAAGGCGAGGGAGGGGAGGGCGAGGAAAACAACGAGTACGAGCAGCTTGGCAGCTGACTTCATCGTGCTGTCTCCTTTCGGACGGACGGAAATTGTCTTGAAGGATTATAGAAGATCTATTTCTTCAAGGGCCATCCTCCTGCTTTCCCTTCGCCGCCTCCCACAGGGCGTCCATCTCCTCCAGCGTCGCCTCGGCCGCCGTCTTCCCCTGGGCGGCGAGGCCTTCCTCGATCTTCGCGAAGCGCTGGCGGAACTTGCGGTTGGTGCCGGCGAGGGCGGCCTCGGGGTCCACTTCCAGCTTGCGGGCGAGGTTGGCGACGGTGAAGAGGAGGTCTCCCACCTCCTCGCGCACGGCGTCCTTGTTCCCCTGGGCCAGGGCCTCGCGGACCTCGGCGATCTCCTCGTCGGCCTTGGCGAGCACCTGCTCGGCGTCGGGCCAGTCGAAGCCCACGCCGGCGGCCTTCTGGGTCAGCCGGTAGGCGGCGAGGAGGGCGGGCAGGGAATTGGGCACGCCCGAGAAGAGGGACTCGCGCCGGGGCTCCTTCTGGAGCTTGCGCCGCTCCCAGGCCTGGCGCACGGCCTCGGCGTCGGCCAGCACCTCGTCGCCGAAGACGTGCGGATGGCGCTCCACCATCTTCCGGTAGACGCCGTCGATCACCTGTGAGAGGCTGAAGGCACCGGCTTCCTCGGCGAGACGACCGATGAACGCGACCTGGAAGAGCATGTCGCCCAGCTCTTCGCCCAGCTCTTCCCAGTCGCCGCCATCGATGGCTCCGGCCAGCTCATGCGCCTCCTCCAGGAGGTAGGCGCGCACGTCGGGCAGGCTCTGCTCGCGGTCCCAGGGGCAGCCGTCGGGGGCGCGCAGGCGGGCGACCAGGTCGACGAGCTTCTGGAGGTCGGGATTCTCGGGCATGATGATGGGGCTCCGGGTGGCGGGAAGCGGGCTCAAGCTCCCCTCGCCGTGCGAGAATGGCGCTTGCTACGAATTTCAACAGGAGTCCGAATGTCGAACGAGAAGAAGGACATCAAGGTCACCGACAAGCGGATGTTCACGCCGGACGGCAGGCTGCGGGAAGATTATCTTTTCCTCGACGAAAAATCGACGTCGACGACCTCGACAACCTCGAGCGTGCCGGCCGAGCCCCCCGCGGAGCCCGAGCCCGCCGCCGCTCCGCCGCCCCGGCCGGAGCCGCAATGGGAACCGGCGCCGCAGCAATTCCCTGGGACCGAGCCGCAGCAGTTCGATCCGCGGTTCCTGGGGGCCGAGCCCGAGCCCGGGCCCCGGGTGGACCTCCCCACGACCCCGCCCGAGCTGGGCGGCCCCAGCTTCTTCGACCTGGTGGCGATGCTGGCCGAGCCGGTGCCCATCTATCTCGGGGACGCCGTGCTGCCGGACGGGGAGGACGCGACCAATCTCGAGATGGCCCGCTTCTACATCGACCTGCTCGCCGTTCTGCGGCAGAAGACCGCGGGGAACCTGACGGCCCAGGAGGCGGCCTTCCTGGAGGACCTGCTCTACCGGCTGCGGGTCCGCTATGTGCAGAAGAGGGGATAGATCCAAGCGGCTCGCGGCGCTGGCGCTGGCGCTCCTCCTGGCCCCCGCGGCGGCGGCCAGGGCGGAGGTGTCCTCGTCGCAGTTGACGGGGGTCGAGATGACCCCCACCGTCCGCCAGACGCTGAAGCAGCTCGAAGAGCAGTGGCTGCAGTGGATCGTCCAGAACAACCGGCAGGAAGCGGAGAACGCCGTCGAGGACCTGCTCGACACGGCGCACCAGATCGGCATGAAGCGGCTGCCGGACCTCTCCGCGGGCGCCGTCGCGCGGGCGGTGCAGGCCGCCAGGCAGAAGGACTTCCCGCGCGCCCACTGGGCGCTCGAGGCCGCCGAGAGGTTCGATCCCGGCCGGCCCGAGACGGCTTTCGCCGAGTCCACCGTCGACCGCCTCCAGGGCGACTGGCCGGGCGCCGCCGCGGCCCGCCTGCGCGCCTATCCCCGCCTGTTCGGCCACCCGCTGGAGCGCTACCTCTGGTTCCAGAACCTCCTGATCTGGTTCCTCATCCTCCTGGCGATGGCCGGCTGCCTCTTCCTCGCCGTGCAGATGCTGACCAAGGGCAGCGCCCTCTTCGAGGCCCTGGCGGAGCTCTTCGGCCGCTGGCTGCCGCGGCCCGTCGCCATGGCCGCCGCCGGGCTGGCCCTGCTCTGGCCCGCCGTCCTGCCCTACGGGCTGCTCTGGCTGCCGCTGTACTGGTCGATCCTGCTCTGGGGGTACGCCTCCGCGAGCGAGCGCGTGGTGCTGATCGCCCTGTGGGTGCTGCTCGGCGTGTCGCCGCTGGTGCTCGACACCCAGCGGCGGCAGATCGCGGTGGCGCTCTCGCCGCCCGCCCAGGCCATGGAGAGCCTGGAGGAGCACCGGCTCTACGGCAGCCTGTTCTCGGACCTCGGCGTGCTGCGCTCGCTGCTGCCGCGCAGCGTCGCCGTCAAGCACCTGCTGGCGGACGTCCACCGCTCCCTCGGCCAGTGGGACCAGGCCCGTTCGCTCTACCGCCAGGTGCTGGAGGTGGAGCCGGACAACACGTCGGCGCTGCTCAACCTTGGGGCCTACTCCTTCCTCAAGGCGGATTTCGGCGCCGCCATCCAGAGCTTCCAGAAGGCGGCCAAGGTGGATCCGGCGAACGCCGCGGCACAGTACAACCTGAGCCAGGCCTACTCGGAGTCCTACATGTTCGACGAGCAGAAGGTCGCCCTCAAGAAGGCCCAGGAGATCGACTTCCGCATGGTCAACTCCTGGATGGCCAACTCGCAGCAGCGGGTCGTGACGGTGCCGGGCGGGCTGGCCCGCATCCCCGAGATCCGGCGCGAGCTGCTGGAGAGCTGGAGCGGCGGCGGCGGGCGGGAGGGGAGCGCGGGCCGCGCCCTGCTCTTCCGCCGGGGCCAGTCGCTGCTCGTTTCCCTCAGCCTCGTCCTGGTGGCGGTGGCGCTGCACCTGGCGCGCCGGCCTTTCGGCTACAAGGAGCTGACGGGCGGGGCCTTTTCCGAGGGCGCCTTCGATCGTTGGGGGCGGGTCCTGCTGCCCGGCGTGGCCTCGGCCGAGGTCGGCGAGGGCGGCAAGGCCTACCTCGCCATCCTGGTGCCGACGGCCCTGTTGATGCTGCCGCTCTTCGGAACGCTCGGCGCCCGCATCCCCTGGCGGTATGATCCGGGAAACCTCGCGTCCTGGGTTGTCGCGATTCTCGGCCTGGCGCTCTATTTCGGCGTGCGGCTCCGGCAGGAGCTGCGCGATGCGATCTGACGGGTTGGCAACTACGGTGGCAGACGATGTCGGTTGAAGGCACCCTCGACCTCTTCAAGCTGCCGGAGATCCTGCAGTTGATCTCCCAGCAGAGGAAGACCGGCATCCTGACGGTCCAGGGCCAGCAGGACATCGTCGCCATCTCCTTCCTGAACGGCCGCATCGTCGCCGCCGACGCCCTCAACCAGACCCTGGAGGAGGGGCTGGCGCAGATCCTCCACAAGGAGGGCATGATCAGCGCCCCGGACCTCGCCCGGGCGGCCTCCGAGCACCAGGCCGCGGGCGGGCGGCTGATCGACCTCCTGGTGGAGCGGCGCTACATCGAGCGCTCGCGGCTCCTCGAAGCGCTCCGGCTCCAGACCTCCCGCCTGCTCGAGCAGCTCCTGCGCTGGAGCCAGGGGGATTTCAAGTTCTACAGCGGCGACGAGGTCTCCTACGAGGAGGGCTTCGAGCCGATCTCGGTCGAGGAGCTGCTGATCCACGCCGTGCAGAACCTGCCGCCCGCGCCGCGCCCGGCCGCCGCCGCTCCCGCTCCGAGGCCCGTCGCGGTGGCCCCCGCACCGCAGCCGGCGGCCGAGCCGGCTCCCATGGCTCCGGCACTGCGCCCGGTCTCGCCGGGGCCCTGGCCGGCCGCCGTCGCGAAGCCTTCTCCGGCCGCCGCGGTGCCGTTCCCGCCGGCCGACGAGGAACCCCTCCCGGGGGCTTTCCGCAAGATGAAGGTGGAGCCGCGGCCCGCCGCGCCCCCCTCCCTGGCCTGGGTGGGGCGGCTGCTGGCCGCCGCGCTCGCCGTGCTGGCCTTCGCCGCCCTGCTGCGGGTCTCCGACGTCCTGGTGCTCCCCTTCCCCTGGCAGGAGCGCGAGCGGGGGGATCTGATCCGGGAGCGGCGGTCGGCGCTCTATCTCAAGATCGATCACGCCGCCAAGACCTGGTTCCTCCTCAAGGGCAGCTTTCCCGACCGCCTGGAGGACCTGGTCGCCGCCGGCCTCCTCGCCGCCGCCGATCTCCGGGATCCCCAGGGCCATCCCCTCCTGTACGTGGCGCGCGAGGACAGCTATACCCTCGAGCCGGTCGAGAACGGCAAGCCCATCCTCGGCGCCGAGACCTCCGAGGCGATCACCGGCAACTTCCTCCTCGACCCCGAGTTCCTCAAGCTCTCCGGCGAGTCCACGGCCCCGCCTCTCGTTCTTCTGGACTGAGGCCTGATGGGCCGGGCCGGAATAAATCTGCGCCCAATCTTGTCAAACATGGTGTGGCGGAAATTGACACCGCGCAACTAAACTTCTTAGACTAGAGATCCACAGGCGGCGAGCCGGCGCAGCGCCTTGGCCCCGCCTGAAAAACCAGGATCATGAGGAGGAGCACCAGTGAGCAAGATCATTGGAATCGACCTGGGCACCACCAACAGCGTGGTGGCCGTCATGGAAGGCGGGGAGGCCAAGGTCATCCCCAACGCCGAGGGGAACCGCACCACCCCGTCGGTCGTGGCCTTCACCAAGACCGGTGAGCGGCTCGTTGGGCAGGTCGCCAAGCGGCAGTCGGTCACCAACCCGAAGAACACCATCTTTTCGATCAAGCGCTTCATGGGCCGCAAGTACGATGAAGTCACCGAAGAGATGAAGATGGTGCCCTACCAGATCGAGCGGGCCGAGAACGGCGACGTCCGCATCGTCGTGGACGGCAAGAAGTACTCGCCCCCCGAGATCTCGGCCATGATCCTGGGCAAGCTCAAGCAGGCGGCCGAGGACTACCTGGGCGAGAAGGTGGAGCGCGCGGTCATCACCGTGCCGGCCTACTTCAACGACGCCCAGCGGCAGGCCACCAAGGACGCCGGCCGCATCGCCGGCCTGACGGTGGACCGGCTGGTCAACGAGCCGACCGCGGCGGCCCTGGCCTACGGCCTGGACAAGAAGAAGGACCAGACGATCGCCGTCTACGACTTCGGCGGCGGCACCTTCGACATCTCGATCCTCGAGGTGGGCGAGGGCGTGGTCGAGGTGAAGTCCACCAACGGCGACACCCACCTGGGCGGCGACAACATCGACCAGCGGATCATGGAGTGGCTGCTGGAGGAGTTCAAGAAGGACCAGGGGATCAACCTGGGCAACGATCCCATGGCCATCCAGCGCCTCAAGGAGGCCGCCGAGAAGGCCAAGATCGAGCTGTCTTCCGCCCAGGAGACGGAGATCAACCTGCCGTTCATCACGGCGGACGCCTCGGGGCCGAAGCACCTGAACATCCGGCTGTCGCGGCCGAAGCTCGAGCAGCTCGTGGACGACCTCGTCCAGCGCTCCAGCGCGCCGTGCCGGCAGGCCGTCAAGGACGCGGGCCTCGACACCAAGGACATCGACGAGGTCGTGCTGGTGGGCGGCCAGACCCGCATGCCGGCGATCCAGAAGGTGGTCAAGGACTTCTTCGGCAAGGAGCCCCACAAGGGCGTCAACCCCGACGAGGTCGTGGCGGTCGGCGCGGCGATCCAGGGCGGCGTCCTGGCGGGCGACGTCAAGGACATGCTGCTGCTCGACGTGACCCCGCTCTCCCTGGGCATCGAGACCCTGGGCGGCGTGTTCACCAAGCTGATCGAGCGCAACACGACCATCCCGACGCGCAAGAGCGAGATCTTCTCGACCGCCTCGGACAACCAGACGTCGGTCGAGGTGCACGTCCTCCAGGGCGAGCGCGAGATGGCGAGCGGCAACCGCACGCTCGGCAAGTTCCACCTGGTGGGCATCCCGTCGGCGCCGCGCGGCGTGCCGCAGGTCGAGGTGGCCTTCGACATCGACGCCAACGGCATCGTCCACGTCTCGGCCAAGGACCTCGGCACCGGCAAGACGCAGAACATCACCATCACGGCGTCGAGCGGCCTCAAGGACGACGACATCGAGCGGATGGTCCGCGAGGCCGAGTCGCACAGCGCCGAGGACAAGGAGCGCCGCCACCAGGTGGAGGTGCGCAACCAGCTCGACGGGCTGATCTACTCGACCGACAAGACCTACGACGAGCACAAGGAGAAGCTCTCGCCGGAGGACAAGGGTGAGCTGGAGCGGGCCATCGCCGACGCCAGGAAGTCCCTGGAGGGCGACGACACGGCCGCCATGGAGGCTGCCGCCGAGCGCCTCACCAAGGCTTCGCACAAGCTGGCCGAGGTGATGTACCAGCAGCCGCAGGGCGGAGGAGCGGCGGGAGCCGGCGGCCCCGGCGGCGGCGGCGCCGGCGCGGGTCGTCCGGACGCCGGAGCGTCCGCCGACGAGGTCATCGACGCCGAGTACGTCGACGTGGACCAGGATCGCTGAGCCCGGCACACGTCGCGGAGTAAAACATCATGGCGCCTCTCAAGAAGATCTACCTCGAAGAGCTGGCTCGCATTCAGGACCGCATCAACGGTCTTTTCGAGCAGGCGCTGCTCACCTCCGATTACGAAGACCGGGAAGGGGGCCTGCCGGGCACCTGGGCCCCCTCGGTCGACGTGCTCGAAACCGAGGACGCCTATCTCATCTTCGCCGAGCTGCCCGGCGTTCAGCGGGGCGACATTCAACTGCAGGTGCGGGAGCGGCGGCTGGAGCTCTCCGGCCGCCGGCAAACCCTCGGGGAGAACCGGAACTTCCTCCGCATGGAGCGCAGCTACGGGCCTTTCCGCCGCACCTTCGAGCTGGGGGCCCCGGTCGACGTCGACGGCATTTCCGCCGGCTTCGAGCAGGGCGTCCTGCGCGTTCTCATCCCGAAGCGGCTAGGGACCCAGGTGGAGATCTCGGAGGAGGCCGGTCGATGACCAGCCGCCGTCGCAAGCCCGACCAGAAGTACGTGATGATCAGCGTCATCGCGGAGCGTTACGCCATCCACCCCCAGACGTTGCGGCTCTACGAGCGGGAAGGCCTCATCAAGCCCACCCGGAGCGCCGGCAACACCCGTCTCTACGACGAAGAGGCGATCCGCCGCCTGGAGATCATCCTCACCCTGACGCGCGACCTGGGGGTCAACCTCGCGGGCGTCGAGGTCATCCTCAACATGCGCGAGCAGATGGAGAGGATGCAGGGCGAGGTGGACCGCCTCCTCGAGTTCGTCAAGCGCCAGGCCGAAGAGCGCCGCGCCGCCGATCCGGGCCGGCAGCACGCCCTGGTGCGGGTCCACAGCGGCCCCTTGAGCAAGATCCGCTGAGGGTTCGGCATGCTACGATTTCGGCATGCCGGTCAGCGACGCCCTCGAAGAGCCCTGCCCCGTATGCGGCGGCCGCGGCTGGGTCGTCGTCGCTGACGGCGGAGCGGGAACGGCCCGCGCCTGCGCCTGCCGCGAGATCGACGCCGCCTCCCGGCTGGTCGCGACGGCCGGCATCCCCGCCCGCTACAAGCACTGCCGGCTGGCCAACTTCCACGTCTCGAGCCGCCAGTCCCGGGTCGACAAGCAGCTCCACGAAGCCCGCACCATCGCCGAGCACTACGTCGAGGGGTTCCTGCAGGAGGGGATCGGCTTCCGCCAGTCCGGCCTCCTGCTCGTCGGGCCGCCCGGCGTCGGCAAGACCCACCTCGCCGTCGCCGTGCTCGTCGAGCTCGTCGAGCGCTACCGCGTGCACGGGCGCTTCGTCGAGTTCACCTCCCTGATCCACCAGATCCAGTCCACCTTCGACCCCGGCTCGCCGGAGTCCAAGCGGCAGATCCTCGATCCCCTGTCCGAGACGGAGCTGCTCGTCCTCGACGAGCTCGGCGCCCAGCAGCCCACGCCCTGGGTGCGGGACATCCTCTACCTGATCATCAACAACCGCTACACCCGCCGGCTGCCGACGATCTTCACGACCAACTACCGCCTGGAGCCGCCGCCGGCCGCGCCGAGGGCGCTCAAGCCCCGGGCCTCGACCCTGGACCGCGGGCGCGACCCCGAGTCGGGAGCCCCCTACGACGAGGTGGCGCTCCTCTCCTCCCGCCTGCCCGCGATGCTCGTCAGCCGTCTCTACGAGATGGCCCAGCCGGTGGTGCTCGACGCCGTCGAGGACTTCCGGCGCGAGCAGGCGGTGCACGGGGCGCACCTGCGATGAGGCTGTCGGCCGCCGACTGCCTGCGCCGGGGATGGACCAACCTGTCGGCCAACTGGGAGCTGGTGGTGATCCAGTGGCTGGAGTCCTTCCTCGTCATGGCCCTGCTGGTCCTGGGCCTCGGGCTGCCGCTGATTGTCTTGGGGATGAATGTTTTGGGGACGAACGCCCTCGCCTCGGGCCGGGGGGCGGCGCGGGAGATCGCGGCGGCCCTGGGCCGCATGGCCTACGTCTCCCCGGCGCTGCTGATGGGCCTCGCCGCCATGCTGGCCGTCTGGCTGCTGGCGCTGCTCCTCCATTGCTACTTCCAGGCCTGCACGTTCGGCGTCCTGGCCTCGGCCGAGCGCCAGGCCCTGCCCGGCCCGCGCCGCGACCGCCGGCTGTTCCGCACCTTCAGCCGCCGCGACTTCCTCGGCTGGGGCGGGCTCTACGTCTGGCGCTTCCTGGGCCTGCGCGTCCTCTTCTGGAGCCTGACGCCGCTGCTGGCGGCGGTGGTCGTGCTCTGGCTGATCTTCCTGGGTCTGGGCGGCAGCGAGTGGGGGGCGCCGGCGGTGTTCGGCATCGGCTGCGGCGGCGCGCTGCCCGTGGGCTTCCTGGCCCTCGCGCTCGGCCTCTGGTTCAACGTCGCCCAGGCGGACCTGGCGTGCGACGGCTCCGGCGTGCGGCAAGCCTCCCGCCGGGGCCTCGACGTGCTCGGCCGGCGCCTCGGCGCGGTGCTCGCCCTCTTCGTCCTGGCCCTGGGGGCCGCGCTCGCGCTCGCGGCCGTGTTCCTGCCCCTGTCGGCCATGGTCCGCTCCCTCCTTGCCGGCGCGCCGCGATGGCAGGCGCTGGTACAATTGCTTCTCCTTTTTTTGCAGGCTCTCCCGAACACGTTGCTCGCGATGGTCCTGGCCGGCTCCCTGGTCGCCCTGGTCCGTAGCGAGAGGCTGAGCGAGATCCGACGGACATCCGAGGTACAGACCGCGTGAAATCGAAGCTTCTCCTCGTTCTCCCCCTCCTGGTCCTGTTCCTCTTCCCGGCCTGCGGGCCGAAGAAGCCGCCGCGCACCGCTCCCCGGACGAAGCCGCCGGCCACCCGCCCGCGCCCGCACCCGCAGACACCGCCTCCCGCGCCTCAGCCGGCGCCCACACCCGCGCCGCAGCAGCCGCAGCCGGCGACGCCGAAGGAGCCCGTGACCCCGGAGCCGGAATCCGAGCCCGAGTCGCCGGAGAAGGGGCCTCTGCTGGTCAAGGTCGGGCTGGCGAGCGATCTCGATTCGGTGACGTTCCCCTGCTGCGAGGAGGCGCTGGACGTGTCGCTGGAAGACCAGGCGCTGCCCGTCTCCACGTCGCTCAAGGTCGAGCCCGCCGCCGGCACCTCGCAGAAGGGGTTCTACCGCCTGCAGGTGGCGGCGCTGCGCGACGAGCGGCAGGCCCAGGACCTCGCCCGCCGGCTGCAGCGGGAATCGGGCCAGCCCGGCGAGGCTTACTTCGACGCCGGCATCGACCTCTACCGCGTGCGCGTCGGCCATTACGAGACCCGCGAGGCCGCCGAGGCCGACATGCGGCGCCTGGGGGCCATCGGCGTGACCGGCGCCTTCGTGGTCAACGAGGGCGGCGGCGTCACCCAGCCAGCCCTGCGGCTCACCCTGGGGTCGAGCTCGACGGTGTATCCCGGCCGCTGGCTCTCCGTCTCGCCCATCGGCAACCCCAGCGTGCGGGTGCGCAACAAGCGGTACCGCGGGCGGATCCTGGTGTATCTGAACGACCGCGGCGCGCTCAACCTCATCAACGAGCTGTCCGTCGAGGACTACCTGCGCGGCGTGGTGCCGAGCGAGATGGGCCCGGAGCTCTATAACCAGCTCGAGGCCCTGAAGGCCCAGGCGGTCGCGGCCCGCACCTATACCCTGCGCAACCTCGGCGAGTTCTCGCGCGAGGGGTACGACATCTGCGCCACGCCGCGCTGCCAGGTCTACGGCGGCATGGCCGTCGAGCACCCGGTCTCGGACCGCGCCGTGTCGGAGACGTCGGGCCAGGTGCTGCTCTACAAGGGCGAGCTGGTGGACGCCCTCTACAGCTCGACCTGCGGCGGCCACACGGAGGACGCCCACGTCATCTTCCCCCTCAAGCAGGAGCCCTACCTGAAGGCGGTCCCCTGCATGGAGGTGGGCGTCGTACGCATCGAGGGCGCCCTGGCCCCGGGCGTGCCTTTCCCGGCCGGCCTCACGCGCCAGCTCCTGCCCCCGGCGGCGGGGGTGTCGCCCGTGGGGATGCTCGGCGCCCGCCTGGAGCACCTGGCGCTCCTCGCGGGGCTGCCCGCCACCCGCGAGCGGCTGGCCTCCCTCGACCGGCGCGAGGTGCAGCGCTACGTCTCCGCGGCCTTCGACCTCGCCCTCGACGCCCGCCTGTTCCTGGCGCCCGAGGACGTCAAGTACCTGCTCAGCGATCCGCCCCGCGACTGGAGCGAGGAGGACCGCCGGCGGGCGGCCTATCTGCTCAAGAGCGGCCTGGTGTCGGGGCCCCTCGACCAGCCGCTCTCCGAGGACGAGGTCGAGCGGATGCTCCTCGCCCTCGCCGAGCTCCTCCACGTGGTGCGCCGCGAGGACGCCTCGTTCTTCTCGATCGCGGAGGGCAAGCTCGCCGTCCGCTCGGGCAAGGAGGACAAGGTCTACGACCTGCCGGCCGCCGTCGCCACCTTCCGTCCCCAGGGCGACGACCTCTACAGCTCGGCCCTGGCCCTGGTGCCCGGCGATCACGTGACCCTGTTCTGGCAGGGGGACCGCATCGTCGCCGCGACCCAGGAGATCGACCTCGACGGCGTGGCCTTCGACCGCAGCAGCCCTTACAGCTCCTGGACCCGCTACCGCACCGACTCCCAGATCCGGTCCCAGGTCAACACCCGCTTCCCGGGCCTCGGGTTCCAGAGCTTCGAGGTCCTCTCGCGCGGCGAGTCGGGCCGGGTCGGGAAGATCCGCCTCCACGGCGATGGCGACCAGCAGACGGACGTCGAGGGTCTCGCCGTGCGCTGGACCCTGGACGTGCCCGACACGCTGTTCACGGTCAAGCGCCTGGAGCCCAAGAACCAGGAGGCCGGCTGGCTCTTCACCGGCAAGGGTTTCGGCCACGGCGTCGGCATGTGCCAGGTGGGGTCCTACGGCATGGCCCAGCGGGGCCACACCTACCGCGAGATCCTCACCCACTACTACACGGGCGTCGAGCTGGGCCGGGTGCGCTGGCGCAACCGCAACACCGTGGGGGGCATGAGGTGACGGCGCCGGACCGTCCGCTCGCGCGCTACATCGATCACACCCTGCTCAAGCCCGAGGCGACAGAGGCCGACGTGCGGCGTCTGCTCGCGGAGGCGGCGGAGCACGGCTTCGCCACCGTCTGCCTGCCGCCCGTCTACGTCGCCCTGGCCGCCGAGGCCCTCCAGGGCACCCCGGTCGCCGTGTGCACCGTGATCGGCTTCCCCCTCGGCTACGTCCACCCCGAGGCGCGGAGGTTCGAGTCCCGCCTCGCCGTGGCGGACGGCGCCCGCGAGCTGGATACCGTGCTCGACGTTTCCTGGCTGAAGAGCGGAGAAGACGGGCGCGTGCTCGACGACCTCGCCGGTTGGGTCGAGGCCCTGCGGGCGGTTCGCGAGGATCTGATCCTCAAGGTCATCCTGGAGACCGCCCTGCTGACCGAAGACGAGAAGGTGCGAGGCGCCCGGCTGGCCGAGCAGGCCGGAGCCGACTTCGTGAAGACCTCGACCGGCTTCGCCAAGGGGGGCGCCACGGTGGAAGACGTTGCCTTGCTGGCGCGGACCGTCGGCGGCCGGCTGGGCGTCAAGGCCTCCGGAGGCATCCGCGACCGCGCGACGGCCCTGGCGATGATCGCCGCCGGCGCCACGCGGCTGGGGACGTCGAGCGGGGTGGGGATCGTGAAGGGTCCCTGATCACAACCCCTCCCAATCCTCCAACAGCGTCTCCGCCGCCCGCCGCCCCGAGACCATCGCCCCCTGAAGCGAGGGCGTCTCGCGGTGGTCTCCGCACAGGTAGATCCCGGGATTGCGGCGCACCGGGAGGGCGGCCGGCTCCAGCGACTTCCGGGCCGGCAGGGCGAGCGGGATGCGGTAGGTCCGCAGGTGCTTCCAGCCCGCCACCTCGGCGCCGAACCAGGACGTGAGGTGCTTGCGCACCTCGCTTTCCAGCTCGCGCTCGTCCGCATGGGCGGCGCCCACCACGGTCGCCGAGACGAGCGCCTGGCCCGCCGGGGCGTAGGCGGGGGCCACGGCGCTCGGCACGCAGAGGTTGTCGACCGGGCCCTGCCCCTCGCCGTTCAGCACCAGGAGGGGCTTGGCGATCGGAGCCTTGGGAGCGGCGTAGTAGAGGCAGGCCGTGCCGTGGGAGCCCGGCGGGTGCAGCTCCGGCAGCAGCCGCGCCGCCTCGGGCGCTTCGGTCGCCAGGACCACGGCCGTGGCGGGTACCCGTTCGCCGCCCTTCAGGCGCACCTCGCTCGTCCCCAGCGTCTCGACACGGGCGCCCAGGCGGACCGTCCCCGCCGGCAGCCGCGACGCGAGCTGTTGCGAGACCGCGCCGATCCCCTCGGCGGGCAGTGCCGCCCGGCCCTGGCTGAACATGCGGAAGACGAACTCCAGCATGCGGCTGGACGTGGCGAGCTCCGTCTCCAGGAAAATCCCTCCGAAGAAGGGGCGGAAGAAGGAGTCGATGATCTTCTGGCTGAAGCCGAAGCTCCGCAGGGCCTCCAGGGCGGACGTCTCCGGCCGCGTCCAGATCTCGTCGAGCGAACCCGCGAGGACGTGTTTCCGCAGGCGCGCGATCAGGAGCTTGTCGGCGATCGTGCCGATGGGGGCCATCACCGTCGCCGGCACGGCCCAGGGCTGCCGGAAGGGATCGGAGACGCGGTGGAGCTTGCCGCCCGCGCGCACCAGGGCCCCGGGCGCGAAGGTGCGGAGCTTCAGAGCCTTGTAGTCGAGGAGCCGCCGCGCCTCCGGGTAGGCGGTGAGCAGCACCTGGAACCCGCGGTCAAGGAGGAACCCGTCCACCCGGTCCGTGCGGACCCGCCCGCCGGGCGCGTCGGATGCTTCCAGGACGAGGACGGGGATGCCCTTCTCCTGGAGCCTGAGGGCGCAGCAAAGGCCGGAGACACCGGCCCCCACGATGACGACCTTCCCGCCTTCCCGGTTCCCTGTCATGGATCGGGATCATAATGCTCTTAGGGACGGAGACGCGGTCCGCGTTGCCCTGGTCGACGAAGCCCGGTAAGCTTTCTTTCCAAGAGGTGCGACATGGCCAAGAGATCCCCCCTAGAGCTGGACGAAGAGCTGGCCGCCGTGACCGAGACCGGTCTTTACGAGAGCCGCGAGGCTTTTCTGTCGGATGCGGTCGACACCCTTCTTGCCGCCCGTCCCGATTTGCGGGAAGCGGTCGCCTGCAAGCTGTACGAGAAGGAGGCCCTTTCCCTGGGCCGGGCTGCCGAATGGGCTGGTCTTTCAATCGAAGCAATGAAGGACGCCCTCCACCGGCGTGGGATCTCAAGGCAGGCGCCCGAGAGCCCCTCTGAGATTGAAGCCATGGCTCAGGCAGCGCTCCGGTCTGCCCGGAGAACGGCTCGTTGAGCCCTGTTCCCGGTGTTGTATTGGATTCAGATTTCCTGAGCGCCTTCCTCAAGATCGACCGTCTCTCCCTCGTCAAAGACTTCTACCAGGTTGAGGAGCTCCTCGTTCCTCCCGCGGTCTACCGCGAGGTCAGCCTGACTGATCTCTTGCCGAAGCTCGTCTCCAGCTCTCTTCGTGTCCAGTTGCTCGATGCGAACCGGAAGCAAGCGCTGTGGCAGGACGGGGACTTCGCAAAGCTCGGTCCCGGAGAACAGGAAGCGATCGTCCTATCCCTCGGGCGGGGAGACGCGGTGCTCCTGATGAACGACAAGCAGGCTCGCCGGGTGGCAACCCGTCTGGGCGTGGAGGTCGTGAACATCCCCACTTTCCTTGCTGCCTGCAAGGTCTCGGGCTTCACGAGCCGGGAAGAGATCTCCAACCTTGTCTTGGCGCTCGAAGAGCGGGACCACTATGGATTCAGGAAGGATGTCCGGGAGCTGCTCCTGTCTTGATATGAGTTGGAGCGCCGCTCCTCTCGCCGGACTCGCCAGGGCTGGTTCACGCCCTGTCCGCGACCGAGCTCGTTCTTCGCCCCCCTGAAGCGGCGCTTCTCCCCCTGGAATTTCGTCTCCCCCCTTCAGAGGGGAAAACCCGTGGAAGCGAGCTGCGACTCTCCCCTCGAAAGGGGAGAGCGCGCCCTCTGGAGGGGAAAGTCTGAAGTCGAGAGGGGAGACTCGGGCGTCCAAAGGGGAGGGCCGCAAGTCGAGAGGGGGGACTGGGCCGTCCGGAGGGGAAACTCCGCCCTCGCGGGAGGGCGGAGTCGCGCTCAGAGGGGAGTTTCCGTCCTGGAAGGGGGAGACACCCGCGTGGAAGGGGGAGTCACCGGCTGTGCTTGTAGATCATCTCGATCAGCTCGTCGTACGTCGCCTCGGCGGCGCCGGCATCCCCGGAGCGGATCGCCTGGGTCGCGCAGTGCTTGAGGTGGTTCCGCATCAGCTCGCGGCCAACCGAGCGCAGCGCTTCCTGGACGGAGGAGATCTGCACCAGGATGTCGGGGCAGTAGCGGTCCTCCTCGATCATCTTCTGGAGGCCGCGGACCTGCCCCTCGATCCGGCGCAGCCGCTTCTGGTTGCGGTCCTTGATCCCGGGATCGACGGCAACCGCCTTACGGCCTTCCACATCAGCCTGGGCGCCACAGCCGCAGCCGGCGATCTCCAGCGCTTCGTTGACGTTCGGTTCCATGGAGTCCTCCTTCAAGCCACCCGCGCCGAGCGCAGGCGGAGACTGTTGGCGACGACGCTGACGGAGCTGAAGGCCATGGCCGCGCTCGCCAGGATGGGGGAGAGCAGGAGCCCGAAGACGGGGTAGAGCACGCCCGCCGCCACCGGGATGCCGATCACGTTGTAGATGAAGGCCCAGAAGAGGTTCTGCTTCATCGTCCGCATCGTGCGGCGGGAGAGGGCGATGGCCGCCGCCACGCTCCGCGGATCGCCTCGCATCAGCGTCACGTCGCTCGCCTCGACGGCGATGTCCGTGCCCGTGCCGATGGCGAGCCCGAGGTCCGCCTGCGCCAGGGCCGGGGCGTCGTTGATGCCGTCGCCCACCATGGCGACGACCTTCCCCTGCTCCTGGAGCCGCTTCACCTCCGCGACCTTGCCCTCGGGGAGGACCTCCGCCACGACCCGGTCGATCCCCGCCTCGCGGGCTACCGCCTCGGCCGTCCGCCGGTTGTCGCCGGTGAGGAGGACGACCTCGAGCCCCATCCGCTTCAGCCGGTCGACCGCCTCGCGGGCCGCGGGCTTGATCGGGTCCGCGACGGCCAGCAGGCCGGCCAGCGCGCCGTCGATCGCCACGTAGACCGGCGTCTTGCCCTCGCCGGAGAGCCGCTCCGCGTCCGCCCGGAGGGGGGAGGGATCGACGGCATACTCGGCCATCAGCTTCTCGTTGCCGACGGCCAGGAAGGAGCCGCCGACGATGCCCACCGCGCCCTGGCCCGTGACCGACTGGAACCCTTCGGCGGGAGCCAGGGCGATCCCCCGATCCTTCGCGTGGCGCACGATGGCATCGGCGAGCGGATGCTCGGAGGACGCTTCGAGCGCGGCCACGATCCCCAGCAGCTCGTCCGGCGTCCGGGAGGCGCCCGGGGCGGGAACCAGGTCGGTGACGGTGGGACGGCCCTCGGTGACCGTGCCCGTCTTGTCGAGCAGCACGGTCGTGACGTCGCCCGCCCGCTGCAGGGCCTCGCCGCCCTTGATCAGGATGCCCAGCTCGGCGCCCCGGCCCGTCGCCACCATCACGGCGGTCGGCACGGCGAGCCCCATGGCGCAGGGGCAGGCGATGATCAGCACCGCCACGGCCGCCGCGAAGGCCCGCACGGCCGGCGCCCCGTCCGCCGCCACGAACCAGACCACGAAGGTGGCGATGGCGATCGAGATCACCACCGGCACGAAGATGCCGCTGATGCGGTCCGCCAGCTTCTGGATCGGCGCGCGCGAGCCCTGGGCGTCGCGCATGAGCTGGACGATGCGGGCGAGCACGCTGTCGGAGCCGAGCGTGGTGGCCCGGTAGCGGAAGGCCCCGGTGCGGTTGATCGTGGCGCCGATGACACGGTCCCCTGGTTTCTTCTCGACCGGCATGGACTCGCCCGTCAGCATCGACTCGTCCACGGCGCTCGTCCCCGAGAGGACCTCTCCGTCGACGGGCACCCGCTCGCCGGGGCGGACGGCCACGACGTCGCCGCCGCGCACGTCCTCGATCGGCAGGTCAACCTCGTCATCGCCGCGCAGCACGCGGGCCGTCCTCGGCTGGAGGGCGACCAGGGAGCGCAGGGCCGCCGAGGTGCGGCTCTTGGCCCGCGCCTCGAGGGCGTTGCCGGTGAGGATCAGGGCGATGATGATGACGACCGCCTCGTAGTAGACGTCCGGCGCCACGCCGCACGCCAGGAAGAACCCGGGCGCCACGGTAGCCAGAACGGAGTAGAGGAAGGCGGCCCCGGTGCCCACGGCCGTCAGGGTGTTCATGTCCGCCGAGTGGTGGCGGAACCCGGACCAGGCGCGGGTGTAGAAGTGGCGTCCCGCCCAGGCCATCACCGCCAGGGTGAGGACGAGCAGGCCCCAGGAGAGGAACGCCGGCGGGATTCGGTAGAGCCACGGCAGCGCGGCCCGCAGCGTGGGCGTCATCGACTCCATGGCCCAGCGCATGAACGGGTCCGCCACGGGGCCGTGGAGGGCGTGCGCCCCCGAGGTCATCAGGGGCATGGAAACGACCATGGCGATCGCTCCCACGATGCCGCTGAAGACGGCCTTGCGGCGCAGATCGCGGAATTCCTCCGTCTGGGCCCGGTCGCGGGCTTCCTGCTCCTCGAAGGCGGTCTGCCCGGCCCGCGGCAGCGCGGCCTCGTAGCCGGTGTCGCGGATCGCCTCCACCAGCGCCTCGGGGCGGGTCACCGCCGGGTCGTAGGTCACCGCCGCGTTGCGCATCATCAGGTTCACCGAGGCGTCGAGCACCCCGGGCTGGCGCTGGAGCGCTTTCTGGACGCTGGCCTGGCAGGCGGCGCAGGTCATCCCCTGGACGGGGATGTCGACCTTGGCGCCGGCCGCCGGCTCCACTGCCGTCGTCGCAGGTGTCGCCATGGTTCAAGCCTCCACGATGAGCCGGCCGTGCAGCATGCTCATCCCGCAGGTGAAATCGAAAGTGCCCGCCTCTTTCGGGGTCAGCTCGACCGCCGTCTTCTGGAAGGCGGGAAGGAACTTGCGGATCCCGAAATCGGAGATCACGACCTCCTCCGAGCAACCGGAGGTCTCCTGGCGGTCGAAGACCAGGCGCACGGGCACGCCCCGTTTCACCTTCACCTCGGCCGGCGCGTAGCCGCCCTGGACGGTGATGGTGACCTCCTGCGTGCCGCTCGCCCCTGTCGTGGCACTGGCGGCGGGGCGCCGGGCCAGGAAGAAGTACCAGTTCACCCAGGCGATGGCCGCGATCCCCGCGAGGATGACGATCCAATCCAAGGTGTTCACGCCAGGCTCTCCGTCCTCTCGACCGGCGACGCCGTGTAGCCGGCGGCGTCGAGCGCTTCCCGGATACGCGCGAAGGGAGTCCGGCCGGGGTCGTAGTCGATCTCGGCCGAGCCGACGTCGACCCGCTGCACGTTCACCCCGTCCAGCTTGGACAGGGTCTTCTCCACGCGGGCCACGCAGTGCCCGCAGCTCATGCCGTCGATTTTCAATGTCAGGTGGTTCATGGTTGCCTCCATCCCCGGAAACAGTATACCCCCCCTCCCTATTTCAGCGCTATGCTTTCCGGTGGAGTAGAATGGGGGTCTTCCGAGGAAAGCCGATGCCGAAACGCCTCCTTCTTCTCACTGTCGCCGCGCTCCTCCTGGCGTCCGTCTCCCTGGCTCAGCAGGCGACGGAGCCCCGGGAGGAGAAGAAGCCGGACGCCTTCCAGTACTTCTTTGGCCGCAAGGAGAAGAAGGAAGAGAAGAAGGAGCCCGAAGCCGTCAAGGAGCCCGAGGCCCCGGCCGCGAAGCCTCCCGAAGCAGCTCCAGTCGAGGAACCCGAACCCGCGCCTGTCCCGGTCGCGCGGCCCGCGCCGATCACTCCGCCCACTCCGGTCCCCGTGCCTCCCGTCGCTAAACCGGAGTCGGCCTCGGCTCCGGCCGAGCCCGAGCCCAAGGCCGACGCCTTCCAGTATTTCTTTGGCCGGAGCGCCCAGCCGGCGCCTCGAGCCAAGGCGGAGGAGGAGCCCGCCGAGAGGAAGCCCCTCGACGCCTTCGACTACTTCTTCGGCAAGGATGGAAAGGCGGGCGCGGAGGAGGAGCCGGAGAGCCCGCCGCCTCTCCCGTAGAAGCCGCTACCGCGCCAGCACGCGCGCCAGCTCGAAGAGGGAGAGGTCGAGCGGCTTCCGGTTCGCCACCACCTCGTCCAGCGGGGTGGCGGTGATCTCGCCCCGGTTCAATCCCAACAGCACGCCGCTCTCGCCGAGCGCCAGGCGCTCCACGGCCGCCGCGCCGAGGCGGGTGGCGAGCAGGCGGTCGAAGGCGCCCGGGGTGCCGCCGCGCTGCACGTGGCCGAGGATGGTGGCCCGCAGCTCGAAGCCGAGCCGCTGGCGGTGCTCGGCGAAGTGGTGGATCAGCCGCTCGGCGTTGAACTTCGCCCCCTCGGCCACCACCACCAGGGCGTGGGGTTTGCCGCGCTGGTAGGCCCCGCGCAGCTCGGCCGCCAGGGTCTCGGGATCGGTCTCCATCTCGGGGATGATCACCGACTCCGCGCCGCCCGCCACGGCCGCGGCCAGCGCCAGGTAGCCGCAGTCGCGCCCCATCACCTCGACCAGGAAGGCGCGCTGATGGGACGAGGCGGTCACCTTCAGCCGGTCGATCGCCTCGAGGGCGATGTTGAGGGCCGTGTCCACACCGATGGTGATCTCGGCGCCATAGAGGTCGTTGTCGATGGTGGAGGCGACGCCGACCACGGGGAAGCCCATCTGGGTGAGCTGGTGGGCCCCGGTCTGCGAGCCGTTGCCGCCGATGACGACCAGGGCCTCGATGCCGTGGGCCCCGAGTTGGCGCAGGGCGTTGAGCCGGCCGTCCTCGGTGCGGAACTCCGGGCAGCGGGCGCTCCCCAGCATCGTCCCGGCCTGCTGCAGGATGCCCCCGACGTCGCGCGCCTCCAGGCTGATGAAGTTGCCCGCGATCAACCCGCTGAACCCGCGCCGGATGCCGAACACCTGCCAGCCGTGGTGGATGCCAGCCCGCACCACCGCCCGGATGGCGGCGTTCATCCCGGGGGCATCCCCCCCGCTGGTCAAGACGGCGATCCTCTTCATCACTCCTCCGGCCCCCTCGCTCCGGCCGCGACAACCTTACTAAACCGGGGCCGTTCGCGCACGCTTGACAGCGGGAGGCGCTTCCGAAATGCTGCAAGCCGTGAGCATCCCGGCCAACGAGAGAGATTCCGGCCACACGCGTTCGCTCTCCGAGGTCCACGGCTCGGTCGAGATCCCCAAGCAGCTCTCCTTCTGGCGCCGGTTCTTCGCCTTTGCCGGCCCCGCCTACCTGGTCAGCGTCGGCTACATGGACCCGGGCAACTGGGCCACCGACATCGCCGCCGGCTCGAAGTTCGGCTACGGCCTGCTGTGGGTGCTGGTGATGTCGAACATCATGGCGGTGCTGCTCCAGAGCTTCTCGGCCCGCCTCGGCATCGTCACCGGCATGGACCTCGCCCAGGCCTGCCGCGCCATGTTCTCGCGCAAGGTCTCCTGGGCGTTGTGGATCCTGGCCGAGATCGCCATCGCCGCCTGCGACCTGGCGGAGGTGCTCGGCTCGGCCATCGGCCTGCAGCTCCTGTTCGGCATGCCCCTGCTGCTCGCCGTCTTCGTGACGGCGCTCGACACCTTCGTGCTCCTGCTCCTGCACCACCGGGGCGTGCGGCTGATGGAGGCGTTCATCCTCACCCTGGTGCTCACCATCGGGGTCTGCTTCGCCATCGAGGTCTTCCTCGCCCGTCCCGAGTGGGGGGCCATCGCGACCGGCCTCATCCCCAGGCTGCCGGGGGAGGGGGCCCTGTTCCTGGCGATCGGCATCCTGGGCGCCACGGTGATGCCGCACAACCTCTATCTCCAATCGGCGCTGGTGCAGTCCCGACGGATCGAGCGCACGCCGACGGGCATCCGCTCCAGCATCCGCTTCAACGTCATCGACTCGGTCATCGCCTTGAACGGCGCGCTGCTGGTCAACGCCGCCCTGCTGGTGATGGCCGCCGCCGTGTTCTTCAAGGCCGGCATGTTCGACATCGCCGAGATCCAGGATGCGCACCGTCTGCTCGAGCCGCTCCTGGGCGCCCGCGTCGCGCCTCTCGCCTTCGCCATCGCGCTGATCGCCGCCGGGCAGGCCTCGACGATCACGGGCACCCTCGCCGGACAGGTCGTGATGGAGGGGTTCGTCCACATCCGCCTGCGTCCCATCGTGCGGCGGCTCGTCACCCGCGCCCTCGCCATCATCCCCGCCGTGATCACCATCGTCGTCTTCGGCGAGCGTGCCACGGGCAACCTGCTGGTGTTTTCGCAGGTGATCCTCTCCCTGCAGCTCTCCTTCGCCGTCATCCCGTTGATCCAGGTGGTCTCGGACCGCCGCTGGATGGGGCAGTACGCCGTCGGCAAGCCCCTCCAGATCGCCGGCTGGGTGGTGGCCGGCATCATCGCCGCGCTGAACCTGAAGCTGGTCTTCGACGCTCTCCTGGACTGGCTGCGGGGAGCGGGGGGGAACGCCTGGCTGGCCTGGCTGACGGCGGTGCCGGCCGTCCTGGGGCTGATCGGCCTGCTGGTCTACGTCATCGTCGTGCCGGCCCTGGAGCGCTGGCGCGGCCTGCCGGTGGCGGCGCTGGTGGGAGTCCACGGGCCGAGCGCGGTGCCGGCGATCGATCCGCCGCGCTCGCCCCGGGTCATCGGGGCGGCGGTGGACTTCTCCCGCGCCGACAAGACCGTGCTCTCCTATGCCGTGACCCTGGCCCGCGCCGCCGGCCGCGGCGCCCGGGTGGTCCTGTTCCACGTCGTCGAGTCAGGCGGCGCGCGGGTCATGGGCGGCGAGTTGCGCGACCGAGAGGCGCAGGCCGACCAGGAGCGGCTGGAGCTCTATGCCGTCGAGCTGACCGGGATGGGGGTAGAGGCGAAGTACGACCTCGGTTTTGGCGATCCCGCGGACGAGCTGGCGAAGCTCGTCGAGCAGCACAAGCCCGACCTCATTGTGCTGGGCAGCCACGGCCACCGCGGTATGGGCGACATCGTCCACGGCACCTCGGTCGAGCGCCTGCGCCACCGGGTTCGCATCCCGGTGATGGTCATTCCGGCGGAGTGAAGCCTCAGCCCCGGGCGGGAGAGAGGGGTTTCGCCCGCAGCACGCGGGCCAGCAGCGACACCGCCACGTCCAGGTTCTCCGTCAGCGACGGGCCCAGCACCCGGGCGCGGGCCTGCCGGTTCGCCAGCCGCTCGTCGTAGGGGGATTGGGGAGAGGCCTGGCGGAGCGCCTCCACCAGGTGAGCGAAGTTCGCCGCGATCGAAGGCTGGAGGGCGGGTCCGAGGGACTGGTAGTTGACCTCGCGGGCCCGGAAGACGAGAGGCGGCCGACCCTCCGCGTAGAGGTGGAGGAAGTCGTCCCGCTCCTCCGAGGTCACCTGCTCCAGCTTCCGGCTGGTCTTGGTCATCATCAGCCCGCCGGTGAGCAGGGCCCGGCCGGGGCTGAACTTTCGCTGCTCCGTGGTCTTGAGCTCCGTGCGCTCCTCGATCCGGACCCCGCGCAGGATGAGGTTGATCTCCCGATAGGCGAGCTCCGCCGTCTTCCCCTGGCGCGAGACAACGGTGATCCCGTGCTCGCCAAGCTGGAACGTCCGGACGAGGAACCGCTGGGCGTCCGACTCCACGTCCTCCGGCGTCAGCAGGATGGGATAGATGCCGCTCGCCCGCAGGCGGCCGGTGAAGGCCCAGGCCCGCTCGATCTCCCCAAAGCTGGCGACCACGGCCGGTCCCCCTTCCGGGCTGCTCAGCCGCGCCCGCGCCTCGTAGAGCGTCTTGTCCAGGGCATCCGCCAGGGCGGGCGCCATCGCCTCGCCGGCTCCTGGAGCGTAGTGGATCGCGACGACGTTCACGGCTCCACTCTGCCCGTCTCCGGGGGAGAGGTCAAGCGAGATGGCCAAGAATTACGTAGACGGGGGCTTGGTCCCTCGGCACCGCCGGACCGACAGCAGGGTCAGCCCGATCTCCTGGATCTTCCGCAGCACTCCCAGGAGAGCCCCCTGGTCCGCCAGCTTACCGAAGAGGCACGTATGGCCCGGGGGCTCCTTGGTGAGCTCCATGCCCTCGAACCAGCTCGCCCAGCAGTCGTCGAGATCCTCCTGGAGCCGGATCTCGTAGGAATCCCCTGGAGTCTCCTTCTGGCCTGACATGCGGTTCGCCTCCATTCCTTCTTTCACGCCGTCAGAGTACGATGGAGGCAAGAACCGAACCATTCGCCGAAAGGCGGATTTCACGGCGTATTTGGAGGAGACGTGGGCGAAGTCTTTCGACCCTGGGCACGGCTCATCCTGGCCTCCCTTCTGCTGTCCGCGCTCGGCGCTCCGGCGAGCGCCGCGGTCCCGGCGGCGGAGCGCTCGGCACTGACCGCCTTCTACAAGGCCACCAGCGGCCCGAAGTGGGCGAACCGTGGGGGATGGCTCGGCAAGGCCGGCACGGAGTGCTCCTGGTCCGGCGTGACCTGTAATCTGGCGAAGACGGCTGTCATCGGCCTCGTCCTGAACGACAACGGCCTCTCCGGCAGTCTCCCCGCCAGCCTTTCGAAGCTCCCGGGCCTGCAATCGCTGGAGCTGGAGGGCAACTCACTCACGGGCGCCCTGCCCCGCGACCTGGGCCGGCTCGCCAACCTGCGCAGCCTCCGCCTCGGCCTCAATCTGCTCACGGGCGCCCTGCCTCGCGAGCTTGGCAGCCTGGCCAGGCTGGAAGTCCTGTCGCTGCCTTTCAACCGGCTCTCGGGCGCCCTGCCGCCGGAGCTGGGCCGGCTCGCGAGCCTTCAGGTCCTGGACCTTTCGCGCAACGCGATCTCCGGCAGCATTCCGCCGCAGCTCGGGGACTTGCGGAGCCTGCGGCTGCTGGACCTCTCTGCGAATCAGCTCACCGGGCCGATTCCGGTCGCGTTGGGCCGGCTCGCCAGCCTCACCACGCTCTTCCTGGGACCGAACCAGCTCACCGGGCCGGTCCCCCGCGTGCTGGGGAGCCTCAAAAGCTTGCAGCAGATGAGCCTCGCGGACAACCAGCTCTCCGGCCGTATCCCGCCGGAGCTGGGGGGCCTCTCCAACCTGATGTTCCTCGATCTCCAGAACAATCAGCTCTCGGGCGTGGTCCCGGCCAGGCTGGGGGATGCCGCCTCGCTGATCGCCCTGCTGCTGTCGAAGAACCGGCTCGCCGGCAACATCCCCGGCGCCTTCCTGAATCTCGAGAGCCTCGAGTTCCTGTGGCTGGACCACAACCGCTTCACCGGCCCCGTGCCCTTCGAGCTGGGGGCCATGCCTCTGCTCGACGACGACATCGGCCTCGACCTCCGCTTCAACGCCCTGGCGACCGACACGGAGCCGGGCCTCCTCGCCGATCTCAACGCGAAGCAGGCGGGAGGCGAGTGGCGGACCTCGCAGGCCCCCGCCGCGGCCTTCGATCCGCTGTTCCCCCTCTCCGGCCTGGCCGACCGCCGGAAGAACGTCTTCGTCTACTGGACCCTCGACGTCGCCACCGGAGCCAAGCCGCTGACCCTCGCCACCGAGCTGGGCTCGGGCAACGCGGACCTTTACGTCCGCTTCGGCGCCCCGCCGACGCTCATCCTGAACGACGCCGTCTCGGCCGGCCCCGCCAACCAGGAGTCGGTGACCATCGCCGCGCCCCGGGTGGGGAGGTACTACATCGGCCTGTACGCGACGGCGCCGTACAGCGGGGTGAGCCTGCGGATTGACCCTTGACGTCTACCCGGAGTGAGGTAAAATGAGATCTCTAAGGAGACGACCCGTGAACCGGAAAAACGTCAGAACCTATCGTGCAGAGATGCCAAGACTTCCCGAGCGCCGCTCGAATCATGCCGGAGACCCGAAGGCTTTAAGGCAGGAGCAACTCGCCCGAGTTCTCTCTCATCAGGGGCAGATCGAGCTGAATCTCCACCCAGAGATGCTGGCCCAACTGCGCTCTGCTGGCTGAATGATCCTCGTCGACAGCTCGGCGCTCATCGAATATTACAGGCCCACTGGTTCTCCGGTCGTTCGCTCTGCTGTTGCGGAGGCGATCAAGGAGGACCGGGTGACGGTCAACGGTATCATCCATGTTGAGGTTGTGGCCTTTGCTCCCTCCAAGGCCAGCTTCCGTAAGCTCGATTTCGACTTCAGGGTCTTCCACTGGCTTGATCTACAGGAATCCGAGTTCGACTGCGCAGCCGAGCTCGGATTCTTCCTGCGCAGGAAAGCAATCACCATCCCCGCGACGGATCTGATCATCGCGGCCTCTGCCATCCGCGCCAATCTGCTCCTCTATCACGCCGATTCACACTATGACGTGATCTCTCAGCACTGCGGGCTGAGGTCCAGGAACCTGCGGCCTAAGCCGTAGATATCCCTGAATAAACACAACGGGCCGGTCACCCGACCGGCCCGTCTCGAAACCACGCTTCCGCAGGAACGCTCGGCTCAGTCCGTCACCGGCGCGGGCTGACCGCCCATCACGTTCTGCCGGCCCTCCTCGCGGACGACGACCCGCTCCTTCTTCCGGGAGAAGATCCGCAACTGCGACCAGTCGTCGAAGATGCTGTAGATCACCGGCGTACCGACCAGGGTGAGGATCAGCGAGAGGAGCTGGCCGCCCATGATGACGGAGCCGATCGCCCGGTTGGTGCCCGCGCCCGTGCCGCTGGAGACGACCAGCGGGATCATGCCGGCCACGAAGGCCAGGGTGGTCATCAGGATCGGCCGCAACCGGTCCCGGTTCGCCTCCAGGATCGCCTCGTAGCGCGGCATTCCATGCGCCCGCAGGCCGTTGGTGTGGTCGACCTGCAGGATGCTGTTCTTCTTGACGATGCCGAACAGCACCAGGATGCCCAGCATCGAGAAGATGTTCACCGACTGGTTGAGCACCACCAGCGACAGCAGGGCGAACGGCACCGTGAGCGGCAGCGCCAGCAGGATGGTCACCGGGTGGATCCAGCTCTCGAACTGCGCCGCCAGGATCAGGTACATGAAGATGATCGACAGCAGGAAGGCGACCATGAAGGAGACGAACGCCTTGCCCTGCTCGCGCGACCGGCCCGTCAGGCCGTAGGAGTAGCCCGCCGGCATCTTGAGCTCGGCCGCCGTCCGGTTCAGGGTGTCGAGCGCGATCTGCGACGAGAAACCGGGCAGCGTGTTCGCCACCACCATCACCTGGCGGCGCCGGTTCAGGCGGTTGACGAGCGACGGGCCCGAGCCCTCGTCGAGGCTCACCACGTCGCGCAGCGGCACCGTGCCGAGCGTGGAGGAGGGCACCTCCATCGACGCGATGCTGGCGGCGTTGTTGCGGTCGCTCTGGTCCGCCCGCACGTGGACCTCGTACTCCTTGCCGCCCTCGTAGTAGGAGGTGGCCTTCTGGCCGCCCACCAGGACGTTCAACGAGCTCGCGATGTCCTCCACCCGCACGCCCAGGTCCGCCGCCTTCTCGCGGTCGATCCGCACGCCCATCTCGGGCTTGCCGACGATGAAGTTGGTGTCGACGTCGGTGACGCCTGGCACCTGCGCGAGCTTGGTCTTGAGCGCCGTGGCGTAGCGGTCGAGCTGCTTCAGATCGGGTCCGCCGATCCAGAACTGGATGTCGTTGTCGACGCCGCCGCCGAAGGCCGACACCAGGGCCGCTTGCGCCCGCAGGTTCAGCGCCTGGTACTGCGGCAGGATCTTCTCGCGCACCTGCTGCATCACCGTGAACTGGTCGATCTCGCGGTCCTCGGGAGGCGTGAGCTGGACGAAGATGGAGCCCAGGTTGAGCGTCCTCTGGGGATCGTCGCCGATCGTCACCACCGTGGTCTCGACGCCCTCGAGCTTGCGCACCTGCGCCGCGATCGACTCCAGGATCTTCTTCGTGGTCTCCAGGTTCGCCCCCTCGGGCGCCCGCACCACGACCTGGAACTGCGACTCGTCGTCGTTGGGCAGGAAGTTCTTGTCCACCACCATGAAGAGCGGGATGGTGGCGAGGAACACCAGGAGCATGACGACGACCACCACCCAGCGATGGCCCATCGACCAGCGGAGCAGGGCCATGTAGCCGCGCTCGATGCGCGAGTAGAAGCCCTTCTCCCGCGATGTCCCCCCTTGCCCGTGCACCTGATTGCCCAGCTTCGCCGACAGCCAGCGCGAGGAGAGCATCGGCGTCAGCGTGAAGGACACGAGCAGGGACACGGCGATGGCGAAGGCCATGGTGACGCCGAACGAGTTCATGAACCGGCCCACGATGCCGCCCATGAACGCGACGGGCAGGAAGACCGCGATCAGCGACAGGCTGGTCGCGAGCACCGCCAGGGCGACCTCCTTGGTACCCTCGACGGCCGCCTCCCGCGGGCTCATCTTCTTCTCCTCCATGAAGCGGAAGATGTTCTCGAGCACCACGACGGCGTCGTCGATCACGATGCCCACCGCCAGCGTCAGGGCGAGCAGCGTGATGACGTTCAGGGTGAAGCCCATGTATTGCATGGCGCCGAAAGTGGCGATCAGCGAGCTGGGAATGGCGACGGCCGAGATGAGCGTCGGCCGGAACCGGCGCAGGAAGAGCAGCACGATGCCGGCCGCGAACAGCGAGCCGAGCAGCAGGTGCTCCTTGACCGCCTCGACCGCCGCGACGATGAACGTCGACTGGTCGCGGACGGTTTTCGCCTGCCAGCCCTTCGGGATCTCCGCCCGCAGCTCCTCGAACCTCTCCTTGACCGCCTCGACCACGGCGATCGTGTTGGTGCCCGACTGCTTCCGGACCTCCAGCACCACGGCCGGCTGGCCGTTGACCGTGGCGACCGACTGCTCGTCCTCCATGCCGTCCTCGACCCGGGCGACGTCGCGCACCCGCACCGAGTAGCCCTGGCGGGACACGATCGGCAGGGCCCCGAAGTCCTCCGGCGAGCCCACGCGGCCGTAGGTGCGCAGCGTCAGGTCGCGGCGGTTCTGCTCGACTTTGCCGCCCGGGATCTGCACGTTCTGGGTGGCGAGCGCGCCCACCACGTTGGCGGAGGTGAGGCCGACGCTGTTGAGCTTCGCCGGATCGGCGATGACGTTGATCTGGCGCAGCCGCTCGCCGACCAGGCGCACCTGGCCGACGCCCGCGACCGTCTCCAGGCGGCGCTTCAGGGTCTCGTCCGCGTACTCGGAGATCTCGCGCTGGGTGGCGGGGCCGGACAGCGCGATCGAGATCACGGGCGAGGCGTCGGCGTCGATCTTCTCGATGATCGGTGGATCGGCGTCCCGGGGCAGCTCGCCCAGCACGGAGTTGATCTTGTCGCGCACCTCCTGGGCTGCCACGTCGCCGTTCTTCTCCAGGGCGAACTGGATCTGGATGAGCGAGACGTTCTCCGACGAGGTCGAGATCATCTCCTCGATGCCGCTGATCGTGTTGATCGACTCCTCGAGCTTGTCCGTGATCTCGGTCTCGACCTCCTCCGGCGCGGCGCCCGGCAGGACGGTGGTGACCGTCACGAACGGGAAGTCGACGTCGGGGAAGCGGTCCACTCCGAGCTGGAAGTAGGAGAAAGCGCCCACGACCACCAGCGCGAGGATGATCACCGTCGCGAAGACGGGCCGCCGGACGCAGAGCTCAGCGAGTTTTTGCATCGGACACCTCCGTTATCGGTTCCGGGCCCAACTGGACGCGGGCGAACAGCCCGGGCCGCAGGCGGCCGTCCGAGTTGGGGAATTCGGCCTCGGCGAAGAACGTCCGGGTGGCGGGATCGATCACGCCGCCCACGGTCTTGATCCGGCCGCGGAACACCTCGCCCGGATAGGGATCGACCCGGGCGGCCACCGGCTGGCCGGTCTTCATCTCGCCCAGGAACCGCTCGGGCACGCTGAAGCGCAGCTTGAGCGGCGCCGTCTGCACGACGACGAAGGCCACCCCGGCATCGCCGAGATGCTCGCCGACGTTCGTCCGGCGCTCGCTGACCACGCCGGTCATGGGCGAGCGGATGACGGAGTCCGTGAGCTTCTGCTTCGCCGTGGCGAGTACCACCTCGGCCGACGCCCGGCCCGCCTGGGCCTGGTCGAGAGCGGCCTGGGCGCGGTCGAACGTCGCCTGCGGGATCGATTCGCTGGCGAGCAGCCCCTTCTTGCGGTCGATCTCGCGGCGGGCGTCCGCCTCGGCCGCCTTGGCGCGGGCGAGGTCCGCCTCCGCTCGCTTGATGTCCAGGCGGATGTAGTCCGTTTCCATCGTCAGGAGCGTCTGCCCCCGGCCCACCCGCGAGCCCTCGTCCACGTAGACGGCGGCCACCCGGCCCGGCATCTTGGGCGCCACCTGCGAGCTCGACGGTGAGACGAACTCGCCCGTGGGCTCGAGCGAGGAGAGGGCCGTGCCCGCCTCCTCGATCTTGCCGCCGGCGGACTCCCCGGGAGCTGGCTGGGGGGTGGCGAGCTGCGCCACGTCGGACGGCAACTCGGGCGCAGCGGCTGGCGTGGCCTCGGCCGCGGGCTTCTCGGTGTCCGCGGCTTTCTTATCGGCGGAGCAGGCGGCGGCGAGCAGCAGGGCCGCGGCAAGCGCGAGCATTTTGGATTTCATGGCTTCCCCTCCTCGGCGAGGATCGTATTCTTGAGAGTTCCGACCGCGGACCACACGTTCAGCTCGGCGAGATCGCGGTTCAAGGTTCCGTTCACCACGGCCCGGCGCGCCGAGGCAAGAGATGTCTCCGACGTCTGCAGGTCGAGCGACGTCGCCTCCTGCGCACGGTACAGCTCGAAGCTCTGGTTGTACTCGGCCTCGGCCGCGGCGAGCTGCTCGCGGGCCAGGCCCAGGTCCGTTTCCGCGGTCTTCAGGTCGAGCAGCGCCTGAAGCACGTCCTCCCGCACCTGGCGCTTGACGTCCGCCAGGGCGATCTCCGCCTGCCGCTCATTCTCGCGGGCGATGGCGACCTTCGACTTGATCTCGCCGCTGTCGAAGATCGGCACCGAAAGCCGGATGGCGAGCGAAGCCGACTGGTCCGCCGGAAACGACGTCTTCTGGCTGAGGAAGTTCCCCTCCGCCCGCACCGTGGGCAGGTAGGCGCCCCGCTGCTTCGCCGTCTCGAGGCGGGCGATCTGGAGCGCCAGGTCCGCCTGCTGGACGCTGGGCCGGTTCGCCTGCGCCAGGGACACCAGCTCTTCGGGCGCCGGGCGGGTCGGGAACTTCAGCTCCGGCGACACGACTTCCAACGGCGCCCCGGAGAGCTGGTCCAGGGCCAGGTCCAGCCGCAGCCGGCTCGCCGCCAGATCGCGGCCCTGGATGGCTGCCACCAGGGCCCGCTCGGCCGCCTTGCGGTCCGTATCGGCCCGCAGCACGTCCACGCGGGTCACCTCGCCCGCCTCGTAGAAGGCCTGCGCCTGCTTGCGGCGGCGCTCGGCCAGCTCCAGGTTCCTCTGCTCCACGGTCTTCAGCGCCTCGCCCTGGACCACGCCCAGGTAGTCCGAGGCCGTGGCGAGCAGGACCATGTCCTCGCTCGACCGCACCCCGACCTCGGCGCTGTTCACGGCCAGGCGGCCCTGCCGCAACGCCTTGAGCTCCCGGTTGCCGGCGTAGAGCGGCTGGCTGACGGTGATCTGCGCGCTCCAGTCGTTCTTCGGTAGGATCGTCGCCCGGAAGCCGTTGACGTCGAAAGCGACCTCCTGGTTGTTGCGGATGGCCGAGCCGTCGAACGTGATCTTCGGCAGGATCGCCGAGCGGATCTGGCGCACCTGCGCCTGCGAGGCCGTCACCTGCGAGCGTGCCGTCGCCGTATTCGGGTTCGCTTCGAGCGCCCGGCGCAGCGCTTCCCGCAGGGTCAGCGTCCCCGCCGGCTCCTGGGCGCGGACCGCGGGGGACATCAACGACAAAAACGAGAGAGCTAGGACAATCCCGTTTCTCTCGCGTCGTGTCTTCTTGAATTTCATGGCTCTCACCTCCCGACTCCTATTCTGGGAAAGTGAGGGTATGGGCTGGGCGGGCGTAGTGCCCATTCGCCAAACGGCGGATTTTGCGGCGTATTGACCGGAGGCCGTATACGATGACCCGGGAGGAGAATTCATGCGAAGCCGCCTGACCCCATGGCTCTGCTTGTTGGCCTGGGCCATGCCCGCCGGAGCTCAGACCGCTCCGGCGAAGCCCAATGCCGAGCTGACCCGCCTCTATGAGGAAGACCAGCAGGACCGTTCCGGAGGCTTGGGGTCGGCCGGCATGGGGACACGGGATGCCGACCGCAAGAAGCGGGTCCTGGAGATCGTCGAGCAGGGCGTCCTCAAGGAGTCCGCCGACTACTTCCGTGCCGCCATGGTCCTCCAGCACGGCGACAGCCCGGAGGACTATAAGCGGGCGCACGAGCTTTGCCTCAAGGCCGTGGATCTCGATGCCGGCAACGACGACGCCCGGTGGCTCGCCGCCGCCAGCATGGACCGGTATCTGATGAGCCAGGGCAAGCCCCAGCTCTACGGCACCCAGACCCGCAAGGTGGACGGCAAGTGGATCCTCTGGAACGTCGACCCCACGATCACGGACGAGGAGCGCGCCAAGTGGAAGGTGCCGCCGCTGGCCGAGGCTCGCCAGCGGGCCGAGAAGATGAACCCGAGCTTCGCCGAGGCGTACGACCAGGCCTCCAACCTCTACGAGAAGGCCAACTGGGCCGGCTGCGCCCAGGGGTTCGTCGCCGCGTCCGCGGCGGCCGCCGAGGACCGTCAAGCCTCCCGGGCCCTGCTGCGCGCCGCCAGTTGCGCCGCCCGGGCCGGCGAGAAGGCCACCGACTTCGCCTTCCAGTTCCTCGACCAGGCCGCGGCCCGGGGTTGCCGCGACATCGACCGCCTGCGGACGGACCCGGACCTCGCGACTCTGCGGGGCGATCCCCGCTGGCAGCCGATCTTCGAGAAGATCCAGGCCCGCGCCGTAGCGGCCCGCAAGGGGCCTCTCAACCCTGAGCTTGCGCGTCTCTACGAAGAGGACCAGGCGGATCGCGCGGGCGAATTGGCGACTTCCGACTGGGCCGCCGTGGAGAAGCGGGACGCGGATCGCCGCAAAAGCGTCCTGGATATCGTGGAGCGCGGCGGGGCGAAAGAGGCGGCCGACTACATCCACGCGGCCATGGTCTTCCAGCACGGCAGCACGCCCGAGGACTACGACCGCGCTAACCGTTGGGCGGCGAAGGCCGTCGAGATCGATGGGGACTACCCCGGCGCCCGCTGGCTCGCCGCCGCCTCAAAGGACCGCTATCTCATGAACCTGGGCAAGCCCCAGCTCTACGGCACCCAATTCAAGAAGGACGGCACCGGTCCGTGGTACCTCTGGAACGTCGATCCCGCCATCACCGACGAGGAGCGGGCGAAGTGGGACGTGCCGCCGCTCTCCCGCGCCAAGGCCCGGGTCGAGGCGCTGAACGCGGGGACGTTCGAGCCGCATTGATGGACGACTCGCCAGAGTTGGCGGATGACCCGCCAGGGTTAAGATGTCGTACCCGTTGGTAATTAGTTCCTTCCGGAGGGCTCCTGACCATGTCCCCGTCTGTGCCGGCCAACCCCTACAGCGTCCACCCCGGAGTCCTGATGACCCAGAAGTGGGTCGAGACTTTGCCCGAAAAGACCGGCCGGTCGCTCGCGGAGTGGATGCGCGTCATCCAGGAGACCGGCCCGGCGACCGAGAAGGAACGTCGGGACTGGCTCAAGAACGAGCACAAGCTGGGCACCAACTCCGCTTGGTGGCTCGCCGAGCGCTCCATGGGCAAGGGGGACGAGGAGGACAGCCCCGAGGCCTACCTCGCCCAGGCTCTCGTGTACGTGGACGAGATGTTCGCTGGCGGCAAGGCCTCCCTCCGTCCCCTGTATGAAGAGCTGCTCGCCCTCGGCCTTTCCCAGGGGCCGGACGTCAAGGCCTGCCCAGCCAAGACGATCGTCCCCTTCTACCGCAACCACGTCTTCGCCCAGATCAAGCCGACCACGAGGACGCGCATCGACCTCGGCTTCGCCTTGAAGGACACCCCTGCCACCGGCCGCCTCCTCGACACCGGCGGCTTCGCCAAGAAGGATCGCATCACCCACCGGATCCCGATCGCGAGCCTCGCGGAAATCGACGACGAGGTCCGTCACTGGTTGAAGGTGGCGTACGAGATGGACGCGTAGGCGTCAGCGCGCGGGATCGTGCGCTCCCCCTTGGTTGACAGCCTTGCGGAATGAATCTATTTTTATGTTAAGAGGCCTTAAACAATGTCGCCGGATTGACATATATACAATCACGGGAGGGTTTCAATGACTGGCGAGAACCAAGAGAGTCTGTTCGGCAAGGCGGACAGGGTTCTGCTCTTATGGCTGATCCTGTTTGGTTTCGGGGGAGGGTTGTTCGCGTTATACTACTCTAACATCGGTTATATACCTGATATTAAATGGGAAGATTCGGTCGTCTATCTGGGGGCGTTGACCATTGCGGGCGCCTTCTTGTTCGTGCTGTACTTCTTTCTGCTCTTTATCCCCGGCTGGATGTGGTCCGAGCTCTTGCTCTTCGACAAGGAATCCAGAAGCTTGCTCTGCGCCGAGGACAGGCATGGGGTCTTTGAGCCGCAGCGAATGAAGTTGCTCATCGCTGTGGGCATTCCTTTTGGCATTTTCCAATTTGTGATCCACTTTTTGCTGGATAAGCTCTATCCTCTTGGTGGGCCTTTCGATGGGTTGACCTTCCTTTCCGGGGTCGTGGTCACTCTGATGTTTTCATCGTGGTTGATGCGGGCGCTGGTTTTGCGGTCAGCTACCAAGTCCGCGGCTCATGAGGGTGATGGGCAGGAAGTGGCGAGCAGTAAGACTCCAGAGACAGTCAAGCCGCCAAATTGGATCCGGGTGATCATAAGCCGATTTTGGAGCAGCAAGAACCTTCCTTTTGAGAACGTCATATTCTTCAGCGTGCCGTTCCTTACGAGCGTGTTCTCCCTGCTGATATTTCGGTATTCCTTTGACACGAAGGCAAGCGGGTTGATGAACATCGTCTGCACTCTGGCCGTCACGTTGGTCAATCTATTCGTGGCGGTCTCCTGCAAGAAAGATCTTCAGAAATCCATTGCCGTCATGGCGGGAGCGGCCCTGCTCCTGATGGTTTTGGGCGACATACTGGTAAATCAGAATGATGCCAAGCTGTCGGCGCGGATCATGTCGAAGTTCGGGATCGGATATGGTCATCCCGTTACCCTGCTCCTGAATACCAACGGAATAGCCATTCTTGAGAGATACAAGAGTTTCGGTGTACAAGTCGAGACGTCTCCTGGAGAAGGGAGCGCAAAGGGACTCGAGATCCTCTCCCGACTCGGATCAGAGTACTTCTTGAGAGTTCCGGCAACGGGCAGGAGCTTCTCATTCCCCAAGAGTGGCATCGTCTCCTGGGTGTTCGAGGACTCTGAGACAGGACACGACAGTGCTCAACCTCCGCCAGTGGCGCTTGGTGCGGCAGACCCGGCCCCGGTGGTGACTGAAGTCGTCCCCGTCAAGGGGCCACCGGCGAATTGAGCTAAAATCCTGCTCTGACGCGCCTGTTGGGAACGGCGCGTCGAGACAGGAACCTATTGACCCTAACCGACCTCGGCTGGAACGACTTCTTCGCCTCTGCCTTCGCGCCCTACGCGGAGCAGGGGCTCGTGCCCGCTCGCGTGGTGGCGCAGAAGGGCCTCTGCCAGGTCTCGACCGGCGAGGCCGAGCACTATGCGGACTTGGCCGGCAAGCTGCGCCATGAGCTCAACGGGCCCGGCGGCGCGGCAGGCTATCCGGCCGTGGGGGACTGGGTCGCCTTGCGGCCGCCCACGGGGGAGGGGCGGGCGATGATCCATGCCGTCCTGCCCCGCAAGAGCAAGTTCTCCCGCAAGACTGCCGGCCAGCGCACCGAGGAGCAGGTCGTGGCGGCCAACATCGACACCATCTTCCTGGTCTCCGGGCTCGACGGCGACTTCAGCCCCCGGCGCATCGAGCGCTATCTGACCGCCGCCTGGGACAGCGGCGCCCAGCCCGTGGTCGTGCTCAACAAGCTCGACCGGTGCGAGGATCCCGAGACATGCCTGATCGAGGTCCAGGCCGTCGCCATGGGCGTGCCCGTCCACCGGGTGAGCGCCCGCACCGGCGAGAACTGCGACCAGCTCACGGCCTACCTCGGGCCCGGCCAGACGGTGAGCCTCCTGGGCTCCTCGGGCGTCGGCAAGTCCACGCTCAGCAACCGCATTCTCGGCCGCGAGGCCCAGCGGACCAGCGAGGTGCGCGAGGGCGACGACCGCGGCCGGCACACCACGACCCATCGCGAGCTGTTCGTGGTCCCCTCCGGCGGCCTTCTCATCGATACCCCGGGCCTGCGGGAGCTTCAGCTCTGGGGCGAAGACCAGGGGATCGAGACCACCTTCCCGGACGTCGAGGCGCTCACGGAGAGCTGCCGGTTCGCCGACTGCCAGCACAAAGGCGAGCCCGGGTGCGCCGTGACGGCGGCGGTCGAGAGCGGGGCGCTGTCCACCGAACGACTGGAGAGCTACCGCAAGCTCCAGCGCGAGCTGCGCCAGCTCCACATCCGGCAGGACGAGCTGGCCCGCCTGCAGGAAAAGAAGAAGAACAAGGTCGTCCAGCGGGCTCTGCGGGAGCATTACCGCCTGAAGCCCCGGGGCTGAGCCCCCGATCCCCCTTTTCCCTCGTCCGGGCGTGCGACGGTTCGTTGACAACGGAGCGGCGGCCCTGCTACGTTACGCCGATGTAAACGATTACACTCCCCCAGAGGCCACCCACCATGCGAGCCGTCGTGCAGGTTTCTCTTGATCGGCTGACCAGGCGTCCCGGAGCCGGGCGCCGATGAGCTCGTCGATCAAGTCGGTGGCCCTCAAGGCGGGGGTCTCGGTCGCCACGGTGTCGCGGGTGATCAACGGCACGGGGCCGGTGGCCGAGGAGACCCGGAGCCGCATCCTCGACGCCATCGAAAAGCTCCGCTACGTGCCCCACATGGCGGCGCGGAGCCTGATCACCAACCAGACGGACACGGCCGGCGTGCTGCTGCCGGACCTCTACGGCGAGTTCTTCTCCGAGGTCATCCGGGGGATCGACCTGGCGGCGCGGCGCAACGGCTTCCACGTCCTGGTCTCCGGATTCCACAGCGACCGGGCCGAGATCGAGGCCGTGCTGCGAGCCATGCGCGGGCGGGTGGACGGGTTGATCGTGCTGTCGCCGGACGTGGACGCCCAGACGCTCCAGCGCAACCTCCCCGAGACTCTCCCCGTCGTGCTCCTGAATACGCCTCTTCCGACGCCGGTGGACGGCATCTCCTTCGACTCCATCAATGTCGACAACCATGGCGGCGCCTTCGCCATGGTCCGGCACCTGGCGTCGCTGGGCCACTTGCGGATCGCCTTCATCCAGGGCCCGGCGGAGAACGTCGACGCCCAGGAGCGCTTGCGGGGCTACCGCGACGCCCTGGGCTCCCTTGGATCCGAGATTTCGCCGGATTGGGAGATTGAGGGCGATTTCAGCGAGGAGTCGGGCTTCCAGGCCGGCCGGCGCATCCTGGAGCTGCGGCCGCGGCCGACGGCGGTCTTCGCGGCCAACGATTCGATGGCTGTCGGCTGCCTCTTCGCTTTGCGGGAGGCCGGGGTGCGGGTGCCCGGCGAGGTGGCCGTGGCCGGTTTCGACGACATTCCCATCGCCCGCTACATCACTCCCGCTCTCTCCTCGGTGCACGTGCCGATCGCGGAGCTGGGGACGCGGGCCATGGAGCGGCTGCTGCTCGCCGTGGCGAGCAAGAACGAACACGAGCGCCGGCAGGAGACCGTGGCCACCACGCTGGTGGTGCGCGGCTCCTGCGGTGGCGCGGCGGATCCCAGAACGGTAGGAAACCTATGAATGAAGGAGGGTTGGCGATGAAACGAAAAGTGGGCAACCGCGCCCTGGCCGTAGTCTGCGGCCTGGTGCTCCTCGCGCTGCTTCTGGTGTTCCTGGTACCGCCCGCGGGCGCCCAGTCGACGACGGCGACCATTCGCGGCAAGGTGACGAACGACCAGCAGGCGGCCCTTCCCGGCGCCGAGGTCTCGGCCGTCGGCACGGAGTCAGGGTTCGTCAAGACCGTCACCGCGGGCCCCGACGGGGCCTACCAGCTCGGAGGCCTGACTCCGGGCGAATACCTCGTCACGGTGTCGTCCGCCGGGCTCGAGCCGCGAGAGCAGACGGTGACCGTCCGCGTCGGGCAGAACCTGGACGTCACGTTCGTATTGTCGCCGACCACCGTCATCAGCGAGTCGATCACCGTCGTCGGCGAGCAACTGATCGATACCAGGAGCGCGGAGGCGTCGACCAACGTCACGCCTCAGCAGATCGAGAACCTGCCGCAGGACGATCGCAACTTCCTGAACTTCGCGGCGCTCGCGCCCGGCATCCGGCAATCGACCGATCCGCAGCGCAAGACGATCGCCAGCGACGCCCAGCCGGCCGAGCAGACGAACATCTTCATCGACGGCGTGAGCTTCAAGAACGACGTGCTGCAGGGCGGCACGGTCGGCCAGGACTCGAGCCGCGGCAACCCCTTCCCGCAGAACGCCGTGCAGGAGTTCCGCGTCATCACGCAGAACTACAGCGCCCAGTACGAGAAGGCGTCGAGCGCGATCATCACCGCCATCACGAAATCGGGCGGCAACGACATCCACGGCCAGGCCTTCTGGTTCTACCAGCCGCGGCAGTGGGTTTCGGACCTGGAGAAGAACTTCCAGTATTCGACGCTGGCCACGAACCAGGACTATCGCCGCGATCAGCCCGGCTTCTCGATCGGCGGCCCGCTCATCCAGGACAAGCTGCATTATTTCGTCTCCTACGAGCGCGTGGACGAGGAGGCGACAACTCCGGTGGCGGTCGGCAACCCCGATTTCGCGGGCCGGTTCGGCCAGTTCACCGGCGTCTTCGGCAGCCCCTTCGAGTCGGACCTGGGGTTCGGCAAGCTGAGCTGGCAGCCGGCGCAGAACCAGGTCGTCGACTGGAGCGGCAACTACCGCAAGGAAAAAGAGACGCGCGACTTCGGCGGTCAAACCTCGTTCGAGTCGGCGACGGACATCAAAAACGAGGTGTTCGGCTCGACGCTACGCCACCAGTGGAACGACGACACTAGGCTCAACCAGGCGACGCTCAGCTGGCAGGAGTACTCCTGGAACCCGACGCCGCGCAACCCCGACCTGGTCGGGCGCAACTTCGAAGGCGCCATCCGCCTCGGCGGCGCCAGCACGATCCAGAAGTTCGACCAGCGGCGCATCGAGCTGCGCGACGATTACAACTTCTCCGGCGTTCAGTGGCAGGGCGACCACAGCTTCCAGGTCGGCGCCAACGTCGATTTCCTCCGCTACGACATCAACAAGAGCCAGAACGGCAATCCGGTCTTCAACTACCGCAACGATCGGGCGAACGGCTTTACGTTCGATCAGCCGTTCGAGGCGCTGTTCGGCTTCGGCAACCCGGAGCTTTCGGCCGACAACCAGCAGTATGGCGTCTACGGCCAGGACACCTGGCTGGTCAATCCTCGCCTGACGGTGACCCTCGGCCTGCGGTGGGACTACGAATCGAACATGGTCGACTCCGACTACGTCACGCCGCAGAACATCGTTCAGGCGCTGACCGGCACGGTGGATTCGAGCTACTTCTCGACCGGCAACGAGCGTGAATCCTTCACCGGCGCGTTCCAGCCGCGCCTCGGCTTCTCGTACGACCTGCGCGGCACCGGCAAATCGATCGTCTTCGGCGGTTACGGCCGCTACTACGACCGGCTGTTCCTCAACGCCGCGCTCGACGAGCGCTATCGCCTGCAGTATCCCGTCTACCGCATCGCGTTCTCGCCCGATGGCCGTGACGGCACGATCCAGTGGAACGAACGGTACCTGTCGCGCGAGGGCTTGAGCCAGCTCATCGCTTCGGGCGCGACCCGGCCCGAGATCTTCCTCCTCAACAACAACACGAAGCCGCCCTACTCGGATCAGTGGAACCTGGGCGTCCGGTATTCGCTCGGCTCCTGGCTCGGCTCGCTGAGCTACAACAACGTCCGCGGCTACCGCGGCTTCACCTGGCTGTCGCAGTCCGGCATCTGCTGCTCGGCGCCCGTGCAGGGTTTCGGCAACTTGATCGTTTCCGACCCGGAGGGCAAGCGGTACTGGTACGAGGGCATCTATCTCACGCTCGACCGTCCGTACACCGGCCGCTGGGGAGCGCGCCTCGCCTGGACGCACGGCAAGGCCGAGCAGGACGGCAACGACCTCTTCAGCCTCGATTACCCGAGCGCGGCCCAGTACCCCCGCCACGAGGTGCCCGGCTCGGAGCGCGACCGCATCGTGGCCACCGGCATCTTCGGCTTGCCGTGGGACACGCGCTTCAGCACCAACATCTCTCTGGGCACCGGCGGCGCCACGAACGTCCTCGACTTCTCCGATGGCTTCGACCTCCCGGCTCGCCAGCGGACCCATCCGTTCGAGCGCTCGATCCGTCCGCCGAAGACCTGGGGCTTCGCCAGCCGTTCGGTCGACTTCCGCCTGCAGAAGGATTTCGACATCGGCGGCACGTCGCTCGCTCTCGTGGGCGAGATCTTCAACGCCTTCAACTGGACGAACTTCGGCTGCCTGAACAACTTCATCGGACCGGAAGGAAACCCGACCTTCGGCGATCCGACCTGCGTCACCACCCTCGGCCGCCGCGAGCAGGTCGGGATCAAGTTCAACTTCTGATCGGAAGACCGCGAGGAGGCACTCATGACACGAACCGTCATCGCGCTCCTCCTCGCCGTTTCGTTTCTCTCCTGCTCGGGCGCGTCCCCGCGCCCGAGCACCGAGGCCTCGCCGGCCGCTGACGACGAAGCGCTTCTGGATGATCTCGAACACCGCAGCTTCGATTACTTCTGGGAGCTCGCCGATCCCAACACCGGTTTGATCCCGGACCGAGCTCCCTCGCCGTCGTTCTCCAGCGTCGCCGCCGTGGGTTTCGGACTGACGGCCTACGTCGTCGGCGCCGAGCGCGGCTGGGTGACCCGCGAGCAGGCGCGCGACCGGGTGCGCAAGCTCCTGCAATTCCTCCTCGATGCGCCCGAGGGGCCGCAACGCGCGGGCGTCACCTCTTATAAAGGTTTCTTCTACCACTTCCTGGATATGAAGACCGGCCACCGGTTCGAGACGGTGGAGCTTTCGACCATCGATACCACGCTGCTGATGGCCGGGGTGCTGACGTGCCAGTCCTATTTCGATCGTGCCGACCCGGCGGAAGCCGCCATCCGCGACCTCGCCGAGCGGCTCTACCGGCGGGTGGACTGGACCTTCGCCCAGGTGCGGCCCCCCTCCGTCTCCCATGGCTGGAAACCGGAATCGGGTTACATCGTCTCGGATTGGAAGGGCTACAACGAGGCCATGATCCTCTACGTCCTGGCCCTCGGCTCGCCCACCCATCCCGTCGTGCCCGAGGCTTGGGACGCGTGGACTTCCCGTTATGAATGGCACCGCTACTTCGGCCAGGAGCACCTGACGTTCGGGCCTCTCTTCGGCCACCAGTACTCGCACGTCTGGATCGACTTCCGCGGCATCCGGGACGCCTACATGCGCGGCAAGGGCATCGACTATTTCGAGAACTCCCGCCGCGCGGCCCTGTCGCAGCACACCTACGCGGTGGAGAATCCCGGGGGATGGCGGGGCTACGGCGCCTCGCTCTGGGGCCTCACGGCTTCCGACGGTCCCCTGGACGTCACCCTGAAGATCGACGGCCGCGACCGCACTTTCCACACCTATTGGGCGCGCGGCGCCTCGCCCCAGGAGCTGACCGACGACGGCACGCTCGTGCCCACGGCCGCCGCGGCCTCCCTGCCGTTCGCGCCGGAGATCGTCCTGCCCGCCCTCCGCGAGATGAGGCAGCGCTACGGCGAGCACCTGTATGGCCGCTACGGCTTTCTGGACGCTTTCAATCCCACTTTCGATGTGGACGTAAAACCCCAGCACGGCAAGGTCGTGCGGGGCCTCGGCTGGTTCGACACCGACTATCTGGGGATCGACCAGGGGCCCATCGTGGCCATGATCGAGAACCATCGCACCGGCCTGGTGTGGAACGTGATGCGGAAGAACCCCCACGTCGTGCGCGGCCTGCGCCGGGCCGGCTTCCAGGGCGGCTGGCTGGAGGAAGCGCCGGCGCCATGAGCGCCCCGAGAAAGCTGGCGCTCGTGCTGCTGAGCCTGCTCGCCGCGGCCTGCGGCGAAGGACGGGCCGACACGCGCACCACGGTCCGCTTCTGGGCTTTCGGCCGCGAGGGCGAGGTGGTGCGCGAGATGGTGCCCGAGTTCGAGCGGCGAAATCCGGACATCCGGGTGGAGGTCCAGCAGGTCCCTTGGAGCGCCGCGCACGAGAAGCTGCTCACCGCCTACGTCGGCAACGCCACGCCCGACGCCGCGCAACTGGGCAACACCTGGATCCCGGAGCTCGTTTCGTTGGGGGCTCTGGCGCCTCTGGATGAGCGGATCGCCCGCGCTCCGGGGCTTACCGCCGACGCCTTTCCCGGCATCTGGGACACCAACGTGATCGACGGCGAGACGTGGGGATTGCCCTGGTATGTCGACACCCGCCTGCTCTTCTACCGCGCCGACCTCGTCAAGGCGGCGGGCGGCCCCTGGCCGCCGCGGAGCTGGGCCGAGTGGCGCGAGGCGATGGTGCGGATCAAGAAGCTCGGCGGGCCCAACCGTTTCGCCATCCTGCTGCCCGTCGACGAGTGGACGCAGCCCGCCATTTTAGGCCTGCAGAACGGCGCCGGCCTGCTCGACGAAGGCGGCCGGCACGGCGCCTTCCGCGACCCGCGCTTCCGCCAGGCCATGGCCTTCTACCTCGACCTCTACAAGTCGGGCCTGGCACCGGCGCTCGACTTGCAAGGCGTGGCGAACCTCTACCAGCAGTTCGCGGAAGGGTACTTCGCGATGGTGATCACCGGTCCCTGGAACCTCGGCCAGTTCAAGGACCGCATTCCCGCCGACATGCAGGACCGCTGGGCCACCGCGCCGCTGCCGCCGCCGGAGGCGGGGATGCCGTATCCTGGCCTCTCCCTGGCGGGCGGCTCGAGCCTCGTCCTCTTCCGCCGCTCCAAGTCGCCGGAAGCGACGTGGAAATGGTTGCAATACCTCTACGAGCCGGCGCAGCAGACACGCTTCTACCAGCTCTCCGGAGACCTGCCGGCCCGCCCCTCGGCCTGGAAGCTGGCGGGGCTCGCCCAGGATCCCAACACCGCCGCCTTCCTCCTTCAACTCGGGAGCGTCGCCCCTACGCCGAAGGTGCCGGAGTGGGAGCGCATCGCCACCCGCACGGCCGAGGCCGCCGAGCAGGTGATGCGGGGCGGCCGGGACCTAGATTCGGCGCTCGCCGCCCTCGACGCCGACGTCGACCAGATGCTCGAGAAGCGGCGCTGGCTGCTCGACCGCGCCGCCAAGGGGGAGGCGCCCAATTGATCGCTGACTCGCGCATCGAGGAGAAGCGCGGCTCCGCCGCGGAACGGCGGGCGGCCTGGCTGCTGCTGGCCATTCCCCTGGGCGCCATTTTCCTCTTCTTCGCGCTGCCGCTCGTCGCCGCCCTGTTCCTGTCGCTCACCGACTTCGACATCTACGCCGTCGCCGATCCGCACAACGCGCGGTTCGTCGGCGCCGAGAACTACCTGCGGCTGCTGCGCGATCCGCTGTTCTGGAAAGTGCTCCGCAATACCCTCGTCTTCGTCGTCATCGGCGTGCCTTTGACGCTGGCGGCCTCGCTCGGCGGGGCGCTGCTGGTGAGCTCGAAGCTGGCGCGGCTTCCCGGGCTCTTCCGCACCGTGTTCTACGCGCCCGTCGTCACCACGCTCGTTGCCGTGGCGGTGGTCTTCCGTTACCTTTACCATCCGCGCTACGGCATGATCAATCAGTTTTTCGGCCTCGTCGGACTGCCCGCGATCGACTGGCTGGGCAACCCGGCTTGGGCCACGGTCGCCATCACCCTGCTCGCCGTCTGGCGGAGCTTTGGCTACGGGCTGGTCATCTACGTCGCGGGGCTGCAGGCCATCCCCGAGTCGCTCTACGAGGCGTCGCAGCTTGACGGCGCCGGCCCTTGGCGGCAGCTCCGGAGCATCACCTGGCCGCTGCTGATGCCGACCACTCTTTTCGTGGCGGTGATCACGACCGTGGGCCTGTTCCAGATCTTCGCCGAGCCCTATGTGATGACGCGCGGCGGGCCGTTGTACGCGACGACTTCGATCACGCTGTTGATGTATCAGCAGGGTTTCCGCTGGTGGAACCTGGGGAGCGCCGCCGCCATCGCCTTCGTGCTGTTCGCGCTCATCATCGCCGCCACCGGGCTGCAGGTATTGTTGCGCAGGATGCAGAAGTCATGAATCGCCGTCTCCTGGCGAAGCTCGCCGTCAACGGCACGCTGATCCTCCTCGCGGGGCTCACGGCCTTTCCCCTGCTGTGGATGCTCTCGGCGTCGCTGATGCCCACGGGCGAGGCCCTGACCCTGCCGGCGCGCCTCGTGCCATCGCGGCCGACCCTGGAGCACTATGGAACGCTTTTCTCCCGCCTGAACCTCGGGCGGACCTTCGCCAACACCCTTTTCCTGGCGTCGATCATCACGGCGATCTCCTTGCTCTGCAACTCCATGGCGGGGTACGCCTTCGCCAAGCTGCGCTTCCGTGGCCGCGACCGCCTCTTCGCCCTCCTGCTCGCCACCCTGGTGGTGCCGCCGCAGGTCACGGTGCTGCCGCTCTTCCTGGAGATCCGCTCCCTCGGCCTGGTCAACTCCTTTGGCGGCGTCGTGGTGGCGGGCATTACCACTGTCTTCGGCATCTTCCTGATCCGTCAGTTCGCCCTGGGCGTTCCCGACGAATTGCTCGACGCGGCCCGCATCGACGGCGCCTCGGAGCTTCGCATCTACTGGACGATCGTGCTGCCGGCCCTGCGGCCGATCCTCATCACCCTTGGCGCCTTTACCTTCTTGAACGCCTGGAACGACTTCATGTGGCCGCTGACCGTGCTCACCGACGAGAGCAAATACACCCTACCCGTGGCGCTCGCCAACCTCTCCGGCGAGCACGTGCAGGACACCGAGCTGATGATGGCTGGAGCGGTGGTGACGGTGCTGCCCGGTCTGCTCCTCTTCCTGGCGTTGCAAAGGTATTACGTCGAGGGGATTTTGATGGGGGGAGTGAAGGAATGAAGAGGGGGATCGTCACCTTCTGTGCCTTCCTCGCCACCGCCTCTCTCGCTGCCCAGACGCGGACGCTCGACGACTTCGAAGACCCCGCCCCCTGGACCGCCGTTCCCTCGGACAACGTCAAGCTCGCGATCGGCTCCGGGCCAGGGGTCCACGACCGCGCGCTGCGTCTCGACTTCGACTTCCAGGGGGGTGCGGGCTACGCGGTGGCCCACCGGCCTCTCGCCATCGACCTGCCCGCCAACTGGGAGATCTCCTTTCGCCTCCGCGCCGAGGCGCCCGTCAACAACTTGGAATTCAAACTGATCGATCCCAGCGGCGAGAACGTCTGGTGGGTCAACCGCCGCAACTTCGAGTTCCCCCGCGATTGGAAGACGATCAAGATCAAGAAGCGCCAGCTCGAGTTCGCCTGGGGACCGATCGGCGGCGGCGAGATGAAGACGGTCGCCGCCCTGGAGCTAGCCGTCACGGCGGGCACGGGTGGTAAAGGCACGGTCTGGATCGACGACCTCACGTTCACCGAATTGCCACCGGCCCATCCCTACGACCGCACGCCCGTCACGACCTCGGGCCCCGGCTGGACCGCCCTCGATTTCCTGGAGCCTCGCGAGTACGGTGGGCTGGTGATCGATTGGGAAAAGGACGCCGATGCCGCCGACTACGACGTCGAGATCTCAGACGACGGCACGGCATGGACGGCCCTCCGCAAGGTCGAAGGCGGCAACGGCGGCCGGGATTATCTTTATGTTCCCGAGACGGAATCGCGCTACCTGCGCCTCCGGCGTCCGGACGGCACGGCCCCTCTCGCTCCACGCAACGTCGACGTCAAGCCTCTGGACTGGGCGCCGACGATCAACGATTTCTTCAAAGTGATCGCAAGGGATATGCCTCGCGGCCTCTATCCCCGCGCCTTCTTCGGAGAGCAGCCCTACTGGACGGTCGTCGGCGCCGACGGCGATGCCGAGGAAGGTCTCCTGAGCGAAGACGGCGCCCTGGAGTTGGGACAGGGGGCGTTCTCCATCGAGCCCTTCCTCTTGCTGACGGCCGGCGAACCGGTCTCCTGGGCGAGCGTTCGGACATCCCAGACCCTGGCGGAAGGCTACCTTCCCATCCCGACCGTCACCTGGACGTGGAGCGATCTCTCCCTGGACATCACCGCCTTCGCGTCTCCATCCGGTCTCTGGGCGCGCTATCTCCTCCGCAACCATGGCCGCGACGCCAAGGGACCGAGATTCGTCCTCGCCGTGCGCCCGTTCCAGGTGAACCCGCCCACGCAGTTCCTCAACCATTCCGGTGGCGTTTCGCCGATCCGCGAGATCGGCTGGGATGGCCGCGGCGTCGTGGTGAACGGCACGCGCAGAGTGCTGCCGTCATCCTCTCCCAACGGCTTCGCCTTTTCGACGTTCGACGGCGGCGAAATTTCCGAGAACCTGCGGCAAGGGAAGATTCAGGGGAACCTTCCCCCCGCGGGGAAGGTGACGGATCCGTTGGGCTACGCTTCGGGAGCCATGGTGTGGCATCTGGACGTGCCTGCCGGCGGAGAGAGAAGGGTGGACGTCTTCATCCCTCTGCACGGAGAGGCTGAAGGGAGCTTCGACACCGCCCACGCCGCCGCCGTCCGCGACTGGCACGAGCGTCTCGACCGGGTCGAGATCCGTCTGCCGGCGGCACAGGAACCGCTCGTCAAGGCGTTCAAGACCGCCATTGCTCACATTTTGATCAACCGCGACGGCCCCGCCATCCAGCCAGGCTCCCGCTCCTATGCCCGCACCTGGATCCGCGACGGCTCGCTCACCTCCTCGGCCCTGCTGCGCGCCGGCCATCCGGCCCCGGTGCGGGAGCTGATCGAGTGGTTCGCTCCCTTCCAGTTTCCCAACGGCAAGGTGCCCTGCTGCGTGGATGCCCGGGGCGCCGATCCCGTGCCCGAGAACGACAGCCACGGCGAATGGCTGTTCCTGGTGACCGAGTACTGGCGCTACACCCACGACCGCGCCACGGTGGAGAAGGTCTGGCCGCACGTCGAGAAGGCCGTCGCCTACATCGACGAGCTGCGCCACCAGCGCCGCACCGACGAATACCGGCAGACCGCCAGGCTCCGCTACTTCGGCCTCCTCCCCGAATCGATCAGCCACGAGGGCTACTCGGCCAAGCCCGTCCACTCCTATTGGGACGACTTCTTCGCCCTGACGGGATTGAAGGACGCGGCCGATCTTGCCCGCGCCCTGGGGAAAACCGGAGAGGCCAACCGCTGGGCCGCCATCCGCGACGAGTTCCGCACCGATCTCTACGCTTCGATCAACCGCGTCATCGCCGAGACCGGCGTCGATTACATCCCTGCCTCCGCCGAGCTGGCGGACGCCGATCCCACCTCCACGACGACCGCGATCAGTCCCGGCGGCGAGCTGGAAAATCTGCGGAGCCTTCTGCCGGCCCAGGCGCTGGAGCGCACCTTCGACCGGTATTGGAAAGAGATCGAGAAGCGGAAGACCGGGGATTGGAAGGCTTATACGCCCTACGAGCTCCGCGCCGTGGGCGCCTTCGTCCGCATGGGACAGACGGAACGTGCCCATGAGCTGCTCGATCTGTTCATGAACGACCGCCGTCCCGCCGGTTGGAACCAGTGGCCCGAGGTTGTGTTTCGAGACCTCCGCGCGCCCTCCTTCCTCGGCGACCTCCCGCACACCTGGGTCGCCTCGGACTTCATGCGCTCCTTCCTCGACCTCCTCGCCTACGAACGCGACTCCGATCACGCGCTCGTCCTCGCCGCCGGAATTCCCGACGCCTGGATTGCCGCGCCTGGAGGCGTCGCCGTCCGGCGTCTCCCGACTCCGTGGGGTCTGCTGAATTATTCGCTGACGCTGGAAGGAACCGCCGTACGGCTACGGGTGGGGGAGGGGCTGGAAGTGCCGCCCGGTGGGATCGTATTCCGGGACAAGGTGATCCGAAAGTTACCGTCGGAAATCGTTATTAAGCGCTGACTTTGTAGGGTGCGCTGTTGGGTCAGACGATACCGATCCGGGCCTCTTTACCGCGCCAATGTATATAAATGTAGAGACGCCCTCGCGGGAACCCCGCGGGGCGTCTCCGAGGCGGCCTTGCCGTCCTGAAGGACCCAACCCTCCCGCGGGGCGATTTCCCAGGGCAAGAAACGTCTGCCCCGCCCCTGGAGACGCCCCACGGGGTTCCCGTGAGGGCGTCTCTACATAAATCAATCACCTTGTTCTGGTGATGGCCCGTGTAGGGTGCGCTGTGCGCACCATCGGCGTCGCCGGTGCGCACAGCGCACCCTACTCCAAGGATTTTCCGCCCGTCCGAATCACCTCCGAGTAAAACCGCGAGCTGGCCTTCGGCGTCCGCTTCTGCGTCTCGAAGTCCACGTGGACGATCCCGAACCGTTTCGAAAACCCGAGGCTCCACTCCAGGTTGTCGAACAGCGACCACGCGAAGTAGCCGCGCAGATCGACTCCCTGCTCGATGGCCTGGTGCACGGCCCGCAGGTGCGTGCGGAAGTAGTCCACCCGCAGCGGATCCTGCACCTCGCCGTCCGCCATGGGCGGATCGTAGAAGGCGGCGCCGTTCTCGGTGACGTAGAGCGGGATGTCGCCGTAGCGCTCCTTCACCCAGACCAGCGTGTCGGTGAGCCCCTGGGGAAAGACTTCCCAACTCGTCTCCGTGTAGGCGTGGCGCGTCTGCCGCACGGCGCCCGCCCGGACGGGGAGCGCCGTGGGATCGTTTTTCGTGACGTTGCGCGTGTAGTAATTGATGCCGAGAAAATCGATCGGTTGGCGGATCTTGTCGAGATCCTCGGCGGAGAAGTCCGGCCACGCCTCGCCGAAGATCTCCCGCATCTCGTCCGGATACCGGCCGTGGATTACCGGATCGAGATACTGCCGGTTCATGTAGGCGTCCGCCCGGCGGGTGGCGGCCAGATCCTCGGGGCTCTCGGAGGCCGGATACTTCGGCTCGATGTTCACCACCAGGCCGATCTGATGCTTGCCTTCCGCGCGGTACGCCTCCACCGCCGCCGCGTGCGCGAGCAGCAGATGATGCGAGGCGATCGGCGCCTCGAAAAGGTTGCGGTGCCCGGGAGCGAGCGCTCCGTGGAGATAGCCGCCGTCGGTCACCACCCAGGGCTCATTGAGCGTCGCCCACATTTCCACCTGGCCGTCGAGAGCGCGGTACATCACCCGCGCGTACTCGGCGAACCAGGACGCCACGTCGCGGTTGAGCCAGCCGCCGAGATCGTCGAGCGCCGCCGGCAGATCCCAATGGTAGAGCGTCAGGGCTGGGCGGATGCCGTTCTCGAGCAGAGCGTCCACCAGCCGGCGGTAGAAATCGAGCCCTTTCTCGTTGATCCGGCCGCGGCCTTCCGGCAGCACGCGGCTCCACGAGACGCTGAACCGGTAGGCGTTGAGGCCGAGGTCGCGCATCAGCCGCACGTCGTCCTGGTAGCGCCGGTAATGGTCGCAGGCCACGTCGCCCGTGTCGCCGCTCGGCACCAGCCAGGGCGTGCGCACGAACCGGTGCCAGATGCTCGGACCGGCGCCGTCGGCCAGGGGCGAGCCTTCGATCTGATACGCCGAGGTCGCGGCGCCCCAGAGGAAATTGTCGGGAAAAGAAAAGGATTTCGTCATTGTCAAAACCGTTTCTGGCAAAGGGCCCGTGAGACCCCGACTCTATCCCAAGCGAGAGCCAATCGATAGACTGTAACGGTGTTTTCACCCTGCGACGAAGCTCTCCGATCCACTCTGCGGAACCACCTCGCCCGTTTTGAACGAAAGAGCGTCGCGATGGGCGAGCGCCGGGCCGCGGCCGTGGCGGTGGTCGTCATGCCGGATGAGGACGGAAATGCCTCGGTCCTCCTCACCTTGAGGGCGTCCGGCCTGCGGCGCCACGGCGGCCAGTGGGCGCTGCCGGGAGGGCGCCTCGATCCGGACGAGACCCCGCGGGCCGCGGCGCTGCGCGAATTGGAGGAAGAGGTCGGGCTGGTCCTGCCGCCTGAGAACATCCTGGGCTGCCTGGACGACTACCCCACGCGCTCCGGCTTCGTCATTGCTCCCGTCGTGGTCTGGGGCTCCGACTCGGCGCCGCTCCGTCCGGATCCCGGCGAGGTAGCGGGCGTCTACCTCATCCCCTTCGAAGAGCTCCTGGACCCGAAGAGCCTCGTCCTCCAATCCATCCCCCAGAGCGACCGTCCCGTCCTGGCCCTCGCCATCCTGGGCACCCTCATCTACGCGCCCACGGCGGCCGTCCTGCACCAGTTTGCCCAGGTGGCCGTGCTGGGGCGGGAGACCCGGGTGGCCCACTACGAGCAGCCGGTGTTCGCGTGGCGGTGAGGGTGCTTGGGGGAGAATCCAGTCCGGTGGTATCCTCTTACCGGGGTGCAGATCGCGCCCGAAGACGACGGAAGTTCCAAGGAAGGGAACCATGGCTCTTGGGTACAATGACGGTATGGAACCATCGATTCAACTCCAACGGCTGAAAGAGCGTGTCTCCGATCTCTCGGAGCGCCTCTCCAAGCTTGAATCCGCTACCGTCTCGCCTCCCTTGAGGCTAGCGATCACTTCCTTTGCGCCGGAACCCTTCTCGCTGCTGCGCCCGATCGAGGCGTTGGTTGAACCGGTGGACGATACCTTCGTTGCTTCTTTCTTCGATGCCAACATCAGTGCTTCCGGAGACAATCAACAGGAGGCGTTCGACAATCTCAAGAGCTTCATTCTGGACACCTACGAATCGCTTCACGCAGAGCCTCCTGAGCGGCTCGGACCCGAGCCCAGGAGGCAGTTGGCCGTTCTCGATAGCTTCCTGAGGAAGGTTTGATGCCTCACCTGAATAGAGAGCACGCATGGAAAATCGTCGAGAAGCTCGGAGCAGAGACAGAAACAGGACGTGGTGGGCATCTTCTGGCGAAGATTTACTACCAGGGCATCCGTGTCGCCCAGTTCGGAATCCGGCACGGATCGAATAAAGATCAAGGCCACGACCATATTCCCAAGGGCATTCACCTGAGCCCTCATGACAGCCTGCTTCTCGCTCGCTGCCCGATGAGCTATGAGACCTGGATCGAGAAGATGAAGCAGAAAGGGATCATTCTAGACGAGGTGAACGGCTCGTCTTAAGCCCCGACCTGAGCACAGGACCGGCGCTCACACCCCCCACGTCCCCACCGCCCACCCGATCAAGGCCCCGAACACCGTCCCCATCACGAGGATGGGCGCGTAGGCCTTCGTGATGATGGCGTCGGGCAAGCTCACGAGGAAGCCGATCAGCGCGCCCCCGGCCACCGGTGGAAGAGGGAGGCTCGAAGATCCGATGAAGAAGCCGATGAGGAACCGGCTGCAGAAGGCGCCGAGAAAGGCGGCCCGCCGGTCGGGGAACTTCATTGGAATCATCGTCGCGACGGCGATGCCGCCCGCCGCCACACCCAGCAGGGCACCCAACCAGAGTTTTTCCATCTCTTTACGCTAGCATGCTTCCTCAATCGCCATGAAGTTCGAAACCCGTCCTTTCGTCTCCGAGGTCAGGCTGCTCCGGGAGAAGGTTCCCTCCTTCGCGGAGTACCCCTTCTCCCTGCCCGCGCTCCGGAGCTTCCGGTCTCTGAAGCTGCATCCCAGGGTGACCTTTCTCGCCGGCGAGAACGGCAGCGGCAAGTCCACGCTGGTCGAGGGGATCGCCGTCGCCTTCGGGCTGAATCCCGAAGGCGGGAGCCGGAACTTCTCGTTCGCCACCCGCGACTCGCATTCCGAGCTGGGCGACTATCTCCGGCTGGTCAAGGGAATCCAGAAGCCCAGGGACAGCTTCTTCCTGCGCGCCGAAAGCCTGTTCAACCTCGCGACCGAGATCGAAAAGCTGGACAGCGAGCCGGCTTCCGGGCCGCCCATCATCGATTCCTTCGGCGGCCGGTCTCTGCACGAGCAATCCCACGGCGAATCCTTCTTCGCCGTCTTCCGCGAGAGGTTCGGGGCCAACGCCTTCTACATCCTCGACGAGCCGGAGGCCGCACTCTCCCCGATGCGGCAGCTTTCCATGCTTTCCCTCATCCACGAGCTCGTGGACGCCAATTCACAATTCGTGATTGCCACGCACTCTCCGCTGCTGATGGCCTATCCGGACGCGATCATCTACCAGATGAACGAGGACGGAATCTCTCCCGTCGCCTATCAGGAGACCGAGCATTTCAAGGTCTACCGGGAATTCCTGAACCATCCGGACCGGATGCTGCGGATTCTTCTTGAATGAGATGAGCGGAAGGCCTGCCTAGATAGACACGGCCTCGCCCTGAAAGGGCGGAATTTGACCAGCCCGGGGTGGAAACCCCGGGATGCAGTCCCACCTACGTCCCGAGCCCTGAAGGGCCGACAGAAATGCCTCCACCGGGCTGCGACGATCCCCGAAGACGAGGCCGCTCTGCCGGCCCTACGGGGCTGGAAAAGTGGGAGAACCGTCATCCCCGGGTTGACACCCGGGGCTGTTCAAATTTTCGCCCTTTCAGGGCGGGTCTTGGATGTCCGGCCTGCCTCCGATTCCCAAGTGGAGATAAGTGACTTTTTCAAGGCCTACATCTTTTCTTTTAATTGCTCCTGTAACCACTCCTCCCGATCCCGCCGAGCCTCCTCGTTGAAGTAGTGGTCCGTGTCGTACCACTTCACCTCCTTGGGGTCGGTCGCGGCTTCAATGTAGAAGGCGGCGTCCAGAGGCGTGATGAACTCGTCTTTCTTCGCGAACTGGAAGAGGAGCTTCGCCGGGGCGGCCTGGCCGATGTAGTCCAAGGCGTCGAGGGGCGCCATGGCGTCCAAGTAGGCTTTCCGCTGCTCGGGGGTGGCGAGCTCCTGGAACGCCAGGGCTCCTGAGTCCGTGTTGTTGGACGTGGCGCGGGTGAGGGAGGGATAGCCGGCCATCAGCACGTAGGCGATGGGGCGCTTTTCAATCCCCGCGAGGGTGCCTCCCACCGTGGCGCCCAGGCTGTGGCCGACGTAGGCGAGGCGCTTGGGATCGACCTCGGGACGGGCGGTGAGGAGGTCGAAGCCCCGGCGGAGATCCACCACGGCCTGGATCTGCTCCTTGCGGCTCACCTCCGGGTTCCAGGGATTGCCGGCGCGCTTGCCCTTGTTCTCGGGCCGCAGGAAGGGCGCGCCGATCGTGAGGGAGACGAAGCCCTTGCGGGTCGCGAGGCCGACGGCCTCGTCCACGAAGGTGGAGCGGTCGCCCCGCCCCGGATGGAGGAACAGGACGGCGGGGCGTTTCCCTTCTCCCGGCGGCAGGATCAGGTAGGCCGGGACCCTGCCGCCCATCGGGCTCGCGTAGCTCAGGTCGACGATCCGGACGTCGCCGCGTTGCTCGGTGCCGGCCTCCCGCACGTCCAGGGGGGACGAGGCGTCATAGTCGAAGAGCTTGCGATTCTCGCCGAAATGGCTGGTATCCGAGGTCATGACCAGGGTTTGCCGGGCGAGCTCCGCCGGGCGGAGAAAAGCTCGGATCTCGTAGTTGAGCTCGGCCGGCTTCTCCATCTGCACCAGGTGCCCGGCGCCCGGGACGATCACTCTTCGGGCCCCATGGATGCCGGCCTCCAGGGCTCCGGCGTGGGCGTGGACGTCGGGGATGTCCGAGGCTCCCACCACGATCACGGTGGGGACGTGGATCTCGCCGAGCCGTCCGACGGCGGGGCGTTCGGGCGCGCGGCTCTCGGGGCCGGGAGCGGTCAGGGGGCCGGGGCTGTTCGTCAGCAGCTCGCGGAGGCGCGTCTTCGCCTGAGTGCTGCGGGCGTCGGTGAGGTAGGGATCCTGAACCCAGGCCTCGATCAGCTTCTCGCGGCTCTTCTCCTGGAACATCGGCCGATAGTTGACCAGGCCCCGGCGCTGGAAGTGCTCGGAGTAGGGGAGCCCGGAGACCACGGGGCCGACGAGGACGAGCGCCTCCACCCGGTCCGGATGGGCGAGGGTGTAGTCCACGGCGAGCCTGGAGCCGTTGGAGCAGCCGACGAGGACGGCGCGGGGGATCTTCAGCGCTTCGAAAACGGCGTGGAGGTCGTCCACGTCCGAATAGGGCCCCTTGGCGGGCTCGGAGCGGCCGAAACCGCGCCGGTCGTAGCGGACGGTCCGGAAGCTCCGGGCGAAGGCGTCGAACGGGTCATCCCAGGTGGCGCTGGAGACCAGGCCGTCGTGGAGGAAGACCATGGGCGCGCCTTCGCTTTCGCCCCGGGCCTCGTACCAGAGCTTGCCGCCGGGGACCTCGACGAAACCGGTGGTGGGCGAGGCAGGCTCGGCGGCCCGCGCCGCCGCGGACGCGAGGAGGAGCATCGAGAACAGGATCAGGTCGCGCGGATCGGGCATGGAGCCTCCGGGAGTTGGATCGCGGAGGCATCCTAACCCGGGCCTCGGCCCGCAGGGCTGGTGTGTTTGTGATGCAATCGCGCATCACAAAGAGACACGGCGATCACAAGCAACACGAACAGAGACGGACAACTCGAGGTCGCGGCCGTCCGCCCCGGGGTTTGAGACACGGCGACTCCGGGTTGCGACGCTCGGACCGCGGTCGCTGTGACGCAATTCGAGGTTTGTGTAACGCAGACCGCGGTCGCCGTGATGCGGACCACGGTCGCTGCGATGCATACCGTGGTCGTAGTGACGCAAACCGTGGTCGCTGTGACGCAGACCGTGGTCGCTGTGACTCAGACCAAGGTTTTTGTGATGCAGACCTTGGTCCGAGCGTCGCAAACCAAGGTTTCTGTGACGCAAACCGCGGTTTGCGACACTACGACCAAGGTTTGTGCGTCGCAATCCGAGGTCTGAGTGACGCAAACCCGCGGCGCGAGCCCTCGTGTTCCGATCCCGCTCCCCAAAACTTTCCTCCACATCCCCCGTACTTCCCTCTTGACGACAGATGTCGTCAGACGTACCATGGCGACAGATGTAGGCAAGAGCCAGGATGAGGAACGAACCATGAAACCCAAGTCCATCGGAGATCAGGAGCTGACGCTCCTGCAGTACGTGGCGGAGCAGGAGGGCGCCACGGTGGGGCAGGCGGCGGAGGGGTTTGGCGCGCCGCGCGGCCTCGCCCGCTCGACGGTGCTCACGATGATGGAACGCCTGCGGCAGAAGGGTCATCTGGACCGCCGGCAGGTGGACGGGGTCTATCAATACTTCTCGCCCGAGACCTCCGGGCAGGTGATGCGCGGCGTGGTGCGGTCGTTCGTCGAGAGGACGCTCGGCGGGTCCGTGTCGCCGTTCGTGACCTACCTGACGGAGGAGGCGCGGGTTTCCGACGGCGAGCTGGCGGAGCTGGAGGAGCTGGTGGCGAAGCTCCAGTCGCAGCGGAAGGAGGAGGCATGAGCGCCGAGCGGATCCTGGAGGCGCTGGTGAGGTCGTCGCTCCAGGGAGCGCTCTTCATCGGCGTGGTGTGGATCGCCTGCCGCCTGTTCCCGCGCCTGCCGGCCTCGGTGCGGTGCGGCCTCTGGTGGGCGGCGTGCCTGAAGCTGCTGGTGGGGCTCGTCTGGATGTCGCCCGTGGAGCTGCCGCTGCTGCCGGCGGCGGTGGCGGAGGCGCGGCCTGCATATATAAGGAATGTGGGCGGCCCTTCCCTCGCTCCGGCCCCCGGCGTGGCGACGGAGACAAGTCCCGCGCCGGCATCTTCTCCGTCCCTGAGAGACGGGACGCTGACGGCCCTCTTCGCGCTCTGGCTGGCCGGGCTCCTGGCGCTCGCCGTGAAGGCGGCGCGGCAGCTCCGGCACACGCGCTGGGTGATCCGGCGCTCGGAGCCGCTGCGGGAGGACTGGATCCGGTCGGCGTTCGAGGAGATGTGCGGCCGGTTGGGGCTGCGCCGTTCTCCCGCTTTGCGCAGCTCGGAGGACGTGCGGACGCCGCAGGCGATCGGCATGGTCCGGCCGCTGGTGATGCTGCCGCAGGCGGGCCTCACGCGGCTGTCGCCGTCCGAGGTGTCGATGACGCTCTGCCACGAGCTGCTCCACCTGCGCCGCGGCGACCTGTGGCTCGGCTGGGTGCCGGCCCTGGCGCACAGGATTTTCTTCTTTCATCCGCTGGCGGCGCTGGCCGCCCGTGAATACGCGATCGCCCGTGAAGCCGCGTGCGACGTGGAGGTGCTCCGGGTTTTGGGGTCGGCGCCCCAGGCCTATGGGCGCCTGCTCCTCCGGTGGGGTGTGGCCCCGCGAGAGACCGGTCTCGCCGCCGCGGGCGCCTCGCCCTCTCTGCAGAATCTGAAAAGGAGACTTCAAATGCTTCAGCAAAGCTCAGACGATAAAAGCGCCGACAACAAGCGCCGTCTCTCCGGCTGGTGGTGGCTGGCGGGGGCGGCGATTCTGGTGGGATTGATTCCCCTTCGCATCGTGGCCCAGGAACAGGCCCCGGAGGCCGAGATGGCTCCGGAAGCGGCGATGGCCGCGGAAGCCGAGATGGCTCCGGAAGCCGCGGTCCTGGCCGAGGCCACTCCCACTCCGGCGGGTCTGCCGGCTCCGGCTCTCGTCGAGAGCATCGCCGACGGAGTTGACGGCGGTGTCGAGGGTGCGATTGCGGACGGCGTGGCCGGGGGCGTCGAAGGCGCGCTCGCCGCTCCTCGTGCTCCACGGGCTCCACGGGCACCGCGTGCCGCCCGGCCCGCTTCGCTTCCGGTGCCGGCCGGGGCTCCAGCGGCAACCCCGTATCCGGCTCCGCCGGTTCGTCCAGTGACGGCTCCGGGCACTCCTGTGGCCGCGCCCCGGCCGATGGCCACGCCCCGACCGGTGGCCGCGCTCGCTCCGCTGCCGGCCCCGCGGGCCCTCATGGCACCGGGCACGCCGGCGCCGGCCCCGCGGGCGCATTCGTCCTACCATTCCAATCCCGGGTCGGCCGCGCCTCCCGCGCCCCCCGCCCCTCCGGCTCCGCCCGTGCCGCCGACGCCGCCGGCTCCCAAGAGCGGCTTCTCGTATCACTCCGGCGACCGCAACGGCGATTCCTGGGTGCTGATGTACGGCGGCGACAACTCGGTGAGCGGCTCCACGGACGATCTGAGAAAGGTCAAGCGGCTCCGGAGCCATGCAAAGGAGGACATCTTCTGGTTCCGCCGTAACGGCAAGGAGTACGTCGTCCGTGACGCCGCCACGATGAAGCAGGTCATCGACCTGTTCAAGCCCCAGATGGAGCTGGGCGCCAGGCAGGGCGAGCTGGGCGGCCGCCAGGGCGAGCTCGGCGGCCGGCAAGGCGCGCTGGGCGGCAAGCAGGGCGCTCTCGGAGCCCAGCAGGCAGCCATCGGCGCCGACCGGGCCCGCCGCGGCGGCAACGCCGACGACCGGGACCTCGACCGGCGCGAGGAGGACCTCAGCCGTCAGCAGGAAGCGCTGAGCCGCCAGCAGGAGGAGCTGAGCCGTCAGCAGGAAGCGCTCAGCCGTCAGCAGGAGGAGCTGAGCCGTCAACAGGAAGTGCTCAGCCGCAGGATCGAGAAGGACCTCGCGGCCCTGACAACCCACGCGATCCAGAGCGGCGCCGCGCAGCCGGTCCGGTAGGCCTCATCCTTCCTCTACTACACATCACCTCCCTAATGTAGAGACGCCCTCACGGGTACCCCGTGGGGCGTCTCCGCGGCGGGGAGGTCTCTTCCCCTGTAGGACACCATCCCGCGTTGTAGGAATCATCCCCGCGGGAACGACGCGGTTCCATGAGACGGTATCGCCGCCTCGGGAGACGCCCCACGGGGTTCCCGTGAGGGCGTCTCTACATTAAGAAGGTCGCGGATAAGGAGAAGGAGGTCGCGGAGCGTTCGCGGTTTCTGATCTGACGCGGGCTTACAGCAGTCCGATCTCCCGCGCCCGGGCGATCGCCTGGGTGCGGTTGCGGGTCTCCAGCTTGTCGTAGATGTTCTCCAGGTGCTTCTTGACGGTGCTTGGGGCGATGAAGAGCTTGCGGCCGGCCTCGGCGTTGGAGAGGCCGGCGGCGATCAGCCGGAGCACCTCGATCTCCCTCTCGGACAGCGGTTCGGCCAGCGGCTCCGGGGCCGTTCCCGGGGCAATGGCGGGGCGGCTCTCCATCTCCCGGCCGGACGCTTCCAGGAGACGGCGGGCGTACTCCGGAGAGACGGCGCCGGGCGCGGCCCGCTCGATCAGGCCGGCGAGATCCGGGCCTTCATCCGCGAAGATCCTCACGAACCCCTCCGGCTCGGCGAGAGCCAGGGCGCGGCGCAGAGGGGCGAGCGCGTCTTCGGGATTTCCCCCGGCGTCGCGGGCCCGGGCTTCCAGGAGCAGGATCTCGATCACGGAGTGCGTACGGCCGGTGTCTTCCGCCAGGGGAAGGAGCGCGGCCAGCAACTCGAGGGCCGTGCCGTTCTCGCCGCGCGCGAGGTGGAAGCGGGCGAGGACGAGGTGGGCGAAGTCGCGCTGGTGCAACTGGAGGAAGCCCGCGGCCAGGTCCGCCCGCCAGCTCTCCTGGAGGCCGGAGTCCCGCGCCCAGCGCGCCACCTCGTCGAGCGCGTCGGCGCTCTTTTCCACCCGGCTCCGGCGCAGTTGGATGCCGGCCCGGAAGGCGCCGGTCGTCTGCAGCCAGAGGCGCTGGCCGGTGCGGCGCATCACCTCCTCGGCGCTTTCGAGGGCGGCGAGGGCGCCGGGGAAGTCGCCCATCGATTGCAGCACGCGGACCATGGCGAGGCTGCCCCCGAGCAGGCCGTTCGCGATCTCCCCCCGCTTGCCCAGCTCCCAGGCCTGGCTGGCCAGCTCGACGGCGGCGGGCAGATCGTTCCACTCGCGCTGGACCTCGGCCATCACGGCATAGGCCATGGCGGCGGCGGGCCGGGCGGAACCCTCGCGCCCGGGGCCTTCGGCCCGGCCGCGGGAGCGCCGGGCGAGGTCGAGCGCTTCGTGCAGCCGGCCGCGGGCGAGCCGGACCTCGGCCAGGTGCCACTCCGTCAGCAGGGCGCCGAACGTGTTGCCGGCCTTGTTGCTCGGCTCCAAGGCGGCCTCGAAGGAGCGCTCGGCGGCCAGGAAGTCGTCCGTCGTGAGGTACGCCGTGCCGAGCTCCAGGAACAGCAGGCCGCGCAGGAAGAAGCTCTCTTCCGGCAGGCGTTCGAGGGCGTGCCGGTAGAGGACGATCGCCTCGCGGGCCCGGCCGGCGGTGCGGATGAGGAGCCCGCGAAGCGTCTGGGCGTGGCCTTCCAGCTCCGGATCGGGCTCCTCGGCGAGCGCCCGCTCGACCTCGCGGACCTCCTCCTCGGCTTCCTGGAGCTTGAGCTGGGCGACCAGCGCCCAGGCGTAGGAGAGGCGCAGCTTGGGCCGGCGGTGGACCCACTCCAGGGGCAGGGAGCGGATCCAGCGGATCACCGTTCCGGCGTCGGCGCGCATCAGGCGCGGCAGGGCGTGCTCGGTGACCAGGTCGGTCGCGCGGTCGAGGGCGCCCGCGGCCAGGGCATGCTCCAGCGCGTCCTCGGGATGGCCGTGGGCGGAGTACCAGGCGCTCGCCCGCTCGTGCAGGGCCGCCACGCCCGGCTTGCCCAGCTTGCGCTCGAGCTGGTGATGCAGCAGCGTGCCGAAGAGGTGGTGGTAGCGGTACCAGGTGCGGTGATCGTCGAGCGGGATCAGGAACAGGTTGGCGGCGTCGAGCTCCTCGAGGATCGCCTGGGCGTCGTCGCGGCCGGTCACGGCGTCGCAGAGAGGCGCCGAGAGCCGGGTGAGGACCGAGGTGCGCAGCAGGAAGTCCCGCATGGGCTCCGGCTGGCGGGAGAGCACCTCGTCGGTCAGATAGTCGAGGACGAACCGGTTGCTGCCGGCGAAGTGCTCGATGAAGTCGCCGACGTCCTGCCGTCCCTGGAGCGAGAGGGCCGCCATCTGGAGGCCCACGGCCCAGCCCTCGGTGCGCTCCTCCAGGGCCTCGACGTCCCGCACGGAGAGGGACAGGCCCATGGCCTGGTTCAGGAAGTCCGCCGCCTCCTCGGAGGTGAAGCGCAGGTCCTGGGCGCGGATCTCGGTGAGCTGGCCGCGGGCGCGCAGCCGGGAGAGGGGCAGCGGCGGATCGACGCGGGTGGCGATGACCAGATGCAGGCGCGGCGGCAGGTGGTCGAGCACGAACTGAACGGCCTGGTGGACGGCCGGGCTCTCGAGGACGTGGTAGTCGTCGAGCACCAGCACGAGGTCGTCGCCGAGGGCGTGGACCTCGTTGAGCAGGCCGGTCAGGAGCGGCTCGAGGAGCGCGGCGGTCGGGCTCTGCATGTGCCGGAGCGCCGTCAGCACGCCCTCTCCCAGGCCGGGATGGACCCTCTGGAGAGAGGTGACGGCGTAGCAGAGGAAGCGGACGGGGTCGTTGTCCCCCTCGTCCAGGGAGAGCCAGGCGACCTGCCGGCCGCCGGCGTGGGCCCACTCGGAGAGCAGGGTCGACTTGCCGAAGCCCGCCGGGGCGGAGATCAGGGTCAGCGGTCCCGCGGCGCCCCCCGCCATCCTCGCCGCCAGCCGCGGGCGCGGCACGCGGTTCGGGCGCGGCGCCGGGATGTAGAGCTTGGTGGCGAGGAGCGGGTCGAGGGCCGGTGCGGGCGCGGAGCTGTCGGACATCGTTGGGCTTCGGATGCGTTGTCCGGAGCATAACAGAGGGCCGCCGGCCGCCAGCCCCAGATTTTTCGCTATTGCAGCCCCGGTAAAATTGACATTTTCTTGGCTTCAGCGCAGCCAAGCTGTGGTAACGTACTCACCAACCTGAAGTTCAAGGTCTTTGCCCGGGTCCGGTGATGACGTGCGCCCAATGCGCCAAAAGTCAGCCTTGAGATAAACCGGTGGCCCGTGACAGAGATTTGGGTGTGTGGTCATGCCGTCAACAACTGCTGATCTTGTCGCACGTCCTGGCACTTCCTCCCTGGGGATGGTGTGCGCGGGACGTTCCTGCCGAGGGAGCCTCTTCATGAATTTTTGGAAATCCACCAGTGTCAGGATCGTCTTCACTGTTCTGCTGTCGAGCCTGGGGCTGGGGAGCGCGGCTTCGGCGGCGACCTCCCAGTACCAGATCCTGCTGAACCTGGACAACCAGATCAACACGGGCTGCGACGTGCCCACGCTGACCGGTCAGTTCCAGGGCGCGGAGCAGATCCTGATCACGACGGTCGATACGACCGGCTCCTCGGCGCAGGTCACGGCCCTGCAGGTGCGGACGTGCACCGTCCCGGCGACGGACACCTTCGGGCCTCCCACGGCCGTGGCGCCTCCCCCGGGACACCCCCTGCCCTGGCCAGTGGGAATCAGCAACGGCACGGGCGGCTCGAGCGTCATCGAGACGTTCTATCCCCTGGGCCCGGGACCGGGGAGCAGCCCGCCGATCATCCGCCTGGGTGTGCTCGGTTTCAACGGCGCCGTTCTGGTGGACGAGTTGTTGAGGGCTCAGCCGACGCCGGGCCCGAACGGGCCTCCGATCCTGCTGCAGCTCGTCGGGGTCGTGGAGATCCCGACGCTCTCCGAGTGGGGCCTGATCTTCCTTGGCCTCCTGCTCGCCGGAGTGGCCGTGGCGCTGCTGCGCCGCCGCACGGCGATGGCGCTCCTCGTCGCCATCCTCCTGCTCTCGGGAGCCGGGCTGGCCTGGGCCGCCGCTTGCGACCTGAACGGTACGACGACCGGCGAGTGGGGCCCCTCCAACCTCCTGGCTTCCGAGCCCACCTCGGACGCGCCCGCCGGCGCCGACATCCGGGCCCTCTACGGCTTCAAGGACACGGGATTGAATGCGCTCTGCTTCCGCATCGACGCGCTGCTCCTGTTCAACCAGCCGCCGGTGGCCAACGACCAGAACGTGGCGACGAACGAGGACACGCCGGTCCCGATCACCCTGACCGGCTCGGATGCCGACGGCAATCCGCTGACGTTCACCATCGTCACCGGCCCGATGCACGGCATGCTCAGCGGTGTCGCGCCGAATCTCACGTACACCCCGAACCCGGACTACAACGGCCCCGACAGCTTTACCTTCCAGGTGGACGACGGCCAGGGCGGCACGGACACCGGCACGGTCACGATCACGGTCAACGGCGCCGACGATCCGCCGACCGCGGTCGCCGACGCGGCCACCGTCAACGAGGATTCCGGGGCGACGGCCGTCCCCGTGCTGGCGAATGACACGGACCCGGACGCCGGCCCGATCTCGATCCAGTCGGTGACGCAGCCGGCCAACGGCACGGTGGCGATCACCGGCGGGGGCACGGGCCTGACCTACCAGCCGAACGTCGACTACTGCAACACCGTCTCGGGCGTTCCGGACACCTTCACCTACACGCTGGCGCCCGGCGGCTCCTCGGCGACCGTGACGATGACCGTCACCTGCTTGAACGATCCGCCGGTGGCGAACGACGATACGGCGACGCTGACGGAGGACGACCCCGCGACGGCCGTCCCCGTGCTGGCGAACGACACCGACACGGAGGGCGACGCGTTCACCATCCAGTCGGTGACGCAGCCCACGAACGGCACGGTGGTCATAACCGGTGGCGGCACCGGCCTGACGTACGCGCCGAACGCGAACTACTGCAACACGCCTCCCGGAACGACGCTCGACACCTTCACCTACACGCTGACCCCCGGTGGCGACTCGGCCACGGTGACGGTGACCGTCAACTGCGTGAACGACGACCCGGTGGCGAACGACGACTCGGCGACGGTGGCCGAGGACTCGAGCGCGACGGCCGTTCCCGTGCTGGCGAACGATACCGACCCGGAGAACGATCCGTTCACGATCCAGTCGGTAACGCAGCCCACGAACGGCGCGGTGGTGATCACGGGCGGCGGTACGGGTTTGACCTACACGCCGAACGCCAACTACTGCAACAGCGTTTCGGGCATTCCGGACACCTTCACCTACACGCTGACGCCTGGCGGCGACACGGCCACGGTGACCATGACGGTCACCTGCGTGGACGACAACCCGGTGGCGGTGGCGGACGCGGCGACGGTGGCCGAGGACTCGGGCGCCAGCGCCATCCCCGTGCTGGCGAACGACACGGACGTGGATGGCGGCCCGAAGTCCATCCAGTCGGTGACGCAACCGGCGAACGGTGCGGTGGTGATCACGGGCGGCGGTACGGGCCTGACCTACCAGCCGAACCCAAACTACTGCAACACGCCTCCGGGCACGACTCTCGATACCTTCAACTACACGCTGACGCCGGGCGGTTCTTCGACCACGGTGACGGTGTCGGTGACTTGCGCGGACGATAACCCGGTGGCGGTGGCCGACGCGGCCACGGTGGCGGAGGACTCGGGCGCGACGGCGGTCCCGGTGCTGGCCAACGACACGGACGTGGACGGTGGCCCGATCTCCATCACCTCGGTGACGCAGCCGGCGAACGGCACGGTGGTAATTACCGGTGGCGGCACCGGTCTGACCTACGCGCCGAACGCGAACTACTGCAACAGCGTTTCGGGCGTGCCGGACACCTTCACGTACACGCTGACGCCCGGCGGCTCGTCGACGACGGTGACCATGACGGTCACCTGCGTGGACGACAACCCGGTGGCGGTGCCGGATGCGGCGACGGTGACCGAGGACTCGGGCGCCAACGCCGTCCCGGTGCTGGCGAACGACACGGACGTCGACGGCGGCGCGATCTCGATCCAGTCGGTGACGCAGCCGGCCAACGGCACGGTGGTGATCACGGGTGGCGGTACGGGCCTGACCTACGCGCCGAACGCCAACTACTGCAACAACGTCTCGGGCATTCCGGACACCTTCACGTACACGCTGACGCCGGGCGGCTCCTCGACGACGGTGACGATGACCGTGACCTGCGTGGACGACACGCCGGTGGCGGTCAACGACGCGGCCACGGTGGCCGAGGATTCCGGCGCCAACGCGATCCCGGTGCTGGCCAATGACACGGACGTGGATGGCGGCGCGATCACCATCCAGGCCGTGACGCAGCCGGCGAACGGCACTGTGGTCATTACCGGTGGTGGAACCGGTCTGACCTACGCGCCGAACGCGAACTACTGCAACACGCCTCCGGGCACGACGCCCGACACGTTCACCTACATGCTGGCGCCGGGCGTCTCCTCCGCCACGGTGTCGGTGGCCGTCACCTGCCTCAATGACGCGCCGGCCATCGACCTGGACGCGGACGACAGCCAGGGGACGACCGGCGCCAACTTCGCCGTCACCTTTACAGAGGGCGAAGCGGCGAAGCTGATCGAAGACCCGACGGACGCCACGGTGACCGACGTCGACAGCCCCACGCTGGCGACGCTGACGGTGACGATCACCAACCTGTTCGACACGGGCAACGAGATCCTGTCGACGGACGTGACGGGCACCTCGATCACGGCCGCCTACGTCACCGTTGCCGGTTCCCCCGGTACCGGGACCTTGACGCTGACCGGACCGGACACGCTGGCGAACTTCCGCACCGTGCTCCGCAAGGTGCGCTACCTGAATACCAGCAACGCACCCAACACTACCCAGGCGCGCGCCATCACCTTCGTGGCCAATGACGGCGCCACGAACAGCAACACGGCCACGTCGACCGTGACCATCGTTTCGGTGGATACCCCACCGACGGCGGTGGCGGACTCGGCGACGGTCGCCGAGGACTCGGCCGCGAGCGCGATCCCCGTGCTGGCGAACGATACGGACCCGGACGGCGGCCCGATCTCGATCACCTCGGTGACGCAGCCGGCCAATGGCGCGGTCGTGATCACCGGTGGCGGTACCGGCCTGACGTACCAGCCGAACGCGAACTACTGCAACAGCGTCTCGGGCACGCCCGACACGTTCACCTACACGCTGACGCCGGGCGGCTCGACGGCGGCGGTGTCGGTCACCGTGACCTGCCAGGATGACAACCCGGTGGCGGTGGCGGACGCGGCGACGGTCGTCGAGGACTCGGGCGCCAACGCAATCCCCGTCTTGGCCAACGACACGGATCCGGACGGCGGCCCGATCAGCATCCAGTCGGTGACGCAGCCGGCGAACGGTGCGGTGGTGATCACCGGTGGCGGCACGGGTCTGACCTACGCGCCGAACGCGAACTACTGCAACAGCGTCTCGGGCATCCCGGACACGTTCACCTACACGCTGACGCCGGGCGGCTCTTCGACGACGGTGACGGTGACCGTGACCTGCGTGGATGACAACCCGGTGGCGGTGGCGGACGCGGCGACGGTCGTCGAAGACTCGAGCGCGAACGCGATCAACGTGCTGGCGAACGACACGGACGTCGACGGCGGCCCGAAGTCGATCCAGTCGGTGACGCAGCCGGCGAACGGCACGGTGGTGATCACCGGTGGTGGCACGGGTCTGACCTACACGCCGAACCCGAACTACTGCAACAGCGTGTCGGGCGTTCCGGACACGTTCATGTACGCGCTGTCGCCGGGCGGCTCGACCACCACGGTGACGGTGACGGTGACCTGCGTCGACGACCCGCCGGTCGCGGTGGCCGACTCGGCGACGGTCGTCGAGGACTCGGGCGCGAACGCGATCCCCGTGCTGGCGAACGACACGGACATCGACGGCGGTCCGAAGTCGGTCCAGTCGGTGACGCAGCCGGCGAACGGCACGGTGGTGATCACCGGTGGTGGCACGGGTCTGACCTACGCGCCAAACCTGAACTACTGCAACAGCATCGCGGGCACACCGGACACGTTCACCTACACGCTGACGCCGGGCGGCTCGAGCACGACGGTGTCGATCACGGTGACCTGCGTCAACGATCCGCCGGTGGCCGACAACGACGCCTTCGACTTCATCGGCAACACCGAGCTCAGGGTGGACCTCGCGGCTGTCGCAACCCCGCATGTATTGGAGACGACGCCTTCGACCTTCGGTGTGCTCGACGGCGACAGCGATCCGGTGGAGAACAACGCGATTTCCGTAACGGGGATCGTGGGATGCGCCGATATCACGGCGCCGTTCGTCTGCACCATCGCGGGTGTGGGAACGGTGACCATGGAGTCGAACGGCCGGTTCAGCTTCGTTCCGGAACCGGGAGACGCGGGAGCGACCGAAACCTTCCAGTACGTCGTGACGGACAACGGCGTACCGGCTCCCGCGAGCGCCACCGCGACCGTGACGCTCACCCGCTTCGAGCGGGTCTGGTACGTAGACCCGGCGGGGGGGGCTGGCAACGGCACGTCCACCTCGCCGCTCAACGCGCTCACCTCACTGAATGGCGCAGGAGGCGCGGGTGACTCTGACGTCGCGGGTGATTACATCTTTATCCACGCTGGTACGCTCGCCGGCTCGATCGAGCTCGAGGCCAACCAGCACCTGATCGGCAAGGGCGTGGCCCTGTCGATCCCCGTCAACCTCAACGGCAACGGGTCACCGACCAACCTGGTGGCCGCGGGGACCAAGCCGCAGGTCACCAACGCCAGTGGCAACACCGTGACGGTCACCCAGGCGGTCCCGGTCGAGATCCTTGGCCTGAGCCTGGCGAGCACCACTGCCAATGCGATCGATTTCACCTCGACGGCGGCGCTCACCGGTTCACCGACCCTGACCATCGACACCAACGAGATCCGTGGCGCCGGAGCCGAGGGCGTCGACGTCAACCTCAACGCAGGTACATCCGGCACTCTGGCGATCAACTTCACCAACAACACCTGGAACCTCGCTGGCGCCCACGCGGGCAACTCCTTCGATGCGCGGACCGTCAGCGCGGCCGTGGCCTTGCGGCTCAACTTCAGCAACAACACGAACATCCTTTCCACTCTCGTCGGCGGTTCAGGTGTGTTCGTCGACGGCTCGGGCGGCGGCACGGTGACCGTCACGGGCTTCGCAAACAACAGTGTCCACCAGAACACGGTGGGCAACGGCGTGCTGATCACCAGCGCCAAGTTCGATACCAACGCGGCCACCGCCGCCTACGATCAGGTCTCCGGCGGCGCGACAGTGATCGGCGCCCCCGGCAACGGCGTCGGTGGATCCGGTATCGTGATGACCAACGTGTCGGGTGATCTCGCCTTCACCGACCTCGACATCTTCGCTGACGGTGGAGCCGCTCTGCGGATCACGGGCACGGGTGCGGTGAACACAGGAGCGGGCACGGGTACGCGAGTGACCGTGGGCGCCGGGGTCGCGATTTTCGAAGCGACCGGCGGACCGGCGGTGGACGTGACGAACGCCACGGTCGACCTGCAGCCCAGCAGCATCAAGAGCACGAACAGCCCGACGACAGGCGTATCGCTGGTCAACGTGGCCGACGGTACGACGGCTGCCGTCTTCTCAACAGGCGCAACTAGCTCGATCACCAATGCTACGGGAACGGACTTCAACGTCGACGGCGGCAACGCCAACATCAGCTACGCCAGCCCGATCACCAACACGGCGGGACGGTCGGTCTCGGTGACTAACCGCACGGCCGATACCGTGGCCTTCAGCGGTGCTATCACCGACACGGGCACGGGTATCTTCCTCAACAGCAACACGGGCTCGACGATCAGCTTCTCGGGAGCGCTCTCCCTGACCACTAGCGCCAGCGACGCGTTCACGGCGACGGGCGGCGGCACGGTGACCGCGACCGACACGACGAACACGATCACCACGACGACGGGCACTGCGCTCAAAGTACAGAACACGACGATCGGTGTCTCGGGCTTGAAGTTCCGTAGCATCTCGGCCAATGGCGGGACCAACGGCATCGTCCTCAGCAATACTGGGTCGTCCGGGGGCTTGGCCGTATTGGGTAATGGCGGCGCCTGCACGGAAGGAAGCTCGACCTGCACAGGCGGGTGGATTCGGAACATGACCGGCGGCGACGATTCGGGTGCAACCCCGATTGGTACCGGCATCGTTCTGAACAACACAGCGAATGTGTCGTTGACTCGCATGCGGATCAACGACACTTCAAACTATGGCATTCGTGGCACGAGCGTCTCCGGCTTCACGTTTGCCAACGGCATCGTGGATGGGGCGAACGGTACCAATGTCAACACTCCGTTCAACGAAGGCAGCCTCGTGTTCTTCGGCGTAACGGGAACGTCGTCGGGGATGACCGGGACCAGTTCCATCACCAACAGTACGATCATGGGTGGCCGTCAGCGCAACATCGCCATCGACAACTCTGTCGGTACCCTGAACCTAACGGTGAGCGGTGACACGATTAAGCGAACGAGCGACGCGGCGGGCGACGACGGGTTCTTCCTCGAGGCTGACACCACGGCGAACGTGACGCTCGCGATCACCAACAACACGTTTGCGCGGCACGGCGGTGACCACATCAACGTGACCATGCTCAACAACGCGGTCGTCGACTTGACGATCACCGGCAACACTCTGCACGGAAACTACACGGGCACTCCTGAAGGGAATCACCCCATCGGCCTCAGCCAGGGGATCTTTATCTTCGGTGCGACGTTCGATGGTACTTGCACCTACGAGATCTCTAACAACGGCACGGTCGGTGTACCCTTCAGGGGCAATCGCCAGGTTGGCGCAATCCACGTCAACAAGGGCAGCGGCACCGGAACGTTCAGCGGTAGCATCGAGAACAACGTCATCGGCGATCCCGCACTCACCGGTTCTGGCTCGTCGGAGGCCTTCGGCATCATCGTCGGGGCTCGGGGTGCCGGCGGCTCGCACACGACGCTGATCAACAACAACCAGGTCCGGCAGTACTTCGACCGAGGGATCGTGCTCGAGGCGGGTGAGGGAAGCGCGGCCTTGAACGCGACGGTGACGAACAACACCGTCTCCAATTTCGCGGATGCCGTCAACTCACTGCACGGCATTCACTCCGACAACGGTATTCTTGCCGCCGACACCAACCCCGTCTGCCTGCAGATCAGCGGCAACTCGGTCGCTACCGCTGGGAACGAACCCGCTGGCGGGGCTGACATCAGGCTGCGCCGCGGCTCGAACACGACGGTCAGGCTCCCCGGTGTTGCAGGCGCCACCAACGCGAACGCGACCACCCTGCTGCAAGCGAACAATCCGACCGCGACGACGATCACCGTCACGGGCAATGGCTTCTCCAGTGGGGCGGCGTGCCCCTTGCCGTGACCCAGCGGCAAACTATTTACTGACGGATGTCCAGGAGGGAAAGATGGCGGAGCCGTTTCTTTCAGAGATCAGGATCATGAGCTTTGTGTTTGCCCCGAAGGGGTGGGCCCTCTGCAATGGGCAACTCCTACCCATCAACCAGAACCAACCGCTGTTCTCGTTGCTGGGTACCACCTTCGGCGGCGACGGGCGCGTCAACTTCGCGCTTCCCGACCTGCGGGCGCGAGCGCCCATACACGTGGGCAGCGGCCACACGCTCGGGGAGCGTGGCGGCGAGCAGGCTCACACGGTGTCAATCGCGGAATTGCCGACCCATACGCACGTCGCCATGGCCCAGCCAGCCACCGGCACGCAATTGCCGGCCGTCAGTGCGTTGCTGGCGCAGGCTTCCAACGTCTATCGCACGCCGGATAACCTGACCTCGTTGAATCCCGCAACGATCACTAACACCGGCGGCAGCCAAGCACACCTGAACATGCAGCCGTTCCTCACACTGAACTTCTGCATCGCCCTGCAGGGCATCTTCCCGAGCCCGACCTGAGGAGACCGCTATGGCCCAACCCTATGTAGGTGAGATCCGAATGTTCGCCGGGAACTTCGCACCCGCGGGCTGGATGTTCTGCGAGGGGCAACTGCTGCCGATCTCGGAAAACGAGACGCTCTTTCAACTGATCGGCACGACGTATGGTGGCGACGGACAGTCGACGTTCGCGCTGCCTGATTTGCGAGGCCGCATCCCCCTCCACCAGGGGAATGGCTTCATCCTGGCAGAGACCGGCGGAGCGGAGGAGATTACGCTCACGGTCAATCAGATACCGGCGCACAGCCATCCGCTGCTAGCGTCCACTGGCCCAGGAAACCTGAATACTCCCGGCGGCAACCTCACCGCTGAGTCTGCAGGTGTGAAGATCTACTTCGCCGACGAGCCGACGGCGAACATGAGCCCTAGCGCCGTTAGTTCTGTCGGCGGCAGCCAGCCGCACACCAATTTCCAGCCATATCTGTGTGTCGACTTCATCATTTCACTCTTCGGGATCTTCCCGTCTCCCACTTAGGAGGAAGGCATGGACCCATTCGTTGCCGAAATCCGCATTTTCCCTTTCAACTTCGCGCCAAGGGGGTGGGCATGGTGTGACGGTCAACTCCTGCCGCTGTCCCAGAACACGGCGCTGTTCTCGCTGCTTGGCACCACCTACGGCGGAAACGGCAAGAGCAACTTCGCCCTACCGGACCTGCAAGGCCGAGCACCGATGCACCCGGGGCAGGGGCCTGGGCTTTCGTTGCATGATTTGGGTGAAACAGGCGGGTCGGAAACCGTTACGCTGCTCGAATCGGAGATCCCCTCTCATTCTCATGCCATGCGAGCCTCTACGGATCCAGCCAACGCGCAGATTCCGAATTCAGCGGTTACTCTGGCGCGGTCAGCGGGAGGCTCCGCCTACAGCACCACCACGACCGGATTGGTGTCCATGGCCCCCGAAACCCTCGCGCCCGCCGGTGGCGACCAGCCGCACAACAACCTGCAGCCGTACCTGACGTTCTACTTCTGCATCGCGCTCCAAGGCGTCTTCCCGCCGAGGGGATAGCGGGCTTCTGGCCTGCTCTCGGGTCCGCCGGGAGCAGGCCTTTTAATTGTTGTTATTGAAATATATTGAGGGCACGCCATGGACCATTCAGGGGAGGCCCGCGAGGAGCCTCATCCCGCTCGTTTGCACCGCCGTCAGTTTCTGGTCCTGGGCTCGGTGGGGCTGCTGGCCCCAGCGCTGGGAGATCTCGCCTGGGCCCAACCCGTCGCGGAGGCGGCCATCCGGCCTCTGCCCATGCCGGTTGGCTACATCGAGGAGAGCGAGACGTTCCGCAACCTGCGCCGCCTGCCGCGCAAGGTCCGGCGGCCTTTGGTGACGGTGGACGGAGCGGTGGAGGAGGCCGAAGCGTCGCCCGTCATCGTGCCAGCCGCCAGCCTGTTCCAGGGCGACACCAACCTGCCGGGACGGCCGTTGCGCATCCACATCCACGGGCTCTATCCATCGGCGACCCTGAAGCTCGACCGGCCGGAGAACCTCCCTCAGGCTCTGGACCTCGAGGTGCTGTTCCCTTCACCCGATCCGGCCTCTTCACAGCCCCTCCGGTTTTATGCCTGGAGCTTCCGGAAAAAGCCCGCGTGGAGCCCCAGCCCACCGGTCAGCTTCCGGTTTCCCCTGGACTGGGAAGCGGAGCTCCAACTCGTCCTGCGGGTGCGCACCGCGGCCGGTGAATCGCTCGTGCTGCGGACGAAGTTCACGGTGGACGCCGAGTCGGGCCGTCCACGGCTGCGCAGGGGGGCCTACCTGCTCGGGTTCACCCCGGGAGCGTGGGACCGCGGAGGCGTGAAGCTGGCCGATCTATCCCGCCGGATGCCCGCCGAGCTGGTCTCGATCCTCGTTACCATGGATCCCGAGAAGGAAGAGTAGGCCGTTGGATCCCCGCATCACCCTCCGCCCCATCGGGCCGAGCGACATGGATTTCCTCCTCCGGGTGTACCACAGCACCCGCGAGGAGGAGCTCGCCATGGTGGTGGACTGGACGGCCGAGATGAAGGACGCCTTCGTGCGCCAGCAGTTCAACGCCCAGCACGTCTGGTATCAGGAGCACTACGAAGGCGCTTCGTTCGACGTGGTCCTGATCGATGGCGTCCCGGCGGGCCGGCTCTACGTCCATCGGCGGCCGGCGGAGATCCGGCTGGTCGACATCACCCTGCTGCCCGAGTTCCGCACGGGTGGGCTAGGGACGTCCATCCTGGGCGACCTGCTGGCCGAGGGCGAGACGGCGGGCAAGCCCGTCACCATCCACGTGGAGATCTACAACCCCGCCATGCGGCTCTACGAGCGGCTGGGATTCCGGCCCATCGAGAGCCGCGGCCCCTACCTGCTGATGGAGTGGCGTCCTTCTTCCCTCCTCCCGAGGCAGGAGTGAAGGCCGCTCAGTAGAACACGGCTTCGTACTGCATCCCCTTCCGCTGGGGGTGCGGACCGACAGGGACGATGAAGATCTCGAAGTTCCCCATGGCCTCGTGCTCCATCGAGTAGATGCTCTGCGGGAGGACCGGCCGCGGGACTTCCTGGAAGAAGTAGACGGAGAACGGCTGGGCTCGCGTCCCGGGATGCGGCTCGTGGGGCTTCACCTCGTGGAGCACCATCTCCAGCGGGCTCTCGCCGCCGAAGTGGACGCGGAAGGGAGTTCCGAGATGCGTCTCGAACGAGGCCGGCGTCAGGTCCTGCAGCATGATCGAGCCTCCATAGGGGTGTGAGTCAACTCTAGATCAACGGCGGTGGAAAATCGACTCCGGCCTATGAGGGCATGGAAATTGCTCCCGAAAGCGCTTTGGCCATGAGGAGATCTCCCAGATGCCGCAACCGGCTCCATTGCTGATCGACGCGCACGTCCACTTCCACTCCTGCTTCAACCGCGACGCTTTCCTGGACGCGGCCCTGGACAACTTCGCGCGGGGCGCGGAGGAACTCGGGATCGCGGGTCATTTTACCGGCTGCCTGATGTTCTCCGAGACGCAACGGGAGCGCTGGCTGATGCGCTGGGGGAGGGGAGAGGACGGCGTGCGGTTCGGCGCCTGGAGCTTCGAGCCGACGGCGGACGGCGGGGGCTCGCTGGTGGCACGGCGCCGTGCCGATGGCGAGCGCCTGCTGCTGATCGCCGGCCGGCAGGTGCGGACCCGCGAGGGCCTGGAGGTGCTCGCCCTGGCGACGTTGGAGGAGTTCCCCGACGGCCTGCCGTTCCATGACGCCCTGGCCCGCGTCCGTTGGAGCGGCGCCCTGACAGTGCTCCCCTGGGGGTTCGGCAAGTGGTGGTTCTATCGCGGCGCGTTGGTGGAGTCGGTCGTCTGCCGCTCCGAGCGGCCCGGGATCTGCCTCGGCGACAACGCCGGGCGGCCCGAGTTCGGCGGCCGGCCGCGGCTGTTCCGCGAGGCGGAGTCCCGCGGGATTCCGGTGCTGCCGGGCTCCGATCCTCTTCCCCTCCCGGAGCAGGCCGGCAACGCGGGCTCTTGCGGTTTCCTGCTCGAGAGCGGTTTCGACGAGCGCCACCCGGCCCAGAGCCTGCGGCGGACCCTGCGCGCCCTCGAAAAGCAGCCCCGCACGTTCGGCCGGCGCCGGAACCTGACCGGCTTCTGCCGCGATCAGATGGCGCTGCGGCTGGGCCGCCGTGCGCCGGCTCCCGTCCTCGGGACGGCCGTGCCATCGGAGAGCGTGGCAACCCCTTTAATATCCCGTTCGACATGGATGCGGTGATCGACCGGGATCTCCGCTCCGCGGCGGCGGGCTCTTACGATCTGCTGGTGGTGGGCGGGGGGATCTACGGGATCACCCTGGCGTTCGAGGCCGCCCGGCGGGGGCTCGAGACCCTGCTCGTGGAACGGGACGACTTCGGCGGAGCGACCACTTGGAACAGCCTGCGGATCCTCCATGGCGGCCTGCGCTATCTGCAGGGCCTCGATCTGCGAAGGCACCGCGAGTCGGTGAGGGAGCGTGGATGGTTCCTGCGGCACTTCCCGGACCTGGTCGAGCCGCTCGCCTGCCTCATGCCGCTCCACTCTCCACCACGTGGCGGCCGGCTGCGGCGCCCCGGAGCCTTGCGGGCGGCGCTCGCCGTGGATGCTCTGCTGTCCCGTGAGCGGGCTCTCCCCCGGGGCCGCCTGCTCGGCTCGGCGGCGACGGCGGAGCTCTTCCCCGGAGTCGACCGCTCCGGCCTGCGCGGCGGCGCCCTCTGGCAAGATGCCTTCGTCCCGGACTCGCAGCGGCTCGTGATCGAGCTGCTGCGCTGGGCCTGTCGGTGCGGCGCCCGGGCTCTCAATTACGTCGAGGCGGTGGAGTTGCGGGTCGAAGGCGGCAAGGTGCGGGGTCTGCGGGCCGTGGACCGCGAGTCGGGGAGGAGCTTCGAAATCGCGGCGCGGGCGGTGGCGAACTGCGCCGGCCCCTGGGTGCGCCGAGTCGCCCGGCGCCTCGACCGCGACCGGCCCGATCTGTTCCAGCCGGTGCTCGCCTTCAATCTCCTGCTCGACCGCCAGCCGCTGTCCCGGGCGGCGCTGGCCGTGGCGTCGCCGGAGCCCGGAGCCCAGACCTGGTTCCTGGTCCCCTGGAAGGGCCGGCTCCTGGCGGGCACCGCCTATGCGCCCGCCACCGAGGAGGCGCTCCGCGACGGCCAGCCGGGAGCGCCGCAGGTCGAGAGCTTCCTCGGCGAGCTGAACGCCGCCGTGCCCGGACTTGATGCCGGCGCCGATCAGGTAAAGCGGGTGCTCTGGGGCCGGCTGCCGGCCGTCGCCGAAGGCGCCAGCGCTCCGGGTTCGCGGCCGGTGATTCGGGATCATGGGAGCGATGGGGGGCCGCGCGGTCTGGTGAGCGTCTCGGGAGTGAAGCTCACGACGGCGCGGGCCGTGGCGGAGAAGACGCTGGTGGTGCTCGCGGCGGGCGGCGCCCTGAAGCCAGCGCCCCATCCGGCGGCGGTGGAGAGGCCGGAGGCCGATCCGCCGCTCTCCCTGGAGGATCTGACCCGTCTGGCGGGGGAGGACTGGGGCGCGGCGCGAACTCATCTGCGCGGTCTCGTCGAGCGGCAGTCGGTCGTCCGGCTGGAGGATCTGCTCCTGCGGCGGACGGACTGGGGGATCGATCCGGAGCGCGGCGAGGCTGCCGTCCGGCTTTGCGGATCGCTGGGCTGGCAGGGGTTCCGGCCCCGCCGGGCGGCGGGTAGCGGGTGAGCGTGCCGATCGCGAAGCTGGCGAAAATGGAGGGGCACTGCGAGGCGCCGGACGTCGAGACCTCGTCCGAGGATTACGCCCGCCGCTTCGCGGGCTCGGTCGGCGGCTACTTCCTGGCCGTCCAGGCGGAGACCGTGCTGGACCTGCTCTCCCCCTGGCCGGGAGCGCGGGTGCTCGAGGTGGGCGGCGGCCACGCGCAGCTCGCGGCGCCCCTGGTCGAGCGTGGGTTCCAGGTCACGGTAACGGGCAGCACGGAGGCCTGCCGCGAGCGGCTCGACCGCTCCCTGGCGCCGGGATCGTTCGCGTTCGAGGTCTGCGATGTAACTCGGCTGCCGTTTCCGGACCGCTCGTTCGACGTGGTGCTGGCCGTGCGGCTGCTGACTCACCTGGAGGGGTGGCGCGGGGCGCTCGCCGAGATGTGCCGGGTGGCGCGGCGGGCGGTGATCGTGGACTATCCCGACACCCGCAGCTTCAACCGCCTCTATGGCGCCCTTTTCTCCTGGAAGAAGGCCGTCGAAGGGAACACGCGGACGTTCCGCTGTTTCTCCCCCGGCGAGGTGATCGCCGAGTGCCGCCGGCACGGCTTCGGCCGGCCGGCGGTCCGCCGCCAGTTCTTCGTCCCCATGGTGGTCCACCGCGCCCTGGGAAGGGCAGGGATCTCCCGGATCCTGGAAGGGGCGAGCGGTCCGCTGGGTTTGACCCGGGCGCTCGGATCGCCCGTCATCCTGCGAGTCGAGCGATGAAGGTCCTGGTCACCGGTGGCACGGGCTTCACCGGCAAGGCGCTCGTGCGGCGCCTGCTCGATATGGGACATGAGGTTGTGGCCCTCGACTACAAGGAAGGGCTGAAGACGCGGGAGCTGCGGGATTGGGGCGCCGAGGTGGTGCTCGGCAGCGTCACCGACGAGGAGGTCGTCCGCCGCGCCATGGCCGGGGTCGAGGTCGTGCATCACCTCGCCGCCGCGTTCCGCGAGATGAACGTGCCCGACAGCTACTACCGGGACGTCAACGTCGGCGGCACCCGCAAGGTCCTGCAGGCGGCCCTCGACCAGGGCGTGCGCAAGCTCGTCTACTGCAGCACCTGCGGGGTGCACGGCAACATCGACCACCCCCCGGGTGGCGAGGACGCTCCGATCCAGCCGGCCGACTACTACCAGCGGACCAAGTACGAAGCCGAGCCGATCGTCCGCGAGTTCCACCAGCGCGGGCTGCCGGCGGCGATCCTGCGCCCGGCCGCGATCTATGGGCCCGGCGACCCGGAGCGTTTCCTGATGATCTTCCGCCGGGTGGCCCGCGGCACCTTTCCCATGTTCGGCAACGGCAAGACCTACTATCACCCGCTCTACGTCGACAACCTGGTCGACGCCTTCGTCCAGGTGATGGCGGACGGGGTGGGCGACGGCGAGGCCTATCTCATCGCGGACGAGGAGTACCTGGAGATCGAGGACCTGGTGCGGCGCGTCGGGCGGGCCCTGGGCGTGGAGGTCAAGATTCCGCACTATCCGGTCTGGCCGGTCGTCGCCGCCGGACACCTCTGCGAAAAGCTCTGCCGCCCGTTCGGCATCACGCCCCCCATCTTCCCCCGGCGCGTCGACTGGTACCGCCAGAACCGGGCCTTCAAGATCGACAAGGCCAAGCGGGACCTGGGCTACGTGCCAAAGGTAGGCATCGATGAAGGGCTTCGCCGCACGGCGGAGTGGTACCGCCAAGAGGGATATATCCAACAATAAATGGAAAAATGACTTGGCGCATTGTCCGGTTTGCTCCTCTCGCCCCGCCGCCGGCGGCGGCCGGACGCGGGTGTTCCTGGCTCCTTCCGCGGAGGACTGGGTCCTGTACATCCACCGCTGACCGCTAAGGGCGGCGCGGGATTTGCACCTCTCTTCTCCATTCAGCTTTGGAGAACCCACATGAAGATCTCGCGATCGATGTACTACGGCCTTGCTGCGTGCCTTGCGATCGCGGCGCCATCCGCCGGTCTCTTGCAGGCGACCCCTCTCCATCCCGCCTTCGATCTCGAGGGACCGGGCCTTTCGATGGCCATCGCCGGCGCCGGCATGCTCGGGCCGGGGGGCCGCTCCCGGAACCTGACCCTGAATGCCGGCGGCCCGGTCGAGCTGGCGCTGCTGTACTGGGCCGGGCGTGACCGTCCCTGTCCCGAGGACGAGCCGGGCAGCGGCCGTTGCGTGATCCCGGAAGGGATCTACAAGGACCAGGTGCTCTCCTTCGGCGGCACCTTGCTGACGGGGACGCTGATCGGCTCGGAGATCCAGCCGGACACCAACGCCGGCCCCATCAACAACCTCGCCTACTTCGCGGACGTGACGGAGATCGTGCGCGCCAGGGGGACGGGTCGTCTCTCCTTCACAGTGTCAGACGGCGACGCCGCGAGCAATCTGACAGACCTTGACGGTGCCGGCCTGCTGGTCGTCTACACCGATCCGGCGAAGCCGAACCCGGCGCGGGTGATCGTCTATCACGGCCTCGACTTCGCCTATGGCGAGGACCGCACGCGGGGCAGGATGGAGGTCACCGAGCCTTTCACCTTCAATCATGGCGCCGCCCGGGCCATGGCCCGCCGGGGCGAGTTGGCGGTCTTCGTGGGCGATGCCGAGAGCTCCGGGCCCGACCGCATCGACGTCAGCCGGAACCCGAGCCTGGTGAACCGGCTGGATGGCTCCTCAGGGGCTTTGTGGGATGCCGACCGGTTTCCCGTCGACATCCCCGCCCGGGCCGGCGCTACCACCGTGCAGATCTTCTCCGAGCCGTTGGGCCTGAACCCCGACTCGCTGCTCTGGGTCATGGCGGCCCTCTGGGCGCCGCTGCCCGTCTTCAACGCGTGTTCGGCGGAGTTCTGGAGCGCCGCTCCGCTCGATCCCTGGGCCTATGCGGGAGTACGGCCAACGGTCAAGGTCCGGGATGCTTTCCGGGAGGCTGCCTCCTATGAGCCGCTCGGCGCGGCGACGTTGCGCGCGGCGCTCGGTTTCCGGGGCGGTCCGGGCCTGCTCGGCGCCGCCAAGGACCTGGTGCGGGCCGGCACGGCGGCACTCCTGAACGCCGGCCACCCCAAGATCGAGTTCTCGTTGACCCAGACCCAGGTCGTCACCAAGGTCGACACCGCTCTGCGCGGCCGGGACATGGCGGCGATCGTGAGGGTTACCCAGGAGCTCGAAGAGGTGAACGCCGCGCCGGGCTGTCCGCTGCGGTAGCGGTATCTCGCCTTACAGATCCTGGTCGTCCTCGACTGGCCGGCTCTCGACGCGCAGAGGCAAAGGCCGCTGCTCCGGCGGCGCGGGCCGGGCGAGGTCGTAGACCCAGACGATAGGTCCGCCGCCTCCCCAGTCCGCGGGATCGAAGGTGCGGAGCCGCCGCGTCCCGTCCAGCTCCCGGTAGAAGCGGACGAAGGAAGGGAAGCCAGCTCCCCGGGGGCCGCGGGTGAAGTACTGGTCGCGGGCCAGGCTGTTCGTCACCACGTAGCGGATCCCCTCCTGGCGGTACTCCTCCACGGTCTTCGGCTGCCGCGACACCAGGGGGTTTCCCATGTCCAGGTCGACGGCGTTGCTCCGCAGCTCCTGGTCGGACTTCTCCCGCGGCAGCCACCACTGGTGGCCGAGCTCGTCGAGATTGAAGCCGTCGGCGGGCGGATAGCGGCGCAGCAGGTCGACCCGCAGCCCCTGGTGATGGGTGAACGGGCTCTCGGGGGGGAGCTCGCGCAGGCGCGCGGCCAGCCGTTCGGCCGACTGCCGGTTGGGATTGAGGGGCGGGCCGTAGTCGTCGAGCAGGATCCGCGCGTCCCGGGGCAGGTTCGCCAGGGCCCAGCGCCAGGCCGTCAGCCGGCTGTCGGGGCGGTTGACCTCCAGGTTCTCGCGGACGCTTTCGATCAGCGTCGGCACGCAGGCGGCCGCCGCGAGGAGGAGAGCGGCGGCCTGGACCCGCCGCTCGGGCCAGCCGAGCCGGCGAAGGGGGAGGGCTATTGCCAGGGCTCCCGGCCAGGCGAGGGTCGCGAGCAGGGGGTAGAGGCCGTTGAGGTGGCGCGGCTGGGCATGGTAGGCCGCGATGGTGATCGCCGCGAGGAAGAAGAAGAGACACGGGACGAGGACGAGCAGCCCGTACCAGCGGGTCTCGCGCCGCGCGAGCGCCGCCCCGAGACCGAGGAGCGCCAGGAGCAGAAGGGCGATCCCCAGCACGCTCGGGGACGCGACCAGCTTCACGAAAGCCCCGGCGGCCCCGCCCCAGGCTTCGGCTCCCGGGTTGAACTCCCGGGCGCTGTCCGGCTCGTAGTGCGTCACCGGCACCGGGGAACGGGAGAGGCCGAAGCTCTTCTCGATTTGCTGCCAGGTGCCGCGGCCCCAGGTGGGATCGAGGAAGTTGAACGGCGAGGCGAGAAAGAAGCCGGCGAGGAAGAGGAGGACCGTCAGGACGCAACGTCCCAGAACCTTTTTCCACGGGATCCCGGGCGAGAAGCCGCGCAGAACCTCCAGGACCAGATAGGCCGGCACCAGCACCACCCCGTAGTAGTGGGTGCCCATGGCCGCGCCCGCGAACAGGGCGGCGAGCGCCAGGGGACGCAGGCGCGGAGTGTCCCGGGTGCCGAGAAAGGCCCAGACCGAGAGCGCCATCCACAGGCCGCACGGCACGTCGCTCTTGATCGAGACGGCGGAGCTCACCATCGGCGCGAGCACGGCGGCCACGGCGGCCGCGGCGATGCCGGCCCAGGGCGTGCCATAGACCTTGCGGGCGATGCGGTAGACCACGTAGACCGTCGCGACCCCCGTCGCCGCCACGGCCAGCCGGCCGATCAGCAGGAAAGGGCCGGGCTCGAAGAGGAAGCTCGCCCCGAACTCGGCGGTCGATTCGAACCGGCCGGTCAGGGCTCCCAGCGCGTAGTAGACACCGTAGAGGAAGGCCAGGAGGTACATCAGGAATGCCGGCTTGTGGAACCAGTGCGGGTTGAGGTCGCCCGTGCCCATGGCCATGGCGCGCCGCATGAAATGGAGTTCGTCGCCGTAGTAGGAAAAGGGGAGGTCGTGGAGCAGGCCCCAGAAGCGCAGGGCCGCCGCGAGCAGCAGGACGGCGACGACCGCCGCCGTCACGGTCGGGGGGAGCCGGGATTCCCCGGTCCGGTCGGAAGCCCGCATGCGTCAGGACCGGTGGATGCTGAACACCGCGCCCAGTCCCACCGGCTCGAGGTCCACCTGATCGAGCAGGACGGCCCGGTCGAGGTCGTAGAGGGCGATACGGGTGGGGTGATGACGATGGTGATCGGTCTCGCGGAAGCCGTGGCGGAGCCAGCTCAGGTTGCGGCGCAGGGTCGTATAGCGAATGCGCGAGAACCCCACCCAGGCCTGGGTCTCCAGCGGCAGCACGCCGCGGCACCAGCCGAGCGGGCGGTCGTCGTCCGGGGGCGCCATGGTGTTGAGGTCGAAGGCGGTCTTCTGCCCGCTTTCCAGGTCGAAGCGGACCACGCAGCCGTCGACGGTGGTGAAGTGGAGCTGGCCCCTTTCGACGTGGCCGTCGTGGGTGCCCGCGTTGCCGACGTCGAACGGCTGCCGGCCCCCGTTCAGGCCGTCCAGGGGCACGGCGTCGCGCTGCTGGAAGCGGGTGACCCAGGGCTGACCGTCGAGGAAGAAGACGTAGTTCGGGTGGGACTTGTGGGGCTTCGTGGTGGGCACCTTGCGGTAGTCCGTCTCGGGAGAGAAGCGGTCCCAGGGCGAGCCGCCCAGCACGCTCACCAGACGCTGGAGCTCGCCTTCGCGGGAGAGCTCCGCCACCGCGTCGAGGCCCGTCACGGCCACGAACAGGCGGCCGTCGGGAGCGGGGGCGACGTGGTGGAGGTCGTTGAACCAGGGGTGCGAGATCACCTGCCGGATCTTGAAGCTGGGGAAGTCGCACAGCAGCACTTCCGTCTGGGTGCAGAGATAGGCGGTATCCCCCTGGATCGTCGCCGACTTGAAGACATGGGACGCCGTCCCTTCCGGGCAGTGCTCCGGCGGGGACTCGTACTCCAGGACCCGCTCCGGCCTGCCGTCCTCGATCCGGACGACCAGGGCCGTCTTGTACTGGGACCATTCCTCGATCTTGTAGAAACTCATCCGCTGCTCGCCGCCGACCACCCAAAGCGTCTGCATCATCCCTTCCCACGCCTCCATTTACTCTCGCGGACCAGCCGCAAGGCCTGCCGCCATTGAGACGGCCGGGTGTAGACGAACGTGCGCACGCCGACCAGGGTGCGCGCCGACCAGACCATGGCCACGTTGACGGCGATCAGCGTCACCGTCGTGGCGAGGGCGATGCCATAGGCGCCCCAGAGGGGGGCCAGAGCCAGGCTCAGAGCCACGTTGAGAAGAGCGCCGCCGACCGTCAGCAGCAGCAGCCGCACGTGGTGGCCCGCCATCTGGAGGGCGAAGCCGGCGCCGCCGGAGGCGGAGTCCCAGAAGCTGCCGAGGGCCAGGATGATCAGGATGCCCCAGGCGCCCACGTAGGGGCCGCCGTAGGCCAGGCGGATCAGGGGGCGGCCGAACAGCAGCAGGCCGGCGAGGCAGGCGGCCGAGAGCATCGCCACCAGCGTGGCCGCCGTGCGGGCCAGCCGCTCCATCTCCGTCTTGCGCCCGTCGGCATAGAGCACGGCGAACTCCTGGGGGACGATGAAGTTGGCGATGCTCGGAATGGCCGCCATCACCTGGAGCAGGGTGGCCGCGACGCCGTAAACCGCCACCTCCTCGTGGGGCCGCGCCCAGGACAGCACCCACAGGCTGGAGGAGACGAAGAGCACCGAGGCGGCGCTGCGCAGACCCATGGCGCTCGAGGTGCCGAGGATCTCCCGGATGCCGGGCGGGGCGCTGGCGGCGCGCGGCTCCGAGCTCTCGCCCGCCGTGGTGAAGAGGAGGGCCAGGGCGTAGCCCACCGCCGTGAGCAGCATCGCCCCCACGTAGACGGAGGCCAGCATCTCCCAGGGCTCTTGGCGCGAAGCCCGGAACAGCAGGGTCAGAAAGCCGCCCAGGATGAGCCCCCGCGGCAGCAGGTGCGTGAGCGGCGCCGAGAGCGAGTAGAGCCGGAACGACCGCAGGTAGCTGTCCGCGAGGTTGCCGAACGACGCCAGGACGGCCGCCGCCACGAGGAAGGCGGTGGCCTTCGAGAGCTCCGGGGCGTCCAGCTTGCGGGCGAGCAGGGGCCAGGCCAGCACCAGGGGCGGCACGAACAGGGCCCAGAGCGAGAGCTGGAGCCCCAACAGGCGGCGCCGCAGCACCGCCGTCGCCCGCTCGCCGCCCTGCCCGCGGCTGATGGGGGTGAAGCGCAGGGCCGCCGGCCCGAGCCCGAGTTGCAGCGCCATGCCCAGCGCCATGATCGCCTGCTGGAGCAGCATGTAGGAGGCGACGGCGGGCTTCTCCGCCACGCGCACCATCACCATGCCGCTCAGGAATCCCAGCGCCATGCCGACGAACTGGCTGAGGCCGAACAGCATGCCGCCCCGGAGCAGGCGCGTCCGGGTGACGGAGCTGATCTCGATTTCCGCCGTCTGTTGCCGCTTCGGCCCGGCCCCCGGATCGGGAGGGATCAGGGGCATCGAAAGGCCCTCTCCACTCGCCTGCATGGTCGCGGATTTTCCTTTCTGAGACACGACAAGCGCCTCAACGACCTTCTCGCGGCCGCCGCCCTCGGGGGTGCAAGAACGTTGCCGTCAGGGTGCGTCCGGCGGCTTGGCGGCCGGCTTGGGGGGGATGGCGGGAGGCCCCGCAGCCAGGGCCACGGCGGCGTGGAGGCGGGTGAGGGTCTGCCCCTGGATCTTCCCCAGCGGCAGCACGTCGCCCCGCCCCTTCTGCAGGATTTGCCGGACCATATCCTCTCCCGCCTGGATCAGCCCCGGGTCCCCGCTCTGCCGCCCGGCCCGCAGGAGGAGGGCGACACAGCCGAACTTCTCGGGATCGTAGAGCTCGCGGTCCTTCGGCTCGAAGGCGAGCAGCGTGCCGCCGATCCGCGGGCCGCTCGACTTGATGACGAGCAGGCGCGGCCAGGAGGCGGCCACGGCGTCGGCGGGCTTCTTGGCCGGGCCCAGCTTCACCATCGTCCGGGCGAGCGCGGCAAGGACGCGGCTGGGCGGCAGCGGCGGCTCGCCGATGGGCTCGTCGCCGGTGTCGCGCTGCAGCCGGTAGAGGTTCTCGGCGTCGTAGAAGCCGATCGTCCAGGCCGGCCCCACCTCGTTGGTGCTCTCGGCGCCGCCCACCTTGACGGCGTTCTCGCCGAGGAAGCCGAAGCGCTCGCCGCCCCGCTCGACCTCGATGTAGTGCTGGGTCACGGCGCGTCCCAGCCCCGAGCGGTAGTCCTCGAGGAAGCTCGCGTCCTCGCTCGCCAGGCCCAGGAAGCGGAAGGCGGCGAGCCACTGCCCGGCGACCCGGCCGGTGAAATTGCCGGAATCGTTGTCGGGCGCATGGGTGACGGAGCAGGCCGGGCCGTCCGGACCGTGCGGCACAGTGACCGGCGACGGCCCCCGGCTCGGGCAGAGCAGGCGGCGCATGCTGTCGCCGCCCCGCCGGACGGTGTCCACCACCGTCGAGTCGCCCGTCAGCCAGTAATAGAGGAAGAGGTTCTCGAAATAGGCGTGGGAGCTGTTGAAGTCGGCCCGGTAGGCGCCGTAGCCGGTCGGCGCCTGGCCGCAGTAGAACCACTTCTCGTCGGGGCCGCACTGCATGATCTGGGTGTTCAGGGTGCGCAGGGCGCCGGGGAAGGCGAGCTCGTCGAGCCACTCCACCTGGCCCGAGCGCAGGGCCCAGATCGCCGCTGTTTCCACGGTGTTGTGGTAGTCGGTCCAGTTGCCGCACCAGAAGGTGTTGTCCCAGCCCTCGCCGGGCGTCGGGTCCTCGCAGTCGATCTCGCCGGGCGAGCCCTTCTCCCCCCAATAGCGGGGATAGACGCCGAAGGTCATCAGTCCGGCGAGACCTTCGCGGTCGATCCCCTCGACCGTCCGGTCGAGCACCGACTCGATCAGCCCGTCATAGGCGGCGAGGCTCTTGGGCAGGGTCCCCACCGGCACCTCGTCGACCGCTTCGGAGGCGGTGAACCAGCCGGCGTCGGGCCAGGCGCGCAGCGGCCGGTTGAGCGGCGCCCAGAGGAGCCGGTCGAGGTCGGCGCGCTTCGCCGCTGCCGGCAGGGCGGTGACGGCGAAGGTGGCGAACAGCCCCTGGTGATTGGCGAGCCAGGCCTTGTCGTCCACGAGGTCCACGGCGAGCCGGCCGTCCCCCAGCAGGCGGAGGGCCTGGGGCTCGTAGCGGTGCATGTGGTTGAGACCCACCGCCAGCGAGCCGGCCGGCCCGGAGACGGCCAGCATGCCGCCGTCGGCCCGGGCGCCCTCCCGGCGCGTGCCGGCGACCGCCGCTTCGAAGCGCAGCGGCGCCGAACGCTGGGCGCGCAGGAGCTGGCGGACCACGGCGGTCTGGCCCTCGGGGAGCGCACTCTCCAGGGCGGCGGACTTGAAGTCCCCCACCGCCATGGCGGTGGCGGGGCCGCCGAGGTCGAGCTGCAGCGTGTCCCGCACCTTCTCGACGAGGACGCCGTTGGGCTTGCCGTCCTTGGTCTTGAGGCAGCCCGTGCACTCGAGGTCCCCTTCCCAGGCGACCGACTGGCGCACCTCGGCCGTCGGCGAGCCGGCCGTGAAGACGTAGCGCCGCCGCGAGCCGAAGCCGCCCCCGCCATTGCCGCCATTGCCGACCGGCGGCAGGTCGTAGGCCCCGTCGACGATCACCACGGCCGAGAGCGGGCCGGCGGACTCGATCCGCACGCCCCGCGCCGTGCCGTGCCCGCCGTCCCGCCCGGCCGCGCGGAGGGCCAGCGCGGAGCCGGTCACGATCCGCTTGCCGCCGGGGAGGACCACCTCGTCGAACAGCGCTCCCGCGCCGCCCCCCAGCCGGAAGACGGCGGCGCCCGTGTCCACCACCACCTGCTGACCCTGGCGGGTCAGTTGCAAGGGCGTGGTGGGGACGGGGTTGGGGCCGGCGGAGCCGTCCGCGACCAGGTTGTAGACGGCGCTCCCGCGCGCGGCGACGGTGGCGGGGAAGACCACCAGGAGCCACTGGACCGGCGCCGCGGTGTCGTCCCGGCCGGCGTTCCAGCGCGCCAGCACGTGGAGCTCCGCCGGCACCGGCCGGCCCGCCGGGTCCACGACGGCGAGCGTCCGCGGGTCGCGGACTCCCAGGGAGCGCGGCAGCGGCACGCCGGAGCGCACCACCTCCCCGGCGCGGGCGATGCCGGCCGTCTCGCGCACCGTCAGAGGCACCCGGCCGGGAACGCCTCGCGCGGGCGTGGAGGCGAGAACAGGGCCGGTGACGGCCGCCGCGAGCGCCGTCGGGGAGGTCTGGCCCGCCTCCAGAGCGCCGGTCTCCGGCGACGCACAGGAGAAGGAAAGCCCGATCAGGGCGAGGAGCGGAAGTGCCGGGAGCTTCATAGGGACGACGACGGCTGCGAAATCCGGACCAGGAGCAGGGGGTCCCGATTTCGAGGTTACGAGCTAATTGAGCGAAGGAAGACGGGAAGGAGAGTAATTTTGCCCTGGAAGGAAGAGAGCTACCTGCGTTTTTTTCCCACCCTGACGTGGCAGAGCGATCCGCAGGTGGAGGCCGTGCTGCGCCAGGTGCCGGCCGGCTCCCGCATCCTCGACCTGGGAGCGGGCGGACGGCTGATCGGCCCAGGCGTCCTGTGCGTCGACTTCATCCCCTTCGAGCACACCCGGCTGGTGGCGGACGTCCAGCGCCTCCCCGTCCGGGATGGCTCGGTGGATGCCGTCTTCGCCACCGGCCTGCTGGAGCACGTCGAGGACGGCGAGGCCCTGCTGCGCGAGATCACCCGGATCCTCCGCCCCGGGGGGCTGGTCCACATCGAGCTCCCCTTCCTCCAGCAGTACCATCAGGATCCGATCGACTGCCGCCGGCTGACGGTGGAGGGGCTCGAGCGGGAGCTCAAGCGCCGGGGGTTCGAAACGGTCAAGTCGGGCTTCCACATCGGACCGTCGGTGACGATCGTCACCCTGCTCGCCTATTACGGCGCGCTGCTGTTCGAGGGCGAGAGCCTGCCGGCGCGGGCGGTCTCCACGGGCGTGTTCTTCGTCCTCTCCGTGCTGCTCTACCCTTTCAAGTTCCTCGACCGCTTTCTGCTGCGCAAGCGCCACGCGCACCGCCTCGCCTTCGGGGTGTTCTGCACCTCGCGCAAGGCGCCGGCCGCCGTCTAGCAAGTAAGATTCGGGAATCCGGATAGAAGAATTACGCGGCCGGAGGGCTTATCCAAGGCAGCCCCCCGACCGAAGATCGAAACAGATCAGTCAGCGCGGACTGGATTGCGACCCGATTGAGACCCGATACGGACTGCCACCGGTAATTACCAGCGGTCGCCGCCGCCGCCGTCGTAGCCGCCGCCACCACCGTAGCCACCACTGCGGCCGGCACCGGCCGGCGCCCCACGCTCCTCGCGCGGACGGGCTTCGTTGACGTTGATCTTGCGGCCCATCAGATCGCGGCCGTTGAGGTTGGTGATCGCGGACTCCGCCTCCGAGCGCTCCGGCATCTCCAGAAAGCCGAACCCTTTCGACTGGCCGGTCACTTTGTCCTTGATGATGGTGCAAGACGAGACTCTTCCGAACTCTTCGAAAGCTTCTCTCAACTGGTCCTCGGTGATGCGATAGGGCAGGTTCCCTACATACAGGTTCATCTGAGTCTCTCCTCTCCTTTGGCCATGGTCTGTTGTGACTGTAAGCAAAATTTCTGCCTACCTCTACTTACAATATTCAGAAGAGGACGGGGAAAAGACCGGGAGAGAGCCGGGAAAAATCTTACGAACCGATCAAAAGCGCGCGCAGCCGCTCCAGGTCGACCGGCTTGACCAGGTGATGGTCGACTCCGGCGAGGCTCGAGCGGCGGCGGTCCGACTCCTGGCCGTAGCCGGTGAGGGCGATGAGACGCGCCGCCGCCAGCCCCGGGATGGCCCGCAGCTCCCGCGCGACCTCGTAGCCGTCCATGCCGGGCAGGCCGATGTCGAGCAGCACGACGTCCGGCTCCCCCTGCCGCGCCGCGCGCAGGGCCGAGACCCCGTCGTGGGTCACCTCCACATCGTGCCCCCACATCCGCAGCAACTCGCTCAAAGCCTCCGCGGCGTCCAGGTTGTCCTCGACGATCAGCACCCGCGCCGGCTTCTCTCCGCTGCTCTCCCGGGCAGGGACGAGGTCCGCCTCCACTCCATCCGTCGCCTCCACCGTGGGCCCTTCGATCACCGGCAGGCGGACGGTGAACGCGCTGCCCCGGCCCGGCCCGTCGCTCGCCGCTTCGATGGTGCCGCCGTGCCGCTCGACCAGGTTGTGCACCAGGGTGAGGCCGATCCCCAGGCCGCCCTGCGAGCGGGCGAGGGAGCGCTCCTCCTGGACGAAGAGGTCGAAGACGTGCGGCAGGAGGGTGGGGGAGATGCCGGCGCCGTCGTCGCGCACGGTGACCACGACCTCGGAGCCCCGCCGCTCGGCGCCCAGCGAGACGTGGCCGCCCGGCTCCGTGAACTTGGCGGCGTTGTGGAGGAGGTTGGCGAAGATCTGCTCGATGCGGGTCAGGTCGGCCTCGAGCCACAGCGGCTCGTCCGGCAGCGTGACGGCCAGCTCGTGGCGGCGCTGCTCGGCGAGCGGCCGGGCGGTCTCGACGGCCCCCTCGAGGGCGCGGCGCAGCTCGATGGGCTCGCGGCGGAGCTCGATCTTGCCGCGGCTGAAGCGGGAGACGTCCAGCAGGTCGTCCACCAGCCGGGAGAGATGGCGGATCTGCCGGCCGATCACCGCCAGGAGCTCGTGCGAGCGGGGGTCGCCCGAGCTCCTGCGGTCGAGGACGTGGCCGGCGTTGGAGATGGCGGCCAGGGGGTTGCGCAGCTCGTGCGCCAGCATGGCCAGGAACTCGTCCTTGCGCCGGTCGGCGGCGGCCAGCTCCTCGACCCGCAGCCGCAGCTCCTCCGCGAGCTGGCCGCGCTCGGCGACCAGCCGCTGCCGCTCGGTGACGTCGTTGACGATGCCGAGCACCCGCACACCGTCCGGAGCGGGGAGGGCGGCCACCCAGAGGCCGACGTCGATCACCGTCCCGTCCTTCTTGAGCCGGCGCGTCTCGACTCCCTGCATCGGCTCGCCCCGGACGACCGACTGGAGGATGCCCTGGAACTCCTCGCGCCGGTCTTCGGGGACGGCGGGCATCGGCCGGCCGAGGATCTCTTCTTCCGTCCAGCCGAAGATGCGCTCGGCCGCCGGGTTCCAGAGCTGCACCGTGGCGTCCTCGGGCCGCAGCACCATGACGGCGAGCGGGCAGGCCTGGATCAGGGCGCTCAGGGTCTGATTGGTCTCGCGCAGCGCGGCGACGCTGTCCTCCAGGCGCCGGGCCGTCTGCTGGACCTGCTGGAAGAGCTGGGCGTTCTCGACCGCCATCGCGGCACGGGCGGCGAGCTCCTCGGCGAGAGCCAGGTCGCCGGCGTCGTAGCGCCGTTCTCCGTTCGTGATCGCCAGGACGAGGACGCCCAGCACGCGGCCGTGCGCGACGAGCGGCACCAGGATGGAGGAGCGGGGGCCCAGCCGGAGGAGCAGGCGCAGGTGCTCCTCGTCCTGGGCGGCGGCGCGGATCTGCTCCTCGGTCACCTCGGGAGTGAGGACGGGCTCCCCCGTGCGCAGCACGAGCCCCGCCCCCGTCGAGGCTCCCAGGTTCGGGGGATAGCGCCGCTGGAGCTCGAGCACGAGCTCGCGGCCTTCGAGCTTCCGGTGCGCCACGGCGGCGCGCTGGATGTTCCCGTCCTCGTCGAAGACGTCGACGAGGCAGTAGTCCGCCAGCTCGGCGACCATGAGGTCCGCCAGCCGTTCGAGCATCACCCTGGAATCGAGCGACGAGGAGAGCTCGCGCCCCATCTCGGCGAGCAGCGCGAACCTCCGCTCGGCTCCGAGCCCACTCCCCGGCTGTGCTGGATTCATCCCAGGGAAGGATAGAGCTGGCGGTAGCTGTCTGCCAGTACCAGGATGCGCTTGACGTAGTTGCGCGACTCGTCCAGGTTCAGGGTCTCCAGGAAGTCGGCCAGCTCGGCGTCCGGTCCCGATTCGTTCCAGAGGCGCTGGATGCGGTTCGGGCCGCCGTTGTAGCCGGCGAGGGCCAGCTCGACGTTGCCGTCGAAGCGGTCGAGGAGCTGCCGGAAGTAGGTGGACCCGAGGCGCACGCTCAGCTCCGGATCGTACAGGCGCTCCGGCTCATAGGGCACCCCGACCTTCCGGGAGACGTCGCGGGCCGTCGGCGGCATGAGCTGCATCAGGCCGCGGGCTCCCACCGGGCTGGTGGCGCGGGGGTCGAAGGCGCTCTCCTGGCGGATGATGCCGGCGATCAGGTGGCCCGGCAGGCCGGTCTCGCGGGCGGAGGCCCGGATCTGGTCGCCGAACTCCAGGGGGTAGTAGGCGAACAGGATCTCCGCCGGCACGGCCGACTGGTACGGCCCGCCGAGGGTGGGGAAGCCTTCGCGCAGCAGCACGAGGCCGGAGCGGAACTCCCCCTGGCGGCAGAGGATGAGCCCCTTGAGGGCGAGGACGTCGCGCCGGTTGGCCCCTTCGGCGACCAGCTCGATCTCCCGGCTCGCGAGGTCGTCCAGGCCGAGGTCGATCAGCAGCTTGGCGCGCCGCAGCGCCGGCTCCGCGGGCCAGGCTCCGGCGGGGGCCTGCGCCAGCGCCGTCGCCTGTCCCTGGGGGATCTCCCCGAGGCGGTCCAGAGCCTGGCGGGAGTAGAAGTCGCTGGTGTCCGAGGAGGCCACCAGGTCGCGGTAGACCTCCCGCGCGCGCTCCGGCTGGCCGAGGTCCTCCAGGGCGCGGGCCTTCCAGTAGCGGCCGCGCTGGGCGTCGCCGTCGTCGGGATAGAGCTCCGCGAGCTCCGTCCAGTAGCCCACGGCACCCGCGGCGTTGCCGGTCTGGTACTGCCTCCAGCCGCGCTCCCAGAGATCGGCCGCGCCGGTTTCGTCCGCCGGGTCGACGCGCCGCAGCAGGCGCAGGACGTCCATGGCGGGCTCGAAGAGGCCGACCTCCTGGAAGTCCTTGTAGAGGCGGCGCAGGGAATCGCGCGAGAGCTGGAGCTCCGTGCGCGAGTCGACGAGCTTGGCGAGGTAGACCGACGCGGAGGCGGAGTCGCCGGCCTCGGCCGTGGCCAGGACCCGCTCCCATTCGAGCGAAGCCCGCTGCGCGGAGTCCTCGGGGATGAGGGTGCTCATGACGATCAGCGCCTCACGCCCCGCGCCGCCCCGCGTGAGGGCCTTCGCCTTCAGCAGGTACCAATCGAAGCCGCGCTCCTCGCCGGCGATCTCCTCCAGCGTGCTGAGCGCCGCCCGCGTGCTGCCGCCGTCGAGGAACGACTGGGCGCGGTCCAGGATCTCGCGGCCGGAGAGGAGGCGGGTCCAGTCGAGCTCGCCGTCGAGGGCGCGGAACGTGCGCACCACCTGCACGGCCTCGGAAGAGAGGGGATCGGTGACGAGGAGACGGCGCCCGGCCTCGCGCTGCACCTGCTCGTCCTCCAGCTTGCGGCCGATCCGCCAGGCCAGGCCCTCCAGGTCCTCGGCCGTCTTGCCGTCGACTCCCGCCACGCGCGCGGCGGCGATCAGGTCGAGCGCCACCCGCGGCTGACCGCGGTCCGCCGCCAGCTCCGCCGACTCCAGGAAGGCGAGCGGCCGCAGCGGCGAGTCCGGGGTGTCGGCGATCAGCCGGGCGTAGGTGGCGCGGGCGAGGTCGTGCTCGCCGCGTTCCGCCGCGCTCTGCGCCAGCAGGTAGAGGCGCCAGTCCTCCAGCGTCCCCCCCGGGGTCGAGACGGCCGACAGGAGCTGCTTGGCGAGGGCGTCGTCGCCCGCCTCGTGAGCGTAGAGGCCGGCCACAACTCGTGTCTGCGCCGCCTGATCGGGGTGAGCGGTGGCGACCTGGTCGAGCTGCTGGCGCGCGCCTTGCAAATTTCCCTGGCGCAGGGCCTCGGCAGCCCGGGAGTACAGATTGTGGGGGAGAGTGGGCGGCTGCCAAGCCCGGTCCGCCTTCACGACCAGCGAGGCCGTGGGCGTGGGCGAGCTGATGAGTCTCGAAACGGTGAAGACAGAAGAGAGGATCAGGGAAACGACGACGACGGTACGTGTTTTCGACCTCTTCATGAGCTGAACCACACCTCCGGACCGATCAATCGGGCCAATCCAAGGGTTGCGCCGGACGGTTGTAGAAATCACCCAAGGCCACCCTCAGCCTTGGGCCTGATCTGTCGGTCGGGTTGTCCCCAACCCTCCTGCTAACCCCCAGTATGCGGGCGACATTCCCCAACGTCTACCTTTTTGCACCAAAAAAATAACTTAGCGTCGGATTTCTCCTATCCTATTGATGGATTTGTAAGATGTTCCCATTCGGACCCAATCGCGGGCACTCTCCTGGGCTCCCATGTTAGGATTTCTTGCCATGTCGATTCTCGAGCTTCTGGGGTTCCGCCGGGGAGGACCGCCCGCCGGCAGCGGAGACACGGAAACGGTCCGCAGGATCGTGCGCGAGCTGGAGTCGCTCGAGCTTGAAAGAGCGCGCTACGTCGCCGCCTTCGCGTTCATCCTGGCCCGGGTGGCCAACGCCGATCTGGAGATCAGTCAGGAGGAGACGGGCCGGATGGAGCAGATCCTTCAGGCCACCGGACATCTCACGCCGGAGCAGGCGCGCCTCGCCGTGAGCCTCGCCAAGGCCCAGCACCACGTGGAGGGCGGCACCGAGAGCTTCCTGGTCACCCGCGAGTTCCGGGAGATCGCCACCAAGGAGCAGTGCCGCGAGCTGCTCGACTGCCTGTTCGCCGTCTCGGCGGCGGACGACTCGATCTCGGGCGTCGAGGAAGGGCAGATCCGCCAGGTCGCGAGCGAGCTGGGCTTCGACCTCGCCGAGCTCTCCGCCGTCCGCGCCGCCTGGGCCGACAAGCGGGCGATCCTGAAGAGCCGGCGTCCGCTATGATTCCCCCGCCGCCCGAGCGGCGGGGTCTTCCGCAGGTGCTGCCCGTAGGCGCTCCACCCCTTCGCCCGGCTGAGAGAACTCCAAGGAAAGAGGTCATAGATGGCGCGTCGCAGGGATCTTGGTAGAGATCGTAATGGCCGGGGAGCCGCGGGTTGCTTCATGCGGATCCTTTTGGTGCTCGCCCTGCTCCTGCTCGTGGTGGGAGCGTTCACGGGGTTCTACACGGGGGCGACCCCCAAGGTGACGGTCAAGCCCGGTCTGCCGGGGATCGGCCGGCGGACGCCGATCCAGATCCGGATCGAGGATCCCCAGCGGGTCGAGAAGGTCCGGGTCGAGGTGGTCCAGAACCTCGACGTCAAGCCGGTGCTGGAGAAGACCTTCGTGCCGCAGCCGGCGTGGAAGATGTGGGGCACGCCGCCGCCCGTCGCGCTGACCGCCGAGGTCGGCCGCGAGACGGTGAAGGGGCTGCGGGCCGGCGAGGCCACGATCCGCGTCACCACCGAGCGGGCGGGGGCGTTCTTCCGGCGGCCCGATCCGGTCGTGCAGGAGATCAAGCTGCCCGTGCGGCTGGCGCCGCCGACGCTCCAGATCGTCTCCAGCTTCCACTACGTCAACCAGGGCGGCTCGGAGGCGGTGGTCTACCGGGTGGGCGAGGGCGCCATCCGCGACGGCGTGCAGTCCGGCGACTGGTGGTTCCCGGGCTTCCCGATGCCCGGGGGCGACAAGCAGCTCCGCTTCGCCTTCTTCGCCATGCCCTACGACAAGTCCGATCCCTCCATCGTGCGGCTGATCGCCCAGGACGAGGTGGGCAACCGGGCCGAGGCCGCCTTCATCGACAAGTTCACCCCCCGGCCGCTCAAGACGGACACGATCCCCGTCAGCGACGCCTTCATGAACAAGGTCGTACCGGAGATCCTCTCGCAGTCTCCCGAGATCGAGGACAAGGGCGACCTGCTCCAGAACTATCTCCAGATCAACCGCGACCTGCGCAAGAGGAACGCCCAGACGCTGAAGGAGATGGGGGCCAAGTCGGAGCAGAAGTTCCTCTGGACCCAGCCGTTCCTGCCCATGCCGAACGCCGCGATCACGGCGGCGTTCGCCGACCGGCGGACCTACGTCTACAACGAGAAGGCCATCGACCAGCAGGACCACCTGGGGTTCGACATGGCCTCGGTGGAGCGCGACGCGATCCCCGCCTCCAACAGCGGCAAGGTCGTGCTGGCGCGGTTCTTCGGGATCTACGGCAACGCGGTGGTGATCGACCATGGCTACGGGGTGCAGAGCCTCTACGGCCACCTCTCCTCGATCGCGGTCAAGGAAGGGCAGATGGTGCAGCGCGGCCAAGAGCTGGGCCGCTCCGGCCAGACCGGCCTCGCCGCGGGCGACCATCTCCACTTCACCATGCTCCTGCAGGGGCTCGCCATCACTCCCGTCGAGTGGTGGGACCCGCACTGGATCCAGGACCGCGTGGCGAGGAAGCTGGGGCCCGCGTTGCCGTATCAGGAGTCGGCCGCGCCGGCCTCCCCCCCGAAGGGGAGCGCCGCCCCCGGCGGCGTGCGCTAGCGGCGGACGGAGGGCGGACCCTCCCCTTCAGAGGGGAGGGTTTCCCCCACACGCTCCCCGAGTCTCCCCGGCCAGTTTCGATGCTCCCCCTGGAGGACGGCGGTCTCCCCTCGCGGGGGGAGAGTCCGCCCTCCGTCCGCCGGTGTTTCCCCCCGGTGGGGGAGAGCCGCGAGTTGGGAGGGGGCGATCGCCTTTCAAGGGGGGAGAGACGGACCGCCGGAGGGGAGAGCCCCGCGCTCGCGGGGGGACTACAGGACCAGCGCGTAGCCGATCTTGAAGAACAGCGTGCGGTCCGTGCGGCTGAGGGGGGCGATCTCGTCGGCGATCTGGTTGTCCGAGTAGCCGAGGAAGAGCACCGTCTGCGGGTTCAGCTTGTAGGCGAAGAGGAGCTGCGAGAAGAGGGCCTCGTCCTGGCCCGGCCCGGGGTCCGCCGTGTAGAGCCCGGTGCGGTCCACGTTCTCGTACTGGAGGATGGCCCGCACGAAGGTGCGCAGGTTGATCTGGTAGATCGTGCGGAGCTGAGACAGGTTGGCCGTGAAGAGGCGGCCGCCCTCGACGTCGAGCTTCTGGTAGTGGTGGTCGAGCCCCACCCGCAGCCGCTTGCCGAAGTCGTAGGTGACCGAGGGATCGAGCCGGATCTGGTCGGCGGCCCGCGAGTGGACGAAATCGATGGTATCGCCCACGGTACCCTCGACGAAAAGCGAAAGCGAGCCGGTGGGCCGCATCTCCATGTAGACGTTGGTGAACGTCTGGTCGTAGGTGACGCCGTCCCAGAAGCGGTCGCGCCGGCCGGCGTCGATGTTATAGAAGGACTGGAGGGGGCCGTGGAGGCTCGCCCAGACCTCCAGCTCCCGCTCGAGCACGGTGTCGTTGGCGTCCGTCGTCAGGTCCCAGTCGCCGCCGAAGGACCAGCGGGTGTACCAGGTCTTCTCCTTGGCCCACCAGATGTGCTCCAGGCCGGCGAGCTCATAGGAGTAGCCAACCCGCGGGATGAATCCCAGGTCGGCCCGGAAGCCCCGGCTCAGGCTCTCGTGGCGGGCGTACCAGCTCCAGTCGCGCGCCTCGTGGTTGTAGCCGAGGCGCACGGCCGAGCCGTCGAAAGACTCCGTGCCGAGCTCCGATTGGGAGCCCAGGGCCTGGAAGGTGATCCGGTCGCTGGTCGAGGGGCGGAACAGGCCGTCGACGCCGTAGACGTGGTTCGAGTAGCCGTTCTCCCCCTTGCGGTGCGTGGTCAGGCCGCCGAGCGTGGCGGACCTGCCGAGGTCGCGCCGGTAGCGCAGGGCCGCGTCCGTGCTGCCGCCGGGGAGCGTGCCGGAGCTGGAGGACTGGCTGCCGGGGATGAGGAGGTTGGTCTGCTCGTCCTCGGCCACGAAGACGCCGAGGCCGTTCTTCCCCTCCTTACCGGTGAGCTTCAGTCCCCAGGAGGGGTCCGCCACGGTGCGGGTGTAGAGGGCCTCGAGGGGTGTCGCGAAGAAGTCCGCTCCTTCGAGGAAGAACGGGCGCTTCTCGGGATAGAAGAGGGCGAAGTCGGTGTTGACGCTGAGCTGGGCGGCGTCGGCCTCGACCTGCGAGAAGTCGGGGTTCAGGGTGCCCGACAGCGTCAGGTTCGGAGTGACCCCCCAGCGCGCCGTCAATCCGAGATCGGACTCGACGTCGCCGCTCTCCAGGGGGCCTTCCGCCGTGGTCTGGAGGTCCGTCCGGTGCGCGGTGACCGTGGGAGTGAATTCCAGGTTCCGCCCCGGGGTGGCACCCTCGAAGCCGGTCATCTTGACGGCCTGGCAGAGCATGCAGGGGTTGTTGGGATCGAGCGGCACCGTGGTGATCTGGTGGCGCAGGCTGCGGGGGTAGGACCGGTAGGGCAGGACGCCCCAGGTCTGCTCGCCGGCGGCCCGTTGGAAGCGCAGGGAGTTGAAGGGAATCGACATCTCCACGGTGTAGCCCTGCGCGTCGATGCGGCCGGCGGAGCTCCAGATGGCGTCCCAGGAGGTGTCCTCCTTGTTGTCCGTGGCCGCCTCGGAGAGGGAGAGGTCCATCTGGACCCCGAGGGGATTGACGAAGACCTCGTATCCCCGGCGCTCGTCGTTGAAGGTGTCGATCATGAGGCCCACGAAGTCGTCGCGGAACGGCGTGTCGCGGTCGGCGAGGTGGGCCCGGATGGCCGCCGGGTCCGGGTCGTTGCAGCGGAAGGCGGCGTAGAACCGGTTCTCGTCGTACATCAGGTACGCCGTCGCGGTCACCGGCGCGGGGACGTTCTGGGCCGGATCGACCTCGATGGAGATCGGCACGATGAGGGCCTGCTGCCACCCCGCCTCGTCGATCTTGCCGTCGACCGTGATCGCCGCCTGCGTCTTGGGGATGCGGTAGTGCACCTTCTCCGTCGGGAGGGGGATCTTCTCCTCCGCGAGCGCCCCGCCGGCGAGGCCGAGGGCGAGCACGAAGGCGCAGGCGAGGCGAAACAAAACAGACTGCGGGACCATCAGGGACTCCCTCCGGAGAACGTCGCGATCGGCTCCTACTACGGCGGTCGGAGTGGATTTGTTGCAGGGAGGGGCGGGCCCGGTCTACCCCCGACGCGCGATCTCGGCCTGGATCTCCGGCAGGAGCTGGGGCGGGGCCGCGATCAGGCTGCCGAGCAGCGGCTTCGCCCGGTTGAACCGGCCTTCCTCGGGGGTGCCGGCGACGATCATGCCCCCGGCGGCCAGGACGAGGGCGACGCCTGCCGCGACGTCCCACTCGTGCTTGGGCGTGAGGGTCCAGGTGGCGTCCACGAGGCCGGCGGCGACGAGGGCGAGCTTGTAGGCGACCGAGCCGGTGGGGCGGATCTCGAAGAGGTCCTCCCGGTAGCCCTTCCACTCGCCCCGCTTGACCTCGCTACGGCTGGCCAGGACCGTCGCTCCCGCGAGGCTCGGGCGTTCGCTCACCCGGGCGGGGCGGCCGTTCAGGGTCACCCCCAGGCCGCGGGCGCCGACGATGGTCTCGCCCGTGGCGGGATTGCAGATACCGCCCGCCACCGGCTCGCCGTCGACCACCAGGCCGATCGATACCGACCACTCGGGGATACCCGTCACGAACTCGCGGGTGCCGTCGAGGGGATCCACCACCCAGACGCGCCGCCGCTCCAGGCGGGATAGGTCGTCCTCGGTCTCCTCGGAGAGCCAGCCTTCGCCGTCGCGCGGCAGCAGCTCGCGCAGCAGGGTGTCGACCGTGGTGTCGGCCTCGGTGACGGGATCGTCCCCCGACTTGCGCCGGGACTCGACCTCGCCCGGGGTGAAGCGCTGGAGCGCGGCGTTCGCCCGCTCCAGCGCCTCCCGGATGCGCTCCAGATCCCCGTCGTACGAGGTAGCCGAAGTGGCCGTCAACGAGCCTCCAGGGCGCCGCCGACGTAGCCTTCCCGCTCGAGATAGAGCAGGATCTCCTGCGCCGCCTCCTCGGGAGACATGAGCGTGGTGTCGATCACCACCTCGGCGTCGGTGGGCTCCTCGTAGGGATCGGAGATGCCGGTGAACTCCTTGAGGATGCCGGCCCGGGCCTTGGCGTACAGCCCCTTGCGGTCGCGGTCCTCGCAGACGTCGATGGGGGTCGCGATGTGGACCAGCACGAAGCCGCCGCCCTCCTCGATGCTCGCCCGCACCTCCTTGCGCACGCCGTCGTAGGGCGCGATCGGGGCGCAGATGGCGATGCCGCCGTTCTTGGTGATCTCCGAGGCGACGTAGCCGATGCGCCGGATGTTGATGTCGCGGTGCTCCTTGGAGAAGTTGAGCTCCGAGGAGAGGTTCTTGCGCACGATGTCGCCGTCGAGCAGGGTGACCGGCCGGCCGCCCGTCTCCATGAACTTCACCAGCAGCGCGGAGGCGATGGTCGACTTGCCGGCGCCGGAGAGGCCGGTGAAGAAGACCGTGAAGCCCTGCTTGGCGCGCGGCGGGTGGGTGCGCCGCAGCTCCTCGGCAACCTCGGGGAAGGTGAACCAGCCCGGCAGCTCGCGGCCTTCCTGGAGGCGGCGGCGCAGCTCGGTGCCGGAGATGTCGAGCGTGCGGGAGCCGGGCGGCACCTCGTCCTGGGGCATGTAGGTGTCGAGCTCCTCGACGTAGGAGACCATCTGGAAGGGCACCATCTCCACTCCCATCTCCTCCTGGTGCGTGCGGAGCAGCTCCTGGGCGTCGTAGGGGCCGTAGAACGGCTTGCCCTGCTTGTCGTTGCCCGGGCCCGCGTGGTCGCGGCCGACGATGAAGTGGGTGCAGCCATAGTTCTTGCGGATGAGGGCGTGGAGCATGGCCTCGCGCGGGCCGCCCATGCGCATGGCGAGGGGGAGCAGCGAGAGCTTCGCCGTGTGCTGCGGGTAGCGGGGGAGCACCGCCTGGTAGCACCGCACGCGGGTGTAGTGGTCGAGGTCGCCCGGCTTGGTCATGCCCACGGTGGGGTGGATCAGCAGGTTCGCCCGCGCCTCCTTGGCGGCGCGCAGGGTGAGCTCGCAGTGGGCGCGGTGCATGGGGTTGCGGGTCTGGAAGGCCACCACGCGGCGCCAGCCCTCGCGGGCGAACTCGGCGCGCAGCTCGGCCGGCGTCTGGCGCAGGGAGCGGAAGTCGTAGTGAACGGGGAGCTGCAGCCCCTCGAGCCGGCCGCCGATGGCGACGCCATGGGTCCTGTTGAGCAGGTGCGCCACGCCCGGATGGGTCGGGTCGGTGGTGCCGAAGGTGGCCTGGGCGCTCGCCTCGCGGTCCAGCTCCCAGATCTCCTCGACGTGCAGGGCGGCGAGCATGACGCCTTCCTGGTCGCGCAGCGCCAGCATGCCGCCGGTGCGCAGCTTGCCGGCCATCTCCGGCGTGAGGTCGAGGAGGATGGGGATCGGCCAGAGCGTGCCGTCGGCGAGGCGCATGCGCGCACAGACGGAGTCGTGGTCGGCCTTCTTCATGAAGCCGCGCAGGGGAGAGAAGCCGCCGTTCAGGAGCAGCTCGAGGTCGCAGGCCTGGCGCGGAGTCAGATCCCAGGAGGGCCAGTCGCGCGAGGCGGCCTTCAGCTCCGCCGAGCGCTCGGCGTCGGCCATGAGGTCGACCAGCTCGCCGCCATGAGGGGCTACGAGATGGCTCGCGGGAGTTTCGGCGGCACGGTCGCGCTCGGGCGCGGGGACGGGAAAAGCGGAGATGTTGGTCATGGGTTTCCTTATGCGATCCAATGGGGTCGTGTAAGCGGGCGGGGCTGTGGTGGCCAGCGGGGTTCTCTGGCCTGATAACCTGATTCAATATTCCGATTCAATATTGAGGCCAACTCACCCTGGCTGATTCAAAATTCAGGGCAACCCACCCCGGCAAGGCGCCGGGGGATCCCTACGCTGTCATGAGTGCGGCGGCGGGGAGAAGTGGGGACAGTCGGCGGCTCAGGGCCGCGAGGGGGAAGGCTCGGGGCCGTCGTCGGTGACGACGATTCCGACGAAACCGGCGGCGAGGGGTGCCACGATGGCCTTGCGCTGCCACCAGGCGATGACGCACGACCGGCAAACCTCGTCGGCGCGGCGCACGCCCGTGGAGTTGATGCGCGTCACGATGCCGTCGCAGAGGAAGGCCAGCACCTTCTTGCCCTGCTGTTTGGGCGAGGTCTCGCCGACGGTGAGGTTCTCGGCGACCCCGCGCTCCTTCTCGCTCAGCTGCACCTTGCAGTCGGAGGTCACCTTCACGATCTGGCTCTCGGAGCGGGCGACGGCCTTGCCGGTGGGGTCGACCAGGGCGGCGTAATACTCCACGTTCTCGTTGCGCTTCTCCGGCTTGGGCGGGACGGCCCAGAACCGGCCGCCGGCCTCGGCTTCCATGGCGACCCAGTAGAAGTCCTCGTGCTCCCGCCAGCGGAAGTAGAGGCGGGGGGAGAGCCCGGTGGCCGCCGTGGCGGTGCCCCGGAGGACGCCGTTCTCTTCCATGGGCACGCAGCTCGGCTTCTCGACCGAAATGGTCTGGGCCCGGGCGGCGACCGCGCCGGCGAAAAGCAGTCCTGCAGCGAAGAAGATCCGCGTGCTCATATCGATTCCTCCGGTTCGTACCGCTCCATTCTACCTCACTCCTCGTTTCGCCGCAGGAACGGTCCTAGGACCCCAGGATCTTGCGGGTGTAGGAGTCGACGTAGGGGGTGCGCTTCAGGTTGGGCAGCGCGCGCTTGAGGACGGTGGCGGCGCCCGCCGTATCTCCCGACTCGAAGAGGGAGACGGCCATGTAGAAGAGCCGTTCGGGCGCCGCCTCGCCGGGGTCGCCGCCGCGGCGGAAGTAGGTGGCGGCGTCGCTCCAGCGGGAGATGCGGTAGGCCCCCTCGGCGGCCAGGTGCTGCGCCTCCTTGAATCCGGGATGGGCGTCGGCCACCCCGCGGGCGAGCTCGAAGGCCTCCTTGAGCTCCTTCGCCGGGCGCGGCTCGGCCAGGGTGCGGCGGGCCTGGTCCAGTTTCTTGAAGTCGGCGTCGGTGAGCGCCTCCGGCTCGGGCGGCGCGAGAGCGGGAGCCGGGGCGGCGGCGATGGAAACCGGGGCGGCACGGCTGGGCTCGGGCGTTTTGTCCACCTTTTTAGGGTCCGCCGGCTTTGGCTCCGTCGGTTTTGGGCTCGCCGGCTTCTCCCGCTCCCGCGGTTTGTCCTGCGGTTTGGCGGCCACTCCGGTCTTGGGCGCGGAGGGCGGCGCGGCCGAGCGGAAGGCGGGGGCCGTGGCCAGGGTCGCCACGGGCACGCGGGCGGCCACCCGGGCCTCCAGCGTGGAGCGCAGCTCGGCCGTCAGGTCGCCCTGGCTGTAGGCCTTGAAGCGGTCCTCGATCTCCACCAGGCGCTGGAAAGTGTCGCGGAAGCCGTCGACGTCCTCGGCGCGGTCCTGGGCCAGGGCGAGGCGCGCCAGGCACTCCGCCAGAGGCTTGGGCTCGTCGAGCATGCCGAAGCAGGCGAGGCGCAGATCGCGCGCGGCCCGGGTGTAGTCCTTGCGGTCGAAGGCGTGCTGGCCGTCGCGCAGCAGGCCCTGGTAGAAGGGATCGACGGCGCCCGCGGGAGCGGCGGCCAGCAGTAGCAAGAGGAGCAGGGCTGCGGAGAATTGTTTCATCGGGGTTCCGGGGCTGCCGGCGATTCTTCCGGCAATCCTTCTGACAAATCGCCCTGCCATTCGGGCAGGGGGCGGTCCTCGACGACCGCCCGGGGGTTGTCCTCGACCAGGCGGCGCGCCAGCTCCTGGCCCCAGCGGTCCGCGATGACGCGGCGGGCGCGGCGGAGACCTGGCGGGCGGCGGCGGATGCCATGGGAGTCGCTGGCGACGAAGTGGACGAGCCCGGCCTCGAGCAGGGCGAAGGTGTCGGCCTGGGGCCGACGGCCGAAGTCGCCGGTGACGCTCATCGCCGTCACCTGGACCCGGGCGCCGAGCGAGACCAGGCGCGCCATCAGCTCGGGGTCCGGGGCCAGCCAGGGGATGAACTCGGGGTGGGCGACGACCGGTGTCCAGCCGGCCACCACCAGCTCGTGGACCAGGTGGATGCCCTCCGTGGGGTTGCCGTTCGAGCTGAACTCGATCAGCAGGTAGCGCGAGCCGGCGAGGGGAAGGATGCCGCCCTCCGGCAGCTTCTCGACCTCGGAGAGCAGCTCGGAGTCGACGTGGATCTCGCCGCCGAGGAGCACGCGGAAGCCGGGTCCCACCTTGGCCTGGATCTCGCCGGCGAGGTCCGCCAGGTGCTCTCGGTCGGCGTTCCACCATTCGCCGCGCCGCTGATGGGGGGTCGCGACCATGGCCGTGCAGCCGTCCGCCGCGGCCAGGCGGCACATCGCGACCGACTCGTCGAGGCCCTGGGGGCCGTCGTCGACACCCGGCAGGATGTGGGAGTGCAGGTCGATCATCTCGTCAAGAGATCGGGCCATCAAGCGGCCGACCCGGCCTTCTTCTGGCTCTCCTCGGCGCCGTAGGACTCATAGTACCGGTAGCGCTTGCCGAGGGCCCCCTGGAGCGAGCGGTAGCGGTTGAGCACCGCGCCCAGGATCTTGATGCCGGCCTGCCGCAGGCGGTCGCGGCAGAGCCGCGCCTCCTCGCGGGTTACCTTGCCGCTGCGCAGGGTCAGCACGACGCCGTCGACCAGCAGGCCGATGATGGTGGCGTCGGTGACGGCGAGGGCCGGCGGCGTGTCGAGCACGACGAAGTCGAACCGCCCGCGCATGGCGCGCAGCCAGTCGCGCATGCGGTCCGACGACAGCAGCTCGGAGGGGTTCGGCGGGATTGGCCCCGAGGGGGTGATCCAGAGGTTCGGCACCTCGGTGGGGAAGATCGGCTCGGGGTCGGACGCCGAGGTGAGCTGGTTGACCAGGCCGGCGCGGTTGGAGACGCGGAAGACCTGGTGCAGCCTCGGCTTGCGCAGGTCGCAGTCGACGATCAGCACCTGCCGGCCGAGCTGCGCCAGCACGATGGCGAGGTTGGCGGCGGTGGCCGTCTTGCCCTCGCCGGCCACGGCGGAGGTCACGGCGATCGCCTTGAGCTCGCGGGCGGAGGAGAGCAGCAGACCCGTGCGCAGCGACCGGTAGGCCTCGGAGATCAGGGTGCGCGGGCGCTCGTGGGGCACCAGCTCGATCTGGTTGGAGGCCACGGCGCTGAGAGCCTTTTTCTTCTCCAGTCGTTTTTCGCTGGAGCCCTTGGCCGGATGCGTCTGGGCTGACTTCGCCTCCGCGGGGGGCTCGCCGTAGGCGTAGCCGTAGCCGTAGGAAGACGCGCCGTAGGCCTTGTCCATGTCCACGATGTCGTGGATGACGGCCAGCGTCGCGAGGCCCAGCCGCCGCTCGATCTCCTCGGGCGACTTGAGCGTGCGGTCGAGGAACTCGATGAGCACGGCGAAGGCAATGCCGGCCAGCAGGCCGAGCAGCAGGCCGTAGGTGGCGTCCTGGCGCAGCGACGGCCGGAAGGGTCCCCCTGGCACCAGGGCCTTGTCGATGATCCGGATGTTGGACTCGCGGGTGTCCTGCAGACGCACGGCGACCTCGGTCTCCGACTGCTTGCGCATCAACTCGTCGAGCAGGTCGCGCCGGGTCTGGATCTCCACCTTGAGGTTGGTGTACTCGACGGCCGCGGAGTTCTGATCCATGGCCTCGCCCTTGAGGCTCTTGAGCTCCGCTTCCAGGCCCTGCTCCTGGCGCAGGGCCGTCTGGTAGCCGGAGAAGAAGCTGCTGCGCGCCTTGGAGACCTGCTCCTGGATGACCTCGTTGAGGTGTTGCCGCGTCTTCTCGATGTCGGCCCGGAAGGCCACCATGTCCGGGTGGTCGGGCTTGTAGGTCTTGAGCCGGGCGTCGTACTCGCGCTCCAGCTTGAGGAGCTGCCCCTTCTGGTCGCTCACCACGCCGGTCATGAGGCCGTCGGCGATCGATTCCCGGGGGCCGGTCATCGCCTCGTGGTACTGCGCCTCCTTCTGGATGCGCTCCCGCTTGGCGTCGAGGAGTTGGGTGTTGAGCGCCTCGAGCCGCTGCAGGGTGCTGTTGGAGCCCGGCTCCAGGGTGACGATGTCGCTGCGGCGGCTGAAGGCCTGGAGCTGGATGTCCTTGTCGTGGATCTCCTGCTTGAGCGTCTCGATCTGCGTACCGAGGAAGCTCGACGCCTTGCCGGCGGTGGCGAAGCGGTCCTCGACGCCCATGTCGATGAACGACTCGGCGAAGCCGTTGGCGGCCTTGGCCGCGAACTCCGGCGAGGAGGAGCGGAAGGAGATCTGGACGAGCTGGGTGGAGCGCACCGGCGCCACCGAGAGCCCGCCGCGGATCTGGTTGGCGAGGCTGCCGAGCACCGCCTCGTCGTCCTCGGCCGTGGGGCCGCCGGCGCTGTCGCGGCCGCTGCCCGCGCCGGGGTTGAACTTGGGATCCTCCATCAGGTCCAGGCTCTTGACCACCCGCTCGGCGAGGCCCCGGCTCTGCAGCAGCTCGTACTGGGTCGGGTAGAACTCCATGTTCCAGTAGTTCTCGAGCCAGGGGGTCTGCGCGCTGCCGAGCGGCGTCAGGTTGCGGCGCTCGATCTGGATGGTGGAGGTCGCCTGGTACTCCTTGGGCGTGATGGCGAAGTGGATGCCGGCGCCGGCGAGGCCGATCAGGCAACAGACGGCCGCCAGCTTCCAGTGGCGGCGCGCCATGGCGAGGTACTCGCCGAGGTTGAGCTCGGATTCGCCCTGGGGGGCGAGGTCCGGCTCCTCTTGCATGGGAACGGAAGAGAGCGGGCTCAAAAGAAGGACTCCTTGATGAAGATGACGTCGCCCTGCCTCAGCTCGACGTCGGGCTCCTTGCCGGCAAGGATCTTCTTGTAGTCGGCAACGATTTCCTGGGCGCCGTCGGTGCGCCCGGCCCGTTTGATCTGGATCCGGTCCCCCGCGCGGTCTGTCAGGCCGCCGGCGTGGGCGATGGCGGCGAGCAGGGTGATCCGCTCGTTGCTCTTGAAGGCCAGCGCGCCCGGGTGCTGGACCTCGCCCAGGCAGTAGACGATCACCTCGACCGTGCCCGGCACGTTGATCAGGTCGTTGGCGAAGATCGGGATGTTGACCCTCGGGTCGGCCCGCAGCATCAGGTCATCGAGGTCGATGCTGACCTGGTCCGACAGGCCGTTGTCGGCCCGGCGCAGGACGTGGATGACGTTGCCGTGGTTCTCGGCCAGGCCGCCGGCGGCGGTCAGCGCCTCGAGCAGCGTCCAGCGGCCGGAGAAGCCCAGGTTGCCCGGCTGCTTGACGGCACCGATCACCGAGATCGGCCGCGAGCGGAACTCGAGCACCTGCACGTCCACGGAGGCCTTCTGCATGTACTTGTCTTCGAGGAGCTTCTTGAGGGCCTGGCCGATCTCGGCCGTCGTCTTGCCGCCCACGGCGACGTCGCCCAGCAGGGGGAGGTTGATCACGCCGCTCTCGGAGACGCGGCGCTCGCCGTTGAGCTTCTCGTCCTCGTAGACACGGATGTCGAGGAGGTCCCTCGGCCCGATCCGGTAGCTCGCGTCTCTGGTCTGAGCGTGCGCCATCAGGGCGCAGGCCAACAGCAGAAACGATAAATGAACGCGTATCTTCCTCATGATGCTTATGTTACTGGCCTCATGGTACCGCAATTCGGGCTCCGCGGTCCAGCGGGGGTCCCAAGGGGAGGCTCAGCGGGTTCCGTACTCCCCCAGCAGGTTGATCGTGGTGCCGACGGAAGTGTAGGAACGGCGGCCGCCCGGGCCGCCGGAGTCGAGCTCCGTGTGCAGGGCCTGGAGACCGAGCTCGAGGCCGGGACCGAGCCGGAAGAGCACCGAGCTGCCATAGGACAGGACGTCTTCCCGGAGCGGCGTTGTGCCCGCCGTGAAGGGAGTGAAGTCGTGGGTGCCGGTCTCGGCGAACAGCCGGGCCTGGGCCCGCCGGCCGAGGGCCAGGGCCAGGGCCCCCCCCAGCTTGTCGTCGGTGAAGTAGGCGTAGGACGTGGACACGGAGTAGAGGATGTTGCGGTTGGCGTAGACCGAGGAGCTCAGCCGGTTGCGGCCTCGCAGGGTAGCCACGGCGTTGCCGGTCACGTCGTCGAAGGGCACGAACAGCGATCCCTGGCGGGCCTCGAGGGAGCGGGCGGCCAGGTCGGTCCGGAAATCGAGGCGGCGGCCCTGAAAGTGGACCTCGACGATCGGCGAGGTGCCGGAGCTCGAGCGGTCGAGGACGTCGCGGTCGAAGTCCTCCCGGGTTTGCTCGACGCCCAGCGACAGGGACCACGGCCGGCGCGGGCGCCAGCTCAGGCCCACCGCGGCGGTCCGCTCGTTGCGGTCGAGCAGCTCCAAGCCCCCGGTGCGCGGGTCGGCCAGGGTGTCGGCCAGGCTCTCTTGTCGGGCGAAGGCGTACCTGCCGAAGGCGAAGAGGGTCTGCGTCGCCTCGACCTCGGTGAAGAGCGCGCCGCCGTCCCGCCGGGAGCTGACCGGCACCGGCACCTCCGGAGTGATGATCTCCTGCTGCTGCTCCCGGCCGCCATGCGCCTCCAGGGTGAGGCGGTTGAAGAAGCCGTAGAAGTCCAGGAGGTAACGCCCATTGAGCTTCCGGCGGTCGCTCTGCTGGCTCCACCAGACGTACTCGGGCAGCACCTGGGCTTTCCAGGTGGCCTTGGAGCCGTTGTGCAGGTAGGCGCGGAAGCCCGCCCCGGCGGTGGCGGTGACGTCGTTCGGCGGCGACTCGCCGGTCGTGAAGAGGTTGCGCACGTAGGAGACGTCGCGCACGGTGGCCCAGGGGGCGATGCGCACCGGCCCGAGGTGGTAGCGCGCGTCCCGGACCTCGCGCTCGAGCGCCTCTTTGCGTGGCTCCTGTTCCTGCGGCCCGCCGGGCGGCGTATACTGGAACACCTGTGCTCTGCCACTAATAGCTAGCAAGCAAAGGATTAACGTCATCGAGACTCGGATCTTGAGGCGCATGATCTCCCCCAGGCGGGCACGCCCGCGCTCTGTCAGGGCTCCGTTGTCGAGCTCGTTCGAGTTGGCGCCATGATACGACATTCGAGCCTCCTTCTTGCCGCTTTTCTCGCCCTGCTGCTGGCTTTCGCGCCGCTCCCCTTCGGCGGCGTGACGCCGTGGGCGCAGGCGCTGCTGCGCGGTCTCTGCTTCGCCGCCCTCGTCCTGGCCGCCCTGGCGCTGGACCGCCCCGCGGCCCTGCGCCCGGCGCTGGTGCCGGCCGGAGCGCTGGCCGCCCTGGCGCTGCTGGGCCTGCTCCAGGCCGCGCCGCTGCCGGCCGGGCTGATCGCGGCCCTCTCGCCGGAGCACGCGAGCCTCGAGCGCCAGGCCGCGGAGCTGGCGGGCGAGCCGTCCGTGCCGCGCCTGACGCTCTCGGCCGCGGCCACGCGCTCGGCGGCGCTGGGCTGGGCGGCGGCGGCGGCGGCGTTTCTGGCCGCGGCGGTGGCGGGCCGCCACCGCGAGCTCCGGCGCTGGCTCGCCGCCGCCCTGGTGGCGGGAGCCCTCTTCCAGGTCCTGTTCGGCGCGCGCGATTGGTTCGCCCGCGCGCGCTCCCTCTGGGGCGTCGAGCTGCACTCCTCGGCCGCGCGTCTGCGCGGCACCTTCGTCAACCCCAACCATCTCGCCACCTATCTGGAGATGGCATTGCCCGTGGTCTTCGCCTGGGGCTGGTGGGCGGCCCGGCGTGCCGCGGACGAGCCGCGGCCGGAGCGCCGGCTGCTGCTGCTGGCACCCCCGGCGCTGCTCTGGCTGACGGTGTTCGCCGGGCTCTCCTTCACCGGCTCGCGCGGCGGGTTGCTGGCCGCCGTCGCGGCGGTCACGGTGCAGGGCTTCCTCCTGGCGCGCGCCAGGGGGCGGTGGTGGGTGGCACCGCTGGGCGCGCTGGCGGCGCTGGCCGGCCTGGCGGTAGTGGCCTCGGTGGGGTTGCGGGAAGGAGGCCTCGGCCGCCTGCTGGGCACGTCGGTGACGGACGTGAGCTGGGGCGCCCGGCTGCGGGAGTACGGGGTGGCGCTGGAGATCTGGGGCCGTTTTCCGGCCACCGGCGTGGGACTGGGCACCTTCCGGGACGCCTTTCCCCTGGCGCAGCCGGCGGGCCTCCAGGGCACCTGGTGGCATCCCCACAGCTCTCTGCTGGAGGTTCTGGTGACGGCCGGCCCCCTGGGCGTCGCGCTGGTGGCGGCCGGGCTGGTGGCCATCCTGCGCCGCTTGGGGACGGTGTTGAACGAGGGCGGGCGCTCCGAGGACCGGGCCGCCGCCCTCGCCGCCTTCGGCGTTCTGGCCTCGCTGGGGCTTCACGAGTCCTTCGACTTCGGTCTCACCATGCCGGGCAACGCGGTGACCCTGGCCGTGCTGCTCGGGTCGGCCGTGGCGGCGCGAACCCGCGCCCGCTCAGCGCAGCTCGACCGCGCCGGGGAGGACCTGGCCGCCGCCCAGGTTTTGGAGCTCCAGGACGTGGAGCCCGAGCCGGAACGGCACCGCCACCCGAAGCGCCGCCGCCGCTCCGGCCAGAGGCCGGACCGGAAAAGCGCCCACGGCCGCGCCGTCCAGCCGTAGCTCCACCAGAGATCCCTGCTCGGGAACGGTGTCGAGCCGGAGGGTGAGCCCCTGCGCGGGTGCGGCCGTGAGCATCTCCAGCCGGGCGATGCCATCCTTCCAGGTCCACTCGGTGGCCGGCCACGCCTGCCGGGCGGCCTCGTCGAGCCGCGACTGCGCCGCCGCCACCCCTCCGGCGTCGCCGGCCGCCCGCGCCACGTCGGCTCGCGCCTGCCAGTAGAGGGGGCGCCGCTGCCAGGAGAGAGGCACCAGCGAGAGCGCCTCCCGGGCCTCCGCCACCCGGCCGCGCCCGGCGAGCACCCGGGCCTTGGCGATCAGGTAGGGCGCCCACGGCTCGGTGCCCAGACCCTCCGTCCGCCGCTCGTAGATGGCCGCCCGCGGCAGATCGTCCGCGAACAGGGCGGCCAGGGCGGCCTGCGCCGGCGGCGGCTCGCCCACGAACCGCGACAGGCGCTTCAGGGCGGCGGGCTGGATCTCGCAGCCGGCGAACAGGCAGCGGTCGAGGGCGCGGTCGAGGTGCGGCGCGAGCCGCTCGGCCGTCTGGCGATTGACCAGGCCCGGCGGACAGCGCTCGAGCGCCCGCTCGACCAATTCGAGGTAGCGCGCCTCCGGGCGGGCGCGCTCGGCCACGGCGAGATAGAGGGCACGGGCCTCCTCCAGGCGGCCGTCGCCCCGCAGCCGGTCCGCCTCCAGTAGATCGCGCCGCAGCCGGGAGAGGAGCGACGCCTCTCCCCGTGCCCGCGCCGCGGCGAAGCCCGGCAGGTCGCCGCGGGCGGCGTAGGTGCCGGCCACCCGCTCCCAGGCCGCCGGATCGTCCGGCAGCACGGAGAAGGCCTCGCGCCGGTCGGCGGCGGTAGCGAGCCATGGATCGAGAAGCCGGCTCAGATCCTGCGGATCGCGGAGCACTTCGGCGAGGAGGCGGCGCTCGACCTCCCGCTTGCGCGGCGACAGGGACTGCCAGACCTCCAGGTAGGCGGCGGCGAGGAAGCGTGCCGGCTCCTGTCGCGCGGGCGCCAGGCGGCGGGCCGCCTCGAGCGGCGCCTCCCACTGGCGGTAGGCGGTGAAAAGCTGCGGGTCCTGCGCTCGCGACCAGCCGGCGTAGGTGGCGGCGCCCTGCACCAGGGCCGCCTCCCACGAGGAGGGACGGCGGGCCAGGATCTCGCGGCTCACCCGCGCGGCCTCCGCCATCCGCGCCGCGCCCTCCCGCGCTGCCTGCTCCGTGGGGATCCCCTGGTGCCGGGCGGGATCGAGCTCCGCCGCCAGCACGGCTCGGGCGGCCCGCAGCCGCACCCGCTCCGGGTCCGGTTCGCGGCCGAGCGCCGACGCGTCGAGGGTGACGCCGGCCCGCCCCAGCCACGAGAACGCCGATTCCCGCGACGCCTGGAGAGCCCGGTGGCCGGCGAACGTGACGAAGGCGAGCACGAGGCCCGACAGGGCCAGCCCCAAGCGCAGGGCGGGTCCGCCCCAGCGGTGGCCGGGAGATGGGAGATCCATGGTGGAATGGTAGCAGTTGTATCCTCCTCCCATGTCCCTCCGCTTCCGTCCGCCGCCGCTGGCGGTCCCCACAGAGGCCCGCTGGATGCTGCTGCGCGCGTTCGGTCCGGCCGGAGCGCCTTTTCCCGCTCCGGTCGATCCCCTGGCGGCGCTGGCGATGGCACGGCGGTTCGAGGTCTCGGCGCGGATCATGGCGCGGCAGGGGCGGGAGCGGCTCGCCGGCGAGCTGGGGGCGGAGGCCGCGGCCGGCTTCGGGCGCGATCGGGTCGCCGCCGCGGCCGTCGGCATGCGGCTCATGGCGGCGGCCCGGCGGGTCGCCACGGCGGCGGCGGCGCTCGGCGTGCCGGTCGTGTTCCTCAAGTTCGTGGCCCTCGAGGGAGCGGGGGTCCTGGCGGCGGGGAGCCGGGACGCCTGCGACGTGGACGCCCTGGTGCCCGAGGACCGGGCGGGGGAGCTGTGGCGGGCGCTCGTCGCCGCCGGTTGGCGCGGCTCGGGCCTTCCGGAGGCGGAGCACCAGCTCCCGGCCCTGGTGGACCCGGAAGGAGGGGTGGTCGAAATCCACCGCCTGGTGCTCGGCGTGCGCCTCGAAGGGGGCGCCTCGGCGGGCTTCGAAGCGCTCGACCGCCTGGGGCTGCTGGTGCCCCTGCCGGGCTTCCCCGGGCGCTGCGCGGCGCCGGCCCCGGAGGTCCAGGCCGCCCACGTCCTGGTCCATGGGCTCGGCCAGCACGGCTACTGGCCTTCCTCCTACTCTCTGTTGAGAATGGTGGCGGATCTGATTGATCTGAGAATCCATCTCGGCGCGGGCCTTGGCTGGGTCGCGAAGGACGTCTCGCCGGCCGAGGCCGGGGCGGCCGGCGCTCTCTGCGCCCGGCTCGCGGCGGGGGAGGACCCCACGGCCGGCTGGGACGGCCCCGAGGATGTGCTGCTCCGCCACATCCTCGCCGGGCGGCTCGATCCGGAGTACGAGACGGCGCTCCGCCTTGGGCTCTTCCGCGCCCAGCCGAGCGACCGCTCCCGTCCTGCGCAGCTCGCTCGCACCGTCCTGGGCGCCGTTCTCCTCACCGACGCCCAGATCGACGCCCTCTACGGCCGCCCGCGCACCCGGCTGGGATACCTTGGGCGCCGCCTCGTCCGGCCGTTCGACCTGCTGCTGCGGCTGGGCCGCTACGGCGTCAAATGGGTGCGGGTCCGCCTGTATACTCCTGCGCCGTGAAGCCCGCCCGCGGCAAGCCCCGCCAGCCCTCTCCGGCCACGCCCAAGACGCGCGGGGCCGCCGCCGTGCCGGCCGCTCCCGCCGAGCCGCCGGCCACTCCGCCCGGCGTCCGGCTGGGGACGTTCTTCCTCTGGCTCCTGGTGCTGGTGCCCCCCTTCCTGTTCGCGACGATGGCGAAGGAGTCCTTCCGCCAGCCGAAGCTGCTGGCGAGCGAATGGTTCGCCCTGGCCTCGCTCGCCGCGCTCGCCTGGGGGCTGAGGCGGGTGGAGGAGGTGCATCCCGCGGACCTCTGGCGTCTGCCGGCCGCGCGCATCGTCCTGCCGGCGCTGGCGGTCGCCACGGCCGGGCTCGCGGCGACCGCCCATCCGGCCCATGCCCGCGAGGCCCTGGCCGACCTGTGGATCGGCGCCGCCGCCCTGGTGGGGTGGAGCGCGGCGCTCCCGGGCTCCCGGCTGGAGCGCCTGCTGGAGGGCCTGCTGTGGCCCGCGACGGCCCTCGCCCTGGTGGGCATCGGCCAATTCCATGGCCTCTGGCAGCCGCTCGCTCTCGTCGGGATCGCCTCCGGCTCGCGCCTCGCCATCACCTCCTTCGCGGGCAACCCCGGCGACCTCGGGGCCTATCTGGTGCTCCCCATCCTGGTGGCGCAGGCATCGCTCCACCACCGGTGGCGCCAAGGACAGAGATGGGGCCGGCCGGCGGTCCTGGGAACGGCGGCCGCGCTGGCGATCTGCCTCTACGCCCTCCTGCTGACGCAGACCCTCGCCGCGCTCGCCGCCGTGGCCGTGGGCAGCCTCCTGCTCTGGGTCGCGCTTCTGCCCCGCCGCCGGTCGCTTCTCCTCCTCGGCACCGGAGCGCTCGCCGCGGTCCTGCTGACGGCCGCCTTTCCGCCCCTGCGGCAGCGGGTGGTGGAGAAGGGACGCCAGGCCGTGAGCGGCGACCTGAACGCCGTGCTCACCGGCCGGCTCGACGGCTGGCGCACGGCCGTCTGGATGCTCGGCCAGCACCCGCTGACGGGGGTCGGCCACGGCGCCTACCGGACGGAGTTCGTGCCCGCCAAGCTGGCCCTGCTCGACCGCGGCGTCGCCTTCTTCCCCGAGCAGACGCAGGTCGGCTTCGCCAACGCCCACAACGAGTACCTGGAAGTGGCCGCCGAGTGGGGTCTCCCCGGGCTGCTGGCCCTGGCCTGGGGGCTGTGGGTGCTCTTCGGAGCTTTACGCCGGGAGAGGGGGAACGAGGCACGGGCCCTGGCCTGGGCGGGCACGGCAGCCTTGGCCCTGCTGTCCCTGGTCGACTTTCCCTTCCGGGTGGCCCTGGTGGGCTTCCCGGCGCTGCTGTTCCTGAGCTGGGTCCTGCGGACGGCGGAGGAGACGCCGTGAAGGGGCGGACGCTGGCGGCGCTCCTGACCGTCGTCCTCGTCCTGGCGGCGTTGGGCCAGACCGTCCGCTGGCATCACCGGATGACGGCCAGCCGTCTGCTCAGCAGGGTCGAGCAGCTCACCCTGGCCGCGGTCCGCTACGGGCAGGCGCCGGTCAAGCTCATGGCGGACAACCTGGAATCCCTGCGCCGGGCCGCGCCGCTCAACCCCGTGGAAGTGGGCATCCCCATGGCCCGCGGCACCCAGTACCTCTTCCTCGTCCGGCTCGACCCGGCGATCCAGTCCTACGAAGAAGCCCTGGCGCTGGAGCCGCAGTCCGCGGGCTACTTCGCCCTCGGGCGGGCCCAGTGGCTGGCCGGCCGGCAGGACGAAGCGCGCCGCAATTTCGCGCTCGCCCTCCGTCTCGATCCGGAGCTCGCCAGCCAGTTGCCCCAAGGGGCGCGATGACCTCCAGCCCCGGGTCCGACGGAGTCTTCGCGGCGCTCCAGGGGCTCGCCCGCGAGGCGCCGGTGGAGGTCTGCGTGCGCGGCGACTGCATGGCACCCCACTTCGCGGACGGCGACCGCGTGCGGGTGGCTGCTGCCCGCATCTACTGGCCCGGCGACGTGGTGGTCTTCCGCGCCTCCGACGGCCGCCTGCTGGCCCACCGTCTCCTCGGATACCGTCCTTGGCAGGACGGCTTCGCCCTGGTGACTCGGGGCGACGCCTGCATCGTGCACGACTCGCCGGTGCCGAAGGCCGCCGTGCTGGGACGGATCGACGCGGCACGCCCCTCCCTTCGGGGGCGCGCCGCGGCGATCCTCGGCTTTCTCGGCCTCGTCCTGCGCCGTCTGAGAGGGCTGTCAATCCGATGACTTTCGGAGATGGCTTCCTGCGTTTCCCAGACCTGTTCCCCGGCCGCCGCGGCGGCGAGCCCTGGGGCGACCGGACCCTCGTCCTGGACGTGGCGGGCGGGCCGTACCGGGTTACGGGGCTCTCCGCGGCCCAGGAGGAGGCGGCCCGCCACAAGTTCGGCGGGCTGTGCCGGGAGGGGGAAATGGCGGCGGAGGTCGCGGTCCAGGTCTTCCGGGCAGCGCCCACGGACTTCCTCGACCGCGACGTGCGCGGTTGGGAGTACACCCTCGACCGCGATTACTCCCCTGGCTCCGTGCTCCTCGCCGGCCTGCGGCTCATGGCGCGGATCGACTGGACGCCCGCCCTGGCCGGCGGGCTCTGGACTTCCTGGAGCGGGGGAGAGGAGTGGGCTTCGGTCTTCGAGAACTACCTCCGCGTGCTCGTCGCCTATCGCCTGCTCGAGGAGGGCGGCGCCATGCTCCACAGCGCCGGGGTGACCGACGGCACGTCGGCCTGGCTGCTGCTGGGCCCCTCGGGCGCCGGCAAGACCACCAGCTCGCGGCTCTGCCTCGCCCGCGGCGGCACCGTCCTCTCCGACGATCTGAACGCCGTCCGCCTGGAGAACGGGGCCCGCCCGCGCCTTACCTGGCTGCCGTTCGCGGGCGATCTTGGGGGGCAGGCGGGCGCTCAGGCGGGCTATCCGCTGGCGCCGCTGGCGGCCGTGCTCCGGCTGAAGCAGGGTACGGAGAACCGCCTGCGCCCCCTCTCGCCGGCCACCGCTCTCGCCGGTCTGGTCGCCGCCGCGCCATTCGTCAACCACGACCCCTGGCGGCGGGAGCTCCTGCTTTCCGCTCTCGAACGTCTGGCCCGCTCCGTGCCGGCCTACGAGCTGGTGTTCTCCCTCGACGGGGGGCTGTGGGATATACTGAAGACCATCCCCTCATGACTGCCATCGCCCTTACGACCGTCCTTCGCAGGCGGTCCGACGTCCGCTACCGTCTGATCGAAGGCGAGGCGGTGGTGTTGCGCCAGTCGGCGGCCGAGGTGCTGGTGCTCAACGGCGTCGGCGCTGCCGTGCTCGACCTCGCCGACGGCGAGCGTCCGGTCGCGGAGTGGATCGAGGCGCTCGCCCGCGAATACGACGCCGACGCGGAGACCCTGGCGCGCGACGTGCTGGCCTTCGCCGGCGAGCTTCGGGAAGCCGGTCTGCTGGAGGAGATCGTGGCAGAGGACCCGCCGTGAGCCTCTCCCGGCTCGTCGCCACCGCCTGGCGGCAGAACCTCCTGTTCTCCGTCCTCGTCGAGCTGACGTACCGCTGCAACCTCGACTGCTTCTTCTGCTACAACGACCTCGGCCTGCGCGGCGAGCCGATGAGCCGCGAGCAGTACTTCCGTCTCTTCGCGGACCTCCGGGAGATGGAGGTGATGAACCTCACGCTCTCGGGAGGCGAGCCGCTCGCCCATCCGGATTTCCTGGCGCTGGGCGCCCGGGCGCGCGAGCTCGGGTTCGTCGTGCGCATCAAGTCGAACGGCCACGCCCTGCGGGGCGAGCTGGCCCGCCGCGTCCGCGACGAGGTCGACCCGTTCCTGATCGAGGTCAGCCTGCACGGCGCGACCGCCGCCACCCACGACCGGCAGACCCGCGTCCCGGGCAGCTTCGACCGCCTGCTGGCCAACCTCGCCGAGATGAGAGAGCTGGGTCTGCGGGTGAAGGTCAACAGCACCCTGACCGCCTGGAACGAGACGGAGATCGAGGGGATGTTCGCGATTACGGATTCCCTGGGCCTCCCCCTCCAGGTCGATCCCGAGGTCACGCCGCGGGACGACGGCGACCGTGAGCCGCTCCAGGTGGCTCCCAGCCGCGAGGGCGCGCTCCGCCTCTTCCGCCTGCAGTTCGAGCGCGGCCGGGCCGCCGAGGCCCTGGCGGCTCCCGACCCCCCGGGGAGCATCCCGCGGCAACCCGAGGTGGCGCGGGGCGGCGACGACGGCACCATGCCCGCGCCGCTCCACAAGCACTGCGGCGCCGGCTCGTCCGGCATCGCGGTGGATCCCTATGGCAACGTCTACCCCTGCGTGCAGTGGCGCCGGCCCGTGGGGAACCTCCACCGGCAGGGCATCGGCGAGATCTGGCGAAGCTCGAAAGGCCTCGAGGAGGTGCGTGATCTCACGGTGCGGGTCAAGGAGACGATCGACGCCCAGGGCGAGGGCGGCTACCTGCTCAACTTCTGCCCCGGCACGGCGGCGGTCCACACGGGGAGCCCCTTCGAGATCTACGGCGCGGCGGCGCAGCGCCGGGAGTTGCTGGAGCAGGTCATCGGGGAAGAGGCCGGCGCGAAGCGGCGCCTGCTGCCGGTCATCGACTGATCCGACGGTCTGATCGTACCGTCTAGGACGAAATCGGTCCCTGGGGACAGACTCCGGGGTTGCCTTTGGCGGGAGGGGCGGGAGCGCAGACCGCCGCTACGGCCTCCAGAGCTTCCCGGGAGAGGATCCGCGGGCGCTCGTAGGGCCGCTTCGAGGGCGACCCTGCGGCTTTCGCCGTGCTCTGGAGCTTCGAGGGTTCGTTCTTCATGAGCCTCCGCCGGTCAGGAGCTCCGGCATAACAGCGCTCCGGCAAGAGAACTGGCCCGGCGAGCGATTCTTCATTTCTACTTCCGATCAAGGTTATGCCCATGACGCAGGGGTGTCAAGTTGACGATGGCAAAATCGTCAGGTCCCAAAGCTATTTAAGAGTGCTTCGAATCCCTTTTTTGCTCTGGGAGTAGTAGAAGTTTTATCGATGCTCTCGAAAGTATTCGTCGCGGATCGCTCGCCTTCCTGGTAGAAGAAGCTGGTTCTGCATGTTGGCCCACCTCTTGCACAAGCATCTGCTCGGCTTGGATCAAGGCACACCCGCTGTGAGGCGGGGCCGCAAAGCCAGGGGTCTCCCGCCGAGATAGCCCGGTCGCCGAAAAGCCCTCGTAACGGACTCGTAGCTCACGAAGTTCAACAGGGGGCACCACCAGATGGCACTGGGTAACGCCAAGGTTTCAACTTTTCCCTTCAGCCGGGCTCCGTAACGGCCAACAAGGCCGTTGCGTTTGCTTTTGCGACCAAGAAACTGTTGTCCAAGAAACCGATTGGAACACTGACAAAGGAGATAAATCGTATGTACTTCCATCGGAAACTGGCCTTGATGGCCTTCGCGGGATTGTTGTCTGTCTCGACGGCCGTTCACGCGACCGCCCTCGCGCCGTTCATCGACCTTACCGAGCAGGGCCTCACGGTCAGCGAGGACGGCGAAGGGCTCATGAACTGGGACCGGGTCACTCCGGCGACCCTCAACGTCAACGTCGGCGGCACGGTGCGTTTCGCCCTGCTCTATTGGGCCGGCCGCGAGCGTCCCTGTGACTTCAACGGCTCCAATTGCGCCTTCAGCCAGCCGTACAAGGATCAGGAGATGATCTTCAACGGCACTTCGCTCACCGGCACCGTCATCGGCACCGAGAGCCAGCCGGCTTCGGGCGGTGGGCCGATCCTCAACATCGGCTACTTCGCCGACGTGACCTCGCTGGTGTCGGCGGCGGGCCCCGGCAGCCACTCCTTCACCTTCTCCGACGGCAATTCGGCGAGCAACCTCTGGCGTCTCGACGGCGCCGGCCTGTTCGTTGCCTATACGGACGCCTCGAACTCGACCTTCTACCGCGTCATCGTCTGGGACAACCTGGACTTCGCTTACGGCGACGACCCGACTCCCGGCGACACGCGCGTCACCAGCCCGGTGACCTTCGGCCACGGTGCGGCGGCGTTCGACCGGTCGGCCCAGCTCTGGCTCTTCGCCGGCGACGGCGAGGCGGGCCGCCCGGACGAGACCACGGTGAGCAACAACCCGACGCTCTCCAACGTCCTCGACAGCCTGCCGGACGGGCAGCAGTGGACCACGGACGAGTACACGATCAACATCCCGGCCAATACCCTCAACACGGTCGTGCAGATGCATTCGCGGCCGGTGGGGCAGAACCCCGACTCCATGCTGTGGGAGATGGCGGCCTTGCGCATTCCGCTCCCGGGCGGTCTCAACGAGCTTCCCCCGGCTCCGCCGAGCTGCCCGACGACCGTGGTCACCGGTCCGCCGGCCGTCGCCACCACCACGTTCTCGGACAACGGCTCCGGCCTCGCCTCGCTGGAAGTTACCCTGTCGGAGAACGCCGACACGGTGGTGCCGCCCTTCACCCCCGGCACGACCGATCCGGTGACGGTCACCTCCACCAAGATCAACCAGAGCCAGCGGGCGCGCATCGAGATCCGGGCGACGGACGTCTCCGGTAACGTGGCGATCTGCGATCCGGTCCACGTGCTCCTGGCGCGCGGCTCCGGGCAGCCGGTCAAGGATGTCATCGGCGATGTGCCCCGGCACGAGAACAAGGTCACCATCCGCAACGGCAAGCCGGGCCTCGCCCGGGTGGAGATCCGCGTCAACGGCGTCAAGATGCGGGTCGTCGGCCTGAGGAGCGGCGAGGAGCGGACGGTCGACATCTCCAGCCTCATGATCTACGAGAAGAACTCGATCACCCTGCTGGGCCGCGGCCCGAAGGCGAGCTGGGCGGAGGTGATCGTCTGGGATGGCGGTGTCGGCAAGAGAGTACGGCACTAAGGCCCGAACCTTGAGAGCCAACTCTTGAGGCATGAATCTTGAATAAGCGCCTGGCGTACTCCCCGGAGATTTACGCCGGGCGCCTTTCCACTGAGAAGGAGCTCTTGATGAAGAAGAAGGCGTATCGCAAACCCTCCCTGCGACGCTTGGGTCTGCTACGGCAGGTCACCCGGTTCAGCTTTTAGTTGGGACCGTTAGTCGAGGCCATGATGAGGCCATCGCCGAGTCTCTCGGCGTCCTGCCGGCGAGACCCCTTGGGGGCTCGTCGGCTTTCTCTTGGTTTCCATTATTCATGTGGAAATAATGTTGGGGCCTGACGCCCCGGAGGGTTCGATGATCGGACCGGAGAGCCGTCTACGGCGCCGGGACCGTGTACTCGTCCAGCGCGCCGCTGGCACGCTGGTACTTCTGGACCTGGACGGCGGCCACTATTACGCGCTCGACGAAGTGAGCGCCCAGGTCTGGGAGATGTGCGACGGAACCCATGGAGTCGACGCGATCGTCCAGGCCATCGGCACCGAATACGACGCGCCGGTGGATACCATCTACGAAGACGTCCTGGCGTTTCTCCAGGAGATGCTGGATGAGAACCTCCTGGCTCCGGAAGGTTGAGGATCTCCGCATCCTCTGCTTCGCGGCCGCGGTGCCTCTGATCCTCCGCCTTCGCAAGCTGCCCCGCCTGCCCGCCTGGCTCGAGCCCCGGGGGGAGATCCCCGCGCCGCCCGCGCCGTCCGAGGTGGACGCCCTGGTCCGCCGCGTCGACCGGCTGATCGCCGCCGGCCGGCCCTTCGTCCGCTACGGCTGCCTGGTCCGCGGCCTCACCCTCTACCGTTTCCTTCGCCGCGCCGGTGCCGAGGTTTCGCTCCGCTTCGGCGTCGGGGTCATGAGTCATGAGGGAGAGAGCGGGTTCGCCGCCCATTGCTGGGTCGTCTACCGGGACGAGCCCCTGGCCGAGCCGCGGGATCCCCGGCCGCTGTTCCAGGAGACCTGGCGCATCGAGCCCGGCACGCCATGACGGGCTCTGCCTACAACCTCCACGGGGTCCGCATCTCCGTCGTCGCCCCTGGGGAAGGGGAACGGGCCGCGGCCGGCATCCACGCCCGCCTGGCGGGCTTGTCTTTGGACGACGGATTTGAGGACGGGATCACCTTCGAGATCCACGTGGGAGAGGAACATCCCTTCGACCGGCCGGCGGCGGCCCGGCCCGTCTACGATCCGCCGGCCGGCGAGGTGGTCTACGACGACGGCGCCGACCTCCTCTACATTCGCTACGGTCCGCGGCTGCGGGTGCTCTGCGAGCCGGGACGCGGCCGGTCCCTCGCCTCCGCGGGGAGCGCGGGGCGGATTCCGGAGGAGGATCTCTGGGCGCTCTCCCATCCCCTCTTCACCCTGCCCCTGGTCGAGCTGCTCAAACGCCGTGGTTTGTATGGCCTGCACGCCGCGGGCCTCTGCCGGGACGGCCGGGTCCTTCTCCTGCCCGGCACGAGCGGCTCCGGCAAGTCGACCCTGGCCCTGGCCCTGGCGCGCGCGGGCTTCGGCTTCCTGGGCGACGACACCCTTTTCCTGGCGCGGCGGCCGGAGGGCCCGTCGGAGGAGCTCAAGGTCCTCGCCTTCCCGGACGAGGTCGATCTGACCGATCAGAGCGTCGCCTTCTTTCCCGAGCTCGCCTCCCTGCTGGACACCGGGCTGCCGTCCGGCTGGCGCAAGCGGCAGACGCGGGCCGAGCAGGCCTACGGCGCGGAGGTCGTCTGGGAGTGCGATCCGGGCCTGCTCGTCTTTCCCCGGGTGGCGGGAGTCGCCGCGAGCGAGCTGGCGCCCATGCCGCGCGAGGAGGCCCTGCTCGAGCTGGCGCCCAACGTCCTCCTCACCGAGCCCGGCTCCTCCCAGGCTCACTTCGACGCCCTGGCGGAGCTGGTGGAGAGGAGCGAGTGCTGGCGTCTGGAGACGGGGACGGACCTGGACGCGGCCGTGCGCTTGCTGGAATCCTTATGACACCCGAAGACCGCCTCCTTTGCCTCTGCGCCCGGCAGGAATTCCTTCCCGCCCACCGGCTCGCCACCGAGCGGCTGTGCCGGGACGGGGACATCCAATGGCAACGGTTGGTCGCCACCGCCGAGCGCCATGGCGTGCTGCCGATCGTTGGCGTGAACCTCCGCCGGTGCGACACCGGCCTGCCGGAGGCGGTGGCGGAACGCCTGGAGATCGCCGTCTTCGAGAACGCGGCGGTGCGGGAGCGCGACGCGGACCGCCTGGCCACCGGGCTCGCCCGGCTGCTCGAGGTCGAGCTGGAGGCCATGCTCCTCAAGGGGACGGCCCTCAGCCTCTCCGTCTACGAGGAGCCGTGGGTCGTCACCTCGGTGGACATCGACCTCTCCCTGAAGCCGGGACCGGGCTGGGAGAAGGGGAAGGGGGAGGAGAAGGCGATCCGCCGCGCCCTCTACACCCACGGGGTCGAGTGCGATCTCGAAGGGCACCACGACGTCACCATGAACGGCGTGCTGCCGATCGACTTCGAGCGGATCTGGCGCGAGGCCCGGCCTGTGAGCTTCCGCGGCGTGGACGCCTGGATCATGTCGCCCGAGGACCTGATGATCTCCCTCTGCGTCAACGCCTGCCGCAAGCGGTTCTTCCGCCTGAAGGCGCTGTTCGACATCGCCGAGACCCTCCGGCGGGGAGAGGCCCTCGACTGGCCCCGGCTGGCCGTCCTGGCGCGGGAGGGGCACTGCGAGGGAATCGTCTACACGGCCCTGACCGCCGCCCGGGAGGCGCTCGGCGCCGAGCTGCCGGCGGGAGCGCTGGAGGCCCTCCGGCTCTCGCCCCCTCGGGCCGGGCTGCTGCGGCGGACGGTCGCCGCCTTCCTGCGCTTCGGTTCCTTCGGAGACCGCTCCGGGCGCGCCCTCGCCATGACGCTCACCTACGCCAGCCTCCGGCCGATGGAAGCCTGGAAGTCCCTCACCTACAGCTTCACCCACCGGCACCCGCACAAGGGAGAGGACCCGTACGGCCCGGCGCGGCCGCCGGTCGCCGCCTGAGTCTGGCCTCTACTCCCTGGTGCTCGAAGGGATCGCCTCCACCGGCGGCGGTCCCGGGATCTGAAGCGCCGGGTCCCCCAGCAGGTCGTAGATTTTCGGCAAGGCCGGATCGCCGCCGAGGATCCGGAACTCCGTCACCGCCCGCAGGATGCGGTCGCCCAGCCGCTCCTTGCCCGCCGGGCGGTAGAAGCTCTCGGCCAGCAGCCGCGCCTCGCCGTTCGAGGAGAGGCCGGAGGGGGCCCACACCGCCGCGGCGCCGCCATTGGGGCTCTTCACCAGCAGCTCGCCCAGCGCCGGGGCGCCCGGCACCGCGAAGCGGTTCACCGTGCACGTCATGGCCGTGAGCACCGGCAGACGCGCGCCGTTGGCGAGCCCCGGCACGTCGGCGCTGGTGAGCAGGCCGCCGGCCGTCAGGCGGTCGAGCCCGCCGTGGCCCATGTAGTTGACGAACGAGGCGCCGCGGCCGAGGGCGTCCAGCAGCCGAGAGCGGGCCTCGGCCAACGGGGTGGCGGAGAGATAGATGCGGTCCACCGAGTAGTCGCCGGGGATCTGCCCGGCGATGCGGTCGCTGTCCGCCGCGAAGTCGGCGCCCCGGTCGGTGGCGTCGGCGAGCATCACGACGCTGCCCGCCCAGTCCGGCGTGGCGGCGCTCTCGTAGGCGGCGATCTTGGCCGTGTAGGCGTCCAGCTCCGCCGCCGAGACCACCGGGATGCGGCCCACGGCCATCTCGGGCAGGCCGTCGCCGTTCTCGTCGCCCAGCCGGTTGTCCGACGGGAAGAGGCCGCCTTCGCTCTGGATCATCAGCGGCGGCACCAGGTTTTCGCCGAACCCCAGGAGGTTCCGGTAGTCGAGCGTCCCCTCGCCCGCGAGGGCCACGTAGCGGGGCGGCACGCTCCAGTTCCCCCGGGCGAAGGAGAGGAAGGCCCGCAGGGCGTTGGGATTGGAGACGCCGGAGTTGAACTCGTCCATGACCTGGTCGAGATCCACCACCATGGCCTCGAGGCCCTGGGCCCGCCGCAGGCCGGCCAGGCGCTCGGCCGCGTCCCGCAGGCCGGCGGGGGCCACCACGAGGTAGGCGGCCCGGTTGGCCGGCGAGCGGAGCGCGGGCGTGCTCCATGGACGGACGGCGGCCGGCGTCTTGAAGGCGGCTGGAGAGGCGGCCAGGTAACGGCCGGCACCCGGGGAGGCCGAAGGCGCGAAGCTCATCCGGAAGCCCAGGGACGGGTCCCGCTGCACCGACAGGCCGGTGACCCAGCGGGGGAGAAGCGGGTTCTGGATGTCGATCAGCCGGACCCCGGAGGCCGAGAAGCCCGCCACCGTCGTCTGCGGAGCGCCCTTGACGCCCCCGTCGGTGAAGGCCAGGCTGTCGCCCGCGGCACGGAAGAAGCGCCGGTAGCGAAGGTCGAACCCGTCCACGTAGAAGATGCTGTAGGGAGCGCCGTCCCCCGTCCGGGCGGACACCGCCACCTGGTTGCCGCTTTCGATCAGCACTCCCGGCGGCACCGGGAAGGTCTCCTGCCGGGCCGCGATCCCGGTCCAGCGGATCTCCCCGAGCGGGGTGCCGTTCAGGGTCACCGCGGCCTGGTGCTCCTCCGTCACGCCGGTGGCCGTCGCGCCCTGCAGCGAGACGGTGAGCCAGCCGCCCTCGGCGCTGGAGAGGCCGGGAGCGTCCAGCGCGAACGTCCTCTGGCCGAAGGTGGGATCGCCGCCTTGCAGGAACTCCCAGAACCAGTAGTCCGACTCGGGATCGGGGGAGATCACCGTCGCCGGGAAGGCGTCGCGCTCCGTGTGAAGCGTTTCCTGGAACGTGGCGCCGCCGGGTTTGCCGGTACCGGCCGCCGCCGGCAGCATGGTCACGCCCTTGAGGTCGCCCTGAAGGCGGTAGACGCTGGCGTCGGCATAGAGGCTGGCCGGCGCCTCGCCGTAGAAGAAGAGCCCCTGGGACGTCCCTTCCCTGCCCGGGGCCCTGACGCCGCCGTTCGCGGAGTCCAGGTACCAGGCGACCGGCTGGCCGCCGCGGCTGAGGGCGAACCGGCCCTCGGCCATCATCTTCAGGGCCTCTTCCGGCGTCACGCCGAACCAGGCTCCCACGTCCGAGCCCGAGAGGAAGTAGAGGCCCGTCTCGCGCACCGACAGGTGGACGCCGTCCTGCTTCGAGAGGACCGCCAGCCCTCTCGCAACTGGCCGGCCCGGCTCCACGATCCGGCCAGCTACCGGGTGGGCCTGCCGCTCGTAGGCCGCGCGGCTCTCCCGGGGATCCGGCCGGCTCCAGTCCACGGCCGCGGCGAACGGGCCGTGCACCCGGCGCCGTCCGCCGGCCTCCACCTCTTCGAGCTGATAGACCTGCGGCTCGAGCGGCGAAGCTCCCTCGTCCAAGAAGCGGTACGTGCCGCCCTGCGGCGCCTGGAGGAGGCCCGTGAGCAGCTCGCGGTTCATCGGCGCCCACTTCCGCGCCTTCGGGTCCCAGCGCCGCAGGTAGAAGCCCGCCGTCCCCGCCTCGGAGGCCGTCGTCCATTCCAGGAGCACGCCGCCGCCGTCCGCCCGCGTGGCGTGGAAACCGGAGACCACCGCCTCCGTCAGCAGGCCCGCCGTGGCCGCCAGCTCGCAGAGCGGGCCGAACAGATAGGTGGCGCGCGCCTGGGTGGTGTTGCCGGTCTCGTCCACGTACTGCGCCCGCGTGCCATTGCCCGAGACCGCGGTGGCCGTGACGGGGATCCGCTGGCCCGCCGAGGTCGGCGTGACCCTCACCCGGTAGGCGAGCAGGGCCGTGCCGCCCGCGGCCACCGTGCCCGGGTTCCAGGTGATGTTGCCCGTGCCGTTCACCGCCGGCTGGCTGACGATGCTCCCCTGGCTGACCTGGGCGGTGCCGCCGTAGACGGCGCCGCCGCCGGGGACGTTGGCCGTCACCAGGTTGGCCGCCGAGAACACGATGGGCCGCGGGCTGGGGTTCGTCACCCGTACGGTGACCGTGAAGCAGCTCGTCTGGCCCACTACCGGCGGGTTCGGCCCGCTGACGCCGCAGCCGCTGAAGGTCAGGAGCTGCTCGACGTAGGGCTTCACCGGCGCTATGCCGGCGTCGGTCGGCAGGTAGACCCGGAAGACGTTCGCGGGATTGGCCGTCGGCGGGTTCGCCGCCGCCTGGAAATTGGACAGGTAGAGGTTGGCGTAGTTGCCGTTCGGGTTGCCGCCGACCAGATAGGAGGTGATGGTCCGGTTCTCGGTCCAGATCCCGTAGCCGGTGGACTGGCTATCGGAGGTCCAGCCGCTGAACGTGTCCCGGCGCCAGGAGTCGTTGCCCGAGAGGGAGGCGCTGGTGTAGCTCTGGGTGAAGGCGCCCGTGCGGCTGGTGAAGCTCACCGATCCGGTGTTGCCGCTGTTGCTGTCGAAGTCGAAGTCGTTCTTGGCCGCCGTGCAGCCGGAGGTGAGGTAGGGATAGAAGACGTAGCTGCGGGAGAGCGTGCCGGAGGCTGGCGGGTTCACCCCGATCTGGACGTACGAGTCGTAATAGACGTTCAGCTCCGTGCCGCCCGCGCCCGCGGTGCCGTCGTGCGCGCGGATCCCGATGGCATTGATGTCGTTGGCCCCGTCCATGTCCACCCGCAGCTCCCAGTGGCCGGCGGCGGTGTTCTGCGCCGTCCCGCTGCTGAGGATCGTCTGCCAGACGTTGTCGTTGCAGGTGTTGTTGTCGCAATTGTTCAACGTCGCGGCGGTCGTGCCGTCCGGCCGGATGAGGGTGTAATCCACCTGGGAGTCGTACCCGTCATCCCGGTCGCGGTCGCGGCCCGCCGTATCCTCGTTGTTGCCGCCCCTGCCGATCTCCGGATCGAACACCTCGACGGTGAGCGTCGTCAGGCCCGGAGGCACCTCGATGAAATAGCGATAGAACGTGTTGAGGCCTCCGGCATCGCTGATGTAGTCGCCGTTGGCCGTTCCCGCGGCGCTGCCCTGAGGGGTGTGGAGAGCCGTCGTGCCCGTCGAGGCGGCGCGCAGGGGAAGCGGACTCCCCAGCAGGGCCACTGCAGCGAGCAACGCGGCAAGCAGACGGCGGACGGCGGATAGGGAAAGGGGGGATGCGGCGGAGTGGCTCATCACGCACCTCGGAAATGAAATACACCTACGGCAAGGGAAAACCGTTTCCAAGATAGCCCCAAAAGGCTCGTGGGTCAATGAGTTACGCTGTTTTGCCGAACGGCGGCTCAAACGCCTTGAGACGTCAGGACGATCTTCACCGTTCGCAGAAGGATCGAAACGTCCAGCCAGAGCGACCAGTTCGCCATGTAGGCGAGGTCGTAGCGCAGCTTGTTCTGGGGGCTCGAGTAGTAGTCGCCGTTGACCTGCGCGAGGCCGGTGAGCCCGGGGGCGAGGGAGAAGCGCTCGGCGTAGCCGGGCACCTCCGTCAGATAGCGCTGCACGAAGCCGGGGCGCTCGGGCCGGGGGCCCACCAGGCTCATCGTCCCCTGGAGGACATTGAAGATCTGCGGCAGCTCGTCCAGCCGGAAACGGCGCAGGAAGGCGCCGATCGGGGTCAGCCGCGGGTCTCCGGGCTGCGCCAGCACCTCGCCGGACTCCGCCTCGGCGTCCGCGCGCATCGTGCGGAGCTTGTAGAGCATGAACGGCTTCTGGCCGCGGCCGACGCGCATCTGCCGGTAGAGCACGCCCCCCGGCGAGGTGAGCCGCACGGCGAGAGCGCAGATCCCGAGGAGGGGCAAGGCGGCGAGTAGCAGCAGCGAGCCCGCGGCGAGGTCGAGCAGCCTCTTGAGCGGCCAGTTGATCCGCCATTCCGTCTCCCGCACCACCTCGATCAGCGGCAGGTCGTGCACCCAGCGGTAGCCCATCCGGCCGATCAGGCTCTCGAACGGGCCGGGGAGGAGGAGGACGCTGGTGTGGTCCGGCCGCGTGCCGGCCAGGGCGTCGATCAGCCGCGTCTCCCAGGAATCGCTGCTGCCCACGAGCAGGATGTCGTCGATCCGGTCTCCCGCCAGCAGGTCCGCCAGGTCCTCCGTGGTGCCCAGGTAGGGTCCCAGGGCGGGGTGCACGCCTTCCAAGGCCGCTTCGCCGGGAATGGCCACCCAGCCCGCCACCCGCAGCCCGTGCCACGGCTCCCGCTCCAGGGTCTGGGCGAGCTCGCGCGCCGCCGCGCCGCCGCCGGCGATCGCCACCCGCCTCTCCCGCCGCCGCTCCGTGCGGTCGAGGAGCACCCGCCAGCCGAGCAGCAGGGTGAAGTCGAAGATCACGAACAGCAGCAGCACCGAGCGCGGGAACTCCCGGTTGGCGAGGAACCACCACGCCATCAGCGTCATGGCCTGGAAAGCCGAAGCGCCCCCGAGCCGGCGGGCCATCTCGGTGCGGCCGCGGGGCCGCGGCGGGTCGTAGAAGCCGAGGAAGTAGAGCGTCGCGAACTGCAGCAGCACCACCACCAGCCACTCCCGCGACAGGAATCCCAGCCGGTCTCCCGGCAGCAGTCCTCGGGTGAGCGGCAGCGGCACGTGAAGACGGACCAGGAAGGCCGCCCAGAGCGCGACGACGGCGGCCAGGCCGTCGCCCGCCAGCCGTAGCGACCGCCGGGGGGATCTCATGGGGCGGACTTTACATGAAAGGCCGCGCCGCCTTCCGGCCGAAGACGGGGAGGAGAAGGGGGCCGGGGTGATGAGGGCCGTTCTCTTGACCGGGCGAGAGCCTGCTTATACTCTGACTCCGCCCGCATGAGAGTTACCGATCACCTGGCGAACGCCAGCGAGCCCCTGATCAGCTTCGAGATCATTCCGCCCCTGCGCGGCGGCGACGTCAAGAGTCTGCTCGTCCTGATCGACGACCTGGTCAAATACCACCCGCCGTTCATCGACATCACCAGCAACGCGGCGGAGGTCATCTACGACGAGACTCCCACGGGCATCCAGCGCCGGGTGAAGCGCAAGCGGCCCGGCACCCTGGGGGTCTGCGCGCTGATCCAGAACAAGTACCACATCGACGCCGTCCCCCACATCCTATGCCAGGGCTTCACCCGCGAGGAGACGGAGGACTTCCTGATCGAGCTGCGCTACCTCGGCATCGACAACGTCCTCGCCGTGCGCGGCGACGAAAGCGGTTTCCAGAAGCCTCTCCAGTACGGCCGCAGCGCCAACCGGTACGCCTGCGACCTGGTCGCCCAGATCGCCGCCATGAACCAGGGCCGCTACCTGGAGCAGGATCTCCTCGACGCCCAGCCGACCAGCTTCTGCATCGGCGTCGGCGGCTACCCCGAGAAGCACTTCGAGGCGCCCAACCTGCCGCTCGACGTCCGGCGGGTCAAGGAGAAGATCGAGGCCGGGGCCCACTACGTGGTCACCCAGATGTTCTTCAACAACCAGCACTACTTCCATTTCCTCGACCTCTGCCGCCAGCAGGGGATCGACGTGCCGATCATCCCGGGCCTGAAGATCCTCACCTCCGCGAAGCAGCTCTCCTCCATCCCGCGCACCTTCTTCGTCGAGATCCCCTCCGAGCTTTCCGACGAGGTCCTCGCCGCCAAGCCCGAGCACGTCGCGGACATCGGCGTCGAGTGGGCCCTCAAGCAGTCCCAGGAGCTCCTCGAGCGCGGCGTCCCCTCCCTGCACTTCTACGTCATGCAGAGCGCGTCGGCGATCAAGAAGCTGATGTCGCGGCTGAAGATGTAGAGGGGAGCCGTCCCCTCCCCGGCCCCTCGTCCCTGTCCCTTCTCCCATCGCACTCCCGCCGCCCGGGAGAAGGGGACCTGACTCAAACGGTAGTGTTCGTAGGGTGCGCTCTGCGCACCATGACGCAACGGGTTTCCATCGCGTTCATGGCTTCTCACGGGTCCTCGTACCAAGCCGGTGTTCCGCGACAGGCCCTCCGCCACGCCAGAAGGTCGTCGTAAGTTCCCAGAGCGTGAAGCTTTCGCTCAGCTCTCCGGCTCGTCTAGAAGCTCGTCGTCCTGGTAAGTGTCTCCATCAAGGAATGCGTCCGACACCGGCACATACGATCAGTGTTTTTTAGAATTCTTGAGCGGTAGTTGAGTCTGAGGCCCTAGCTTGCGTTTTCCACGATTTCTTTGTGGACTCTCATCATCTCTGCTTGCGTCTTCGTTGCGTTGCATCCCTGCGAAATAGTCGTCAATTCGACCACGTATATGTGGCCACATGGCGTCGGCCAGTGCTCCCAACGGGTCGCGGGCTTGAGCCTCAGGCAAACGATTAGTCCTGTTAATTTCCTGCTTCAACTGCGAGTTCGATTCGCCTATGGGAACCGATATATTCACGCCTGGGAGCAACTCCACAGTCAAAAGTCGCGCTTGCTTCACCTTCAGATGCACCAGAGGATCGGTTAGCTTAGCATCGGCAAGAACAGAAGCTTCATCAAGCGCAAAATCACAGGTCGGAGGTTCATCGAAGCGTAGTGGCCGGAGCAGCTCACGGCAGACTAAACGGCCAAGGCCGTCAAAGCTTGAAGTCCACAAAACCTTCTCACCCAGACCGCCCACCAAATATGCCCATGCAGTGATTTCCGGCCAATGTGATGCCAAGCTCTCCGCCAGCGTCAGACTCGGCGACCCGCCTGCCGCGATAGTTGCCAGATAACCGGCAAGAAGCGCTAGGGCATTGAAACGCACCTTCTCACGTGCAGTTCCAGGCTTGTCTAAGCTGTCCACTAGCTTATCGAATAGCCGTAGCCGTCCCTCCGGCGCAATTTCACGGAGTTGCGATAGCTCCTCCGCCTCTGGAACATACGCGATAATTGGCCTTATCAGTTGGTCAACCTCTTGTGGATCCTTTGCTGATCTGGCATTTATCAGCCCCTGTAGCGCCAACACGATTGGCTCGATTTCGCTGGACCGGTATACACTTTGGCCTTTGGAGATTGCTATCAACGTCTCCCATATCGGCTGCAACGACGCGCGGATCTTGCTTGCGCGGCCGTTTCCTCTCTGGTTAAGGCTGTCGCTCTTCAGAAGGCGATTAGCGCCATCAAATCGCCTCGTTATGTCTTCTACAGCCAGGTGGCTCCATAGTGCATTCGCTCGGGCAATGGCGAAGCTGTGCGTAGCCAGACAAGCTGAAATCCTGAGACTAGCAAGAGGTCGTTCCGCGAGTAAGACGGCTTCAGCGACGGTTAGCCCCGTCCAAGCTGCCTCCAGCCCTCCGAGATCAGGCGTGCGGGCCATCGAATCGAGCGTATCCAAGAATCGCGGCGTCAATAAGTGACACCAGGCGGTCAACGGAGAGAGATCGCTATGCAATTGAGCATATCGACCGCACAAGCGTTGGATATCGGCGTCATTGACAATCAAAACCAGGGGACGAATTATATCACCCGATCCTCCCGAAAGCCAAACGACACCCACTGATCCTGGCTTCGGCCTCGACGGCTTGGACCATGACGTCCAGCGCGTGCTGCTACCCGAGACTCCCTGCCCCGAGAGCAGAGCATCAAGTCCCGTTTCGTCGGCTATGGCGTACTGATAGTCGGTATCCATATGTTTCACCATTCCGTCACACCTGTTTCCGAGTAGGCGCGGGCAAGAGTCTGCGGCAGCGCATTTGAGTAATAAACACTAAGGCTTGTTTTCGCGCGAGTGACAACGGTATAGTAGTGTTCTGGCGTGTGATGATGACTCAGTTCGTCTGCAAAAAGCCAATGAACAGCTCGAAATTCAAGCCCTTTGCATCCTGTTACGGTGAGGATACAAATTGGGGCATCCGAGTCAAACGATGGATCGTAGTCGTCGTCGCTATCTTCCTTGGAGCGGATGATCTTGGACCTCCCGGCAAGCGCCTGAATCGTTTCAAGATAGTTGAATACGACCTCTCGATCATCTTTTCTCGCAACGATAATACCAAGGCGGTCCCCTTGTCTGATTAGATCTCCGTAAACCCGAATCTGTTCTTGCAAACGACGCGCGGCGACTTCGAGCTGTCGGTCCTTTGTGAGAGCTTGAGGCTGCATCTCGACAGTCGCAGGGGTTGGGCCATTGTAGTGTTCCGTCGATGCCAAGCTCTTGCCATTGGGAGGAAGAAGGATTCGGTCAGCCACACGGCAGATCTCTGGGGCGACGCGGTAATGAAACTCAAGAAAACGTACATTTGTAGGTGACACAACCTCGCGGACCGCGTCCAAGCCTTCCGTCTGCTCGAAAATTCTTTGCCGATCGTCACCAACAAAGAAAATAGCTGAGCTCCACTGCGAGATCAGTTTTACTTCCTCGACAAGTAAATCCTGAGCCTCGTCGACAAATAACGCATCATAGGAGGGAATTCGCCCCTGGCCTCGAAAACCCATTGCACCGGCCGCGAGCTGCCGCTTCCATTCGGTGAGCGTTGGGGCTCGTCCTGGCAAAGTTGCTCGATGCTGTCCGTAGAGTGTCCGCTGCCATGATTCCAGCGTCGTCACGCAGCTCTTGGGGAAGATTTCTCGCCCCTGCGCATCGAAGCACCCGGTCTTGACGAATTCAGTGAGCGGCCGCGTAAAGGTGAGCACCAACACGTTCGGCAGATTTTGGCCCCGCACAAACTGCGCACGGCGAAGTAGAACATTCGTCTTTCCAGATCCGGGGGGTCCGACCACAAGGAAGGTTTCGCGCAGTGGCAACTGCTCGATCAGGGCTATCTGGGACTGGTCGAGTTGTTCTTTCTTCGTCCACCAAAGCGTCGCCATTAGCGCTACCCTATCCTTGTCTTGCCTTAGCGTTTCCGCTAAGAACGTCTATAGCTAGTTGGCCAAACGCGTCTACCACGTTGCTCAGCAGGTGCTGCCCCACTCCGGCCTCGTCTTGTAGCTCCGGGAGCACCATACTGACCAATCTGCATTGATTGTCGAGCTGAATGCCGAGCTTGACCTCGATGCCGAAGCGATTGCCATTGTCTCGGACCAAGAGCTGCAACTCAACCTGCAGGTCGACTTGCTGGGGTGTGTCAAGGTCGGCATGTGGGTTCCACTGGAAAACAATTACCTTGGAAGTGTCATGCGGACCCGGGCGTACATCGTGGTAGGAGGTAATGCCATTTTTACGCAGATGCTCGGTAAAGGCCTGTTGCAAATCATCCGCAACTTCTCTCGCTCGTTGAAGCCGGGCGGTCAGATCGTCGGCTTCCGGGAGCCAGCCTCGCTTGGTCGCTACACCCAGCGCCTGAAGAGCCTTAGCTTTGTGATCTGCCGCATCCCCTCGGAAACTCTCAAGCGTTAGGACAGAGCGGCGCTGCCAACTCTTGTCCAGCGCCCGGCGGGCCGTCAACAGTAGGTCTCGGTCGACATCGTCCGCTTGTACGTTCGGATCGACCGTTGCAACGACCCAGGCAAATCGGTATCGATTCTCGCTTGACCTCAAGTATTCGGCCTGAAACAAGGGCTCCCGCATGATCAGGTCGTGCAAGAGGGCGCCTAATTGGTAGACGTTCAGTGCGTGCCAAAGTTCAGGCCCCGGCTCCAGCAGCCGAAAAAGATATTCGGGCGGCGAATATCGTGCGGTGGCAACCACAGGAAGTTGGCCTTCGTGGTCGGTTCCAAGGCCGATAGGATCGGTCACGTTCCGAATGACTGAGATGTCAAGTAAGGTGCAATGCTCGAAGTCCTCCGAGATAAAGATATTTGCGGCCTTGATGTCGCGATGGCAAAGGCCCTTCTCTCTCAGGAAGATGGCAGCCCTCGTTACCTGATCCACGATTTGGCGGATTTTTTCGCGAGGGATGTCAGCTAAACATTTTTCCAACTCTTTGCCGGGCGCACGTTCCATTAGGAGAAAGAGCCGACCTTCGAAGCTCCCACCGTCGTAAATCTGCACTAAGTAGGGACAATCGTGGCCTTTCAGCGTAAGCTGCTGCTCGACACGCCTATGCTCGATCTCGCCCTTCTCTCCGGACGAAAACTTAGCATCATAAATCTTTAGTGCCCGCGCTCCGTCAGGGGAGACGACTTCAAACACGGGAGCGGTACCACCTTTACCCAAGGGAGCGCGCACGGACCACCCCTGCCCATTGCCAACGCACCAGCGGTGGGCAATCTGTAGGGATTCCGCCATACTATCTTGGCCGTCTACCATTCCGCACCATCACATAGTCGAATTCAGCGCGCATCACTCGCCGTTGTTGTAGGACGTCGAACTTTCCTCCATTAGGTGCTCGGCGGTTCCTCGATGCCGTATCCCCTAACTGATTGACATGATACACCAGGTAAATCCGCAGATATCGGCAAGGGCTAGGTAGAGTCAGTGGCGGGCGCAGGCCAAGGCCGGCGCGAGGGTCCGTGACTTAACCGCTGACGCGGCGCTGTTGGGCAAGGGCTGTGCACCGCCGGATATATGAACGGGGCAGCGGGACCGGTGCCCAACAGTAGCGGACTGGACGCCTGTGCGTGCGTGCATTCATGGCGAGCCGGCAGCACCCACCAGTTACGTGCACCGGCGCTCTGCGCATCGCGCCGGATACTCCCACCCCCAAGCACCCCACCATCCTACCCGACGGCTACTTCTGACGTTCGGCGAGACTCGCCACCAGCTACATTAGCCCACGTGTCTGGATCCCTTCAAAGCACCCCGACACTACGAGACGACCTGAAGCGGGACCTCCTGCCGCAGTGGAAGGACAGGCTGCTCTCGGACACCAGGTAGCGGGAAGGCGCCGCTCTCCTGGACGAGATCGATTTCACGACATCTCGTATGCTCTCGCCGAGCGCAGGAAGCGCCATTTGAGCGTGCCTTGAGCCGCTGTACAAGTTAGTTGCCGTTGCATGCGAGAATTTCCAGGCAGGTAGGGCAGAGTGCCAGCTCACCGTTACCGATGCAATGACTGAACCTAATTAATATAGTATTTGTCGTCACTGATGACTATTGGGTGCGCACCTTCAACGGTGGTGCGCACAGCACACCCTACGATCTCCATCGCTCCAGTCAGGTCCTTCCCGATCGGGGGGAGGGCGGTGGGAGAAGGGACAGGGATGAGGGCCCGCCAGGGCGGATTCCTCCGCCCTGCCTCCGCCCGCGCCCTACCGCCGGGTAAAGATCACCTTCCCCGGGTTCCCCTGCACGATCGACCGCTCCGGCACCGTCCCCGAAACCACCGAGTTGGGCGTCAGGATCGACCCGCTCCCCACGTCGGCGCCGTCGAGGAGCACGCACCCGGCGCCGATCCAGACATCGTTCCCCACACGGATGCCCTTGGCCGAGACCTTCTCCTGGAGGCGGATGGGCACGTCCAGCCGGTCGTAGCGGTAGTTGTTGCCGATGATCGAGACGTTGGGGCCGATCAGGCAGTCGTCGCCGATCGTGACCCCCTGCGCATGGGAGGTGAGGACGCAGCCGTTGGCGATCTCCACGTGGGAGCCGATGACGAGCGGCCCGTCCGTGGCCTTGATCTTGGTGAACGAGCCGACGACCGACTTCGGGCCGATCTTCAGGAGCGGCGTGATCTCGACCTCGGCCCGGGGGCTGATCTGGCAGCGGAACTTCAGCCAGGCGTGGATCGACACCACGAACCCGGGGACCAGGAAGCGCCGCAGGACCGTTCCGATCCGCATCTCAGGCCGGAATCCGCTCCGAGACCAGGCGCCGGATCGTCTCGAACCGCTCCATCTTCCCGACCTCCTTCATGGTGAACCGGATTCCGAACGCCTCCTCCAGGGCCGAAACCATCCGCAGATGGTTCAGCGAGTCCCAGGCGGACGCTTCGTCCCGGTGAAATCCCTCTCCGATCGTCCCAGGCTCGATCTCCAGGACCTCGCCCATGACCTCCTTGATGCGGCGCTCTGCGTCCAAGCGGCTCTCCTCCTCCGAATCATCGGCCTTCGTGCCTGGATTATCTGCAAAAGGTAAGCCCTTACCGGTCGTCCGGATCGCGGATCGGCGGCACGGGAAGGGTGGAGAACGCCCGCGGAACGCTGACGGCACGCGGCGGAAGGCTCAGCGGGGCTCCCGGAACGTTCCGGAGCCTCCCGGGAACGTTCGAGAAACACGGCGGAGCGCTCCCGGGCCGTTCGGGAACGCTCGCGCAACATAGCGGAACGTTCGCGCAACGCTGCGGAACGCTCGCGCAACACTGGGGAACGCTCCGCGGCCGTTTGCGAGCGTTCCGCCGTGTTTCACGAACGTTCCGCCGTGTTGCGCGAACGTTCCCCAATGTTACCGGAACGTTCCCCAATGTTGCGGGAACGTTCCCCAATGTTGCGGGAACGTTCCCGAATGCTTTGCGAACGTTCCGCTGTGTTACGGGAACGTTCCCGAATGTTGCGCGAACGTTCCCCAATGTTGCGGGAACGTTCGCAAACGGTTTGCGAACGTTCGCCAATGTTGCGCGAGCGTTCCGTAGCGTTTCTTGAACGCTCGTTTGTGTTGTGAGAGCGCTCAACCCTCGGGCGGATCGGCTCCGTCGTGTTTCTTGCGGAAGACGTTCGTCGTTCTTCCCGCTCCGTGGGTCTTCATTTCGACCCGGCCTTCGACGGCGAGCGTCTGCAGAACGCGGAAGAGGGAGATCCGGTTGGGCGTATAGCCGAGGAGCCGCAGGACGTCGTTCTTGTCGAACTCCTCGGGAAGCTCGGCGAGCACCGAGAGGACTTCGTCGTAGAGCGAGCCGGCCGGTTGACGGACCGGCGGAGGTGCGGCGGGCTCCGGGGCGGGCTCCGGCGCCGCCGCTCCGGCCCCGGCAGCCAGCCATCTCGCCTCGAGCTCCCGCATCTGGGCGCTGTGGCCGGCCTTCAGGAGATCGATCGCGGCCCGGAGCTGGTCGTCCAGGGCCCGTTTGTGTTGCTCAAGCTCGTTGTGTTCCATGGAGGGAAGTGCAACACAAGAGCGGGTTGCGTTGCAAGAAGCCAAGATATAGAATAATCCAAATGGGCTAAAATAGAGGTGGAGGGGGTGGGGGCCCAACGAGGCGTCGCCTATGACCTTCACCTTCGTCACCGAAAAGGCTGGCTCGACGGTGATCGAGCAGTTCCCGGGGCGCGACGTGTGGGATGCTACCCGGAACTGGTACCGGCAGAGCCAGACCCGGCCCGGCAGGCCGCTGTTCGACGACCACGGAGCCAATCCGGTCACGGGTGCCAGGAACGTCTGGTGCCGGTCCGGGATCGATCCCAAGGGCGTCTTCTATGTGGTCCACATCGTGGCCACCTACGTGATCCACTCCGTGCCCCGGCCGGAGTAGGTCTCCCCGAGAGTTTTTCCCTTAGACGTTGTTTCCCGCCCGTCCGTAAGCGAAGGTCTGTCGCAACGCAATTGGAGCAAAGAATGAAGTTGTCGAAGCCGGTCCTGCTGTCCGTTTCCTCCCTTGCCCTGTCTCTCTCGCTCTCGGCGGTGTCGCCGGCCCAGCCGCCTATCGAGCCACCTATCGGGACGAAGGAGTTGGCGATCACCCTCCAGCAGCGCTCCGTGACGGTGGACGGGGTGACCGCCAGGGGGCAGGTCGTCTGGTTCGGCATGGCCCGCGAGGTCGCCGAGGACGACGTGGCTACGCTCGTGCGCCGGGCCGAGGTGCAGGCGGACGGCGACGGGGACGGCAAGGTCGTGTGGGACCTGGACCGCGAGGTGCCGCCGCGCTCGATCTGGGTGGCGGTGGACTTCGCGACCGGCCGCGCCGCCGCGGTGTCGCCGGAGGGCTATCCGCTGCGCCGGGTGAGCTGGCGGGGGCGCGGGCTGGCGCGGGGCAATCCGCGGGCGGACCGGGTGGAAGACGTCCGTGGCTACGCCGAGGTTCTGCTGGTGCGGCCCGGGGAAGGAGCGTGGCGGCTGACGGTGGGGGATGGCAGCGAGCAGGACGACGACGGCGCCCCCGATGGCAAGCTCGCCGCCGCGCTCGACCGGATGCGTCCGCTCCCCGGGATCGCCGGCGGAGCGGCCGAGCCGCCGGCGCGGTTCGGTCCCAAGGACGTGGTGGTCCTGATCGATCCGAACGGCATGGAGCTGACGCTCGTCGAGGCCGCGGGTGCCGGCGACGCCCGCGATGAGGGGGTGGTCCCGTGAGCCGCTGGGCCTGCCTGGCCGCCGCGCTGTGCCTGTCGGCACTCTGGGGAACATCGCCGTCCATCGCGCAGCAGCACCCCAACACGGCCCGCGGCTTCGGCGCCAACGGCAGCTTCAATCCCGGCGACCTGGACAGCGTCAACCTGTTCAACGGCAACCTGGTGATCCGCATCCCGATCGGCCAGAGCTATCCGGTGAACGGCTCGCTCTCCTACGGGCTGTCGCTGGTCTACAACAACAACGTCTGGGACTACCAGCAGGTCGCGGAGGACCCGGTCGTCCAGGCGCTCCCCAACCGGGCGTCCAACGCCGGCCTCGGCTGGATGGTCTCGCTGGGGCGGCTCAATCCGGCGTCCTCGACCGACTTCGACACCAACCGGACGGCCTACATGAGCCCGGACGGGTCGCTCCACACCTTCTATCCCACCCTGCACGACGGCGAGGCGGCCGTCGCCGGGGTGCAGTACACGCGCGACGGCAGCTATCTGCGCTTCAAGTCGGCCGGCAACGAGATCGAGCTGCCGGACGGCACGGTCCACCACTTCGACCCCAACGGCTTCCCGGACCAGATCCGGGACCGCTTCAACAACCAGGTCAACATCGATTACTCCAACGCCAGCGTCTGGACGATCAGCGACGGCCACCGGACCCAGAGGATCTGGTTCCGCTCCGACCTGCGGCCGTTCAAACCGGTGGTCGACCGCGTCGAGCTGGCGGCCTTCAACGGCACCACGGCGACCTGGACGTTCCGCTACAGCGACGACGACGGCACCCCCGTCACCCTGACCGGTTGCCGCAACGCCGATCCCGCGACGGCCAGCCAGCCGGTGCCCCTGCTCACCCAGGTGACGCTGCCGGACGGCTCCTTCTACCGGATGCCGGCCGCCGACTACGGCACCCAGACGGCGGCGCCCTGCAACTCCGGGATGCTCAAGGGGATGAACCTGCCCACCCTGGGCCGCATCGAGTGGGACTACATGGAGTACGTCTTCCCCTCGGCGTCCTCGACCCGCGGGTTCCGGCAGAGGTCCACGGGAGTGGCAAAGCGCCGGCTTAAGGACGCCTCCAGCCAGCTCATCGGCGAGTGGACCTATGGCACGGCCCTGACGCCGGATCCCAACTATCTGCACCAGCAGGAGCTGGTCAACAGCGTGGTCACGCCGCTCGGGGACAAGGCCGTGCACTACTTCTCGGTCTCGACCCTCTCCAGCGACCCGTCCGGCTGGAGCAGCTTCGAGTACGGCCTGCCCCTGACCCGCTACGTCACGGACGGCGGCTCGCTGACCCGTTACCTGTCGAGCCGCGTCTACGACTGCGACCCGGGGGCGGTCAACTGCCAGCTCAAGCGGTCGAATTTCGTCACCTACGAGCGCGACGGGGGTCCCTGGAGCGGCACTCTCGAGGAGAACACCCGCAAGAACCAGCGCGTGCTCTCGACCCGCACGAACTACGACGACGCGGGCCTGCTCGAAGCCGTGGTCCATGGCTCCTTCGACGGCCTGGGCCACTACCGGCAGTCGGACCTTTATGGCAACTTCGGCGCGGGCGACACGCGCACCACCTTCGTCAACTACAACCCGGGGCAGTCCTATCCCGGCGCCTTCACGCCCCCGGCCCCGAGCACGAACTGGGTGCTCGGCACCTTCACGGAGGCGACGACGACCGAGGCCGGGGTCTCGGCCAGGACCGAGTACTGCTTCGACCTGAACACAGGGTTTCTGCAGCGCACGCGCACGCTCGCCGCCGGCACCGGCCGGAGCGCCAACGACGTCGTGACGCGCTACACGCCCACGAATGGCAACGTGGGCAGCGAGGAGTCCTTCGGCGGCGACGGCGCGGGCCTGGACACCACGGCCCCGCTCTGCGCCCTCGCCCTGCCCGCCAACCAGTACCAGGTCAACTACACCTATCAGTCCGGGGTCCTGAAGACGGCGCAGCCCGCGCTTGGCATCAACTTCAAGACGGTGGACCAGGACGTCGACGCCAGCACCGGCCTCATCCTCCGGAGCCGGGACGTCTCGGGCCTCCTCGCGACCTCCTACGAGTACGACGCCCTCGGCCGGCCGACCTACGTCAAGCCGGCGCAGGACGGCTGGACGCGCATCCTCTACACGCGGGCCACCTCCGCCGCCGCCCTGGCCGAGGTCTACACCGCCCGGCAGAGCAACGGCGGCGCCGCGACGCTCGCCGAGAGCAAGACGCTGTTCGACGCCCTGGGGCGCGTCCGCCAGGAGCAGCAGCGCATGCCGGACGGCACCTGGTCCACCCGCGCCGTCACCTACAACGCCATGGGCTGGAAGAGCACCGTCTCGGAGCTGGGATCGACGGCCCAGGTGACGGCGTTCCTGGGCTACGATCCCTTCGGCCGGCCCGCGACCCTCCGGCCGCCGGACGGCTCGGCCCACGACGTGACTCTTTCTTACACGGCGACCCGTTCCGTGGCCCGCACGGCCAAGGTGGCGACCAGCTACAACACCGCCACGGGCGCCGCCGCCGAGACCCCGGCGACGACCACCGAGACCTACGACCGCCAGCGGCGGCTGATCCAGGTGACGGAGCCCAACGGCGTGATCACGAAGTACGAGTACGACGTGGGAGGACGGCTGAAAAGGGTCTGCCAGGGAGCGAGCGGCTCAGTCTGCGGCCAGGAGCGGCTCTTCACCTACGACAACCGGGGCTTCCTGCTCTCCGAGAAGCACCCGGAGAAGGGGCCGGCGGGCAACGGCACCGTCTCCTACCTGAACTACGACAGCCGGGGCCACGCCCTGCGCTCGATCGACGGTCCCCACGACCTGACCTATGCCTACGACCGGGCGGAGCGGCTGTTCCTGATCCGCGAGACCGGCGGCGCCCAGCGGTCGCTGAAGGCCTTCACCTACGGCACCGACAACCCGGTGGGGAATTACCGGAAGGGCAAGGTCCTCTACGCGCAGCGCTACAACTACCCGGTCGTGGGCGGCTCCACCTTCACGGCCCTGATCACCGAGACCTACACCTACGGCGGGCGGGAGGGGCGGGTCTCGCAGCGCGACACGCAGCTCTCCGTCAACGGCGGCACCAACGAGTCGTTCACCCAGAGCTTCGGCTGGGACGAGCTCGGCAACGCCCAGACGATCAACTATCCCCAGTGCACCGTGGCGGGCTGCGCGACGCCGGCGCGCACCGTCACCGGCACCTATACGAACGGCTGGCTGACGGCCATCCCCGGCTACACGGGGACGGCGCCCGGCCAGGCCGTGGGCGTCGGCCTCACGTATCATCCGAACGGGATGGTGAAGGAGATCGCCCACGGCAACGGCGTCGTCGTCACCCAGGCGAACGACCCGAACGGCATGGCGCGCCCGGCCTCGATCACGGCCGCCCGGAGCGGCGCGACCCTCTGGACGACGGGCGCCTATCAGTACGACGGCACGGGCAACATCTGGAAGATGGGGCCGTCCTGGTACGAGTACGACTCGCTCTCGCGGGTCAAGACGGGGACGGTCTTCCCCGATCCCCTGGGCACCGGCACGCAGCAGAAGCAGACCTACGCCTTCGACAACTACGGCAACCTGCAGTCGATCGCCACGCAGATCGGGGCCAACCCGGCGAGCACGCGCAACACCCCGGCCTCCGCGTCCACCAACCGGCTGACGGGAGCCGTCGGCTACGACGCGGCGGGCAACCTGACGTCCTGGAACGGCGCTCTGTATGAATACGACGCCTTCGACCAGATGTGGCACATGGCGAACGGCTCGGAGGACTGGGTCTACTCCTACACGGCGGACGACGAGCGGATCTGGGCCTACAACCCCGCGCAGAACCTCTCCCGCTGGACCCTCCGCGACCTCGACGGCAAGGTGCTGCGCGAATTCACGAGCACGGGCGTCTGGAGCGTTGCCGGCGACTACATCTACCGCAACGGCCTCCTCTTCGCCAACTATCTCGGCAACGGCCAGCGCCGCCATTTCGCCCTCGACCACCTGGGCACCCCGCGCCTCACCACGAACACGGCGGGAACCCAGGCCGGCTACCACGTCTACTACCCCTTCGGAGAAGAGGCCACGCCTTTCGACGCCACCATCGACCGCATGCAGTTCACGGGACACGAGCGGGACCTGAGCTCGATGGCCGGGGCGAACCCGTTCGGGGATGATTTGGATTACATGCATGCGCGGTTTTATAACGCGCAGGTGGGGCGGTTCCTGACCGTGGATCCACAGGGCGATAGCGCCAGCTTGAAAGCACCACAGTCGTGGAATCGCTACTCCTACGTCGGCAATAATCCGCTTGCTTGGATCGATCCGGACGGCAGAAAGGCGATTGAACCTAGTATTCGGCAATTTTTGGAATCGTTTTTTGGAACGAACTTGGGTCACATAAATGTGGAATGGGGTGCAACCGCGAACATGGTTACTGATATTGCTCGAGGTGTAGATGCCATAACATTCGGTTCTACTATTTATCTTTCTCAGGGTGAGCTTGATGGATATTTAAAGGGATCCCCGGATGGGGTGGCTTTGATTGCCCACGAAACCGTGCATACACTAGATTATCGCCAACTTGGTAAGGCTGGTTTTCTTATAAGCTATGCGCTCGAGTCCAATGCAGGATTTGTCAAGACGAAGTCAATGGATAAGTCGTATTTAGATTTATCTTTCGAAGTCAGGGCCTCGGATGTGGAGGCGCTCGTCAAGACTTTCCTCAGCAAGAACTCCGATATAGCAGCAAAAATATCGAAAAAAGAACCTTTGTCTAAGAGCGATATGAAGAGAGTCGAGGCTTACGCCTTGAGTAAGGTAAGCAATGGAACACTTCGCCACGGTTTTCAGTTCGTTAATGGCTGGCTGACGTACGTGAGGTTGACTGTTAAATGAGAAAGATTCCTGGGCTCCTGCTTCTGGCTACGATCTGCGGCATCGGGTTTTCAGGCTGCTGGCGACTCCCTGAGAACTTTCCGTCGCTGCCGCTGGAAGACCAAGTTCAGGCGTATGCCCGAAGATTCCGGCTCGGAGGAGCCCGAGATTCTCGGGCTGAGGATCTCATAGCTGCTCACGGCTATGCCGCAGCCGAAGCTATGGTTCCATATATAAAAAATGCGAAGGGAGAGATCCCGCCGTTTGCCGCAATAAACATTGTCTGGGATGTGCAACTGAGAGGATGTGATCTGCGAGGTAGCGCCGCATCTGTCGCCTTACAGGAGTTTCTGCAAAGTGGTCGCCCACGAGTAGACGAACAGCATGCTGCGGAAGGAGCGCTGGATGCTATTGCCAGTGTACTGCATAGTGCGCCAGCTTCGGAACAACTCCCAGTTGAAGCATGTAAATCCAATGGAGGATCGCGATGAGCAGAGATCGAGCCGAACAGGCCTGGGTCTATAACTTCTGGCTTGAAGCCCAAAGCGGGGAGCCGGTGCCCTATCTTGTGGCGGAAGAATTGTTCGACCAGATCATTGCCTGGGTCGAGGAGAGGAAGCTGCAGATCGGCGGCGGCTTTCGTGCTCCCACGGAAGAGGAGATGCAGCCTGAGCCGCAGCCATTTGGCGGCATGTAGCCGTCTTACCGAGGTCTCTCGGCGCTCTTGCGGGCCGCCAGCAGCACGTTCGCGTAGGGCGTCCCCATCCCCATCGGCTGGACGTCCACCTTCAATCCCAGCCTTGTCAGGAGGTCCCGCCACTCGGCGGCGCTGCGGTAGTGGAAGCGCTGGCGCCAGTGGCGCCGGGCGAGGGTGGAGAGGCGCTCCTGGAGGCGGGTGGCGGTGAAGCGCCAGCCGCCGGCGGCATCGGCGTCGCGGATCAAGAGGACGCCTCCGGGGGCGAGGGCCGCGGCGACCTTCCCGAGCAGGGCTTCCTGGGCATCGGCGGCGAGGTAGTGGAGGACGTCGAGGAGGAGGATGGCTTCGGCGGCGGGCAGCTCGGCCGTCTGGAGATCGCCGGTCTCGATCTCGGCCTCGCCGGCGAGGGCCAGGCGGGCGGCCTCGGCGGTCTTCGGCCTGCCTTCGATGCCGTGGAAGGTGAGGCGCGGCGAGGGCGGCGCCCAGTCGGGAGGATAGGCCCCCTTGGCGCTCTGGTCGCGGGCGGCGAGGAGCAGGGAGAAGAGGATGCCCCGGCCGCAGCCGAGGTCGAGGAGCAGGCCCTCGTCCGGCAGGAATCCCCGGCGCAGGAGGTTGAAGTAGAGCGGATCGTGGCGCAGCTTGCCGCGCACGAACTCCCAGTGGAACATGCCGGCTTCCAGGTAGCGGCGGGCTCCCTCCTCGATCAGGGCCGCGATCTCGGGGTTGAGCTGCCGCCGGCGCGCCGCCCAGAGGGTGAGCAGGCCGAGGAGGGTGGCGATCAGGCCGCCGATGACGAGAGTGCCGATGACGAGGTCGATCCCGGCCTGTTTGAAGCCGAGGGTCTTCAGGTCGGAGATGTGGATCTTGAGGTAGGTCTGCCCCCGCAACCGGCGCCCGGTCTCGAGCTCCGCCAGCACCAGGAAGGGCCAGACGCCGGGCAGGCTCACGTGGGCCGCGAGATAAGTGAGCGCCGAGTTGAGCCGGAACAGGCGGGCGAACAGGACGCAGAGCGCCAGGTGGAAGCCGTAGAGCGGGGTGCAGCCGATGAACGCTCCCAGGGCCACGGCCCACGCCTGCTTGGGCGGTGTCGTTCCCTCCGTGCGGAGCTTGTAGAGGAGGTCGCGGATGTAGCGGGAGGCGCGGCCCTTCAACCCGGGGCCTCCGGCTTCTCCTCGATCGGTACGGATTCGAGGCCCTGGGCCGTCATGGCGTCCAGGACTCGGGGGAGGACCTCCAGGACCACGGGGTTGCCGCCGCCTCCGCGCACCGTCGAGCCGTCATGGAGAAGGAGGATGTCGCCGGGCGCGAGTCCCCGGATCAGGCGCCGGGCGATGGCCGACGGGGAGCTCTCCAGGGAATCGAAGCCGCGCCGCGTCCAGGCCACGAGGCGCAGGCCGGAGCCGTGAAGGACCCAGTCCAGCAGCGGGTTGCGCAGGCCGGCGGGGGCCCGGAAGAGCCGGGGCCGGCGGCCGGCGGCGCGCTCGATCGCGTCCTGCGCCCCCTCGATCTCCCGCCGCAGGGCCGGCGCCGGGTAGCAGGCGAAGAGGTTGGGATGGGTTTGGGTGTGGTTCTCGATCCGGTGGCCGCGAAGGACGATCTCGGCGGCGATCTCGGGATGGGCCGCGACCCGCCGGCCGATGCAGAAGAAGGTCGCCCGGGCCCCGGCGCCGTCGAGCAGGTCGAGCACGCGGGGAGTGACCACGGGGTCGGGGCCGTCGTCGAAGGTGAGGGCGATCTCGTTCCGCCGGGCGGCGCTCTCCGGCAGGCGGAGGAGGTTGGCCCCCACGAGCTGGCCCTTGGGCCAGAGGCTGGCGGCGGCGAGGGCGACGTGATCGGCGAAGAGGAGGCCGGCGATGGTTTTCCAATGACGGGGCGCCGCGGCCAGGGCCAGGGCCGCGGCGGCGTGCAGGCCGAGCGAGCCCCCCAGGAGAGCGGTCGGGCGGTAGGGGGGACGGTCAGCCACGGCTCGCTCCCGGTCCGCGAAGGGCCGCCCGGTCCAGCTTGCCGCGAGCATTGCGCGGCAGGGCTTCGACGAGGAGGACGCTGCGCGGCACCTTGTGCGCCGAGAGGTGCGAGCGGCACCAGGACACGATGTCCCCGGCGGTCAGGCGGCCGGGCTCGCAGGCCACGACGGCGCGCAGCATCTCGCCTTCGTGGCCCGGCGCCGGCATGCCCAGCACGGCGGCGTCGTCGACGCCCGCGAGCCCACGGAGGATGGCTTCGACCTCGCGCGGATTGACCTTCTTCCCCTTGATGTTGACGAGGTCGTCGATCCGGCCGCGGAGGGCCAGCTCGCCGTCTTGCCAGGCCGCGAGGTCGCCGGCGCGGAACCGGCCGCCGGCGAGCCGCTCGTCCGGGTCCGGCACGTAGCCCAGCGCCACGGCGGGGGATTCGACGGTGACGGCACCTTCTTCCAGAAGAATTTGCACGCCTTCGACGGGTGCGCCCACCGTGCCCCGCTCGGCGGCTCCGCCCTCGCGGTCGTAGCAGATGCCGCCGCACTCGCTGGAGCCGTAGAAGACGTGGACGGGGAGGCCGAAGCGCTCGCGGAAGCGGGCGGAGGTGGCGGCGCTCAGGGGGGCGCCGGCCGTGATGACGAGCCGCAGGCACGCCGGCCGGGGAGGCGGATCGCTCATCCGCACCAGGGCGTCGAGGTAGGCGGGGACGGTGGGGAAGAAGGCCGCGCCGGTTCGCTCGGCGGTGACGAAGGGATCGTAGACGCCGCTCTCCTCGGGGATCGCCAGGACGGCGCCGCGCACCAGGGCGGGGAGGGCCAGGCTGGAGAGGCCGTAGGAGTGGGAGAGGGGGATGGTGGTCAGCAGGCGGTCTTCGCCCGAGAGCCCCATGGTGGCGGTGAGCGCGGCGTCGTCGGCCATCAGGGCCTCGGCCGGGGTGGCGATGCCGCGAGGCGTGCCGGTGGAGCCGGAGGTGAGCTTGACGACGGCGATGCCGGGAGCCGCTAAAGAAATGTCAGGAAACGTCGCGGGGAAGATCGCGGAAAGCGAGGTTGTTGTACCCTCGCCGGGAGTCTCGGCCGTCTCGAAGCTCCTGAGTGACCAGCCGTCCGGTCCCTGGGGCCAGCCGGCGGGGCAGCGGAGGAGGGCGGAGGCGCCGAGGGCGCGCAGGATGCGCCGGGCTTCGGTCTCGGGCGTCTGGGCGTCGAGGAGCAGGACGGCGAGGCCGGCGCGGCGCAGGGCGAGGAACGAGGCGAGGAAGCCCGGGCCGTTGGCGGCCGCGAGGCCGACCAGGGCTCCCGGCGCCAGCGCCCGTTCCGCGAGGACGGAACCGGCGGCACGGGAGAGCGCGTCGACGTCGCCGAGGGTCGCCCGGCGCTCGGGGGAGACGACCAGGGGCGCTTGGGGGCGGCGCCGGAGGAGGAGCTCGAAGGCCTGGAGGATGGGGTCGCGGGGCTTCACGGATTCGGCGGCTCGTTTCCTACGGGGCGTCGAATCATACTGTAGACGGGTTCGATCCGGCCGGGGCGGGGGCTGCGTAAGGACTTGGTGAAGAAAGGCTTCGGGTTGCCATTGAGTTGCCAGCGCCAGACGGGCACGCTAGCATTGAAGGCCCGGTGAGAAGGAAAAAAACTGCGGAGCTCGCCAGGCGGTGGAGTTTGCGCACCGCCGGACATCAGAGGTTTACTTATGTCGGAAGTCGCCGCCACGCCGGCTCGAATCAAACGCCTGATCGTCGAGAGCCTCAACCTGGAAGGGATGAGGCCGGAGATGATCGAGGACGAGACCCCCTTGTTCGGTGAAGGCCTGGGGCTCGACTCCGTGGACGCGTTGGAGCTGGTGGTGGCCCTCGAGAAGGAGTTTGGCATCAAGATCAAGAGCCAGGAGATCGGCCGCGAGGTCTTCTCCTCGGTTTCCACGCTTTCCCAGTTCATCGAGGGACGGACCTAGAGAAACCCTCCGGCTCTCAGGAGCATCCGGAGGGACTCTCCAGGAGGACGCACTCCCCATGCAGCGACAGGGAATGACGGGAGCGGGCGGGCACGTGGCCGTGAGCGGCATCGGCGCCGTCAGCGGCCTGGGGTGGGGCATCGCTCCGCTCTGGGAGGGGCTGCGGGCGGGACGCGCGGGCTTCGGCACGATCCGCCGCTTCGATCCCGGCCAGCATCGCACCCGCCTCGCCGCCGAGGCCGGGGACCCGCCGCCGGAGCTTCTGCGGACCTGGCCCGGCTGGCGCCGCCTGTCGATCGCCGACCGCTTCGCCCTCTTCGCCGCCCTGGAGGCGGTGGAGGGGGCGGGGCTCGCCGCGCCCTTCGGCGAGGACGAGGAGGTCGGGGTCTACTTCGGCAGCAGCACGGGAGGGATGTTCGAGAGCGAGCTCTTCTTCTCGGACTTCCTGCGCGATCCCCGGCGGGCCAGCCTCTCGGCCCTCTCCTCGCAGCAGGTCAACGGCCCCGGGGACGCGGTGGCCCGCCACCTGGGGGCGACCGGGCCGGTCGCGACCTTCTCCTCGGCCTGCGCCTCCGGAGCGCTCGCCCTGGGGGTGGCCCTGGACGCGGTGCGCTCGGGCGAGGTGGCGGTTGCCATCGCCGGCGGCTCGGACTCGCTCTGCCAGCTCACCTATGCCGGGTTCAACGCCCTGCGCTCGGTCGACGAGGCCGCGTGCCGGCCCTTCCGCGCCGGCCGTGCCGGCATGTCGTTCGGCGAAGGGGCGGCCGTGCTGGTGCTGGAGCCTCTGGAGCGGGTGCTGGCACGGGGCGCGGAGCCGCTGGCGGTGCTCGCCGGGGCGGGCTCCTCGTGCGATGCCCATCACATGACGGCGCCGGACCCCTCGGGCCGGGGAGCGGCGGCGGCCGTCGAGGCGGCGCTGGCGGACGCCGGCCTGCCGCCCGAGGTGGTGGACTTCGTCAACGTCCACGGCACGGGCACGCCGCTCAACGACGCCGCGGAGTGGCAGGCGCTGCGGCGGGTCTTCGGGCCGCGGGCGGAGGGGATGCCGCTGGTGGCCTCCAAGGCGCTGATCGGGCACCTGCTGGGCTGCTCCGGGGCGATCGAGGCGGTCGCGACGGTGCTGTGTCTTCACAATGGCGAGCTGCACCCGGTGGGGACGGATGGGGCGGCGGATCCGGATCTGCCGGTGTCGCTGGTGCTCGATGAGCCCCTCCCCCTGCCCGGCGCGCGGGCGGCGGTCTCCACCAGCCTCGCGTTTGGTGGGTCCAATGCCGCGCTCGTCTTCTCGCGGTGGACGGGCCAGGCCGCTTGAGAGAGCCGATCTACATCACGGGCCTGGGCACGATCGGCCCCTGGGGCGCTGGCTGCGGCCCTCTCGCCGATGCCTTATGCGCGGGCGCTTGCCTCGCCTCCGAGATCGACCGCTCGGCCGGCTACCATCTCCCGGCGGGGTCCCGTCTCGCCTGCCTGATGCCGCCCGGCCAGCTTGGGGAATGGCTCTCGCCCATCGAGGCCCGGCGCATGAGCCCGCCCTCGAAGCTCGCCGTCGCGGCCTCGCGGATGGCCCTGCGTTGCGCCGGCCTCGCGGGCGGCGGGGAGGAGGAGACGGCCGTGATGATCGCGACCGCCTTCGGTCCGTCCACCAACACCGAGGCGCTCCTGAAGCAGATCCTCTTCGAGGGGCCCGAGGCTGCCTCGCCGTCGCTGTTCATGGAGAGCGTGGCGAACGCGCCGGCGGCGCAGATCGCCATCGCCCTCAAGGCGCGGGGGGCGAGCCTGACGGTCTGCCAGCGCGAGGCGGGCCCGCTGATCGCCCTGGGCACGGCCGCCGCCGAGATCGCCGCCGGCCGCGTCCGGCGGGTCCTGGCCGGCGGGGTGGACGAGATGACGCCCCTCCTGCACGCCCTGCTGGACCGCTTCGGCGCCCTGGCGCGGCGCGGACCCGCCGGCGGCCCGGAGGAGGATCAGGAGGCCGCCCGGCCTTTCGACCGGCGGCGGAACGGGTTCCTGGCGGGCGAAGGGGCCACCGTGGCCGTGCTGGAGAGCGGCGAGGCCCTCGTCGCGCGGGGCGGCCGAGCGCTGGCCCGGATCCTGGCCTGGGGGAGCGCCTTCGATCCCACGGCTTCCCCCACGGGCTGGGGCCATGGCCATCGCGGCCTGGCCCGCGGCCTGGCGCGCACCCTCAAGCGGGCGGGCCTCTCGCCGGCGGACGTCGATCTCGTCGTCTCCGGCGCCTCGGGCTCGCGGGACGGCGACCGGCTGGAAGCCGGGGTGCTCCGCGCCGTCTGGGAGGGCTCGCCGCTGCCGCCCGTGGCCGCTCCCAAGGCGGTGACGGGAGAGTACGGCGGCGGTTTCCTGGGCGCGGCGGTGCTGGCCGCGGAGGGCTCGCCCCTGGGACCGACCCCCGGGTTCGCGGAGCCCGATCCCGAGCTGGGCATCATCCCCCGCGACGGCGCGCTTCCCGAGCCGCCCTCCGTCGTCCTGGCCACCAGCCTCGCCGCCGGCGGCGCCGCCGCCTGGGTGGTGTTGGGCCCGGGGACGGAAGGCCGTTCGTAACACTGGGCCGCGTATGGGATAATGAGGTTATGTGGGAAAGCGTTGGGCGAGACTCGGAACTGATATCCCTGACAGACAGCCAGCGGGAGGAACTGGACCGCCGACTCGATGAGCTTGAATCAGAAGGCCCAACGGGGATGTCTTGGGATGAGGTCGTCGCTCGAGTCCGGGCGTGTGCTGGTCAGTCTATGGGTATTGCCGTCGACCGGTTCCAACTAAACGACAGGGCCGGGCCTCTCTGAGGGCTCCGGCCTCTGACTTTTACAGCAGGAGTGTGCCTCTTTCACTCTTTGCGGTGATCTGGGTCTCGAGTGCGCTTCTCAGTTAAATTAGGGCGTGGCAGCCGGCTAGCTAATTTTTGCCGCCGAGATTTTCATAGATGCCCTCCTTTCTTCCTTTGTTCAACGAGATGATCGCATCTATCAAGTTGCGCAGGCGCTCAATTGAGTTGTTGCCTGGGATTACGAACACGGGAGCCTTGAACACGATGCGGAAGTCGGCCTCCATGCGTTTCAACAGTCCATCGACGCTCGCAAGAGTCATCTGCAGTTGCCCGTTTTCGCTCTGAAGGGCCATGATCTGATTCTGAAGGATTGTGATCTGGCCCTGAAGAGCCTCTACGGTGGAGAGTGTGTCCGTGAGCCTTCGCTGGCAGTTCGCTAGATCTGTGTTGAGAGAACTGACGCTCGACTGACAATTCGCGAGGCTTAACTGACAGGCTGCTAGGTCTTCCTGGCAACGGCTGGCAAGCAAGAAGTCTAAAGGCTTAAGCGCGGTATCCGAGATTCGGACTTCGTCGATCTTGCCCTGGAATAAGCAACAACCCGGGATCCCTCGGCCATCGTCCTCGCCGCCGATTAGAACGGGGTTCGCGTCATAGCCAATGACTCCTGAGAAAGGCCCGCTTGCTAGTTGGATACCGTCCAGGTAAAGGCGCATCGTCGTTCCATCCCATGTCCCTGCAATGTGATGCCACACGCCGGGCGAGGGCTCCACGCCGGGACCAATGAGATGAGCTACTCCCGTGACATCCGTCAACTGAAACCTGAACGGGCTCAGTTCCAGTTGGAAACTATTCACACAGCAACCTTGATGCAGTTGTTTTCCAAGTACGACTCTAGCTCCCAGCTCCGGCTTGATAAAAGCCTCAATGGTCAAGCTGATGTCAGGTCGCAGGAATGAAGAATCAGTGATGATGGCAATATCGTTAGCGCCATCGAGGCTGATCGAAAAATTGTTACTCTCGCCTGTCAGCGGTACTTTGGCGAAAGGGACGTCTGGGCTAAATAGTATCCCATTCAGCAACCTCCCGTCATTGCCACTTCCTGAAGAGTCACGAAGAGTTGTCCCAGGCCCGTCTTCAGCTCTCCAGTAGGCCACTGTTGCTCCTTTGACAGTAGAGGCGGAAAGCAATAGGCCGAGCAGAAGCATCACCATGATTCGACGAAGCTGACTCAAGAACATGTAATTCTCCTTTCTAGTGACCGCACCTCTAAGGCCAAATTGGCCCATTTCTTTGCGGATGGGAGGCGACCGGCTACGCGCCGGCAGGTTCCTCTCTATGAAGCGACGCGTAGGATCTGAGTAGGACGGCTCAAAGAAATGCCGGACCGCTTGCGAGACTTGGATGTCCCTGCTACAATTCGTCATGGAACCCACAGACCCAAGAGTCACCCAGCTCCTTCAAGAATGGAGTGAGGGAAATCAGGAAGCCCTCGAACGGCTCCTTCCTCTGGTGTACTCGGAACTCCTTCGCTGTGCGCGAGCGGAGTTCCGTCGCGAGCGGCCGGGTCATACCCTCCAGCCCACGGCCGTTGTCAACGAGGTTTACCTCAAACTCGTGAGCCAGAAGAAGACGGAGTGGCGGAATCGTGCTCAATTCTTCGGATTCACAGCGTCGCTCATGCGACGGATTTTGACCGATCATTATCGCAAGAAGATCGCTGGCAAGCGGCCTCCGGCGGAGCTCAGGATTTCTCTAACAGAAGATATCTCGGCGAACGAAATCGACAGTATCGACCTTCTTTGGCTCAATGATGCACTAACCAAGCTTGAGGCTTTCGATGCTACACAGGCGCGGATCGTCGAGTTGCGGTTTTTTGCTGGGCTGTCGGTCGAGGAGGCGGCGGAGGTATTGGGGGTTTCCCCTACCAAGGTCAAGCGGGAGTGGAGCATGGCGAAAGCTTGGCTGTTGCGCGAGTTAAGTCAGCCATAGAGGCTACCCATTATTGTGGCGCGCGGCGGTGTGATCTCAGGCGCCACTTCGTATGCGTATCGTCATAGATAAAGGGTCTGGGAGAAGAGGAAGGAGCGCACAGATGACGCCGGAGCTTTGGCAAAGAGTCAAACAAATCTTCCAGCTTGCCTTGGAGAAAAGTTCCGAGGAGCAGTCCGCCTTCATCGACGAGGCTGCCGGTAACGACCCGATTGTGGTCGAAGAAGTGCGATCGCTCCTCGCTCATGCAACAAGTGGAGGCATTTTCGAAGCTTCGCCGTTCGAGCTGTTGGTGCAGGCCACAGGCGAACTCATGACGGGACGACTTATTGGGCCGTACCGCATCGTGCGCGAGATCGAGGCGGGTGGCATGGGCGAGGTCTATGAAGCCGTGCAGGAAAAGCCCATCCGAAGGCGCGTGGCGCTCAAACTCATCAAGCGGGGTTTTGACACGGACCGAGTGATAGCTCGCTTCGAGTCCGAACGTCAGGCCCTCGCCCTTATGAACCACCCGAACATTGCCCAGGTCTTCGACGCCGGAGCGAGGGGTGACGGGCGGCCGTATTTCGTCATGGAGCTTGTAGAGGGCGAGCCCATCACGGATTATTGTGCCCGCCATAGATTGAATATTCGCGAGCGACTTGATCTCTTCAAGCAGATTTGTGCGGGAGTACAGCATGCCCATCAAAAAGGGATCATTCATCGCGATCTCAAACCTTCCAACATTATGGTGGCTTTACTGGATGGAAAAGCTGTTCCCAAGATTATCGATTTTGGTATTGCCAAAGCCATCGATCCTTCGGGCCGGCCATTCGCGACGAAGCGAGACGAGAGGATCGGCACGCCGGGATACATGAGCCCGGAGCAGACAGCGAATAAGGACGTCGACACTCGAACGGACGTGTACTCCTTGGGGGTAGTGCTGAATGAGTTATTGGTTGGAGAACTGCCACATGAAATAGAGAGATCAGGGGTGCCGCCGAGGCCAAGCCAGCGGATCGGTCTTCTTGGCAAGCGTGCCGCTGAGGTGGCCCGAGATCGCCGGACGGAGTTGGCAGCCCTGAAGAGGCAGTTGAGCGGGGACCTGGATTGGGTCGTAACAAAGGCCTTGGAGGAAGACCGTGGGCGCCGCTATGCCTCAGCCTCCGAACTGGCGATTGATATTGACCGACACTTGCGGAGTGAGCCGGTCCTGGCGAGCCCCCCTGGGACCGTTTATCGTCTAGGGAAGTTTCTGCGCAGGCACAGAGTAGGCGTGGTGGCGGGCGCCGTGGCTGTGCTGGCGCTGATTTTTGGGGTGGCCGGAGCCGGGATCGGGCTGGTAAGAGCGAGAAGGGCTGAAGGCGTGGCTCGGCAGGAGGCGCTCAAGGCAAGCCAAGAGGCCGAGACCGCCCGTCGAACTTCGGACTTCCTCGTAGGGCTGTTTGAAGTCTCGGCGCCCGATAACACAAACGGGAACACCATCACCGCCCGTGAGATACTGGATGCGGGCTCAAGAAAAATCGCTTCCGAACTTCAAGGGCAACCCCAGACTAGAGCAACCCTGTTGGACACGATGGGGGTGGTCTACCAAAGTCTTGGGCTCTTCGATAGCGCGGAGCCACTTTTGAAGGAAGCCTTAGTCCTACGGCGGAAGAAGTTCGGCGAGATCAACACCGAAGTGGCAAAAAGCCTGAACGATCTAGGGGAACTCCGCCGAGCTCTGGGCCGCTATCCTGAGGCGGAAGCCCTTCACCGGCGAGCGCTGACCATTCGCGAGCAGATGCTGGGATCTAAGCATGTAGACGTTGCTGACAGCTTTAACAAACTGGGCTTAGTATACTACAATCAGGGAAGGTATACCGAAGCGGAACCCTTTTTCAAGCGGGCACTTGATATTTGGAGAGAATTGGGTGACTTTCATGAAACCACGGCCCTCAGCCACCTTGCGCTAGTATATCGTGACGAAGGTAAGTACGATCAAGCCATTCCCCTGTTCGAGCATGCTCTGGCAATCCAAGAGAAGAAGCTATCGCCCGAGCATTCCGACATAGGAGCCAATCTTAATAATCTTGCTGACATCTACCGCTCTATTGGAAAATATGCCAAGGCTGAGTTACTGCTCAAAAGGGTTTTGGCTACAAATGAGAAGATGATGGGAATGGATCACCCTTTTGTTACTACCGTCATGAACAATCTGGCAATGGTCTACCGGGCCGAAGGCAAGTACACAGAAGCGGAGTCACTTTTCAAGCGCGTATTGGCGGTTGACGAGAAGGTCAGAGGGGCGGAGCATCCTGATTTTGCGTCAAGTCTCCATAATCTGGCATTGGTCTACCGGGAACAGGGGAGATACACTGAGGCTGAGCCGCTGTTCTTGCGCGCACTGGCGATCCGCGAACGAAGGTTGAGTCCCGAGCATCCCCACGTTGCAGGAAGCTTGAATCAACTAGGACTGCTCTATGCTGCCCAGAACAGGTATACAAAGGCGGAGTCTCTCTTCCAGCGGTCGCTTGCGATTCGGGAGAAAGCCCTCGGCCCCACTCACCCTCATGTAGCGGTCACGCTGACCAACCTGGCGAATCTTTACCGTCAGCAGGGCAAATACTCTCAAGCGGAGCCCCTGCTCATGAGGGCATTGGCCGTTTGGGAAAATCTCCCTCAGCCCAATCTACTGGATTTGATTACCACTCTGGAGGGCGAGGCTGCACTACTACGGGAAACCAGTCGCACTGCTGAAGCGGTGCGTATGGATTCCCGGGTCAGAGAATTTCGGGCCAAGTTAGATGAGGGAAGACGGAAGCCTTGAATGCGGAGCATTGGCTCCGAGTTCCAGGTCCTGGCTTCTGCGAAGCCTTCCCCGGTTGGGCTAGAATTCCGCTAGCCTGGACTAACCCGAAGTTCGGGTAGAATTTGCTTGTCTAGAGGAAAAGGAACGAAGCCAAATTGCTAAGCCAAGCCGCAGAGAGGATGGTCGGTCTGGGAAGGGCGGGAGCGAGTAAGGGACCAGGGGAAGGACGCATGACCCTACGGGTCGCCGCCACGATTCCGGCCTACCAGGCCGCGCCGTCCGTGGGGGCGGTGGCGCGCGGCGCCTTGCGTTTCGTGCCCGAGGTGCTGGTGATCGACGACGGCTCGACCGACGGCACGGCCGACGAGGCCCGGCGCGCCGGGGCGCGGGTGGTCTCCTTTCCCAGGAACCGCGGCAAGGGGGCGGCGCTCGCCTTCGCCTTCCAGGACCTCTTCAGCCGCGGCTTCGACGGCGTCATCACCCTCGACGCCGACGGCCAGCACCTGCCGGAGGAGATCCCCAAGCTACTGCAGGCCGTGGAGAGCCAGGGCGGCGAGTTGGTGCTGGGGATCCGCGACCATCTCTTCGGCGAGATGGGCCCCGTGCGCCGCGCCAGCAACCGGCTGTCGTCGAAGGCCATCTCGTTCGCCGCCGGGCAGTGCTTCTCCGACATCCAGACGGGGTTCCGCTTCTACTCCCGGCGGCTGATCGAGGAGGTCGGCTTTCCGGAGGCCCGTTTCGAGGCCGAGAGTGCCGTGGTGGTGCGGGCGGCCCGGCGCGGCTTCAAGGTGGTGACGGTGCCGGTGCACCTGGGTTTCGCCGACGGGCGGACGACGAGCCACTACCGGCCGTTGCTCGACAGCCTGCGGATCGCCGGCGCGGTCACCCGCGCGCGGCTGGAGATGCTGGGTTGGGCACGGTCCTCGTAACCGGCGGCAGCCGGGGGCTGGGGCGGGCGATCGTCGAGGCGTTGACCTCCGATGGCGACGTTCCCCAAACCCGGGTGGCCTTCACCTGGAATACCGACGAGGCGGCGGCGCGGGCCGTGGAGGAGGCGACCGGCGCCCGCGCCTTCCGCCTCGACCTGCGCGATCCCGGCCGGCCGGACGACGTGGCCGCCGAGGTCGAGGAAGCGCTCGGACCGGTCGAGGGGCTGGTCAACAACGCCGGCCTGCGCCGCGAGTCGCTGCTCGCCATGACCTCGGACGAGGACTGGGACGCCGTGCTCGACACCAACCTGGGCGGCCTCTTCCGCTGCTGCCGCGCCGTGCTGCGCGGCATGATGGTGCGGCGGCGGGGAGGGATCGTGAACGTCTCCTCGCTCTCGGCCCTGCATGGGGTCGCCGGCCAGGGCGCCTACGCGGCCTCCAAGGCGGGCATTCTGGGGCTCACGCGGTCGCTCGCCCGGGAAGCCGGCAAGCGCGGGGTGCGGGTCAACGCCGTGGTGCCCGGCTTCGTGCCGACCGACCTGACGGCCGGGCTGCCCGAGGCGGCGGTCGCCAACCTGCGGGCCGGCGAGTGCCTGCCCCGCGGCGTGATGCCCGCGGACGTCGCCCAGGCCGTGCTGTTCCTGCTTTCGGACCGCGCCGCCGCGATCACGGGCCAGACCCTGGTGGTCGACGCCGGGGCGTCCGCCTGAGCGCCGCGCGGCACTCCGCCCGCTATTCTTGACGATCATTCCCGACATGCATCGCTTCTCCTCGTTCCTCGCGTCCGTGGTAGCCCGCCGGCCGAAGCTCCTGCTGGCCGTTACGATCGTGCTGACGCTGGCGGCCCTGGTGCCCGCCGCCCGCTTCCGGGTGGACACGGACATCTCGGCGCTGCTGCCCGACGGGGCTCCGGGAGCGGAGGACTACCGGGTCTTCCTGCGCACCTTCGGCGGCTTCGAGAAAGTCTTCGTGATCGTCCGCTCGCCGGGGGGCAAGCTGGAGGACGCGGCGCCGCTGACCGAGGCCGCGGAGCGGCTGGCGGAGATCCTGGCCAGGAGCCCCGAGGTGGCCGAGGCGCGGTCGGGGCTGACGGAGGAGGACGAGCGCTTCTTCCTCACCTACGTCGCGCCGCGCCTGCCGCTGCTGGTCCACGGCGAGGACTGGCGCCGAGACCTGGCGGCCCGGCTCGAGCCCGCCGCCATCCATTCCCGCGTCGCCCAGATGCGGCAGACGATGCGCAGCCCGGCGGGATCGGTGGCGGCGACGTTCTTCGCCGCCGATCCGCTGGGGCTCTCCGAAGGCCTGTTGGACGCCGCGGCCACCGCCCTGCCGATCGATCCGCTGACCGGCAGCTTCGTCTCGCGCAAGGGCGACGCCGCCCTGGTCATGCTGACCCCGGCGCGGGCGGAGATCGATCCCGAGGGCGGCCGGGCGCTGCTGGCGGAGCTCGACCGCGCCTACGCCGCGGTGCGCCGGTCGTCCGCCGTGCCGCTGGACTTCAAGGCCGTGGGCGGGCCGATCTACGCCGCGCAGGACGAGGAGCTGCTGCGCGGCGACCTCACCCGCACGGCCACGGCGTCGGGGCTGGGGGTGGCGGTGCTGCTGCTGCTGGGGTTCGGCGGCGGGTTCATCCCGCTGACCATCCTGGGATCGGTGGTCGCCGGCTTGGTGTGGACGGTGGCGGTCACGGCGATCTGGCTGGGCAGCATCACCGTCGTGGGGGTCGGCTTCGCCGCCGCTCTCCTCGGCATGGGCGTCGAGTATGGCATTCACGGCGGAGCGCGCTTCCGCCAGCTCCGCCTGGCCGGGGAGGACGCGGCGGCGGCCCTCGCGGGCACCTTCCGCGATCCGGGTCCGGGGATCGTCTCCTCGGCGCTGACCACGGCGGCGGGCCTGGGGGCGCTCTGCCTCGCCCACTTCCGGCCGCTGCGCGAGCTGGGCCAGGTGCTCACGGTGGGCGTGCTGGTGACCCTGGTGACCACGGTGGCCGTGGGCGCGGCGGTCCTCGTGGGGTTTCCCGGCCGGTCGGCGGTCTCGCAGCCGCCGCGGCTGTGGCGGCGGTTCGGCCAGCCCGCCCTGGAGGGGATGGTCGGCTTCGCGGCCCGCCGGCCGGTGGCGGTGCTCGCGGCGACGGTCCTGCTGACGGTCGTCTCCGCCTGGGGCCTGTCGCGGCTCTCGTTCTCCACCGACATGCGCTCGCTGCGGCCGGCGGACCACCCGTCCACCGAGGCCGAGAAGATCCTCGTCGACACCTTCTCCGTGGGGCTCGACACCTTCACCGTGGTCGCCCCCGGCCGGACTCTGGGCGAGGCGCTCGACAAGGCGGCCGCCGTGCGGCCCGTCCTGGAGATACGCCTGGGGCCCGAGGCGGAGATCACCTCGCCGGCCGACTGGCTGATCCAGGGCCGGCGGCTGCGGGAGCGCCTGGGCGAGCTGCGGACGCTGCCGTTCGGGCGGGCGGCGGACGATTTCGAGCGCGAGCTCGCGGCGGCGGGCTTCCGGCCGCAGCCCTTCGCGGCGGCGATCGCCGCCCTGCGGGCCCTGGGCCGGGGAGAGGATCCCAATCCACCGCCCCGCGCGGCCTGGCCCCGCTGGATGTCCGAGCTGGTGCGCGAGCGGCCGGGCGGCGCGGCGGCCGCCGTGCACGTCCGGGTGCCGCTCGGCGCCCAGCGGGACCCCGACCGTCTGGCGCGGCGCCTGGCGCAGATCTCGCCGGACCTGGCCCTCGCCTCCATCCCCCGCGTCGGAGCCGAGCTGCGCGAGGTCGCCCTCGAGGACCTCGCCCGCTCGAGCGCCCTGGCCCTGGCGCTGGTGGCCCTGGTGGTCCTCGTTTCCGTCCGCTGGCGGATCGGCGACTCCCTGCTCTCGAGCCTGCCCCTGGCCCTGGGGTGCCTCTGGACGTTCGGCCTCTGGGGCGCCTGCGGCGGGCATGTCGACCTGCTCGCCATCTCGACCCTGCCGGTGCTCTTCGGCACCGGCATCGACCTCGGGGTGCACGCGGTCCACGGCGGGCGGGTTCGCCCGGAGGGGGGGATTCGCGGTACTATTGAGGATTCCGGCCTGGCGATGATCCTGATCGCGCTGACGACAGGGGTGGGTTTTGGCAGCCTTGGCTCGTCGCGCGTGCCGGGAATCCAGAACGCCGGAACGCTGGTCGCCTTGGGCGTCGCGGCCTGCCTGATCGCGACCTTCCTGGTGCTGCCAGCCCTGGAGTCGCTGTTCCGCAGGGTCGGGAAGAAGGAATCGAAGGAAGCACAGCCATGAGCGTCGCAATTCCCCGCGAGACTCCTCCCCACGCGCCCGAGGCCGGCTGGGCCCGCCGTCTGCTGGGGCCTTTCCACGTCACCGGCGTGTTCTGGTTCCGGCTCGTCCGCTTCGCGGTGAGAATTCTCCCCGACTGGGCCATGGGGACGGTGATCGCCGTCTTCACCGCCTTCTTCTGGCTCGTCCTGCGCAGGATCCGCGCCGCCATCGCCGACAACCTCGAGGCGGTCCTCGGCCCCTGCGGGTGGTGGGAACGGCAGCGCCGGATCCACCGCACGTTCCATACGTTCGCCTGGTGCCTCGCCGAGCGCTACGAGCGGCTGAGCACCGATCACGTTTTCTCGGTGGAGCTCGAAGGGTTGGCAGGCTGGCGCGAGCTCGCCGGCTCGGACCAGGGCTTCGTCCTGGTGACGGCCCACCTGGGCAACTGGGAGGTGGGCTCGATGCTGCCCGCCTCGCAGGACCGCCGGCGCATCCACGTCGTCCGCGAGGCCGAGATGGACCCGCGGGCGCAGCGGTTCACCGAGGGGCTGATCCGCAGCCGGGGCGGCGATCTCTACATCACCCATTTCGCCGAGGACCCGCAGCTCGGAGTCGGCCTGCTCGACGCGCTGCGGCAGGGCGAGGTCGTGGCCCTGCAGGGGGACCGCCCGCGCTCCGGCGGCCGGACGTCGGAGGTGAGCCTGTTCGGCCGCGTTTTCCACCTGCCGATCGGCCCCGCCGCCCTGGCGCGGGCCGCCGGCGTGCCGGTGGTGCCGGTCTTCGTCTTCCGGGAAGGGCGCCTGCGCTACCGGTGCGTGATCCGGCCGGCCATCCAGGTGGCACAGAGCGCCGACCGCCGGCGGGATCTCGGCGAGGCGCTGGAGCGCTTCGCCGCCGACCTCGAGGAGGCCATCCGGTGCGATCCATACCAGTGGTTCTGCTTCCGTTCGCTCTGGAAGGACGAACGGCGGTAGAATCTTTTTATATTCCTGTCTGTTTCATTGAGACCTGGAGAGGCCGGCGCACGGGGGCGGTCAATCTGGAGACCCGCGTCTCCAAGGATTTTTGAACCCTCTCGAAAGGAGTACCAAGATGCATGCTCGTCGAACGATTTTTTTCCTCGCACTGGCCGCCCTGCTCGTTCCCGGGGCCGCCAGGACTCAGCAGTTGATTCTCGAGACGGAGACCGGGGCCGAGTCCCTGCTGTCGTGCGACAGCCTGCACAACGTCAAGACCTGCACCACGATCCACTTCTCGGGAGAGACCGCGCTGAAGGTCGGGGCCGTCCTGGAGCTCGACGGCGAGCCCTATCGCCTGGATTGGATGGGGCCGGGCTATTACCTGGAATCGGGGGTCATCCTGCAGCCGCTGGGCGAGAACAAGGCCGGTCTTGCCGGGCAGCGCTGGGTCGAGGTCCTGCCGAAGGAAGGCAGGATCCACACCTCGCGCGCCTGGAACGACGCCGACCGGAACCGGGCTCTCAACGCCGAGGATACGCTGACGCTCGATTTCGAAGGGCCCGTGAAGGTTCTGGACGTGCGGCTCAACCTCCGGGTGGTGCCGGTACCCGAGCAGCGTTAGGCAAGCTCGAGCGGAGGAGGGGGTAGGCGGCGTCGCGCCACTCCTGGATCCCACCCCGAAACCAGATTACGTCGCGGAAACCGAGCCGCGCGGCCTGCGCTCCGGCCTTGCGGCTGCGGACGCAGTCGGTTCCATAGCAGTAGAACACGAGGGGGAGAGTGGTCCGGTCGGCGCCGGGCCACCCCTTCTCGATCGCCTTCTCGAAGCCGTCCGCGAAGAATCGGTAGGGGAGGCTCTGAGCCCCGGGCAGGTGGCCGATGGCGGCGAAATCCCTGGCCTCTCTTAGATCGACCAGGGCCAGCCCCCGCGGCGTCCGGTCCTGGTCGAGGCCGGGGTTTTCCCGCTTCAGCCGGACGGCCAGCTCGGCGGCCGAGAGGATCCGCACGGCCGGGCGCGTCCCGCCGGCCGTCCACTCGCGCCAGCCTCCCGGATAGACCCGCGCCTCGAAGCCCGCCAGGCTCAGCAGCAGGTAACCCAGGCCGAGCCGCGGATCGAGCGCGTCTTCCGCGTAGAGGACGAACGTGGAATCGAGGTGGACGGGGTCGCCGGGCCGGGGCCCGAAGGTGGCGAGGCGCCGGCGGACGCCGGCGGGGTCCGGCCAGCCGCTCTCGGGGAGCAGGGCACGGGGATCGAACGGCAGGGCGTAGGGGATGTGCCCGGCGGCAAAGGTGGGGGACGTCTCCCAGCGCTCCCAGCCCCGCGCGTCGCGCACGTCGAGGAGCTCGAATCCCGCCTGGCCGTAGGATCCGTCGACCTCGCCGGCCGTCAGCTCGACGTCGTCGCGGGGCGGCCGGCGGACCGCGGCGGTGGGCGGGTGGCGCGACGGTCCCGTCTCGACGGCGCCGCCCGCCGCCTGCCAGGCGGCGAGGCCGCCGTCCAGGATCCGGACCCCGGCGCAGCCGGCTTGGCGCAGCAGCCGGAAGAGGCTCGCGACCGCCTCGCGATCCTTGCCGTCGGCGTCGTAGAGGACGACGGTCTCCTCGCCCGAGATCCCCCGCGCGGCGAGCAGCGGGCGAACGCCGCCAGCCGCTTCCTCCGCGCTCCAGCCGGGGGCCGCTCCCGGCAGGTGCCCCGCCGCGTAGCGGCCGGCTTCCCGAGCGTCGAGGGCGATCCAGCCGCCCGCCTTCAGCGCCTGGGCGAGCTCGCCGGCGCCGATCAGGATGGCGGGGAAGGAGGGCTCGGCCGCGGCTTTCGACGGGACGGGCCATTTCAGGGGCGAGTCCTGGCCGGCGAGCGGCGGTGCCGCCGCGAGGAGGAGCGCGAGCCCCCACGCTCCAGTTTTCATGGCCATGCGGAGATGCTAATCTGTCCCGAGCCGCGAGACAAGGAATGAGCGTTTCTCTCAACGTACGGTACGGCTTCCGCAAGCTGAACAACAACGTTGGCTTCACGACCGTCGCCGTCGCCTGCCTGGCGCTCGGGATCTGCGCCAGCATCACCGTCTTCAGCGTGGTCAACGCCCTGCTGCTGCGCCCCATCCCGGGGGTCGCCGGCCAGGACCGGCTCGTCGCCTTGATGACCAAGCCGATCCGCATCGAGGAGCTCAGCGACGATCCCCTGACCCGGCCTCTCTCGTATCCGGTCTTCCTGCGGTACCGGGAGTCCAACCGCGTCTTCTCCGGCCTGGCGGCCTACGAGTCGGCTCACGTCAACCTGGTCGCGGGCGGCGAGCCGCTCCGCCTGGAGGGCCAGGTGGTCACCGAGAACTACTTCAAGACCCTGGGCCTGCGGCCCTCTCGGGGCCGGTTCTTCACGCTCGGCGAAGGGGCGCGCTCCGGTCAACTGGAGGTGGTGATCAGCCACGCTCTGTGGAAGCGGGTCTTCGATGGCCGCCGTACTGCCGGCGCCGTGACCCTGAACGGCCACCCCTTCGTGGTGATCGGAGTGGCTCCGGCAGGGTTTCGCGGCACGCAGAACGGCAACGAGGTGGACGCCTGGATGCCGATGAAGACGGCGGCCCTGGTCCACGTCGTCCGGCGCGAGGAGGATCTGCGCGATCCGGGCAAGGCCTGGATTTATGGTTTCTTCGGCCGCCTGGCTCCGGGAGTGGACCTGGCGCGCGCCCAGAAGGAGATGAACGCCCTGACGCGCCGGCTCGGCGAGGGCCTGCCGCCGGCTCAGCGGCCCCCGGAGATGCAGCTTTTCCAGGGCCTGAGAGTCCGGCCGGGCACCATGGGCGCCCTGGTGAACCCGCTGGCGCTGCTGTCCTCCGTCGTGGGGCTCCTGATGCTGGTGGTGTGCGCGAACCTGGGCGGGCTGCTGCTCGTCAAGGCGGCGGCCCGGCAGGAGGAGATCGGCGTTCGGCTGGCCCTGGGAGTGACCCGCTGGCAGTTGGTGCGGCAGCTCCTCGTCGAGAGCGTCTCGCTCTCCCTGATCGGCGGCAGCGTGGGGTTCCTGCTGTCCCTGTGGACCGTCGACGCCCTGCGCGGGCTCCCCCTGGGGCAGTTCCTGCCCCGGATGAGCGATCTTCCCCTGGACGGCCGGGTCGTGGCGTTCACCCTCGCGATCTCGCTGGGCACGGGGCTGCTCTTCGGCCTGGTGCCGGCGCTGTGGTCCACTCGCCGGCAGGTCGCGCCGCTGCTCCGGCGGGGTGGCGAGGGGGGGCTCGACCGCGGCAGGAACCGCCTGCAGGAGATGTTCGTCATCGGGCAGGTGACGATGTCCCTGATGCTCCTCGTGAGCACGGGCCTGTTCGTGCGGACGCTACGGAACCTGCAGTCGATCGATCCGGGATTCGACAGCGCCAACATCCTCAACCTGCAGCTCAACCTGGAGCTCCAGGGCTATTCCGAATCCTCGGGCGCCCTCCTCTACGACCAGCTCCTGGGGCAGGTGCGCAGGCTGCCGGGCGTCCGTGCCGCCGCGCTGGTCTCGTGGGTGCCGCTGTCGAACGGCAACGACGGCAGCCATGCGGACAGCGTCCGGCCGCATTCGGGAGCCGCGGCTGGAGAGCCCCGCTGGATCGAGTACAACGTGGTCACGCCGGGCTATTTTCAAACCCTGGGCATTCCGCTCCTGCGGGGCCGCGACTTTCTGGACGCCGACCGGCAGGGGGCAGCGCCCGTGATGATCGTCGACGAGACGATGGCCAGGACGCTGTGGCCGGGCAAGAACCCGATCGGCGAGCACGTCTTCTTCGCTTCGGGGCCGGTCCGCGAGGTCGTCGGGATCGCCCGCAGAGTGCGCCTCCAAGACCTGCAGGAGGTGCCCAGGCCGTACTTCTACGTCCCTCTCGCCCAGCAGTATGCGCCTGCGATGACGCTCCAGGTGAAGACGGTGGGAGACCCCATGCCGGTGATGAACCCCATCCGTGCCATCGTGCGCAAGCTCGATTCCAGCCTGGCGATCGAGGTGAACCGCTTCGAGGACGACATGGCGGAGACCCTCGCCCAGCCCCGTCTGTTTTCGTGGCTGTTCGGGAGCTTCAGCCTGACGGCGCTGGTGGTCACCGCCCTCGGGCTCTACGGCACCTTGGCCTACGCGGTCCGCCGCCGTACCCGGGAGCTGGGGATCCGGATGGCCCTCGGCGCCCGCGGCTCCGAGATCGTCACCATGGTGCTGCGGCGGGGGCTCGCCCTGACGCTGACCGGTCTGGCCCTTGGCCTCGTGGCAGCTTCCTGGGCCACCAGCGTGTTCTCCGAGCTCCTCTTCGGGGTGACGCCGACCGATCCCGGAGTCTTCGTCTCCGTCGTCTTCCTGCTGACGCTGGTGGGGCTAGCCGCCAGCTCCCTGCCCGCCTACTCGGCCACGCGGGTGGACCCCATGGCGATCATTCGTCACGAATAGTTACTCGCCACGAGCAGCGAGATAGGTGCTGATCGTGCCGGTCACGACCTCGCGGCCCGGCTCGCCCACGGCGATCTCGTAGATCGAGAGGGGAAACGCGCCGCCCTGAAGCCGGGCGGCCACACGGAAGGGCTGGCCTGTGGGGAGCGCCACCGTCCCGAGCCGGGCCTCGCGGACGCCGACCAGATAGCCGATCCGGGGCCCGGGGGCTTCCTGCCCGCGGCCCAGCGCTTCCAAGGCCGCGGCCGCCTGTGCCGCCGCCTCGATTCCCAGGAGGGCGGGGGCGAGACCGTCTCCAGCCAGAGGATGTCCGGAGGGGATCTCCGCCAGGGCCGTGATCCCTTCCGGAGAGGCTTCGACAATGCCGAGCAGCAAACGGGCGGGTGGGGCGTGAGGAAGCAGGTCTTCGACTGGCGGAAAGCCGGCCGCGGGCCGAGGGGGCTCAGCCGTCGGAGCCTGGCCTCCAGAGAGCCCGGTCCGGACCGTGCCGCCGCTGACGGCCTCACCGCCGCGGCGCAGCTCGAACCGGCTCCAGCCATCCTCCTCCGGATCTTTCAAGCCGAGCTCCAGGACCTCCCCGGGCGCGACCGGCCGGCGCAGCTTCAAGGCCCGCACGGCGGCGAGAGGCGCTCCCAGAGCGCGTTCGGCCATCGCGAGTTGGGCGATGCCGGGGAGGATCGGCTGGCCGGGGAAGTGCCCCGCGAAGAGGGGGCTGCCGCCGGGGATCTCGACGCGAAAGAGGTGCCCCCGCTCGGCTCCGCTCACCTCGAGCAGCCGGAAGGGCTCGCTCAGGGTTCGTGCTCCAGGCGGTAGCTCCAGCGGCCGGGCCGCGCTTCCTGGCGCTTCAGGCGGAAGCGGAGACCGAGCCGGGGCGAGGCCGTCCATCCCCCGGCATCGCTCTCCAAGGCTTTGTACCGGCCGGCTTCAAGGATCCGGATCTCGAAGCGGATCTCCTCTCCCCGGGCGTCCACCAGCCAGAGCTCCGGGACCCCGGCGGTGGCGTAGAGCGGGGGCAGGCGGGCAAGGTCCTTGCGGACCGAGCCGTCGCTCACGATCTCGACGACGAGGTCCGGAGCGCCTTCGAGCTCGATGAACCGGTCCGGCCTCTTCTTCGACGGGACCTTCCGTACCCGGCCGTCGTCGAGGGTCTCCCAGAAGACCACGAGGACGTCGGGCTCGACGGAGAGGTCCGCCCTGGGGCTCGATACCCGGCTACGATCGATGTAGACCTCTCCCTGGTTTCCGCGGGCGATCAGGAATTGAAGGACTGCCGCGATGTCGGATTTGACCAGCCCATGGGTGTCCAGCTCCTCGGGGCTCATGTCCACCTCGAGGTCGCCGGCCAGGAAGTCGATCCTGCCGTTTTCGGGGAACTCGTCCGAGCAGGCCCAGTCGCGGAAGCCCGCCAGATCGCGGGCCGTCGCCGGGATGTGAACCGTTTCGTCGAGGCGGGCCAGGGTTCTGTGCATGGGGAATTCCTCTCGATCGCATTCACGCTAGCACACCTCCCGCGTCGCCCGTCTCCACCGCCGTGGGGGAGAACAGGCGCGGGAAGCGGCGGGGGAGGAACGAGCGGCCCAGGAAGTCGCTCCAGGCCTGCCGCAGAGTCTCGTCTCCAGCGTTCGAGAGGAGGGCGACCAGCCGCTCCAGGAGGGCGTCGACCGCTTCCGGAGCCCGGCTCCGCTCCAGCTTGCAGAGGAGCGACACCAGGTTGTCGGCACCGGCCGCGCCGGGGATCGGGTCCCGGGCGGCGTCGAACAGGAGATAGCGGGTCCGCGGCGCGTGGCGCTGGAGCGCGGCGGGGAGCGGCAGGAGGAGCTCGAGGGCCTCCCGGGGCGCGTTCCAGCACGCCGCGCCACGGTAGAGCACGATGGGCAGCACCACCGGCAGCCGCGCCGGGGGAGCCGTTTCGCGGTGGCGGAGCAGCTCCTGGTAGAGGAGCTCCCGGTGATACCCAACGTGCAGGGCCATCGCGGGGTCCTCCGCCGCCCGAGGCTCGAGCAGCAGGTAGACCCAGGTCGATCCGCCCTGCCAGCGCAGGCGCCAGACCAGGGAGCCCGCGGCGGTCTCCCGCCGTTCGAGCGTATCGAGGTCGAGCCACTCGATCCACTCCTCACGCAGGAAGCCGCGGCAGAGGTCCCGGACCATCCGAAGTTGCGAAAACAGGCGCCAATATCCCTCGTCTCGTGTCCCGTCCATGGGCATTTGTCATCCTCCTCACCCATATAAGACGGAAAATCGGTCTCCAATCTTGCAAGGCCGTCTCATTTACGCCAAAACGTGCCACTCTTTTCCCTATGGAGGGTCCCTTTCGTGGCCATGGGGGCCGCGCCCAGGGATCATCGGAGAGGAGCTGAAGTCATGTCTCGTATGTTTCGTTGGATTGCCACCGCCCTCGTGCTCGCTTGTCTGACGGCTGGAACGGCCCAGGCCTGGCCCTCGGTGAGCGCCCGTCCCGCGCTCGCCGAGGCGGACGCCGGGAGCCTGCTGGAAGCCGCCTGGAGTTGGGTGGCCTCCCTGTTCCGGCTGACGAAGCCCGCCCGAGAGGCCGGGGCCAATCCCCGCGAGCAGCAGAAGGGTGGATGCGGCATGGACCCCAACGGCCGTCCGCTCCCCTGCCTCAATTGAATTCTTCCGACTGATCGAGACCCGCCCGGGGGCTGTCCGGTCCTCAGGCCCTCTTCGCCGGTCTCAAGGCCGGCGTATTTTTTGCTTTCAGGGTTATGATTAAGGAGTCGCGATCTTGGGAGCTAACGGATGAAGATCCATCCCCATGACGAGTTGCTGGCGGAATTCGCCACGACCCTCTCCCAAGGCGAGGGCTCGTTGGTGGATCATCTGGCGGAGTGCCGCCGTTGCCGGGGGCGGCTCCTCTTCCTGATGGACCGCCCGCGAGGGCCGCTGCCGGGGCGGTTGGCCGAGGTCCTGCCGTGGCCCGAGCCTTCGGACGTGGACTACGGACCAGCCATTGCGGCCGCCGAAAGATCTCTGCTGGCCCATTCGCACGCTCTTGCCGCGGAGCGCGCCGAGGCTCCTTTCCTCCTCGCCGAGCTGCTGAGGCATCCGCCGGAGCGGCGGGAGATGCTGATGCGCAACTACCCGCGCTTCCAGACATGGGGGGTGCTGGAGTGCCTGATCGAGCGGGTGCGGGAGCAGACCTTTCATAGTCTGCCGGTGGCGACGGACCTGGGCCGGCTCGGGCTGGCGCTCGCCGAATGCCTGGACGCCGCCTACTACGGCGAGCAGCGCGTCGAGGATCTGCGGGGGCGCACCTGGGGATTCCTCGCCAACGCCCGCCGCTTGGCCTTCGATCTCACCGGCGCGGAGGAGGCCTTCGAGATCGCGGCCGGTCATCTGCGGGCGGGCACTGGCGATCCACTCGAACGGGCGCTCTTCTTCGATCTGCGGGCCTCGCTGCGGCGCGACCAGCGCCGGTTCGACGCGGCGAAGAGTCTGCTGCTCCGAGCACTGCGCATCTATCGAGAACTCGGGGAGACACACCGTGCCGGGCGCGTCCTGATCAACCTCTCGACCGTGCACGAGCACGTGGGAGCGCCGGAACGGGCGATCCCGTTGCTGCAGGAGGCTCTGACGCTGATCGATGTCGGCCGGGAGCCCAGGCTCCTGTTGAACGCTCAGCACAACCTGATCACCAACCTGGCGGAGGCCGGCCGCTTCATGGAAGCTCAGGGCCTATTCATCCACGCGCGGCCTCTCTATGCCAGTTTCCCCGACGCCTGGACGCAGAACCGACGCCATTGGGTGGCCGGCAGGATCGCCTACGGGCTCGGTCAGATGCGGGAAGCGGAGGCGCACCTGCGCGCTGCGTACGGCGGCTTCGCCGAGGAGGAGGCCGCTTTCGACACTGCCCTCGTGTCCCTCGATCTTGCCGCACTGTACACTGCCCAGGGAAGGACGGCTGAGCTTAAGGCAATCATTGAAGAGGCTCTCGCCGTCTTCGCCGTTGGGCAGATGCACCGTGAAGCCCTGGCGGGCCTCTCCTACCTGCGGCAGATCGCCGAGGCCAAGGGGGCGAGCCTCGAGGTGTTGGCAGCGGTCGCCTCCTACCTTAAGCGCCTCCGTCACGAGCCCGGGTTGTCCTTCCAAGCTCCTCAGCCCATTCCCTAGTAAAGAGCGACGCTCGTCCCGTCCGGGAGGTGCACGGCGGGTTGGGGCGTGCGCAGAACGGCCCCGAAGAGGCGTAGCTCCGCCGCGCCAAAAGAGGGGATCCGCGGCCGGACCGCCATCTGCGAGCGGAGAGCCGCTTCCGGCAACCCGAGGGAAAGCACGTCGTCCCAAACCTGCCGCCGTACGCTCCGCCGCAGGTGGATCGGGTCGGCGCCATACCAGGAGGCCTCGGGCTCGACGATCCGGGCTCCATGCTCCCGGCCGATCCGCCGCAGCCGCCCGTCGAGCTCCCGCGCCCGCGCCAGCAGCCCCGGCCAGGGAGCCGGCCGCCCCGGAAAGAGCAGGGAGACGGCCAGCCGTACCTGCCAGGCGGACAGCTTCTCCAGGCGTGGAAGAGGGAGGAGCGTCAGCACGATCTCGGCCTCCTGGCGTACCAGCCGGTCCAGGCAGGCCTCGACCCAGCCGGCGATCGCCTCGGCACTGACGCCATAGACGAGGTCGTTGCCGACGTCGGTGACCAGGGCGAGGGTGCGGCGGGGTGGCCGCCTGTCGAGCTCTTGCCAGAGGCCGCAGCCCTCGATCCCCGGCAGCCGCCGGACGAAGAGGAAGCGGCTCCACGTTCCATAGGACCGGCCGTGCCCGCAGGCCGCGAGCACCTCGACGGGCCCGCCCGCTTTCCGCCGGACGCCGCTGATCAGGGGCGACAGAGAGGCCTTGAGGTTGCTCGCTCCCAGGAGGATGGCCCGCAGGGCGGGCTCGCGGTGTTCCACCCCCTCAGTGTGCCACGTCTGTCGTTCTGGCTCGCCCCTTGCTTCGCTCCGCCGGCATGTTGGAAGCCACTCTGGGCCGGACGATGCTCCGGCTGACGGTCCTGGGGGGAGTCTGCGCGCTCGGCTTGTTCCTTTGGGCGAGCCCGAGCCGGCTTCCCAACGTTTACATTCTCTCGGGGCTCCTCGCCCTCTATCTGCTCGGCTGGGGAGTGGCACTGTGGCTGGCGCAAGGGCGGCGCGGCGAGCTGGCGAAAGGGTTCGCGGTGACGAGCGCCGCGGCGGTCCTCCTCGTCGGCGTCCTCGAGACGCTCGTGCTGGCCCATCTGGTCGACTTCCGGGTCCTCTTCGGAACGCCGGCCGCCCAGCCGTGGAGCCATCCGGGGAACCTGGTCGATCCGACGCTGCTCCATCTCCACCAGCCGCATGACGACTTCGTGTGGGACGGCGTGCGCTACCAATATGACCAGCACGGCTTCCGCAACCGTCCGGACCCTCGCGCGGCCGACGTCGTGGTGGTGGGCGACTCCTTCATCGAAGGCTGGGGCGTCACGGCGGACGAGCTGGCCACCTCCCGGCTGGCCGCGGACCTGCGACGGCCGGTCGTGAACCTGGGGCAGTCCTGGTATGGGCCGCAGCAGGAGCTGGAGGTCCTCCGGCGCTACGGCCTGCCGCTCCATCCCCAGGCGTGCGTTTGGGCGTTCTTCGAGGGCAACGACCTCCAGGATGTCGAGCGGTACGAGAAGGCGCTGCCGGTCTGGGCCGAGCTGTCGCGGCGCAACCACTCCTTCGCGCTGCGCTCCTTCACCCGCAACGCCCTCTACGCCCTCCGGCGTTTCGTCGGCAAGGGGGCGACGGGGACCCTGGCGTATCCCTCGGGGGTGTTCCAGGCGAGCGGCGGGCACGCCGTGCGGATGTACTTCGAGTACAAGTCGCACCGTCTCTCGCCCAAGGAGGAGGCGGCCCTGAAGGAAGTCCAGGGCGTGCTGGCCGAGGCCGGCCACCTCTGCCGGCGGCAGGGGGCCCGGTTTCTCGTCGTCTTCGTGCCTAGCAAGGACCGCGTCTACCTCGACCGTACCCGCTTCGCGGCCGGCGCCGAGCCGCTCCGCTGGGACAGGAACGACCTGCCGGGACGGCTGGCCGCCCTCGTGCGGCAAGCGAGTCCCGAGGCGGAATTCCTGGATCTCACGCCGGCGTTTCGCGCCCGGGCGGCCAGGGGAGAGGTTCTGTACTTTCCCCAGGACAGCCACTGGTCCCCTCTCGGGCACACCGCGGCCGCGGCCGCGATCGCCGCGCGTCTGGGCGATATCAAGAAGACGGCTTCAGCCGCTCCCGCAAGCTCTCGACGGCTTGGCGGATGAGGTCCTCCGCCCCCGGCGCGGCGAGCTCCTCCAGCCGGAAGGAAGCCAGGGCCGCGATCGTCACGGCTTTCGGAACCTTTGCCCCGTCGAACCGCTCCAGGTTGACGGCGGCATCCCGCAGCAGGCGGTGCAGGACGCGGAAGGCGCCGTCGGAGAGGGGCGGATCGCCGCGGTAGATGTCCAGCCGGGCTCCGGCGCGGTAGCGCGGGAAATCCTCCAGGCCCACGAAACGCAGGAACCAGTCCGCGCGGAAGCGCCCGGTCGCGCCGGTGATCCCCGCGTAGTCCGCGATCAACTCGTCCAGGGCGTTGTTCCGCATCGAGCCGAAGAGACGGCGGGTGAGGTAATGCGCGCACTCGTGATCGCGCCGGATCGCCAGGGAGATCTCCCGCCACTCCTCCTTTTCCAGCCCGAGGTCGCCGGCGGGCACGGCGCTGTAGGGACCGTCGGAGAGCAGGATGAAACGGTCCTGGTAGAGCTCCCGGCGGGGTTGGAGCTTCTGGAACTGCTCGGCCCAGGTGGCCTCTTCGCGTTCGGCGGGCTCTTGGCCCTCCCACTGCCGCCTCAGCTCGCCGACGCGGCTCCAGTTGTTGTAGCCCGACACCATGAGCGCTCCCTGGGCCTCAGGCACCGGCGCCGGCTCGTTGCGCTTGGTCAGGGCCCGGATCAAAGCCACGAACTCCGGCCGGCGGCGCGCGATCAGCAGGGGGATGCGTCCGGCCGGACTCTCGTAGATTTCCAGCTCGACGGCCTCGGGATGCTCCAACTCGAGACCGGTGGCCTCGGCGATCGACTCGACCGGTGCGCCCCGGCGGGTGGCGGCGCGGTAGGGCTCGGTCTCGCCGATCCCCTCGCGGATGGGGAAGGCGAGCTGGGGCAGCCGCTCGCGCAAAACGGCGAAGGCGCCGCGCGTCCGGCTCTCCTCGGCCACGGCTTCCCAGAAGGCCACGAACGGCTCGTCGGGGAGGGGGAAGCGCGTCTCCGGGCCGAGCGCTCCAAGGTCGAAGACGTTCTCGTTGTAGGCCAGCAGCTCCTCGGCTTCTTCGGGAGAGGCCCCGAGGGCGGCCAGGCGCTCGGCTGGAAGGACCGGGTTCATGGGGTTAGCCTAGCCTAGCGGGTCTGGTAACAGAACAGCGTAGAATGCCCAAGGATGGACGGGCCCAGTCTTCGACTCTCGATCCTCTGTCTCTGTCTGACGGCAGGGGCAGCCGCCGCGGCCGAGCCGCCCGTCGCACCCGGCATCGGCCTGGTGGAGGCGATCCGGCTGATGCTCGACTTGGACCCCAACCTCTCGATCGAGCAGAGCCGCGTCCGGTCCTCGCGCGGGGCCCTGCTCAGCACGCGGGGAGTTTTCGATCCGGTCCTGCTCTCCAGCCTGGAAGAGAAGCGGACGAACGAGCCGCTGTCGGAGAGCACGAACCGGGAGCGAAGCATCCTCACCAACAGCCTGGGGTTTACCAGGCGGTTCCGCACGGGCTTCTCGATCGAGCCGGAGCTCCTGCTCACGCGCACGGCGGAAGATACGGCCGGCGCCGCGGCCGCCAACCTGGGCACGGCCGCATTCACCCTCCGCCAGCCGCTGCTGCGGGGACGCGGACGGGAGGCCAACACGGCTCCGGAGCTTTCAGCGGAGCGGCAGGTGGCCGCCAGCGAGCTCGACCTGCGGCAGACCACGTCGGAACGGGCCTTGATCGTCATCTCGCAGTACTGGCAGGCGCGGGCCGCCCTCCTCGACCTGGAGATCCTGCGCGAGAGCGAGGAGAGGGCTCGGGAGCTCTTCGAGACCACGCGCAAGTTGATCGAGGCCGACGTCACCCCGGCGGCCGACCTCGTCCAGGTCGAGGCGAACGTGGTTGCCAAGGAGACCGCCCGCATCGGCGGCGAGCGGTTCTTCTTCGAGGCGCGCCAGACCCTGGGCCGGGAGATCGGGCTGGAGCCGGAGCGTATCGCCGCCCTGCCGTTCCCCTCGGACCCGTTCCCCACGGTGCCCGTTTCCGCCGTGCCCGCCGCCGCGGACCCTCAGCGCTGGATCGCCCGAGCCCTGGAGCGGAGGGCCGACCTGCAGGCGGCCCGGGAGCGCCGGAGCGCCGCCGAATTCCTTCGCAAAGCGGCGGACAATACCCTCAAGCCCCAGGTCGACCTGGTCTTCACGCCCAGCTACTCGGGGCTGGTCCAGGGCGGGGGAGCGGGCAGCTTCTTCTCGCCCCTGTACAGCAACGTCCCGGGGGCCAGCTCGGTGCTGTCGCTCGACCTGTCGTGGCCGGCGCCGAACAGCCGGGCGCGGGGCGACCTCATCCAGATCGAGGAGACCCGGGCGCAGAGCACGCTCCTCACGGACCTCATTTCCCGGCAGATCGGGGCCGACGTTCCCGTGGCCCTCGACGCCGTGGCCCGCGACGCTCTGCAGCTCGCCCGGGCCACGGAGGCGGTGCGGCTGTTCGAACGGGTGGTCGAGAACGAGGAGAGGAAGCTGCGGGCCGGCACTTCGACGCTCATCGACGTGATCTCCCAGCGGGACCGGCTGACGGCCGCGCGGCAGTCCCAGGTCTCGGCGCATCTCGCCCTGGCGGTGGCCGTGGCCCGGTTGCGCTTCGAGACGGGGACGCTCCTGCCCGATGAGGATCCCCGCGCCGTTCAGCTCGACCAGCTCACCTCGGTCCCGTTCCAGGCAGGAGGCGAGCCATGATCTTCCGCAAGGTGGCCCTGGAGAGGTTGTCCTCCCCCGAGCAGCTCGACCAGCTCATGCAGGTGACCGATCCCCGGGGTTGGCTCGCCCTGGGAGCCCTGGGGCTCCTGCTCCTGACGTCCGTGGGCTGGGGCGTCTTCGGCTCCATTCCCACGGAGACCCGGGGCGAGGGCATTCTCCTGCGCCAGGGCGGCGTCTCGAGCCTGGTGGCCGCGGAGAACGGCCAGGTCGAGGAGATCCTGGTCTCCGTGGGCGACGTGATCGAGAAGGGGCAGGTCGTCGCCCGCATCCGCCAGGAGGAGCTGCTGCGGCAGATCCAGGACTCGCGCGACAAGCTCGCCGACGCGCGCGCCAAGTATCAGGACCTCGTGCGCTACGCCGGCCAGCAGGGGCACCTCCGGGACCGGGACCTCGCCCAGCAGCGGGCGAACCTCGAGCAGACCATCAGGGCCCTCGAGCGGCAGGTCGAGCTGATCCGGGAGCGGATCGCCTCGGAACGGGATCTCCTCAAGGACGGCCTGATCACCAAGCAGACCCTCCTCGCCTCCGAGCAGAGCCTGAACACCTCCCAGGACCAGCTCGCCAGCGCCCGCCTGGAGCTCAACGGCCTGGAGCTCAAGAGGGTCGATTCCGAGCAGCAGGTAGACCAGCAGATCCAGTCCCGCGAGGCCGAGATCCGCGACCTCGACATCGAGCTGCGCGAGCGGCAGGCGCGCCTCGGCGAGACCGCCCGCGTGGTCGCGAACCGCGCCGGCCGGGTGCTGGAGCTGCTGGTGGACCGCGGGGACGTGGTCAATCCCGGCACGGCGATCCTCAACCTGGAGGTGACCTCGGAGGATCTGATGGCGGTGCTGTTCGTTCCCGCCACGGCGGGCAAGCGAGTCGAGCCCGGCATGACCGTGCGGGTCTCGCCCTCGACCGTGAAGAGGGAGGAGTTCGGCTCGATGGTGGGACGGGTCGTCTGGGCCGCGGAGTACCCTTCCACCTCCCGCGGCATGATCCGTCTGCTGGGCAACGAAGCCCTGGTCGAGAAGCTGATGCAGGAGGGGCCGCCCATCCAGGTGAACGTGGCCCTGGAGCGCAACCCGGCGGCCCCGTCCGGCTTTCGCTGGTCCTCCTCGGCCGGTCCCAGCCTCAAGATCAGCAGCGGCACGCTGGCGACGGGCGACATCGTCGTCCGCGAGGAAGCTCCGATCAACCTGGTCATCCCCAAGGTCCGGGAGAAGCTGGGCTTCTGATGCTGGGCTGGCTTTTCCCTCGAAAGGCTGGTCCCGGCCGCGAGGAGCGGCCCCGGCGGGTGCGCACGCCCACCGTCCTCCAGATGGAGGCGGTCGAATGCGGGGCGGCGGCCCTGGGGATCGTGCTGGCCCACTTCGGCCGCTGGGTGCCCCTGGAGGAGCTGCGGATCGCCTGCGGCGTCTCGCGCGACGGCAGCAAGGCGAGCAACGTCGTCAAGGCCGCCCGCCAGTACGGCTTGGAGGCAAAGGGGTTCAAGAAGGAGCCCCAGAGCCTGCGGACGACCCGCCCGCCCATGATCCTGCATTGGAACTTCAATCACTTCGTGGTGCTTGAGGGCTTCAGCGGCCGCCCCGGCAAGAGGCGGGTCCACCTGAACGACCCCGGCACGGGACCGCGGCTGGTCACCGAGGAGGAGCTGGACCAGGCCTTCACCGGCGTCGTCATGACCTTTCAGCCCGGACCGGAATTCCAGAAGCGGGGCGAGCCGCCGCGGCTGATCCCGGCCCTGCGCAGCCGCCTGACGGGCGCGCGGACCGCTCTCGCCTTCGTCCTCCTGGCCGGTCTGGCCCTGGTGATCCCGGGGCTGGTCATCCCCGTCTTCTCCCGGGTCTTCGTCGACAGCGTCCTGCTGGAGGGCCGGCGCGACTGGCTGCCGCCTCTGCTCTGGGGATTGGGCCTCACCGGCCTGATGGCGGGCGCCCTCACCTGGATCCAGCAGACCTACCTGCTGCGCCTGGAGACCCGGATGGCGGTGGGGGATTCGAGCCGCTTCCTCTGGCACGTCCTGCGCCTGCCCTCGGAGTTTTTCAGCCAACGCTATGCCGGCGACATCAGCTCCCGGGTGGCCATCAACGACCGCGTGGCCCAGCTCCTGTCGCGCGATCTGGCGACCAACGCCCTGGGCGCCCTGATGATCGCCTTCTTCGCCCTCATCCTCTTCCAGTACGACCCGGTGCTGACCCTGGTGGGGATTGCCACCGTTTCCCTGAACGTCGCCGCCCTGCGCTACATCTCGCGCAAGCGGGTGGACGGCAACCGCCGCCTCGCCCAGGATCAGGGCAAGCTCCTGGGCACGGCCATCGGCGGGCTCCAGACCATCGAGACCCTGAAGGCCACGGGCGGCGAGCCCGACCTGTTCACCCGCTGGGCGGGCCATCAGGCCAAGGTGGTCAACGGCCGGCAGGAGCTAGAGCGCTACACCCAGATCCTCGACGCCGTCCCGCCGCTGCTCTCGGCGGTCAACACCGCCCTGATCCTGGGCATCGGGGGCCTGAGGGTGATGAACGGCGACATGACCCTGGGCGGGCTGGTGGCCTTCCAGCTCCTCATGAGCCTGTTCATCGAGCCGGTCAACCGGCTCGTCAGCCTGGGCGGCAAGCTCCAGATGGTCGAGGGGGACATGAACCGTCTCGACGACGTGCTGCGCTACCGGATCGATCCCGCGGCGGGGAGCGGCTCCGGGGACGCTCTCGCCGTTCCCCCCGACACCGCAGCCGCCAAGCTGACCGGCCAGCTGGAGCTGCGCGACGTCTCCTTCGGCTACAGCCGGCTCGACCCGCCCCTGATCGAGGGCTTGAGCCTCTCCCTGAAGCCCGGCTCCCGGATCGCCCTGGTGGGCGGCTCGGGAAGCGGCAAGTCCACGATCTCCAAGCTGGTCACCGGCCTCTACCAGCCCTGGGGAGGGGAGATCCTCTTCGACGGCCGGCGCCGCTCCGAGGTCCCGCCGGGGGTGATGACCAACTCCCTCGCCGCCGTGGATCAGAACGTCTTCCTCTTTGAGGGGACCGTGCGGGAAAACCTGACGCTCTGGGACTCGACCCTCCCTCTGCCCGAGGTGGTGGCCGCGGCCAAGGATGCCTCGATCCACGAGGAGATCGCGGCGCGGCCCGGAGGCTACGAGAGCCCCGTCGAGGAGGGGGGCGCCAACTGGAGCGGCGGGCAGCGGCAGCGCCTGGAGATCGCCCGCGCCCTGGTGGGCCGGCCCACGGTCCTGGTGCTCGACGAGGCCACGAGCGCCCTCGACCCGACGACCGAGAGCTGGATCGACCAGGCCCTGAGACGGCGCGGCTGCACCTGCCTGATCGTCGCCCACCGGCTGAGCACCATCCGCGACGCCGACGAGATCATCGTCCTTGATCGGGGCAAGGTCGTCCAGCGCGGCACCCACGAGGAGCTCAAGGGTGTCGAGGGTCCTTATGCCCGCCTCATCAGCGCGGAGTAAGCGATGAGCGAGGAGATCCAACTCGCCGGCAATTCCCCCCTGCCGCTCGACTCCGGCCGCGAGGTCTGGCGAGTGGAGGCGGGGACCGTCGAGGTCTTCGCCGTGCCCCGGGACTCTCCGGGACCGCGGACCCATCTCTGGACCGCCGGGGCTGGCCAGATCCTCTGCGGCCTCGATCCGGGTCGGGACGGCCACGGCCTGGGCCTCCTCGCCGTGGGTCATCCCGGCACCCGCCTGCGCCGGCTCCCCGCGGCGGAGCTGCGGGAGCTGACGGGCCAGCTCGACGCCTGGCTCTCCGGGCTCTTCGGCGAGATCGCCCGCGCCGCCGCGCCCAGGACGTTCGAAGAGCTGCGGCCCGGCGGCGAGACCCTCCTTGCCGAGGCGGGCCGGCCCGCCCGCCCGCGGGAAGGGGTGGCCTGGGTGCGGCACCTGGAAGGGACCTCCCGCCTGCTGGGAGAAGAGGGGCTGGCCCTTGGCAATGGCGACCTCGTGCCCGTCCCCGAGGGGCTCTGGCTCGTCAGCGCCGGGGAGGCGCGGATTTCCTCCCAGGGGACCGCGGACGTCCTCCGGGACGGCGGCCTCTGGCAGGGCCTCGCCCGTTTCCACGAGCTCTGCCTGCGCTACGTCGCCTTGCAGACCGGGCGGACCGAGCAGCGGGAGCGCGAGCGCCTGGGCCAGAAGGTGGATCTCGACCGTTCGACCCTCCAGGGGGCCTATGCCCGTCTTGCCTCCGTCCTGCGGCCGCTCTCCCGCGACGGCGTGTCCCTCGAGGAGTCTCCCGATCCCGCCCTCGCCGCGGTCCGGCTGGTGGGGGAGGCGCAGGGCATCCTCATCCGCGCCCTGCCGGACTGGCAGGCCGGGCCCCGGCAGGGCGACCGGCTGGCCCAGATCTGCGTCGCCTCGCGGGTCCGCTCCCGCCGCGTCATCCTGCGCGACGACTGGTGGCGCCGCGACAACGGGCCCCTCGTGGGCTTCCGCTTCCTCGACGCCGAGCAGAAGGCCAGGCGTCCGGTGGCCCTGCTGCCCACCTCGGCCCGGAGCTACGAGATGGTCGACCCCGTCGAGCGGACGCGGTCGCCCGTCGATGCCGCCCTCGCCGAGACCCTGGCCGGCGATGCCCACATGCTCTATCCACCCCTGCCCGAGCGGCCGGTCGCCCGGGGAGACCTGCTGCGCCTGGCCCTCCGGGGACGCCGGGGCGATCTCGTGACCATCGTGCTGATGGGAGCCCTGGGCGGCCTCCTGGGGCTCCTGGCGCCGATCCTGACCGGCCAGGTCTTCGGCAGCGTGATCCCGGGCGCCGCCCGCGGCCAGCTCGGGCAGATCACTCTCGCCCTGATCGTCAGCGCCCTGGCGGGGAGCGTCTTCCAGGTGACCCGGAGCATCGCCGTGCTGCGCCTCGGCGGGAAGGCGGACGGCTCTCTGCAGGCCGCCGTCTGGGACCGGCTGCTGTCCCTCCCCGTTTCCTTCTTCCGGCGCTTCAGCGTGGGCGATCTCGCCAACCGCTCGCTGGGGATCAACGCCATCCGGGAGATGCTGACGGGCAACGTCCTGACTTCAGTGCTGGCGGCCGTCTTCTCCCTGTTCAGCTTCGCGCTGCTCTTCTACTACAGCTGGCGCCTGGCCCTCATGGCGACCGGGCTGGTGGCCGTCCTGGCGGGCGTGACGGCGGCCCTGACCTGGCTTCAGCTCCGCCACCAGCGCGTTCTCCTGGCGTTCCAGGGAAGGATCGCGAGCCTCCTCTTCGGGCTGATCCACGGCATCGCCAAGCTCCGGGTGGCCGGCGCCGAGGCAAGGGCTTTCGCCCGCTGGGCCGAGCGCTTCGCCGAGCAGCGGCTCAAGACCCTGGCGGCGCAGCGGGCCGCCAATCTCCAGACGGCTTTCAACGCGGTCTACGGAGTGCTCACGTCGCTCGCGGTCTTCGCCGTGGTCGGCTTCTCGTCCAAGGATGCCATGCCGCTGGGCGAGTTCCTGGCCTTCAATGCCGCCTTCGGCCAGTTCCTGGCAGCGACCCTGGCGCTGGTTGGAGTCCTCTCGAGCGCCCTCGCCATGGTGCCCCTCTACGAGCGCCTGGAGCCGATCCTGGAGACGGTCCCGGAGGTCGACGAGTCCAAGTCCGAGCCGGGCGAGCTCGCCGGCGAGATCGAGTTCAGCCACGTCTCCTTCCGCTACCAGGAAGATGGACCGCGCATCCTGGAAGACGTCTCCTTCCGGGCCGCCCCGGGGGAGTTCATCGCCCTGGTGGGGCCGTCGGGAGCGGGCAAGTCGACCTGCCTGCGGCTGATCCTGGGCTTCGAGAAGCCCTCCGCGGGCTCGATCTACTTCGACGGCCAGGACCTTTCCGGCCTGGCCGTCCAGTCCGTGCGCCGCCAGATCGGCGTCGTCCTCCAGACTGGCCGGCCCATGGCGGGGAGCCTCTACTCCAACATCATGGGCAGCGCGAACTTAGGGATCGACGCCGCCTGGGAGGCGGCGCGCATGGCGGGCCTGGAGGAGGACATCAAGGCCATGCCCATGGGCATGCACACCGTCGTCTCCGAGGGCGCCGAGACTTTCTCCGGCGGTCAGAAGCAGCGCATCCTGATCGCCAGGGCCATCGTCCACCGGCCGCGCATCATCCTCTTCGACGAGGCCACGAGCGCCCTCGACAACCGCACCCAGGAGATCGTCAGCCGCAGCCTCGAAGGCCTGAAGGCGACGCGGATCGTCATCGCCCACCGCCTGAGCACCATCCAGAACGCCGACCGCATCTACGTCGTCGACGGGGGCCGAGTCGTGGAGGAGGGCACCTACCAGGAGCTCCTCCGCCACGGCGGCTCTTTCGCCCGGTTGGCCGAGCGTCAGATCGCATAAATGATCGTCTCACTTAGGGGAGCCCACCATGCGCAAGGTCCTCTTCCTGTTCGGCCAGTTGAACGACGACGACGTCGAGTGGATGCTCAAAGCCGGTGCGAGGAGATTCGTTCCGGCCGGCGGCGTCATCATCGAGCAGGGCGTCCCGGTCGATTCCGTCTTCATCCTCCTGGAAGGCAAGCTCGCCGTCTGGCTCCTGGGGAAACGTGGCCCGGAAAGAGAGCTCGCACGCCTCAACGCCGGCGAGATCGTCGGCGAGATGTCCTTCGTGGACGCCCGTCCCCCCTCCGCCACGGTGCGGGCCCTTGAGGACTCGACCGTCTTCGCCATCTCCAAGCCCGCCCTCAACGCCAAGCTGGCCATGGACGCCGGCTTCGCCGCCCGCTTCTACCGCGCGCTGGCCATCTACCTCTCGACGACCGTTCGCGAGCGGCACCGTGCCCTGGGCGGCTCGGGCACGGGAGAAGCCCCGGAGGAAGACGAGGAAGACGACGTCGACGAGCTCGATCCCAACGTGCTCGACGGGGTCTACCTGGCGGGAGAGCGGTTCGACCGGATGGTGAAGCGGGTGATGGTGTCGTAGGTGCGATCAGCTTAGAACTCGTTGACCAGAGATGCCCATGGTAAGGAGATTCGCCAAATCACCTTATAAGGGCCATAAGGAGCACTATCAGATTGCTGAGTTCGGTTTCCTATAGACACTTGAGCAGTGGAACTATTTGCTCGGCCCTTACTTTGAGAGGCGAAGAAGAAATCTTGCTACTAGGACGAAATGACACCAATATAGCGTTGTCTTGAGGCGCTTCTGGTCGCAGAGGTTCAAGCGTTGGTGCTGTCAAGTGGCAAGGCTTGTGGAGAGCTAAAGCTTGAAGGTCTAAGAGGGTGTTTGGGAAGTCATTTCGTGGCCAATCTTCCGAGCATAAGCCTTATCATGGCTAACCTGATCATTGCCTCGCTGGTCTCGGTAAAAGCTTCATAGTCCTTGCTCAGCCTGCGATAGCGCCCGAGCCATGCAAAAGTTCGCTCAACAATCCAGCGATGCGGAAGAAGCTCGAATCCCTTGGCTTTATCGGACCGCGTCACGATCTCCAAAACCCACTTCCCCCAATCCTTCGCCTTCTCAAGCAACTGTCCGGCGTAGCCTCCATCTGCCCATACCTTTTTCACCCTGGGAAACCGGTCCGCCAGATCCTCCAGAACCAACTTGGCTCCATCACGATCCTGGACTTCAGCAGAGTGAACTGCGCAGTTCAGAATCAGGCCCAATGTGTCTACAACGATGTGACGCTTGCGGCCCTTCACTTTCTTGCCTGCGTCGTAGCCGCACGAGCCCCTTTTTCTGTCGTCTTCACGCTTTGGCTATCGACGATGGCTGCACTGGGGCTCTTCTTGCGCCCGTCGCGACTTCGGATGTGGTCTCGAAGAGTGTCATGGACCTTCTCCCAGGTCCCGTCGTCTCTCCACTGCTTGAAGTACATATAGACCGTCGAGTAAGGGGGAAAGTCGTGCGGGAGCATGCGCCAAGCGCAGCCGCTGCGCAGAATGTAGAAGATGGCATTGACTACCGCCCGGGTATCTGTCGCTCGAGGCCTACCTCCAGGCTTGGTGGCTGGAAGCAAGCGACCAATAATCCGCCATTCCGTGTCACTCACGTCGCTCGGGTATCCCATCGATGCATTTTAGCACGCCTTTCGAGACTTTCCAAACACCCTCTAACGGTACTCGGCTAAGATTAGAACGAAGAAGAGAGTCTGAGAATTGGAAAAAATTTCAATGCTGAGGCCTTAGCAGGCTGTGGCAAAGCGATGAGTCTGCTTCGAGCAGACGGCTGGGTGTGCCATAAAGCTTTAGGAGCGTTCGGCGATAAACTCTTTCGAGTTGTACGGCAAGAGTACCGTAGAGGAGGTTAAACGATGCCGCGGACACGAGGTCTCGCTCATGTGAACCTACATGTCAGTAATTTTGACCGTTCCATGAGTTTCTACGTAGAGGTTTTTGGCCTCAAACTCCTGGATGAAGATACCGAGACTCTCCAAAGGGGAGGTCAGCCTATTGAACTGCGGCAAGCCGTGCTTTCGACGCCCGGGCGTGAGGGCCTCTTGGCTCTCACTTACGGTGTTCCGCTGCCAGTCGGCAATTGCGGCCTTAACCACATCGACTTCAACTTCGAATCAGATGAAGATATTCGAACGGCGATCGACGCCGCCCTACACTATGGCGGGAAGGTCGTGCGGGATGGCGAGCGCGAGGAGGGCGGAATCCGGGAGACCTTCGCGTACGTCTAGGAGTAGAAAATCGAGAATACGAGATGTCTCCGTCAAGTTCGTTCGGCGATAATATGAAAGCAGCGTGCGACTTGTCGGTAAGGGTCTTGGTTGCCAGCGAGCCACTCCACTTGGTAGACCTCTTCGGGGTCTTCTATCTTGAGCTTCTCGGAGAGATGATCAGTGAACACGCCGACTCCGTACCACTCTCTGACCTTGGCCCCGACTGCTTCGAGAATTTTCGTTACCTCTTCACGAGTATGTTCGCGACTCGGGACGTACTGGCTGTCAACGTATCTACCCTCCAGGATCGCTGCTGCCTCTCGCCAGCGGCCTTGCAGCCCGCTCCGCATGGCAGAACTCTCCCGGTTGACACAGAGTACCGAGATAAGGCCACCTTCGTGCACTAGGTCTACCAAGCCAGACAACATCGGAGCGGAATCGTTTTGGTACATCAATACGCTGTGGCAACAGACCAAGTCGAAGTTGGTCCCGACAAGTCTTGCTGCCTCCTCTCCATTGCCAAGAACTAGTCCGACCCTCGAGGAAACCTCCTGGGTTTCGCTCGATAATTTGTCTTGAGCGATAGCGAGCATCTTTGGGTCAAAGTCGACAACGACGACGGAATGTCCTGCTCGAGCCAACTGGATCGCCTGCAGACCGAACCCCCCACCAACGTCAACAACGCGTTGCGGATCCGGAGGCATATGCATCAGCAACGCACGAGTCACCAACTCGAATCGTATGCTACTCGCACCGCGGACGTATGCGTCAGCTAGCGCCGTAGCGTGCGATGCCCAGAAATTCACTGTCATGAGGCTTCGGGACAGGAAAATAACTGGAGGGCGCCGTCACTTGTGAGTATCCCACAGCAATCGTCTATCTCGAGTTCGTCTGTTTCAGGTGAAAACACGTCTTCATCTCGCGGATTGTCCGGATGGATCTGCGATGAAGGGGCAACATTTTCCAGGTCCAAGGGAATGGTGTCATTATCCGCCCATACCATTCCGCCTCTGGCAATAAGATCCAAGTGGATAGGGCAGTAATAGCCGACGATGCCCGGATCCTGATTATGTTGGCCAAAGCCGAGATGAACTCCGGGTCGCCGTTCGTTGATGTGAGAATTCAGGGATATTGCATCTGTTATAGCAAAATTCGTACCAAACCCGAGCTCTCCTACGTTATAGGCACAGTGAGTATGGAAGCACTTGTCGAGAAATCGGCTCATTGCAGCGTCTGCGCACTCATACTTGACAGCCCGTCCTTCTTCAATCCAAACGGTGACTGGGTGATCATGGAGGCGAGAGTCGAAGTCCGCGATGGCATTGACGTTGAAGGCGAAATCTGCAACGAACACTCCAGCAATGGACGCAGGGAATGTGGCGACTTCTCCGGCAGGGAGAATCACGATGCTGCCCTTGCGTGCAACCCCGCGATTGCTGATCCAGCGGTGTTTGGGGTCAATTGTAATATTGAGATCTGTACCGCCCTGCGTCTTAATGCGCAGCCGGCTCGCGTTCATGAGACGTTCAAGGATCGCGGTATTGCGGGCAGAGAGTTCCTCGGGTAAAACACGCAAAGCAGTCGAGAAGAGGCTTGGGCAAGAGCTGATCGCACGAAATACTTGCGAATTCTTGTACTTCGAAATGGCGGAGGCAAGATGGGTAGTGTGCGACATGGTATCGCGTTCGAAGCCTAAGACTATAAGACGGCCACTCAGTTCGTCTGGAGGCGGGAGTGCTGGTTTGAGTCGTTCCAGGAATCCCTCATCGCGAAGAGGGGCCATCCACACCCGCTTTGCAGGTATCCCGCGCAGCTCGAGAGCCGCAGAAACCCACGCCGCCGGCTCGGAGCTGTCACTAGTAAACAAAATGACTACGTAGTCCTCAGGGCGAATTTTGGCGTAATTGTCCAAGAGAGACTGGACACCATCCCACGTATTTGAATCCATTGTTTCCATATGTTTTCTCCGCCAGCTGGGCCGAACCAAGCTATGAAGTAATCCTCAAGGCGATCCCCACCCGTACGTTACGGTGCCGGACCTCGCAGCACTCAGAAGAAGCGCTTCCCGAGTAAGCTCATTTATCACCGATTGACGTCCAATCACCATCGTTAGCTGAGAGCTAGCGCCTTGTCACTGGCGGCCGACCGACAGTCGTTGAAATCACTCGGGAGCGCGTCCTCACAGTCGGTATCTCTGGGCGTTCTTGGAACACCTAAGTCTTGTAGCTGATCTCCCACAGGGTGTCGCCGATCTCGCTATCGACGGCGCCGCCGACTGCATCCTGAAGATCCCGATCCTCGTCCTTGTGCTCCTTTACTTGTTCATCAACCTTTTTCTTCGCTCGTTCAATTGCCTCATCCCGTTCCTTTGAGTTGTCTGCCATGGCTCTGCTCCTTCTTAGAACCGGGTACCCTCTACTGGGTGCCTTTAACAAGGCTCGCATAGAAGTGAGATCCTGTCAATAGTAATTTCTTAAGTTGGCCAAAGAGTGTGCCAGGCATCTGAGCTGAGACGATGCATTCCCGATGACTCCGGACATAAGGGAATACTTTCGGACGCTGGCAGAGACTTCGGGGCTGCCGGAGAGGTTTCGGGCGCGATGCTTTGGTCCAGCACCGCCAATTCCTCCGGCACCACCGGACGGATCAATTCGCAAGCTCCTCGGGCGTCGTGTACAAACGAGAGGCTCCTGTCAGTCCTTGTCTGCGTTCCGAACCCAACCAGCCGACCAGCCGGCAACCGGCGCAGCTCTTCAGATCCTGGTCGACCATGATGGCCGTGATCTCTATAGCGGCCGACATTTTCTGCGCAATCTGGTAGTAAACTGGCTTCCAGGCGCTGGCCATGAGATGTCTACAATGTCAGTTTGACAGCCCTCTCGGCATGAAGTTCTGCGGCCAGTGCGGCACGAAGCTGGTTGCGCCTTGCCCTCAGTGCGGCACCGAGAACCCTCCGGGCTTCAAGTTCTGCGGTGAGTGCGGCTCTTCCCTGGCGGTTCCCCAGGCGGACGCGCCCATCCCCGCGCCGCTGCTCCAGGCGCCGCCGGTCCAGAGCTACACGCCGGCTCATCTCGCGGCCCAGGTGCTCCAGTCCCGGGCGGCTATCGAGGGCGAGCGCAAGCAGGTCACCGTCCTCTTCTGCGACCTCGTGGGCTCGACGGCCCTGGCGGAGAAGCTGGGGCCGGAGACCATGCATCTGCTGCTCAACCGGTTCTTCGAGCTGGCCCTGCGGGAGGTCCACCGCTACGAAGGCACCATCAACCAGTTCCTCGGCGACGGCTTCATGGCCTTGTTCGGAGCCCCGATCACCCATGAGGACCACGTCCGGCGGGCCGCCCTGGCCGCGTTGGGGCTTCGCAAGAGCCTGGAGGAGCATCATGCCGAGTTGGGCGACCTCCACGGCGTCAACGTTACCGTCCGCATGGGGCTGAACACCGGCTGGGTGGTGGTCGGGGGAATCGGGGACCAGCTCCGAAGGGATTACACGGCGATCGGCGACACGACCAACCTGGCGGCCCGTCTCCAGCAGATCGCCGAGCCGGGGACGATCCTGGTGAGCGAGGATACGGGCCGGCTCCTTCAGGGCTCCGCCCGCCTGGAGCCGATCGAGCCGGTGCGGGTCAAGGGCAAGGAGGCGCCCGTCCGGGCCGCCCGGCTGTTGAGCCTGGGGGTCCTCCAGTCCGAGCAGGCCGTGCTGAGCGGTACGTCGCGCTCTCCCTTCGTGGGGCGCCGGCGGGAGATGGCGACGCTCGAGCAACTGCGCGAACGGGCCGCGGAAGGAGAGGGGCAGGTGGTGGGCATCGCGGCGGAAGCCGGTGCGGGCAAATCGCGGCTGACCTACGAATTCCAGCGCCGGCTCTGGGAGCAGCCCCTCCTGCTCCTGGCGGGACGGTGCCTCTCCTACGCGAGCGGCATCCCGTACGTCCCCATCCTCTACATGCTGCGCAACGAATGGGAGATCGCCGAGGCCGACGATCCCGCCACTGTGTCCGCCAAGGTCACCACGAGTCTGCGGAGAGCGGGGATGGACGTGGAGGAGTCTCTGCCCTACCTGCTGAACTTCCTCGGCATCCCCCAGGAGAGCCGGCAGCTCGCGGAGCTGAGCCCACAGGCTCTCCAGGCCCGGACGTTTCGCATCCTGAGGCAGATGATCCTCAACGCGGGCCAAGGCAACCTCGTGATCCTGGAGATCGAGGATCTGCACTGGGTGGACAAGACGTCCGAGGATTTCCTCTCCTTCCTGGTCGAGGGCCTGGTCGCCGCGCGCGTGCTTCTCCTCGTGACCTATCGGTCCGGCTACCGTCCGCCCTGGATCGAGAAGTCTTATGCCACCCAGATCACGCTCTCGCGCCTGACGGACGGAGAGAGCCAGGCCGTGGTCCGCTCGGTCCTGCGCCGGGTGGATCCCACGGACGCTCTCGTCGGCGCCGTCCTGGGCAAGGCGGAGGGCAACCCCTTTTTTCTGGAGGAGCTGGCGCGGTCGCTGCTGGAGCGTCCGGACGTTTCGGTCCCCGATACGATCCAGGGAGTGCTGATGGCTCGGATCGACCGTTTGCCGGAGGAGCACAAGCGGCTGCTCCAGACCGCGTCCGTCCTGGGCCGGGAGTTTCCCATCAACCTCCTGGCCGTGGTCTGGGAAGAAGGTGAGAACCTGATGCCGCTCCTTGCCGATCTCAAGCGCTGGGAGTTCCTCTACGAAGAGCCCACCGCCGAAGAGCCCCGCTATCTCTTCAAGCACGCCTTGACCCAGGAGGCGGTCTACCAGACCTTGCTCAAGAATCGCCGCCAGGCTCTGCACGCCTCGGCCGGCCGGGCGTTCGAGGCGTTCCATGCCGACCGCCTCGACGAGGTTTACGACCGGCTGGCGCATCACTATTCGCAGGCCGACAATGCCGAGAAGGCCGTTTCCTATCTCTCCCTGTTCGCCGAGAAGGCCGCTCGCGGTTACGCTCACGTCGAAGCGGTCCGGGCGCTTCAGGAAGCCCTCGCGCACGCCGGGCACCTGCCGGAGGCAGAGCGGGACCGCCGCACTCTGGAGCTGATCTTCCAGCTCGCCCATTCCCTCCTTCCCCTGGCCCGCTTCTCCGAGACCCTGGAGCTTCTCGTCCAGCATCGGGAGGCCTTGGAGCGGCTCCGGGATCCGGCCCTGGCGGGCCGCTATTTCTTCTGGCTGGCCCATACCTACAGCTACCTCGGAAACCAGGAGGAGGCCGCACGCAACGCCCGGCTCTCCATCGAGGAGGCGCGGCGGGCCGGGGATACGTTCGCGGAGGGGCGGGCCTGGTACGTGCTCTGCCGCGACGCGTTCTGGTCGGGCCGGTTCTCCGAGGGGATCGGGTATGGGCGCCAGGCCGTCGAGCTGCTGGAGAAGAGCTCGGATCCCTGGTGGCAGGGGCAGGCGTACTGGGTCGCGGGGTTCCATCATTACGTTCTGGGGCAGTTCGAGGAGGCGTTCGACCGGATGAAGTGGGCCGAGGCCATCTGGCGGGCCCTGCAGGATCCCCGGCTGGATCCCTCCTGGAGCACGGGCTACTTCCATGCCTCTCTCGGGGAATGGGACCTCGGGATCGAGGAGTGCCAGGGAGGGCTGGAGCGGGCCCAGGACCCCCTCAACACCGCCGCGGCTCTGGGATTCCTGGGCTACGCCTACTTGGAAAAGGGCGACATCCCTCGTGCCATGAAGGCCTTGGAGAGAGCGGTCGCACCTATGCGCCAGGCCGGGATGCAGCAGCTCCTGGGCTGGTTCTCCGCCTTCCTCGCCGAGACCTACCTCCTCGCGGATCGCCCGGACGAGGCTCGAGAGCTGGCCCGCGAGGCCCTGGCGACCACCGAGAGCGTCGGTTTCCGTTATGGCAGCGGCATGGCTCAGCGGGCTCTCGGGCGCATCGCCCGGGCGTTGGGAGACCACGAGGGCGCGGAGACGTGGCTGGAGCAGGCTCTCGAGAGCTTTCGCGTTATTCAAGCTCCTTTCGAGGTGGGGCGCACCCGGCTCGAGCTGGCTCTCCTCGCGGGCGCCGGATCCGCTGAGGCGGGCCGGCAGCTCGAGGAAGCCCGCAAGCTTTTCGGGGAGCTGCGGGTGCCGCTCTATGTCGAAAGGTCGGCCTCTCTTGCCGCTGAGCTGGTGGCCTCCGGCGCGGAGCCGAGCGGCCCGAACGTCAGATAGACCTTGGCCGCAGGTTCCCGGCCGGGATGGCAGACGACCTTGACGTGACTCAGGCTGCGGGCGCAGAGCCCCCGGATTCCCGCCTCGGCCAACGGCCATCGCTCGGGAGCCGTCCAGAAAGTGTCGTACCCGGGCCAGGCCAGCACGGCGTCCCGCTTCGCGGGTGAGCACAGCCCTCTTTCCACCAAGCGCGCGAACAGGTCGTCCCAGCGCGGCTCCCGGGGGGGCTGCCGTGGAAACGAGCCTTCGATGCCGATGCGCGGGGAGATCTCCGTGCCGACATCGAAGGAGAGATGGAGCCTCTCGACCCCTGCGAAGAGGGGGACCATTTCCACGACCCCGGGAACGGCTCGCGGAGCGATGCTCTGGAGATAACCGGGGATCTCGGCCGGCTCCAAGCCGAAGATCTCCAGCCGCACGGCGTCGCTGCCCCTGGAGCGCAGGTTGAAAATATAGAGAAGGCTGGCCGAAGGGGGCAGGGCCTCCAGACAGGCGAGGATCAGGTCGCGCTGCTTCGTCGAAGGAGCTTCACCGCTGAGGGCGGGCAGGAGCGTGCCGGTGAGCCAGCTGGGATCGATTTCCCTCGGAAGCTTGGCGCAGACGATCGGTATCGGCACCGGATCGGCCGCAAGGGGTTGATCCAGGTCGAACTCGAGCCAGACCGATCGCACCGGTTCGAGCCAGAGAGAGAGAAAGTCACTGGCGGCAGACGGTGGCAGCCGCTCCGCCACGTCACGAGCCTGAGCGGCCGTGAGGAGGCGCAGGGAGAGGTCCACCGGACTCGCGGCGGCCGCGAGCCGGGCTTCGAGGACCCCTTGGCATTCACCAGGAAGAGCCCCGGCGAGGGCACGGAGGCGCTCTACGGCACCGGAATCGAAGAGAGGCTGAGTCAGCCGGGGCTCAAGGACCGCCAACCAGTGGGCACCGGTCAACGGCACGACGGATCCCGCCTAGCCTCCTCCGGTCCCGCCCGGGGGTGTGCCCGTTCCCCATTCATCCTCACCGCCGGCGGCCTGGTCGAGATCGTCGTCCGACAGCTCGCGGTCGCTGTCCAGGAGCTCGTGGATGTCTTCCAGGGTGAGGTGATAACCCCTTTCCTTCGCCCAGCGGAGCGCCGCGCCGGGCTCGCGGAGCAGGGCGCGGGCTTCCTCTAAAAGACAGGGATCTTTGCGCACGTCTTCCAAGAAGCGGTTCTGCTCGGGACTGCTCATGACTTGCCTCCTTTCGTGAAGTTCCCTTCACGATGCGCCAATCCGGGGAGCGAATCAACCCCCCTGAGGCTCTTGCAAGATTCGTTCGTAGTTTCCACCCGCCGCGAGGCGATCAGTCTTCCCGCGCCGACGGCGGGTCCACCACCGTCAGGTGGAACGTGGTGCCGGTGCCGTGCTCGCTTTCGAGCCAGATACGGCCGCCGATCTGCTCGATGGCGGTGCGGACGATGGCGAGACCCAGGCCGGTGCCGTCGGCCACGCCGGGGTGGGCGCGGACGAACTGCTCGAAGACGAGGTTCTGCATCTCGTCGGGGATGCCCAGGCCGTTGTCCGAGACCGAGATCCGCCAGTGGCCGTCCTCTTCCCGCTGGACGCCGATGCGGACCCAGCGGTCGGTCTCGTCGGGATCGGAATACTTGATGGCGTTGCCGATCAGGTTGATCAACGCCAGCTCGACCCGGGTGGCGTCGACCTGCACGTCGGGGATCGGCTCCTGGATCTCGATCCGCACCTCCCGCTCGTCCGCCATGCCCCGCAGCTCCTCGACCGTATCCACGATCAGGGTCCGCAAGGAGAGGCGCCGGCCCTGGGCCGTCTCCTCGCTCCCCTGGGCGATGGCCAGGGAATGGACGTCGTCCGCCACTCCCTTGATGCGCTGCATGGTGTTGCGCAGGTTGCGCAGCGCCCGCTCGCGGGTGGCCTCGTCCGCCCGCTCGTTCCCCAGCAGGTGGAGGGCCGCTTCGGCCGTGCTCAGACGGTTGCGCAGCTCGTGCGCCAGGTCGCGGCCGAAGCCGCCCAGCAGGCGCGCGCGCTCCCGGCGGTCCCGGAACCCCTCCTCCCGGAAGGTGGTCGCGGTAATGGCGGTGATCGCCGTCAACGCGCGGTAGAGGCGCTCGGAAACCTCGATGGCGTAGCCGGGCGGCACCTTGCGGCCGAAGCTCTGGGCTTCTTCCTTCAGGGCGCTGAAGAGGATGTCTCCCAGGATCTCGAACTCGGCCAGGATCTCGTCGATGTCGTAGCCCTGCTCGCGGCGCAGGCGGGCGAGCTTGGTGAACTCGGTGCGGACCAGCTCCTCGTGGGCCAGGTCGCCGTCGGAGATCAGGTACTCGGAGATCGCCCGCAGGACCTCGGGGATGTGGTTCAGCAGCGCGTTGGTGGGGAAGACCCGGCGCGGATGAACGTCCAGCCGCTGGAGGAGGCGGTCCAGCCAGGCGCGCGTGAGCTCCGTGGAGCGGCGGTGGAGCTCGGCTCCGAGGTGCGCCTCGAGATCAAGGACGTTCTTGCGTTTCTGCCTCATGAAACCTCTAGCCGCAATGCGGCGCTCCTACCAGGGGATGGTGTAACCGTGAAGTGGATGCCGTGAAGATTCTACCTCATGGGCCGTCGTACCGGGAGCGGCGAATGTGCTGCCGCAGGCCGTGGAAGATCCACGGCAGGGTCTTGGCGGTGCCCCGGTCGACGGCCCAGCGGGGCGTGAGGCCGCCCGGGTCGGTGTAGAGGCGGCAGGCGGCGAGGGTGCGTCCCGGCCCCAGGGACGTCAGCGTCCAGGAGCCCCGATGGCCGGCGACGTTCCCGGAGCCGGGGACGTAGGACCACAGGATCCGCCAGGTCTTCCCCCTCGGGCCTATTTCCACGCCCTGGGTGAAGCGCACCCGGTAGCGCCGCTCGCCCAAGAGGGCGGGCAGATTCATTTCGTGCTCGCCCAGCACCGAGCCGTCCGGCTGCGGCCAGGCGTCGGACCTCTCCAGGAACGGCATGAACTCGTGCCAGTGAGCGTAGTCCGTGAGAGCCCGGAAGACCCGCTCCGGCGGCGCCTCGATCACTCCACGTCCCACCCCCTCCTTCGGTTTCCCGGCGCCGGCGGCCACCATCTCCACCCACACCTCGCCCGTCGGCGTCACCCAGGCCTCGCCGGGCAGAATGGGCGCCGGGCCGGCGAGGAGCAGGGCAGCGAGCACGGTCAGGAGGGGCATCGTGCACAATGGTAAGGCGGGATTTTCATTTCGGGAAGGAAGGGGACGATGATGATCGAGATGACCGAGTGGCGGCAAAGCGCGCGTCCATGAGCTGGGGGCGGGTCCTCGCCCGGCTGGCGGGCCTGGCGCTCCTCTTCGTGCTCCTGGTCCTGGGCTACCCCTATCTGCGGAACGCCGTCCAGGTCGTCCAGCTCTTCCGCGAGCCGCCGCCCACTTACCTGCCCGTGCCCGTCGAGGGAGTGAAGCCCTCGGAGCTCTCGAACACCTGGGGAGCGCGGCGCGGCGGCGGCCGGTCCCACGAAGGGATCGACATCTTCGCCCCCCGGGGGACGCCCGTCGTCTCCGCCACCCGGGGCGTCGTGACGCGCAAGGGCTGGAACCTGCTGGGCGGCAAGACGGTCTCCATCCTCGGCCCCGCCGGCTGGCATCACTACTACGCCCATCTGGATGAATGGGACGCTCCGGCGATCGGCGACTGGGTCGAGGCCGGGACGGTGCTCGGCTATGTGGGCGACACCGGCAACGCCAAGGGCACGCCGACCCATCTGCACTACGGGATCTACGAATCGGGCGGGGCGCGGAACCCGTATCCGCTGCTGAAGCGGCGGAAGATGTGAGGAAGGCCGGGCCTTCCGCCCGGCCGAAGACCCCTCATCCCTGTCCCTTCTCCCACCGCACTCCCCCCGACCGGGAGAAGGGAACCTGACTGAAACGATGGAGCTTGTAGGGTGCGCTCTGCGCACCACCACCGTTGAAGGCGCGCACAGCGCACCCTACGAAATGGCCCTACCCTCCCTCCCCCTTCTTCGTCTCCCGCGCCGCCTTCAACTGCTCCTTCAGGACCTCCGTCTCCCGTTCGAGCTGTTCGACGCGGTCCTTCAGGGCCTGGTCCTCCTTCCCGGCGGAGGCCTGGAGGCGGATGGCGTTGACGGCCCGCTCGGCGTTGCGCCGCTGCCGGCCGTCGGCCTCGGTGCGGGCGTGGCGCTCGATGGCGGGGATGGCGGCCGGGTCGCCGAGCTTGCCGAGCGCCCGGTAGGCGTTCTCCCGCAGGGAGTAGAAGGGATCGTTGAGGTAGCCCTCGAGCGCCTTGCGGACGTCGTCGTGCCGGCGGCGGTCCTCGAGGCCGATGGCGACCAGCGTGTCCAGGGCGTCGTCGCGGCTGTCGATGGGCGCGCCGTACTTCGCCAGCCGCATCGCGGGCTCCCAGGCGCGGTCGGGCTCGATGTTGCCCAGGGCCTTGAGAGCGGCGCCGCGGACCAGCTCGCGGAAGCTGTCCTGGGACAGGGCCGCGATCAGGATCTGCACGATCTCGGCGCGGCGGCTCTCGAAGAAGCCGAGGGAGGTGGCCGCCGCGGCCCGCACGAAGTAGCTCTCGTCCTGCTCCAGGGCGCGGCGCAGGATGGGGATCAGCTCGATCTTGTCCGGAAAGCTCTGGAGGGTCTCGACCACGACGCTGCGGACGCGGCTGTCCTTGTCGCCGAGCCCGGGGCGCAGGGCTTCCAGGGCCGGGGCGGTGGCGATCTTGCCCAGGGCCTTCGCGGCTTCCTGGCGGGCGGCGCGGAAGGGCTCCTCGCGAAGGGCGCGGCCGAGCGCCGCCACGGCCTCGTCGCCGCCCAGGTCGCCGAGGGCGCGGAGGGCCTCCAGCCGGGCGGGCAAGGGCTTGGCTGCGAGCTGGACCACCCACTCGGCGGCCGGCTTGTCGAAGTCGACCGTCTTCAGGATCCAGCCCTGGGGATCGATCACCACGGTGCGCGGGCGCTCCTCGGCGGGGATGTAGAGATCCTGGAATTCACGGGCGGCGAGGGGGATCCGCCGCACCACCGAATCCTTTTCTCCCACCAGGGCGATCTCCAGGGGGAAGGAGAAGAGGCCGGTCTGCTCGTCGAGCGTCTGGGTCTGCCGCACCTCCAGGTGCACCTGCCGGGTCTCCGGCTGCCAGTCCCACTTCACCTTCAGCTCGGGATGGCCGGCGCCGTAGACGTAGCGGTCGAAGAGGGGGCCCAGGGAGACGCCGGTGGCCTCTTCCATGGCGCCCTGGAAGTCGGCGGTGCTCACCGTCCGCCCGGCGAAACGCTCCAGGTAGGCGTGGATGCCCTTGCGCCAGCCCTCCTCGCCGGCGAGGAAGCGGACCATGTGGAGCACCAGCGCGCCCTTGTCGTAGCTGTGGCTGTCGAACATGTCGATCGGGTCGGTGTAGCGCTTGGTGACGAGAGGGCGCCGGTACCGGTTGGTGTCGTCGTTGAGATAGGTCCCGCGCAGGCCGTCCATCTCCTGGTAGAAGTCGTCCTCGCCGTGGGCGTTCCCCTTGTAGAGGGCCGTGAAGTAGTCGGCGAAGCCCTCGTTGAGCCAGACGTTCGACCAGTCCTCGCAGGTGGCGAGGTCGCCGAACCACTGGTGGGCCGCCTCGTGGGCGACCAGGCCCTCGCTGGTGAAGTCGAGGGCGGCGCGGGCGTCGTGCAGGGTGCGGGAGGTCTGGGTGGTGGCGGAGATGTTCTCCATGCCGCCCCACATGTAGTCGACGACCACCGTCTGGGCGTATTTGGCGTAGGGATAGGGGCGGCCGGTCGCCTGCGAGTAGAACTCCAGCATCTTGGGCGTGTCGCCGAAGGAGCGCCGGGCCTTTTCGGCGTCGGCGGGCGGCACGTAGTACTCGACCGGGATCCCCCGCCATTCGTCCGTCACCTTGGTGTACTCGCTGATCGCCACCGAGACCAGGTAGGTGGTGTGGGGCACGTCCATCCGCCAGTGCCAGGTCCGCCGGCCGCCGGGCTGGTCGGTGACCTCGATCAGCTTGCCGTTCGAGACGACCTGGAGGGGGCTCGCGACGGTGGCGACCATCTCGGTGGTGGTGCGGTCGTTCGGGTAGTCCCAGCTCGGGAACCAGTGGCGGTTGAGGTCGGCCTCCCCCTGGGAGTAGATCTGGCGGGGCTTGGCGGGGTAGCCCGCGTCCGGGCCCACGAAGTAGAGGCCGGCCTTGGGATGGGCCGTGTAGTCGATCGCGACCTCCAGCTTGTCCTCGGGGCCGTAGGGGCGGTCGAGGCGCACGGTGAGCGTCTCGGACTGTGGATCGACGGCGAACGGCCGTTCCGCGCCGCCCACGCGCACCTTCCGGACGTCGAGCCCCTCGGCGTGGAAGACCAGGGATTCGAGGCCCGGCAGGAGGGGGACGAGCGTGTTGGTGGCGGTGCCGGCGACGCTCTTGGCGTCCCAGTCGAAGGCGAGGTCGAGCCGGAGGTGCTGGAGATCGTACTGCCGCGACGGCATGTACCGGGCGGGCGTGTCCGGAGGAGAGAAGGGTTGCCGCTCGGCATGGCCCGGGACGGCGGCCGCGAGAAGCAGGAAGAGCGCGGAGAGGTGTGCCGGAGCGTTCATCGTTCCCCCCTGAAGTCAGGTTGAAAAGCGGGCGCTATCTTAGAACGGGCGGCGTAGAATCCCCGCATGCCGCGCTACCGCATGGTCCTCGCCAAGGAAGACTTCAAATTCTCCTCCGCCCACTTCACGCTCTTCAGCGATGGCCGCGCCGAGCTGCTTCACGGCCACAACTACCGGGTGAGGGTCGAGCTCGGCGGGAGCGCCCTGGACGCCGAGGGCCTGCTGGTGGACATCGAGACCTTCAAGCGGGCCTTGCGCGGGGTGTGCGCCCGCCTGGACAGCCGCACCCTGATCCCCGGCGAGAGCGCGCGGCTGCTCTGGACGCGCGACGGCGAGGCGATCGACGTGCGGTGCGGCGAGCGGGCCTACCGTTTTCCCGCCGAGGACACCCTCGTGCTACCCCTCGCCAACACCTCGATCGAGCTGCTGGCCCGCATGATCTGGCACGACCTCGCCCCCGGGCTCGCCGGGTCGGGGGTGGACGTCCTGGCCGTGGCGGTGGAGGAGACGGCGGGTCAGCAGTGCTGGTACGAGGAGGGGGTCGGGCGGGGGGCCTGACGGGGGCCCGAAGACCCCTCATCCCTGTCCCTTCTCCCACCGCACTCCCCCCGACCGGGAGAAGGGGACCTGACTGAAACGATAGAGCTTGTAGGGTGCGCTCTGCGCACCACCACCGTTGAAGGTGCGCACAGCGCACCCTACGGGCAATACCGGCCGTGGTGCGTTCCCTTCTCCCGGTCGGGGGGAGTGCGGTGGGAGAAGGGACAGGGATGAGGGATTGGGCGGGGGCCCTTCAGCGTCACACCCGGATCTCCCGCCCCTTCCATCTCGTCAGCTTGCCCCGCCGCCGGTCGAGCACGCCGATCCCGAGCACACCGGCGAGCACCAGGGAGTCCAGGGGGTAGAGGAGGCCCCAGGCCGGCGCGTGGCCGCTGCCCGAACGCAGGAGCATGGAGGAGACGGCGCCCGCGGTCCACAGGACGGCGGCCTCCTGCCAGCAACCGCCGAGCAGGAAGGCCAGCAGGGCGGCGGGCGGCAGGAGGAGGACCGCGAGCAGCATGGCCGTGAGCGCGGGACGGCTGCCCAAGAGCCCGCCCAGATTGCGCCGCCAGCCGCGGGAGGCCTCCTCCCAGCCGCGGTACATGCGCACCCGCAGGCCCTCGGAGCGCAGGAACCCCGTGCGGAAGCCGTGAGCGCGCAGGCGGGAGACGAGCGCCACGTCGTCGAGCGTCTCGACGCGGATGGGCTCGAAGCCGCCGACGGACTCCCAGGCCTCCCGGCGGAAGAGGATGAGCTGGCCGTTGGCAACGGCCGGGCCCGCGGCGCCGTCCGCGGCGTCTTCCCAACTCCCCAGCAGCGCGTCGAGCAGCGCGAAGACGGCCGGGATCAGCAGGCTCTCCCCGAGGCCGCGCACCTCCTGGAAGCCGGCGATGGACACCGCGTCGAGCCGCCGGCCGGCCGCCGCGGCGTGGGCTCGGGCGAGGAGGTCGGGCGAGTGGCGCGCGTCGGCGTCGGTGAGCAGGATCCAGGGAGTCTCCACATCCTGGGCTCCCACCCAGAGCGCGTGGACCTTGCCCCGCCAGCCTTCGGGGAGGGGGCCGGCCGCGAGCAGCGTCAGGCGGGGCTCGCCGGCGGCCCGCGCCGATACCAGGGCGGCGGTGCCGTCCGTGGAGCCGTCGTCGATGACCCGCACCTGGGGCCGGGCCGTCTGGGCGAGGAGAGTCTCCAAGCAATCCAGAACGTTATGTCGTTCGTCACGTACGGGGAGCAGAATGGTCGTTGCCGGGCAGGGGAGAGCGGGGGCCGGAAGCGCGGGAGCCTGCCGGCGGCGGGCTCCGATCCTCAGCGCCAGCCCGAGAAGGCCGGCGCCGAGGAGGATGGAAACAGCCAGGGGAACGGTCACGCTCTTGATGGGAAGGAGAACGGGGCCGGGGGCTACGCGCTGTCCCGCTGCTCGAGCGCTTCCTCGACCTCGCCGGGCTGAGGGAAGCGGCCCAGCTTTTTCTTGGAGAAGATGAGGTCGTTCCCCACGGTGACCTCGAAGACGCCACCGCGGCTGCGAATCAGTTGGGGTTGGATGCCGAACTTCTTTTCGATCTGAGCCGCCAGACCGGCGGCACGGGGGTAGTAGTTTCAGCTGGTGCAGTACTCAATGGAGACGTTGGTGGGCATGGAATCCTCCTTTCACTCGAGCATTATAGCCGGCCGGTCAAGACGGCTGGCGGGCCGAGCGAGAGGTGCCCGGATTGGATGATTTCTCTTCCAAGAGAGGAATGAAGTTGCAGGAGTCCTTGTTACTCGCTGTAAGGTGCGGGCGGGAACCAAAGCGGGACAAACTCGCTGAAAGTTCTCCCCAAGGGCTGGATTTCATCCCGTCGCCTGAGTATAATCGAGAACGTTCAACATCGCTGTGAGATTTCGGACCTGGATTTTGAGCTTGCATAACCTGACGGGTGCACCGGCAGGGGGTGTAAGAAGGTATAATTGAATTGTATGAAACGTGGAGGTAAGAAGATGAAAGGTGAGGCGCCGAACATGTCTTCCAAGGAGATGGCCCAGATCCGGCAGAACCTAGAGGGTACGCCGGACATCGAGGAGGCCGCGGAGCTGATGAATCTCGCCGGGAACTCTACCCGGCTCAAGCTCCTGTACCTGCTCGAGAACATGAAAGAGCTCTGCGTGTGCGACCTCGCGGAAATGCTCGGGGTATCCGTATCGGCGGTGTCCCAGCACCTCGCGAAGTTGAAGGCGTACGGGCTCGTGGCTCCGCGCCGCGACGCGCAGACCATCTACTACCGCCTGACGGAGCACGAGTTCAACGCGAAGCTCCGCGACAACTTCTTCAAGCAGTTCCAGGTCTGACCTGGAGCACCGTTTTGGGTTTAAGAGCGGCCGGGTTTACCCGGCCGCTTTTCTTTTGTGCCCGCCTTCGTAGGCTGCCTGGACCAGGCGCAGGCAGGTGTCGATCGTGCGGGCCGCCTCCCCGGCGTCCACCCGGTCGAAGCTGAGGGCGGAGAGCGTCATGGCGGCGGGCGTGGGCAGGGCGGCCAGACAGCGCAGGACGTCTTCGAGACCGGGGCCGCCGGGCACGGGGACGGCCACGGCCGGGGCGTCCCGCGGGTCGAGGCCGTCGAGATCGAGGTGCAGGTACACGGGCCTTTCCTCGCCAATCTGATCCAGGCCCACTTGGTCCGGAGGGAGGGCCAACAGCCCGAGGCGCCGGACGTTCTCCTGTTCGAGAGGATCGAAATCGCGCCCCGCCAAGTGGACGGCCTGGCTCACGGGGAGCGGCCGCAGCCCGATCTCCCGGGCCAGCTCCGGCAGGCCGCTGCCGCAGAGGGTCGTGAGCGCCATGCCGTCCCAGTAGCCGCTGGGGGAGGACTCCGGCGTGTTGAAGTCGCCGTGGGCATCGATCCAGACGACGGCCGGGTCGGTTCCGCCCTTCTGCAGGCCGGCCACGACTCCCACGCAGGCCAGGCAGCCGCCGGAGAGGACCAGGGGGAAGCGCCCGTTCGAGCGGGCGAGCGCCACGGCACGGGCGATGGCCTGGCCGACGGCGGCCAGGGTCTCCGGCTTGCCGGCCGCCGCGACCTGGATCTCTACCGCGTGGACCTCCCGGCCCCCTTGCCGCAGACGGTCGAGGAACCCGCGTGCCACCAGCTCGCGCGGCGCCCGGGCCATGCCCGTGTCCTGACGCTCGACCTCGTACGGAACGAGGATGGCTTGAACGTTCATCGAGATCGATCCTATCCCGAAGCCATGCGGTTAGAATCCGCCTGGAACTTTGAAGGGAGGGAGCCTGAATGAGCAACCAGCATCCGCGTCCCAAGTTCACCTACCTCGGCCATGCCACCATCCGTTGCGATCTCCCCGGCGGTGAGGTCATGCTCATCGATCCCTGGGTCCAGGGCAACCCCTCCTGCCCCGAGAGCCTGAAGACGTTCGACCGTCTCGACGCGGTCCTCATCACCCATGCCCACTCCGACCACATGGGCGATGCCGTCGAGATCTGCCAGCGGTACAAGCCGAAGAAGGTGGTCGCCTGCTTCGAGCTGTGCGCCTGGCTGGGCGAGAAGGGGGTGAAGAACTGCTCCGGGATGAACCTCGGGGGGTGCCAGGATGTGCTCGGGCTGAACGTCACCATGGTTCGCGCCGACCACTCCTGCGGCGTCCTGGACGACGGCGAGATCATCTACGGCGGCGTGGCGGCGGGGTACATCGTGCGGCTGCCCGGCGGCTTCACCTTCTACCACTCGGGCGACACGGCCCTGTTCTCGGACATGCAGCTCCTGGGCGAGATGTACCGGCCCGAGCTGGCGTTTCTGCCCATCGGCGACCTCTACACCATGGACCCTCTGCAGGCGGCCCGCGCCTGCCGCTTCCTGGGCGTCCGGAAGGTCATCCCCATCCACTGGGGGACCTTCCCGGCCCTCACCGGCACGCCCGAGAAGCTGGTGAAGGCCCTGGAAGACTACGGCACTACCTGCGAGGTGGTGGCGCTGCAGCCGGGCGAGAGCTATTAGGACTCCCGCCCGGCGTCCGCCCTGCCGCTAGGGCAGGGCGGCGGACCAGGCCGAGAGGTTGCCGCTCTCGAACCCGTCGCTGAAGGGAAGCGTGGAGGGGCAGGACTGCACCGTCACGTCGTCGACGTACCAGCCCTCGCGCGATATCGAGGCGTCCGTCGCCATGCGGAAGCGGACCTGAACCATCTGCCCCTTGTAGGCGGTGAGGTCGACGACGGAGTTCGTCCAGTTCTGCGGGTCCCCGCACCAGGCGTTGGTATTGGCGATCGGGTTGCTGCAGCAGGTGGAGACCGGCCCGTCGTAGGGATCGGTGAGGAGCTGCGCCTGGAGCCGGGTCCAGGTGCCCCCGCCGTTGGTGGAGACCTCCGCGACGGCGCCGTCGTAGCAGCCGCCCGCGCGGGACTCGAGGGTCTGATGGTTCCAGAACCTCAGGGCCACGGACAGGGCCTGGTTCGGCAGGGCCATCACGGGGGAGACCAGGTACTGGTCGGAGACGGACGCCGGGGCGTTGGCGTGGAAGGAGTTGGCGCCGCTGTGCGACCGCACGCTGGAGAGGGCCCAGCTATCGGCCGTGCCGCTGTGGGTCCAGCCCGCGGCGCCGGCCTCGAAATCGGTGGCCAGGATCTGGGCCGGCGTCACCCCGAGGCTGCAATCGCCGGGGGCCGGCACGGTGGTGAAGCTGCGCACGGCGGAGAAGGCGCCGGTGCCGCAGGCGTTGCCGGCCTTCACGCGCCAGTAGTAGGTGGTGCTGGTGTTGAGCGAGCCGGCGAGGGTGTAGGTGGGGAGGGCGAGGCCGCTCGCCGTCTCGAAGATGCTGGTGAAGGCGGCGTCGGTCGCCACCTCGATCGTGTAGGTGCCGGCCTGGCTCACCGCCTGCCAGGTGAAGGTGGGCTGCACCGGCTGGCTGCCGGCCCCATCGGCGGGCGTCAGGAGGGTGACCGCCGACGGCGCGACGGTGAAGAGGTCGAGGCCGACGGTGCGGGACTTGGTGCCCGTGGTGCTCGTTCCGTCGATCTGGATCGTGTAGGAGCCGGCGGCCGCCGAGCCGGTGTTCGAGACGGTCAGCGTGCTCGAGCCGGGCGGAGTCACGGGGTTGGTGCCGAAGCCGACCGTGGTGCCCGCCGGGTTGCCGCTCGCCGACAGGGTCACCGGGTCGGTGAAGCTCAGGATCGAGCCGATCGACACCGAGTAGCCGGCGTTGGCCGGAGCGCAGACGGCGAGGCTGGAAGGCGTGGCGCCGAGGGTGAAGTCGGGAGTCAGGGCGCAGTTGGAGCAGACCAGGGCGAAGTCCTGGTCCGTGCCGTCGCCGTTGTAGGGCACTCCGTCGCCGTTGATGGCGGTGCCCGCGACCGTGATGTCGATGCTGCCGCCGGGGTTCTGGATGAAGACGTTCTCCAGGTTGTTGATCGCGTCCGGGGTGCCGCCGGTGGCGCTCCATCCGGCGGTGAAGCGGTTGCCGAGATAGGTGTTCGCGCCGTCCACCACCGTCAGGTCGAGGTTGTTGACCAGGGCGGGGTTGGCCCCCACCGCGCCGGCGGCGTCGGTCCAGGCCAGGCTCACTTTCACCGGCTGGCCCGGGTTGGGCACGCCGACCGTCACCTGGAAGCTCTGGCCGGTACCGGCGAGGAGCATCGTCTGGTCCCAGTACTCCGCCGGCGCGGTCGGGCTGACGACCTTCGTGATGTTGATGCGGCCCCAGCCCTCGTTGGCGTTGGGGATGTCGGCCGGGCCCATGTCCACGGCGCCGTTGACCAGCAGGGCCTTGGCCATCGCCGGGCTCGGGTTGGCGCCGACGTGGAAGCCGCGCCACCACTCGGTGAGAAGGACCACGGCGCCCGAGGTGTGGGGCGACGCCATGCTGGTGCCGGAGCAGAAGGCGTAGAGGTTGCTCGTGCCGCCGATGGCCGTGGCGCAATCGCCGCCCAGGTCGTTGCGGGTCGACGAGATCTGCTCGCCGGGCGACGTGATCGTCGGCACCCAGCGGCCGTCGACCGCCGGGCCGCGGCTGCTGAAGCCGGAGATGGTGTTGATGCTGCCCGCCCGGGCGTTGACGGAGGAGGCGGTGGCGATCAGGTTCTTGGCCTCGTGGGGCGCCGTCAGCGTCTGGGGGTTGGGCCCCGAGTTGCCGGCCGAGAACACCTCGATGAAGGGCTCCGCCACGGCGCCGGTGTCGAAGTTGCCGTCGCGCACCATGAGGTCGTGGGTGCGCTCCGAAGCCTGGTAGCCGTGGGCCGCGCCCTCGCCGGTGGTCCAGGAGTTGTTGCCGCCGACGGCGCCGCCGAGGACGGCGCGCTTCGAGTGCTCCTGCCAGCCGCCGGCCGGCGGCCACGCGGTGCCGGAGAGGGAGTTCATGGCGAAGATGCTGTACTCGGGGGCCACGCCCAGGCCGTACAGAAAGCCGTTGGCGTCGGAGAAGCCGCCGGTGGCATCGCCGCCGATGATGCCGGCGACGTGGGTGCCGTGGCCGCCACCCGTGCAGTCGGTGCCGGGAGTGGTGCCCGTGTCGCAGCCGGCCGGGATGCCGGGGAAGCTGTAGCCGCCGGCGATGTGGCTGCCGAGGTCGGGATGGTCATAGTCCACGCCGGTGTCCACCACCGCCCAGGTGACGCCGCCGCCGTCGAGGCCCAGGGTGGAGAGGTGGCTCAGGTAGCCGGTGACGGGAACGCCGCCGGGGTGGTTGCCGGCCAGGATCTGGTCCGACATCTCGTCGTCCAGCACGGGCCGCGGGCTTTCATAGCCCAGCCACAGGACGGTGCCGAGGGCGGCCACCCCCTCGACCGCGCTGGCGTCGAGGCGGAGGATGGCGTCGTAGAAGGCGCCATCCGGCTGCGAGGGGTGGACCTGCAGGATCTCGGCCCCGAGCTTGGCGAAGGCGTCGAGGGTCGCCTTGCGGTCCCCGTGGTCGTAGAACATCACGTCGACGTTGGCGATCTTCCCCGTCCGGCCCCGCAGGTCGGCGTTGACCTTGTAGGCCGGGTGGAAGACGCCCTGCCAGCGCACGAAGTCGAGGTTGGCGACGGCGCCGCTCTCCGCCGGTCCCGCCCACACCAGGTAGGTGTTGTGCGGGTAGTACTGGAGCACCCGGGCGCCCGCGCCGGCGAGCCGGGTGAGCCAGGCGTCCTGGGGCGGCCCGACGAGCTGGACCAGCCGGAAGCCCGGGTTGGAGGGCGTGGCGCGCAGCTCCGCCGGGAGCTCGGGCTCGCCCTGCGCGAGCGGGTCGAAGCGGAAGCCGGGCACCCGCACCTGCCGGGCGTCGGGCACCACGACGTAGGGCACACCGCTGGCGTCGAAGCGGGCGAGGTCCGTGGCATCCACTTCGAGCCATTGAAACGACCCGTAGTCCAGGGCCTGCGCCGGCCGCACCTGGGCGGCGGCCACCTGCGCCCGCGCCTGCGCCGGCACTCGCACCACGACCGGCTCGCCCGCCGCGGGGGCGGCGGCGAGGGCCAGGGCGGCGAGCCCGATGAAAACAGCCTTGCTCCTGATCACGTTCCGAAGGTCGAGAAGTTTCATGGGCTCTCCTGGTCGCGGACGTCAAGGACCGTTGCCGGGGGAGGTTCCCGGCGGTTCGGGTGGACTGCTGTAGCTGGCTGACTATTTTATTGAAACAGGATCAGCATCATAACCCAAAACCAGTGTTCTAAAACCGGACGGCGCCCCCGAACCCCGCGAACCAGTTCGGGCTGGGATCGTCCAGCCCCGTCCCCACGCGCACGTCGAGCTGCACGTCGTTCGACACCAGGTAGGAGAGGCCGGTGTTCAGGTAGCTCGTCGAGGAGCCGTCGATGCTCTCCTTGGAGAACCCGAAGCCCTCCAGGTAGGCCCCCCAGCGGCCGGTCAGGGCGACGGCGGCCGAGAGGCTGGCGGCGAACTGGTTGAAGCGCTCGCCGCCATCGCTGGGATAGCCGAAGATCAGGGTCGAGCCCAGGGAGAACCGGTCGGTCAAGTCCCAGCCGAGGGCCAGCTTGCCTTCCGGCTGCCACTCGTCGGACGTCAGGTCGTCGCTGCCGATGGGGACCGAGGTGCCGAGGAGAATGGACATGTAGGGGCGTCCCGGCGGCATGAGGTTCGGGTCGTCCTCGGTCAGCCGGATCTTGACGCCGATCGTCGGGTCCTCGTAGCCCGACAGCGTCGAGGCGCCCGAGACGCCGGTGTCGACGCGGCTGAAGGAGCCGACGCCCAGGCGCGCTTCCACCCGGTCCTTGACGCCGATGCGCACGAGGAGCTCGCCGAGGGAGGAGGAGTCCTCGTCACCCTGGCGGGCGAAGGTGTAGCCGCCTTCGAGCTGGTAGTGGCCGGGCGGCACGGTGGAGGTGCCCTCCGTGAAGTCCGGGCGGTCGGTCGAGAGCTCGTCCGGCAGGCCGGAGAGGTCCTGGGCGGCCAGCGGAGCAACCAGCGGGGCGGTCAGCGGCACGGCGGCAAGAAATCCCATCAGGGCGAAGGCCCGTCGATTCATCTCGGCTCTCCTGTTTGAAACGCCTGTTGAGGCGTCGATTCTATAACTGATGTGCCAGTTCCATCCGCCCGCTGTCCTCCAAGACCTGGGAGCCGCTCGCCGTCAGGCGCAGGCCCTCGCCGGCGCGCTCCACCCAGCCCTCCCGCAGGAGCTTCGAGAGCACGCGCTGGAGCCGCCGGGGCTCCCAGCCGAAGCGCCGCTCCAGCACCGTCACGGGCAGGCCCTCGCCGCCCTTGCGGAGATGGAGCAGCAGGAGCTCGCCCGCCAGGCGCCCGCCCAGCCGGTGGTGGATCAGCAGCCTCGCCAGCAGGCCGTGCGTCGGCGAGAACAGGAAGGCCGCCAGGAACAGGATGCCGGCGGCGAGCGCCATGGCGCCCGCGATCGAACAGTCCCACCAGCGGGCGAGGCCGTAGCCGCCCGCCGCCGAGGCCACCCCGAGGGCCGCCGCCAGGGCCAGCATGGGCCCCAGGCGCTCGGTGAGCAGGTACGCCGCCGCGGGCGGCACCACCAGCATCGCGACCACCAGGATGGCTCCCACGGACTCGAAGGCGCCGACCACGGTGAGCGATACCGCGCTCATCAGCAGGTAATGGAGGACGACCGGCGAGAAGCCGAGGGTCGCCGCGAGCCCCGCGTCGAAGGTCGAGATCTTCAGCTCCTTGTAGAGGAGCAGGACGAACAGGAGGACCGCCACCAGGATGGAGCCGTTCACCCACAGGGCCTTGGGGCCGATCGCCCGGCCGGCCAGGGTCAGCGTGTCGAGCGGGGCGTAGGCGATCTCGCCGAAGAGCACGCAGTCGAGGTCGAGGTCCACCTGCGAGGCGTAGCGGCTGATCAGGATGACGCCGATCGAGAAGAGGGCCGGGAAGACGACGCCGATCGAGGCGTCCTCGCGCAGCCGCCGGCTGCGGTTGAACAGCTCCACCAGCAGCACGGTGAGCAGCCCCAGGCTGCCCGCTCCCAGCAGCATGGGCACGCTCGCCCGGCTGCCGGTCACCAGGAAGGCGATGACGATGCCGGGGAGGACGGCGTGGCTGATGGCGTCGCCGAGGAGCGACATCTTGCGCAGCACGAGGAACGACCCGACCAGGGCGCAGCTCGCCCCGACGCAGGAGCCGACGAGGATGATGACCAGGGCCGGGCTCATGCGGCGACACTCCTTTCCGGCTTCGCCGGTGCCGCCGGCCTTCTCGGGATCGGCCGTCCGTGGGGATCGACCTCCGGATGGCCCAGCATCTCCTCGAGGCGCAGGACGGCGTCTTCCGTGAGGGCGTGCTCCATGGCTTCGGCGTCGCGGTGGACGTGGTCGCTCGCCAGCTCCAGGCGGCGGGTGAGGTAGACCTCCCAGAGGCGGTGCTTGCGCACCACGCTCTCGGCCTCCCGGCGCCCCGTGGCGGTGAGCCGCAGGGCGTCGCCCGAGCGCTCCACCAGGCTGGCGGCGGCGAGGGGGCGGGCGCTCTTCGACAGCTCGCGGGCCGTCTGCCCGCGTACGCCCATGAGCAGGGGCCAGGAGAGGAAGCCCTCCCAGTCACCCTGGCGCTCGCCGAGCAGCCAGACGTCCTTGAGCAGGTTCTCGCGCCGGATCCGGTCGGCCACCTGGCGCTCCCGCAGCAGGGCCCAGAGCAGGCCGCGCCGGGGGGCGAACAGCAGCGAGACGATCAGCACGCCGCTCGACACCACCACGATCACCGGCCCCGTGGGCAGCCGGGGCACCAGGGCGCTGGCGAGCGAGCCCGCGACCCCGGCCAGGGCGCCGATGCCGGCGGCGAGCAGGATCATCGAGCCCAGGCGGTCCGTCCACTGGCGGGCGGCGGCGGCGGGCGTGATCAGGGCGGCGACGATCAGCACCACCCCGACGGTCTGCAGGCCGACCACGACCACCACGACCAGCAGCAGCGTCAGCAGCACCTCCAGGCGCCGCATCGGCAACCCCAGGCTGGCGCCGAAGGCGCGGTCGAAGGAGAGCAGCTTGAGCTCCTTGTAGAAGAGCAGGAGGGCCGTGAGCACGATGCCGCCCAGCACCGCCATCACCTTCAGGTCCTCTTCCACCAGCGTCGCCGCCTGGCCGAAGAGGTACTTGTCGAGGCCGCTCTGGTTGCCGTCCGGCAGCTTCTGGATGTAGGTGAGCAGCACGATGCCCGCGCCGAAGAAGACGGAGAGGATGATGCCGATCGCCGAGTCCTCCTTGATGCGGCTCCAGCGGACCACCCCGAGGATGAGGAGCGATCCGAGCAAGCCGGCGGCGAGGGCGCCGAGGAAGAGGGGCAGGGGCGTCTTGCTGCCGGTGATCAGGTAGCCGATGCAGACCCCCGGCAGGGCGGCGTGGGCGAGGGCGTCGCCCAGCAGGCTCTGGCGGCGCAGCAGCGCGAAGCTGCCGAGCATCCCGCCGAGAGCTCCCAGCATCGTCGCCCCCATCAGGACGTTGCGGGCGGTGAAGCTCAGCTCCACGGTTCCCCCTCCGCCGCCGTCGCGTCCGCGACGGCGCGCTTCTGGAGCAGCGCCTCGGTGGCCTGGGTCAGCACGGTCAGGCGCCCGCCGTAGGTGCGCTGGAGGTTCTCGGCCGTGAAGGTGGTGGCGACCGGCCCCGACGCCACCAGCCGCATGTTGAGCAGCACCACGTGGTCGAAGTACTCGGCGACGGTCTGCAGGTCGTGGTGCACGGCCACCACCGTGCGGCCGTTGTTCCTCAGCTCCTTGAGCAGGGTGAGGATGGCCCGCTCGGTCGTGGCGTCGACGCCCGCGAACGGCTCGTCCATCAGGTAGAGCCGGGCGTCCTGGGCCAGCGCGCGGGCCAGGAAGACGCGCTGCTGCTGGCCCCCCGAGAGCTGGCTGATCTGGCGGTGGGCGAGGTCCTTCATCCCCACCTTGTCGAGGCAGGCGAGGGCCGTCTCCCGGTGGTGGCGCGAGGGGCGGCGGAACCAGCCGATGCGCCCGTAGAGTCCCATGGTCACCACGTCGAGAGCGCTGGTGGGGAAGTCCCAGTCCACGCTCTCCCGCTGCGGCACGTAGCCCACCCAGGAGCGGCGGCGGGCGTAGGGCTCGCCGAAGATCTGCACCCACCCCGTGACGGCCGGGACGAGCCCCAGCATGGCCTTGAGCAGGCTGCTCTTGCCCGCGCCGTTGGGGCCGACGATGGCGATCAGCCGGCCCTCGGGGAGCTGGAGGTCCACGTCCCAGAGCACCGGCTGGGTACGGTAGGCCACCGTCAGGTCGTGCACCTCGATGGCCGGCAGCGCCCTGGCCGGCTCGGGGGAGCTGTCCAGGGGAAAGCGGGCGCCGACGATCTCCGGCAGGCTCACGGCTGTTCTCCTTTCAGGGCATTTCCTTTCAGGGCATTGACGATGGTGTCGACGTTGGCCCGCACCATCCCCGGATAGGTGCCGGCGGGAGTGCTCGCGGCACCCAGGGAGTCCGAGAAGAGCTGGCCGCCGATCGCCGGGTCGTGCCCGCGCGACCGCACGGCGGCCTGCACCGCCTCGATGGAGCGCCGCGGCACGCTGGACTCGATGAAGATCGCCTTCACCTTGCGGTCGACGACGAGCTGCGCCACCCGGTCCACGTCGTGGAGGCCGGCCTCCGAGAGGGTGCTGATCCCCTGAATGGCCACCACCTCCATGCCGTAGCGCCGCCCGAAGTAGCCGAAGGCGTCGTGGGCCGTCACCAGCACCCGCCCCGCCGGGGGAATGGTCTCGATGCGCTGCTTGATCCAGGCGTCGAGAGCGTCCAGCTCCTTGCCGTAGGCCGCGGCGTTGGCCTCGAACTCGGCGGCGTGCCCGGGGTCGAGCGCCGCGAGCTCGCGGGCGATCGGACCCAGCGTCTGCTTCCACATCGAGACGTCGAACCAGACGTGCGGGTCGTACTGCCCCGCGAACTCCGGCGGCTCGCGCAGCAGGTTCTGGGGGATCTCCTCGGTGACGGCGACCACGGGCCGGCTGCGCGCCAGCTTGGTCAGGATGTCCCCCATCTTCCCTTCCAGGTGCAGGCCGTTGTAGAGGATCAGGTCGGCCTCCGAGAGGCGGCGGACGTCGCTCTCGCTGGCCTTGTAGAGGTGGGGATCGATCCCGGGGCCCATCAGGGACTCGATCCGGGCGTGCGGTCCGGCGATGCGCGCCGCCGTCTCGCCGATGATCCCGGTCGTGGCGACCACGTGGATAGGGCTTTTCCCCGCCGCCTGGGTCGTCTCTTCGCCGCAGCCTGTGGCGAGAAGACCGACGGGGAGAGTCAGTAGAAGTGGAAACCAGATTTTTGACATGTCAAAATTATCTTGGAGGGAGGGTGAAATGTCAAGCGCGCACGGTCCCCAGCCATCTGCGGTAGTCTCTTTCCCATGCCGACCAGCACCGTCGAGGACTACCTGAAGTGCATCCTGCTGGAGCAGCAGCGCGACCCGGAGGCCCTGGTCTCCATGCGGCAGGTCTCCTCCGCCCTGTCCGTGGCGCCGGGGACGGCCACGGCCATGGTGAAGACCCTGTCCGACAGCGGCCTGCTGGCCTACGAGCCGTACAGCGGCGTGCGGCTGACCGACGCGGGCCGGCAGCTCGCCGTGCACGTGCTGCGGCGGCACCGGCTGATCGAGCTGTTCCTGGTCAAGGTGATGGGGATGGACTGGAGCGAGGTCCACGCCGAGGCCGAGGAACTGGAGCACGCGGTCTCGGAGCGCCTGATCGAACGGATGGACGAGATGCTGGGGCATCCGTCCACCGATCCGCACGGCGATCCCATCCCAGACATCCACGGCGTGGTCGAGGAGGTCGTGCTGCCGAGCCTGATGGACTGCGAGCTGAAGGTCCCGCTGAGGGTGGTCCGCGTCGGCGACCAGAGCCGGGACTTCCTCCAGCTCCTGGAGAAGAGGGGGCTCAAGCCGGGCAGGCCGCTCCAGGTCGAATCCCGCGACGAAGCCGCGGACGCCGTCGAGCTACGGCTGCACTCGGGGGAGACGCTGACCCTGGGCTTCCGGGCGGCGTCGAAGATCTTCGTGGAGGGGGCGGGTTAGGCCTAATCAGGCGAATACCCGCCCGTAGGCCGTCTTCAGAGAGAGCGTGCACCGGATCGACGGCAGCTCGACCGTGGTCTCGAGATCCTGGATGTCCTCAAAGACCCAGTGGTCCCCTTGACGAGTCCAGTGTTCTACGCGGGGGCGGTCCTGAGCCGCCAGGAGGATTTCGGATAGAGAGGGGGTCGTCCGGTAGTGATCGAGCTTCGTGATGCGGTCGTAGGCCTCGGTCGATTTCGAGAGGACCTCGACGATCAAGGTTGGATTGAGCAGGGTGTCGAGCTCGTCATCGCCGAACCGGGGCTCCCCGCAGACGACGACCACGTCCGGATAGGTGAGGAGATCGTCAGGCGTCCTCACCCGCATGTCGTTGGAGTAGACCTCACACGCGCTTCCGCCAAGCTGTCCATGAAGGGCGGCGAAGATGTTGCCACAGACCAGGTTGTGCTCCCGGCTGGCGCCCGACATCGCGAACATTTCGCCGTCGACGTAATCGTTCTTCGTTTCCGATTGCCGTTCCAGGGCTAAATATTCCTGGATGGTGAGCCGCTGGTGAGGTTCCGTCGCCATAGGGAGAGATTCTAGCACCTCACCGTCCCACCCACCGTGCCCGCAGCAGGAACCCGATCCGCGACCCCACACCCAGCCTCGGGGGTGCCTTCAGCAGGTCGCGATCCTCGTCTTCGATCTCGGTGAGCAGGCGCAGGGCGGCCAGGAGGGAGAAGACGGCGGCGCGGCGGTAGCCCTGGGGGAGGCCGGCGAGTCCGCGGGGCGCGCGCAGGAGGCGCGAGCGGAGGCGCTGGCACTCCCGCCGCGTGGAGTCGCGGAGCTGCAGCGGATCGAAGCGGCCGTCGTGCCCTTCCGTGACTTCGCTGGCCGGCAGGGGGCAGCGCCGGCAGTCGATCTCCTCGCCCAGGTGCTGGAGCGACCAGAGGCGGACGAGGACGCTCGCCAGGCCGTCGATCTCCGCGTTGAGGCTTTTCTCGAGCAGCGCGGCGGCGACGGCGCGGCCGAGGCTCAGGGCGCCCACGTCCGCGTCGGCCACGGTGGCGGGCTGGGCGCGGGTAGCCCGGCGGCGGGCGCAGGCGGCCAGCTCGTCGAGCGCGTCCACCGGCCAGCGGCGGCGCTCGTTCTCCTTGCTCATGCGGAGGAAGATCGGCTGTCCCACGGGCTGGCCCGAGAGGGCCGACTCCAGGGTGAACTCCCAGCGGTTGATCTGCGCGAGGCGCTCGCCCTCGACGCCCCGCTGGCGCGCGAAGTCGAAGAGGGTGCCGGTGTAGGCGAGGAGGGCCTGGGCGCGCCGGCGCTCGGTGCCGGGGAGCAGCAGCAAAGCCGGCGCGAAGTCGCCGAGCAGGTGGCGGGCGATGCCGGCGCAGAGCGCCTCCGCCTTCTCCTCGTCGAAGTCCTCGGCGGGGCGGCTGACCTCGGCGTCGAGCCGGCTGTGCTGGCTGCGGGCGTTGGAGTCCGCCCGCCAGTCCTCGCCCTCCCGCTTCTCTTCCCGCGGCTCGCCTTTGCCGCCCCCCTTGCCAAGGAGCGACTGAAGGGGCGACGCGGAGCGGGGCGGGCGGTCCTGACTCATCTCCCCTTTTGGGCTCAATCAGGCGAGCAGCCGGAGCAGCTCGCGCTGGGGCTCGGCGCCCGTGATCTCGGCCTTGTCGTGGGTGAGGGCGACGTTGATCTCGCTGCGCACCCCGAAGTCGCCGGGGATGTAGATGCCGGGCTCGATGGAGAAGCCCGTCATCGCCAGGAGCTGCCGGGTGTCGTGGGTCTCCAGGTTGTCCATGTTGGCGCCCTGGCCGTGATCCGTGATGCCGATCGAATGTCCGGTGCGGTGGATGAAGAGGTCGCCGTGGCCGGCCTTGCGGATCACCTCGCGGGCGGCGTCGTCCACCTCGAAGCCACGGACCGGCTGGCCGGGGAAGCGGCTGTTGACCAGCTCCCAGGCGGCGTCGCGGGCGCTGGCGACGACGGAGAAGATCTCCTGCTGGCGGTCGGTGGGAGCGGCGTCGCAGACGCCCACCCAGCAGATGTCCGCGTAGACGCTGCTCGGGGAGGACTTCTCCTTGGCCCACAGGTCGATCAGCAGGAAGTCGCCCTTGCGGATGGGCGAGGACAGCTCGGGGCCCGGCTGGTAGTGCGGGTCGGCGCTGTGGGCGTTGACGCCGACGATGGGATCCGACTCGGCCCACAGGCCGGCCAGGTCGAAGGCATCGAGGATGAAGCGCTGGATCGCGTACTCGTCGATCTGGTCGCCCCGCCGCAGGTTGTCGGCCACCCTGTTGAAGGCTTCGAGGACGATGCGGTGGAGGTGGACGTTGGCCCGCCGGTGCCCTTCGAGCTGCTCCTCGCTCCAGGTGGCGGCGAAGCGCTGGGCAAGGTCGGCGGCCGAGGCCAGCTCGACGCCCGAGGAGCGGAGCAACTCGGCCGTGCCGGCGTCGAGCCGGGAGACGGTCGGCAGCTCGTTGTCGGGGCTGTACTGGGCGGCCAGGCGCTTGTGGCCGGAGACGAGCCTGGCGAGCTCCTCGCGGTGCTTCTGCCAGGTGAGGTAGACGGACTTCGAGCCGGGCAGATGGTCGAGCATGGCCGGCTCGAGCGCGTGGACGAGCCGCTTCGGCTCCCCTTCCCGGGGAATCAGGTAGTAGCAGCGGCGGGTCACCAGCTTGCCACTCCCGGAAAGGCCCAGGAGGTCCAGCCCGATGGGGTCGTTCTGCTGAAAACAGGCGAAGAACCAGCCGTCGAGGCCGGCCTCGGCCAGGGCGGACTGAATTTCGGGAATCCTTTCGGCCAGCATGGCACCTCCCTCGTAGAGGGATGGAATCGTATCAGAGGCTAGAATCCGTTCCCGTGAAGGCCTTCTACTGCGACCAGTTCGTCCTCTCCCTGCCCGACGGGCACCGCTTTCCCATGGAGAAGTACCGGCTGCTCCGGGAAAGGGTGCTGGCGGCGGGGGTGGTGGCGCCGGAGGACCTGATCGTGCCGCACGCGGCGACGGACGAGGAGATCCTGCGCGTCCACGACCCCGAGTACCTGCGGCGGGTCCAGAGCGGCGAGATGGACCGGGAGGAGATGCGCCGCATCGGTTTCCCCTGGTCGCCGGGGATGGTGGAGCGCTCCCGGCGCTCGGCCGGCGGCACGATCGAGGCCTGCCGGGCGGCGCGCCAGGGCGGCGCGGCCGTCAACCTGGCCGGCGGCACCCATCACTCCTTCCGCGACCGCGGCGAGGGCTACTGCGTGTTCAACGACGCCGCCATCGCCGCCCGCGCCCTCCAGGCCGAGGGGCTGGCGGAGAGGGTGGTGGTCGTCGACTGCGACGTCCACCAGGGGAACGGCACGGCCGCCATCTTCCGGGACGACCCGAGCGTCTTCACCTTCTCGATCCACGGCCGCAACAACTTTCCCTTCCACAAGGAGCGCGGCGACCTGGACGTCGAGATGCCCGACGGCGCGGCCGACGCCGAGTACCTGGCGGCGCTGGAGGCCGGGCTCGAAGCGGCCCTGGCGGCGGCCCGGGCGGACTTCGCGATCTACGTCTCGGGGGCCGATCCCCACGAGCGCGACCGGCTGGGCCGGCTCAAGGTCTCCCGCGCCGGCCTGCTCGCCCGCGACCGGCTGGTGTTCGAGCGCTGCGGGCGGCGGGGGCTGCCGGTGGCGGTGGTGATGGCCGGCGGTTACAACGTCGACGTCGCGGAGACCGTCGAGATCCATCTCCAGACGGTGGCCGAGGCACGCCGGTATTCGGACGGATTTAGTAGAATCTACGGGTGCACCCATCCTCCAGAAAGGCAGGCAATCCCATCATGACTTCCATCCGTCGCGCGGCCCTGACCGCGTTCGTTCTGGCGCTCGCCGCCGCCGGGTCGCTCCACGCCGCGGGCGAGGGGCGGATCATCGCCACCGTGGTGGACGACGAGTCGAAGGCGCCGATCGAGGGCGCCAAGGTCGTCCTCACCCGTCCGGGCACGGGCTACAAGCTGGAGAAGACGACCGACAAGAAGGGGCAGGCGATGCTGCTCGTGCTCGACGCCACCCACGAATACCAGATCCACGCCGAGAAGGCCGGGTACAACCCCTTCGAGGGGCCGGTCAAGCCCAAGCTCGAGGATACGATCCGCCTGACGTTCACCCTGGTGAAGACAGCCCCGGCGCCGGAGGCGGAGGGGCCCAAGGAGATGCCGGGCACGGAGAAGGCGATCCTGGCCTACAACGACGGCGTCACCGCTCTCAAGAGCGGCAACTTGGCGGGGGCCGTCCCCAAGTTCGAGGAGGCGGTCGCGCTCAACCCCAGCCTGGCCGAGGCGCAGGGAGCGCTCGCCGAGGTCTACCTGGAGCTGAAGCGTCCCGGCGACGCGCTGGCGGCCGCGGACCGCTACCTGGCCTTGAAGCCGGGCGACGCGCGGGTCCTGCGGGCGCGCTACGACGCGCTCAAGACGACGGGCGACGCGGAGAAGGCCACGGCGGCGCTGGAGGCCCTGCGGGCGGCGGATCCCAAGAGCCCCGAGACGGCGGTGCGCTACTTCAACGAGGGCGCCGAGCGGACCCGCACGGGCCAGTACGACGAGGCGGCCGTCTTCTTCGAGCGCGTCGCCGAGATCGCGCCGGACGATCCCAAGTTCGCCAAGGCCCATTACGTCCTCGGGCTGGCCTACTCGAAGGACGACGCCAAGAAGGCCCAGGCGCGGGAGCACCTCCAGGCCTTTCTCAAGCTGGCGCCGACCGACTCGGACGCCGAGACGGCGAAGCAGATGCTGGATTATTTGAAGTAAGACCGTGAAGTAGGGTGCGCTGTGCGCACCTCAGGCGGTTGACGGTGCGCACAGCGCACCCTACACCGGCAGCCGAAGCAAGGCCTCGCACCCCGGCTCGGGGGCGCGGTTCTCCAGGGTGAGGCTGCCGCCGTGGGCCTCGGCGATCTGCCGGGAGAGGGCGAGGCCGATGCCCGTTCCTCCCGGCTTCGTCGTGTAGAAGGGCACGAAGAGGTTGTCGGTGTTCGACAGGCCGGTGCCCTCGTCCTCGACGCGCACCTCGACCTGCGTGCCGTCCGCCCGCCAGCCCACGCCGACCATGCCGCCGGTCAGCAGCGCGGCGTCCACGGCGTTGCGGATCAGGTTGATGAGGAGCTGCTCGATCTGGTCCGCGTCCCCCTCGATCGTCACCTCGGGGCCCTTCTCGACATAGACGGGGAGCCGCGTCTCCAGGGCGGCGGTGCGGCGGATCAGGCTCGACAGCTCGAACGGCGCCCGGCGCGGCGGCGGCAGGCGGGCGAGCCGCGCATAGGCGGCCATGAAGCGGATCAGCGCCTCGGAGCGGTTGCCGATCACCTCCAGCCCTCCCTGCATGTCCTCCTTCCAGTCCTCCGGCGGCGGCTCGCGCGTCAGCAGGCCGGCCAGGGTGGTGGCCATGGAGTGGATGGGGGCGAGGGAGTTGTTGAGCTCGTGGCCAAGCACCCGGATCAGGCGCTTCCAGGCCTGTCGCTCCTCCTCGCGCAGGGTCAGGGAGAGGTCGGAGATCACCAGCAGCCGGTGGGGGAGGCCGCTCTCGCGGAAGGTGCTGCGCCGGATCTCCCAGCGCCCGGGGCCGCCGGGGAAGGTGCGGCTCTGGAGGCGCGAGACCTCGCCGTTGAGCAGGTCCGCGAGATCGAGCTCCTCCGCCGGCCGCCCCAGCAGGCGCTCGGCCGGCTCGGCCAGCAGGCGTTCGGCGGCGCGGTTGACCAAGCGCAGCCGGTCCTCCGGGTCGAAGGCGAAGACGGCCACGTCCACCTCGTCGACGACGCGATGGAGGAGCGCCGCGGCCTCGACGGCGCCCAGCCGCTGGGTGCGCAGGACCTCGCCGATGGCGTTGACCTCCTGGACCACGTCCGTCAGGGCGTCCGCCTCCCTCGGCTGGCGGGCGCGCTGCGAGAAGTCCCCCTCCCGCAGCGCCGAGAGCAGGTTGGCCAGGGTCTGCAAGGGGCGCACGACGCGGTCGCGCAGGTTGAGCGCCAGCCAGACCCAGAGGAAGACGGTGGCCAGGGTCACCGTCCAGCGCAGCTTGAAGCTGTGGGGGTCCAGCCAGACGAAGAGCAGCGTGAACAGGGTACCCGGCAGGCCGGTGGCCAGGGCGAAGAGCAGGATGCGTTCCTCGAACCTCAGGGACGTGCGGCGGCCTTTGCGGCCCCGGCGGAAAAAACCGCCGCGCAGGGGGGGCCGCCGCGAGCTCCCCGGCCCCCGGCCCTTGCGCCTGGGCCCCAGGGTCTCAGAGGCCATGCTTCTCGAGCCGCCGGTAGAGGGCGCTGCGAGAAAGCCCCAGCGCCTGGGCGGCCTGGCTGACGTTGCCGTAGCGGGCGAGCGCCTTCTGGATCAGCATCTTCTCGACGTCTTCCAGGGGCAGGTCCTCCAGCCGGGGGGGCGCGGTGGCGGGCGCCGTGCCCTGGAGGCCGAGGTCCTGCGCCCGCACCCAGTCGCCGCGCCCCATCAGCACGCCGCGCTCGACGGCGTGGTCGAGCTCGCGCACGTTGCCCGGCCAGGGGTGGGCCAGCAGGGCCGCGCGGGCCGGCTCCTCGAAACCCCGGAAGGATTTGCGGTAGCGCAGGGCGTGCTGCTTGAGGAAGAAGCCGCCGAGCGCCAGGATGTCCGACCGGCGCCCGCGCAGCGGCGGGATGTGGATCTCGACCGTGTTCAGCCGGAACAGGAGGTCCTGGCGGAAGCGGCCGCCCGCGACCTCCTCGCGCAGGTCGGCGTTGGTGGCGGAGAGGATGCGCACGTCGGCGGTGCGGGTCTTCGAGGAGCCGAGGCGCTCGAACTCGCCGGTCTCCAGCACGCGCAGGAGCTTGGCCTGCTGGGCGAGGGAGATGTTGGCGATCTCGTCGAGGAAGAGGATGCCGCCGTCGGCCAGCTCGAAGCGGCCGACCCGGTCGGTCTTGGCGTCGGTGAAGGCGCCGCGCACGTGGCCGAAGAGCTCGCTCTCGAAGAGCGCCTCGGAGAGGCCGCCGGTGTTGACGGTGACCATGGGCACCGCGGCGCGGGCCGAGATGGCGTGCAGGGCGCGGGCGACCACCCCCTTGCCGGTGCCGTTCTCGCCGGTGATCAGGACGTTGGCCTCCGAGGGGCCGACGCGCTCGATCAGGTCGAGCACCGGCTTCATCTCTGGGGACTCGGCGATCAGGATCGGCTCGCCGGTGGAGCGGAGGAGCTCGTTCTCGGCTTCCAGGCGCTTGCCCCGGCGCAGCGCCTGGCGCAGGGCGACCTGGTTGCGGAGGATGGCGAGGAGGCGGGCGTTGTCCCACGGCTTCTCGACGAAGTCGCGCGCCCCGCGGCGCATGGCCTCGACGGCCACGTCGACGCTCGCCCAGGCCGTCATCACCACCACGGGCAGGGAATCGTCGATCGCGTGCAGCCGCGCCAGCACGTCCAGCCCCTCCCGCCCGGACGTGGTGTCGCGGGTGTAGTTGAGGTCCATCAGGACCGCTTCGAACTCCCGGTTGGCGACGGCCTGGAGGATCTCCGCCGGGGAGGCCGCGGTCTCCGTCTCGAACCCCTCGGCCTTCAGCATCAGGCGCAGGGCCTCGCGGACCTCGCGCAGGTCGTCCGCGATCAGGACCCGGGGCTTGAGGGAGATGCCGTTCATTTATGAAGACTTTAACAGGATGAGCCTTCCCCGGCCCGGTGGACAAAAAAACAAGGAGGACAAACAAAAAAAGGGCTGCCGCTATCGGGCGGCAGCCTTCAAAGGCGCGCGAACATCACCCGCGCACGACGCGCGGGGTACTAATACCTTTTAGACGACCTCGAAGCCGCTCCTCTTGAGCTCGCGGCTCTCGATGTCGCGCTGGACTCCCGTCTCTTCCTCCACGACGCGGCCGTCGAAGAGATGGATCGTGCGCTGCGCGTAGCGGGCGAAGCGGGGGTCGTGGGTGACCATGCAGATCGTGGCGCCGTCCCGGTGGAGATCGGCGAGCAGATCCATGACGGTCTCGCTGTTCTTCGAGTCGAGGTTGCCGGTGGGCTCGTCGGCGAGCAGGATGGAGGGCTTGCCGACCACCGCGCGGGCCACCGCGACGCGCTGCTGCTGACCGCCGGAGAGCTGCGACGGGTAGTGCTTCATGCGGTGCGACATGCCGACCCGCTCGAGGGCCTCCTGCACGCGCTCCTTGCGCTCCTTGGCCGCCATGCCGCGGTAGGTGAGCGGCAGCTCGACGTTCTCGTAGACCGTGAGGTCGCCGATGAGGTTGAAGGCCTGGAAGATGAAGCCGATCTCCCGGTTGCGGATGCGCGCCCGCTCCGAGAAGGAGAGGTCGGCGACCTGCTTGGTGTTGAGCACGTACTTGCCGTCGCTCGGCGTGTCGAGCAGGCCGAGGATCGACAGCAGGGTGGTCTTGCCGCAGCCGGAAGGCCCGGCGATCGAGACGTACTCGCCGTTGCGGATCTCCATGTGGATCCCCGACAGCGCGTGCGTCTCGACCTCGTCGGTCATGAAGACCTTGGTGACTCCATCGAGGCGGATCAGCGAATCTGCGGTTGCGTTCATGGTTTTCTCCCAATCCTTCAGCCCCACGGCGGCTCGCCGGCGGGCACAGAGTGTTTATTCAGGCGACTAGTTCAGGCGGATCTTCTTGTATCCGTCCTGCGCCGCGGTGTCCGTGAGGATCACCTTGTCGCCGACCTGAAGGCCGCTGACGACTTCCACGGTATTGACGGACGTGCGGCCCAGCTCCACCGGCACCCGCTCCGCCGTCTTGCCGTCCACGGACACCTTGAACAGCTCGATCTTGCTATTGGCCTGGCCGACGCTCGGCCGGCCCATGAAGAGAACGTCCGTCAGCCGCTCGATCTCGACCGTGCCGTCCACCGAGAGGTTCGGCCGTGCCCCCCTGGGCAGCGGGCCGTCGAGGGCCACGTCGACAATCACGGTGCCGTCCTGCGACGAGGGGGCGATGCGCGTCACGTGCCCGGGGATGATGCCGTTGCGCGTGTCGATCGAGGCCGCCTGCCCCACCACGACGTCCTTGGTCTGCCCCTCGGGGATGCGCAGCTCGGCCTTGAGCTTCTCCGGCCGGGCCACCCGAGCGAGCACCGTTCCGGGCGTCACGCTCTGGCCCACCTGAACCGGCAGCTCCTGGAGCACGCCGGGAATGCCGGCCCGCACCTTGAGCGACTGCACTTGCCGCAGCCGCAGCTCGTGGAGGGCCCGCATCTGCTCCACCCGGGCCCGCTGGGCGGAGAGCTGCGCCGCCCCCGACTGCTTGTTCTGCTGGTAGCGCGCCCGCTCGATCGCCGCCTGCTTGGTGAGCTGGGTCGCCTTGAGGCGCGACAGCTTCAGCTTGATGTCGGGGAGGAGACCGTCCTTGGCGAGCGTTTCGTCCGCCTTCTCCTGGAGGTTCGCCTGGGCGCTCTCCGACTCCGTCATGTTGACCTGCGACTGCTGGTTCAGGAGCTGGCTCTCGAGCTGGGCCTTCAGGTCTTCGTAGTCGGCCTGGGCCGCCTTGAGCTGCGATTCGGCCTCCAGCGCCGCCTGCTCGATCTGGGGATCGCTCATCTCGAGCAGCACCGTGTCCGCCGTCACCGTCACGCCCGGCAGGGAGGGGATGCGCTCCACCCTTGCTTCCACCGGCGCCGAGATCAGGCGGACGTCCTCCGGCACCAGCGTGCCGGGGCCGCGTACCTGGCGCAGCATGGGGCCGCGCTTGACCTGGTCGATCCAGACGGTCTCCTTCGAGACCGTCGGGGCCGCCGGCTCGAGGCGGGCCAACCCGATGGTGACCAGCGAGATCACCGCGATGCCCACCGCGATGAAGAGGATTCTCTTCATCCGGCGCTTCTCTGCTTGTCCGCTGCGAGGAATATCCATAACGTTTCTCCGAATCCCTCTACGCATCGCGCGTGCCAAGGTTTCACGGGGCGTAAGTCTTTGATCCCACGAATTTTAAGTGTTCTTTAACGGGCCGGGAATGTTCGGTCGCGGGATCGGGCCGTCCCAATACCGGACACTCCGCCGTGTTAGCCTTTATGCATGATTGCCGATGAGAGCGCCGATGAGCACCGCCGCGCCGCCCCCGCCGTCCTCGGCTTCGCCATCCTGACGGTGAGCGACACCCGGAGCCCCGGGGACGACGTCAGCGGCCGTACGATCCATGACTTGATCTCTCAATCCGGCCACCGGATCGTGGATTCCAATCTGGTGCGCGACGAGGTGGCGGAGATCCGCGCCGCCGTCCGGCGCCTGCTGGAGCTGCCGGAGGTGGACGTGGTGGTGACGACGGGCGGGACGGGCTTCTCGCCGCGGGACGTCACCCTGGAAGCGGCGGGGCCGCTGCTGGAGCGGCCGGTCGAAGGTTTTGGCGAGCTGTTCCGGATGCTCTCCTACCAGCAGGTGGGGGCGGCGGCCATGCTCAGCCGCGCCGCCGCCGGTATCGTCCCCATGAACGGTGGCATCAAGGCCCTTTTCCTGCTCCCCGGCTCCCCCAAGGCCGTGGCCCTGGCCCTGGAGAAGCTGATCCTGCCCGAGGCCGGACACCTCCTCGGGCAGGCACGGCGAGTCCAAGCTTCCTAGAGGCTAGCGCCGCCGACCGCTGATCGCCCGCCAGATGATCAGCAGTAGGATCGCGCCGATCACGGCGACGACGAAGCTGCGGATATCGAAGCCCTGGATGCCGCCATAGCCGAGCATGGTGGCAAGGTAACCGCCGAGCACGGCGCCGACGATGCCGACGATGGTGGTGATGACGCAGCCCCCGGGATCCTTGCCCGGCATCAGGAACTTGGCGATGGCCCCCGCGATCAATCCGAATACGATCCACGACAGAATCCCCATACTCTCTCTCCTTTTAGTGTCGCAGCCGCTCACCCGCTGCCTGCGGAAGGGAAATTGCTAGACCCGTGCCACGCGGCACATCCGGCACGCCCGGCGGGAGACGGACATACAATGTCCCCGCCATGGCCGAGACCAGCTCCACTCCCCAGTCCAGCCCCCGATCCCGTCTGTTCCTGATCGACGGGTACTCCAACATCTTCCGCGCTTTCTACGCCATCCGCAATCTCTCCAACTCGCGGGGGGAGCCGACGAACGCCGTCTACGGGTTCGTCACCATGCTCCGCAAGCTCCTGCGCGAGGACAACCCGGACCTGGTGGGGGTGGCGCTCGAAGGCGGCAGGACTTTCCGCAGCGACAAGTTCGAGGACTACAAGGCGAACCGCCGCCCCATGCCCGAGGACCTCACGAGCCAGCTGCCGCTGATCCGGCGGGTCCTGGAGGCCTACCGCATCCCCATCCTCGAGCTCGCCGGCTTCGAGGCGGACGACGTGCTGGGCACCCTCTCCTGCCGGGCCGCCGAGGCGGGCTACGACGTGGTGCTCGTCTCCGCCGACAAGGACCTCATGCAGCTCGTCGAGCCCCGCGTCTCCCTCTACCACACGGGCCGCAACAAGCTCTACGGGCCCAAGGACGTGGAGGAGGACTTCGGCGTCCCGCCCGCCAAGGTGGCCGACGTCCTGGCGCTCATGGGCGACGCGATCGACAACATCCCGGGCGTGCCGGGCATCGGCGAGAAGGGGGCCAAGAGCCTCATCCAGGAGTACGGCTCCCTCGAAGACCTCCTGGCCAAGGCCGGCGAGGTCTCCCGCAAGGCCTACCGGGAGGGGCTCCAGCAGAACGAGGAGCAGGCGCGGCTCTCCAAGGAGCTGTCCACCATCCACACCGACCTCGAGATTGCCTTCGACCCCGAGGCGCTCCACCGCGATCCGCCGGACGTCGACGCCCTGCGCCAGGTCTTCACCGAGCTCGAGTTCTTCTCGCTGGTCGAGGAGCTGGGGCCGGCGGGCCCCACCGGCGGCGCGGAGGAGTTCCCCACCGCCGAGGAGGCCGTCACGGCCGAGGTGTGGGCCGACCAGGCGGGACGGCTGGCGGGGGGCGAGGTCTACGTCGCGGTGCTCGGGGAGGATCGGCCCCTGGGCCTCGCCGTCGCCGCGCCTGGGGAGGGCCCGGTCCTGTACGCAGACTTCCGGCGCGACGGTCTGCGCGACGCCGCCCTGAGCACTCTGCGGGGCTGGCTCGCCGACCCCGCGGTCCACGTCGCGGGGCACAACCTGAAGGAGATCCTGCGGCTCTGCCCGGGGCCGCACTGCGAGTCCTCCCTGTTCGACGCCATGCTGGTCTCCTACCTCCTGAAGCCCTCGGTGCACGGCCACTCGCTCGACGAGCTGGCGCTGGAGCGCCTGAGCCGCAAGGCCCTGAGCCAGAAGGACGCCGGCTGGGACAAGGGGCAGGAGCCGCCGGTGGGCGACTCGCGGCTCGCCGCCTACGCCTCCGAGCGGGTGGAGATCGCCCGCCGCATGGCCGAGGCGATGCGCCGCGAGCTGGCGGCGGGCTCGCTCGCCAAGGTCTACACGGAGATCGAGGCGCCCCTGGTGCCCGTGCTGGTACGGATGGAGGAGGCGGGCATCCAGCTCGACTCGGACTATCTGAAGAGCATGTCGGGCGAGCTGGGCGAGGAGATCGCCGGGCTGGAGCAGGAGATCTACAAGCAGGCGGGGGAGACGTTCAACCTGAACTCGCCCCAGCAGCTCGGCTTCGTGCTCTTCGAGAAGATGGGCCTGCCGGCTCTCAAGAAGACGCAGAAGACCAAGAGCTACTCGACGGGCGCCGAGACGCTGGAGGAGCTGGCCCGCCGGGGCTATCCCATCGCCCAGCTCCTGCTGCGCTACCGCGAGCTCACCAAGCTCAAGTCCACCTACATCGACGCCCTGCCCGAGATGGTGGGTCCTGACGGGCGCATCCACACGCGTTTCAACCAGGCGGTCGCGGCGACCGGCCGGCTCTCGTCGACGAACCCGAACCTGCAGAACATCCCGGTGCGCACGGAGCTCGGGCAGCGCATCCGCCGCGCCTTCGTGGCGCCGCCGGGCCAGGTGCTGCTGGTGGCCGACTACAGCCAGATCGAGCTGCGCATCCTCGCCCACATCGCGGACGAGAAGGCGCTGATCGACGCCTTCGCGGCCGGCGAGGACATCCACCGCGCCACGGCGGCAGTCGTCCTGGGGGTCGCGCCCGAACTGGTGAACGCCGAGCAGCGGCGGGCGGCGAAGACGATCAACTTCGGCATCCTCTATGGGATGAGCGCCTACGGCCTGAGCCAGGAGCTGCAGATTTCCAGCAAGGAGGCGGAGAAGTTCATCACCGCCTACCTCGGTCAGTACCCCGGGGTGAAGCGCTACATGGAGGAGACGCTGGAAGGGGCCGAGCGGGAGGGGAAGGTGGAAACCCTCTACGGCCGCGTCCGCTGGATGCCCGACATCAAGAGCAAGAACTGGAACCTGCGCGAGAATGCCCGCCGCATGGCCATCAACGCCCGCATCCAGGGCACGGCGGCCGACATCCTGAAGCTGGCCATGATCGCCGTCGACCGCCGCCTCCGCGACGAGCAGCCCGGCGCCCGTCTCCTCCTCACCGTCCACGACGAGCTGGTCCTCGAGGTCCCCGAGGAGCAGGTGGATCCGGCGGCCCAGCTCGTCAAGGCCGAAATGGAAGGCGTGGCGGACCTCAAGGTGCCGCTCGTGGTGGATACGGGGTCGGGGGCGAGCTGGTACGAGGCGAAGGGGTAGGGCGAAGCCGCGGCGCCTTTATTTCTGCCACAGCCTGGGGCAAAAACTCGTCCTCACGAAGCCGCTTCTGCGGGCGGACCTGTTTCTGCCCCAGGCTGTGGCAGATTCTTCTCTAAGAGGTGTTCGGAAAGTAGTTCTCCACGGTGAGCCCGTAGGGCGCCAGACTTCTAGCCCGGGCTAATTCCGGTCGCCCCTGCGGGGCTGTCAGAGCCTTGCCAGCCGTTCCAGAAACGCCCGCGCCTCGTCCGGATCCCGCAGCCGGTACTCCGCCGCCGTTTCCCGGGGCTCCTCGGCCACGAGGATGCCCACGCCCCGTCCCGCGACCGCCCGGAAGGCGTCCTCGTCCGTGATGTCGTCGCCCAGGTAGATGGGCAGGACGTCCGGGCGGTCGAGGCCGAGGGCGTCGAGCAGCCAGAGGAGGGCTCGGCCCTTGTGCCAGTCGAGGTCGGGGCGCAGCTCGAAGAGCATCTTGCCGTGGGCCTTGCGCAGGCCGGGAGTGGCGGCGATGGCCTCGTCCACGGCCCGCTCGATCTCCGGCACGTCCTTCTCGCCCGCCAGGCGGAAGTGGACGGAGACGGCGAAGCGCTTGGGCTCCACGATGACGCCCGCGATGCCTGCGAGGTCCCGCCGGACCCGCTCGGCCGCCTCCTCGATCTTCTCGGGGATGCCCTCGCCGATTTCCAGGCCGGCGATGTCGAAGCCGTGGCTGCCCGCGTAGGCGAGACGGTCGAGACCGACCATGGCGGCCACGTCCTCCCGGCCGCGGCCGGAGACGATGACGACAGGCCAGCGCTCGGCGAGCCGCCGCAACACGTCCCGGGTCGCCTCGGGCAGGGTAGCCAGCTCGGGGCGCGGGGCGATGGGGGAGAGGGTGCCGTCGTAGTCCAGGAAGAGAGCGGGGCCACGCCCGTCCAGGCGGGCCGCGATCTCGCCCCAGCGGTCCAGGGCGGAGGGGAGCATGGTGTCAGAGAGCCTCTTCGATCCCCATGGGAGGGAAGTATTCCTTGAGCGTCCGGAAGTCGTCCGGCACTCTCCCCAGGGCGGCCTGGAGATAGTAGTCGACCCACCAGAAGATGTCCTGCTCGCGCAGGATCTCCCGCATCCCGTCCATCCGCCGCCGCCGCTCGGCCTCGCTCATGTCGAACGCGTTCTGGATGGCGTCGGCCATGCCCTCGATGTCGTGCGGATTGACCAGCAGCGCCCCCTCCTGGAGCTGCGCCGCGGCGCCCGCGAACTCCGAGAGAACGAGCACGCCCGCGCCCTCGACCTGGCAGGCGCAGAACTCCTTGGCCACCAGGTTCATGCCGTCCTTGATCGAGGTGACGAGGCAGATCCGGGCCAGGCGGTAGAGCGAGATCAGGTCGCGCCGGGGCAGACTCTTGTAGTGGTAGTGGACGGGCACCCAGCCCGCCGACGAGAACTCGCCGTTGATCTCGCCCACCAGCTGCTCGATCCGGGCTTTCAGGGCCTGGTACTCGGGCACGGCCTCGCGGCTGGGCACCACCACCTGGAAGAAGATCACCTTCTCGCGCAGCCCGGCGTGGCGCTGGAGGGCGTTGCGGAACGCCTGCAGCCGCTCGGGGAGGCCCTTGGTGTAGTCCAGGCGGTCCACCCCCACGATCAGCACGAGGGGGCCGATGCGCTCGCGCAGCTCGACGACGCGGCGCGCCACCTCCTCGGAACGAGCGGATTTCTCGTAGGCCTCGAAGTCGATGCCGATGGGGAAGGAGCCGACCTTGATCGTCCGCGCGCCCAGGCGCACCTCGCCCACCGGGCCGCTGTCGTCGATCTCCGCCTCCGGGACCAGGCTTTCGAGGCAGGCGAGGAAGTTGCGGGTGTCCCGCGGCGTCTGGAACCCGAGCAGGTCGTAGGCCAGGAGCGCCTTCAGGATCTGCCCGCGCCAGGGGAGCTTGAGCAGGATGTCCAGCGGCGGGAACGGGATGTGGAGGAAGAAGCCCACGCGGGCGCCCTCGTCGCGCCGGCGCAGGATCTCCGCCACGTGGATGAGCTGGTAGTCCTGCACCCAGATGAAATCGCCCGCCCGGCTGTTATCGAAGACGCAGTCGGCGAACTTCTCGTTGACCTCGAGATAGGTGTACCAGAAGGAAGGATCGAAGTTGCACTGCCCCAGGAGGTCGTGGAACAGGGGCCAGAGGATGGCGTTGGCGAACCCCTCGTAGAAGCCCTTGACCTCCTCTTCGGAGATCAGGACGGGGATCAGCTCGTAGCCCCGCTCGCGGTAGCCCTCGGCCAGCACGGGCTCCCACGATCCGCCCTCCTCGAGCGGCATCCCCGGCCAGCCGATCCACACGCCGCCGCGATGCGAGAGCACCGGCGCCAGGGCGCTCACCAGGCCGCCGGCCCCCGGTTTGAGGGTCCAGTCGCCGTTCTTCTTTTCCAGGACGATGGGGAGGCGGTTGGAGACGACGAGAAGTCGGTGTTCGGGTGAGCTCAAAGCGGAAGAGGATGGGTGCAAGCAGCGAGCCAGCGAAGTCTGTAACGTCCGCCCCTCCTGCGTCGCCTATAGAGACAGCGTATGTCCTCCCAAAACCCACGGGGGCTCGGCTCCCGTGGTATTTTTTCCTCCATGAGCCTCCAGGACCATCTCCAGCCCGGCGAAGAGATCCTCTACCGGGCCCACGTCACCCGCCTCTCCCTGGCGCCCCTGTGGGTGCTGCTGGCCGCCACTCTCGCCGCCGCGGCCTTCGCCTGGTTCGGCCTGCAGAGCCCTCCAGGAGCCCTGACGGCGCTCGCCCTCGCGGCGGTGGCCGGCATCGCGCTCGCCTGGAAGCTCTTCAACCTGCGGGCCAACGAGTACGTCCTCACCAACCACCGGGTGATCCGCAACACGGGGCTCCTGAACCAGCAGTCGATGGACTCCCGGCTCGACAAGATCAACAACATCGAGCACCGCCAGACCCTCTGGGGCCGCCTCCTCAACTTCGGCGACGTCGAGATCGACACCGCGAGCGAGACCGGGGCGGCCATCTTCCGCAACATCTCCCACCCCCTGGACTTCAAGCGCGCCATCGTCGCCGCGGCCGAGGAGTACCGCTCGGCCAACCGCGTGGGTTTCGTCGCCGCCCCCGCCGGGCCGTCGGGCGCCGAGCGGCTGCGCCAGCTCCAGGCCCTCTTCAAGGACGGGCTGATCTCGCAGGAGGAGTTCGAGGTCAAGCGGCAGCAGTTGCTGACGGAGCTGTAGCCCTGGGAGCGCCGGCGTCCCGCCGGCCCACTTACTAGTTCGTCAAGCCGGCGGGACGCCGGCGCTCCCAGGGGTCCGTGTTACCATCGGGCGGTAATGCCCCGTAACGCCAGTGCCCTCGCCGTACCTCCGCCGTCCTCCGAGCTGGGCTCCCTGGTCGACGATCTGCGGCTCGATCCCAAGCTGGGGCCGCAGCTTCTGTACTCGGTGCATCTGCCGGGAAGCGAGGCGGTGTATGGCGAGCTCGACCCGCCTTTGCCGGAGCCCATCGCCCAGGCTCTCGGGCGGGGTGGCGTGCCTCGGCTGTGGAAACATCAGACGGAGGGGATCGCGGCCGTGCGGCGGGGCGAGAACGTGCTCGTCACCACGCCCACGGCGTCCGGCAAGTCGCTGATCTTCCAGCTCCCGGCGCTCGAAGAGGCCATCCGGGGCGGGCCGGGGCACGGCCTCTTCCTCTATCCCCTGAAAGCCTTGGGGCAGGATCAGCGGGGCAAATTCAGCCGCCTTGCTTTGGAGGCCGGGCTGCCCCCGGAGATCGCCGGCTGCGAGATCTACGACGGCGACACCCCGGCCGCCAAGCGCACGGCGATCCGCAAGAACTTTCCCCGGGTGGTGATCTCGAACCCGGACATGCTCCACCTCGGCATCCTCGGCCACTGGACCGGCTGGGGGCCGTTCCTGGCGGATCTCAAGTGGATCGTGCTCGACGAGCTGCACACCTACCGAGGCATCTTCGGCAGCCACTTCCACCACGTGCTCCAGCGCTTCTTCCGGCTCTGCCGCTCGGTGGGGAGCAATCCCGTGCTGATCGCCTCCTCCGCGACGGCCGCCAACGCCGGGGAGTTCGCCGAGACCCTCACCGGCCGCAGCTTCCACTGGATCTCCGAGTCGGGCGCTCCCCGCGAGGGGCGGCACCTGCTGCTCTACCGGCCGGAGGCGAGCTGCTACACGACGGCCCTGCAGCTCTTCGTGCGGCTGGTGAAGGCGGGGCTCAAGACGATCGTCTTCACCAAGGCGCGGCGCATCACGGAGCTTCTCTACTCGTGGCTGCGCCGCCAGGAGCCGGAACTGGCCCGGCGGGTGGCGAGCTACCGCGCCGGCTTCCTGGCCGAGGAGCGGCGGCGCATCGAGCGCTCCCTTTTCGAGGGCAAGCTGGACGGCGTGATCTCCACCTCGGCCCTGGAGATGGGGATCGACGTCGGCGGCCTCGACGCCTGCATCCTGGTGGGCTATCCCGGCAGCATGATGGCCACCTGGCAGCGCTCCGGACGGGTGGGCCGCGACGGCCGCGAGTCGATCACCGCCCTGGTGGCCATGCCCGACGCCCTCGACCAGTACTTCCTCGACCATCCCGCCGAGCTGATCGAGCGCCCCTGCGAGCGGCTGATCGTCGATCCCACCAACGACCAGGTGTCGCGGTCGCACCTCGTCTGCGCCGCCGCCGAGATGCCCCTGTGCGGCGACGACGCCGTCTACCTCGACCGGCACCGGGGGCGGGTGGACAAGCTGCTCGACCAGGGGCACCTGCTGGCCGCCGTGGACAGCGACGAGATCTTCAGCCTGCGCCGCCGGCCCCAGCGCTACGTCAACCTGCGGGGCGCGGGGGAGACCTTCGCCATCCTCGCCGACGGCCGCACGATCGGCACCGTCGACGGCGTCCGCGTGCTCCACGAGTGCCATCCCGGGGCGGTCTACCTCCACGCCGGGCGGCAGTTCCTGGTCGAGGCGCTGGAGCGCGAGGAGCGCCGGGTGCAGGCGGTGGCGGCGGACCTCGACTACTTCACGACGCCGCTGACGGAGAAGGAGACCGAGATCCTCGAGGTGCTGGAGGAGATGACCGACGGCCCCCTGCAGGCCTGGCTCGGCCGCCTCAAGGTCACCGAGCGGGTGGTGGGCTTCGAGCGCAAGCGCATCCACGGCCAGGAGGTGATCGACCAGACGCCGCTCGACCTGCCGCCCGTGGAGTTCGAGACGGTGGGGCTCTGGTGGGCGGCGCCGCGGGCCGTCGAGGAGACCCTCCGGCGCCTCGGCGAGCATTTCCTGGGCTCCCTCCACGCCTCCGAGCACGCCGGCATCTCGCTCTTCCCCATGCTCGCCCTCTGCGACCGCGGGGACATCGGCGGCATCTCCTATCCCCTGCACCCGCAGATCGGCAGCGGCGCCGTCTTCATCTACGACGGCCATCCCGGGGGCGTGGGGATCGCCGCCAGCGGCTACGCGAACCTGCGCGACCTCCTCGGCCGGGTGCGGTCGCTGGTCGAGGGCTGCCCGTGCGAGAAGGGTTGCCCCTCCTGCGTCCAGTCCCCCAAGTGCGGCAACGGCAACCGGCCGCTGGACAAGCCCGGCGCCGCCCGCGTCCTCCGTCTGCTGTTGGGAGTGGAGGAGCCGGCGGTGGCGTGGGGCGAGCCGTTGACGGTGAGCCTGGCGCTGGACGTCGAGCCCCTGGAGCCCTTGGAGCCCAAGAATCCCGCTCCTCCTCCCCCCGAGGCCGTAGGGTGCGCTGTGCGCACCGAAATCGCCGTCGAAGGTGCGCACAGCGCACCCTACGAGTTGGAGCCGGAGGTCTCGCCCGGCCAGCGCCACGCCCACCTCGCCCCGCCGCAGCGCACCGAGCACGTGCCCATCGTGGCCGAGCCGTCCATCTTCGTGCGCGACGTGCCGCCGCCCCGGCGTCCCAAGGTGAGCCCCGAGGAGTCGCGCACCGTCCTCTTCGACCTCGAGACCCTGCGCTCGGCGGCCGACGTGGGGGGATGGGGGTACGCCCACCGGATGGGGGTCGCGATCGGGGTGGTCTGCCACCTGGAGGAGGGGCGCCTCGAGGTCTTCTTCGAGCCGCAGGTGCGGGCGCTGGTGGAGGCGCTGAAGTCGGCCACGATTGTGATCGGCTACAACATCCGGCGGTTCGACTACCGCGTCCTCTCCGGCTACACGGGGGAGGACTACTCCCGCCTGCTGCCGACCCTCGACCTCCTCGAGGACGTCCACTCCCGGCTCGGCTTCCGGGTGGGCATGGGCCACCTGGCCCAGGAGACCCTCGGCTGCAACAAGTCCGCGGACGGCCTCCAGTCCCTGGAATGGGTGCGCCAGGGGCGGCTCGACCTGGTGGAGTCGTACTGCCGGAAGGACGTGGAGATCCTCCGGGACCTCTATCTCCACGGCCGGCGGGAGGGATTCCTTCTGTATCGGGACAAGAAACGCGATCTGCGGCTGCGGTTGCGGGTGGAGTGGTGAACGTCCCCTCGGGGTGACGAACAGGCTGGAGATCGTCGGGCGGTCGGGGCGGCATGGATCTTGCCCCTCCTTTCTGGCGCGCTGCCTTCGGCGCCGTTTTGAACGAAAGACCGAAAAGGAGCCGGACATGAGCCGACATCCCTCTAGCATGCTTCGCGCGGCCGGTCCCCTCGCCGTCGCGCTTGCCCTGGTCCTCACCCTCTCCGCCTGCTCGGGCTTCGGCCTGGGCGACGTCGTCCAGCAGCCCGAGGTCGACGTCACCGACGTCAAGGTGCTGGGCACGACGCTGACCGGCGCCGACCTGCTGTTCGAGTTCCGGGTGGACAACCCCAACGCCGTCGCCCTCGTGCTGGACGGCATCGGCTACCGCCTGCGCCTCAACGGCGAGCCCCTCCTCGACGGCAACCGCGACCAGCGGACGCGGATCGAAGCCAACGGCCGCAGCACGATCGAGCTGCCGCTGACCCTCAAGTTCGAGGACATCTACCGCGTCATCCGCAGCTTCGAGGGCCGCAAAAAGCCCGACTACGCCCTCGACGCGGACTTCCGCTTCGACGTGCCGGTGCTCGGCACGGTGACGGTGCCCGTGACCCGCAGGGGCGAGATCCCGATGGACCGTCTGCGCGAGGCGCTGGGACGGTTCGGCGGGTAGCAACTCCCGCCTCTCTTCTGCGTATATCTCTCCAGGCCTTTTCACGCCTGGAGGAGATCCCCATGCCCAAGCTGTCCGCCTTCGTCCTCGCGGCTTTCGTTGCCCTGACCCTGACCGGCGCCGCTCCGGCCAAGAAACCGGCCCAGGAGACCAAGTACGCCTTCCTGTTCGCCGGCAACCTGGCGGGGAAGGGCATGTCTCGCGTCGAGGCGAACGGCGAGCGGGTCGATACCTTCGAGTTCACCGACCGCGGACGGGGGCCGAAGACGTCGACCCGGTACCGGCTCGACGCCAAGGGGCTGCCCGTCTTCGTCGAGACCACGGGGCACGACTACTGGAAGACCCCCGTCGAGGAGCGGTTCGAGCGCAAGGAGGGGCGGCTGGTGTGGAAGAACGCTTCCGAGAAGGAGGACCGCGAGGCCCGGGAGCCCGCCTTCTATCTCAGCCTGAACGGTCCGCCACAGGAGACGGCGCTGCTCGCCCAGGCCCTGCTGGCGGCTCCGAACGGCCGGCTGCCGGTGCTGCCGACGGGCGAGGCCCGCATCGAGAAGCTCTCGTCCGCCAAGGTCCAGGCCGGCGGCAAGATGCGCACGGCCGACCTCTACGCCATCTCGGGGCTCGGCTTCACGCCCGGCTACGTCTGGCTCGACGAGCGGCGGAACCTCTTCGCCTCGGTCGGCGGCTGGGCCGCCTTCTATCTCGACGGCTGGCAGAGCGCCGTGCCCGAGCTGACCAGGATCCAGGACGCGGCCGTGACGGCGCGCCAGAAGGACCTGGCCGGCAAGCTCGCCCACCGGCCCGCGGGCGGCGGGCTCGTCATCCAGCACGCCCGGCTCTTCGATCCCGAGACCCGGACGGTGCAGCCGGGCACCACCGTCGTCGTGGCCGGCAACCGGATCCAGGCCGTCGGCAAGGACGGCGAGGTGGCCGCGCCGGCCGGGTTCGAGGTGGTGGACGCCAAGGGCAAGACTCTGCTGCCCGGCCTCTGGGACATGCACACCCACCTGGGGGACGACGACGGCATCTTCCACCTGGCGGCCGGCGTGACCACCGTCCGCGACCTCGCCAACGACACCGACAAGCTGCTCGAGCTGCGGCGCCAGTGGGACGCCGGCGAGGCCATCGGCCCGCGGGTGCTCATGGCGGGCTTCATGGACGCTCCCGGCCCGTACGCCGGCCCCACCAAGGTGCTGGTGGACACCGAGGAGAAGGCCCTGGCGGCGGTGGACAACTACGCCAAGCTCGGCTACGTCCAGGTGAAGCTCTACAGCTCGCTCGATCCGAAGATCGTGCCCGCCATCGTCAAGCGGGCCCACGAGCACGGCCTGCGCGTCTCCGGCCACATCCCCAACGGCATGACGGCCGAGCAGGCCGTGCGCGTGGGGTTCGACGAGATCCAGCACGCCAACTTCCTCGTCCTCAACTTCCTGTCGCCGGAGATCGACACCCGCACGCCGGCCCGCTTCTCCGAGGTGGCGCAGCACGCGGCCGAGCTCGACCTCCAGTCCGAGCGCGTGAAGAGCTTCGTCGCCCTGCTCAAGGAGCGCGGCACCGTCTCCGACCCTACCCTCGTCGCCTTCGAGGGGATGTTCACGGCCCAGGCCGGCCAGCTCGACCCGAGCCTCGCCGCCGCCGCCGACCGCTTCCCGCCGCAGGTGCGGCGCACTCTCTTCACGGGCGGCCTCAACCCGCCGGCCGACAAGGTGCAGCGCTACCGCGACTCCTTCCGGGCCATGCAGAACCTGGTGCGCGACCTCCACGCCGCGGGGGTGACGATCGTCGCCGGCACCGACGCCCTGGCCGGCTTCAGCTACCACCGCGAGCTGGAGCTCTACGTGGACTCCGGCATCCCGGCGCCCGACGTCCTGCGCATCGCCACCCTCGACGCCGCGCGGGTCATGAAGCGCGACAAGGAGCTGGGCTCGGTCGCGCCGGGCAAGCTCGCCGACATGATTCTGGTCGACGGCGACCCGGCATCCCGCATCCAGGACATCCGGCGCGTGGCCCTCACCGTCAAGGACGGCGTGGTCTACGACCCGGCGGCCCTCTATGGCGCGGTCGGAGTGAAGCCGGTGGAGTGAAGCCGGGAAGTGAAGAGAGTCGAGAAATAAAAGGAGTCGATTAACCGGGGCGTTTCTGTCATAATAGAGATACTGGATTGTTGCCAGATTTTGCGGGACTTGAAGGACCGGGCTGCTGAGGGGCTCCCGGGCGATGGGTGGGGCGTTCCGTTGCGTTGGATTTTATCGTTTTCTATTTTCCCCTTCGTGGGGGACTTGAGGGGTGTTCCATGAGGAGAGCCTGTCTGCTGGCTTTCTCTTTCCTGGCCTGCTTGCGGCCTGGCGCGGCGCCGATCTCGGGCAGCCCGCCGCCCGTGGCCCGGCCCGCGCCAGTAGAGGAATTCCGCTACACCGTCTGTCTGGGCAACCTGCGGCCCGCCGGCCTGATGACCTACCATGTCGAGCCGGATGGCGAGAGCGTCCTGACCAACGTCGTGAGCGACCGCGGACGCGGTCAGAACCTCACCTCCCGCTTCAAGCTCGACGCCGCCGGCATCCCCGTGCGGGTGCGCGTCACCGGCAACGATTACTGGAAGAATACGGTCGACGAGCGCTTCGACCTCGCCGGGAGCAAGGCCGCCTGGAGCAACGTCGCCGAGAAGGGCGAGAAGCCGGTCGCCGGTGCCGCGGGCAAGGCGTTCTACACCACCCTGAGCAATCCCCTTCAGGACATCGGCCTGCTCGCCGCGGCCCTGCTCCAGAGCCCGCGCCAGCGCCTGCCCCTGCTGCCCGACGGCGAGGCGAGCATCGAGAAGGTCGGCGCCACCCGCATCGAGTCGGGAGGCAAGGCCCTGAGCCTCGACCTGTACGCCATCTCCGGCCTGAGCTTTACTCCCGTGTACGTCTGGATGGAGGGCACGGGGGTCTTCTTCGGCCGTTACGACGGCTTCCTCACCATCGTGCGCGAGGGCTGGGAAGGGGCCGCGCCCGCTCTCTACAAGGCCCAGGCCCAGGCCGAGGCCGTGCGGGACAAGGCCCTGGCGGCGAAGCTGTCCCGCCGCCCGGCCGGTCCCCTGGTGGTGAAGGGGGCCCGCCTGTTCGATCCGGAGACCGGCACGGTCCAGGATGGCACCACCGTCGTCGTCGTCGGCAACCAGATCAAGGCCGTGGGGAGGGACGGCGAGGTTGCCGTGCCGCCCGGGGCGGAGGTCGTGGACGCGGGGGGCAGGATGCTGCTGCCCGGCCTCTGGGACATGCACCAGCACCTCGCCAGCCAGGACGGCATCCTCGACCTGGCCGCCGGCGTGACCACCGGCCGCGACCTCGGCAACGACACCGACTACCTGCTCCACATGAAGGGCCTCTGGGACTCGGGGGAAGCCCTGGGCCCCCGGATCGTCCTGGGGGGCGTCATCGACGGCCCCGGCCCCTACGCCAGCCCCACCAAGGTGCTGGTGGACACCGAGGAGGCGGCCCGCGCCGCGGTGGTGAGCTACGCCGGGCTTGGCTACGAGCAGGTCAAGATCTACAGCTCCGTCGATCCCAAGCTCGTGCCCATCATCGCGGCCGAGGCTCACGGCCGCGGCCTGCGCGTCTCCGGGCACGTTCCCAACGGCATGACGGCCGAGCAGGCGGTGCGCGTCGGCTTCGACGAGATCCAGCACATCGGCGGCCTCTTCCTCAACTTCCTCCCGGAGGTGGACACCCGCACGCCGGTCCGGTTCACCGCCGTCGCGGAGCACGCGGCGGAGCTCGACCTCAAGTCCGAGCCGGTGCGCGGTTTCCTGCGGCTCCTCAAGGAGCGGAAGACCGTCATCGATCCCACCCTCTCGATCTACGAGGACAAGTTCACCGCCCGTCCCAGCGAGCTGAGCCCCAGCCTGGCCCCCATCGCCCACCGCCTGCCCTATACGGTGCGGCGCACCCTGCTGGCCGCCAACCTGCCCGTCGCCGCGGGGATGGAGCAGCGCTACCGCGACTCCTTCTTCGCCGCCCGCGCCCTGGTGCGCGCGCTCTACGACGCAGGCGTCGCCATCGTGGCCGGCACGGACCAGATGGCCGGCTTCACCCTCCAGCGCGAGCTCGAGAACTACGTCGCGGCGGGCATCCCGGCCCCCGAGGTCCTGAGGATCGCCACCCTCGGCGCCGCCCAGGTGACGAGGCACGACAAGGAGCTGGGCACCATCGCCCCCGGCAAGCTCGCGGACTTCATCCTGGTGGACGGCGATCCGACCGTCCGCATCGGCGACATCCGCCGGGTGGTCCTGACGGTCAAGGACGGCGTGCTCTACGACACCGCGGAGATGTGGAAGGCGCTCGGGATCGAACCCGTGCGCTGAGGATCGCCGCACGGGAAGGCCGTGGCACCGGGGTTGCACCCGGTCCAGCTCATGGAACCCGTGCGTACGCCGCCGCCGGATCTCACCCAGCGGATCTCGTTCGTCTCTCTCGCCCTGGTCACGGCCGCGCTGTATTTCGGCCGCGAGGTGCTGATCCCGTTAGCCCTGGCCCTTCTGGTCACGTTCATTCTTACCCCGCTCGTCCAGCGCCTCCAGCGCTTCGGGCTGCCGCGGGTGCCGGCGGTGCTGCTCGTCGTGGCCCTGGTGTTCAGCCTGGTCGGCGTGTTGGGGTGGACGATGGGACGGCAGCTCGTGGACCTCGCGCGGACGCTGCCGAACTACGAGCGGAACATCCGCGCCAAGGTGGCGTCCCTGCGCGGCGGCGAGCCCGGAGCGCTCACCAAGGCCAAGGAGACGGTCGAGCACATCCAGGAGGATCTGGGCGTGGCCTCCCCCGCGACACCCGCGCCCAAGGGGACCTCCCGCGCCCTGCCGCCCGAGCCGACGCGGGTCACCATCGTGGAGCCCGAGCCGACGCCGATCGCGGTGCTGCGCGAGACGGTGTTCCCGCTGCTGGGGCCGCTGGGCACGGCGGGCCTGGTCCTCGTCTTCGTCATCTTCATGATGATCCAGCGCGAGGACCTGCGCGACCGCCTCCTGCGCCTGGTCGGACAGGGCCGGCTCAACACCACCACGCAGGCCCTGGACGAAGCCGCGCAGCGGGTCAGCCGGTATCTCCTCATGCAGAGCCTCGTCAACGGCGGCACGGGGTTCGCCGTCGGGCTCGGCCTCTTCTTCCTCGGCGTGCCGAACGCCATCCTCTGGGGATTGCTCGCCGCCGTGCTGCGGTTCATCCCCTACCTCGGCCCCTGGATCGCGGCCGGGTTGCCCATCCTGATCTCGATCGCGGTGTTCCCGGGCTGGCACAAGACGCTCCTGACGGTGGGGCTCTTCCTGGTCATCGAGCTGGTCAGCAACAACATCGTGGAGCCGCTGCTCTACGGCTCGGAGACGGGCATCTCGACGATCGGCATCCTGGTCGCGGCCGTGTTCTGGACCTGGCTGTGGGGCCCGGTCGGCCTGCTGCTCTCGACCCCGTTCACGGTCTGCCTGGTGGTCATCGGCCGCTACGTGCCCCAGCTCCAGTTCCTCAACGTCCTCCTGGGCGACGAGCCGCCGCTGCCGCTCGAGGCGCAGATCTATCACCGGCTGCTGGCGATGGACCCCATCGAGGTCGGCAACGTCATGGAGACCTGCGTCAAGGAGAAGACGGTCGCCGAGTTCTACGACGGCGTGCTGATCCCGGCGCTCATCCTGGCGGAGCGCGACCGCCATCGCGGCGACCTCAGCCCGGAGCGCGAGGAGTTCATCGAGACCACGGTCCGGGACTGGATCGAGGAGTTTTCCAGCCGCATCGTCGAGGACGGCAGCCTGGGCCCCGAGTCCGCCAAGGCCGCCTCGGAGTCCCGCCTGGTCTGCGTGCCGGCCGACGACGCGGCGGACGAGCTGACCGGCCACATGTTCGCGCAGCTCGCGGTGCGCGGCGGCACGCCGACCGTGCTGGAGCACGGCCTGCCGCGCGCGGAGGTGCTGCGCCGCGTCGCCGAGCTGGGGGCCGAGCAGGTGTTCATCTCGGCCCTGGCGCCGTTCGCGTACGCCCAGGCCCGCGAGGTCTGCCGCGACCTGCGGCGCCACTTCCCGGGCATGCGGATCGTCGTCGCCCTCTGGGACCTGCGGTCCGAGGCGGACCGGCTCCGCCGGCGCCTGGTGGCGTCGGGAGCGGACGAGGTGGTCGCGACGCTGCAGGACGCGGTGATGGCCATCCGGCTCGCCCAGGCGCCGGCGGCGGACCCGGCGGCCCTGGTGAAGGAGCTGCTGCAGGCCTTCCGCGACGGCGACGCGCCGGCGGCGGGGAAGTTGCTGGCCGAGGCCGAGCAGCGGCTGCCGGTCGAGGTCCTGGCGGTCGAGGTGCTGGATCCGGCGTTGACGGGGCTCGGCGAGGAGTGGGCGGCCGGGAAGATCTCGGACGAGCACGAGCAGCTCGCCGGCGACCTCCTGCGGGGGCGGGTGACGGCCCTGGCCGAGGCGGCGCCGGACGGGCGCGGGCTGCGGGCGCTGGCCTTCTCGGCCCCCGAGGAGCAGCGCGAGAACGGCTCGCTGATCCTGGCGCTGCTGCTGCGGCGGGCGGGCTGGAGCCTCATCTATTTCGGTCAGCGCGAGGAGGACCAGGGCCTGGACGAGGTCATCGCCTCGGTGCAGCCGCACGCCCTGCTGTTCTCGGCGGCGCTGCGGGAGAAGGCCGAGCCTCTGCTGGAGCTCGCCAAGCGTCTCCACGCCGAGCATCCGGAGCTGCTCCTCGTCTTCAGCGGCCGGGGCTTCCGCTCGGAGGCCGTGACCGCCCTGGGCGAGCCCGTGGTGCTCGTGCCCGCCGATGCCCGCGAAGCCGTGACCACGATCGAGCGGCTGATGCCGGCCGACGGGCCGAAGGTCGACCAGGCGGCGTGAGGCCGCGGCGTAACGGCGCGGCGTTTTCCCCTTTCTTCACGGCAGCTTCCCCCTCGCGGGGGAAGCTCCGCCCCCTGTTGGCGAGACTCTCCCCCCTGAACGCCGCGTTCTCCCCTCCAGAGGGGAGACTCTGCCGTTGGCGGGGGAGGTTCTCCTGCCGTTTCGTGGGGACTTCCCCCCTGGAGGGGAGAACCCGGCGTTCGGAGGGGAGAGTTCCGCGTTCGAGGGGGGCCGTCGAAGCTCGCGGGGGGAGAAGCCCGCGGAGGTCTGCGGGAACGCGCCGCTCGCGGGGGAGACGGCCGCGCCGGGAGGGGGCTTTCTCTTTTAATTTCCTCGCGCAGGCGTTAGACTTCCGGCCATTCAGCAAAACTCTTTAAAAGGAGCCCGGATGGCTCTTCTGAGACGGCGGGTGGATGTCGGTATCGCGGCATTGGCTCCGGGCTAGCCGGCCTGGGAGGACGAGCCATCGAACCACTGCACGTACTCTTCGAGGGTGGCCCGTTCCGGCGCGAAGGCGTTGACCGTCGCCTTCGGGTCCGGATAGCCCACCGCCATGCCGCAGACGATCAGGCGGTCGGGGCCGAAGCCCAGGTGCTCGCGGATGGTGTCGCTGTAGGCCGTCACCGAGAACTGGGGACAGCTCCCGAGGCCCACGGCCACCAGCCCCAGCAGGACGTTCTGCACGAAGAGCCCCATCTCCAGGAAGGTCCCCGGCACGGCGTCCGCCGGCAGGTGGAAGATCAGCGCGACGGGCGCGCCGTAAAAGCGCTGGTTGTCCCGCAGGTGGGCGCGGCGGGCGTCGTCGTCGGCGCGGACGATCCCCTTGGCCGCGAGGACGCCGGCCCCGGCGGCCCGCGCCCGCGCCTCCTCGACCGGCCCCTCGGACGGCGGACGGTTGGCGTAGTCGTGCTTCGCCGGCACGCCGCGGTCGAAGTCGTCGCACAGCTTGCGGACGAGCTCCTCGCGAGCCGCGCCCACGAGCACCGCCACCCGCCAGGGCTGGGAGTTGCGGGTGGACGGGGCGTTGGCGGCGGCCCGCAGCACCTCCTCCAGGACCTCCCGCGGCACGGCGCGGTCGAGGAAGGCCCGCTTGCAGTGGCGGGCGCGGACGATGGCGAGGAAGTCGAGGAAGTCGTCGGTCATGGCTGGGAGAGGGATTCTATAGCCAGGACCCCGCCATGAACGACGCCACCCTGATCGCCACGCTCTCGGCGCCCCCCAACGGCGAGCTCGCGTCCCTGCCGCCGGCCGTGCGCTGGCTGGAGGTGCGGGCGGACCTGGTGGGGGACCTCGATGCGGACGGCTTGCGCGAGCACTTCCCAAGCGAATCGGGCGAGCTGATCTACAGCCTGCGCAGCCGGGCCGAGGGCGGCGCCTTCGACGGCAGCCCCGAGGAGCGGCGCCGGCGGTTGCTCGCGGCGGCCCGGTGCTGGGACGTCGTCGAGCTGGAGGCGGAGCGCGACCTGGAGCCGGAGCTGCTCGCCGCCGTGCCGCCCGCCCGGCGGCTCGTCTCGTGGCATGGGCCGGCCGCCGGCGTCGACGAGCTGCGCCGGCGCTGGGAGCGGATGGCGGCGGTCGAGGCGCGGCTCTACCGGCTGGCCCCCGCCGCCGCCAGCCCCGAGGAGGCGCTGACGCCCTTGCTCCTGCTGAGCGGCCTCGGGCGGCGGGACGTCCTCGCCTTCGCGACCGGCGCGGCCGGCGCCTGGACGCGGGTGCTCGCGCCCCGGCTGGGAGCGCCGGTCGTCTGCGGGCGTCTCGTGGCCGACGGCGGGGGAGAGCCGACGGTGGCGCAGCTCGTCTCGGACTACGGGCTGCCGGCCCTGCCGCCCGTGGGCGACCTCTTCGGCATCGTGGGTCGCTCGACCGGCAAGTCGCTCTCGCCGCGTCTCCACAACGCCGCCTATCGCGCGCTGGGCATCGAGGCGCTCTACCTGCCGTTTCAGACCGAGGGGTTCGCCTCCTTCCTGCCCGGGGTGGCCGCGGGGCTCGACCGCCTGGGCTGGCCTCTGCGGGGCCTCACCGTGACCTCGCCCTACAAGGAGGAGGCCCTGGCCCTGGCGGGCGAAGCCAGCCCGCTCGCCCGGCAGGCCGGCGCCGCCAACACGCTGCTACGGCACAACGGCTCCTGGCGGGCGGACACCGCCGACGCCGAGGGAGTGGTGCGGGCGCTCGAGAACCGGCGGATCCCCGTGGCGGGCCTGCGCGCGGCGGTGGTGGGTTGCGGCGGCGCCGGGCGGGCCGCCGCCGCCGGCCTCCAGCGGGCGGGCGCCGAGGTCACCCTGGTCAACCGCGGCGCGGAGCGCGGCCGCTACGCCGCCCGTCTCCTCGGCCTGCCCTTCGTGCCGCTGGCGGAGTGGAGCCCGGCCGGCTTCGCCCTGGTCGTGCACGCCACTCCGCTGACCACCGAAACCCCTTTCGAGACCGGCGAGCTGCGCCAGGGCACGGTCGTGGTCGAGCTGGTCTACGGCCCCACGCTGACGCCGCTCATGGCGGCGGTCCGGGCGCGCGGGGGCGTCGCCATCAATGGCCGCGAGGTGCTGCTGGTGGAGGCCCGCCGGCAGTTCCAGATGATGACGGGCCGCAGCATGCCGGCCGGCCCGGCGCGGGCATTGATCGGCACGGCGGAGGGCGGCGAGCGTGCTAGGATCCCCGCCGCCAACGACGTTCGTTCCCCAGCATGAATCTCGATCTACCTCCCGGGCGGCAGGCCCTCGTCGACCGCGCGGCCGCGCTGGCCCGCGAGAAGTTCGCGCCGCGCGCCGCGGAGTACGACCGCACCGCCACCTTTCCTGCCGCTGACTTCGACGACCTCTTCGCGGCGCGCCTCAACGCGCCGACCATCCCCGAGGAGCACGGCGGCCTCGGCCTCGGCCCCCTGCGGGGCGACGCCTTCACCCTGTGGATGATCACCAAGGAGCTGGCGAAGGCCGACCTCTCGCTGGCGCGCTGCTGGGAGGGGCACGCCAATTCGCTGCTGCTGCTCGACGCCCTGGCGGACGCCGGGCAGCGGGAGCGCTGGTTCGCCGGCGTGGTGGAGCGCGGGGAGTCGTGGGTGGTGTGGAGCGGCGAGCCGCAGGCGCGGGCGCCGGGCGAGGCGCAGCGCTTCGGCACCACCCTGACGGCGGTCGATGGCGGCTGGACCGTGGACGGCACCAAGGTGTTCGCCACCAGCGCCGGCGGCGCGGACTGGGCGATCCTCCTGGTGAATCCCGCGGGTCCGGGCGGCGCCCGGCACACCAGCTCGCCCGAGAGCCTGCTGATGCTGGCCTGCGACCTCTCGGATCCCACCGTCGAGGTGGACGGCTCCTGGTGGGACCCCATCGGCATGCGGGGCACCGTCTCGCACCTGGTCCGCTTCAAGGAGACCTTCATCCCCGACTCGAACCGCATCGGCGGGCCCGGCCAGTACCTCGCCGACAACTGGCAGACGGCCTTCGCGCCCCACTACGCGGCAAGCTTCCTGGGCGCCGCCGAGGGCGCCTACGAGTACGCGCTGGAGCACCTGGCGGCCCAGGGCAAGACGGGCGATCCCTACGTCCAGCAGCGGGCCGCCCGCATGTCGATCGCCATCGAGACGGGTCACCTGTGGCTGCGCCACGTGGCGGGGCTGTGGGACGCCGGCCGGCGCGAGGAGGCGCAGGTCGCCGGCAGCCGGGTGCGCCACGTCGTCGAGCACCTGGCGCAGGAGACGGTCGAGAACGCCATCCGCTCCTGCGGCGCCCGCGCGCTCATCCGCCCCAGCCCCGTCGAGCGCATCCTGCGCGATTTGTCGTTCTACATCCGCCACGACAACGACGACCAGGTGCTGGCGACCATCGGCCGGGCCGTGCTGGGCCAGCCGTTCGACGCGTCGTTCTATCGGCCCTAGCGCCCCTGGGACCGCCGGCGTCCCGCCGGCCTACTAGCCAAGTTGGTCAAGCCGGCGGGACGCCGGCGCTCCCAGGGTCCTAGCGATAGAAGAACTCGCGGGTGAAGTAGCTGGAGCGCCCGCTGCCGTCGGTGAACTCGTTGAAGCTCGCCACCACGAGCACGCCCTGCTTGACGTTGGCCTGCAGCTCGACGCGCTGGAAGCCGAGGTCGTAGGCGGCGCTGAACGCCATGGTCTCGCGGGAGCCGGCGTCGTGGGCGAAGGGGGTGGCCGGCACCTCTCCCCAGTCGATGGGGGCGTCGCCGTTGGCGCCCGACACCTGGACGGTGAAGCGGCCGCCGTTCGCCGCCAGGACGATGCGGGCGATCCCGCGCACCCGCGGGTTGGTGTTGATCCAGGTGCCCAGGAGGGGCGCGGGGTCCAGCGTCCCCGGCCCGGGCTCGGCCGCGCCCTCCGGCAGGTCCTCGGCGCGCGACCAGGGCAGGCTCGTCGTCGTTGTCGTCTCCATCGTCGTCTCCCTCACCGGTGGTAGAACTCGCGGGAAAAGTAGCTCGACCGGCCGCTGCCGTCCGTGAACGTGTTGTAGCCCGCCACCACCAGCAGGCCGAGGTTCATGTTGGCCTGCAGATGGCTCTCCAGGAAGCCGAAGTCGTAGCGGGCGGTGAACGACATCACGTTGCCCGACGTCATGCCGTCGGTGTAGATGCGCTCCGCGTCCACCTCCCCCCAGTCGCGCTCGGGCTCTTCGGTCCCCTCGGTCAGTCCGGCGCCGAAGGCGCGCACGGTCAGGACGCCGTCCCGGGAGCCGAGGACGAACCGCACGATGCCGCGCGAGCCGGGGTTGGTGTTGATCCAGGTGCCCAGCAGGGGGGACACGTCCAGGGGGCCGGCGGGCGGGGGAGTCTGGTCCAGCCGGTCCGCTTCTCTCGCGTATCGTAGGTCCGTCACGAAGCCCATCCTCCTTCTGATCGTCTTTCTGTGTCCGTCTCGCGCTCCCGCACCCGGGGAAGCACCTCGCGGCCGAAAAAGGTCATGGCCTCGACGTCGGGCCAGCCCATGAAGAGGAACTGGGAGACGCCGATCGCCTGGTACTCCAGGATGGCGCCGGCCACATCTTCCGCCGAGCCCACCAGGGAGATGGCCGGGGCGCCGAGATAGGGCACGGCGCCCGCCCACAGCCAGGGGGTCTTCCAGGGCGAGTCCTCGCGGGCCAGCTCGTAGGTGGAGCGGAAGGCCACGGAGTCCGAGCGGCGGGCGAAGGATTCATGGACGGCGAGGGCCTCGGCGCCCGCCGATTCCAGCAGCTCGGCGGCGGCCGCGTGGGCCTCCTCGCGCGTCGGGCGCGCGATCACCGACACCAGGAGGCCGACCTCCACGCCCTGCTCTGCGAGCGCTTGGACGCGGGGCCGCATCCGCTCGGGCGCCTCCGGCAGGCGCAGCAGGCAGGAGGCGTGGCGCGCGGCCAGCCGCTCGGCGGCCTCCGAGTTGCCGCCGACGAAGATCTCGGGCGCCGTCCGCTCGCTGGAGACGAAGGGGGTGTTCAGCTTGGCGCCCTCGACCCGGTAGTGCGTGCCTTGGAAGCTCACCTCGGCATCGCGCCAGAGGCCGTGGCAGACGGTCCAGAACTCGTCCGTCCGCTCGTAGCGCGCGTCGTGGTCGAGGAAGTCGCCGTAGAACCGCTGCTCGTGGGGCGAATGGCCGGCCACGATGTTGATGGCGACGCGGCCCCCGGTCAGCACCGAGAGCGTGTTGATCTGCTGCACGAACATCGTGGGGGAGCAGACGCCGGAGCGGCAGGCGATGAGGAACTTGATCCGCTCGGTCCGCGAGGCGAGGGCGGCGGTGAGGACGATCGGGTCGGGCCGGTGGAAGCCGAAAGCCATCAGCAGCGACTCGATGCCGCACGCCTCGGCGACCTGGCAGAAGGCGGCGTGCGCGTCGAGGTCCGGCACGCCCGACTGCGCGGCGCGCGCCCGGGCTCCGCGCAGCTTGTCGCCCGCCGAGGAGAGACTCCAGTGGAAGCGCAGGGGCCTTGCCAAGATGTCCAAAGAGTAACACCAGGAGAGTGGTACTGGGGAAGGAGTCCTGCACCTTCTTGGCCTACAAAGAAGATGCTAGGCTGGGCTACGCACCGGCACGTCCGCAAAGGAGACTTCGAATGGCAGAAAAGGGAAAGGCTCCGGTAGGCGCCACGGATACCGCTGACACGGTCACCGTGCAGCTCAACACCCAGGCGGCGAAGGATCTCCTCCTGGCGCTCAGCCAGGCGCTGGGGACGACCGCGACGGTGAAGGACACGGCGGCGAAGGGCACGACGGCGGTAAAAAGCACGACGGCGGTGAAAGGCACGGCGGCGCCCAAGTAGGTCAGCTCGACCGCCGCCGTGACTCCTTCGCCCCTCCTGCCCAAAGCCCTGCGCGCGGCTCTCGCCGCCGAAGGCTCGGGCCATCCCCTCGATCCCAGCAATTGCGCACCCCTCCTGCGCGAGCTCCTCGATCCCCCGGTGTACCGCCGGGAGGCCGCGGTAACCCTTCTCGAGCGCGCCCAGGGGAGCCAGGGCGACTCCTGGGAGGTCCGGCGGCTGGCCATCCTGATGCTCCAGGACCAGCTCCTGCGGCTCGCTCCCTCGGATCTCGACGAGCACGTCTTCCTCCTGCGCCTCCTGGGGATCGCCGGAGAAGATCCCCTCTGGATCGACGGATCGGTGCTCGCGGAGGGCTACTCGACGGTGCGGCCGCGCGGCTTCGTCCGCGAGCTCCGGCGGCGGCTCGCCCCGGCCGCGCGGATCCTCGGCCGCGTTCGGGGCGGCGAGGCGCCGGTAACGGCGTGGCGCGGGCTGCTGGCCTTCGCCCGCGCCGACTGCAAGCTGGTGCTCGCACGCTACCTTTTCACGCCGGAGGAGGTGGTGGCCCGCATCCGCGAGCGGGTGAGGGTTTCGCGCGGGGTGGAGAGCCCCCCGCCTTTTGAGTCCGAATCGACGGTGAAGGAGGCCCGGCTCGCCCTGGCGCGGCTGCCCCCCTTCGAGTCGGAGGTGGTGCGGCGGCTCCTCTCGGCCCCCGCCGTCTATTGGTTCTCGGCGCCCACGGAGACGGACCCCCACGCGCTGGTGGCGCAACCCCCGGGGACGGTGGTGCTGGTGCTCAGGCTGCCGGGGAGCGATCTCGAGATCGAGATCAAGAGGTCCGGCCTGCCCGGGGAGCGTCTCCTGGAAGTCGTCTTCGAGCGCGACGGCTGGCCGGTGCCGGTCTCTCACCGGCTCCAGGGCGGGAGCATGCTGCGCTCGCTGCACTGGGACGCCGGGGCCAGCGCAGCGCTCTCCGGCATCTACCGGCTGGTGCACGGCGCCGAAGCGCCCATCCCGCGGATGCTGGCCGTGAAGTCGGTCAACTCCATTCCGTGGGGCGGGCGCGATTGGCACACGCTGGACTACTTCGGCGAGCCGGCGGTCTTCGGCGAGGATTTCGCCGCCACGCGGGCGGCCATGCGGGAGGCGGTGGCCGACTTCGAGAAGGAAGAGGAGCTCGCGCTGCCCGCGCTGCGCGGAGACCTCGGCCTGACGCTCCAGTTCCTCACCCGGATGGCGCCCGGGCAGGCCCTCCTGTGCGGCACGAGCGCCTTCCGGCTGGACCGGCTCGCCGGCTACCTCCGCGGCGGCGAGGCCTGGTGGCCCGGGACCCGGCAGGCGGCCGACGCCATCCTGGAGGAGGTCCTGGGCACCTACGCGCCGCCGCCGGTGGCCTATCGCGGCCACTGGGCCTACGTGCGGGCCGCTTTCGCCGTACCGGCGAACCGCGCCGCCGCCGACCGCGCGTTTCGGGACGCGATCCGGGATCTGGGGACGTTGTGGGGGACTCTGCTGGCCGTCCGCGGCTTTTCCCATGGCGAGTCCTTCGTCGGCCGGAACCTTGGGCTGATGAGCTTCTGGACCGGCGGCCGGCGGCGGGTGGGCCTCGTTTCCATGGACCACGACGGCCTGCGCGTCGACGGCCGCCGGAACGAGTCCTTCCACCCCCTGGATGCGCTGCCCGGCATGATGGGGGACGAGCGGTTCATCTTCGGGCTCGACGGCCGGCTCGGCTCGCTGGGCTTCCTCCAGAGCCTCTACCACGTGACAGAGGAGGACGGAGAAAGAGGGCGGGCGGCTCTGCGGCGAGCCATGCGCCGGGCCTACCGCCGGACGCATACGGCGATGCGGGAGGTCCCCGAGCTGGCGGAGCACTTCTCTCCTTCCTTCCTGGAGCGGATCGGCGACTGGGACGCCGTGGCGAGGAAGCGTCTGCGGGGTGGCTCATGGAGAAAGCGAGCGGAGACTTTTCTCGCTGGCCGGGGCTACGGCGCGGAGCTCGTCGAGGAGCACCTGGAAGCCGCCGAAAAATACTCGGATTTCCTGGCGCGCCAGGCCTTCCTCTACTCCAGGTAGCGCTGCTTGAGGCGCTCGTAGAGGCAGCCGGCGGGGAAGCGGCCGTCCTTGTCCACCCCGGCCCGCCGCCACATCTCGTGCCACAGGTGAACGGCGTGCGCCTCGCCAGTCGGGGCCCCCCCCGCCTCCAGGACCTCGCGCCAGCGGTGGAAGCCCAGGGGGCAGAAGACGGCGCTGGGCAGTCGGCAGCCGTCGAGCGCCAGCTCCCGGATCAGCCCGGCGAGCAGCCGCGGCCCGGTCTCGCCCCACGCCAGCCGCGAGACGTCCTTGGCCTGGCAGGCGCTCCAGGCCCGGGCCATGACTTCGCTCCCCGCCGGGGCCTTGAGCACGGCCGTGGCCGCGACCTCGCCGTCTTCCGCGGGCTCGGAGGCGAAGACGTGCTCCGCGGGGAAGTCGAAGGGGCGCAGGCAGACGACGTCGGAGTCCACCCACCAGCCGCCCCGCTCCAGGAGCAGCTTGTAGCGGAAGAAGTTCGAGAAGCCGGAGTAGCTCTCGTGCCGCGAGTAGCGGAAGACCGTGGCGGCGGGCAGGATCTCGTTGCCGTCGCGCAGCTCCGCCCCGGGCGGCACGCCCTCGACGTCGCCATAGGCGTAGAGGTGGTAGGGGTGCCCGTGGCGCAGGAAAGAGGCGATCGAAAGCCTCTCCATCGTGGACAGCCGGGGGCCTATCCACAGCCCTTGGATCGTTTCCCTCATGGCGGCGGGGAGCATGGTAGCAGGTGCTATAGTTGCTCGGACTCAAGACAAAGATCGGAAGAGTGGCATGAGGTTCCACTGGATGCTGCCGAAAGGCGGCGAGGTCGGCAAGAGCCGGGATGCCGGGGCGCACGTGCTCGCCCGCGAGCGGGACGACGCCGCGCTGCCGGACCTCGCGGCGCGGACCCTCTTCTGCCGCCAGGCGGAGGAGTCCGGGATCGACTCCGTGCTCATGTCCTTCGGCTACTACGAGCCCGACACGCTGCTGCTGGCCGCCGCGCTCGGCCTGGCCACGGAGCGGCTGCGGTTCATCGTCGCCTACCGCTCCGGGCTGCTGGCGCCGACGACCTTCGTGCAGCAGGTCAACACCCTCTCCGCCCTCGTCGCCGGGCGGGTGTCGCTCAACCTGGTGGCCGGCGACTCCCCGGAGGAGCAGGGCTACTACGGCGACTTCCTCTCCCACGACGAGCGCTACGAGCGGACGGACGAGTTCCTCCAGGTCTGCAAGGCCTTCTGGCGCCGCGACGGCGAGGTCGATTTCACGGGCAGGTACTACCGGATCGAGAAGGGCAAGCTCAAGACGCCCTTCGTCTCCCCCGAGGGGCGCGGGGCGCCGGAGATCTACGTCGCCGGCCATTCGGCAGCCGTGCGCAGGCTGGCCGCCCGTCAGGCCTCCTGCTGGCTCTGCCTGGGCGACGCTCCGGAGGCTCTCGAGCAGCGCATCCGGCCCGTGCTCGAGAGCGGCACGGAGATCGGGCTGCGGATGGGCGTCATCGCCAGGCCCACGCGGGGGGAGGCCCTGGAAGCGGCGGCCTCCCTGATCTCCGACCCGGCGCTGAGAGCGAAGGAGAAGTCCTTCGTCCAGGGGAGCGATTCGGTCTCCAACCAGGGAACCCTGCAGCTCGCGGAGGAGAGCGCCTCCGACTGGCTGGGCCCCGCCATCTGGGCCGGGGCGGTGCCCTACTTCGGCGCCCCGGCGGTCTCGCTGGTGGGCACCCCGGACGCGGTCGCCTCGGCCATCCTGGACTATCAGCGCATCGGCGTCAGCCAGTTCATCTTCTCCGGCTGGCCCAAGCTCGACGAAATGGTCTACTTCGGCCGGGAAGTGCTACCTCGGGTCCGGGCACGGCAGGCCTGATCGGGATGCGCGTGCGCCTCTGCCTGGTCTTCCCGCATCTCGCCCTCGGCGGCGGCGAGACGGTCATGATCGACGTCGCCGAGGGGCTCCGCGCCGGCTTCGACCTCGACGGCTTTGACCTCAAGGTTTTTGCCCTCGACGACGGGGTCGCCGCCCCGGGCCGGACCCTGCCGGAGGAGCTGGCCCGGCGCTTCGGCGGCGTCACCCTCGTCCGCCGGCGCTGGGAGCTGCGCTCGCCCTTCCGGGCCGCCGACGCCGTGCTCTGGTACGGCGTCGTCAACGCCGTCCCCGACGTGCTGTTGGCCATGGGCCGGCGCCCGGCCTCGGTGCGGGTGATCCACACCAGCCGGCCGGTGGACGGCCCCGCTTTCCAGCGGCGCTGGAGCCGGGCGATCGACGCCACGGTCTGCGTCGCGCCAGGAGTGGCGCGGGAGATCCCGGGGGCCGTCTTCATCCCCAATACCTGCGCCGGCACGGAGCTGCGCGGGCCGCGCCGGGAGTTTTTCCCACCGGGCCGCCCGACGCTCGGGTTCCTCGGCCGTCTCGTGCCCCTGAAGAACGTGCCCTGGCTGATCGAGAATGTGGAGGCGCTGGGCTGCAATCTGCTGATCCAGGCCCTGGATACGCCGCTGCAGACGGCGGAGCAACTCCGGAGTCTGGCCGTCGGGAGGGGAGTGGGCGAGAGGGTGCGATTCCTGCCGCCCGGCCGCGACGTGGGGACGCTCCTGCGCAGCGTCGACGCCCTGGCGGTGGTTTCCAGTCACGAGGGTTTTCCCCGGGTCGTGATCGAGGCCGGGATGGTGGGGACGCCGGTGATCGCCACCCGCGTGGGCGCGCTGCCGGAGCTGTTCGGGCAGGAGATCCTCTTCGTGGACAGTGAGGGGGACGCGCCGTCCCGCGATTCGATGCGGGAGGCCCTGGAGCGTCTCGATCCATCCTGGGGGCGGCGGCTCCACGATAAAGTCGCCCGCCTCTGCGCCCCGGAGGCGGTGATCGCCCGCTACGCCGAGCTGATCCACGGCGTCCTGGCGGCCCGGGCGGCTTGAGCGCCATGCGCCCTCTGGGAACGCTGGCGCTCACCCATTCGAGCCGCCGCACGAACCTCTCCCGCTGCTCCGTGCAATTCCTCACGCGCCGGTTCTCGGACCCCGAGCGCCTCGGCCGTCTGCCCCCCTTCGAGAGCCTGCCGCCGCCCGAGCCTCTGTACTGCGGCGCCGCCAGCTTCCTCGCGATCCTGGAGGATGGGCGCGGCCGGCTCCACTTCCGCCCCGCCGGCAGCCTTCGCCATCGCGACAAGGTCCAGCACGCCGTTCTCGTGGACGAGGACCGTCTCCTAATTGGCTTCGAGCAGCGGGTGGAGCGCTGGAGCATTGTTCGTGCCGATGGCGAGGAGCCGCGCCTCCGCCCGGGCATAAATGCCCGGGCTAGTCAAAAGAGCCCCCTGAAGGGGACTCAATCAGTCGGGTTTACCCGGCTGTTTTCACGTAGCCCGGGCATTTATGCCCGGGCGGGGGAGCGGACTGCGGCAACCGCCTGCTACGAGCACCCCCTCCTAGCCGGGCTCCACACCGTCGCGTCTCTGCCCCGAAGCCGTGTCCTACTCTCCTGCTCGGCCTCGGACGCACTCCTGATTCTCCATCTCGAAACAGGGGAGGTCGAGAAAGTCCTGCGCATGCCCGCGGACCTCTACGGCCGCAACTACGACCTCGACGCCACGACCGACCTGCGGCGGCACTACGTCGGCGACGAGCAGCAGACCACCCACGTCAACGCCGCCCATCCCTTCGACGGCGGCCGGCGGGCCGTGGTCTCCACCCTGATCCAGGGAGCGGTGGGGGTCTTCGACCTGGAGACGGGGGCCTACGAGGAGATCGCCCGCGGCTTCGTGGGTTGCCATGGCGCCCGCGTGAGCGCGGAGGGGGAGGTCTACTTCGCGGACAGCACGGCCGGCCACCTGGTCTTCCTGGACGGCCGCGGACGGGTCGCCCGGCGCTTCGACGCCGGCTCCCGCTGGCTCCACGACGTGCAGCAGATCCGGGGGAGCGTCTACGCTTTCGCCCTCGCCGACGCCAACGAGCTGCGGGTCTGGGACGTGGACCGGGAGGAGCTGCTCTACCGGCGGCGGTTCGCCTTCTGGCCCGTCGAAGGGCTCTTCGGCCTCGCCCGCCGGATGCCTTTCTGGCTGGGCAACAGCACGCAGGCGCTGTCGTTCAGTCCGGCTCCTTGACCCGCAGCCGCCGGCCCACCAGCCAGAACAATCCCGCGATCCCGATTACCAGGCCGAACACCAGGGCCACGTTGTCCAGGCTGCGGGCCGTGGCGCCCGCGAGGGCGTAGATCAGGGCGGCGGGCACGCTGCCGGCGAGAGTCGCGAGCACCATCCGTCCCCAGCTCATGGGGGAAGCCCCGGCAAGGATGGAGAGCGTCTCGGCCAGGATGGGCACCGGCCGGGTGACGATGATCGCGAGGTCCCCCCACTCCTGGAGCAGGCCGTCGGCCCGCCGGCGCTCGTCCAAGGGCACCAGCCGGTCGAGCAGCGGCCCGCCTCGCCGGCCGAGAGCGAAGCCGAAGAGGGCCGCGCCCACGGCCCCAACCAGGGACAGGACGGTGCCGCCGACGACGCCGAACAGCGCGCCATGGGCGATCATCACCAGGCTCGCCGGCACCGGCAGCAGGACGTCCGCCACGAGCAGCCCGACCCCCAGGGCCGCCGCGACCCAGCCCCCCCTGGCGAGCCACGGGTCCGGGTTCGTCAGCAGGGGCACGTGCAGCCACTCCGCCAGCCCGAAGAGGACCAGGAAGGAGGCCATCATGACCCCGGTGAGCAGCCAGTAGCGTTTCATGGCTCAGATTTTAGAGGGTCAATCTATCAGTTACGCCAGCGGCTCCAGTTTTTCGCACACCTGCGAGAGGGCCAGGGCGCGCACGTTCTCGGCGAGCGGGTAGGTGTGCTGGCCGGCGTGGACGACGTCGAGGCGGTCGAGCCGGAGGTCCGCCAGGGCGGAGTGCATGGAGCGGGTCATGCCCGGGGCGTCGGTGTACTTGAATTCGAAGCCTAGACGCCTCCGGCCGCGGACGACCAGGAGGTCGAGCTCGGCTCCTCCGTGCGTCGCCCAGAAATAGCACTCTTCGCGGCGAGCCCCCAGACGGGCGACGATCTCGGTGAGGCCGAAGCCCTCCCAGGAAGCCCCGATCTTCGGGTGCCCTTCGAGGTCGGATCTCGTCTCCAGCCCCAGCAGTGTGTGGAGCAGGCCGCTGTCGGCGATATAGACCTTCGGCGCTTTCACTTGCCGCTTCTGAAGGTTCTCGTACCAGGGGAGGAGCTGTCGGACGACCAGCGCACCGGTCAGGATGTCGAGATAGCGGGCCACGGTGGTACCGGTAACTCCGAATGCACGGGAAAGCTCGGCACCATTCCAGACCTGTCCATGATAGTGGGCGATCATGGTCCAGAAGCGGCGGAGGGTCGTCGAGGGAATGCGAATGCCCAACTGGACGAGGTCGCGCTCCAGGAAGGTCTGGACGAAGTTACGGCGCCACTCCGCGCTGTCCGCGTCGGAGCCAGCCAGGAAGGAGCGGGGAAGCCCACCGTGCAGCCAGAGCTGGCCGAGCGCTTCCTCTCCCACTTCGTTGAGGGTGAAACCCTCCAACTCGAGGTAGGCGATGCGTCCGGCGAGGGATTCGGAGCTCTGCTTCAGGAGCTCGGGCCCGGCGCTGCCCAGAACCAGGAAGCGTGCGGGCACATCCGGGCGGTCGGCGAGCACCCGCAGGATGGGAAAGAGCTCGGGACGGCGCTGGATCTCGTCGAGAACGACAAGACCGGAGAGTGCACGCAAGGCCAGCATGGGGTTGTCCAGCCGGGCGAGATCGGCAGGATCCTCGAGATCGAATACGGTTGCCGGTCCTGGATGAATCTCGAGAAATTGCCTGGCTAGGGTGGTCTTTCCAACTTGGCGAGTACCCAGGATCGCTACGACGGGGTGCCGCTGCAGGAGACCTTGCAGAGTCTCCAGATGATGGGAACGTTTGATCACAGAGGCATTTTACCTTGAAATCGTAGCGCCTGCCGCTAGGATTTCAAGGTTAAATCTTACCGTCCCCCATATCGCAACCCGATCCGCACCGCCCGCCCCGGCCCCGGAAAGCCGATCAGAGTCTCGTACTCGCGGTCCATCAGGTTGTCGATCCGCCCCCGGATTTCCCAGGGTCCGGCGAGGCGCCAGGTGCCGGCGAGGCCGACGAGGCCGTAGCCGGGGACGGTGTCGCGCTCCGGCACGGGGATCTGCTCGTCGAAGCTGCGGGCGAGGGCCTGAACGTCGAGCTGGAGGGAGAGGCGGTCCAGGGGACGCCAGTCGAGGCGGGCGCCGCCCACCCATCTCGGGCGGTGGCGCAGCCGGGCGTGGGTCGTCCGGTCCTCGACCTGCTGCCAGGTGGCGTTGGCGCGCAGGGAGAGGCGCTCGACGGGCGACCAGCCGAACGCCGTCTCGACGCCCTGGGCCTCCACCTCCGAGCGGTTGAGATGGGTGAAGGTCTCGAAGTCGAAGTCGATCAGGTCGTCGTAGCGGTTGTAGAAGAGGGTGACCCCGGCGTCCGCGCGGGCCGTCGCGAAGGCCCGCTCGACTCCCAGGTCGCCGCCGAGGACCTTCTCCGGCCTCAGATCGGGGTTGCCGCCGAGTTGGGGCGGGCTCGCCAGGGCGAAGAAACTGGGCTGCTTCCAGGCCCGCCCGGCCGAGGCGTGCCAGCGCGTGGACCCCTGGCCGGGGCGCCAGCTCACGCCCAGCCGCGGGCTCAGTTGCCGCGGCAGGTCTTCGGGCACGTCGAAGCGCAAGGCGGTCTCGAACACCAGGCCGCCGCGCTCCACCACCAGCTCGGCGAAGGCGCCGGGCAGGGTACGGGTGATCTCGTAGTCGCCGCGGACCTCCCCGCCGAATTCGGGCGGCAGGAGGAGAACGCTCTCGTTGTCCCCCCTCTCCCGCTGCACGTCGGCGCCCGCGCTCAGCCGCACGCCGCCGGCGTCGTGGAGGATCGAGCTCCAGCCGGCGCGGGCCACCGTGTAGCGCGTCGTCTCCACGGATGGCGGTACCTGGGGGAAGACGGCGGGGCTGTCGGTGTCGCGGTCGTGCCGGTAGAGGGCGAGGGTGAGCTTGTGACGGTCGAACGCCAGCTCGGAGCTGAGGGAGGCTTCCTGGTGGTCCGAGCGGCGAAGCTCGCCCGTGCCGTAGACGGGGCCGCCCGAGGCGTCGGGGTAGTCGTCGCCCCGCCAGTCCGCCCAGCGGGTCTTCACCTGGAGGCGGGCCTTGCCGAGGGGGACCGCGACGTTGGCGTGGAGGTTGGACTGCCGGAACCGCTCGTCCGCCACCCGGCGCTCTTCTTCTTCCCAGGTGCCGCCGAGGAAGTACGTGGCCGTCCCCAAGGAGCCGGAGACGGAGCCCTGGGCCTGGCGCAGCGAGGCGTCGCCGGCCGCCGCCTCCAGCTCCACGGCCGCCGGGCCCGCCTCGCCCTGGCGGGTGACAATGTTGACGGCGCCCGCCAGGCCGGTCGAGCCGTAGAAGGAGGACAACGGGCCGCGGACGATCTCGACGCGCTCCACGGCGGAGGCCGCGAGGCCCTCCAGGTTGTAGACGTCGCCCACCTGGTAGGTGGGGTCGTTCAGGGGCACGCCGTCGAGGAGCACGAGGGTGAAGTTGGGATCGCCGCCGCGGATCTGGGCGGTCGAGAGGCCGCCGCGGGTGCCGTTGGTGGTGACGTCGAGGCCAGGCACGAAGCGCAGCACGTCGGCCACGGTGCGCGCCCCGGAGGCCTGGATGGCGTCCCGGTCGAGCACGGTCACGGAGCCCGTGGCGGAGGAGAGGGGGCGCTCCCGCACGGTGGCGGTGGAGTAGAAGGTCGCCTCCGGCTCCTGGGGCGGCTCCTGCCGGGCCTGGGTCGGAGAAGAGACCAGGAAAGCGGCGGCGAGCGAGATCCCAAAGCGTCTGAGCATGATCTGGGATCTTCTCATGCCGGCTCCAGCTCCGCCTCCGGCCCCCGGTAGGGCGGCGTCAATCCCAGGAGCTGCCGGCGCATCGGCGTTGACGCCGTGGCGGCCAGTGCAGAGGACGGCTCGTGCCCGGCCCACATGCGCATCCACTTGTGGCCGTAGTTGAAGAGCAGCACCCGGCGGGTGGCGGCGCCGCGGTTGGTGCCGGGGGAGTGGACGAGGTTGCCGTTGAAGAAGTAGGCCGTCCCCGCCTTGCAGGCCAGGGCTACGGCGCCGGGCATCTCCTCGGGGACGCTGACTTTGGGGATGGGTGTCGCGTCCGGCTGGCGGTGGGTGCCGGGGAGGACGAGGGTGGCGCCGCCGTCCTCCGGAATGTCCTCGAGGGCGATCATGGCGCGCACCATCATCGTCGAGCCGGCGTGGTGGACGCCGGGCACCCTCGTCCGCACGTCGGTGTGCCAGGCGTCGCCGTCGAGGACGCCGCCGGGCGGGGTGATGTAGAACGCGTGGTCGATCAGGGCGACGTCCTCGGACAGCGCCTCGCGCACGAGGGGGAAGATCCGCGGGTGGAGGGCGAGGTCGAGGAACAGCGGGTCGTACTCCAGGATCCCCTCGATCTCCAGGAACTCCGGGATGCGCGTCCCCGGCCGCGACGGATCGGCCCGCCACGCCGCCTCGGCCGCGTCCGCCGCCCGCCGCGCCGCCGCCAGCTCGCCGGGCGAGAGGGCGTTTTCGATGACGAGGTAGCCGTTGTCTTCCCAGAATTGGTGCTGGGCCGGGGTGAGGACGCCCCTATCCAAGCCTGTCTTGCTCCCCTCTCCCGGTGAGGGCGGGAGGAATAGGCCGTCCGAAGGACGGGGAGGAGAGGGGCCGGGGGTGAGGGTCCGGGTCGGCGGCCCATACGGGTCCGTCAACCCCAACAACTGCCGCCGCATCTCCGTGCCAGCTTGGGCGGCCAGAGCCTCGGACGGCCGGTATTCGTCCCACATCCGCATCCACTTGTGCCCGTACGTGTAGATCAGCAGACGGCGGACGACGTTCGAGCGGTTGTTCCCGGCCGAGTGGTAGGTGCGGCCCGTGATCAGGTAGGCCGAGCCGGCGGGCAAGGCCATTTTGACGGCGCCGGGCAGCTCCTCGGGAACCTCCGAGTTGGGCATCGCGGCCCCTGAGGGCGTGCGGTGGGAGCGGGGGAGCACGAGCGTCGCTCCGCCGTCGGCGGGGATGTCCTCCAGAACGTAGAAGACCTTCACCATGAGGCGGGAATTGGGGTGGTCCACCCGCGGCATGTCGAAGTCGAAGTGCCAGCCGTTCGGGATCTCGGCCCCCGGCGGCGTGATGAAGTAGTCGTGGTCGAGCATCGTCACGGCGGGGCCGATCAGCTCCCGGACCCTGGGGAAGACCCGCGGGTGCTCCAGGAGGTCGAAGAGGACGGGGTCGTACTCCATGATCCCCAGCACCTGCTCGAGGTCCGGACGGCGCACGCCGGGCAGGGCGGGGTCCGGGCGCCAGCGGGCCTCGGCGGCATCGGCGGCCCGGCGGACGCGGGCGAGCTCGTCCGGCGTCAGGGCGTTCGGGATGACGAGATAACCCTCCTCGTCGAAGAAGGCCCGCTGCTCCTCGGTCAACATCTTTGCCTCCGCGCGGTATGGTTGTCAGATCTTAATGGAGTCAGGCCTATGCGCGAAGTCCGCTGGGAGCGCATGTTTCCCCACGAGCTGGAAGAGGCCTTCGAGGCCTGCCCGGCGGCGTGGTTCGCCTATGGCCTGTGCGAGCCGCACGGGCCGCAGAACGTCCTCGGCCTCGACGGCCTCAAGGCGCACGGGCTGCTGGTGCGGGCGGCGCGGGAGCACGGCGGCATCGTGGCGCCGCCCGACTACTGGCACGTCCACGAGTTGGGGGGATATGCCATCTGGGCCGAGCGGGAGATCGGCGAGGCCCGGCCGTGGCTGACCGCCGTGCCGCCCTGGGTCCACTTCAAGAACGTTTGCTACCACGTGCGGGCCGCCGAGGTGCTGGGCTTCCGCGCGGCCGTGCTCCTCACCGGCCACTACGGCCCCAACTGGGAGGACCTGAAGACGCTCGTGGACCTCCTCCAGCCCTGGGTGCGCATGCGCCTCCACGGCCTGCCCGACTTCGAGGTCAACCGGCCGGGTTTCCCCGGAACCCCGGACGGAACGGCGGATGGCGACCACGCGGGCAAGGTGGAGACCTCCCTGCTCGCGGCCCTGGAGCCGGAAGGGGTCGACCTCTGCCGGATCCCCAGCGATCCTTCCTTCCCCTGCTTTGCCATGGGGAAGGACGCCGCCCAGGCGAGCCGCGAGGCGGGGGAGCGCATGGTGGCGGACATGACGGCCGGGCTGGGGGAGATCCAGCGGCGGCTCCTGGCGGATTGGGACCCGCAGCGGCCGTCGCGGCTGCGGACTTACGGGGACGTCGAGCGGTTCTGGGACGATGAGGTGCGGCCCGTGCTGCCGGACTTCAAGAGCCTGCGCGCCACCTGGTACGCGAAGGAGGCGCCGGACCGGGGCTCGCGGTGGTTCGAGAACTGGCCCCTGTCTTAGAGACCCTGGAGCCCCAGCCGTTCCGCCACCAGCTCCGCGCTCCCCTCGATCCCGCGCTCTCCATCCACGGTCAGCACCTGCCGGCCCAGCCGGATCGCCTCCTCCTCCAGGTGGCGGGCCACGAGGTCGTCGCGCTCCATCCAGCGGTCGAACGCCGCCTGGGGATCGGGACAGCTCGCCAGTAGATCGCGGACGAAATCGCCTCGCCGGGGATAGTCGTGCCGCCGGAAGCCGGGGGTGGCGATCAGCCACAGCGCGCGGCGGGGATCGGGCGCGGCGGCGGCCACGAGATCCGGCAGGAGCCCCACGCCCTCCACCAGCACGGGGCCGGAGAGGGCCCGGAGATCCTCCAGCACCATCTCGAATTCGTCCCTGTAGAAGCCGAGGAGGTCCGCGGCCTGGGCTCCGGCGGGGGGCGCGAAGAGCCGCTCCGGCGGCAGGTCCATGAGGCGGCGGAAGTGGGGATGGCGCCGCTCGTCCGCCCGACGGCGGTGCGCCTCGAAGGCCTCGTCCGTGGAGTAGAGGGTGAGGCCGTGGCGGGCCGCCAGCAGGCGGGCGACGGTGGTCTTGCCGGCGCAGGCCGAGCCGCCGAGCCAGACGGCCTGGGAGAGATCGTCTCCTTGGGGGAGAGGGGCCATAACTATCGATATACTGCGGCACGCTGAATCTCTCCCGCAAGGAGGCTCGGGATCGCCACTGTGTTCGATCCGCGGCAGCCGGCCGTGTCGGTTCCCGCGAGCTCTTTCGGTACGCACCAGAAGCGGGCACCGGTGGAGAACCCTTTCGCGGGCCTGCCCGAGGAGGCCCGCGCCGGACGGTTGGACGTCCTCTGCCTGCGGCCGATCCATCACGCCCTGGAGATGGAGGGCCTCTACGGCCTGCTCGCCGACCTGCGGGAGGAGGCGCCGGAAGCGGAGGTCCACCTCCACCTCCGCTCGGCCCTGCGGGACCCGGCCCCCTTCGGCCTGCTGCCCGTCCACCGGGTGGCGAGGCTCACCACGGCGGGCGGCCGCGGGGAACTGGCGGCGGGGCTGCGGAGCCTGCTCGAGGAGCTCCCGGCGGGGGCGGCCTGCGTGCTGATCGCGCCGCCCCGGGGCGCGCGGCGCCTCGCCGCGCGGTGCACCCGGGTGCGCGTGGCCGCGGCCGTTCCTCTCGACTTCCACACCCGCTCCCGGAGCCTCGGGGGCCGGCAGGCGGCCGATGCGTTCCTCGCCGCCTTGCGGACCGAGTCACCGCGCTGGGCCACGGCGCCGCCGAAGCCGGGCACCTTCTGCGCTCCGCCGACGCGGGACGGCGCGGCGCGCATCCTCGTCCATCAGGCCCGTTTCCACGTCGGGGACACGCTCTGGCTGACGCCCCTGCTGCGGGAGATCCGGCGCCGCTTCCGGCAGGCCGAGATCACCGTCGTCGGGCCGCCCGCCGCCGCGCAGGTGCTGGAGGGGAACCCTCGCGTCGGCGATCTCCAGATCTACCACCCCCGGGATGGCGAGGAGGGGCGGCGGCGCGTGCTCGCGGCCCTCGGCGGCCGGCCCTTCGACGTGGCGCTCTTCGGTTTCGCCCGGCGGCGGGAGAGCCGGTGGCTGGCCGAGGCGGCGGCCGGCTGGGGCGTGCCCTGGCGGATCAATCTCGAATATCACGACCTCTTCCTGGACGACCGCCGGCCCGCCGCGCCGTTCACCCACGAGGGCTGGTTCTTCTGGGGATCGATGGCCAGCCCCCGCATGCTGCTGCACGCCCTCGACCCCCTCCTGGGGCCGGAGCCCTGGGAGAGGTTCCTGGGCGACCGGCGGACGGAGGTCCACATCTCGCGGCCGACGCGGATCCGGGCGGCGGAGGCCTTGCGGGCCCATGGCTTCGACGGCGAGCCGTTCGCCGTGTTCGCCCCGGGCGGTTCCTCCTCGCGGCGCTGGCCGGCGGAGAAGTTTGCACGTCTGGCGGTGCTCCTGACGCGCCACTTCGGGCTCCACGTCCTCCTGGAAGGGGCGCCTGGGGAGGAGGAGCTGCTCGCCGGGATCCTGGCGGCGGTGCCGCCGGGGGAGGCGCGCCGGCGGATCGTGGCGGCCACGGATCCCCTGGGCGTCCTGGCGGCTCACCTCGAGAGCGCCCGCCTGCTGATCTCGAACGACAGCGCCGCGATCCACGTCGCCGAGGCGGTCGCGGCCCCCACGCTCTACTTCGCGCATCGGGAGAAGCTCGCCCACTCCCACCCGCGCACCCGGGCCTGCTGGGCGATCTACGACGACGTGGGCAACGATCCGTCCGCCATCGCGGTCGAGCAGGCCCTCGGAGCCGTGCGGGAGATGGGACGCCTGGGGCTGGTGCGGCTCGGCAGCCGGTGAGGCGCCACTCTTTCCCGTGGAGTTATCCTTTCCGCCGGATTATCCTTCCCGGTCATCATGCAGAGCATCCTGGAGAAGGCCACCCCCGCCGACGTGATCGCCGAGCCCTTTCCTCACCTGGTGCTGGAGGAGGCCCTGGACGCCGGCCTGTACGAGGAGCTGGCGCGCCAGTTCCCTCCCGCCAAGGTCCTCGTCGACGGCCGCGAGCCGGCGAGCAACGCCTACTACCACTTCAAGGCCCGGCGAGCCCTGGGCAACCCCGACGTCAGCCCGCTTTGGCGTGAATTCATCGCGCGCCACGTCGGCCGCGAATTCTTCCGTCAGGCCATGGCCCTGTTCGGCGATCACGTCCGGGCCCTCCATCCCCATCTGGAGGAGCGTCTGGGCAAGCGGCTGGAGGATGTGGAGACGAGCATCCGCCACGTCGAGGAGCCGCGGGACGTGGCCCTGGAGTGCCAGCTCACCTACTGCTCGCCGGTGGCCAGCCCGTCGACCTCGGCCTCGCCGCACGTCGACCGCGAGGTGGCCCTCTACGCCGGCCTCCTCTACTTCCGCCAGGAGGGCGACGACTCGGCGGGAGGCGATCTGGAGCTTTACCGGTTTCAGGGCGACGGGGGCGAGCCGCGCGAATTCCGGGCCGACCGCAGCGTGCCCGAGAGCTGCCTGGAGAAGAGGGTGACGGTGCCCTACCGGGCGAACACGCTGGTCTTCTTCCTCCACTCGCCGCGCTCGGTGCACGGGGTGTCGCCGCGCTCGGCGACGCCCTTCCCGCGGCTGCACGTCAACTTCGTGGCGGAGCTGCGGGACAAGGTGTTCGACCTGACCTCTTACCGGACTCCCTGCCGGGTGGCGGCGGGCTGATGCGGCTCGACGCGGACACGTGCGTCCTGGTGTGCGCGGGGCCCTCGCTCGACCGGCTGTCGGCCGTGGCCTGGGCCGAGATCCAGCGGGCCGGGGCGGTGGCGGCGGTCAACGGCGCCCTGGTCGCCGAGACCTGCCAGCGCCACGGCGTGCGCTTCACCTACGCGGCGGCCATGGACGTGGTGCTCGGCCTGGGGGCCAAGGTCCCCGGTTTCACGGCGGCCTGGGAAGGCACGTCCGCCTGGCGGGTCTCGGCCATCACGGAGGAGCGCGCCGAGGCGGAAAGCCACATCCGCGAGGTGGAGTGGTGGAGCGACGATCCGGACGAGGGACTGGCCGGCGGCAGCACGGCGATGGTGATCGGCAACTGGCTGTGCCGGCCCTGGCCGGACGATGAGGATGTCCAGAGGGAGCTCGCGGAGGTCTCCCGGCGCACCGGCAAGCCGGTCCCCAGGCGGGGTTTCCGGCGGATCGCCTGCGTCGGGCTCGACATGGTCTCCGGTCAAGGGGGGCACGCCCGCGGGGCCGGCGCGCACTCGAGCGGCTTCAGCGACTCCGCCGAGCGGTACGTGCGGGTGTCGGACGGCTGGGACCTCTTCTGCCAGGCGGCCGGCCGCCGCGGCGTGGAGGTGGTCAACCTCACGCCGGGCTCCGGCCTGACCGTCATGCCCTCTCTGGAGGTGCCGCCGGAGTGGCTGGCGCCTGTCGCGACGGCTCGCCCGGTTTGACGGCCAGCTCGCCAGGATTCGCCATCCTCCTGGAGGGCTTGGGGGACAGTCCGCCAACCCTGGCGAGCCGTCCGCCAACTCTGGCGAGCCGTCCGCCAACTCTGGCGGGTCATCCGCCAGACCTGGCGAGTCATCCGCCAACCCTGGCGAGATACGGGTGGGACGTGTCTACCTGGCGCTAAAGCCAGGCAGAAGACAGCCGTCCGCCAGCGGCCGCAACGGCGTGAAGTCCATGCCGCAGCGGTACGGGTCGCGCGGCTTGGTCAGCTCGCGGTTCTCGACCGAGTTGTAGTTGACGTAGAAGAGGCAGCGCGGCCAGGGCGACAGGTTGCCCGTCGAGCCGTGGGCGAGGATGCAGCTCAGGAAGGCCACGGAGCCCGCCGGCCCCATCAAGGCCTCGACGCCCCCGGCCTCGGCCATCTCCCGCACCGTCTCCAGGCCGAGCTCCATGGCGTCCGGCACCGGCACGTGCCCGTGCTTGTGCGATCCCGGGATCACCATCAGCGGCGCGTTGCAGGCGTCCACGTCGTCGAGGAAGACGGCGACCATCAGGGCGTCGGGCTTCTGCATGCCGTCGAAGCGCTGCCACTGGTTGAAGTCCTGGTGCCACCCCCAGCCGCCGCCGGAGAAGCCGGCCTTCGGGTTCAGGCGCGCCTGGTAGATGCAGACCTCGCTGCGCAGGATCTGCTCGGTGGGCACCAGCAGCCGGGGGTGGAGCGTCAGGCGCCGGAAACCCTCGTCGAACTGGTGGACTCCGAAGACGATCTTCGCCCGGCTGGCGTCGGCTTCCTCGGGGACCACCTCGGGCCCGCTGCGGGCGAGGAGCCCGGGCAAGGCCGCCCGCAGGCCGGCGATCTCGGCGGGCGAGAAGAGGGACGGAAAGAAGAGGTAACCCTTCTCGTCGTACTCGGCGATCTGTGCCTCGGTGAGCCTCATGGCGGACCGATTTCTCCCTGGAAGGCTGACGGTCAGGATGTGAAAGATTTATGTTAGGGTAAGTCCCAGCTCATGACAAAAGCAAGGCTTCGGAGAGCCGGAATGGCGCCGGCCCAGGCTTTGACCGCTTCTTTCTTAAAGTGATTCTTGACGCGACTCTCGGGAGCGACCTCTATGGCCCTCGTGGAGCAGCCACGCCCGGCGACCGATGCCGGAGCCCCGGTCCGAACCCATCCCTTCGCTCCGCCCTGCCATGCCTCCGGCCGGGAGCGCGAGCTTCTTCTGGATTGCCTGGCGAGTGACCGCTGGTCCAGCTTCCGCGCCGGCACGGCGGGGATGGACGTGCGGCAGGTCGGCACCCTGACCTCGGCCGAGGCCGCGGAGCAGGGGCCGCTCGCCCTGCCCTTCCTCGGCGGCCAGTACGTGCGGGCCTTCGAGGCCCGGTTCGCGGAGCACGCCGGCGTGCCCTTCGCGGTCTCCGCCAACTCGGGGACCTCCGGCCTCATCATGGCGCTGGGCGCCCTGCGCCTCGGGCCGGGCGACGAGGTCCTGGTGCCCTGCATGTCCTTCCACGCCACGGCGACGGCCGTCCTCTTCTTCAACTCCGTGCCGGTGTTCGTCGAGGTCGATCCCGCGACGCTCTGCCTGGACCCGGCGGACGCGGAGGCCAAGATCACCGGGCGGACGCGGGCGATCCTCGTCGTCCACCTGGGCGGCAACACCGCCGACATGGACGCCATCCTGGACCTGGGCCGCCGGCGCTCCCTGCCGGTGATCGAGGACTGCGCGCAGGCCCTGGGCTCCGGTTACAAGGGCCGCCGGGCCGGCTCCATGGGCGATCTTGGCGTCTTCTCGCTCAACGAGATGAAGACCATCACGGCCGGCGAGGGCGGGGTCGTGGCGACCCACGATCCCGACCTCGCGTTGCGGGCGCGGCTGATCCGCAACCACGGCGAGGCGCTGACGGAGGACGACTGGTCCGACGAGGACCTGGTCGATCTCGTGGGCATGAACTTCCGGCTCACCGAGCTCCAGGCCGCCGTGGCCCTCGCCCAGCTCGAGACCCTGGACGAGCGCAACCGGCAGAGGCGGGAGAACGCCCTCTACCTGATCGAGCGGCTGCGCCGGCACCCGGAGCTGATCCCGCCGCGCATCGACGAGGGCACGGAGTACGCTTGCTACGCCGTCAAGTGGCGGTACCTCCCGGGGCCCGGCATGCCGGACCGCGACGCCCTCGCTCAGGCGCTCGGCCGGGAGGGCATCCCCGTCGTCCCGGGCTACCGGCGGCTGATGCACCAGAACCCCCTGTTCAGCCGCCGCATCGCCTACGGGCGGGACGGCTGCCCGTACACGCCGCCGTACCATCCCGGGGGGCTGCGCTACGGCACGGGGGCCTGCCCCCGCTCGGAGGAGATCAACGGCCAGCTCCTGTGGTTCCTCCACGTGAATCCGCCCAACACCCGCGAGGACATGGACGACGTGGTCCGGGCTTTCGACAAGGTCCTGGGCCGGTAGGAGACGGCATGGCAGGCATTCTCACCCCTTCGCAGGCCGCCGAGTACGAGCGCGACGGCATCCTCTTTCCCCTGCCGGTCCTGGCGGCCGAGGAGGTCGGCCGGTTCCGCGGCTGCTTCGAGGCGCTGGTGGCCGGCCTGGAGGGCCGGGCGCAGCCGGTCCGGCAGCCTCACCTGACCTTGCGGTGGGCCTACGATCTGGCCACCCATCCGGCCGTGACCGGCGCCGTCGAGGGCGTGCTCGGGCCGGACGTGCTGGTCCACTCGACCATCATCTTCTTCAAGCGCCCCGGCGACGGCGGCTACGTCTCCTGGCACCAGGACGGCCTCTACGCGACCCTGCGGGCGCCCCGGCTCACCTCGGCCTGGATCGCCCTGTCCCACAGCACGGTCGAGAACGGCTGCATGCGGGTCATCCCGGGCACGCACCGGCAGGGGATCCTGCCGCACCTGGAGACCCCGAGCGCGGACAACCTCCTGAAGAACGGCCAGTCCATCGACGGGGTGGACGAGGAGCGGGCCGTGGACGTCGTCCTGCGGCCGGGCGAGATGTCGCTCCACCACGGCGACATCGTCCACGGCTCGAACCCCAACCGCTCCACGCGGGAGAGGATCGGCTTCATCGCCCGCTTCGTCACTCCCGAGGTGGAGCGGGCCGCCCATCCCCTGATCCGGGTGCGCGGCGCGGCGCCCTGCCCGCACGTCGAGCTGATGGCCGCCCCTCCCGCCGGCTGAGCCAGGGCGGACCGACATGGGCGACCGGATGGACATCGCATTGGTGGGCGTGCCCAAGTCGGGGACCTCCATGCTGTGCAACGCCCTGACGATTCCCGGCGAGGCCGTCGTGCTCTACGAGCCGTGGGCTGATTTCGACTCGCCGTTCGTCCGCCGGCAGGCCGAGAGCCTCGGCTACGATGGGCCGGACATCCTGGCCTGGGCGCGGTCCCATCCCCGCTGGGGGGTCAAGGAGGTCAAGGCGCACAACATCCGGGCGGCCCTGGAGCGTGACCCCGGGATCCTCCTCCTCCTCCTCCGCAACCTCGGGCACTCGGCCCTGTCGATGTTCGAGACCCAGCGGCGGCTCGGCGTCCCCTGGGAGGTGCGGCGGGGCTGGATGGAGGAGTCGGCCCGCCTGATCGTCCAGCTCTCCCGCGAGTGGCCCGCCGACCGGCTCGTCGTCTGCCGTTACGAGCAGCTCGTCGGCGATCCCGGGTACCGCGAGGAGCTGCGCCGCCGCATCGGCTGGCCCAGCCTGGACGGCGACGTCGGGCGCGGGCTCGCGGAGTGGCTGGAGCGGCCCCACGAGGCGGAGCGCCATGGCGGGGCCATCACCGACCGCTCCGTGCGAAGCCGGGCGGCCGAGGCCGATCCGGAGGCGCTGGCCGCCGCCGCCGAGGTGGCCAGAGCCTGCGCGTCGTTCAACGAAGAATTCGGCTACGAGGTGTCCGGTGACCAGGGCTAGGGACCGTTACGACATCTTTCTCAGCGGCGGGTCCCAGCACGTCCCGCTGCTCCGGGACCTGCTGCCGAAGCTCCAGCCTCACGGCCGGGTCCACCTGGCCTCCAGCTTCCTCACCGAGGGGGAGCAGGAGGAGCTGCGCCCCTGGTACGACCACCTGCACCACCCCCGCCACCATCCGGACGGCTACGTCAACTTCAACCTCTTCTGCATCCGGGACGTCAACCGCCTGGCGAGGGCGCCGTACTTCATCAAGCTGGACGCGGACGTGGGCCTGCGCGACGACTGGATCGACTACGTGGACGAGGCGGTGCTGCGGCACCCCGGCGCCGTGCTCTTCGGCACCGAGAGGGGGGACTCGCCCATCGACCTCGCGCTGACGGGGGCCGGGGTGCGCGAGCGGCTGGGCCGGGAGGTCCGGGTCACGGGCGGCTGGAAGGTGCGCGGCGTCCTGCACGTCGGCAGGACCGAGTTCTTCCAGCGCCACGACGCCTTCATGCAGGGGGTCCACGAGCTGCTCTACGGCCCAGCCCCGAACCTCGCCGGCGCGGGGGAGCCGCGGGTCGTCCGCTCGGGAAACCACCGCAAGCTGAGGGACATCGGCGACGAGGACACCCTGCGGAGCCTGGTCGTCCACGCCCTGGGAGCGCCCAAGCTGGTGCTCGACGCCGGCGGCCGGATCGCCGGATCGGAGTGGCCGCGGGCGCTTTCGGACGCTGGCGCTCTTCCCCTCCGAAATGGATTCCTGTAATCTACGACCACAGATTTCAAGCATCCTTTGAGCACATATACGTTGGGCGCGGGCTTGCACGGCGATGTCCGGCGGCGCTCGCGGCCGACTTCTTCGGAGGAGGAGAAGATGGAAGCCTTGCGAGTGGGCCGGACGGCCTGCATCTGCGTCGTGGTTTTCGCCTTCCTGGCGGTCGCATCCCCGGCCGGCGCCCAGGTCTGCGCGCGGACCCTGATCGCCAACGTCGTCGCCCTGGATCAGCCGCTCACCTTCAACCGCCTCGGGGCCGGCCTCCCCGGGGGCATGATGTTCGCCCTGCAGCGCGACGTCTGCGCTCCCGGGGGCCCGGTCGTCAACGGCCAGGGGACCTGCGGCAGCGGCAGCCCCAGCGCCGGCAACGTGATGCTCAAGCCGTACAAGCGTCCGCGCCCCCTGGTGCTGCGCATGAACCAGGGCGACTGCCTGCGGATCAACTTCACCAACCTCCTGAGGAGCTCGGCCTCGAACGGCCAGACGGCGACCCGAGCGGCCTCCGTGCACGCCCAGGGGCTCGAGCTGTTGAGCACGGTGCCCGCGAACTGCAGCGGCACCAACGCCGCGACCTGCAACGACGGCTCCTACGTGGGCCAGAACCCCAACGGCCTGGCTGCCTCTGGTGCCAGCGCGACGTACAACTACTTCGCGTCCCAGCAGGGCACCTTCCTGCTCTACAGCACCGGTGACAACTCGGTGCCCAGCACGCTCGCGAACGCGGGCGACGGCGGCACCCTGGCGTTCGGGCTCTTCGGCGCCGTGCACGTGGAGCCCCGGAGCTCCCTGTGGTACCGCAGCCAGGTGACGCAGTCCGACCTCCAGGCGGCCAGCGGCGGCACGGTGCCCACGGGCCAGCCGAAGATCAGCTATACGGCCTCTTACGGGAGCTCGGCCACCTCGCAATGCTATCTGCAGGGGCTCTGCCGCACGGGGCCCGTGCTGAGCATGCTCTGCCTGAGCCCCGGCACCGGCGCGGGGTCCTGCGTGGCCAACGAGATCGTCCACAGCGATCTGACTGCCCTCATCACCGGGCCCAACACGGGGCGGTTCACGACGAGCTCCAATCCCGAGCTGCAGAGCTCCTACGCGCTGCCCGACCGGCTGGAGCCCTTCCGCGAGTTCACGATCGTCTACCACGAGGCCTTCCAGACCACCCAGGCCTTCCCGCTGCTCTATACGACCGGCCGGGTGAGCAAGACGTTCGTTCCCGGCGGCGACTTCTTCGGCTTCAACTACGGCATGGGCGGCATCGGCTCCGAGATCCTGGCCAACCGGCTGGGGGTCGGGCCGATGAAAGACTGCCCGGAGTGCAAGTACGAGGAGTTCTTCCTCACCTCGTGGGCGGTGGGCGATCCGGCGATGCTGGTGGACAACCCCGCCACCAACTCGTGCCCGACCCCCACGACCGGCCTGTGCCTGGACAACGCGACCTCGTGCACGACCTTCGGCCCGACCAGCACGCCGGCCGGCTGCGGCGTCTGCACCCCGCAGTACAAATGCCCGAACCCGACCCCGGCGACCCGGGCCTTCTTCTCGGACGACCCGTCGAACGTCTACCACAGCTACATCGGCGACCACACCAAGTTCCGCATCCTCCACGCCGGCGTCGACCTGCACCACCTCCACCACCAGCACGCCCACCAGTGGGTGCACTCGCCCGACAGCCCGAACGGCGACTACACCGACAGCCAGTCGATCGGACCCGGTACCGCCTTCACGTTGGAGACGGTCTACAACGGCAGCGGCAACGTCAACCAGACGGTGGGGGACTCGATCTTCCACTGCCACTTCTATCCGCACTTCGCCGCCGGCATGTGGGCCATGTGGCGGGTTCACGACGTCTTCGAGGCGGGCACGCAGCTCGGCGCCGACGGCCGGCCCGTCATCTCCTTCCTGCCGGGCGGCGGCGGGCAGGTCACCACGGCCCGGGCGCTGCCCGACGGCGAGATCGTCGTCGGCACCCCGATCCCGGCCCTGGTGCCGCTGCCCTCCATCCCCATGGCGCCGCTGCCCGCCCAGACCTGGCTGACCAACAACGGCACCCGGGTTTCCGTCTGCGGCCCCCTCCAGGGGCAGGCCGCCACCGGCTGCCTGGACAGCCAGGCGACGTCCAACCCGAACAACATCCTCCTGTCTAACCCCGGCTATCCCTTCTTCATCCCGGGCATCGGCGGCCATCGCTCGCCGCACCCGCCGCTGGATTTCGCCTACGCCTGTAAGAATGGGGGACAGGTCTGCGATCCCGACTCGCCGCCGCCGCAGTGCGGGAGCAACGACACCTGCGCCCCGCTCGACGGCGGCCTGCCGCGCCACATCATCACCGGCTGCGGTCCGTCCGGGACGTGCACCGATAGCCTGCCGGTCAACCTGACGGACTTCAGCAAGACCCTGGTCAGCGTCGCGGCCACGCAACTGCCGGAGCTCGGCACGGTGGTCGAGAAGACGGCCATGAAGGCCCACTCCACCCGTTTCATTCCCTCGTCCAACCCGGACGGCGGCCAGACGACGGTCAACGCCTGGAACCCGAGCACCACCCGGCCGTCCAACTTCATCTACAACGGCCTGCCGCCGGTCCAGGGCGCCCCCTACGCCGATCCCTGCATCAGGTATCAGTTGAACGGCGGGTCGGTCTCCGGCACCACCCGGCGGTACTACGCGGCCGACATCCAGCTCGACGTCACCTTCAACCAGCAGGGCTGGCACTACCCGCAGCAGCGCATGCTCTCGCTGTGGGGGGACGTCAAGAGCTTCCTCTCCAGCTCGAAGGCGCCGGAGCCGCTCTTCGTGCGGGCCAACTCGGGCGACTGCGTCGACTACGCGCTCGCCAACCTGGTGCCCAACGTCTACGAGCTGGACGACTTCCAGGTGCGCACGCCGACCGACATCATCGGCCAGCACATCCACCTGGTGAAGTTCGACGTCACCTCCTCGGACGGCGCCACCAACGGCTTCAACTACGAGGACGGCACCTTCTCGCCCAACGAGGTGACGGAGCGGATCCGCGCCATCAACCAGGGGGGTGGGCTGAACAACGATGGCCGGAGGGTCTCTCTCACCGCCGGCACGATCCCGTTCTTCGGCCCGGGCCCGGGCGGCCGTTGGGTGGGGGCCCAGGCCACCGTGCAACGCTGGTACGCCGACCCGCTGTTCGACGGCAGGACCACCGTTCCCCAGACAGGGTCGAAGGATCGCACCCTGCGCACGGTGTTCACCCACGACCACTTCGGCCCCTCGTCGCACCAGCAGGCGGGCCTCTACGCCGGAGTCGTGGTGGAGCCGCCGGGTTCCAAGTGGTACTACAACGAGTCGGTTACCACCACCCCCTTCGGCGGGCAGGGGATCGCGAGCCGCTCCGTCACGGGAGCGAACGGCGTCGGGCTCAGCGACGGCGGGCCCACCACCTGGCAGGCCGTGATCGTGCCCGGGAACCTCGGCGTGGACCCGTCGTTCCGCGAGTTCCTGCTCGAGGTCCAGGACTCGACGCTCACCTACGCGCCCTTCGGGAACCTGTCCTCGACCAGCTTCGGCGGCTTCTGCTCCAACAACGGCGGCCCTTGCACGCCGGCGACCGTCACCACCCCAGCCAGCGGGTGCACCACCGGAGCCGTCTGCTACGCCTACGGCTTCTGCTCCAACAACCCCACCAAGTCGTGCCGGCCGGGCACCTCGACCTCGGCGGAGAACGTCAGCAACTGCGGCTACTCGGGGGCGACCTGCAACTTCGTGGCGGGCGTGCCCGGGCAGAACCTCGGCAACTCCAACCTCGCCTCCTGGAACACCACGCCCTTCGGGGTGCCGCTCGCGGCCAAGGGGAGCAATCCGCCCCAGGTGGAGCTGATCACGCTCGCCGGTGCCACCAACAACTTCTCTTTCAACTACCGCAACGAGCCGTTCTTCCCGCGGATCACCAACCCCCAGACGGGGGCGCTGGCCTCGGGGAATACGGGCGACCTGTCCTACGTCTACGCGAGCCTCAACCGGGGCAACGTGAACGGGTACTTCTGCTCCAACAACCTGGCGCCGTGCAGCAGCGCCAAGCCCTGCTCGGGGGGGACCTGCGACCCGGGCGGCTTCTGCGCCTCCCCGGCCAGCCCGAAGATCTGCACGGCCAATAACAGGAGCCTCTGCCCCTCGGGCACCTGCAACCTGGGGGGCAGCCCCTACCCGGCGCTGACCCAGGGTGTCCAGCCCGGCGATCCATTCACGCCGCTGATGCGCGCCTACTCCGGCGACAACGTGCAGGTGCGCGTGCTCATGGGGGCCCACATCAACCCCCACAACCTGTCGATGCACGGCCTCAAGTGGCTGATGGAGCCCTCCTTCGTCGACTCGGGCTGGCGCAACAGCCAGGTCATGGGCATCTCCGAGCACTTCGAGCAGGTCGTCAAGATGCCGGCAACCTACAACTCCGCGGCGGCCTCCGACTTCCTGTTCCAGGCCGGCGCCGCCGCCGTCGAGCAGGCCGGCGGCAACTGGGGCCTGTTGCGCTCCTACGGCACGCCGCAGTCGAACCTGCAGCCCCTCGCCCCCGGACAGGTTCCGGTGCCGTTGAAGGCGTCGTCGGTCTGCCCGACCAACTCGACCCCGCGCCCCTATAACGTGGTGGCCACCACGGTGAAGCAGGCTACCGGCGGCACGCTCTTCTACAACAACCGGAACGGCGCCCAGATCCAGGACCCGAACGCCATCGTCTATCTGAACCTGAACGACCTGAGCTGCCCCGGGGGCCTGAGCTACCGGAGCTGTACGCTCAAGACGGGCCTCACCGTGCAGCCGCTGGTGCTGCGGGCCGCGGCCGGCGACTGCGTCCAGGTGACCCTCTACAACGCCATCAACCCGTCGACTCCGGGCCTTAACCTCACGGGCGCATCGGGCCCGGTGGGGACCTTCCCCGCCTCCAACACCTCGACGACCGTGGGGCTCCACCCGCAGCTCGTCAATCTCGACGTCCGGGCCGGCGACGGGGCCAACGTGGGGTTCAACCCCACGCAGACGGTCGCCGCCTGCACCGGCACGTGCTCCTGCGGGTCCAACTCCGCCGCGGGGGTCAACTGCGCCGGCTACAACTGGTACGCCGGCAACTACGACCCGGCAACTCAAGCCTATTACCCCATCGAGTTCGGCGCCGCGAACCTGCAGCCGTCGGATTCGATCAACCACTTCCAGCATGGCCTGTTCGGCGCCCTGATCGTCGAGCCGGCCGGCTCGAGTTGGGCCCCTCTGTCGGGCACCGCCGCCAGCTACACCTCGGCGGTGGTGACGCCCCGGACCGGCAGGCGGTTCAAGGAATTCGTGCTGATCACCCAGGACGGCCTGCCGGCCTACCAGAACACGCCGCCGCAGACCCCGGTCCTGGGCGGGGACAATCTCAACGCCATCAACTACGGCTCGGAGATCCTCAACAACGGCGCCGGCGGTCCGTGGCGCTCCTGCACGTCCGGGAGCACCTCCAGCCCCGACGTCTCGTGCTGGCTCTCGTCCAGGTCGTCCTTCTGCTGCTCGCAGACCAATGGCGCCGGCACCTGCACGAGCTGGAGCACCGCCTGCGGCGATCCCTTTACCCCCATCCTCCAGGCCTGCGCCGGCGACCCGGTGCGCATCCGCCTGCTCCACGCCGGCGGCATCAACACCAACAACTCCTTCGAGCTTCACGGCCACGTCTGGTCGGAGGCCCCTTACCGGAGCCAGACGACCGCGCAGTACCCCCAGGCGTGCGCACCGCCCACGACGTTCTCGAACCTGCAGGCCGCGGCCACGATCGGCTCCGCCAACCTCTGCTCGTCCGATCCTCTCTCGGTCAACGAGTGGGAGGGCTCCAAGGTCGGACACGGCCCGGGCAACCACTTCGACGTGCTGATCGAGAGGGCGGGCGGCACGGCCGGCGTGGCCGGCGACTACCTCTTCCGGTCGTACCCGGGGTTCCACTACAACCTGGGCAACTGGGGCATCCTGCGGGTGCTGCCGTCGTCCAATCCCGCCTGCCAGACCACCACGTCCTCCACGGCCGCCGAGGGAGAAGCGGCGGAAGCGGGAGGAGCGGGCCGTTGAGGGCACCCTTCGTCGCCGGAACGTTCCTCCTCGCGGGCCTCGCGGCCCTTGCCGTCGGGGCGGGCGCCCGCGAGGAAGGGGCGCCGCCGGCGCTTCAGGCCGAGGACCGGGGCGTCCACCTCGACCTCAAGGTGGAGGCCGTGGACGGCAAGGGGATCCGGGAGGGGGCCGACGTGGCCGTCCGCTTCCGGATCTCCGACGAGGCGACAGGAACGCCCTTGCCGGGCCTCTACCCGGCCGCCTGGATGGATCCCGTGGGCGCCGGGGAGGTCGCCAATACCGGCGATTGCACCCGCAAGGTGGAGGCTTTCCTGGGCGGCAGCCTGTTCTCCCGGCCGGCGGTCGACCTCAACGCCTACTATGTCCTGGCGCTCAACGCCGACTCGACGATCACCGTGGTCGACCCCCTGTTCGGCTTCGGCGGCACCAAGCTGCTGGCCATGGTCGATCTCCGCAGCCCGGGGCAGGACTGGGTCCTGACCCGGGACGCCACCCACCTGCTGGTCTCCCTGCCGGATTCCGACCGGTTGGCGGTGGTCGAGGCCGCCGCCTGGAAGGTCACCAAGGAGCTGGAGGCCGGTCCGCGGCCCGGGCGTCTGGCCCTCCAGCCCGACGGCGCTTACCTCTGGGTGGCCCTCGACGGACCCGGCGGCGGCTCCGGCGTGGCCGCCGTCGACCTCCAGACCCTGCGCGTGGCGGCCCGGATCGCCACCGGCGCCGGGCCTCACGACCTGGTGGTCTCCGACGACAGCCGGTTCGTCTTCGTGACCAACCGCGGGGCCGGCACCGCGTCGGTGATCGACGTGGCCCGGCTCGCCCGGCTGCACGACGTACCCGTGGGCCCCGCCCCGGTCTCGATCGCCTACTCGCCGCTCGCCAAGGCGGCGTACGTGGCCGACGAGAAGACGGGCCGGATCACGGCCGTTTCTCCCAGCCGTCGGGAGCCCGCCGCCGTGCTCCAGGCGCGGCCGGGCCTCGGCCAGCTCCGCTTCGCGCCCGGCGGCCGGCTGGGTTTCGTGGTCGATCCCGGGCACGATCTGATCCACATCTTCGACGCCGCCAGCAACCGCGTGGTGCAGACCGGCGAGATGCAGGACGGACCGGACCAGGTCACCTTTTCGGGCGACCTCGCCTACGTCCGCCACCGGGGCAGCGAGATCGTGCTGATGATCCCCCTGAGCCAGGTGGGGCAGGAGGGGAAGCCCATTCCCGTGGTGGACTTCCCCGCGGGCCAGAACCCCGCCGGCCGGATGTCGCGGCCGAGCCCGGCGGACTCCATCGTCCGCGCCCCGGGCGCAACCGCCGTCCTGGTGGCCAACCCGGCCGACAAGGCCATCTACTACTACAAGGAAGGGACGGCGGCCCCCATGGGCAGCTTCGTCAACTACGGGCGGGAGCCCAGGGCCGTCCTGGTGGTGGACCGCAGCCTCAAGGAGCGCTCTCCCGGCAGCTACGAGACCGTGGCCCGCCTGGGGCAGCCGGGCCGCTACCAGGCCGCCCTCTTCCTGGACTCGCCGCGCACCGTCCGCTGCTTCGACTTCGAGGTGGCGGCGGACCCGGAGGCCGCCGAGCGGCGCCGCCAGGAGCTGCCGCTGGTGGTCGAGCCGAAGCTCGAGCGCACCACCCTGCGGATGGGCGAGACCCTTCCCCTGCGGTACCGCCTCCTGGATCCCAGGACTCTCCAGCCCAAGGAAGACCTCCAGGACGTCGGGGTTCTGGTCGTCCTGGGATCGGGGACCTGGCACCGGCGCCTGGGGGCGCGGGCGCTCGGCGGCGGGCTCTACGAGGCCGATCTCACGCCGCCGGCGGCCGGCAGCTACACGGTGTCGGTGGAGTGCCCGTCCCAGAAGCTGCCCTACCATCTCGCGCCGCAGGTGGTCCTGCGGGTCACCGAAGAACCGCCGAAACCCAGCCCTTGAAGCCCCCGCCGCACCCCGGGGCCGCGCCGGCCCAGGCCGCCTACGATGCCATCGCCCCGGAGTACGACGCCGCGGTCGCGTCTTCGTCCTGGGTGCGGGAGCGGCTCTGGGAGCGCTTCGACGTCCTTTTCCCTCCCGGCTCGCGGGTGCTGGACGTCACGGCGGGCACGGGGCTCGACGTGCTCCACCTCCTGGAGCGGGGCGTTCGCGTCACCGCCTGCGACCTGTCCTCGGGGATGCTGGCGCGCCTTGCCGTGAAAGCGCCGTCCGTGCGAACGATCGCCGCCGATTTCAATCATCTGGAAGAGACTGGCCTTGACGGCTCCTTCGACGGGCTGATCTCCACCTTCGCCGGGCTCAACGCCGCCTCGGACCTCTCGGGATTCGCCCGCGGCGCGGCCCGGCTGGTGCGGCCCGGGGGCATCCTGTTCCTGCACGTCCTGAATCCCCGGAGGAAGAGGAGGGATCTCATCGTGAAGATCGCCGGGGTCGAGGTGCCGCACCGACTCTGGAGCCCGCGCGAGCTGGCGCGCGTCTTCATACCCGATTTTTCGCTCTCCCGGATTGCCGGACAGGGTATCCTTCGTTCCGTGGATGATCCTGGACAGTCCATGGGACGCTGGGAGCGGGTCCTCTCGGACCTGCCCATCTTCCGTGGCTTGGGAACCTTCTTTTCCCTGGAATTGATTCGGGGGATAACCCGGCGTGGCTGACGTCCTGCTCGCCCACTCGTTCTTCCTCCGCAACGATCCCAAGCAGGTCGAGAAGATGCGGCCCTACGCGCCGCTCGCCACCCTTTACGCCGCCGCCCACCTGCGGGCCGCGGGGTACGAGGTGGCCCTCTTCGACGCCATGCTGGCGGCGGGGGAGGAGGAGCTCGCCGCGGCCCTCGCCCGGCACCGGCCCCGCTTCGTCGTCTTCTACGAGGACAGCTTCAACTTCCTCTCCAAGATGTGCCTGGAGCACGCGCGTCAGGCCGCCTGCCGCATGAGCCGCGAGGCCCGCGAGCGGGGGGCGACCGTGATCGCCGCCGGCTCGGACGTGACGGACCATCCTGGGCCCTATTTCGAGAGCGGCGTCGAATTCGGCCTCGCGGGGGAGGCGGACCACAGCCTGCGAGAGCTGCTGGACGCGCTCGCCGGCCGTTCGCGGCGGGAGATCGGGGAGATCGGCGGCCTGATCCTCCCGAATGGCGTGCGGACGGCGGCCCGCGAGCCCGAGCGCCACCCGGACGTCTTCCCGTTCCCCGCCTGGGACCTGCTGGACGTCGAGCGCTACCGCGCCGCCTGGAAGGGAGCCCACGGCTACTTCAGCCTCAACCTGGTGACCACCCGCGGCTGCCCGTTCCACTGCAACTGGTGCGCGAAGCCCATCTGGGGCCGGCGCTACGCCATGCGCTCGCCCGCCAACGTGGCCGAGGAGATGGCCCTGGTCAAGCGCACCCTCGCCCCCGATCACCTATGGTTCGCGGACGACATCTTCGGCCTGCAGCCGAAGTGGGTGGCCGAGCTCGCCCGCGAGGTGGAGGAGCGGGACGCGGTGATCCCCTTCACCATCCAGTCGCGCGCCGACCTGATGACTCCCGTGGCCGTCGAAGGCCTCGTCCGCGCCGGCTGCGCCGAGGTCTGGCTGGGCGCCGAGAGCGGCAGCCAGAAGATCCTCGACGCCATGGACAAGGGCACCCGCGTCGGACAGATCGCGGACGCCACCCGCCGCCTCCAGGCCGCCGGCATCCGCGCCTGCTGGTTCCTGCAGTTCGGCTACCCGGGGGAGACCTGGGAGGACATCGCCGCCACCGTCGCCCTGATGCGCGAGCTCCTGCCGGACGACGTCGGCGTCAGCGTCTCCTACCCGCTGCCGGGCACCCCGTTCCACGAGATGGTCCAGGCCGAGCTGGGCGAGAAGACCCACTGGCAGGACAGCAACGACCTCGCCATGATGTTCCAGGGCACCTACGAGACCCCCTTCTACCGCAAGCTGCGGCTCGCCGTGCACCGCGACTTGGACGTCCGGCGCCGCCTGCGGGAGAACCCTGCCGATGCCGCCGAGCTGGAGAGCCTGGACCGCGAGTGGCGCGATCTGGAGGCCCTGGAGCGGACCTGCCGCAGCGCCGCCCCCACGGCCGTGCACAAGCCCTGGGCCACCCTGCCCGAGCCCGACCTCTCGCGCACCTGGAACTGACATGGCCGACCTCCTGCTCACCCATGGCTACTTTCTCGAGGACGACGAGAAGGAGCGGGAGATCATGAAGCCGTATCCCACCCTGGGACTGCTCTACATCTCCTCCTATCTGCGGGAGAAGGGCTTCGATGTGGACCTTTTCGACACCACCTTCGCCCGCCGGGAGGATCTCCTGGCGCGCTTCGCCGCAGAGCCGGGTGGGGTCGTCGGCCTCTATACCAACCTGATGACCCGCCGTCCCGTGCTGGATCTCGTGACGGCCGCCAAGGCCCATGGCTGGACGGTGGTGCTGGGCGGTCCCGAATCGGCCAACTATCCCGCCGAGTACCTGGCCCATGGCGCGGACGTGGTGGTGACCGGGGAAGGGGAGGAGACGATGGCCGAGCTCCTGCCCGCCCTGGCGAAGCAGGGCCCCCACCGCCTGCGGGGGATCGCCGGCACTGTGTTCCGCGACGAGACGGGCGCCGTGGTCCACAACCCGGAGCGGACCCAGATCGCCAACCTCGACAGCCTCCCCTGGCCCGACCGCGAGCGTATCGACCAGGAGCGCTACGTGGACGTCTGGCGCCGGCATCACGGCATGGGCAGCGTCAACCTGATCACCGCCCGCGGCTGTCCCTACAAGTGCCGCTGGTGCTCCCACGCCGTTTTCGGCTTCAGCCACCGCCGGAGGAGCCCTCTCGACGTGGCGAATGAGCTGGAGCACATCCGCGACCGCTGGCGCCCCGACCAGGTCTGGTACGCGGACGACGTCTTCACCATCAGCCACCGCTGGCTCTTCGACTACGCGGCCGAGCTGAAGCGGCGCGGCCTCCATCTTCCCTTCGAGACCATCTCCCGGGCCGACCGCATGATGCGCGAGGAGGTCCTGGAGACGCTCGCCGCCCTCGGCTGCTACCGCATCTGGATCGGCTCGGAGAGCGGCAGCCAGCGCATCCTCGACGCCATGGAGCGGGGCGTCACGGCGGAACAGGTGCAGTGGGCCACGAAAGCGGCCCAGCGCCACGGCATCCAGGTCGGCATGTTCCTGATGTGGGGCTACGAGGGCGAGACGCTCGCCGACATGGAGGCCACGGTCGAGCACGTCAAGAAGGCCAACCCGGACGTCTTCTTCACCACCGTCGCTTATCCCATCAAAAACACCGGCTTCTACGAGGACGCCGAAAGCCGGGTGGTCGCGCCCAGGGCCTGGGAGGAGGCGACCGACCGCGACTACCAGATCCGTGGCCGCCACTCCCGCGCCTACTACAAGCAGGCCGACCGCTGGCTACGGGGCGAGGTCGCGGCCTTCCGCATGGAGGGGGAGGACCCGGATGGCGCGATGGCGAAGCGGGCCGAGGCCATCGCGGCGCGCGCGGCGATGGAGACCCTGGCGGGGGAGGTGGAGGCGTGAGGGCCTTCGACGCCCTGGCGGCGGACTATGACGCCCACTTCACCCACACTCCCCTCGGAGTCCACCTCCGCCAGGCCGTCCACCGCCGCCTCGATCTCTGCTTTCCGCCAAGCTCTCATGTCCTGGAGTTGGCCTGCGGCACGGGGGAAGACGCCGTCCACTTGGGCCGGCGAGGCGTGCGGGTGCTGGCGACGGACGCCTCGGAGGCCATGGTCGATCGGACGCGGGCCAAGATCGCCGCCGCGAGCCTGGACGGCACGGTCGAGGCGCGGCGGCTCGCCCTCGAGGATCTCGACTCTCTTTCCGGACCTTTCGACGGCGCCTTCTCCAATTTCGGCGGCCTCAACTGCGTGGCGGACCTCGGCGGGGTCTCCCGCTCCCTGGCGGACCTCCTGAAGCCGGGCGCTCCGGTCCTGCTGTGCGTCATGGGACCGCTGGTGCCCTGGGAGTGGGCCTGGTTCCTCGGCCAGGGAAAGCCCCGCGAGGCCGTGCGCCGGCTGCGGAGCGGCGGCGTCGACTGGCGGGGGATGAACATCCGGTATCCTGCGATCGGCGAACTGCGCCACGCCTTCGCCCCGGGCTTCAAGCCTTTACGGGTAAGCGCCATCGGCGCCCTACTGCCGCCTACGTACTGCGAGCCATGGACGGAGCGCCATCCCCGTCTGCTCGCCGCGCTCGCCCGCTGGGAACGCCGGCTGGAAGCCGTCCCCCCCTTGCCTTGGCTCGCGGACCACTACCTCCTGGAGCTGGTGCGGCGATGACCGTCCTGGCGCCCCGGCCCCGGCCGTCCGCGGCCGAAATGCCCGCGCTGCCGCGGGTCGATCCCGTGGCCCGGTTGCCCATCCTCATTCTTTATCCCCACAGCCGTTGCAACTGCCGCTGCCTGATGTGCGACATCTGGCGCGACCGGGGCCGCGAGGAGATCTCGGCGGCGGACGTGGCCGGCTGGCTGGCCGAGTGGCGGGCCTTGGGCGTCAGGCGGGTGGTGCTCTCGGGAGGCGAGGCGCTGCTCCACAGCCACCTCTGGGATCTTTGCGGACTCCTCAAGGCTGAAGGAATTGGCATCACCGTCCTGACGACCGGCCTGCTGTTGGCCCGTGATGCCACGAAGCTGGCGGCCTGCTGCGACGATGTCGTCGTGAGCCTGGACGGTCCCCGAGAGGTCCACGACCGTATCCGCAAAGTGCCCCGGGCGTTCGACCGGCTCGCCGAGGGGGTCACGGCCCTGCGCGCCGCCGGTCCAGGCATCGCCATTTCAGGCCGCTGCACCGTTCAGAGGGCGAACTTCCGCGAGTTGCGGGCCACCGTGGCCGCCGCCCGCGAGCTGGGGCTCGACCGGCTGAGCTTCCTCGCCGCCGACGTCACCAGCGATGCCTTCAACCGTCCCGGCGGCTGGGATGGCGAACGCGCCGCCGGGGTGGCCCTGCGACCCGAGGATCTCCCGGTCCTGGCCGCGGAGCTGGAGGCTCTCGCCTTGGACTGCGCCGACGGTTTCCTCGCCGAAAGTCCCGAGAAGCTCCGCCGGCGTCTCCTCCAGCATTTCGCCGCCCTATTAGGGAAGGACGATTTCGCGCCCGTCGACTGCAACGCCCCCTGGGTCTCCGCCGTCGTCGAGGCGGACGGCACTGTGCGCCCCTGCTTCTTCCAGCCGCCGCTCGGCAATCTCCGGCGGGAGGGAAGCCTGGACGCGATCCTCAACTCTCCCCAGGCGATCGCCTGGCGCCAGGATCTCGACACCAGAAGCGATCCCGTCTGCCGCCGCTGCGTCTGCTCGCTGGCTCTACGGGAAGGGGCCGCACCGTGAAGCGCCATCGGGTCGTCCTCTACAACCCCCGGGCGGTCTTCTACACCATGCCTCTCGCCCTGGTTGCCGTGGGCTCCCACCTCGACCCCGAACGTTACGACGTGGTGATCGTGGACGGCCGCCTTGAAGCCGATCCGGCCGCCGCCGTCCGGGCCCATCTGGACGGCGCCCTCTGCCTGGGCGTGACCGTGCTGACGGGTGCGCCCATCGCGGACGCGGTCGAGGTCTCCCGCGCCGCCAAGGCCCACCGGCCGGACCTGCCCGTCGTTTGGGGCGGCTGGCATCCTTCGATGTTCGGCCGCGAGTGCCTGGAAGAATCCAGCGTGGACGTCACCGTCCAGGCCCAGGGAGAGATCACCTTCCAGGAGATCTGCGACCGTCTGGCGGCGGGGGAGTCCGTCCACGGCCTCGAAAGCTGCCCCGGCTGCACCTGGCGGACGGAGGAGGGCGAGATCCGGCAGAACCCGCCGCGCCCCCTCCAGGATCTGAACCGCCTGCGCCCCCACGACTACCGCCTGCTGCCCGTGGAGCGCTACTACGGTCTCAAGGGCAAGCGGCAGCTCGACTACATCTCCTCCCAGGGCTGCGCCTTCCGCTGCGCTTTCTGCGCCGACCCCTTCGTCTACAACCGCAAGTGGGTGGGGCTGGAGCCGGAGCGGATGGGCCGGGAGATCGAAGACCTCTGGCGCCGCTACCGTTTCGACGACCTCTCCTTCCAGGATGAGACCTACTTCACCTACGCCCCCCGGGTCGAAGCCGTGGCGGACGAGCTCATCCGCAGGAAGCTCCCCATCACCTGGGCCGCCACGATGCGGGCCGACCAGGGCGCGCGCCTGTCGGAAGACGTGATGGCGAAGTGCAAGCGCTCCGGGCTGAGGCGGGTGATCGTCGGCGTCGAGTCGGGATCGCAGGAGATGATGGACAGGATCAAGAAGGACATCAAGCTGGAGCAGGTCTTCGAGAGCGCCGAGAAGTGCCTCCGCCACGGCGTCAACGTGATCTTCCCCTTCATCGTCGGCTTCCCCGGCGAGAGCGACGAAGGCGTGCAGGCCTCGCTCGACGTGGCCAAGCGCCTGCGCGCCCTCTCGCCCGGCTTCGAGACCCCCATCTTCTACTTCAAGCCCTACCCCGGCTCCGCCCTCACCGACGATGCCGTCCGCGATGGCTACGTCCTCCCCCGCACCCTCGACGACTGGGCCCGCTTCGACTTCATCGGCTCCGCCGGCCCCTGGGTCAGCCCGGAGAGGCACCGCCTGATCGAGCGCTTCAAGTTCTACCAGCGGATCGCCTGGAACCGGGCGAGCGCCTGGACGAGCCCCGTCCAGACCCTCGCCCGCTGGCGTTTGAGGAAGGACGCCTACGGCCTGCCCGTCGAGAAGCTGGTGAGCGACTGGCTGTGGCCGCAGGCGGAGATGTCATGATTTTCGCGGCACGGGAACTCTGCTACGGAACCGTGGCGACGCTGATCCCGTAGGAGCCGTTCGATCCCTTCACCCGGACGTAATACTGGCCCGCGGCCAGCGGCTGGGTGATCTGGAAGTTGTCGGACGCCCCGCTGTCATCGTCCGAGTCCAGTTGAGAACCGGCTGCGTTGTAGAGGTCCGCCTCCACGTCCGTGCTGCCCGTGCTCTCGATAACCACCGTGGCGGACGAGCCCAGCACGAAGGTGAACCTGTCGATATCGTTGATCGAGAGGGACGAGGTGATCTCGCCGGAGACGCTGCTCCCGCCGACGGTCATGGGAGTGGCGCAGAGGAGACTGTCGCCGTGGTCGTCCACATCGCCCAAATGGCAGACGTCGATGAACGTGGCCTCGACCTCGAAATCGTCCTCGCCGATGCCGGGCGTCACCTGGATGCAGTGGTCGCCCGCCGGAATGATCGTCTGGAGCTCCGGCAGGCTGGTTCCCAACTCGGCGCTGTCGAGCAGAGGATAGGGCCCGGAGACGGCATCGGTGTACAGCGAGCTCTCCAGTCCAGGGCCGGTTCCTTCCAGAATCAGTACGCCCGGCAGAGCGGTCCTGACCTTGATGACCTCGCCGTCCCATTCGTCGACATTCTTCTGCTTACTGGTGATGCCGCCGCTGCTCAGGCTGGTGAAGCCGGTGGAAGTTCCCAATTCGGTCGCGCAGTCGGTCGTCTGCGCCAGCGATTCAAACGGAAAGATCAGGATGGCGAGCAACGCGGCGCCCGAGATGAAAGCGTTACGAACGGCATGAGCATGGTTGAACACAGACCCTCTCCTTTGAGGCCAACGGCCCCCGAAAACGTTGATCGGTTTGCGGTTTGGGATTTACTTGCCGATCGGCTTTCGAGGCGTCCCAACCTCGCCTCAGGCGGGTAGTAACGGGACGGTTTTCGAAATTGGCTGGAAGGGGCCGGGAGGAGAGAGGAGGCGGATGGGCTTGGCACCCGACTTGTGATCAAATGGAGAGAGATTGAATCTCACCAGAATTCTTCGGCCTGACAGACGTGAGGAGACCTACGTGGGAGAGTCGCGGGTCTTCACCGATCACGTCCGGGACCTTGAGAGGGGAGGGCCGCTGGACTCCCGGCGGTTCGAAGCCCTGTGGATGGCCTTGCGCGTCGCGTTGCGGAGCGAGCTCAAGAAGCGTGGGCTATGGGAGAGCCCGCCGGTCTACCTTGGCGTGTATGGAGGAGAGAGCTGGGATCCGGGTGGTGCCGGACAGGAGCGCGAGGGGGCTCTCGAGGAGCTTTTGGCGGAGTGCTATTCCTACATCTTCGTTGCGCGCCTGAGGAGCCTTCAGGCACAGTTGAAAGTAAAGCCGAATATCGATGGGCTGGTCTTTCTGAACATCCGCCACTTCCTGCACGAGCGCCAGAAGCAGCACGATCCCATCGGCTCGCAGACGTTCGAAGTCCTGCATGCGGCCGTGCGGGCCGCGGCCGAGGAGGGTGAGCTGCGCGTGCTGTCGGGCGACGAGAGAGTGCGCAATGACACCGTCCTCGGCTTCCCCGAAGGGATGGAATCTCCTGGCCGGGGCCGCGGAGAGCTCCCTTCCCTGGTGGCCCGGTGGAACGACGATCTCCTACCGGATCTGGTCACGTCACGGGGACAGCGGCAGGACGAGGTCGTCCAGCGCCTGCGTGAGAAGTTGCCCGAATTACGGCGGGAAGGGATTGTCACCTTCCGATTCAAGGACCTCGTCGATCCCATGAAGGCCGACGTGCGGGCTCGCTGGGCCGCCCTCCTCGACCTCGCTTTTGGAGAGTCCGCGCCCCAGAAAGGCGAGGCCGCCGGGACGGTTGTGCGCCTGGTCGGGCCGGACACCGGCATCGAGGAACGGCAGCTCTTCCGTCAACTGGTCGAATGCGTCCTGACCGCCCTTGATCGTCTCGCGGTCGACGAGAAGACCCGGAGGTATCTCGGCGTCCTCTGGCAGTTCCTGAGGATCCAGGCTGCCGAGGGGATCGAGATGGCCCCGGTGTCGCGGCTCGACCGCACGCTGGAGGGTGAGTTGCAGGCCTTGGACGAGGAGCGGCCTTCGCTGCGCCAAGTCGCCGAGCAGCTCCACATTCCCCGCGAACGGCTTCCCGCTCTGTATCGGACTCTGGGAGACCTGCTGGAACGGTGCCGCGCCGCCAATTCGGGGAAAACCGCCGTTAGCCTCTTAAAGAAGAAGTCTACCCAGGGAAAGTCTACCCAGGAAGGAAAGGCCTGACTCATGGCTCCCGAATTCCCACGGCAGCGTTTGGAAGCGCTGGCGGCGCAGGCCCAGGATCGCTCGGCGAAGCTGGCCACCGCTCTCGCCCGCCGCCGCGGTCTACCCGCTGGGCCGGGAGACCTCTTCGTTCTCCCCGCGACGGCTGATCTCCCCGTAGAGTGGGCAGTCCTGGAGCATGGCGCCGGTGGCAAGCTGCTCGCCGTGCCCGCGGATTCGGGCCCGCCCGCCGGTTCGGCCGACGTCGAGGTCCCGGCGGAAGCTCCCGGCGGACCGCTCAGCTTGCGCTGCCGGTTCGGGACGTGGCTGGACGGGGATCTGTTCGAATCCGACGGGCGGTCGGGTGTCCTCGCGCCCGAGACCGTGGCCGAGGCCCTCAACCGCATTCGTCAGATCGAATCCGGGCCCCTCGAAGGACCTCCTCTCGCCGCGGAGGTGGATGTCGATTCGGAATACCTGGACTGGATCCAGGACGTTCCACGGCGTGCCCGGGAGTTGGCGGGCATGGCGCGGTCCTCGGCTCCCAGGCAAGCTCCTCCCGCCCGATTCTGGGGAGTGGCCCAAGGGCTGGCCGCGGCTCTCGTTCCGGTGGCGGTTGGCTTGTCGCTCTGGGTCGGCTTGCTGCTCCGCCAGGTGGAGCAGCTCTCGGTACCGGTCTTCGATCCTCCCTCTGGCGAGGTCGTGCTCGGGGAGAGTGTGCGGGGAGGAACCAGGCTTCAAGTTCCCCGGGAGGCGAGCCATGTCAGCCTCGTCTTCGCTGTCGATCCCTCTGTCGAGCCTCAGGATGGGTATCTGGAGATTGTCGGCCGCACCGGCAAACCGATCTGGCGTAGTCCGCAGGTGCGGCTGACTCCCGGGGACGAGCTGGAGCTGATTCTGCCGCGCAAGCTCCTCCCTTACGGCAATTACCGCATCCGTCTCTTTCCGGAGGCTGGTTTCAGCGCGCACTCTCTGACCGAGGAACCGCTACGAGTCGAGAGCACCGAATAAGCCCATTCTCGCCTGACTGACCCTCCCTGCCCCGGATTTTCGCGTTAAAGACAAGGGACGAGCGGCAGAGGATTTCCCCTGAGCCCCCTCCCAAGGGAGCTCTGCCGTTCGTGTCCCCGTGTCTACCCTTCAGCTCTGTCAACTTGGCGGCGAGCAGATGAGGGACGAGGAACAGGCGGAGCCGGATCTCGCCTCGAATCTGCTCTGTTTCTCAGGAGAAGTAAAAAAAGGGGCGGCCCGGTGTACCGGGCTCGGGGTCGGTCAACTCCAGCCCGCGGGCCGCCCTTGACGAGGAGGCCGGCGCCTACCGGTCTCTGGACTGGAACGCGAGGATGGGCCGAGAAGTGGACCATGCCATTTCTGGGCCTTCGTTCGTCCAGCGATTCTTTTGCTAGAATCGCAGCCAACCTCATGGAACATCCCCAGGCGGACGTCACCCAGCTTCTCCAGGAATGGAGCCAAGGCGATCCCTCGGCTTTAGAGAGGATCATTCCCCTGGTCTTCGACGATTTGCGTCAGATCGCCGGCCGCATGTTCCAACGGGAGAGCGACGGACACACTCTGCAGCCGACGGCTCTGGTCAACGAGGTCTATTTCCGCCTGATGGAGCAACGGAAGATCCATTGGGCGAACCGGGAGCAGTTCTTCGGTGTCGTGGCCCTGCTGATGCGGCGTATCCTGGTGGACTACGCCAAGGGAAGGCAAGCGGTAAAGCGCGGGAGCGGCGTAGCCAAGCTTCCCTTGGATGAGGCCATCGGGGTGGCCGCGATCCAGGAAAACCTCGACATGGTCGGGCTCGACGAGGCCCTTTCCAATCTCGCGGAGATCGATCCACGCCAGAGTCAGATCGTAGAGATGCGCTTCTTCACGGGGCTCAGCCACGAGGAGATCGCCGAAGTCCTGGGAATCTCGGTCACTACAGTCAAGCGCGAGTGGAAGACGGCCAGGCTCTGGCTGTTCCGGGAGCTGTCGAACAAGTAGGGGAGCCGTTCCAGCGTCGTCTCTCGCGTTTCAGGAAGACGGAGGATAAGACGGGAGCCGGCGGCTCCGGGGGAATGGTGACACCCGATCGATGGCAACAGGTCAAGGCCGTTCTGGATGAAGCCCTGGAGCGGGAGGAGGCTGCGAGAACGGCTTTTCTCGATGCCGCCTGCCAAGGCGACAGCGAGCTGCGGAGCGAGGTGGAGTCCCTCCTCGCCTCCGAGGCCGAGATCGGCGACTTCATCGAGACCCCCGTCTTCCAGATCCATCGGGAGGAAGCGGAGACCCTGACCGCGGGGGAGCGCATCGGCGCCTACCGGGTCGTGCGCGAGATCGGCCGGGGTGGCATGGGCTCCGTCTATCTGGCCGCGCGGGCCGATGAGGAGTTCGACCAGCGGGTCGCCATCAAGCTCGTCCGGCGCGGCATGGACACGGACGAGATCCTCCGCCGCTTCCGCGCCGAGCGCCAGATCCTCGCCCATCTCGATCATCCGAACATCGCCAAGCTGTTCGACGGCGGCACGACCCAGGACGGCCGCCCCTACTTCGTCATGGAGTACGTCGAAGGCCAGCCGGTCGACGAATATTGTGATGGCCGGAAGCTGCCGACCCGCGAGCGGCTGGAGCTGTTCCGTAGCGTCTGCTCGGCCGTCCATTTCGCGCACCAGAACCTGGTCGTCCATCGCGACCTGAAGCCCGGCAATATCCTGGTGACGGCCGACGGAGTACCGAAGCTGCTCGACTTCGGCATCGCCAAGCTCCTCGATCCCGACCAGGAGGCGTTCACCCGGGCCGACGTGCGTCCCATGACGCCCGAGTACGCCAGCCCCGAGCAGGTCCGGGGGGAAGCCATCACCACGGCGAGCGACGTCTATTCGCTGGGCGTCCTTCTTTATACCCTCCTGACCGGGCACTCCCCTTACCGGCCGGCCACCCGCGATCCGCAGAGCCTCGCCAAAGCCATCTGCGAGACGGATCCGCCGCGCCCCAGCAGCGTGGTCGGGCGGGTGGCGGAGCGCAAGCGGCCGGACGGCTCGGTGGCCGAGCTGACGCCGGAGTCGGTCAGCCACGTGCGCGATGGCGAGGAACGCATGCTGCGCCGCCGGTTGTCCGGCGACCTGGACAACATCGTCCTGATGGCGATGCAGAAGGATCCGCGGCGGCGCTACGCGTCCGTGGATCAGCTCTCCAACGACATCGGGCGCCACCTCGAGGGACTGCCGGTCATCGCCCGAAAGGACACTCTGCGCTACCGGGCCAGGAAGTTCGTGGGCCGGCACAAGGCGGGAGTCGCTCTCGCCGCCGCCGCCCTGCTGCTGATCGTGGGATTCAGCGTTACCGTCACGATCCTCTGGCAGCAGGCGGTCCGCGAGCGGCAGAAGGCCGAGGTGGTTTCAGGGTTCCTGGAAAGCATTTTCACCAGCTCCGATCCCCAGGAGGCCCAGGGGGAGAAGATCACTGCCCGTGAATTGCTCGATGTCGGTGTCAAGAAAATTGACCAGGATCTCGCGGGACAGCCGGAGTTGCGGGCGGCGCTGACTCAGACCATGGGGAGGGTCTACCGCGGCCTGGGCCTCTACGAGCAGGCCCGGCAGCTGCTCGAAAAATCTCTTCGCCTCTACCGCGAGACCTTGGCGGATGATGACCTGCGTATCGCCTACAACCTCCACAACCTGGCAAGCGTCCTTCGCGATATGAGCCAGAATGCCGCTGCCGAGCCGCTCATCCGAGAGGCCTTGGCAATCCAGCTGAAGCGAGGGGATACTCAAAACCGCGACTATGCTGCAGGCCTCACCAATCTCGGCGCCTATTACGAGGAGCGGGAGGAGCTCGACAAAGCCCAGGAACTCTACGAAAAATCTCTCAAGATCAAGAAGAGCCTCCCGAAGACCGACCCGGAAGATCTCGCCAAGAGCCTCAACAATCTTGGCAAGCTCACCCAGACCCGGCGGGACTACAAGACCGCCGAGTCGTACTATCAACAGTCCCTGGAGATGCGTCGGAAGCTCGCCAAGGGGCGCCCAGATCCGGACGTGGCCCTGGCACTCAACAATCTGGCGACGCTACGAGAGGATCAGGATGATCTAACCGCGGCCGAGGCTCTCTACCAGGAGACGCTGGCGATGCGCCGCCGGCTCTACAAAGACGATCCCAGTCCGAAGGTGGCCATCAGTCTGGGCAACCTGGGACATATCCGAGAGGCTCAGGGTGACGCCGCCGGAGCTGAGAAGTTTTATCGCGAGGCTCTGGCGGTCGCGGATCAAACCTTCGGGCTGGACCATCCGGATCGGGCGATCTTCGTTCGCAACCTCGCTTCCGCTTTGCTCGCCCAGAAAAAGACGAGTGAGGCCGAAGCCAGGGCCCGCGAGGCAGTGACCGTCTTCCGTGAGAAGCGGCCTGATTCCTGGCGGAGGGCCGATGCTGAGAGCGTCCTCGGGAGCTGCCTAGCTGCTCAGGGCCGGTTCGACGAGGCCGAGCCGCTCCTGGTCCGGAGCTATCAGCTCCTGAAGGAGGATGACGGCGATGGCGCCAAGCAAGCACCCATGGCGCGGCAAAGGATCCTGGACCTCTACAACGCCTGGGGCAAGCCCGAGCGCGCCGCGGCTTACCCGGCCCTCACACACTCTCCCGCCCAGGCTCCCTGAGGGGGATCACCCGCTTCGCCAGCCGCAGTTCCCACGGATCGTCGTACCTTCCTGAGTCGTACCGCCTCTTCGCCAGCCCGCGCAGCAGGGCCTTGCCCCACTCCGGGGTACGGTAGTCCTGGACGGTGGGGAAGCGGCAGCCGAGGACGGTGGCGAAATCCTTCACGCGCTGGCGGGTTCGCGGGGTCAGCCAGGGGGCGTCCTGGTGGCAGACGTAGCTCAGCCAGCGAGGCTCGGTCCACTCCTCGGGCGTCGTGGGCAGGGACGGACCCTCGGGGCCGTAGCGCTCCAGGGTGGGACGGTGGATTCCGCTCCGCTGCGGCGTCGGGCTGTAGAAGTAGAGGATGACCTCGCAGTCGGGGTGGAGCGACTTCAGGCGCTTGATCAGCTCGAAGGTCTTCTCGATCTCTCCCTCGGGATCTTCGGGGCCGCCCAGGACGAAAGAAAACTCGGGGACTACGCCGTGGGCGCGGCAGAGCCGGGCGGCCTCGAAGGTGTGCTCGACGCGGCTGCCTTTCTTCATCGAGCGCAACACGGAATCGCTCGCCGCCTCGGCGCCGATGTAGGCCATCCGGAGGCGGCTCTTGCGGATCAGCTCCCAGGTGGCGGGCGTGAACTCCGCCAGGGTGTCCGCCCGGGCGTAACACCACCAGGGCATCTCGAGGCGCGCGAGGGCTTCCAGGATAGGCACGCTCGTCTCCTCGCGGTCGAAGAAGTTGTTGTCGTAGAACTGCGCCGCGGTCGCTCCCCAGCGGTCGCGCAGGGTGGTGAGGGCGGCGGTGAGCCGGCCGGGGGTGTCCAGGCGCGTCGTCCCATTGAACATCGAGACGACACCGCAGAACGTGCAGCGGTACCGGCAGCCGATCGCCGCCTGGTGGACGGCCGTGCGCGTGCCCATGAAGCTCGGCCGCAGGTAGCGGTCCATGTCGCCGGCTACCCGCTTGTAGGGGAGCGGCGGGAAGCGGTCCGGCGGCTCGAAGGGGCGGTCCGGGTTGTGGCGCACCTCGCCGCGATCCTTCCAGGTGAGCCCCGCGATGCCGGCCACGTCCGGCAGGGCGGCGAGGAGGTCGAGGAGCGTCCGCTCCCCCTGGCCGCGCGCCACGTAATCGACGTAGGGCGCGTTGATCGCGGCCTCCGGGTACATCGTCGGGAAGTAGCCGCCCCAGACGATGGGCACTTGAGGATGGGCCTCCCGTGCTGCCCGCGCGATCTCGATGGCCGGCGCCACCTGCGGCCCGGGCATGACGGTGATCCCCAGCAGCGCGCAGGGCCCGGCCGCCAGCTCCCGCAGGACGGTGCTCCGGGCGTCGGGATCGACGTTGCCGTCGACGATCCGGTAGTCGTACTCGTCCTCCAGAACCGCGCCGAGGGAGAGGAGCGACAAGGGCATCCGCACCGCCTTCGGCGGGCACATCCTGGGATTGACTAGCAGGACCCGCCGCCTCACCCTTCCACTCTCCTCACCGCGTGAACCGTCACGACCTCGTTGCCGAGATCCCGGCTGGCCGCGGTCTCGACCCGGAAGCCCCGGCCCCGCAGGTCCGCCAGGAGCGCCTCGCCGTCGCCGTCCGTCGAGAGGCAGAGGAGGGCGGTGCCCCGCTCCGTCAGCGCTTCGGGCAGGCCGGCGGCAAAACGCTCCAGCACGTCGGTGCCGCGCCAGGCGAGGTCCAGCCGGTCCCGGGGCGAGCCGCGGAAGAAGGGAGGATTGAAGAGCACGAGATCGAACCGCTCGCCGGCCACGGGATCGAAGAGGTCTCCCTGGCGCGCGTCGACGCGGTCCTCGAGGCCGTTCAGAAGGGCGTTGACGCGGGCGCACCGCACCGCCTCCGGGTTCAGATCCACGGCGGTCACCCGGAAACCCCGCCGGGCCGCGAACACGGCGCCCGCCCCGGAGCCGGTCCCCACGTCCAGGGCCCGGGCTGCCGCGGAAGGCGGCGCGGCGAAGGGCGAGGACGCCACGCAGCGGGCGAGGATCTCGCCGGTTCGGAACAGCACGGGATTGAAGACCTGGGGGAGGACGACCAGCGGCACGCCCTCGATCTCCTCGACGACGACGCGGCCCAGCCGGCGCTTGAGCATCGGCCGCTGCACGGAGTGCCCGAGGAGGGCCAGACGGCGAGTGAGGGCGTTCATCCTGAAGCTATCCCGTAGGGCTTGGGGGTTTCCCGACGATTATGCCCTACAAAGCAAGAAGCCCGGCTGGATGACTCCAACCGGGCTTCTTACTTCCCCAAAAGTACTTCAAGACTTCAAATGAAAAACTGCTACCCCCAGACAAATCATAAACTTCAAAAGAGCTTCGAGGTCCCTGCCCTCCGGTTTAACCCCTCCTCAGGAACCTCGCTTGTTGATTGGAGTATAGGGGTAGCCTTATCAAGAGTCCTCAAATATCAGGCCAAATGGCCTCAAGGTTCATCAAAAGATCTCAAAGATCTTCGCTTTTCGTAGGGTCCAGGCAGCCCACCCCCTTCAATGGGCTGACCGAATGAGGGGTAGTGAAGTTTTTACCACCGCTGAGTCGCGACGCTTTAAGCTGGGAAAATACCGAATCCTTGGCTGGGCGGACGCGACAAGCCAGAAAAACCTCCAGACCTGGGATAAAAACCGCGCGCGGCTTGAATCGCGCCGTTTTTCTCGTAGAAAAAGTCCCGGATCCATAAGCCGGGGGACGCGACCTGGTCGAAAAACCCCGTACCCAGCTTAAAAACCGCGCGCCGATGGAGTCGCCCTTTTTTTCCGGGTTAAAACCCGCGGCCGCATCAGGTCGATGGGCATATCCCGGTTAGATTCTCCAATCTCAGCCGGTTGCCCGCCAGATCCAGCCTAAAAACGCCTCGTCCTCTCAGGATGGCCCCTTCCCAATCTCTCGCGGGAGTTGGGGGGAGCTCCGCGGTCCGGCGCTCCGCTCAGTGCAGCGTGATGGTCGGGTTGCGCATGAAGCGGGCGCGGTAGGGCAGACGGTCGTTGAAGGCGATGAGGAACCGGAAGAGGCGCGGACGCTGGATCCAGAACATCTTCCAGCGCAGGCGCAGACTTTGCCGGCGCAGGCCCGCGAAGTGGTTGACCGCCTCCAGGGCGAGATGCGCTCCGCTCCAATCGCGCGCCGAGCAGGCCCGCACGTAGTCGTCGAGGGACGTGAGGAAGAAGCGCGGGGCGATCCCGTGGGTCACGTAGTATCGGAACATGCGGGAGTCGTCGGGCAGGATCGCCGTGAGCTTCGCCGCGTAGCGCAGGCGGCTCGCCATGAAGCGGGGCGACGTCGACGAGCCGGTCGTGTGGATGCGGAAGCGCACCAGCGGACGGTCCACGAAGGCGTGCTCCCAGCCGAGGCGGAAGAAGCGCACGAACAGGTCGTCGTCCTCGTAGCCGGAGAGCGTCTCGTCGAAACCTTCCGCCTGCTCGAAAGCCGTGCGCCGCAGCACGCTCGCCGAGGGGAGCACCATCAGATCGCCGGCGATGCACTCGTAGATTGTGCGCTTGGGATGGGACACTTTCTGCGCTCGCAGGAACGCGCGGGTCACCAGGTTGCCGTCGAGGTCCATCTCGTCGAAATCGCTGTAGGCCCAGCCCACGGACTCGTCGGCGGCGAGCGGCTCGACGAGCGCCTCGAGGTGCCGCGGGTGCCACTGGTCGTCCTGGTCGAGGAAGGCCAGGTACTCCCCCTCGGCCTGGCGCGCGGCGAGGTTGCGCGCCGCCGACTGGCCGGCGTTGGCCTGCCGCAGCACGCGAACGGGAAACGGCGCCGGCGGCAGGTTCGCCAGCTCTTCGATGGAGCCGTCGGTGGAGCCGTCGTCCACCACGATCAGCTCGCAAGGGGGGAGCGACTGCGCGAGCACGCTCCGCACCGCGTTGAGCAGGAAGCGGCGGCCGTTGAAGACCGGCAGGATGGCCGTGATCGGGGGTTTGGTCAGGGCGGGCCTCCCCGTGGAGCCGGTGCCACGCGCAGGCCCTCGACCGGGTAGCGCCGCGCGCGCTCCTCGCCCCCTCCCAGGGGCCACGCCACGGCGCCGGGCTGGATCTCGCTCACCTTGCGGGCCAGGATCTCGGCCATCGCGAAGGTCGGCATGGTGGGCATGTCGAGATGGCGCTCGCGCCACTCGGGGCCGGGGATCAGCGCCGCCATTCCGGCGTCGCGGGCCTCCAGCACCTCGAAGCCGCTTTCCGGTCCGAACAGCACGCGCAGTCCCTCGGCCGAGATGCGCCAGAAGTCGTTCGGCTGCGCGTGGGCCGGCCAGGCACCGGGCGCCTCGTGGTACACGAGCCCGCCGGGCTTGAGGACGCGGTTGACCTCGGCCGCGAACAGCCACGGCGCCTGGAGGTGCTCCAGGACGGAGCCGGAGACCACGGCGTCCATGGAGCCCTCGCGCAGGAAGCGGCTGAGGACGTGGGCGTCGCCGACCAGGTCGACGCAGGGCCCGGGATGGATGTCGAGCCCGAGGACGGGGCCGCGCAGCAGGGGGCGCGGCGGCGCCGCCTCGAGGCCCGCCGGAGAGCGGGCTCCGACCTGGAGCACGCGGCCGCCGCGGGCGTTGGCGAGGTCGACGAAGCGCCGCAGCATCGGCGAGATCGTGTCTCTCTCCTCCGGCGATCCGGGCCAGGCCGGAAGGGGGCCTTCGGGCAGGGGCAGCGGGAAGCTCGCCGGGCCGCCGTCGGTCTCCAGCGTCAGGCTCACCGGGTGGCCGGGCGGGCAGGCGAGGTAGACGGCGAAGCCGCCGTGGCGGACGTGCTCGTGCTCGGGGTAGAAGGCGAGCAGGTCGGGCCGGTCGGAGAAGGCCTCCACCCCGGCGGAGCGTCCGGCGGATTCGATCCGCAGCGCCCGAACCCGGTGCTCGTGGGCGTGCACCCAGCCGCGCAGGTAGAGGCCGTGGGAGTCGCACCAGAAAGCGTCGAGCCAGTAGGCGGTGCGGATTTCCGAGCTCGCCGGGGGTGCGACGCGGAAGGCCGCGATGCCGCGCTCGTCGAGGAGCGGGCCTTCGTTTCTGCCGCCTTCGCCGCGGCAGTCGAGCGCGATCGGCGGCCGGCCGGCGGCGGCGGCGCGCAGAGCCTCCAGATCGGCGGAGAACGGTGCCCCTGCCGCCTCGGAAAGATCGAGGACGCCGAGGAGGAACGAAGCTCCCGCCGGGCAGTCGAACGGCTCGAATTCCAGGCGCAGCGACTCGCCGGGAGAGAGCCGCGGATTGGCCAGCGTCAAAACCCGGTAGTCGAGCGCTCCGCTGCCGCCGGCAGCAAGGATGACGAAGCGCAATCGCGCCGCCGGCCGATGCGCGATCACGTCGAGCGGCAGGACGACTCCGGAGAGCTTCGCGAGGGGGGAGACGAAGCGCTCGGCGATGATGAGCGACGGTCTTGGTGGCTGTCGCGATGGCCGCGGCCGGCTCTCTTCCCGGCCGGTGCGCTTCCCATGGAGCGCCAGGATCCTCAGGCAATACAGGCAGTCGAGCGTCTCGGGATTCTCCTCCTCCCGCTCTTCGAGGCGTAGCGAGTCCACCTGGCTTGCGATCCCCGGAGCCATGCGCTCGGCCGCCTCGTAGGCGCCGGCGTTGACCAGCCGGACGAAGGTCTGGGCGCGGGCCTCGGCGAGGAGCGCCGGAGGCAGGAACCGGCCATCCGCGGCCACGGCCCGTTCCAGGGCTTCAATCTCGCTCACCGCCCGGCCGGCATCCACCGCCGCGAGAGCCATGGGCAGGTGCTTGCGGCTCTGGCGCAGGAGCGCCTCGGTCTCCCCGTCGTTGAGCCCGAACGGGCACTGCGCCTCCTGCAGGGTGGCGCCCGCCATGGCGGCCGCCGCGAAGCACTCGGCGGCCTGGTCGGGGCGGCCGAGGCTGTTCAGCTCGAGGATCCCCGAGAAGAAGAGCGCTCCCGTCAGGTTGAAGGGATAGCTCCGTTCGCCCCGCGGCTCGCGGAGGACCGCCGCCACGGTGGCCGGCGTCTCCAGGTCGAGCCCGAAGCGTTGGCGGTAGATCCGCGCCAGCCGGGCCCGGCTCACCGCCGCCTCTTCGTAGAGGCCGGCGTTGACGCACTCCTTGAAGTGCCGGTAGGCGAAGCCGCAGGCGAGGGCGGAAGCGGGCGGCGCGCTCTCGGCCCGGGCCGCGAAGTAGTCGCGCAGGAGGCTCCGCGCCTCGGCGGGAGCGGCCGGCAGCAGCCGTTCGAGCGCCGCCGGAGAGCGGGCCGCGAAGGCGTGGAGCGTCTCCGGCGATTCCTCGACGCGGACGGCGGAGAAGCCGGCGCTCTCGAGGACGCGGACGAGGGCGCCGCGGTCGTAGAGCACCATGTGGAGCCCCGGGCTCAGCGCGCGGCCGAGGGCCCCTTCCTCGGTCTCGCGCCGCACGAGGTCGAGGTTGGGGGTCGAGAGGATCAGGAGCCCGTCGGGCGACAGCCGCTCTCGGAGGGCGGCGAGGAGGCCGTGGGGCTCGGCGAGATGCTCGAGGACCTCCGAGCACAGCGCCAGATCGAAGGGCTCGGGGCCGAGGTCGAGGCCGGCGCTGAAGTAGGCGCGGCGCAGCGGCACGCCCAACGCTTCGGCGCCCGCCGCGGCGAGCGGCGACGGGTCGACGCCGAGCACCTCCCAGCCGAACGCGTGGCGGCTGAAGTCGAGCGCGAAGCCGAAGCTGCAGCCGACCTCGAGGTAGCGCCGGACCGTCCGGGGCGGCAGGCGCAGGAGCGGCGCCACGATGAGGTCGATCCCGGCCCCCTGCTCGACGTAGTAGTCGAGCAGCTCGGCCATGCCGTTCTCGTAGTCGGGCGGCGTGAGGTCCTGGAGGAAGGCGGCGCCGCAGGCCGGGCAGCGCAGAAAGGTCACTCGCGAATACCCGGGCAGGACGTGATCGGTGGACAGCACCGCGCCCTTTGGCCCCTCCTCGCCGCAGACCGGGCAGCGGGCTGGGACCTGGTTCTGAAGCCACTGGAGATGCATCGTGAAGAATCGTGGAGTGATACTTTGGAGTAATACTTTGGCGTGATACTTAAGCTCGGGACGCAGTATATCAGCCCCGTTCCGCGGTCCATCCGGCGTCCGAGCCCCGTGCTACAATCCCCCGTTCCTCCGAGAGGGAAGGACAGGGGAGGCTTTCGTGTTATCAACGAGGCACCTCCCCAAACCGGGCTCCGCCCGGCTCAGCGCGGAGCGTCAAGAAAACCCATGGACAAGAACGATCCGGTTTCCCGGCGGCGAACCTTCGCCATCATCGCCCACCCCGACGCGGGCAAGACGACGCTTACCGAGAAGCTCCTGCTCTTCGGTGGCGCCATCCAGCTCGCCGGCGCCGTCAAGGCGCGCGGCGAAGCGCGGCGCGCCCGCTCGGACTGGATGAAGGTGGAGCAGGAGCGCGGCATCTCGGTCACCGCCTCGGTCATGACCTTCGACTACGCCGGCTGCACCTTCAACCTGCTCGACACCCCCGGCCACGAGGATTTCAGCGAGGACACCTACCGCACGCTGACGGCCGTGGACTCGGCCGTCATGGTGATCGACGCCGCCAAGGGCATCGAGGCCCAGACGCGCAAGCTGTTCGAGGTCTGCCGCCTGCGCAACGTGCCCATCATCACCTTCGTCAACAAGCTCGACCGCGAGGGGCGCGACCCCTTCGACCTGATGAGCGAGATCGAGCAGGAGCTCCAGCTCCACGTCACCCCGGCCGCCTGGCCGATCGGCATGGGCCAGAGCTTCCTCGGCTGCTACGACCTGCGGCACGACCGCCTGGTCCTGATGGAGAAGGGGCGCAACAACGTGGCGCGGGAAGGCGAGGTCTGCGAGGGGCTGGAGGATCCGAAGCTCGACCAGCGGCTGCCGTCCGGCGCCGTGGGGCGGCTGCGCGAGGAGGTCGAGATGGCCCGCGGCCTCTGCGCGCCGTTCGAGCTCGAGGCCTACCACGAGGGGCACCTGACGCCGGTGTTCTTCGGCAGCGCGGTCAACAACTTCGGCGTCCGCGAGCTGCTCCAGGGCCTGGTGGAGATGGCGCCGCCGCCGCGCCCGCAGCCGGCCGTCACCCGCCTGGTGGAGCCCGACGAGGACAAGGTCTCCGGCTTCGTCTTCAAGATCCAGGCGAACATGGACCCCAAGCACCGGGACCGCATCGCCTTCGTCCGCCTATGCTCGGGCCGCTTCGAGCGGGGGATGAAGCTGCTCCACGTGCGCTCGGGCAAGACGATGGCCATCCACAACCCGGTGCTCTTCCTGGCGCGCGACCGCGAGCTGGCGGAGGAGGCTTGGGCGGGAGACATCCTGGGCATTCCGAACCACGGCAACCTGCGCATCGGCGACGCGCTGACGGAGGGGGAGGAGCTGCGTTTCACGGGCATCCCCAGCTTCGCGCCCGAGCTGCTGAAGAAGGTCCGCCCCGAGGATCCGATGCGGGCCAAGCACCTGGGCCGCGCCCTGCTGCAGCTCGCCGAGGAGGGAGCGGCGCAGGTCTTCCGTCCCAACTTCGGCAACGACTGGATCGTAGGCGTCGCCGGGGCCCTGCAGTTCGACGTGCTGGCGGACCGCATCCGCACCGAGTACAACATCCCGGTGCACTTCGAGGGGACGACGCTCTTCACCGCCCGCTGGGTGGAGGCTCCGGACCACCTCGCGCTCAAGAAGTTCACCAACGCCAACGACGGCGCCATGGCGGAGGACCACAACGGCTCGCCCGTCTTCCTGGCCCGCAACGCCTGGCATCTGAAGACGACGGGCGAGGAGTGGCCGGGTTTGAAGTTCTTGAAGACGAAGGAGCAGGTGCAGTAACTGGTGCAGTAAGGCGCCGTCCGCTCGGCAGATCACTTGTCCTGATTTCCTGACAGTCCACCCCGCGGCCGGCCACCGCCGCGGGGCCTCCATCTCCCTGTAGCTTCAGAGCTTACGGCGCGCCGGCGGATTGGCCGGGCGTTTGCTCTGTGCAGGCTGAGCCAGAAAGGAGGATGGTGATGAGGCTGATTCGTGTCGCGGTCCTACTGGTGGCGGCGTCCTTCTCCGGCTGCGCCTTGGCTTCGTACTTCGGTCCCGTCTATGGGGAGGTCGACAACCTCGCGGACCCTGAATGCTCCCGCTCGTTCTCCGGCCAGTTGGCCTCCGCCCTGGAGGAGGAGGGGGAGAGTCCCGAGAACGCCGCCGGCGCGGCCGCCGAGGCGGTACGCTCGATTCCCTCCCTGACACGGCCGCTCTTCGAGGCCGCCTCCAGCTCGGGAATCTCCTATTGGGGCTATCTCGAGCCGAGGAAATCCGGCGCCTGCGTGCTGCGGATCTATGAGCGGCGCAAGGGGGACGCCTTCACCCAGAACACCCTCACCTTCTTCGCCACCCGGCGTCTCAAGGTCTGCACCTGCTCCTCGACCGTGTATTCCAGCAATGTCGGCGACGACTGAGTGGCGAAATAATGTCCGCGACGACGGAGTGGCGAAATTCAGGCCAGGGAGTACACTTTCCCCGAGCCCTTCCTGCACCCGGGTGAAAGGAGATTTGCCGTGCCGTCCCTGAAGAAAGCCCTTCCTCTGATTCTGGCCGCCGCGCTGGCGTTGCCTTCTCTCGCCCTGGCCGCGGGCCCCAGCCGAGCCCAATCGAGCCCGGTCATCATCTCGATCGGCTCGCTCTTCACGCCGATGGAGCGCCGGGCCCTGACGGCCAACGTCGCCGAGTACAGCTTCAAGGTCCGCGTGGGCTTCGGCCCCTACGACGAGATCGGCCTGCACCGCGTGGTCAAGGAGAGCGCACCCAACGTACCGGTTCGTGCTTCCCGGGCCGTGTTCCTCGCTCACGGCGACATATGGAGCTTCCGTGCCGCCTTTCTGACGGGCGCCAAGACCCTGCCGGTCTTCCTCGCCGAGCAGGGCTTGGACGTGTGGGGCATCGACTTCCGCTGGACCTCCGTGCCGGCGGGCGTCACCAACCTCGCCTTCATGAAGAAATGGGGGATCGAACAGGACGCCCGCGATCTTGGCACCGGCATCGCCGCGGCTCGTTTCGTCCGCGCCCTCACCGGCAGCGGCTACGGCAAGGTCTTCCTTCTCGGCTGGAGTCGCGGCGGGCAGATCGGCTACGCGTACCTGAACGCCGAGAGCCAGATCCCCCAGGCCCAGCAGCAGGTCCGGGGTTTCATCCCGGTAGACATCTATCTGAAGACGGACGTGCCGCAGCTTCGCGCTGCCGCCTGCCAGCGCCAGCAGGCCACCGAGGCCATGATCGCGGCCGGCAGCTACGCTGCCACGTCGGGCGGCCTGATCGCCACCCTCGGCACTCTCGCGGCGACCAACCCGGGCGGCGTCTCGATCCTGGACCCCAACCTGACGAACCGGCAGGCGGGCCTTCTGGTGGGCGAGGCCACGTTCGCGCTGCTCGGCGGCCTGGAGCCGGCGCCGTTCTACCACTTCACGGGCGGCACCTTCGACGCCCAGGGCCGGCCCGCGGGGCTGCTCTACTCGAATGAGGCGGACCTCTTCACCTTCGAGCAGCGAGCCTCTCCCTTCCAGCCCAACCGCGAGCTGGCGGACGCCGACAAGATCACCTGCGACCAGATGGACGTGGCCTTCGACGACCACCTCGACGACATCACCCTTCCGGTCCTCTACGTGGGCGCGGGCGGCGGCTTCGGCGAGCTCGGCATCTACACCACGACCCTCCTCGGCAGCACGGACGTGACGACCCTCGTCATCCACAAGGTCCCGGCCGCCCAGCGGATCGCCGACTACGGCCACGCCGACCTGTTTCTGGCAAACGACGCCCAGGCGCTTGTCTGGCAGCCCATTCTCAACTGGCTGCGGACGCACTGAGAGCGGCAGGAGAACGGTCCGGAGAGAGAATCCTCCCTTCGGACCGCGTCTCTTCGAGAGACGACGGGCTTGTGATAGAGTTGCTCTATGGCGAAACATATCGTCGTTCCAGCTACTGCAGAGCAGATTGCACGGACCTTGGGCGTGACCCAGGAAGACAGAGATATCGTCGCAAAGGTTCTTAGAGAGCTTGACTACGACCAGGCTCTTTTGGATACAGAAGACCCTGATCCTTGTGATTCAGCTTCCCCAAAAGGCTCTCAAGCTCCAAAAGAGGCACAGGTCAGCCCGGAGGGCGGTAGACCCATAGCCCAGGGCGTAAGCCCTGGGGAGCGAAGGTAAAGAACCTCAAGAGCCCCGTCAGGGGCGGCAGACATCCAGGGTTCGCGCTCCGAAAAGAGTCTGCCGCCCCTGACGGGGCTCTTGGGAGTTGAGGAGGGCTCGTTCCCAGGGCTCCCGCCCTGGGCTAGAAGTCTGGCGCCCTACGGGCTCAGGAGGAGGGCGTCCGACAATCTCGGCGAAAAACCAGGAACGAATTTCGGGCACGTCCTACCAGGGCTTGATCTGCTAGGTCTTGCGCCAGTCCCGCTCCTTGCCTCCCCCGCCCGATCCGCATACCGTAAGAGGTATGGCGCAGTCTTGGGACCCCGATTTCGAGCGCGATGAAGAGTTTGCCGTCGAGGAGAGGCGCAAGGCGAAGCGTCCCCGGCGGTGGCGGGTCATCCTCCACAACGACGACTACACGACCATGGAGTTCGTCGTCCACATCCTGACGACCCACTTCCACAAGTCGGCCGCCGAGGCCACCCAGGTCATGCTCCAGGTCCACAGGAAGGGAGTGGGCGTCGCCGGTGTTTACTCCAAAGAGGTAGCCGAGACCAAGGTGGCCGAGGTCACCGACGAGGCCCGGGCCGAGGGCATGCCGCTCAAGGTGACGGCCGAGCCCGACGGCGAAGGAAGGAACGAAGAAGAATGAAGCTCTCCGAAGACCTGCAGATCTCCCTCACCGTCGCCGTCGCCGAGGCGGGGCGGCTGGGTCATGAATACGCCGGGCTGGAGCACCTGCTCTACGCCCTCACCTTCGACGACGAGACCGCCGTCGTGCTCAAGAGCTCCGGGGCGGACCTCGACCGCGTCCGGGAGGATCTCTCGGAGTACCTCTCCGAGGAGCTCGAGAAGATCGAGGACGACGACCTCCAGCCGCGCCTGACGCTGGGCGTCCAGCGGGTCCTCTCCATGGCCGCCGCCCGGGTGGGGAGCAGCGGCAAGGACGAGATCAACGGCGCGGACGTGCTGGTGGCGATGTTCGACGAGTCCGACTCCTATGCCGTGCAGGTGCTGGAGAGCGAGGGCGTCAACCGGCTCGACGTCGTGAGCTACCTCGCCCACGGCGTCTCGCGGCTGCAGCCGCCCTACTTCGGCGGCGCCTCGCCGTCGGCCCTGCCGGCCGGCGACGACGAGGACGACGAGGATGGAGCAGGCCCTCGGGGAGGGCCGGCGGGCGATCCCCTGAAGGCGTTCACCCAGGACCTGACGCTGCTCGCCCAGCGCGGCGGCATCGACCCCCTGATCGGCCGCGACAAGGAGGTCCAGCGCACGCTTCACATCCTCCAGCGGCGGCGGAAGAACAACCCGATCTACGTCGGCGATCCCGGGGTGGGCAAGACGGCCCTGGTGGAGGGCCTGGCGCTCAAGATCGCCAAGGGCGAGGTGCCGGAGCCCTTCCGCAAGACCAAGGTCTTCCGGCTCGACCTCGGCGCCCTGATCGCGGGCACGCGCTACCGGGGCGACTTCGAGAACCGCCTTAAGGCCGTACTGGCCGCCCTGGCGGAGCAGGAGAATCCGGTCCTGTTCATCGACGAGATCCACACCGTCGTGGGCGCGGGCAGCGCCGGCCGCGGCACGATGGACGCCTCGAACCTGCTCAAGCCGGCCCTCCAGGACGGCACTCTGCGCTGCATCGGCGCCACCACCTGGGAGGAGTACCGCCAGACCTTCCAGAGCGACGCGGCGCTCTCGCGCCGGTTCCAGAAGGTCGAGGTGACGGAGCCCTCGGTGGAGGAGGCGACCAAGATCCTCATGGGCCTCAAGGACCGCTACGAGAAGCACCACGGCGTGAGCTACTCCGAGGAGGCCATCGACAACGCCGCCCTGCTGGCCGACCGGTATCTGAAGGACCGGCGCCTGCCGGACAAGGCGATCGACCTCCTGGACGAGGCCGGGGCGGCCGTGGCCTTGCGCGGCGAGCAGACGGTGAGCCTGCAGGATCTCGAGGAGGTCCTGGCGATCATGGCCCAGGTGCCGGCGCGCAACGTCAAGGGCAACGAGAAGGAGCAGCTCCGCACGCTCGAGACGGACCTCAAGGCCATGGTCTTCGGCCAGACCGAGCCCATCGAGCGGCTGGTCTCCGCCATCAAGGTCTCGCGGGCCGGCCTGCGGGACGCCAACAAGCCGGTCGGCTCGTTTCTCCTGACGGGGCCGACGGGAGTGGGCAAGACCGAGGTGGCGAAGCGGCTCGCCGAGGTGCTGGGCATCTCCTTCCTGCGCTTCGACATGAGCGAGTACATGGAGAGCCACACGGTTTCGCGGCTGGTGGGCGCGCCTCCGGGCTACGTCGGCTTCGACCGCGGCGGCTTGCTGACCGAGGCGGTGGCCAAGAACCCGCACGCCGTGCTGCTGCTCGACGAGATCGAGAAGGCCCACTCGGACATCTTCAACATCCTGCTCCAGGTGATGGACCACGGCACGCTGACCGACGCCAACGGCAAGCCGACGGACTTCCGGCACGTCATCCTGCTGATGACCTCGAACGTCGGCGCCCGCGAGATGGCTGGCCGGACCCCGGGCTTCAGCGAGCTGGCCGAGGGCGCCCCGCGCGCCCACAAGGACACGGATGCCGACCGCGCCGTGGAGCGTCTGTTCAGCCCGGAGTTCCGCAACCGGCTGGACGCCCGTCTGCGTTTCAATCCCTTGTCGCCGCAGGTGATGGAGCAGATCGTCGAGAAGTTCATCCGCGAGCTCACGGCGCAGCTCGGCGAGCGGAAGGTTCGGATCGAGCTGACGGAGCCCGCCCGCAAGCTCCTGGCCGAAAAAGGTTTCGATCCCACCTTCGGCGCTCGTCCTCTCGCCCGCGTCATCGAGGACCAGGTCAAGCGCCCGCTCACCGAGGAGATCCTCTTCGGAGCCCTGGAGAGCGGGGGCACGGCGACGGTGGACGAGGAGGGCGGGGAGATCGCGATGCGGTATGAGGGGGCCGTGGCTGCTCAGTAACAGCCTGGGGGGCCCGGTTCCTCTTCTTTTAGGCCGGATCGAATCCCTGGAAGGCAGGGTGATCGTTGATCAGCTTTTCCTCCAGCCTTTCCAAAGCCGCGCGCAGGTTCGGCAACGCCCCGATACCGCCGTTGGAGGCATGATCCGGGTAGGCTCCGGTTTCTATCAAGAGCTTTCTCATCTCGTCCAAAGGCAGGGGATCAAAGCTGTGAGCTTTGAGGACGCCGCTGATCACCGCCACGCAGCCGGCGACGATGGCAGCGGCGGACGAGGTGCCGCTGAACGAACGCGTGTAGCAGCGCCCGCTTTCCTGGCGGCGCTGTAAATCGTCGAAACCAGCGCACTCGGAGGCTCCCGTGGTTACGACATCAGATCCCCAACCCTGGAAATCGATCCGCGTTCCGAAGTTGGAGCAGGGCAGGGCTTTGCCCGTCCCGGGGGTGCCCGCCCCAACCATCAGAGCGAGGCCGGACTCGGGCACGCCATGGTTTCCGACGTCAAGCCCGCCGTTGCCAGCCACCTCGACGACGTGGATGCCTAGGCTCGTGGCGAGGTTGATCGCGGCCTGCCCCTGCGACCAGGCCTCGATGGGCAGGTAGGGCCTGCATCCCGCCGAATGTTGGATGTTATAGCGCTTTGCATGGACTTCGATCAGTAGGACGTCTCCCTTTCTCAGCCATTGCAAGGTTCTACGGATAGCCTCCTCAGGGTTCGGAGGTTGGCCAGGCTCGCGCTCGAAGGGCGAGAGACCGAGGCAAGCTCCATGGGCGATGCCCTTCACACCCTGAGGATTGGATCCGTCACCAGCCAAAATGCCTAGAACCGCAGTGCCATGGCAGATGTCGGTGAAGGTGCCGAAGGTGGCGCAGATGCGGCTTTCCAGATCCTCGTGAAGGTGGTTCCAACCCCTCTCGACGTCCACGATCCGGATGTCCTGCCCTGTCCCCCCTCTAAGGGTCCAGGCAAAGCGGGCATCTACACCGATTCCCGGGTCCAGGTAACGTTGGCACTGGTCCCAGGGCCGGCTGGGGGCGTTCAGGTTCGTGTCCGGCGTACAGGGCGCCGCGGGTGCGATGCTTGCCCCGGACGTTAAGTGGTGGACGGTGATCTCGCGCTGTATGTCGTAGACCGCCACCACCCCCATCTGCCGCCCCGACTCAAGGGCTTGGAGGATGAAGTCGACCAAGCCTTCGGATGCGGTGTAGATCTGGTAGTACCGGACGAGGTCGTTGACGGGGTCGGCAAGGAATCCGGGGATGTCCTCAGACGCCTCCCGAACTTCCTCTCGCGAACCCTCAAAGACCGGCCTCACCCGCGCAGCCAAACCCGGCGGGAGCCCCAGCCGCTGGATGGCGAAAGGTTGGGGACCGAGGAGTTGCTCGAAGGGGACTTCGTCTTGGCGAAAACGCCAGATGATCCGTATCATGGCTCTCCCGTTCCTCCTCCACCCTTGAAACTGCCAGGGGAGCATTGGGGGTCGAAGTTCGGATCTCCGTCGTTCGCCTCCTGGGGGACTGGCAGGTCAGCCTCCTTTATAAACATTGGGTTGTTCAGGAGATTGAAATTAAAGAGAAAATCGCTTACCCCGTCCGTGCAATTTTTATCGCAGATTGCGTGATTGCCGATCCGGATGACTACGGTCTTGCCTGGGTCTGCCTCGACGACGATAGGTTTGACGGTCCTGGCCGTACCCTGAAGAGGGGTTGAGACCAACTGGATGGGGCCTCTCGCCTCAATCTCCACCGCTACTTCTTTCGCAACGGCTCTGGGCTCGAAGGAGAACTGATCGCCGAAATCGTAGGTTACGAAAGTGGTCGAACCCTGCTTGTAATGCTCCTGCACGAAGACACGGCCTTTCTCCAATTCGAAGCGGCCGGAGAGGAGGAGAGGCTCGTCTCGGCAACTGTAGGTATCCTCCAGAAGACAATCCTTGATCTGCCTATCCTCCGGAGTCCCGGTGCGAAGCTTGGCCAGAGCGGCATCTACGTCTATGGTCCACTCGAAATCCTCTGCCTGTCTCTCCGCCTCCTCCGGAGTGCAGCCGGAACCGGCAATACAGGGATGAGGAGGGCGGCCCGTCCCTCGCACTACGCTCAAGGATGTCCGCAGGTCTCCCACAAGGCGCAAATCTTCATTGCTCAAGCTGATACCTTTCCACTGAGCGTCCAGACCACTTACGTGCGTGCCGTCCATGTCTAAAATTCTTCCGGAGATCCGCACTCCAGGCGCATGCTCGATCATGAGATGGTTCTCATGAGGAGCGATCCTGGTGCCCACCTTGAGTTTGCCGGGCTCGGTGGCGTTACCTACAAGCACCCAGAACTTTCCGGGTTTGGAGGACCGGTCGGGAGTGACGAAGGTAACCAAGCCATCAAAAACCAAGCGTATCTTGTACGTGTCGGACTCAGCAGCGATGGATGACTCGGTCTGCTTGTTGTCGGGCTTTCCAGGCATCTCGGGTTTCTTTTGTTGGTGGCAGCACGCTGTGGTCGTGAGTGCCACCAAGGAAAAGAAAAGAACGGGGAGACGGAATCGATGCAAAGAATTATCCTTTCTATGAGGTCAGATAAAAAGATATATCAGCGGGTTGAAGCACCGCCGATAACCTGAAACGCCGCCCAAGCCTGGGGTGAAGCAAGAGAACGGTGGCTATCGAATAGAGACTCTAGCTGAGCTTGTCGCAACGCCGCTAAAGGATCTGCGCCGTTTCGCAACAACTCGTGAAAGCGCACGAATAGATGAGAGGACAGCTCGTCATCCACATCCCAGAGGCTGGCGACGACCACCGGGACACCGGCGAGCAGGAAAGACCGGGCCAGCCCGAGGGTGCCCTCATTCTGGGCCAGCCGGCCTTCCACCGTTCGGCAGCCGGCCAGGACGGCCAAACGGGTCCGTAGCGGTCTTGGAAAGCGGATCGCCTCTGGAGACAACAGGCCGCTGCTGCCAGTCATGGCCGAGTGGGTTAGCAGCAGGCTTGGAGCATCGGCTCCCTGCGAGGTGACGGTGTGGCCCGCGAAGTGGAGCACGTCCTCTTCCGGCAGGGCGTTCAGGAACCGCTCGGCTGTAGCAGCCTCCCCTGTCAGCACCAGAGATCGGTCATAGACGCGCCCCAAGGCCTCGATCTCCCGGGCCGAGGCGGCCAGAGACGGTAGCGTCGGGAAGAGACCCCGATCGAACCGTGGCTCTCCGATCAGGAGGATCGAGTCCGGAGGGCTGGTACTCCGGTCTCGATAGCGTTTTGCCAAGGCCAGATAGACGCTGGCGCTCGGCGCTGTGGCCAGGCGGAAATCTTCGACGAGAAAACGGCCTCGGTCATCCTGGAGAGCCGCGAAGGGGACTCTGCAAAGCTTTCCGTCGGGTATGAAGATCAAGGTCGAGACGCCGGCGAGATGGCGCTCGAGGGGAGCGATCAAACGGCGGTATAGGCGATTCGAATCCGGAGCCTTGAGGGTGGGCAGGAATCGATCGATCAGGCTCTCGACGTTTTTACGGCCGGCTCCCAGGTTCGCGGTCTCGACGCCGCGAGAGGTGATGATCCATGCCTGGAGGTTGTCTCGCACCCAAAGGTATTCCACGATGGCAACGTCCGTGGGCAGGGCGGCGGCGATCTTCCGGGAGGGGAACGGCTCCGGCCAGCCGGCAGGATCCGCGCTGCTGAGGGTGTCGAGAAGAGCCCGGGCCCGCAGGCGCTCCGCGGTGTCGAGGATCGCCGCCGCGCTCTCCCCACGCCGCTGTTGAAGCTCGATCCGTTTCTCCAGAAGAGCCCGTCCCTGATCGGCGAAGAACATACGAAGCTTTCCATCCTTCAGGATACGCCGTTGGCGTTCAAGCTCCGCGAGCCCTTCTTCCAGATCAGCTTCTGCTTCATTTTCCCGCCCTAAGGTCAGCCAGGTTTCTGCCCGTTCCTGCAGAATCTGGATGACGAAATGCCGGTTCCCATTCTGGAGAGACAGGGCGAGCGCCTGATTCAGGGCCTGCAGCGCCGCTTCGGGGCGCTGGTCTCGTAGGACGCGGACCCCGGCGATCACGATCTCCAGATCGACCGTCTGCCGAAAGACCGGATCCTCGATACGTCCGGCGATGCTTCGCGCCCGATCGAGGCTGGCGATGGCCTCTTCGTGGCGGCCCATTTCATGGAATAGGGAGGCCTGGTTCCTCAGGGCGACGGTGATGCCGACAGGAATGCCGGCTCTATAGGCTTCCTCAACGAGCATATTCTGGAAATAAGCGGCGGGCACCAGGTCCCGGGTGGCGCGAAGGCTTTGGAGGGCAGCGGACAGGATGTTCTGAATCCGCCGCGGTTTGTAGAGCCTCGGCAGGGCCTGCAAGGCGGCCTGGTGGTGGAGCCATGCTTGTTGGAAGTCCCCTAACTCGGTGTAGATCCGCGCCAAGGTGCTGTCCATTGCGGCCTGGTTTTCGATCTCGCCGGCCCGTTGAAACTGCCGCAGGGCTGATTCGCTGGCGGGCAGGGCGCTGGCGATGGGACCCTGGACACCCCGCGCCTGACCGATCATCCAGTCGATCGTGCCTAGAAGGGGAGCGTAGTCCATGGCGGCGAACCGCCTGCGCAAGTCTTCCAGTTGTTGGATCGCTCGCGGCTGGTCGGCATGGTGGTGGATGATGATGCCCAGGTAGAGCTCAGGCCAGGCCACGAACGGGCTCCGGCCTTCCTCCAGGGCAGCCTTGGCCTGGCGGAAGAGCGGCTCGGCTTCGGGATACTTCTGCTGCTCGTGGAACTCGCGAGCCTTGGCGTAGAGAACGTGGCCGCGGACCAAGGCGCTCAGGCGACCGCCGCCCTCGCGGACCGCTTCTTCGGCGGCGACTACCTCGTCCCGTAGCATTCCCGCGTCGAGGGCCTCCGCCACACCCCTGGCGATCGTGAGAGATCTGGCACTTTCCCCGGTCCTGCCAGCGGCCCGGGCCGCGGCCCAGTCGCTTAGGAGATGATCCTCGACGTAGAGCCGCGCGGGCTGGCGATAGATGCTCACGATGCGCCGGACCTCCGTAGAGGTCCCGGCGAGGGCGGCCTTATCGAGCCGGCCGCGATCACGCTTCCAGAGATCCGCTTCCCTCGCTTGGCCGAGCCGCCGGAGATGGGTTTCCGCCTCTCTGCTCCAGCCCGAATCCGCATCGAGGTCGAGGTAGGCCTGCCAGGACTTTGTCGCCTCCGAGCCCAGGGAGAGACGAGTCAGGGCGAGAGCTTGATTGAACTTCGCTTCTGGGAAGGACGGAGCAAGCGCGAGGGCGCGGTCCGTCGCCACCAGAGCTTGGACGAGATCGTACGGCGAGGCTTTCAGCTCCGCCCGGACCAGCAGGCCGGCCGCCAGATCGGAGAAGAGGCGGGGGTCGCGCGTGTCGGCCGCGAGGGCTTTCCGCAGGAGTGCGTTGGCTTTTTCCGGATTGCGTTCGAGGAGGAGGGCAACCGCCCGGGTTCCCAGATCTGCCGGAGATCCGGAGTCCGCACCCGTCGCGCGGAGGCTTGCGAGGTTCTCGTAGATGTTCCCGTCGGGCTTATAGGGAGCGTGGAGGAACCCGCCCGTGATCCGAGGCTCGATGGCTCGGACTTCGCGCTCCTGAGCGGCGAGGCGGGCGAGAGCCCGGGTATAGGGGATCTCCGCGGGCGAGGTCTCTCCGTGCAGCTCCTGGTAAGCCGCGATCAGGAAATGCGCGGTCCCCAGGAACACCAGCCCCAGGGCCGCCCAGCGCCCGAGCTTCAGCATGGCCGGAAGATCGCTCGGATCGTTCCACCTCTCCCTCGGGAATCCAATCGCCCGAATGACACCGCTGTCCGAGAACCTTGTCTTAGAGATTATCATTTTGGCCTTCTTGGAGCCGCTGCCGGCCCGCCGCCTCATTGACACCAGATAAGACGGACCCTCCGCACGGTTTCCGCGGCCGATCCATGAATCCCGCCTGCTACAATCAGGGACAGCAATCCGAAGCAGATCCTGACGACCCCTTTTCCAAGGAGGTGGGGAGATGGCTGGGAAGTTCGAGCTGAAGAAGTCGAGCAACGGGCAGTTCCAGTTCCACCTGAAGGCGAGCAATGGACAGGTGGTCCTGGCCAGCGAGCAGTACACGGAGCGGCGCGGGGCCTTGCGCGGTATCGAATCGGTGAAGCGGAACGCCGGGGCCGATGGGCGCTATGAGCGGAAGACGGCGAAGAACGGTCAGCCCTACTTCGTGCTCCGGGCCTCGAACGGCCGGACCATCGGCCAGAGCGAGATGTACAACACGGCCGCGTCCCTGGAAAAGGGGATCGAGTCGGTGAAGAAGAACGCCGCCGATGCGTCGGTGGACGACCAGACGGCCTGATCCGGATGACTCCTGGGCGGCAGGGGGCTGCTATGCTCCTTGCCGCCATGCTCCGCTCTATCCGCACTCTCTTTCTCCTGGCCCTGCTCCTGGGAACGAGCGCGGTCGAGGCCACCCCGCTTCAGGATCTCGCCAAGCTCCAAGTCGACACCAATGCCGGCCGTCTCGCGGCCCTTCGGGGGCTCCTGAAGGAGCGCGGGATTCCGTTCGAGGTCCAGGCGTTCGAGGGCGGGAGCAACGTGGTCGTGGCCTTCGAGGCGAAGAATCCTGGGAATGGGGGACGGGAGATCGTCGTCGGGGCCCACTACGACGCCGTGAAGCTGAAGGACGGCACGCTCAGCCGCGGCATGGTGGACAACGGCGCCGGGGTGATCGCCCTCGCCGGGCTGGCCGAGGGGCTGCGCGGCAAGCCGCTGCGCCACCCGGTGCGGGTCGTCTTTTTCGACCAGGAAGAGGCCGGGCTTCTCGGATCCAAGGCCTTCGTCGCCGCGCGGAAGCCGGCGGAGATCGCGGCGGCGGTCAACGTGGACATCGTCGGGTATGGGGATTCGCTGATCTTCGGCGGCGGCAAGAAGGAGGGGAATGCTCCCGTGGACCGCGCCCTTCAGCGGGTCTGCGCGGCCCGCCGGCTCGCCTGCCTGGAGTTCCCCGAATTTCCCTCGGGCGACGACCTCAGCTTCGACGCGGCGGGCGTTCCCAATATCTCCGTGGCCTTCCTGCCCGCGGTCGAAGCCCACCAGCTCTGGCTGTTCCTGAACGGCGGCCAGGAGAAGTCGGGACTGCGCAGGGATTTCCTGCCGCCGATCCTCAGCGCCATCCACACCCCGGGAGACACGCTCGACAAGGTCGATCCGGCCACGCTGGAGCGGACCCCTGGAGTGCTCCTGGAGATCGTTCTCGAGTTGGACGCCACCCTCGACTGAAGGACCCTCGACCGAAGGAGACGAAGATGACGGACCCGCGATATCCGATCGGCAAGTCTGTGAGAGAAGCCCAGCTCAGCGACGAGAAGCGCCGGGAGCTGATCGACCAGATCGAGGCGGCGCCCGCCCTGCTGCGGGCCGCCGTGGAGGGGCTGACCCCGGAGCAGCTCGACACTCCCTACCGGGAGGGCGGATGGACGGTCCGGCAGGTGGCCCACCACGTGCCCGACAGCCACCTCAACGCCTATATCCGGTTCAAGCTGGCGCTGACCGAGGACGCGCCCGCCATCAAGACCTACGAAGAGGCGCTGTGGGCGGAGCTCGAGGACTCCCGCTCGGTGCCGGTCGAGGTCTCGCTGGCTCTGCTGGAGAACCTGCACCGGCGCTGGGTCGCGCTGCTGCGCTCGCTCTCCGCCGCGGACTTCGAGAGGTCCCTCCGGCATCCCGACTGGGGGCTGATCAACCTCAACCAGCTCCTCGGGATCTACTCCTGGCACGGCCGGCATCACGCGGCGCACGTCACGGCGCTGCGCGAGCGGGAGGGCTGGGGTTAGAGCTCCGGCCCTGGGAGCCGCATGATCCGCGCGCCGTTCCGTGCCAATGCCGTCGTCCTGACCGGCGCCTCCCGCGGTATCGGCCGGGAGATGGCGTTTCAGCTCGCGGACCAGGGCGCCTGGCTCGCCCTCGCCGCGCGCGAGGCCGGAGCGCTGGAGGAGGTCGCGGCGGAGTGCCGGCGGCGCGGCGCCCGGGCCCTCGCCATCCCCACGGACGTGGGGGAGGAGGACCAGTGCGCCGCCCTCGTGGCGCGGGCGGCCGAGGAATTCGGGCGCATCGACACGCTGGTCAACAACGCCGGCATCGGCATGTGGGCGCGGTTCGACGAGCTGCGCGACCTCTCGATCTTCGAGCGGATCATGAAGGTGAACTACCTGGGCAGCGTCTACTGCACCTGGCACGCGCTGCCGCATCTCAAGAGGACGCGCGGCCGGATCGTGGGCGTTTCCAGCCTGACGGGGAAGACGGGCGTTCCTACCCGTAGCGCCTACGGCGCCAGCAAGCACGCCATGGCCGGCTTTTTCGATTCTCTTCGTATCGAGCTCGCCGGCTCCGGCGTCACCGTGACGATGGCCTATCCCGGCTTCGTGGCCACGGAGATCCGCGAACGGGCTTTCGGCGCCGACGGCAAGCCGCTCGGCACGAGCCCGGTGAAGGAAGGGGAAGTCATGGCGGCCGAGACCTGTGCCCGGTTGATCCTCGCCGCCGCCGCCGGCCGCCGGCGCGAGCTGGTGATGACCCGCCGCGGCAAGGTCGGGATGTGGCTCAAGCTCCTGGCGCCCGGTCTCGTGGACCGTATCGCCCGGCGGGCGAATCGAACAGGGACGGTAGGGTGCGCGCAGCGCATCGGCCGGGCACCCTCTCCTGATTCCTCGCCGCCTCGCTCCGTCTTTCGTCATGTGGCCTTATACTCTGATCAGTTCTCGTGCCACTGCTGCGGAACATGCGTCAGCCCCGCGATCGATCTGACATGTCTGGAAAAGCCGGCCAGAGATGGGTGGCGTGGGCTGGGCTTGGGCTGGCTGCCATCCTCTTGCTTAGCGGCCTCCATCTCCGAGACCAGAAGAGAAAGCCGCAGGTTTCCCGGATTCGTGCCGAGTTGGTTACGGCGGCCGGCCAGTCGCGATTGCTCCAGGGCCGCCTGACGGGAGACGAGTACGCTCCTTTCCGCCCCGCCACAGATCTCGAGAGACCCTCGCGGCTCCTGATGGACCCCCAGCAGTCGGGGTCGGTGTCTCGCGGCGACGATGAGAGAGCCGGCGGCAACGCAACCGATCGGGCATTGCTTGCGATATTCACGGGTCGGTTACCGGCAGCGGCGGCAATCGTCGAGGCCACGGCTCAGGAGACGCCGGTGGACGCGCGCCAGGCGAGCGATCTTTCCGCGCTCTATCTCGCTTTAGCCGCCAAGACACGGGATCCCTACAACCTCTTCCTCGCTCTGGCCTCCGCGGAGCAGGCCATTCAGGCCGATGGATCGCTCCTCGAAGCGCGTTTCAACCGGGCTTTGGCTTTGGAAGGGCTTGCCATCGATTGGGAAGCACGCGCTGCCTGGAAGGACTATCAAGAGCGTGACCCAAGCTCGGGATGGGGTCAGGAAGCGTTGGACCATCTGCGCCAGCTTCGAGCGCTCATGTCCATTTCTACCTCGGAGGAGACACGTTCCCAACTCGACGCCGCTGCCCTGACTGGCAAGTATGGCGCGCTGGGTGAACTGGTGCGGCGCGATCCTCAGACAGCGCGGGAGTACGCCGAACAGGACTTGCTCGGTTCCTGGGGCGAGGCCTTTCTGCAGAACCGATCAGACGCCGCGCGCCGTGCCCTCGACATCGCCCGCCGGATCGGTATCGCTCTCAGCGCGTGGAGCGGCGAGCAGATGCCTGCCGGTTCCGTGGCCGCCATTGACAAGGCAGCACGGGAGCTTCGGGAAGATCGGCTCGGCGCCTTGGCGTCCGGGCATCTCGCCTATCGCCAAGCCCTGCAGGCCAGGCTCGATGTCGAACGTTCGCTCCGTCTGCTCTTGACCGCGGAGCGACACCTCCGGCATGGCGGCAGCCCATTTGCTGCGTGGGCTGCCCTGCAACGGGCCATCTGCGAGTACCGGCAGTCACGGTATACTAGCGCCTTCGCCACCCTAAAGGAAGTTGATAACACGGCAGCCCCCTTGGATCTGACGCTCCGCGCCAGGGCATTGCGGGTGCGTGGAATGATCGAGGCCACATTGGCAGACTATTCCCGCGCTGTGGAGTCTTTCTCTTCCGCGGTCGCTTTGTACGACCAGGCCCATGAGGTTCCTCAACTCGTCGACATCCTCACGTTGCTGGCCACGACACAGCAATTCATGGGGGACCCACCGGAAGCGTGGAGGACCCGGTCCCGAGCCTTGCTCCTGGCTCGGCAGCTCCCGATGCGGCCTTATCTCCTGCTCGGAGAGACGGCGGCCGATGCGTTCTGCCTGGGACAGCCCAGGATCGCCCTATATTTCCTCGAGGAAGGTTTGAGGATTGCGGCACAGCGTGGGGATGCTGCCACATTGGCCGAGGGCTTGCGGCTCCGCGCGGAAATCCATCTGCGGCTCGGTGCAGAGGACGCGGCTGAGAACGACCTCCGGCAGGCAAGGCTCTCTCTGGACCGGATTCCCAGTGAAGAGCTTCGCCGTAACCTCCGTGGTGACATTCTTGTCATCGAAGGGCAGATGGCGGCGCGCCGGGATCCAGGCAAGGCCGTCGAGCTTCTCAAGGACGCGCTCGCGATCTATGAGGACACCCACTACCATCTCTTCTTGTCACAGCTTTATCAAAAAACCGCGCAGACCTATCTCGCCCTGGGTGACGACGCAGAAGCCGAGGCTTACTACAAAGCCGCGATCGCCGAACGCGAGCGCCAGCGTGCGATGCTGCCGGATGAGCCCTTACGCACGGCTTTTTTTGACGACGCTCAGCCTGTATTCGCGGAGATGGCCCATTTCGAGCTCGTGCATCGCCAGCAGGCAGGCCGTGCTTTCGACTACACGGAACGAGCCAGGGCCCGCGCTCTGCTCGATTTGCTTCAACAGAACGCCAATGCGGAAGGCGTGAGCTTGGATGAGGCGGCGACTCACCCTCTGACAGCGGAAGCCATCCGCCAGGCCTTGCCGGCGAACACTGTCGTCGTCGCCTACACAGTCCTCTCCGAGAACACACTCGCCTGGGTAATACAGAGAGGCTCGCTGCACGCCGCGCTTCTCGAAGTGGGAAGCCGCACGCTCAAGCAGATGGTGAGAGGTCTGCGCGGAGAGAGCGCCGGCCGCCCCAGGAACAACGATCCATCCACCCGTCTCTACAGCGAGCTTATAAGTCCCTTGCTGCGTGAGATTCCTGCCGGCGCTCGCCTGGTCATCATCCCCGATCAATGTCTCAGCAGGCTTCCTTTTGCACTCTTGCGCTCCCCGGAGACAGGACGCTATCTGATCGAGGACCACGCCTTCTCTGTGGCTCCGAGCGCCACTATCTTGATCTCGTCCCTGCGTCGCGACAGCCGGCTCTGGCGCACACCGGACGTAAATGTCCTGATCGTCGGAGATCCGGTGAGCCCTGGGCTGGCGGTCCTGCCCGGAGTGGAAAGGGAAATGGCCGCGGTCCGGCGGATCTACGCCGCTAGCCGGGTCACCGAGCTCACCGGTCGGTCCGCCACCCGGGAATCCTTTCTGGCCGCGCTACCCGTTCACGACATCATCCATTTCGCGGGGCACGCACTGATTGATCCAGCGTCGCCTCAGAAGTCCCAACTGGTCCTCGGCGGCGGGGCGTCGGGCGGCTTGCGGATGAAGGAGATCTTCGGCCATCCTCTGCCACGCACGCGGCTCATCGTGCTTTCAGGATGCTCGACGGGCGCGGGCCGGCTCTCGGCGAGCGAAGGCCCGTTGAGCTTGGCGCGGCCCTTTCTCTCAAATGGCGTGCCGGCGGTCGTCGCCTCCCTCTGGAACGTGGACGACACTACGGCGGAACGTCTCTTTACACTTTTCCATGAGCACCTCCACGCTGGTCTCGACGCAGTAGAAGCCCTGCGCTCGGCGCAGCTCACGTTGTTGCGGAAAGGGGATGCTGGAGAGAGACCGCCGGAATGGGCAGCCTTCGAGGTGTTCGGAGGAACGCAATCCCGCGGTTCTCCAGAAGGAGGGGCGGAATGAAGATTATCTACATCGCTTTTCTCGGCTTGGTTTCATTTTCTCGTGGCGACCAAGGGGTCGATGTGTTTCTAGTGAACACCGTAGGGCCCCAACAGGCGAGTGATGGTTGCCAGATCCCCACCCATGAAGCCTTTGTAGTTGCACTTGCCAGTGATGTTGCTCTTCTAGATTGTGTCGATGAGGCTGGCTTGAATCCCCCTGGGGCTCTTTTCCCGGCACTCTGTTCATGGTCACTTCACCGAGAGCAGGTCACATTTGAAGGGCACACATTGACTAAAGCTGGGACGGGGCCGATCTGCGAAAGCGCGACCGATGAGTGCCCAGTGGACATTCCGAGCTTTTCTCTGGGCAGTTTTGCGTTAAAGAATTCGTGCCGCGATACAAAGCCGGCTGATTGTCCTTTGACCGGACGGATTGCTTTGCCGGTTGATCGGATTCATTCAATCAGCCTGTGCGGGGAAATAGAATTCAGACCGATCCGAGGCCCGATTCCGGAGCCGCGCGCTAGGATACCTGGAGAGATCGCATGGGCAGCCCTGGCGACTCAGGGCGAAACGCTTACGTTTCATATTCGTAAGTTTGGCAGCATCACCGGCGGCCGTACGATCGTGGTAAGGCCGAAAGGCCGGTCATCCGGAATCGCCATCGCAAATATCGTTAAAAGCTCTCACGGGGTCCAATCGCCAGCATGTTCGGCAGATGTTGACCATCACTTCGAGATGTACTATCGGTTGTCGGAGTCGCGGTCTTCTGGTGATAAGCAGCCTGTGCCTAGTGGTGTCTGTCCCAGGTGTCCGATTTTGAAAGGTCTGCTGGAGTTCTTAGGGCTGGATTCCAGTTGGCTGATATGTCCGCTCGGCCTCCATGAGCGGGTCATCTGCCCTATGAGCTCCTTCTAGAGGGGGCGTAGAGGTTGAACACGGTTCGGTCGATCCACAGGGGCGGCCTCGTGAGCCACCCCTGGAGATTCGTTCTTCTAGCTCTCGCTGCCGCAGTTGTTGAGACAGATCCGCAGCCCGAACTCGCAGGAGACGAGGCAGGGGTTCTTGCTGCAGATCACCTGGCACTCGTCGTACTGGGCGCGGCACCGGAGCTCGCACGTGGGGATTTCGTTGGCGGAGCTGCTGCCGGCCTGCAGTGCCGTGAACGCGAGGCCCATCGCCAGGGCCAACATCTTGATCTTGCGCATTGGTGGACTCCTTTTTCTCATGGTTGGTTGAATGAGCACAACCTGAGAACGAAGGAGGAGCGCCGATCCCCTCACCTTGCCACGGCGACGGTCGCGAGGAGCTTCTGGAGCTCCCCGAAATCGAGCGGCTTCAGCAGGTGCCGGTCGAAGCCCGCTTCTTTCGAGCGGTGACGGTCCTCGTCTTGCCCGTAGCCCGAGACGGCGATCAGCGCCGCTCCGGCCAGGCGAGGGTCGTTCCGCAGTCGCCGGGCGACCTCGTAGCCGCTCAGCCCCGGCAGGCCGATGTCCAGCAGCACGGCGTGGGGCGAGAAGGCGGCCGCCGCCTCGATCGCGTCCGGACCCGAGTGGGCGGAGCGGACCTCGTGGCCGGCCATCTCCAGAAGAATGCTCAGGCTCTCGACCGTATCGACGTTGTCGTCCACGACCAGCACGCGCAAGGGAAGGGGCTCGGCGGTTCCTGATTCAGTGCCTACCGCGGCTCCTGGCACCGAGACCAGCGGCGCTTCCGGCTCGTACAGGCTCCCGCGGTTCATGACGGGGAGCCTGACCAGGAACTCGCTCCCCTGACCCAGCCCCTGGCTGCGGGCCTCGATCACGCCGCCGTGCATCTCCACCAGCTTGCGGACCAGAGTCAGGCCGATGCCCAGGCCCCCTTCCGAGCGGTCCAGCGAGCGGCTTCCCTGAACGAAGGGATCGAAGACGGAGGCCAGGAGGTCGGGCGCGATTCCCATTCCCGTATCCCCCACCATCACCAGCGCCTCGCCGTTTCGCACTTCGGCGGCGAGAAGGATTCTGCCGCCGTCGGCCGTGTACTTGGCGGCATTGTTCAGCAGGTTCGCCACCACCTGCTCCAGACGCATCGGGTCGGCCTCCAGCCAGACCGGCTGCTTGGGAAGCACCGTGGAGAGGTGGTGCCGGCGGGCTTCGATCAGAGGCCGGGCGGTCTGCACGGCGTGCTCCAGGATCACCCGCAGATCGGCGGGCTCTTTGCGCAGGACGATCTTGCCCGAGGTGATGCGGCTCACGTCCAGCAGGTCGTCGATCAGGCGCGACAGTTGGCGAACCTGGCGCTCGATGATCAAGCGGGCTTTCTCCTGGCGCGGGTCCTCGCGCTCCTCCCGGCCCAGGATGTGGAGGGAGCTGAGGATGGGGGCGAGAGGGTTGCGCAGCTCGTGGGCGAGCACCGCCAGGAACTCGGTCCTGTGGCGGTCCGCTTCCGCCAGGATGGTGGCGCGGTCCCGCAGCCTCTCCTCGTTCAGCTTCTCTTCGGTGTAGTCGCGGAGGATCTTGCCAAAGCCCAGGAGAGCCCCCTGGCCATCCCGCAGGGGAATGCTGACTCCGTTGGCGAAGAACGGGGTGCCGTCTTTGCGCATCTGCCAGCGGTCGTCGCTGGCGTGGCCCTTCGTGGCCGCCGTCTCGAGCTCCAGCTCCGGCACGCCGTCCCGCCGGTCCTCGGGCGTGAAGAGGATGAAGCTCGAGCGCCCCAGGATCTCCGCCGCCCGATAGCCGAAGATGCGCTCTCCGCCGCGGTTCCAACTCGCTACCCGCCCCTCGGGATCGAGGATCAGGCAGGCGAAGTCCTCGAAGCTCTCGATGAACAGGCGGTACGCTTCGCCGTTCTCGAGCCACTTCTGTATCTCGGGCGGCCAGTCCCTCTCCCCGGTCCCGCTGCGCTCCTCTGGCATCTTTTCCTCCGGAGACTCTGCTGGAGACGATTGTTCTCTCGGAACACGACCTGAAGGGCGCATTCTAGCTCCCTTCGCCTCCCCGTCCGCGCATGCAAATTGCAAACCTTAATTCCTGTTCATAATGCCCGTTCGTAATGTCCGTTCGTGATGCCCGATCGTAAGGCCCGCTCGTGATTCCGCTCGAAAGCTCCGAGCGTTGCCGCGCTCCGCGGCACGGGTGCGAGGGAGAGCCCCATGAAGATCTATCCAGGAACGCCGTATCCCCTGGGCGCCACCTACGATGGCGCCGGGACGAACTTTTCGCTGTTCTCCGATGTCGCGGAGAAGGTCGAGCTCTGCCTGTTCGACGGACGGGGCCAGGAGACCCGGATCGAGCTGCCCGAGGTCACCGCCTTCTGCTGGCACGGCTATCTGCCCAACGTCGTGCCCGGCCAGCGCTATGGCTTCCGCGTCCACGGGCCGTGGAACCCCGAGCGGGGGCACCGCTGCAATCCCGCCAAGCTCCTGCTGGATCCCTACGGTAAAGCCCTCGAGGGCATGGTGGAGTGGCACGAGGCGGTGTTCCCCTACCACTTCGTCGATCCTGAAGGCTCGCGCAACGATCTCGACAGCGCCCCTTTCATGCCCCGGTGCGTCGTCATCAATCCCTTCTTCGACTGGGGCAACGACCGGCAGCCGCGCATCCCCGCCCACGAGAGCGTGATCTACGAGGTCCACGTCAAGGGATTCACCCAGCGGCATCCCTCGGTCCCCGAGGAGCTGCGGGGCACCTACGCCGGCCTGGCCCATCCGGCGGCGATCGCCCACCTGAAGCGGCTGGGGGTGACGGCGGTCGAGCTTCTGCCCGTCCATCAGTTCATCCAGGACAGCCTCCTCCTGGAGCGTGGCCTGCGCAACTACTGGGGCTACAACTCCATCGCCTATCTGGCTCCGCACAACGAGTACGCGGCGGCCGGCGGCTCCACGGGCCAGCAGGTGCAGGAGTTCAAGCAGATGGTGAAAATTCTTCACCTCGAGGGGATCGAGGTCATCCTCGACGTGGTCTACAACCACACGGCCGAGGGGAACCACCTGGGGCCGGTGCTCTCCATGAAGGGGATCGACAATACCGCCTACTACCGGGTCGTGCCGGGCAAGGAGCGGTATTACATGGACTATACCGGCACCGGCAACACCCTCAACATGCGCCATCCCCACGTGCTGCAGCTCATCATGGACTCGCTGCGCTACTGGGTGCTCGACATGCACGTGGACGGCTTCCGCTTCGACCTCGCCGCCACCCTGGCCCGCGAGCTTCACGACGTCGACCGTCTGTCGGCGTTCTTCGACATCATCCAGCAGGACCCGGTGATCAGCCAGGTCAAGCTCATCGCCGAGCCCTGGGACGTGGGGGAGGGGGGCTATCAGGTGGGGAACTTCCCGCCCCTGTGGAGCGAGTGGAACGGCAAGTACCGCGACACCGTCCGGGATTATTGGCGGGGAGACTGGCGGGGCGAGAACCAGACCCTGGGCGACTTCGCCAACCGCTTCACGGGCAGCTCCGACCTCTACGCCACCACCGGCCGGCGCCCCTCGGCGAGCATCAACTTCATCACCGCCCACGACGGCTTCACCCTGCGCGACCTGGTGTCCTACAACGAGAAGCACAACGACGGCAACCGCGAGGGCAACGCCGACGGCGAGGTGTACAACCGCTCCTGGAACGGCGGCGCCGAGGGTCCGACGGACGACCCGGAGGTGCTGGCCCTGCGCGCCCGCCAGGAGCGCAACTTCCTGGTCACTCTCTTTCTCTCCCAGGGCATCCCCATGCTCCTGGGCGGTGACGAGATGGGCCGCACCCAGGGCGGCAACAACAACGCCTACTGCCAGGACAACGAGGTCTCCTGGTTCGACTGGGAGAACGTGGACGAGGACCTCCTGGAGTACACGGCGCGGCTGATCGCCTTCCGGCGCGACCATCCCGTTTTCCGCCGCCGCCGGTGGTTCCTGGGCAAGAGCATCCATGGCGAAGGAGTGCGCGACATCGGCTGGTTCCGGCCGGACGGCGAGCTGATGAGCGACGAGGACTGGCGGCACGGCTTCGCCAAGTCGCTCGGCGTGTTTCTGAACGGCGATGCCATCCCCAGCCTCGACGACCGGGGAGAGCGGATCACCGACGACAGCTTCTACATCCTCTTCAACGCCCACCACGAGGCGCTGCCGTTCCGCCTCCCCGCGCGGCCGGAGTGGGGGCAGCGCTGGCGCCCGGTGCTCGACACCAGCGAGGCCGTGCCCGGAGAGCGCGCGGAGACCGTCGAGGCGGGCGGCGAGATCGCGGTGGCGGGGCGGGCGGTGGTGGTGCTGGAGAGACTCGCGTAGCGTCGGCGCGCACCGACTGGCATACGCATTGCGAGCTTTGAGACCCGGAGGGAGATTTCTCATGGAAAAGAACTTAGGAACTATCGGACGCTGGGGCTCACTGATCGGCGGGGGAGCCCTGCTCGCCTACGCGCTGTGGCGCTGGGGGTGGCCGCTCGTGCGTCCCCAGGAGGACGAGCTGCATCCCCAGAATGACGAAAAGCCCGGGAACAAGGCCTTTCGCGGCGAGTGGCCGCTCCCGGAAGGCGCCCGGCTCGTCCAGCCGTCGGACCGCGACGTGGTGGACCAGGCTGCCGTGGAGTCTTTCCCGGCCAGCGATCCGCCCTCCTTCTCGCCGAGCGGCGTCAGCTGACGCCGGCGCCCAAGAGCATAGGGCTCCGGTGCGCGGAGCCCCATGGATCCTTGCGCAACCGCTTGCCCGGCTCTATAATCGCGGCAGTTTTTCCCACGGTTGTTTTTTCGTCCGTTTTCGGTGCCCGTGCAGGCGCGCGCGGCGCTGCGCTACGGCCTCGTGAGAAGGAGTCGAGATGTCGAAAGAAAATTTGTTCAAGAGCAATCCATGCGGCGAGCAGTTCACCGGCCTGGAGCTTCCGGACATCGTCTTCATGACGCTCCGGGGGAAGGTCACCCTCGAGGAGTGCCAGATGCTCAACGAGGCACACCTCGGATATGCGAAGGACGTCAGCTACTTCTTCTACGTCATCGATCTCGCCGATCTGGACGACCTGCCCGCGAACGTCCGCAAGGAGGCCTCGGAGACCGTCAAGCTCCTGCCCCTCCGCGGCACCGCGGTCCTCAACGCGCCCCTGCGGGCACGGGTCCTCGCCAAGCTGCTGCTGACCGCGGCCAACCTCTTCCGGCGCGGCGCCGAGAGCAATCCGGTGGTCTTCGCGGATACCGAGGAGGACGCTCGGGTCTGGATCGAGAAGCGGCGGCACCAGATCGCCGAGGCCGCCTAGAGACCCTCAGAAGACCCGAAGAGAGCCCGGGCCCCTGCGCGGGGGCCCGGACGGTCTCGCAACCTTGGGTTTAGACGTCGCCGTACGGCACGCAGCCCGTGGCGCAGGCCCGGTAGGCGTAGCAGCTATTGCTGTAGATGACGCCATTGCTGCAGATCACCGGCTTCCAGACGTCCAGGCAGTTGATGTCGCGCGGACAGCCCGACGCCGCCTGGGAGCCCGTGGGGATCGACAACGCACTCACCGTCAGGGCGGCAGCCAGCGCGAGCTTCAGAGAAAGCTTCTTCATCGCAGTCTCCTTCTTTTGAGCCCGCCGGATGTGACGGACCCGAAGACTGTACGGGGCGGCTCCCGGAGAATCAAGTCTTATATCGATCTACACATTCGTGGTACGCGCAGCTTGACTTACGCTTCACTGATGCCTAGCCTGACAGGGTGAGATCTTCCCCGCCCTACGCCGAGCTGCATGCCGCCTCCGCCTTCTCGTTCCTCGACGGCGCCTCGCTGCCCGAGGACCTCGTGGACCAGGCGGCGGCCCTGGAGCTGCCGGCCGTGGCGATGGTCGACGCCAGCGGCGTCTACGGTGCGCCGCGCTTCTACCAGGCGGCGAAACGGGCCGGGATCAAGGCGCTCGTGGGCGCCGAGGTGGCGCTGGAGGACGAGCCCAGCCTGCACCAGAAGCGCGCCCGTTTCGGCCCGCTCGGCCTGGTGCCCGACCCGAAGGCTCCCGACCTCCAGACCCGCCCGGTCGACGCCCAGGCGCGGCTGACCCTCCTCGTCGCCAGCCAGGCCGGCTACCGCAACCTCTGCCGGCTCCTGACCGCGGCGGCCCGCGGCCGGGCCAAGGGCGAGGCGCGCGTCTCCTGGGACCTCCTGGCCGAGCACGCCGCCGGCCTGCACTGCCTGAGCGGCGGCGAGGAGGGCCCCCTTGCCCGCGAGCTGGCCGAGGGCGGCATCGACCCGGCCCGCCGCCTGCTCGAGCGGCTCGCGGGCCTCTTCAAGGGCCGCCTCCACGTCGAGATCCAGCGCCACCGCCTGCGCGAGGAGGAGCACCGCAACCAGGCCCTGGCCGATCTCGCCCGCGGGCTCCGCCTGCCCCTCCTCGCCACCAACGGCGTGCGCTACGCCCGGGCGGCAGACAAGCCGCTCCACGACGTCCTGACGGCCATCCGCCACCACACGACCCTCGACGCCGCGGGCCGGCTCCTCGCCGCCCACCGGGAGCGCCACCTGAAGAGCCCGGCCGAGATGGCGCGGCTCTTCTCCGACTTCCCCCAGGCCCTGGCGGCGAGCGCCGAGCTGGCCGGAGCCCTCGACTTCACCCTGGCCGACCTCGGCTACCGCTTTCCGGAGTATCCGCTGCCGCCGGGAGAGACGCCGGCCTCCTACCTGCGCCACCTCACCTGGAACGCCGCCCGCGCCCGCTTCCGGCCGCTGACGGCCAAGGCCCAGGCCCAGATCCAGAAGGAGCTGGACCTGATCGAGAAGCTGGACCTCGCCGGCTACTTCCTGATCGTCTGGGACATCGTCCAGTTCTGCCAGCGCGAGGGTATCCTGGCCCAGGGGCGCGGCTCGGCCGCCAACAGCGCCGTTTGCTACGCGCTGTCGATCACCGCCGTCGATCCCGTCAAGATGGAGCTCCTCTTCGAGCGCTTCCTCTCCGAGGAGCGCGGCGAGTGGCCGGACATCGATCTCGACCTCCCGTCCGGCGACCAGCGCGAGCGGGTCATCCAATACGTCTACCAGCGCTACGGCCCCCACGGCGCGGCGATGACGGCCACCGTCATCACCTATCGCGACCGCTCGGCCACCCGCGAGGTGGCCAAGGTCTTCGGCTACTCCGAGGAGCAGGTCGACAAGCTGGCCCGCCAGCTCGGCAACTGGAGCTACGACCTCTCCCACGGCGACGACCGGTCGTTCGCCAAGGATCTGGCCGCCGCCGGTTTCGATCCCGAGGAGAAGCGCGCCCAGCACTTCTCGGAGCTCTGGACGCGCATCCACAACCTGCCGCGCCACATCGGCCAGCACACCGGGGGCATGGTGATCGCGGCCGGCCGGCTCGACGAGGTCGTGCCCCTGGAGCCCGCCTCCATGCCCGGCCGCGTCGTCATCCAGTGGGACAAGGACGACTGCGCCGACCTCGGCATCATCAAGGTGGACCTGCTGGGGCTCGGCATGCTCGCCGCCCTGGAGGAGATGGTCCCCACCATCCGCGCGCGGGAAGGCACCCACGTGGACCTCGCCCACCTGCCGCCGGACGATCCCAAGGTCTACAAGATGCTCCAGGAGGCGGACACGGTGGGCGTCTTCCAGGTCGAGAGCCGCGCCCAGATGGCCTCGCTGCCGCGCAACCATCCGACGAGGTTCTACGACCTCGTCATCCAGGTGGGGATCATCCGCCCCGGCCCCATCCTCGGCAACCTGGCGAACCCCTACTTCGAGCGCCGCAACGGCCGCCAGCCGGTGGTCTACGCCCATCCGAGCTTGGAGCCCATCCTGGCGCGCACCCTCGGCGTGCCGATCTTCCAGGAGCAGCTCCTGCGGGTCGCCATGGTGGCGGCCGGCTTCACCGGCGGCGAGGCCGAGGAGCTGCGGCGGGCGATGGGCTCCAAACGCTCCGTGGAGCGGATGAACGCCATCGTGGACAAGCTCCGCCGCGGCATGAACGAGCGGGGGATCACCGGCAAGGCCCAGGACGAGATCGTCCAGGGGATCACCGCCTTCGCTCTCTACGGTTTCCCCGAGTCCCACGCCGCGAGCTTCGCCCTGATCGCCTACGCCAGCGCCTATCTCAAGGCCCATCACCCCACGGCCTTCTACCTCGGCCTCCTGAACGCCTGGCCCATGGGCTTCTACCACCCGGCGACCCTGGTGAAGGACGCCCAGCGTCACGGCGTCGAGATCCGGCCGGTGGACGTGCAGACCTCGGGCGTCCTCTGCCGCTGGGAGGACCGGGAGCTGCGGGAAGGTGAGCGGGATCCACGCACGGGCACGATCCCGGCGGCCGGGGCCATCCGCCTCGGTTTCAGGTTCGTGCGCGGGCTGCGGGGCCGGGCCGGCCTGTCGATCGAGAAGGAGCAGGCGAAAGCTCCCTTCGCCGACGCCGAGGACCTCGTCCGCCGCTGCGACCTGCACGAGAACGAGCTTCAGAGCCTGGCCTCGGTGGGCGCGCTCGCCACCTTCGGCCTCAGCCGCCGGGCCGCTCTCTGGCAGGTGGCCCGTCTCGGCAAGCCCGCCGGCCCGCTCCTCGACCGCCTGCCGGACCCGGAGCCCTCGCCTCTGCCGGAAATGACGGTGGTGGAGGAGACCCAGGCGGACTACGCCGGCGTGCAGCTCACTCTGGGGCCTCACCCGCTGACCTACATGCGGGCCCTGCTCGAAAAGAAGGGCGTGACGACCGCCGCCGGATTGAACGCCCTGCCGAACGGCGCCAAGGTCCGCACCGCCGGCTCGGTGATCGTCCGCCAGCGTCCCGGCACCGCCAAGGGCCTCCTCTTCCTCACCCTGGAAGACGAGACCGGCATGTCCCAGGCCGTCGTCCCCCCCGATCTCCTCCAGCAGCACCGCAAGCTGATCGTGGGCTCTCCCGGCCTCATCGTCGAGGGAGTGCTCCAGAAGCGGGACGGGACGATTTCGGTGAAAGGGGAGAAGTTCTGGTCGCTGAAGGAGCTGGTGGCGGTGCCGAGCCACGATTTCCGGTGAGGCCACTTATTGGTGCTGGCTCTAAAGTCCCGCTTCGGTGGCCACGGCCGCGAGGAATCGGCGCAAGTCCGCGATCCCGGTTTGATATTCGGCCTGGATACGTTCGTGATCCACGCTCGAATAACCATGAGCGATGCGGTTTCTCAAGCTGATCGCTTGGCGAAGGCTCACGGCCAAAGTCCGATCGATCGCTTTATGGTCGGCGAGCCAGGCTGACCTTCCGCCGCACGATCTCAGGCTTGACCATGTCCCACCTTCTGGCGCAGGCGCTGGATCAAGGCGTCCTCGATCCGTTTCGCGATCGGTTCCCAATCCCACCAGTCCAGCATCGCCCGCGTCTTGAAGTCCGTCCATAGGTGGTCCTGATCCTGATGCAGGAGGACGCCTTCCTTGGCGATCTCGAACCGGAGAAGCGGCGGAGCCTGGTTCAGGAAGACCACGTCGACAGACCGGCCCGCGGCTCTCCCGAGCTCGGTTTCGGCTTTGAGACGGACATCTGGCGTGTCCGGGTCCAGCAAGACGCCCAGATCCACATCGCTCTGGGGACGCGCCTGGCCCCGGGCCGTCGAGCCGAAGAGGACGGCGAGCCGTACCTCGGGGCAGGAGGCGATAGCCTGGCGGAGGCGTTCCAGTAGAGGGTCCATGAGGGCCATCTTACAGCCTCCCACTCCTCCTTCCTCTCCGCTCTGCTCGCATTGACCGCAACAGTCCCTTGACCTACAGTGAGAAGCCTACAGGAGGCTGCCCTCATGGGCGGAAAGGACGCCATGGAAAAAGCGATCACCCTGCACCTCGATCCAGATCTGGTTCAGCGTGCCGAGGCTTTCTCTAAGAGGACGGGAAAGTCCCTCTCGCAGGTTGTCTCCGAATTTCTTCGAAGGCTCCCCGAGCCGTCGTCAGAGGCTGCGGCCACTTCGGCTCCGATCACGAAGTCCCTTCGGGGTGTTCTGCGGGGGAGCGGTGTGAGTGAAGACGATTTCCGCCGGCACCTCGAGGAAAAGTACCTTTGAAGGTTCTCTTCGATACCAATGTCATCCTTGATCTCATGCTCGATCATGAGCAGTGAAATTCCTGTCTATTCTCCTGAGGACTTAGTCCAAATTCTCGGTTCCCAAGATCAGGATGGCGCATAGAGGTTCAGACCTCCCGATCCTCATCCTCGGCGCCGGAGCCGCGGGGCTCCTGGCGGCGATCTTCGCGGCGGGGCGGGGCCGGCGGGTTCTCCTGCTGGAGCGCACTCGGGATGGCGGACGGAAGATCCTGGTCAGCGGCGGCGGGCGGTGCAACATCCTTCCTTCCGCCGTCGACGCCGGGCGGTTCGTCACCGACTCCTCGCCCAATACACTGCGCAAGATCCTGAGCTCGTGGCCGCTCGACGAGCAGCGGCGGTTCTTCGAGGAAGAGGCGGGGATTCCCCTCGCGCTGGAGCCCGAGACGGGCAAGCTCTTCCCCGTCTCGAACAGCGCCCGGCAGGTGCGGGACAACCTGCTCGCCCTGGCTCGGCGGCGAGGCGTCGAAGTCCGCTTCGAGGCCCTGGTCACCGGCCTCGAGCCGCCCACGGGAGGGGAGCCCTGGAAGGTAACGCTTGCGGAGGGCGCGGCGATTCTCGCGTCGGCCGTGATCGTGGCGACCGGCGGCCTCTCCCTGCCGGGCACGGGGAGCGATGGCACCGGGCTCGGGATCGTCCGCCGGCTTGGCCACACGATCCACGAGACCTATCCGGCCTTGACGCCGCTGACCCTCGATCCTCCCCGTTACGCGCCTCTCGCCGGGATCTCGCGCACCGTGACCCTCCGCGCGCCGGGTCCGAAGCGGCCCTTCACGACCCAGGGCGGGTTCCTCTTCACCCATCGCGGCTACAGCGGCCCGGCCGTGCTCGACATCTCCCACCTGGCCGTGCGCTCGCGGCAGCCGATCCACGTGCAGTGGACGGAGCTGGACGCCGGGGCCTGGGACCGCCTCCTGCGCGAGACTCCGGGGACCGTCTTCAGCCTGCTGCGCCGCCATCTGCCGGACCGGCTGGCCGAGGCGCTCCTTCAGGACGCCGGAGTCGAGGGAGACCGCAGCCTCGCCCAACTCCGCCGCGACGATCGCCGGCGGCTCGTCGAGGCGCTCGCCGATCATCCCCTCCCCTGGACGGGCGACGAGGGCTACCGCAAGGCCGAGGTCACGGGCGGCGGCGTGGCCCTCTCCGAGGTCGATCCGCGCACCCTGGAGAGCCGCCTCCACCCGGGCCTCTTCCTCTGCGGCGAGATCCTGGATGCCTTCGGGCCCATCGGCGGCTACAACTTTCTCTGGGCCTGGGCCACGGGAAGGGCGGCGGGGTTGGGCGCTGGGAGCTGATTCACCGGCGCGGAGCCGCTGGCGGGCACCTTCTTGCCGCCATGCTCTCCACCAAGGAATGTCCGCCGGCGGGAAGAGGACCGTCGAAATGCGAGAAGAGATCGCGCAAGGAATCCGTGAATCCTGGAAGGATCTGGCGCCGGAATCTCAGATCGACGTGACGATCGAGCTGTTGAGAGCGATCCCCGACTAGCCGCTCCCCTTACCCTCGCGCATACAGGGCTTCGTGGAACGGCCGCCCCTTCTGCACGGAGCGGATCCGGCCGGTCCGCAGCATCCAGCGGAGGACTACCGAGACCTGGCCGGGCTCCACGGGCTTGCGGAGGTGGTCCCGGAAGCGCTGGTTCACCTCTCGGGTCACGGCGGAGATGCCGAAGGGCTCGCCGGCCGGCGTGTCCTCCACGACCCGCGTCACCAGGCGGGCGATATAGACCTTGCCGCCCGGGGCTGGCTCGGCGGGCGGGGGCTCCGGGGCCGCGAGGGGGAGGAGGTCCGTCAGGCTCTCCGCCTCGGAGAGCGCGGCCTTGAAGGTCGCCAGCTTGCGCGAGATCGTCTCGATCTCCGCCTCGTGCTTGGACCGCTGCTCCTCATGATGACGGGCCTGCTGCTGATGGGAAGCCAGTCGCGCTTCCAGATTCGATACAAGTGCCGCGAGCTCGGTTGCCATGGCCGCCATTGTAGCTCAAGATGCCGCGAGTGTCTCCCACGTCACGGCAAATATCGCCAAGCTCACGGCATACCCGCGCTGACACGCGGCATATCCTGATGGATAAGCGGTATCTCTAGCCGGGCACGCGGTATATCCGTTGGGATACGCGGCATATACATCCGGGTAAGCGGCATATCTGGTCAGGCAAGCGGCATGTCTTGCCGGGCACGCGGTATATCTTCTCGGATACGCGGCATCTACCCGCGGGCACGCGGTATATCTGCCGGGGTAAGCGGCATACCCGCCGGGGTACGCGGCATATCTTTCCGGGTAAGCGGTATATCTCTCTGGGTACGCGGCATCTTGGGGCCGCGCGCTCGCCGGGATCGGTGCTTCGGGGAGGGCCTAGCGGAAGAAGCGGGCGGTGACGGTCTTGCCGTCCTCTTCCTGGCGGTACTCGACGCGGTCGGCGAAGCGGCCGACGGCGCCCAGGCCGGTGCCGAGGCCGCCGCGGCGGAGGAGGAGGGCGGGATCGATGGGCCCCTGGTCGTCGTGGTGGTCGGTCATGGCCAGGAGGAGGTCGCGGATGGGCGGGCCGATGTCGTGGGCGGCGACGGTGATCTCGCCATGCGGCGGCGCGTCCGGGTTCAGGGTGAGGGTGATCTCGCCCCGGATGCCGTGCTTGACGATGTTCGAGGCCAGCTCGGCCACGACGATCCCGAGCTCCTCCGAGCGCCGGGCGCCCAGGCCGAACTCCCGGGCCGCCCGGCGGGCGTGGCTGCTCACCGACACGACGTCGCTACGCCCCTGGATGGGGAAAACCCTGCCGCTCACCTGCCCGGCTCCAGCTTCGCGGGACGACTCCCGCGTCACCGCGGGCTAGACCTCGGAGAGCCGGTTGCGGCCAAGCCCCGTGTGCTGCTGCTGGACGACCAGTTGCTCCGTCTCCCGCAGGTAGAGCTGCAGCGCGTCGCGGAGGCTGCGCAGCGTGCGGACGCCGGTCAGGTCCACCCCGATGTGAGTCAGGGTCTGGGCGATGCCGGGGTTGATGCCGCTGACGATGCACTCGGCGCCGAGCAGGCGGACGGCGCGCGCCATCTTGATGAAGTGGTCGGCCGTCTTGGTGTCCATGACGTCGATGCCGGTGATGTCCACGATGGCCATGCGGGCCTGCTTGGCCACGATGGTCTCGAGGAGCGTCTCCGTCATCTCGGCGCTGCGCTGGCTGTCGACGATGCCCACCACGGGCAGGCAGAGGACGCCCGCCCAGACCTCGATGATCGGCGTCGAGAGCTCGCGGATGGCGGCCTGCTGCATCTCGATGGTCTCGAGCTTCGCCTCCAGGTCGCGGTTGACGGCTTCCTGCTGGGCGAGCGCGCGGTTGAGCTCCGACTTGGCCTCGCCGAGCTCGCGGACGAAGATGGCGAAGGCGGTCTCGAGCTCGGAGAACTCGTCCTTCTTCTCGTCCGTGCGCTGGAGCAGAGACAGGCAGGAGTCGAACTCGTCGACGCTGGCGTAGGAGAGCGCCTCGATGACCGACTGCAGCCGCTCCGAAGTTACCTTGACGTAATGTTCGTCACTCTGAGCCATGCTTTTCTTCCTTGCCATACCGTTTTATTGCGCGAACATCTTGCGCCGGGAGGCGATCCAGTCCCGGCCTTCTTCCTCGGTATCGAAGAAGGCTATTGGGTTGAGGTTCGAGTCTCTACGAAAAAGATTGATGGCGGTGATCACCAGCTTGGTGACCACTTTGGCCTTGAGCGGCGCCTTGATGACGGCCATGCCGCGCAGGGGGATCTCCTTGAGCGTCTCCGCGACGGCGCGGCGCCCCTCGGGAGCGATGTTGTCGAGGTCTTCGGCGTCGATGAGGAAGAACAGCAGCTTCCGCCCCTGCGCCATGATGAGCTGGCGGCGGAGGAGCTCGAGCGAATCCTCGGTGGTGGCGCCGGCGCCGAACTTCATGTAGATGATGTCCGGCTCCTCGAAAAAGGTGATGTGTTTGCCGGAGACCAGGTTGGCCGGATCGTCCCGCTGGTTCCGTTCGTCACGCGCGATCATGCGATTCCCTCCAAGTGACTCATGTGAATTGATCGAGAGCTGCCCGTATCCAAGCCTCAGCGGCCGGCCGCGGCCGGATCGGCGAGCAGGGCCGTGTCGCCGAAGCCCACCACGAGCGCGGTGGCGTCGTCGTGGTCCTTGCCCCAACTCTCCACGATGCGCCGCGCCACGACCTCCGGCTCGCCCGGCAGGCAGGCCTTGAGGTTGCCCCGGGAGGAGATGCCGTCGCTCATCAGGCAGTAGATGTCTCCCGGCTTCATCGTCACCCGCTGGACCTTGGAGGCCCGCAGGTTGTGCCCCACGATGCCGGCCAGGCAGAAGATGCTCGGCGCGGCCCCGTTGAGCGACTGCACCTCGATGTTGCCGATGCCGCAGAACTCGCCCTCGCCCCCCGGCTCGACCTTGAGGATGCCGACGGCGGCGCCGCGCGTGACGCGCAGCTCCTGGTGGCAGTGGCGCAGGATCGCGTCGACCCCGAGGTCGCCGTGCTCCTTGATCACCTCGACCGCGCGCTCGGCGGCCACGTTCGACTCATACCCATGGCCGAGGCCATCGATTACGGCAGCGAGGAAGACTCCCGCGCGGTCTTCGATCACGAAGCTGTCCCCGCAGATTGTGAGTCCCTTGTACGGACGGCTGAAACCCCCGCTTTTCAACGTTCCCCCCGGAAGACGCACGTTACGGTCGTGCCGATGCCGACTCGGGTATCGAGATGGAAGTCGTCCACCAGCTTCTTGACGGCGACCAGCCCCTTGCCCATGCCACGCTGCGATTTATAGGTGCCGGCCCAGATCTCCTCGAGCTTCGCGGGCGGTATGCCCGGCCCCTGGTCCGAAGAGATGATCTGCAATCCCACGACGCCCCGGTCGTCCTTGAGCGATCGCAACTCGATGCTGCCCTTGCCGGCATAGAAGACGATATTGCGGGCGAGCTCCGAAACGGCGGTCGCGACCTTGACCGAGGCGAACTTGGTGAGGCCGATCCGCACCGCCTCCGACCAGGCCTCGAGGCGGGCGGTGGCAATGTCCTTTTCCTGCTCGATCGGCAGCTTCTTGGGCGCCGCCATGGGCGCCGGGGCCGCCGACGTCCCCGCCCCCATGGGCGAGCCGGGGCCCGCGGCAAGGGCCTTGGCGCAGGCGGCGATGAGCTGCGCGCTGTTGCTGCGCGCGAACAGGCGGATCGAGTTCTCGAGCTCCTGCAGGATGGTGGCCCGGTCGGTCGGGGTGAGCTGATGGACGGGAGTCGTGGCCAATCCACCCAGGCGGTTGAAGATGCTGCGCTGAGTGATCGACGAGATCGTCCCCGCGAGGATCGCCCCGATCTCTTTATCGACGGTCTTCATTACAGCAGCTCGAGCCTCTCGAGCGCCAGGTCGAGGCTGAGGGCCGTGCGGACGGAGTCCAGCTCGACGCCCATCTCGATGAGAGTCATGGCCACCGCCGGCCGGATGCCGACGATGTAGCACTCGGCGCCCATGAAGCCCACGGACTTGCCGATATCGTTCAGGATGCGGGTGATGTAGCTGTCGATGATCTCGACGGCCGAGACGTCCAGGATGACGCCGCGGGCGTTGACGGTCCGCACGCGCTCCATGAGGGAGGCCTGGAGGTCCAGGGCGAGCCGGTCGTGCAACTCGGTCTGAATGCTCACCAGCAGACAGTTGCGAATCTGGATGATAGGTAGCTCTTGCTCCACAGGCGCTCCGATCCACGTAGGTCTGGCATGAAGCCGGCGATTTTGCCAGACCTCGGGGACCACAAGCGGGCACGCTCACCCATCCTGGGCAAACGGCTCCCCCGATTCGACACACGACGAGCGGGAGAAACCATCCTCCCACCCTGCCATGCCTGGCAATCCACGTCGGAAGTTCACGGAGTTTTTAGCATATTGCTACGCCAAAATCCACAAGCACCCTCTCCCGGCCAGGGGAGAGAGGGCGATGGGGAAGGGCAGGGAGCGAGTTCTCGGGCCTGCGCAGGGTCTGGGGACTAGGCCGGCAAATCCGCCAGATCGGCTCCGCGGAGGGTCTCGAGGACGACCTACGGCCCCGCGTCAAGCGGCGGCGCGGGACAGGGTCGGCCGGTCGGCCCGCTCTTCGGCCCGGATGCCGGGCGCCCGGGCGTACTGGCGCAGGCGCGGCGGCGTGTTGTCCTGCAGGGCGTCCGCCGCCGGCGCTCCATGGCCCGGGGCCGCGGCCTCGGTGTTGGACGCCATCCTCGACAAGCCCCAGATCGCCAGCATGAGGAGAAGGACGAGCCCGAGGGTCCACGGCAGGACGTTGAGGGGCTTGCGCTCGGCATTACGTTCGGTGCTACGTTCGGTGTCAAGCTCAATATTGATTTCGGCCACGGTGTTTGCTCCTAGCTACGATGCGTCATTCCTCGCCTCATCGAGGCAGAAAAGTTTGCAAGGAGCACGCCCGCTCCGGCCGGCACGTTGTAGACTCCCCTCCATCCACGAGGAGAAGACGATGCAAGCGATGCGCGGGATGGCCCTGGGTTTCTGGATGCTCGTGCTGGCGGGGGCCGCCGCGGCCCAGGCGCCGTCCGTTCCTCAACTCGGAATGCCGGCGGGAGACGGGAGCGCGCCGCTGGTGGAGCGGTTCGACCCCGAGGCGGCGACGGAGGTCTACCTGGCGACGCTGGACCCGGAGAAGCGGGCCCGCTCGGACGCCTACTTCGAGGGCGGCTACTGGCTCCTTCTCTGGAGCTTCCTCTACGGGCTCGCCGTCTACGGTTTCCTGCTCGCCTCGCGGCTGTCGGCCCGCATGCGGGACCTCGCCGAGCGGATGACGCGCTTCCGGCCCCTGCAGACGGTTCTCTACGCCGTCCAGTTCATTCTCGCGACGACGCTGCTCTTCTTTCCGCTCACCCTCTACACGGACTTCTTCCGCGAGCACCAGTACGGCATGGCGACCCAGGGCTTCCCGGCCTGGATGGGGGATCAGCTCAAGGCGCTGGGGGTGTCGCTGGTGATCGGGAGCCTAGCGCTGATGGGCCTCTACGGGGTGCTGCGAAAGGCGCCGAAGAACTGGTGGCTCTGGGGCGCGGTGGTGGCCCTGTCCTTCCTGATCGTCGGCGTGGCCCTCGGGCCGGTGTTCATCGAGCCCATCTTCAACGATTACACGGAGCTCGCGGACCCGGCGGTGCGCGAGCCGATCCTCTCGCTCGCCCGCGCCAACGGCATTCCGGCGGAGCACGTGTACGTGGTGGACGCCTCGCGCCAGACGAAGCGGATCAGCGCCAACGTCGCCGGCATGTTCGGCACCACGCGGATCGCCCTGAACGACAACCTGCTGAAGCGCACCTCGCCGGGGGGAATCCAGGCCGTCATGGGGCACGAGATGGGGCACTACGTGCTCAACCACATCTACAAAATGATCCTCTACTTCGGCGTGGTGCTGACCGCCGGCTTCGCCTTCCTGGGCTGGGGCTTCGAGCGGCTCGCGGCCGGGCGCGGGGAGCGCTGGGGCCTTCGCGGCGTGGGGGATACGGCCGGCCTGCCGCTGCTCGTCGCGCTGCTCTCGGTCTACTTCTTCGTGCTCACGCCGCTCAACAACACCTACATCCGCACGGCCGAAGCGGAGGCGGACATCTTCGGCCTCAACGCCGCGCGCCAGCCCGAGGGCTTCGCGGAGGTCGCGTTGCAGCTCAGCGAGTACCGCAAGCTCGCCCCCGGCCCGCTGGAGGAGTGGATCTTCTTCGACCATCCCAGCGGCCGGAACCGCATCCTGATGGCGATGCGGTGGAAGGCGGAGCACCTGGGGGAGACGCAGGGGCCGTAACGGTAGGGTGCGCTGCGCGCACCTTCGAACGTTCCTGGTGCGCGCAGCGCACCCTACAGCCAATATCCCCTGGCCAGCTCCCGGTACGCCGCCACCTGGGCGCGCTGCCATGCCTCGTCCTTGCCCAGCTCCGCCGCCAGCAGGGCGGCCACGGCGGGGGCGATCTCGGCGCTGGCGCGGGCGTCGAGGAGGAGGGCGCGGGTGCGCCGGGCCAGGACGTCCTCCACGGTGCGGGCCATCTCGTGGCGGGCGGCCCAGACGACCTCGCAGACGCGGTAGGGAAGATTGAAGTGGAGAGGCTCGTCCCAGCCGGGACCCTCTGCCGCGAGACGCTCCAGGGCCGGGGCGTCGGCGCCGTAGACGGACGTTTCGGCCGCGGTGTGCCCATCCTCGGTCCAGCCATGGAGGCGCAGGGCCGCGGTGGTGGAGGGGCGCTCGTCGAGGCCGGCCACCATGGCGGCCTGATCCATGGCGTCCTCGCCCATCTTCCGATAGGTGGTCCACTTGCCGCCGGTGATGGTCACCAGCCCGGAAGGAGAGACCAGGAGCGTGTGGTCGCGGGAGAGCGCGGCGGTCTTCGCCGCGGCCCGGCCGCCGCGCACCAGCGGGCGCAGACCGGCGAAGCAGGAGAGGACGTCCTCGGGCCGCGGGTCCTGCGTCAGGTAGCGCGCCACGTGTTTGAGCAGGAACTCGACCTCCCCGGGCAGCGGGCGCGGCTCGAGGGAGCGCGCGGCGACGGGAGTGTCCGTGGTGCCCACCACCACCCGGCCGTGCCAGGGAACGGCGAAGAGCACGCGGCCGTCGTCCGTGTGGGGCACGAGGATGGCGCTCTCGCCCGGCTGGAAGCGTCGGTCGAGCACCAGGTGGATCCCCTGGCTGGGCATCAGGAGGAGCGGGCTCTCGGGGTCGTCCATCCGCCGCAGATCGTCGGAGAAGACGCCCGTCGCGTTCACCACCACGCGGGCCCGGACCTCCCCCTCGGCGCCGGTCTCCTGGTCGAGCACCCGGACGCCGCGCACCAGTCCTTCTTCCTTGCGGAGCCCGACGGCCAGGACGTGGTTCACGGCCACGCCGCCGAGATCGACGAGAGTGCGGGCGAGGGTGACGGCCAGCCGGGCGTCGTCGAACTGGGCGTCCTGATAGACCACGCCGCCCCGCAGCCCCCTGGGCTCCAGGGTCGGGATGCGGTCGAGCGTCTCCTCGACGGTGAGCTGGCGGGAAGGCTCGAGACCCATGCGGCCGGCGAGCAGGTCGTAGAGCTTCAGCCCGGCGCCGTAGAAGGGACCTTCCCACCAGTCGTAGAGCGGCAGCACGAAGCCGAGGTTGTGGACGAGATGGGGCGCGTTGCGCAGCAGCCGTCCGCGCTCGCGCAGGGCTTCGAGCACCAGCGAGACGTTTCCCCGCTGAAGGTAGCGCACGCCGCCGTGGACCAGCTTGGTGCTGCGGCTGGAAGTCCCCTTGGCGAAGTCGCTCCCCTCGACCAGGGCCGTGCGGTAGCCGCGGGACGCCGCCTCGACGGCCGTGCCGAGGCCCGTGGCGCCGCCGCCCACGACGAGGACATCCCAGGTTTCCCCAGGATCGAGGAGCTCGGCGAGCAGGGCGTCGCGGTTCAAAGCGGCTGGCCCGCCTCTTCCCACCCTTTCGCCCGGTCGACCGCCCGGCCCCAGCGGGCGCGCAGCTCCGCCGCCCGGGCCGGATCGAGGGCCGGCTCGAAGGTCCGCTCGACCTGCCAGCGGGCGGAGATCTCCTCCGTGCTCCTCCAGACGCCGGTCGCGAGGCCGGCGAGATAGGCGGCGCCGAGGGCCGTGGTCTCCTGGACACGAGGACGGACGACCGGCACGCCCGCGAGGTCGGCTTGGAGCTGCATCAGCAGATCGTTGACGGCTGCGCCGCCGTCCACCCGCAGCTCCGCGACCGGCACGCCGGAATCCGCCGCCATGGCCGAGAGGACGTCCGCCACCTGGTAGGCGATCCCTTCCAGGGCCGCCCGGGCGAGGTGGGCGGCGGTCGTGCCGCGGGTGATCCCCACCAGCGCGCCGCGGGCGTAGGGATCCCAGTGGGGAGCGCCGAGGCCCGTGAAGGCCGGCACCAGGACGACGCCGCCCGAGTCGGGCACGCTGGCGGCCAGCGCCTCGACCTCCGAGGAGGAGCGGATGATCCCCAGGCCGTCCCGCAGCCACTGCACCACGGCGCCGGCCACGAACACGCTGCCCTCCAGGGCGTAGTCGGTCCGGCTGCCGATCCGCCAGGCCGGGGTCGTGAGCAGCTCGTGGCGGGAAGGCACGGGTCGATCCCCCGTATTCATCAGCAGGAAGCAGCCCGTGCCGTAGGTGTTCTTCACCATGCCGGGCGCGAGGCACGCCTGCCCGAAAAGCGCGGCCTGCTGATCGCCCGCCACCCCGGCGATAGGCACCGGGGAGCCGAAGAGATGAGGAAGCGTCTCGCCGTAGACCTCGCTGGAAGAGCGGATCTCGGGCAAGACCGCGCGGGGGATGCGGAGAGCCGCGAGCAGCTCCTCGCCCCAGTCGCCAGTGTTGAGATCGTAGAGGAGAGTCCGCGAGGCATTGGTGACGTCCGTGAAATGGAGACCGCCGGTCAAATTCCAGATCAGCCAGGAGTCGACCGTGCCGAAGGCGAGCCGTCCGGAGTCGGCCGCGGCGCGGGCGCCGGGGGTGTGGTCGAGAATCCAGGCGAGCTTGGTGCCGGAAAAATAGGGGTCAAGCACGAGGCCGGTCCGCTCGCGAAAGAGCGGTTCGAGACCCTCGCGCTTCAGCCGGTCGCAGTCGTCCGCCGTGCGCCGGTCCTGCCAGACGATGGCGTTGCCAATGGGAAAGCCGGTCGAGCGGTCCCAGAGGATGGTCGTCTCCCGCTGGTTCGTGATGCCGAGAGCCGAGATCTCCGAGGCTGCGAGCCCCGCCCGCGCCAGCGCCTCCCGGGCCACGGCGAGCTGCGACTCCCAGATCTCCAGGGGATCGTGCTCCACCCATCCGGGCCGCGGAAAGATCTGCCGAAACTCGCGCTGGGCCATGGCGACCGCGGAGCCGGCCTCGTCGAAGACGATGGCGCGGGAGCTGGTGGTCCCCTGGTCGAGGGCGAGGACGTGGGGCATAGGAAGGAAGAGTAGCAGTACCATACGCGGGCCATGCACGAGATCCGAGTCCACAGGAAGGTCGAGTACGTCGACACCGACATGAGCGGCATCGTCCACTTCTCGCGGTACCTGATCTACATGGAGAACGCCGAGCACGCGTTCCTCGACGCCCTGGGGGCCGGCGTCGAGTGGCGGGAGGAGGACGGCCGCCTGTTCACCTGGCCGCGGGTCGCCGTTTCCTGCGACTACCTCTCGCCGGCCCGCTACGGCGACGAGCTGGACGTCCATCTCCAGGTGCTGCGCAAGGGAACGAAGTCGCTGACCTACCTCTTCCACCTCACCCGCGGCGAGACGCTCCTCGCCCGCGGCAAGACCACCTGCGCCTGCTGCCTGATGAACGGTCCGGAGGGCGTGAAGTCGGTGGCGATCCCGGATTGGATCGCGGAGCGGATCGAAGAGGCGTCTAGTCTTCGAAATCCTGGATAGCCCTACCCACGAGCTTCAGGAGAGTCCGCCCGCCGGCGCTCGTCAGGAGAGACAAGCTGGGATAGCCGTACTGGCAAGGGGGTATCACCTTGTCACCAGACCGCCAGGGATACTCTACGTTTTCGGGAGAACCGGCACGATCCACCGCGGGAGCGAGCTTCTCGATCTCCCGTGCCAAGCCGCGAGCCAGCCTCGAGATTTCCCGAAGCTGGGCGCCTCGCCCCCTGTAGGCCTCTTGAACCGAAGGAGACGAGAGAAAGCTGCCAATGAACTTCGAGAATCCGATATGCCGCTTCAGCAGCTCTTCGAGATCCGCCGCGGTGTCCCGGCAGCGGTATGCCTTCGCGATCTTCTCGCATGCCATCTGAAGGTAGTGAAGCTCATGACAGTCGGGGAGGCATGACTCCGCAGCCAGCAAGTTGTAAACCTGCCAGTCGGACCGGCTCTGTAAAGCGAAGGCCGTGGCCCATGCTTCCCGGGAAGGAGTTGTCACGAGGGGCTCAGGGCCGCACGAAGCGTTCCGCCCGGGAGAGGTCCCAACCCTTGGGAAGGGTCTCGGGCTTCGACCGGAGCGACTCGAGCTCCTCGGGAGTGACTTCGGCGATGACCGTCCTGAAGGGGATCTCCGCGGTGGGGGAGAAGGTGAAGGGCTCGACGCTGCCGGTGGCGACCGTAGCGGCATTCACTTCCAGGAGCCGGATCGGCTCCTCCTGAGAGCCCTCGTCGTCCATCACGATCCGGTAGACCTCCCGAAGCTCGGGCTCGACCGTGAAGTGCCAGTCGATCAGGCGCCGTGCGGCGGAGTCTTTGGCTCGTAGCGCACTCATCAAGCGGAACTATACCACCAGCCCGATTTCCCCGGAACGCGATTTGTCGTTCTGGGCCGTCATTCGGGTCAGGCCGTCATGCGGGTCGGGCAATCACGCGGACAGCGCGTCCGGCACCTCGTCCACCATCCCCTCGAACCGCGCCTTGTTCGTGGCCTTCATGTAGGCCTCGTGGGGCGTGATCCGCTTCTGCTCGACGAGGGCCATCAGGGCGTCGTCCATCAACTGCATGCCCTGGGAGCGGCCGCTCTGGATGATCGAGGTGATCATGGGCGTGTTGCCCTCCCGGATGATGTTGGGCAGGCCGGAGGTCTTGAGGAGGATCTCGTTGACGGCGCAGCGCCCCTGGCCGTCGGCCGTGCGCAGCAGGAGCTGGGAGACGATGCCGGCCACGGACTCGGCCAGGGTGGTGCGGACCTGCGCCTGCTCGTCGGCGGGAAAGGCGTCGATCAGCCGGTCGATGGTGTTGGCCGCGCCGTTGGTGTGGAGGGTGCCGAAGACCAGGGCGCCCATCTCGGCGGCGGTGACGGCGAGGGCGATGGTCTCCAGGTCTCTCATCTCGCCGACCAGGATCACGTCGGCGTCCTGGCGGATGGCGGCGCGCAGGGCGGAGCCGAAGCTGTCGGTGTCGGCCCCCACTTCCCGCTGCGAAAAAACGGAGAGCTTGTTCTGGTGCACGAACTCGACCGGGTCCTCGATCGTCACGATGTGCTTCTGGTAGGTCGTGTTGATGCGGTCGATGATGGCGGCGAGCGTCGTCGACTTGCCCGAGCCGGTGGGGCCGGTGACCAGCACGAGCCCCTGCTGCAGATGGGCGAGGCCCTCGATGGCGCTCGGCAGGTTCAGCTTCTCGAGCGGCACGATCTTCTCGGGGATGATGCGGAAGACGGCTCCGCAGCCGTTCTCCTGGCGCAGGTAGTTGGCGCGGAAGCGGGCGAACCCTTCTAGGCCATAGGCGAAGTCGAGGTCGCCGCAGCCCATGTAGTCCGCCCACTGGGCCTCGCTGGTGATCTCGCTCAGGAGGGACAGCAGCTCGTCGTGCGGCAGCGCGGGCCATCCCGCGACGGGCTCCAGGATGCCGTGGATGCGGATGCGCGGCTCGAGCCCGGCCGCCAGGTGGAGGTCGGACCCGTGCTGCTCCTTGAGATAGTGGAAGAGCTCGTCGATGCGGGCCATGGCGTCGCCGTTTCCTCCGTCAGGCGCCGATCCGCTGCGGGTCCTCGCAGTGGAGCAGGGCCTCCTCGCGGGTGATGACCCGGGTCTTGACCAGCTCCGCGAGCGAGGCGTCGAGCATGCACATGCCGTGGGAGGCGCCGGTCTGGAGCACGGAGCGGATCTGGAAGGTCTTGTTGTCGCGGATCAGGTTGCCGACGGCCTTGTTGGCGACCAGGATCTCGAGCGCCGGCACGCGGCCCTTGCCGTCCGCCCGCGTCACCAGGCGCTGCGAGACGACGACCCGCAGGGACTCGGAGACCATGGTGCGGATCTGGTCCTGCTGGTTCGGCGGGAAGACGCCGAGGATGCGGTTGACCGTGCGGATGGCGTTGTTGGTGTGCAGGGTCGCCAGCACGAGGTGGCCCGTCTCGGCCGCCGTCAAGGCGAGGGAGATCGTCTCCAGGTCGCGCAGCTCGCCGATGGCGATGATGTCCGGGTCCTCGCGCAGGGCGGCCCGCAGCGCGCGGGCGAAGGAGCCGGTGTGAGGTCCCACCTGGCGCTGGTTGACGACGCACCCCTTGGAGGGGTGGATGAACTCGATCGGGTCCTCGATGGTGATGATGTGATCCTGCCGCTCCTGGTTGATGATGTTGACCAGGGCGGCGAGGGTCGAGGACTTGCCGCACCCCGCCGGGCCGGTGAGCAGCACGATGCCCTGGTGGAAGTTGGCGAAACGGCTGAGCGAGGCCGGCAGGCCGAGCTCCTCCAGAGTGGGCGGCCGCGGCGGGATCGCCCGGAAGACGGCGTCCATCCCGCGCTGCTGCCGGTAGGCGTTGCTGCGGAACCGGCCGACGCCGGCCAGGGTGTAGGCGAAGTCCACCTGCCCCTTTTCGCGCACGAGGGCCGTCTGCTCGGGATTCAGGATCTCGAGGATCAGGCGCTCGGCCGTGGCCGCGTCGAGGGTCATGGAATCGAGCTCGTCGAGGCGGCCATGCGTGCGCAGCTTGATCGACGAGCCGCTGTGCAGGTGAAGGTCGCTCGCCCCGCAGCGCAGCGTGTGCGCGAGGAGACGGTCGAGGCCGCCGGGCTCCTCGAGCTTGAAGGCGGCCCGCCTCTGGGCGGCCAGCGCCTCCTGCTTGGCGAGATAGTCCCGCTGGACGGCGAGGATCTGCTCGACCTGGCGCGCGGTGAGAAGGCCCTTCTCGACCAGGATCTCCTTGAGCGGGCGCGGGCTCTCCTCCCTCGCCTGCAGCTTGGACGTCTCCAGGAGCTGCTCGCGCGTGACGAGCTTGTAGTGCAGGGCGAGCCGCCCGAACAGGAGGTCCTCTGAAACTGGAGCCATTGACGGGAGGGTAGTGAAGGCCGGGCCGGCGCGTCAACTGTTCCCCTCCACGAGCGGGACCCTGGGGTATGCTCCGAAGTCGATTCAAGACGGATGGAAGGCCTGACGAGTTGTCTGACGAATGTCTGTCTGAAGAATGTCTGAGCAATCAGCGGAGGTCACGATGGCGGACCAGGTTGAAACCCGAGGGGTCGTCGAAGCGGGCGAAGGAAAGGGGAGCCCGGGGCCGTTGATCGTGGCCCTGGTGCTGCTGGCGCTGGCGCTGCTGCTGGCGATCGCCCAGGCCGGGCCTCCCGCGGCCATGGGGAAGGATGCGCCGGTGGCGGAGCTCTCAGCCGGCAGAGCGCGCGAAGTCCTGGCCGACCTGGTGGGAGACGGCGTGCCTCATCCCGTCGGCTCGCCGGCCAATGCCCGGGTGCGCGAGAAGATCCTGGGGCACCTCCGGCGCCTGGGCTACTTGCCGGAGGTCCAGGAAGCTTTCGCCTGCAGCCGGGGCGGCAACTGCGCCCGGGTCTACAACGTGCTGGCGCGCCTCCCCGGCCGGGAGCCTGGCAGGTCCGTGGCATTGATGGCCCACTACGACTCGGTGGCCGCGGGGCCGGGGGCCGGCGACGACGGAGCGGGCGTGGCCGCGGTCCTCGAGGTCGCGCGGGTCCTGAAGACCGGTCCGCCCCTGCGCCACGGCGTCCTGCTGCTGCTCACCGACGGCGAGGAGGCGGGGCTCCTGGGGGCCCAGGCCTTTGCCGAGCAGAGCCCGGCCGCGGACGAGGTCGGAGCCGTGGTCAACCTCGAGGGCCGGGGCAGCTCGGGGCCGAGCCTGATGTTCGAGACCAGCGGACCGGACGCCTGGCTGGTCTCCCGGTTCGCCGCCGGAGCCCCCCGGCCGTTCACCAGCTCCCTGTTCTCCGCCATCTACCAGCTCATGCCCAACGACACCGACCTGTCGGTGTTCAAGCGCGACGACGTTCCCGGGCTGAACTTCGCCTTCATCGACGGTCCTTCCCACTACCACACCCCGCTCGACAGCCTGGAGAACGCCTCGCCCGAGAGCCTCCAGCACCATGGCGACAACGCCCTGGCGGCGGTGCGCGGGATCGCCGAATCCGACCTCAACGCTGCGCCCCAGGGCCGGGCCGTGTTCTTCGACCTGTTCCACGCCGTGGTGGTGCAGTGGCCGGCCTCGATTTCCCCCCTGCTGGGTATCCTGGCGCTGTGCCTGACCGTCATCGCGGCGGCGATCGCCCGGCGGCGCGGCCTCACGGCCTGGAGCTCCGTCATCCTCGGCCTGCTCTTCCCCCTGGCGGCGCTCGTGCTCACCCTGCTGCTGGCCATCGGGCTGCAAATGTTGCTGGCGGGCGCTTTCCCGAGCGGTTGGGTCGCCCGGCCCTTGCCGGCCATCGCCGCCTTCTGGCTGCTGGCTCTCGCCGCGTCCCTGGGCGCCGTGGCCTTGCTCCGCCGCCGGGGGAGCGCCCCGGGGCTCTGGGCGGGCGTCTGGATCTTCTGGTCGCTGATTGGCACGCTGCTCGGGATGTTCATGCCCGGAGCGAGCTACCTCTTCCTGGTGCCGGCTCTCGTGGCCGGCCTCTGCGGGTTGCTGCTGGGCGGCTCTCCTGGCGGCCGCATGGTCGCCTCGATATTGCCTGCCTTCGTGGCCGCGCTGCTCTGGTTCCCGATCCTCCGGGCGCTCTATCTCGGACTGGGGCTGGTGGGGCTCCTGGCCACGGCGGTGCTGCTCTCCTTCATCTTCGGCGCGCTGGTTCCGCTGGTGTCGGCGTCCGGCTCTCTTGGCCGCCGCTGGCTGCCGCTGGCCGCCGGAGCCGCCGCGCTGGTCCTGGCCGTGCTGGCGAGGATCTCGGCGCCCTACTCCCCGGAGTCTCCGCAGCCCGTGACGGTGCAGCTCTACCAGAATGCCGGCGTTTCCCAGTGGATCCTGCGCAGCAGTCCGCCCTTCCCGCCGGCGGTCCGCAAGGCCGCCAGCTTCGCCGCGCAGCCGGGACCCGCCTACCCGTGGTCGCCGCCAGGGGGGCGGGCCCTCCTCGCGCCGGCGCCGCCGCTGGGCGCGCCGGCTCCCGAGCTGACGGTGCTCGCGGACTCGGTCACGGCGGGCAAGCGGCGTCTCCGCCTGCGCCTCACTTCGCCGCGAGGGGCGCCGATCGGGACGGTCGTCGTGCCGGCGGCGGCGAAGCTGGAGCTGGTCAACGTCCAGGGCCAGACCGCTTTCACCGCGGACGGCCTGGGGACGGGATCGGGAGGGGACGACTGGCGCCAGATCACGACTCTCAGCGTACCCTCCCAGGGCATCGAGCTCGAGATCATCCTCGGCTCCACCCAGCCCACGGACTGGTACGTGTTCGACCGCTCCTACGGGCTGCCGCCCTCCGGCCAGGCCCTGCTCGCGGCAAGGCCCAAGAGCGCGGCGCCGATCCAGGATGGCGACTCGACGATGGTCAGCCGGAAGGTGAGGATCTGAGGCGCTCGAGGCGCGGTTTGAGGGAGACGAGTGAGGTGAGGGGCGAGTAGAAATTGAAAGGGGCGCCTACACTGAGGCGCCCCTACGGCCGGCCGGCGCACTTTGGGGCCGGAGGCTACTTGCCCGACCTGGTGATCGAATCCACGAGGATGTAGGTGCCGTCCGCCACTTCGCCGGTCACCACGACCTCGTGGCCGAGGTGCTGCTTGGCCAGCTCCTGGTCCTCGATCTTGTAGATTTTTTGGGTTTCCGTATTGTAGAAAACCAGTTTGCCGCCTTCGTTCAGGCACTTCAGAGCGCAATCCCGGTGCTCGGCCTTGGCGCCCTTGGCTCCGCAACTGCTGTCGGTGATCCAGCCGGTCCAGGTGCCCTTCTCTGCGGCGCCGGCCGGGGACAGCGCGAACACGCTCACGGCCAGGAGAGTGAGAAGCAAAACGGTCGTCTTCTTCATCGCGGTCCTCCATCGGAAAAGAGAGGAGCGGGTCCGGCATGGGCCCGCGATATCTTCGATTCTTGTCTATATCTTAGCACGTCCTGGCAGATCCTCAGAGCTGTGCTCCTCTGTGCTCCTCGTCTGTAATATTCCGCCGATATAATCCGCCGATGCCCACCTATCGACTGACCCTGGAGTACGAAGGAACCCGCTATCACGGATGGCAGGAGCAGAAGAACGCGCGCTCGGTGTCGGGAGAGCTGCGCCGGGCCGTGGAGGAGGCGGGAGCTTCGGTGCGCGAGCTGGGCGGCTCGGGACGCACCGACGCGGGCGTCCACGCCCTGGCGCAGTCCGCCCACCTGCGCCTCGCGGCCCGGGTGGACCCCGAGCCCTTCCGGCGCGCCCTCAACGACCTGCTGCCGGCCGACATCCACGTCCTTTCCCTGACGCAGGCGCCGGACCGCTTCCACTCGCGGCACGACGCCGTCTCCCGCTCCTACGTCTACCAGATCTCCCGTCGCCGGACGGCCTTCGCCAAGCGCTGGATCTGGTGGGTGAAGCGCCCGCTCGACGAGCGGCGCATGGCCGACGCGGCCTCCCTGCTGACGGGCAAGCACGACTACCGCCTCTTCTGCGAGAAGCCGGCCGAGCAGCCCAGCACCCTCGTGGTGGTCGAGAGCGTCGAAGTGAAGACCGCCGGCTCGCTCATCCTGGTCCGCCTCACCGCCTCCCACTTCCTCTGGAAGATGGTCCGCCGCGTCGTCGGCACCCTCGTGCAGGTCGGCGCCGGCGAGCTCGATCGAAAATCCTTCGAGGCTCTGCTCGACGCCAAACCTCCGAAGTCCGGCAAGGGCCTGCCCGCCGAATGGACGGCTCCGCCGTCGGGGCTGTTCCTGGAAAAAGTTCTGTATCCCGGAGACTCGCCCCTGGGACCTCTGGCGCCCGTCGTTCCGGTGCCTGCCGAAGAACCGTCCCGCTGAAATTGGGGAATAACTGCCATGAGTTTGCTGCACACAGCCCACGTTCCCGCTGGAGACGGACCCTTTCCGGCGATCATCGCTCTCCATGGCTGGGGAGCCAGCGCTCACGACCTCCTCGGGCTCGCTCCCGTGCTGCACGGCGGCCAGGCCGTGGTGCTCTGCCCGGAAGGCCCCGTGGCCGTGCCGTTCGGCGGCGGCCAGTATGGCCACGGCTGGTTTCCGCTGCGCGCGGGCCAGCCGCCCGACATCCCGGCCTTCCGGCGCGCGTCCGACCTCCTGCGCGACTTTGTCCGCCAGGCCGTGGTGCGCTATCCAATCGACCCGGAGAGGATCGTCCTCGCCGGCTTCAGCCAGGGCGGCGTGATGGCCTACGATCTCGCCCTGCGCGAGCCGGGCCGCTTCGCGGGCCTGGTGGCGTTGTCCACCTGGCTGCCCCCGGAGCTCACCGAGGACGTGCCCAAGGTGCCGGAGCACGAGGGATTTCCCGTCCTCGTCGTTCACGGCACCCGGGACGACCGGATCGACGTGGAGCGCGCCCGCGAGTCCCGCGAGGCTCTCCGCGCCTATGGCGTCACCCTGACCTACCGCGAGTTCGAGATGGGCCACGAGATCCGCCAGGACGCCCTGAAGGTGGTCCTGCAGTGGCTGGAAGACAAGGCCTTCAAGGGATCGGAGCCGTAAAGAGGGTGCGACTGGCCCGGCTGAAAGGCCTGTGGTAAATTACCCCTCCGGACGCCGGGCCTCCCCGGCCCCGGCGTTCCACTGAGTCCCCATCGTCTAGAGGCCTAGGACACTGCCCTTTCAAGGCGGCGACGCGGGTTCGAATCCCGCTGGGGATACTATTTAGAATCAATAAGTTAGCTTCCGTTTCTCTTCGCCTGCACCCTATACGCACCAAAAATCGAGTTGGTGCCTCATCCGCCCCTCTTGGGTCGCGAAGGCAGGCTTCGCCCGCTTTGTTAGGCGCTCTTAGCAATCCGGCTCGTGTCTGAGATTTTGCTTGCGTGACTACACAAGCCTGCCAACAGCGTGTCTTTCTTCTTGAACCAACTTGGGGAGGGAGACATGATCGCGCAAGACAAGGCCGGTGAAAGGTGCCACTGGCATTCCCTCGTGGAGCCGGTGGGCAATTGCGCTCCCTGTGGGCGAGCGGGGTGTGGCACGTGCCTAGTCCAAGAGGTTGGCGGCAGTTATCGGTGTCAGGAGTGCGTCAGGAGAGGTCGGCAGGTCGTCCAACCGGCGCCCAGCCAACCACAGCATCCGACGTCTGCGGCCTCGGAGCAGACTTTCGCCATAGCATCATCGCCGCCAATGGCATTGGCCCCGGCAAGTCCCAGGCCTGTTCAGCCCGTTTCATCGTCGCTCGGAAGGTTCGTTCCAAAAGACGCCAAGATCCTTGTCTCTCTGGCCATATTTCTGGCCGGCGCTGCTCTCCCTTTCTTTTTTAGAGTGCAGGGCGTTCCTAAATCAACCCTGAGCCAACACATCGAGTTCGGCTACGTTTCATGGGCTCTGTTCTGGGGAGCACCAGCGTCTTGGAGGTTGGGCCGCAAGCTCGTGTTCTGGCTATCTTCTTTTGGTTGTATGGGGATGGCAATCGGCTTCGCTGTTGCGTGGATCGCCGGGTGGTTCTACTGCCTTTGTGGAGGCGGAATCTATCAATTTACTAAACATTGGTGGTTCGTGAGGCAGCGGACTGCTCTGCAGGGGTGACCCATGGAATATCAGGACTTCGTCATAAGCATCGAGCGGGATGGGCAGGGAGCCTACCGCAAGCGGGTGCTAGAGTCGCCGGCGGGGCAAGGAAGTGACCTCTTCGAACCGCCCTTTCCGCTGGAAGAGCTGTCGAGTCTCTTGAGCACTCTGGAACTTGTCGTTCAGTCCGGAAGGGGGCTGAGGGATATAGGAACGGCGCTAAATCAGGGAGTTGACGTGCAGTCTAGAAGGGGACCCAGGGAAATAGGAACGGCGCTGTATCAGGCACTCTTCTCCGGTCAAGTCGGAGCCTTATACGCCGAGAGTCGCGGCCGAGCGGAGGGCGCCGACCGTGGCCTGCGGATCAAACTCCGGTTTGATCCCGGCGCCTCCGGGATGTCCTGGGTGCCAGTCTTGCCCTGGGAATTGATTTTCCGGCCCGACACGGAGGAGTTCCTGGGATCAGATCTGCTGAGTCCGATCGTACGCTACTTGGAGGTCCCACGCTCCTCCGCCCTGCCGAACTTTCAAGCGCCCTTACAAGTTCTCGTGGCCCTCGCCAGCCCACGAGGTGCCAGCGCCTTAGACCTAGAGGAGGAACGCCGGAGACTTGAAAAGGCGCTCGGCTGCCGACCAGGGGAGATCGAGCCTGACTTCCTAGAACATGCAACCCTGGACGGAATCCGTAAAAAGCTCCGATCAAGACATTTTCATGTGCTTCACTTCATGGGGCATGGAGCGTGGAACCTCTCGACCGCCGAGGGAAGCCTCCTGCTCGAAACCGCGGACGGCAATTGCGACCTGATCGGCGGGTCGCTCCTGGCTGATGCGATCAAGGGTACGTCCATGCCGGTCCTTGTGGTCTTGAATGCGTGTAACACGGCGCGCTCCGCGGGCTCCGAGGGCGCGAGCCCATTCGGTGGAGTCGCCGCAGCCCTGGTCCGCAAAGGGGTGCCCGCTGTGGTTGCCATGCAGTTCCCGATTACCGACAGCGCAGCGCTGCCCTTTGCCGGCGCGCTCTACTCCCGGATTGCTGCCGGAGATCCGGTGGACACTTCGGTCACAGAGGGAAGAATGGCAATTCGCACGTCCCTGCGCGACTCGATGGAATGGGCGACTCCCGCACTGTTCATGCGCACTCCAGACGGTCGGCTGTTCGAGAGCTGCTCCACTGAGCGTTCAGAGTTACCGCCAATTCCTCCTCCAGCCGTTTCCTATGAACGTGGTCCCCGAATCGGGACAATCCACGCGAGCCAGGTGAACAATGCGGAGAGGGATATCCACCAGGTCAACAGCTTCTCGGCGGAAATTCCGGAGAGGTGACCATGCCCAATCTTACCTTGGAACAGAAGCTCGTCAAGCCGGCTCTCGACGCCAATCCCGTTCCTGACCATCATCTCGTCATCTTCCGCAGAGTCGGCGGGGGTGGTCTCCGGTTTCATTCTCTCTTGGGGCCCGATGACAAGTTGGGGCTCGTCGACAAGGTCCGCTTGGGCTCCAGTGTCGCGGTTTATGCCGTAACACGCGACCAAAACCTGCGCCATAATATGAACATCCCGGCATTGAAGAGCGCCGATCACGTTGGACCGTTCGCACTGAATCTCACGCTGGCCTTTCGCATCACCGATCCGCAAGTCTTGGTAGAGAAACTTGAGAGCGATCCGCTCGAACGCCTAGAGCGGGAGGCCCGGGAAGTACTCGGTCGCGTAGCATCTCGCATGGACTGGTCCGAAATTCAAGCCTCCGCCCACAATTTTGAGGATCACCTTCTCTCGACTGCAATCCAGGATGAGTCCGGTCGGCGCGTGCCGAGCTTGATTTTTCTTCAGCGATTTGCTGAGGAGCTCGGTCTTGAGCTTAAAGGCATTCAGGTTTCAAGGCAGCTTCCCGCCGAGGTTGGCGAGGCTGCACGAGTCCTTTTGCGGGAGCGGGAGCGGCGGATCATCGACGAGGAAGTGCAGAAGACCGCACTCAAGAACGATCAGCTCCTGGCGCAGCGGGAGGAATTTCAGATCTGGAAAACTAATACCATCGACAATATCAAACGGCTGGGCGCCATTAGCGCCAGTGCCACCAACAATCTGGCCAAGGTGCTGGAGCAGATCGCCGACAAGGTGGATACCGCGCCGGCCCTGCGAACGGTAATGAGCGAATTGATCTCGATGCGAGACGAGATCGCCATGATCTCTGCCGTAGGGGGCGGCGCCTCAACGAATGTCGTCTCGCAGGAGATGAAGACCCTCGCAGTCTCCTCCGGAACTGTACTCCTGGGAGCAGCACCGGCTGCAGGCCTCACCGGGCTCCTGGATGGACTTGCGACACTGCCGCTGAAGCCAGCGGATCGCAACCAGCTCCGCGCCTGCCTGCTCCATCTAGCTGGAGAGCTGGCGCGTCAGGGCGAGGCGGACCCCGTGGCCATCGATGCGTGCTTCTGTAACCTTGCAGACCAGATGTCACTCCTGGGCGAGGTCGCCCAGACTGCGGATCAACGCGATCTCCTGATCCGCTTCCAGGACCAAGATTGGCTGCGGGCAGAACTGGCGCAGAGGTAGGTCATGGAAGCGCCAGAGTCTCCCCCGGCCTCTCCCGCCACGTCGGTTTCACCTCCGGGACCGGAACCCCTCGTGTCTCCGGCCTTGGACTCTCAGGAGGGACCGTTTCCTACTGATGCAGATCCAAGCCCTAGCGGCAGCCATGTCGATGAGATCCGAGCTCGGACCGTCAATATGGCTGGGACGTTGAACCAGTACGTGAGCATCCTTGAAAAGGATACCTCGCGCTCTCAAGAGCTCTCCCTCGATCGGCATTTTCAGAGATGGGATCGCGAGGAACTCGATGACTTCGTTGACAAGGCCGTGTATGACGAGGACGAGATTAGCCGGTTGGAAGAGATACTTTCCGAGCACCGACTGCTGGTGATCACGGGAGAGCAGGAGGTCGGAAAGGGAGCTATTGCCCGGCTGCTGGCGGCCCGTCTGAACAACTCCATCAAGGTCTTCTATTCGCTTGGGCTGAGTAACGACGTTGCCGTGAGCCTGGAGAGATTAAGCGATAAGAATGGATGTTATGCCGGATGCCTGCTCATCTTCCGTGACGCTTTCGTTTCTCAGAACCAGGGCCTGCTGCGCATTCCCCGAGAGCTGGATCCCGGCCAACTGGGGCGGCTGAAGCAGCGCCTTGCCGCAAGTGGTACCTTTCTCGTTCTGACCAGCGATCACTCTTGGCTACGTGGCGCCGATGCCGAGGCTCGGCTCCAAGGCTTGGGAATCTTGCAGGAAGTCCAAGGCCCCAGCACCGAACTCCTGCTCCTAGCTCTCCGCCGCCGTGCTCAGGTTCTGGGGTTGGAGGAGGGACTTCGCGACCAGGTAGGGCGTGTGGTGGGCGAGCACGACCAGCGGATCGTCGCAGAGCTCCGTACCGTTTCGCGGATCGATCGCTTCGTGCGCTTCTACCTTGTGGCTGTCGCAAGGGAAGAGCTTGAATTAGACGAGGCGTTGGCACGTGCGCAGAATCGGGATGCGTGGCTTTTCTCGGAGTTGGTCTCGGACATCGAGGCCTGGTCCTTCGTCCTTGCTCTCGTACTAGCGCAACCCCTTCCCAGCCCTGAAGGGGTGCCCTGGTATCTGTTTTATGGACTATGGAGGGAAATCGTGAGCTATTTGCGGCGGGAGCTGAGACTGCCTCGGGAGTCCCGTCCTGCCAGAAGCCTAATGGTTGATCGTGAGATCTTAGACCGGGTGCGCGCTCAGGTGCGGCGAGTTTCGCCGGGGACCGACATCATCCAGTTCCAGAGCTCCGTCGATCCTTCCGCGCTTTGGGAGGCGCTCCTCGGTCCGGGGCGGTCTCTGGTCAGCTCACTGGTTCCTCTTCTGAAAAGGCTTGTCGACGAGGGGGACTCCTCTGCGCGTGAGGCTGCCGCCCGGGCTTTGGGCCGCATCGGTCGGATGGATCCTATGAACATGGTCTTTCCGTTGATCCAGCAGTGGTCGAAGCCGGATGCGCCCGACTGGCATCGCAGGGCTCTCGGCCAAATGCTCCAAGGAGTTTTCGGAGGAAGGGATGCAGAGTATCGGGAGCTCTGCCTGCGCCAGTTCCGTTACGCTGCACTCTGGCAGTCCGGCAAGAATGTCTGGCCTGGCGCAATGGCCCTCAGGGAGATCGGTCGTCTGGATCTCTCCTTAGCGATCCGCGAATTGGTGAACTTGCTGGGCCGAGGGCTTCGGGACCGTCCGGGTCAAGTGAGCGCACGCGACCGGGATCGCCTTCGTAAGTATGAGATGGCGCGTCGGTCTCAGCTGGAGAGAGAGGACAGAACTGAAGAGGACCGCGTCCGCGAGGCTCTCGATCTTGCTGTGCCTGTGATGTTCAGCACGGAAGACGAGTGGCACGCTTTCTATGCCGTTCAGATCGCCCTGTCGAGCCTCTGCCTCGCCGGCAGTCCGATCCGCGTCCTGAGCGAGTTGCGCTTACGCTTGCTGGAGAGGGCGGAAGGAAAGCTGCTCCCACTGATCACTCTGCTGTTCCTGGATATCGGCGTCCAGAATACCGGCGGGATCGCCGACCATCTCGAGAGGAATAAGACCTCCTTGCCGGCGACTAAAGTGGAGGATGGGAAGGCCGCCGTGACCCTCTCCATCAACGACCTCTTGTTTTTTGCCTCCTTCGAGGACGGTGCGATGGAAAGACTCTGCGAGTTTCTGGTTACCGTCTTCCGGGGAATCGATGAATTCCCGGGCCTGATCGCCCGCAGCTTCAAGGCGAAGTTCGCATTGCTTCTCAAGTCTCTGGCCAAAGACGCTGTCCAGATCTCCGACGCGCAGAATGCCTGCGCCATGCTCTTCGGCCTGTTGCTCGACTCTGAGGACCGGGATCTCAAGGAGATGGTCTTCCAGATGTTGAAGCGGGATCCGGACTTCACGAAGGAAGGTTCGAGAATGGCGGAGCTGGCCCGGCAAGCTCTGATCCCGCGGAAGCTCCCTAGGGCACTCAACTCGCCATAAACAATCTTTCGGGCCACCGTGTCTATCGAAGAGAATATTGCTGGTGCCCCGGACCATGTCACGACGCATCCTTCAGAGCCCTCAACCCTCCACCCAATCGCGGGCCGGAACCTCGGTACCGCAAAGCTCCCTAATCACCCGGGCACAGCTTGAATCACGCCTCCGTCGCAAGCGCTCGTCAGCGTATCTCGAAGCCATCCGGCGCCTGGATGCCGGAACCCATATGGCTGACCGGGAGGCTCTGAATTCCCTCCTCGAGGAGATCGGCCGCGAGTTCCCGGACCTTTCACTGGACCAGCGTCCGCTCGGGATCGTGTCCACCTGCCACCTTGGAGCTCCTTACCAGGTCCATGTCTGCGACCTGGGAGGAGAGATCATCGAGCACTATGAGACGTTCCGCCCCATGCCAGTTCCGTTCGAGGGAGCCCGCTCCCTCGCCCTTCATCCTTCGTACGCTTTTATCGAGGTCTATGTAGACGGCTGCCGCGCCGTGAGCGGGGATGGCGCCGTCGCTTGGATTGGAGGTCCCGCATGAGCGATGTGATTTCCGTTGATTTGTCACCTGTGATCCGAGGGCTCGAGGTGGTGAATGACAACGTTGCCCGGGTCAACCAACAGGTTCTCGTGGTCTCCCAGCAGGGCGAGCAGACACGGAGCCGGCTGGAGCAGCTCTACCAGGAGTTCGTCGCCTACGTCACCGCCGACGCCCTGCGCACCGAGTTGCAACTGGCCGAGACCCGGCTGGTCAAGGTGAGGCAAGAGCTTGACCAGCGGTTCGGTCACTACTCCGATGTCCGCCGGCGGGTGACGGGAATCCTGCAGGCCACGGACGTAGCGATAGTGCGCCAGGAGACCATGCGTACCGCCACGGAGGAGCTCATGCTGGCGGCGCCGCGCTACTGGCTCGCGCCCTCCTTGGTCGCTCTCACCGCTTGGATCGCCGACAACCAGCCGCTGGCCGAGCGCGCTCTTGGCGAAGCCCTGAACCGCGACAGCAACAAGACGGCCCTCCTCTTCTCGCTGGTCTGCCGGCGTGCGAAACGCACACGTGCCCTGCTCCATTGGCTCGGACGCTACTTCCTGCTCCAAAACCCGCAGGCGCTCGACCGTGAAGTGATCATCATGCTCGACGCCGTGGCGAACGGCGTCTTTGGGAGCACGGCCCAGGAGGTTTGCCTGCGGGTCAGTTCGGGCTGGATCAACGAACTGGAACAGGCCGGGAGCTTCCTCGACGAGCAACGCCGCCGATGGTCCGAGGCTCTCGACGCCCGCACGCCCAAGGTCGGGGCCGACTAGTTCCCGACTCTGCGCCGGCACAGCCCGACCTGGCTGCGGCTGGAGTCGGCTCTCGCCACGGCACGACGCAATGGCCAGGTAGCTAACTATTTCCACAAGCTCTTCGAGGGCGAGATTCCTGTTCTGCCGCAGTTGGAGACGGCGGTCGACGACCTCCTCGACTCCCTGGTCACCCACTTCGATGACGAGGAGCTGCCGCTGCGCAAGGAAGATCGCATGCTCCAGCTCATCGTGCAGGAGCAGGGGAACCGGGACGTTGCGACCCGCAGGATGGCGGCCGAGAACGAAGCTTTTACCGAGACGGTGCCCTTCTCAGCCCTGCTCACCAACGCGGCTATGCACCCGCAGGCCTCACAGGCGAGCCGGGCCACTCAGCGCTACGCCGTAGGCATCTCCAAGGAGTGGATCCTCATGGGCCACCGCGACCTCGTCGCGCGGGACCGTGCTGCCGTACCCGCGGAGGTAGACCTCTCGATCGGCCCCTGGAGAGGCACGAGCCGGGATGGTGCCAATGAGGCGGAGCTGGTGACGGCCCTGGAATCTCATTACCGACTCCAGCAGGAGCAGGCCGTCCAGGCTGTGGGCCTGGGGATCGCCTTCGTCTTCGCGATCATCGGCGCTATTTTCGGGGTTGTGGCCCTGCTTCAAGGGGGCTGGCTGTTCGGCTTCCTGCTGCTGGCTGTGGCCGGCGGCCTGTTCTACATGGCGAAGAAGAACCAGGAGACCGCCCGGGAAAAGGCCCGCCAGCAGATTGGAGCGGAGCGGGAGAGCGCATTGCGCATCCTCCGGGCCTGTCTCGCAGAACTCGTAGATCTGCGCCGCGCTTGGGCTGGTGCGGATGCGCAGGCCGATGCCGTGGCCGATGTCCTTGAATCGATCCATTCCGACCAGCACCTGCTCCGCCGTCCGGAGGAGGCGCGAGCCGTTCTGAGCTGAATACAAGGAGCCAAGACATGTCCCGACCGCTTTCTCCCATGGACTCACAGCCCGCTACGCCGGATCATGTTTTTTCGACGCCGGAGCCGGCATCCTCTTCAGCCCAAGTGCCCGGATCCCAGGTGCTCGAATCCCCACTTGCTTCTCAACTTCCCGCCTGGGATCTGTTTCCGCCCACGAGTTTCGTCCGTAGGAGAAGGACCCCTTGAACGCGCCGGTTCCACCCACGACCTATGCCGCTTGGCAGGAGCTCCTGGACCGCTTCCGGGCTGGCGACGACGGCGTGATCGCGGCTCTCGAAGGTGGCCGAATCGAGTGGTCTCCGGGCATGGCTGAGCGCTGGACCTCTAGGATGAATGAAGTCCTCGCCGATCGCCTGCGAGTTCTGTCATCCCAGCTTCAACGGGATCTCGATCGTGCTCGGGGAAATCGGCATGGGATTGAGTCGGCCCTCGTTCGGGCGGGCCGTGGCGTCGATCCCCTAGCCCGTTTCTGCCGGTTGGCCTGCGCGCCAGCCGAGGTGCGCTCCCACCTTCTGGGCGAGCTTGAGCGCTGGTCGCGGCAAACCCGGATGTCTCTGGAGTCAAACCTTGCCCGGCAGTGTAGCGATCAGGGAGTCCTTCTGCGCTCGGTCCGTGCGGCAGCCGCGCGTCTGGAGGTCCCGCCCGAGCCGGTATCGGCGGCTCCCGCCCCGTCCTCCAGCGAACCCTCGATTTCCGATCGCCGCCGCCGCATCCTGAGCTGAGCCATGCCTGACTTCATCACCTGCCGCCAAGCCCTGCACCGGTACCTCAAGGCGCGGATTCCGTTCCTCTCATTGCGCACTGAAGAGCGCGACCGCGCCCTCGAGCTGTTCCGGGGGCTGTCTTCTGAGCTGGGGATCCCTATCTACTGCCACACCCTGTCTCAGGGCATGCGGGACCTCGCCACAAACCGTAGCGTCAACGAGGACCGGTCGGCGGCCGGTGCACTCGATTTTGTGGGGCAGCAGATCCTTCAGAGGCAAAACCTCACTTTCGTGCTCACCGAAGTGCAGAATCTTGAAGACGACAACGCGCTGACCCGTCAGCTTCTGGACGTGGTGCACGAAGGAACGGCACGAGGCGGGACAGTGGTGGTCCTGACATCGGGGCCGGTCTGGCCGCGCCTGCAGCGACAAGGCATGTCCCTAACCCTCGATCTGCCAACCATTGACGAGATGCGCGAGATCATCGACGGTCAACTCGCCGACTACCGCGGCACGCTCCCAATCGAGTGGGCGGACCCGGAACTGAGCGAGGCGGCAACGATCCTATCCGGAGTGAGCCGAGTCGAGGCGGAGAACGCGGTTGTTACGCTCTTGGCCAAGGGAGCAGTGACCCGAGGCGACCTGATTGAACTCTCACAGATCAAAGACCAGATCTTCTCCGACATTTCGGGCCTGGAGCGCGTCCAGGTAGCAAGTCGCGATCTGAGTCTCGGAGGACTCCAAGGTCTGCGCGCTTGGCTCGACAAGCAGAGGCCCCTGCTGACCATGGACCTGCGGGAACGTGGGCTCCGCCCTCCCCGAGGGGTGCTCCTGGTGGGGGTCCCGGGATGGGTACGACCGGAGGGATGGGTAACAGTTTAGACCGGGAGGATGGGTAACACTCCTTCGGTCGGGTAGTTCAAAGGGTGGTGGTGGCTG